>ERZ809224.2-NODE-2-length-424166-cov-32.326110_pt1 | contig 424166 bp, 399 predicted proteins | sample MGYA00520513_ERZ809224 | MGnify/ENA primary metagenome ERZ809224 (study PRJEB31576, sample SAMEA3212658) | Homo sapiens | biome: human-gut; feature: human gut; material: fecal | place: Sweden | collected 2012 ... | reverse complement strand
CTACCTCCACCTTGGCAAGGTGGCGCTCTACCAGATGAGCTACGGCCGCATAATGTACATTCTTAAGGTAAGAATGTACAAGAACCTTGGTGCCTCCGATCGGAATCGAACCAATGACACGGGGATTTTCAGTCCCCTGCTCTACCGACTGAGCTACAGAGGCAAATGGCGACCCGAATCAGGCTCGAACTGACGACCTCTAGCGTGACAGGCTAGCGTTCTAACCAACTGAACTACCGGGCCAAATGGTGGAAGTTAACGGGCTCGAACCGCTGACCCTCTGCTTGTAAGGCAGATGCTCTCCCAGCTGAGCTAAACTTCCACAATAATGGAGCGGCCGACGAGGCTCGAACTCGCTACCTCCACCTTGGCAAGGTGGCGCTCTACCAGATGAGCTACGGCCGCATGTATCGGAGAGTTTTGCTCAGCCGCTCTCTCCGGGCGACGGGTATTATTATATACAACCCCGACGCATTTGTCAACTACTTTTTCGAATTTTTTTGAGATTTTTTCAACTTTTTTCTTTCGGCATTTTTTCTTCGTTGGAAGGCCAGTTTTTCAAGAACTCATTCAAGTCTACACGGTAGATTTTGTCGCAAAACTGGCAATTCACCTCTGCAACGGGATCTTCATCGCGAAGTTTTTCTACTTCTTTTTTTCCCAAACTGTGCAGCATTCCTTCTACGCGTTCCAAACTGCAGTCGCAGCGGTATGTCACATGGTAACTGTCCAGAATATCCGGCTGGAATCCATCCAGTGCCATATCCAGCATATCGCGTACAGTCTTGCCTTCTTCCAACATAGTGGTTACGCTGGGCATAGCCTTGATGTTCTTTTCCAGTAAATCGATTTCCTGTTCCGTTGCACCGGGCAGCAGCTGAACAATGAATCCGCCGGCACAGCGCACGCTCAGGTCGGTGTCTACCAGTACACCCAGCGCGCATACGGTAGGTACCTGCTCGCTGATTGCAAAGTAAGATGTAATATCCTCGGCAATCTCACCGGTGGTCAGCGGCACCTGGCCAATATAAGGTTCCCGCAGACCCAGATCACGGATCACATCCAGCGTGCCGTCCCGGCCAACCGCGGCCCCTACATTCAAATGACCGTCTTCACGCGGAGGAAGTTCCACAATCGGGTGCTCTACGTACCCCTTGACGTTACCGGTGCCATCCGAAACAGCCAGCAGACGCCCAACAGGGCCGCCGCCTTTGATCTGCACCGTAATAGAATCCTGCGTGCTCTTCAACATAATGCCCATCATGGAAGTGGCCGTCAGCAGGCGGCCAAGAGCTGCGGTTGTCACAGCGCTGGTCTTGTGCAGCCGCTCCATCTCGCGCACCATCTCGGTAGAATCCACGCCATAAAATACAATGCCGCCGTTCTCAGAAATTCCGCGCAGCATATTGTGATTCTGTTCCATTTAGTTTTTTTCCTCCTGGGTATACTGCTTGATTGCTGTGATGATCCAACGCGGGCTATCCGGCCGCACCGGCCCAAAATCTTCTCCGTCTGCAACTTTTGCAACCCGAAAACCGTAACGTTCCAACAGGGTTTCTACAGTATCCAAGGGATAACTGTACTCACAGAAGGATTCCCGGAAATGTTCCCCTGTATCCTGATAAGCAATGTCAATGGAAATATCCACCCGTCCCGTTGCTTCGTCATACTGATTGGTCCAATGACATAGTGCGTCCTCCGCCTCAATGTCAAAGGTCTGCCCTGCCAGGATCTTCTGATGTTTATATGGCGTATTTAAATCAAAAATAAACACACCGTCTTTTTCCATAAAATAGGCAGCTTTTCGGATTGCCTGCTCAAACCGTTCCAGAGGGCCGATGTGGCTGAATGTATCAAATGTTGATACAGCTGCCCGTATTGTCCCGTATAAATCCAGTTCCAACAAATCCTGACGCAGCAAAAGCAGCTGCCCGGTCAGCCCCAGTTCATCGGCTTTTTCCCGCAAAACGCCAAGCATTTCTTCCGACTGATCAATACCGATCACATCATACCCGGCCTGGGTCAGCATCAGCGTCAGATCGCCTGTGCCGCATCCAAGATCTGCCAGAATTCCATCGGTCACACCATGTGCGGACAATTCTTTTTGAACATAACGAAAAAGGGCATCATAATCCGCTTCTCCGTTCAATTCGTCGTAAAAATAGGCAAACTCGTTATACGCCATCGCCGGTCGCTCCATTCAGGTGCTGCTCCAGGCAGGCGCGCAGAGCGTCCATTCCATAGCCGTTCTCGGCGCTGGTAAGGAACACTCCCTGGCAGCCGTAAGGCTCGCAAAGGCTCTCAAATTCCGCCTGACGGGTTGCCAGCTCAGACTTTTTCAATTTGTCCGCCTTTGTCAGTGCGGCCACAAACGGAATGTTGTGGTAGCGAAGGTATTCCAACATCTGAACGTCATCTGCACTGGGGGCGTGACGGCAGTCCAGCAGCTGGATCAGCAGGCAGACGGCCCGATCTGCTTCAAAATAGCTGTTGATCAGTTCATCCCACCGCGCACGGTCCGCGTTGGACACCTTGGCATAGCCATACCCGGGCAGATCCACAAAATAGGCAGTATCCGCCTTATAAAAATTGATGGTAGCCGTTTTTCCCGGCGTAGAACTGACACGTGCCAGGTTTTTCCGGTTGCACAGCTTGTTGATCAGGCTGGATTTACCGACGTTGGACCGACCGGAAAACACAATCTCCGGCCGGTCGCTGTCCGGCAGCTGGCGGGAAAGGCCATAAGAGGCCAAAAATTGGCAGTTATTATAGTTCATGGAAATCCTTTCACATGACTGCAGCCGGCTCTTTGGCGGGCTGATCGTTGGCAATCAGGCTGGTTGCTTGCGGTACTGCAGGCGTGTTGCGAGAAGACGTATGTCCCGGAAGCAACAGTGCCTGTTTGAGTACCTGCGACAGGTGGTTCACCGGAACAAAGTGAATTTTCTGTTTGACTTCAGCATCCACTTCAAACAGGTCGCTTTCGTTATCCTTAGGAATCAGAACGGTCGAAATGCCTTCCCGGAAAGCAGCCATGCTCTTTTCTTTTAAGCCACCGATGGGAAGTACATTGCCGTGCAGCGTAATCTCTCCGGTCATGGCAAGATCATGGCGTACAGGAATCCCGGAAAGTGCCGAAATCAGTGCTGTAGTCAAGGTGACGCCTGCAGAAGGTCCGTCTTTGGGTACAGCACCTTCCGGTGCATGGATATGAATATCCGTGTTTTTCAGGCTGTCCGGGGTGATGCCGTACTCTTCGCCATGAACGCGGGCATAACTGATCGCCAGTTTGGCACTTTCCTTCATGACGTCGCCGAGACTTCCGGTAATTTCGATCTTCCCGGAGCCGCCCTGGATGACGGCCACTTCCACCGGAAGCATCTCTCCGCCGACGCTGGTCCAGGCAAGACCATTGGCAATACCAACGGCATCCTTACGGGAAATAAAGGTCGGTTTTACCTTTTCCGGCCCCAGTAGAGCTTTTACCGTAGAGGCAGAAACACTGATCTTATCCTTCTCCCCTGCCGCGATGCGTTGAGCGCATTTCCGCAGTACAGCGGTAATGGTGCGTTCCAGGGTGCGCACACCCGCTTCCCGGGTATATCCATCAATGATTTCATACAGAGCACTGGAAGTGAGCGTGACCCGTCCGTCCAGACCGTTGTTTTTCAGCTGCTTGGGCAGCAGATGCTTCTTGGCGATGTTGAACTTCTCGGTCCGGGTATAGCTGGGCAGTTCGATTACGTCCATACGGTCATACAGCGGCCCGGGAATGGTGGAGGCATCATTTGCGGTAGTAATGAACAGGACCTCGCTCAAATCGAAAGGGATATCCAAGTAATTGTCCTTGAAAGTGCAGTTCTGTTCCGGGTCCAAGACCTCCAACAGCGCACTGGAGGGATCACCCTTATAATCGCCGGCCAGCTTATCGATTTCGTCCAGCAGAATCACGGGATTGCTGGATTTTGCCGTGGTGATGGCACTGATGATCCGGCCCGGCATTGCTCCAATATAGGTGCGCCGGTGACCGCGGATTTCAGCTTCGTCATGTACGCCGCCCAAGCTCATGCGGGCAAATTTACGGCCCATACATTCTGCGACGGAATGCGCAATGCTGGTTTTGCCGACACCCGGAGGGCCCACCAGGCAAACGATCTGTCCTTTGACATCTGTGTTCAGTTTGCGAACGGCCAGAAGTTCCAGGATTCGCTCTTTCACCTTCTGCAGGCCGTAGTGCTCACGGTCCAGCACCTTCTTGGCATGCGTCTGATCCAGATTATCTTCGGTCGTGATGTGCCACGGCAAAGCCAGGCAAGCATCCAGATAGCTGCGAATTACGCCGCTCTCGGCAGAGTTTGCCTGCATACGTGCCAACCGATCGCACTCTTTCAGGAGCTTCTCGGTGGACTCACTGTCCAGTTTCAGCGCTTCGATCTTTTTGCGGTAGGTTTCCGCCTCGGCCCGGGTATCCTCCGCGTCGCCCAGTTCTTCGCTGATGATGTGCATCTGCTCACGGAGATAGTATTCCCGCTGGCCTTTGTCCATCTGGGCGTTGACCTTGTCATCCAGATCCCGTTCAATTTCCAGAACCTGGCACTCCTGACGAAGCAGTGTCAGCAGCTTTTCCAGGCGGCCCAGCAAGGTGGACTCATTCAGAATCGCCTGCTTGTCCTCATACTTGAGCAGAAGATTGGCAGGCATATATTCGCTGAGATACAGGGGGCTGGTGGACGTCACAATATTATACACAACGTCCTTGGAGATCTGCGGGCTGTAAGACAGGTAGGTTTCGAAACATTCCTTCAAACTCCGCACAAGCGCTTCGGTCTGGGTACGCTTGTCGGCGCCGATACCACGAACCGGGACAGGACGCACCGTGGCCTGCAGATATTTTTCTCCGTCAATCAGTTCTACCAGTCGTGCACGGGTCTTGCCTTCTACAAGAACTTTTACCAGCTCGTCGGAAACGCGCAGCACCTGCTTGATTTCGGCAATCACGCCATACGCGTAAAGATCGCGCACTGCGGGATCCTCCACATCCATTTCCCGCTGCGCAACCAAGAACACATTGCTGTTGCTGTGCATGGCGGCTTCAATGGCTGCGATGGATTTGGGGCGCCCTACCTCGAAATGAACAACATTATTAGGAAACACCACCAGACCACGCAGCGCAATGGCAGGCAGATGAATTACATTTCGTGCAATTTTAACTTTTACTTTTTCAGACATGCTTACTCTCCCATAGCCTGCAAGACAGGCGCATTTTGTGCGAGTTTTGGCGGCAGAAGAATCCGAATGCTGCGCCGCGCCACCTCAGCGTGCAGATTCAGTTGGGGCGAACATTCCCCGTCCAATGTTGTGATCAACGGGTTTTGATCCAACACCTGAATATCAATTGTCGTGGTTCGCAAAAAGGTCATATATGGACGAAAAGCCTTTGTTACGGTACCGTCCGCAGCCAAATGTTTGCCGTGGCGATACCCTTGCAAAAGCCCTGCCAGGCGCAGACGGGGCACAGGTTTCAGAAGTACCACATCCAAAAGACCGTCATCCATGCTGGCATAAGGTGCAGCGCAATAGCCGCCGCCGTACATTTGTGCGTTGCAAACCGCAAGCATCATGTAGATGCCTTCAAATTCCAGCGTATCGGTTTTAATGTACAATCTATGACGGAATGTGCTGCATACAGCTTCCAGAATTGACAGTGTATAGGCGGTTGTACCTCCGCACAGAGGCATACGCCGCCATTTGGGAATCCCGTTGGCAACCTGGGCGTCAATTCCCGCCGCATAGATATCAATACCATATCCCTGGGGCGTCCGAATCAAATCGGCCGGGTAGGCTTCTGCTGCAATTTGTGCGTCCAGATCCAAAAAATCAGCCGGCGTTCCAAAATTCCGAACGTAATCGTTACCGCTCCCACAGGGAATGCATCCCACAAACAGATTTTCTTGTCCGGCCGCTTCCTGCAGGACCTCGTTCATGGTCCCGTCTCCACCGCATGCGTAAATCCGGACAGGCTCACCACTGGCGGCGCAGGCTGCTGTTATTTCCCGGGCGTGTCCGGCATGCCGGGTTACGGCAATTGCCGGTTGAATTCCCGCTCTTTCAGCGGCTGCCCGAATCCTCGGAAGCAGGGTGACGCTGGCATCCTCTTTACCTGCGGTAGGATTGACAATAAACAAATACCGAATCGCAGCCGCCTCCCTTTTTCTTTGTATGAATACAAGTAGTATACATTGTAACTTTTTCTTGCAAAAAGTGCAAGGGGGTGGGATAAACTGTTAGCTGTATGCCCAAAATACCTGACACAGGAGGGCGTTTATGCAACAGATTTTTGCAGAAATCGGTCAGGTCGCATTGACCAGTATCTTTTCTTTAGGAATGATGTTTTTGATCACCCGCTGGGGCGGTAAAAGGCAAATTGCACAGATGAGCCCCTTTGACTATCTCAACGCGGTAACCGTAGGTTCCATCGCCGCGGAAATGGCTACCAATCTGGAAGCCTGGTATCGTTCTTTTACCGCTCTTCTTGTCTACGGTGTTGTTACCTGGGCGGTGGAGATATCTGCCTGCAAGAGTATTGCACTGCGGACATTCTGGAGTGGGCGATCCGTTATTTTAATGAACAATGGTGTCATTCTCAAAGAGAATCTCCGGCGCGCAACCATTGACTTAAATGAATTTTTGGGGCAAGCCCGTATAGCCGGATATTTTGATCCCAACGAAATTCAGACTGCCATTCTGGAAAACAATGGGCAAATCAGCTTTTTACCCAAAAGCGATTGCCGTCCCGCTACGCTGCAAGACCTTCAAATTGTACCGGAAGAAACCAGCGCATGGTACGATCTAATCTTGGACGGGCGCTTGATGAGCGACAACCTGAAGGCTGCAGGCCGGGATGAAAACTGGCTGAATGCGCAGCTTCATAAATTGGGAATCGGACAGCGTACGGAAGTGTTTTACGCGGCCTGTGACAAACAGGGGCGCTTTTTTGCCTGCCGTGGGCAATAAAAAAACGACTTTTCTTTTATAGAAAAGGAGCCGGAGCATAAGCTCCGGCCCCGATTAAGCCTTTCGGCTTACATTATTTGAAGTAGCGGTCCAGCAGGCCCTGCATGCCACGGCCATGACGTGCTTCGTCCTTTGCCATCTCATGAACGGTGTCATGGATTGCATCCAGGCCCAGCTCCTTCGCCTTCTTGGCGATGTCCATCTTGCCAGCGCAGGCGCCGCACTCGGCGTCAACGCGCATCTGCAGGTTCTTCTGGGTGCTGTCGGTCAGCACTTCGCCCAGCAGCTCAGCAAACTTGGAGGCATGCTCAGCCTCCTCGAAAGCGTAACGCTTCCAGGCTTCGGCGATTTCGGGGTAACCTTCGCGGTCGGCAACGCGGCTCATGGCCAGGTACATGCCAACTTCGCTGCACTCACCGTTGAAGTTCTCGCGCAGACCCTGGATGATTTCTTCCGGAGCATCCTTGGCAATGCCAACCACATGCTCGGTCACATAGGTGTTTTCTTTCTTTTCAATGAACTTGGAAGCCGGCGCCTTGCAGACGGGGCAGAACTCGGGGATGGAACCTTCGGCGATATAACCGCAGACAGTGCAAACGTATTTCGTCATAATCAATAGCCTCCTGTAAATTCTTAAGCTCCTAAGACGCATTCCTGTGTCTTTGCTGTTATTATAACTTCATATTCCTACAATGTCAATAGAGTTTCTGAAATTTTAAGAAAAATTCTTATTTTTGAAAAAGGTTGTTTTTCCTCCTGTGCTGTGTGATTTCCTTGGGAAGGGATGTGAACAGTGCCCTGGTCAACAGACAGCTTATGCCGCCGACCACAATCCCCGCTACCAAAAGAACCGGTGCATACGCTAACGCCATAGTACTGGATAATATGAAGGAGGCTGCTGCAAGCTGCCCTACATTGTGGGCCAGCGCACCGCAAACGCAGAAAATATAGTCGCTTACAGTAAACGGAAGATGCAAAAGGCTCCATAAAACCAAAAAGGAAAGCACACCGCCGCAGGCCGAAAGAATTCCCGCTGTTACGCCCCGTGTCAAAAACGCGAATAACGCCTTTAACAAAACCAGCATAAACGCAGTTCTGGTACGTAAAAAAAGCAGCGCATACATCACAACAATATTGGAAAGTCCCAATTTCAAAGCAGGAATCAGCCCTAAAATGGGCGCCAAGCAAGATTCCAGCCAGGACAAGGCTATCGCCAACGCAAACAGCATTCCTGTAAGGGCAACTTCTTTTGCACGGGAATTTCGCATCTACCCTTTCTCCTTTTTTCGGCGTTCTTACTTCGGAGTGTACGGCAAATTCCCGGGATTTGTCAAGAGCGAAAAAAATTTACAATCGCAGCATACTTTTTCACGCCGGGATTCGACCAAAATGGGTTGAAAAAACAGCTGAAATAGTGTATTCTAATAAAGTATTCCAATCGCATTTTTGAATGCCGTATAATCCATACGGGTTGTACAATACGACTCAAAATAGAAGGAGATTGATTCCTATGAAAAAGTTGCTTCCTATTATTTTGTGTGCCGCGATCCTGTTGGCAGGCTGCACAAATTCCTCTTCTGCTTCGGAGAGCGCTTCCACCAGTGAGCAGACCTCCTCTGCCGCATCCGATTCCGTAAGTTCGGAAACCACTTCGGAAACAGAAGAAACGACCGAGGTGGCTCAAACAGAAAACTTGGAGAGCGCTGTTTCCGCGCTGGAAGCGGTCAATCCCATTGCCAATCCGAGAGCACTGGATGATTTTTCTGTCGAAAACGAGCTTATGCTGACGATGGACAACCTGGTTGCCTATAAAGGCGATGTGACCAACGATCAGGCCGACTGCGGTCTTGTTTTTGTGGCGCAGGCCAAGGAAGGCAAAGCTGCCGATGTTGAAGCCGAACTGCAGGCATACAAAGAGAGCCTGACGGCCAACGATATGTACGCAGAATTTGCTGATAAAATTGCCATGGCCCAGGATGCCCGCATCGTTACCAACGGCAACTATGTGGCGATCGTGATTGCCAGCATCGGCGGTGACTACGGCGCCATCGATACCGCCTTGGAGACGGCGCTTAATTTCTAAGTTCTTCTGCCGCACAATGGATTTCAACAGGCCGCTACCTCTTTCGGTAACGGCCTGTTGGTGTAATAACCAACAAGGAGTATGTACATGGTCTTCAACAGTGTGGTATTCTTGTTCTGCTTTTTGCCGCTATCCCTGCTGGTGTATTATATCGCACCAGGCCGAGCCAAAAATCTGGTTCTTTTGGCGGAAAGCCTCATTTTTTATTGCTGGACCGGTATCACCTTTTTACCCTTGATCGTATGCCTGATCCTGTTCAACTACATCTGGGGCTTGCTCACATCTGTATTGGGCACCAAGCTTCGCGGTTTTATGCCCCTGGTCGCGGTGCTTGTCAATCTCGGTGTTCTTGTATACTTTAAGTATGCCAACTTCCTGATTGATACCCTCAACCAGATCACCAATTTTGGTATTGCCACACTGAAAATCGGTGATGTACTTCCGCTGGGCATCAGTTATTACATCTTCAAAATCATTAGTTATGAAGTGGATGTATACACCAGCAAAGTAAAAGCAGAAAGAAATCTGCTTACTTTCTCCTGCTACGTTTTATTCTTCCCCCAGCTGATTGTCGGTCCGATTGTGAAATACCGGGACATGGCCGATCAGCTGCATAAAACCAAGGGGCGCTGCACCTTGCCGCAAATTGAGCACGGCGTGGAACTTTTCGTTTTCGGTCTGGCCAAAAAGGTGATTCTCGCAGATTCGATCGGTGCGCTATGGACAGATATTATCGGAAACGGTGGTATCGGCCTTGCCAATGTATCTACTCCGCTGGCCTGGCTGGGGATTATCGCCTATTCCCTGCAACTTTACTTCGACTTTGCAGGTTACAGTGAGATGAGCAACGGCCTTGCTGCCATGCTGGGTTTTGACTGCCCCATCAACTTTGATTTACCGTACATTTCCGGAAGTATCACCGAGTTCTGGCGCAGATGGCATATTTCGCTGTCCAGCTGGTTCCGTGACTATATTTATATTCCCCTGGGCGGAAACCGAAAAGGCAAAGCGCGTCAATTGCTCAATATGCTGTTGGTTTGGGCTGCTACCGGAATCTGGCACGGCGCCAGTTGGAATTTTATCTGCTGGGGGCTTTATTACTTTGTATTGTTGACGGTAGAGAAACTGTTCCTTTTGAAATACCTGAAAAAAGGCCGTGTCTGGCCTCACCTTTACACATTGTTCTTTGTGGTGCTGGGCTGGGGTATTTTCACAGCAAACCAACCGGGTGCTCCCCTTGCGCTTTTGATGCAGAAGCTGTTCGTATTCCAGGGAGGCATTTCTCCGGTCTATTATCTGCGGAACTATGGTGTTCTGCTGATTTTGGGATGTATTTGTTCCTCCGCTTTCCCCCGTTGGCTGTGGCAAAAGATCAGCCGCTGCACACCGCTCAAGCTTTTCCTCTTCGCGGTACTGATAATTATGTGCATCGCCTATGTTGTGGCAGCTACTAACGCCACCGCCCTGTATGCCAATTTCTAAAAAGGAGGGATGTTCTGTATGTCGAAAGTAATCTACCGAAAAAAGGGACGTCAGGCGTTCTATCCCTTGTTGGCGCTCAGTGCCCTGGTTCTTTTCGGGGGCGCACTTATCAATATTCTGGCCCCCAAGCGCACGCAAATTGAACTGGAAAACCGCAAGGCTGCTCAATTCCCCGCGCTTTCCGTAGACGGCCTGCTGGACGGCAGCTGGCAGACTTCCTTTGCCAATTGGATGCAGGACCAGTTTTTGCTGCGTGACCAATGGGTCAACACCCAACGCGCAACAGACGAAATCGTATTCCAGAAAGTGGAAGAAGGTGGGATTCTGCTAGGTAAAGACCACTGGATGTTCACAAAATTGTTTGCCGTTGACGAATCCACGCAAAAGCAACTGGACAAAAACATCCAGGCTGTTTCGGATTTTGCCGCCAAATATCCGGGAAAAGTAACCTTCCTGTTGGCACCCTCCGCCAGTGTGATTTATCCGGAAAATTTGCCGGTTGGTGCTCCGATGGTCAACGAAGACGCCATGTTGGATGAAATCTTTTCTCAGATTGGTCAGAACGCTGATGTTCTTGACTTGCGGGATACCTTTACTGCCAATAAGCAAGATTACCTCTATTTCAAAACAGACCACCACTGGACTCCCAACGGTGCCTACCTTGCCTACCAGCAGTTCTGTGCTTTGAAAGGTCTGGAGCCTTTTGATCGTTCGGCACACGAGTCTGTTGTAGTGGAAGATTTCCAGGGAACCCACTATTCTGCCACTCGCCTTTGGAATGTAGAGAACGACTCGATCACCTACTATCCGCTCGACAATCCTATGACCATCTATCGAATCACGGGAGAAGCACAATACGAAGCTGAAACCACAGAAAATCTGATCAATACCGAAAAGTTCGAAACGCGCGATAAGTACGCAGCATTCCTGGATGGAAACAACGGATACTCTGTTATTGAAGGGAACGGCACCGGAAGTATTTTGGTTGTAAAAGACAGTTACGCCAACAGCTTTATCCCCTACCTGACCGAAAATTATGCAAAGATCGGCGTTATAGATTTCCGGAACTTCAAATACGGCCTGGACTCCACCATTGAAAAAGAAGGCTACGATCAAATTCTGATTTTGTATAACTTTCAGACCTTTATTGCCGATACCAACCTGATTTATATTTCTCGGCCCAGCACCTTGCAATAAATTTGCAAAGAAAACGTCCCCAGACAAGATGTGACGCTTGTCCGGGGACGTTTTTATTCAAATATAACTCGAAGTTCCGGATCGTTTGCTACGCTGCCCGGGCCGTAAAGACACGCCTGCCAGAAATCAAGATGAAAGGGGTCTGTGCCTGATTTTTGTGTCTGGAGGTACAAATACGCAAAAGATTCTTCCAGTTCCCGGGCAAGCATATTTTCAAGGTCTGTCACCGAATCGGTCAATGCTTGCAGTTCGGTATCACGCAGATGGAGTTGTACCTGGTTTCCCTCGACGGTAACGTGTGCACGCGTTCGGCAAACCGCTTGCCCTTCCCAAAAGGTACCATACATCTCTTTGGTCTGTCCACACAAAACTGCGGCCAATTGCGCTCCTGTTAGACCTTTACAGCGAACGGAAGCGGCGTTTTTTCCCAGAAGAAGAAAAGCATATCCGCTTTCGGCTGTGTAACCGGGAATTGCGGAGCTGTTTTCCTGTGTAAACAACTGCTGTAATCCGCAATGAATACCATACGTTTTCTCGAGCGACTTCAAGTTTTGGTATAAAGTCGGCCCTTGTTTCGCCCAACTTTGAATTGGTTCAGGACTTAATGCAAAAACCGAAATTTCTGGAGCCGGCTGTGCATTTTTGTATAAAAGCGAGCCAATAGAGCAAGCTTCTTGCCAGTTAGAGTTTGCTGGTAAAGCAAGAAGATCCAGCAATCCATAATAGGCATCACCGGACAAGCTATCTTCTGCATATTGAAGTGCTTGCGCCGGCGTTTTTCCCTGTGCTGCCGCAATTTTGATCTGCTCCCCTTGAGATGAATCTGCTCCCTGGTCTGCCACAACCAGACAAGCGGAATAGCGTGCATTTTGCCGCGTAAAAAGTATTCCCCGTACAATCTCCCGTTGAGCCAACGGCTGCCCGCCACATCCGCTCAAAATCAGTCCCACCAGCAAACAGGCGCTCAGAAGCAGCGCTTTAGCTTTTTGCAAAGCCATGATGCAACACCTCCCATCGCCACCAAAACCACCAAAAGCCATGTGAGTGTACTGCGTGTTTGCATGGCCGCCTGCAGGTCTGTTTTGTGAAGAAAAGCACACAAAAGCCATAGTCCGGCAAAATACAACGGGAAACTTTGCAATCGAACCGAAGTTGCGTTTTTAGTGCCCGGAATCAAAAGCAGCGAAATTCCATACAGGTAGAGAGCCAATTTCAAGGTAATAGCCATAGCCCACAAAATCAATTGCAGGCTTTCCAACCGGTTAAAGATCGACAATGCTCCGCAGCGTGCCACCGCGTGAACAGGATCGACACAGAGAGGAAGTGCCGCACCGTAAAACAGTTCCAAAACAAAATGAATTCCTACGTCAAACGCCAAGGCTGATACCGCTACCCTAAGCAAGGGATGGCGCGGCGTTTTAGCCTGATCAGGCAAAAATGCCGGGAGTAAATATTCCGGATAGAGAAAAAGTTGTTCTTTTGCGGCTGCAGAAAAATCGGATAATGTCAATGGTTTTACCTGCAAATTGGTCAGGCGTAAATGTGGCAGCACTGTCAACAGCATAAACGTTGTAGCCAAAATTAGCAGACAAAGAACCACATGGGCTGTCTGGGAAATAGCCGAAACACGGCGAAGATAGATTACCGGCAAAAGAGTCATAAAGCAGATAGCTGTCAACGACAGTACCCCGGGGTACAATCGCTTGGACAAATCCCAAAAGCGCAGCAATTCCAGGGCGGAAGTATAAAAAAGTAATATCGCAAACAAAACCCGAAACAAGGGATTATCTCCAGAGCGCCAGGCCGCCGAAAACAGTCGACCAGTCAACGCCAACAGCGTGGAACAAAACACAAGCGTCGCCACCCCGGCACGCGGCCAATAGGCGCTTTGGCACCGGAGCAAAACATTCACCAAAACCCCCACCGTCAAGGCGGCAAGCAGGCTGGGGCAATTACGTTTCATCCTTGCCAATCACCTCCCCGGATTTTGCCAGGCTCGACCATATGCTGCGCACAAACCCGTCCCGCCAGGAAATGCGCGACAGAGGCATCAACGGATACAGGTAGTCATAACCGAACGGCTCACTTCCGCAAGCCATTGCCAAAATAATCAACGCTGAACTGGCGATTCCCAGTACCCCAAACATGCCTGCCAATATGATCACCGCAAAGCGAAACAAAATGGATTGCTCATAAAGGGACGGCACCGCCAATGTTGCAATGGTAGCCGCCGCCGCCATGGTGAGCACCGGTACACTGACAATCCCGGCGGAAACTGCTGTTTCGCCTATGATCAGTGCCCCCACCAGGCTTACTGTGTGACTGATGGACTGTGGCGCTCGAAGCCCGGCTTCACGAACAATTTCCAAAAGCAGTGTTACGCTGAGCATCTCCAGCATGGGTGGTAATGGCGTAGCTGTTTCTGCCTGCGCCAGTTTGGTAAGAAGCTGTACTGGGATAATTTCCGGTGCAAAAGAAACCGCCATAACATACAATCCCGGCCCAAACACAGCCAAAATGAAAGCCACATATTTCAAAAGGCGGATCACTCCGGAAAATACCGCCCCGGATGCATAATCATCCAGACACTCAAAATGTTCGGCAAAAAAACTCGGTACTACCAATGCGTAAGGGCACCCAGATACAAGCACCACTGCTTTGCCTTCGCAAAGACGCGCGCAAACAGTAGCCGGGCGTTCTGTGTACGCAGCAGCAGGAAAAAGGTTCAGCTTGTCCTGTTTTAAAAAGGAAGAAAAATATGCACTGTCTAACAACACCGGAAGCTCGATTTCCGCCAGACGGTTGCGAAGCGCATCGATGGTCTCTTTTGGTGCAAGTGTTCGATCATAACACAGGCAATATTCTGTTTTGGTTCGTGTTTTCGCCGTATAAATCTCGGCAACCAACGAGCCGGAACGAAATTGCCGGCGAATCAGAGAGATATTGTTGCGCAGCAGTTCTGTAAACGCTTCCTGAGACCCGCGCATATTCCCCTCGCCTGTTGGGGTGCTGATGGATCGCTGCGGCATTTCTTGCGTGGAAAAGGCCACTGCCTGTTGGCAACCGTCAATCAGAAGTATGGTCATTCCGTTGGCAAGCATCTCGATGAGGCCGTCCCAATCCTCAATCGGATTTGGTTCTGCCGGGACCAGGCTCTGGGATAAAAGATACTGGCAGAGTCCTTTGCTTCCTCCCAGCATCACGAGATCTCGGTCCAACATCTCCAAGGCCAAATGGCACAACTTTTCCGGAGAAGAAAGACCCGTAAACATAGCAATTGCACAAGGTATCCCGCTGATTGCCATTTTTTTGGTATAGAAGTCCCCTGACGCGCCAAAAATATTTTTCAATGTGGATAGATTCTTTTCCAAAGAAGTATCCAGTCTTTTTCCTTGCTTCATAAAACTCCCCCTCGTCAAAAAGTAGTGTTGCCCAAAACGGGAAAAATATAAGGAGGCCGTTTTATGCTTTCGGCGGTTTTTCGGACAGTGGTTGTATATATCACCGTGGTTGGAGCACTTCGTTTGATGGGAAAACGTCAGTTGGGCGAGTTACAGCCTTCCGAACTGGTAACTACCTTGCTGGTATCCAACGTGGCTTCCATTTGTATTGATGAGCCTGATCTTCCTTTGCTGGCTAGCCTTGGTTTGATCTTTCTGCTTACGATTCTTGAAATTTTCAGTTCCACTCTTGCATGCCTGAGCCCTGCTTATGCCAGAATTCTGTTCGGAAAGCCGGTCACTGTCATTCGCAATGGCGAAATTATTCAATCCGCGCTTACTCGGCTGCGAATCACAGCCGGAGATCTGACGGAAGCTTTGCGCGGCAAAGATGTTTTTTCGCCGGAGGATGTTTTGTGGGGCGTAGTAGAACCAAACGGCCATATCAGTACGGCTTTGAAACCGGCGCCGGGAGAAGTCCCGCCCATGCTGCCCATCCTGGTCGATGATGCCTTATTTCAAGAGAATCTGGATGCCCTTGATGTTGATGACGAATGGTTGGACCGTGTTCTGACCGAACACCAAATGTCTCGTAAAGAGGTTTTACTGTTTTTATACAACGGAAAAGAAATTCTGCTGGTACAAAAAAAGACCACCCCAAAGGGGTGGTCTGGAAAGGATTTACAGTGAACCGAAATTGGTATGCTGTAGCGTTGTTGCTTTTTTTAAGCATTGCGCTGTGGGTCGCTGACAGCTATTTGCAAAATAGCACCCATCAGCTCAATTCTGCTTTAGATCACGCTTACTATTTAGCAGAAAGCGAAAACTACACAGAAGCGCAGCGGGAATTTCAAGCCGCCGCCCAATTGGCAGAACGCTGTAGCAACGTTTGGGTATTGGTCATCAGAAGGAATCTGATCGATCAATTGAACCAGACGCTTGCCACACTCCCAGCTTACACGTCAAAAGACAACTTTGCAGATCTCTCGGTGGAAACGGCACGCGCCAAAACCCAGATTCGACAAATCAAGCAATCATTTTTCGGCTGGTTTTGAACGGGTGTCCAGCATATCCTTCAATTCTTCCATAAAGGTATTGACATCGCTGAACTGCCGATAGACTGAGGCAAAACGCACATAAGCGACATCGTCCATTTTCTTCAGTTCCTGCATGGCAAGATCGCCGATGTGAATAGACGTCACTTCCCGATCGTAGGAATTGAGCAGCATCTGTTCAATCCGACTGACGGCATCATCCAGCTGCTGGTAACTTACGGGGCGTTTTTCGCAGGCACGAAGCATACCGTTCAACAGTTTCTGACGATCGAACACTTCGCGGGAGTGATCTTTTTTCACAACCATCAAAGGGACTGTTTCCACAATTTCATACGTCGTAAAACGCTTTTTACAGTTCAGGCATTCACGACGGCGGCGGATCTTTTCGCCGTCCTCCGTAGGACGGGAATCAATAACCTTGGAATCAATTTCACCGCAATACGGGCATTTCATGTCAGAGTGTCCTCCTCTTGGCGTGCCGTCAGGCCTTCTTTTTAGACGGCGTCTTTTTCCGCATTTTCCAATCGACCCACAGCGGAGTAGCAATGCAAATCGTGCTGTATACACCACTGATCATACCGAAGAGAAGCGGGAATGCGAAGGTGTAAATACTATCCAGGCGGTAAACAACCGACACAACGCAAATAACACCCAGCGCCAAACAAGTGGTGATGGAAGTCATCAAAGAACGGAAGAAGCTCTGGTTTACAGAGAGGTTTACCAGCTCTTTCAGACCCATCTGCTTCTTGCCAAACAGCGCGCTGTTCTCGCGGATACGGTCATAAATAACAACCGTATCGTTGATGGAGTAGCCCAGAATCGTCAGCATCGCAGCAATGAAGTTGCCATTCAAAGGAATGCGCAGCAGAACAAAAACACCAAAGATGATGAACATGTCGTGAAGCAGCGCGACCACAGCTGTTGCACCAGCTTTGAGACCACCGATCCGGCGGAAACGGTAAGCCACATACAACAGGATCAATACACAGGCTGCAATAAGGGCGACCACACTCTTGAGCAGGAATTCCTTACCGATGGTGGCGTCCACATTGCTGACTTCGCTCTGTGTAAACTGGTTATCGGGGTATTGGGTATTCAATGTGGTGAGCAAACCATCCAACTGATCGGTAGTAAGTGTTTCGCTGCCGGGAAGCGTAATGGTCAGTGTCTGACTGCCGGAGATATCTGCACCGGTCTGCAGCGTCAGATTGCTCTGACCAAGTTCTTCTCCGATGGTTGCTTTCAAAGCATCCAGATCCGCATCCCCTTCATAGGAAAGCGTGATCATGGAACCGCCCTTGAATTCCACGTCCATTTTGACGCCGAACACGGCAGAGAACACAAGAACGATGGCGATAACGCAGCAGGAGAAAGTATAGAACTTTTTGCGATTACCGACAAAATTGATAGCGGGCGTTTTGTAATCTGCACCGCCCTCTTTTTTGCCGCCATACAGCCAAGGGTTGCGGAGTGCTTTGCAGTGGATAGCGCCGCGGATCATAACGCGGGTTGCCCACACACCAAAGACAAAGTTGAGCAACACACTTGTCAGCAAGGTGAAGCCGAAAGAATAGACCGTACCGGCCGTAGAGGGGCCAAACCAGAAGAAGATAGGATTGAACACCTTGGCCCAGAAACCATCCGTCGGTCCAAAAGCGCCCATCAGGATGGCAGCAACAATCACAATGGTCACGTTACCGTCAATAATAGGCGTAAGGCCCATCTTGAAGCCGCTCTTTACAGCACCATCAAGCGTTTTGTTTTTGGAAAGTTCTTCCTTGATGCGTTCCGCCGTAATAACGTTGGCGTCAACGCCCATGCCGATACCCAAAATAATACCGGCAATACCGGGCAGCGTCAGCGTAGAACCCGGGAACACACTGAAATAACCGGAAACAACCGCCAACGTTGCGCAGACCTGACCAAGCAAGGAAACAGTTGCAATGGTACCGGGCAAGCGATACCGTACAATCATCAGTACGGCAACCAGCACAAAGGCCACAATACCAGCCAGGACCATAACTTCCAGGCTGCGAGCACCCAGGGTCGGGCTGATGGTAGAATAGCTTTCTGCAGAAAGCGCGAAGGGCAGTGCGCCGGAGTTGATCTGGTTGGCCAGCGTGGCGGCGCTTTCCTGATCAAAGTTGCCTTTGATGATGGCTTCACCGCCGGTGATGGCCTCATCAACAGAAGCAGTGGAAATATTTTCGTCATCCAGCCAGATGGAAATGGGGTCCCCACTTTCGGCCAATTCGGTAGTCGCTTCTGCGAAAGCCTGTGCACCTTCGCTGCTGAACTTGAGCTGTACCACCCAGCCGTCCATTTCACTGTAGGCTGCATTTGCCGAGGTGACATCATCACCGCTCAGAATCGCTTCCCCGTCAACCGTGGAGCCCTTGCGGAACACCATCTGCGCCGTTGTACCGATCTCATCGATAGCGGTTTGCGGATTAAAGTCCGATTCGCCGGTTTTCCAGGGGAAGCGAACAATAATTCGATCTTTGTTGCTGTCTACATAGCTTTCATAGTCAGTGATGCCCAGACCGACAAGACGATCCTCGATAACGGTCTTTGCGGCATTCATCTGCTCGGGCGTTGCATCCACATCGCCATCCGGCATGAAAGTAACATCCACACCGCCGCGGATATCAATACCGAAGCGGATGTCCGATGCACCTTTTACATAGACAGTCTTGGTGTCACCGTACTGATAGCTTACACCCAGAATGGCCGTCAGGGAAAATACAACAATCAAAATCGCCACGACGAACAGCGGCCATGACTTCCCTCGCTTGTTCATAGAAACCTCCAACACTTTGCCCGCACCAGCGGGCGGGATATTTTATTACTGCTGATCAGCCAGCAGTTTTTCTACTACAGCCAGGCGCACACAGACGCACAGCAGAGCGGAAGCAGTTTCGACCTCATCCAGGCTCGGATACGTCGGCGCAATGCGCAGATGAGAGTCATCGGGGTCCTTATGGTAAGGATAGGCAGAACCCGCGCCGGTCAGCGTCAGGCCGCACTCCTTGCAAAGCTGCGCCACACGTTTGGCACAACCGGGCATAACATACAGGCTGATGAAATAACCGCCTTTGGGATTGGTCCAGTGGGCGATATTCCCGCAGGGCGTCAGCTCCTCGGCAAAGGTCGTCTTAACCGCGTCAAAGCACGGCACCAGGCGGCGGCGATGTTTGGCCATGTGCGCCAATACACCCTCACGATTTTTCAGGAAGCGAACATGCCGCAGTTGGTTCATCTTATCGTAGCTGATGATCATTGCAGAGAACCGCTTGCAGATGTACTTCATGGAGTTCTCGCTGCAGGCGAACGCCGAAACACCGGCGCCCGGGAAGGTGATCTTGCTGGTGGACGTGAACATGAAAACACGGTCTTCCGTACCGTACTTTTTGCTTTCGTTCAACAGCACCGGGGTTTCGATGATTTCGTCCGTCAAGTGATGAACAATGTATGCCTCATCCCAGAAAATCTTGAAGTCCGGTGCGGCAGTCTTCATGGACGCAAAACGGCGGATCGTTTCATCGCTGTAGGTATAACCGTCCGGGTTGGAATACTGCGGAACACACCAGATGCCCTTGATGGTATCGTCTTCCGCCACCAGCTTCTCAACCATATCCATGTCGGGGCCGTTCTCGGTCATGGGAACGTTGATCATCTCAAAGCCCATTTCTTCGGTGATGGCAAAATGGCGGTCATAACCCGGCACGGGGCACAGGAATTTGCGCTTTTCTACCTGGGACCAGGGGCAGGAAGATTCGGGGTAACCGAACATAAAGCCGATCGCCATCAGGTTATACATCAGCTGCAGGCTGGAGTTGCCACCCACAAAGGTTTCCTCGGCCTTGGTTCCCATCACATCGGCAAACAGTTCCCGCGCCTCATACAGGCCTTCCAGGTTGCCGTAGTTACGTGCATCAAAGCCATCATCGGTGGTATAATCATCCATCTTCAACAGATCCATAGCCAGATCCATCTGATGAGGGCCCGGTTTGCCGCGCGCCATATTGAGTTTGAGCCCCATATTCTGGAACTTTTTGTACTCTGCCTCCAGCTGAGCCTTTTCAGCGGTCAGGGCATCGCGGTCCATTGCCAAATAGTCTGCCATAACATTTCCCCCTATTTCTTAATTTCCTGCTGCATCCCCTCTATTTTGACGCATTCGCAGGCATACACTACATTATATACGATTCGTGCTGAAGAAACAAGCATTTTCTCCTGCAATTCACCATAAAAAAGATAAAAAAATGAAAAACTATACACCATTTGTATGGAACTTTCATTGGCAAAGACCGCGAAGTTACATTTTACAAAAAACCGCAGCACGCCTGAAAAGGCGTGCTGCGGTTGTATGCCGCCGACCGGGATCGAACCGGTACGGTATCACTACCGAGGGATTTTAAGTCCCTTGCGTCTGCCAGTTCCGCCACGGCGGCATATTATTAATATTTTACAGCACCCCTGCCAAAATGTCAATGCGGATTGAAGAAATGCCGCCGGTATGGTATACTGATACGAAGTTTTCTGTGCACGGAGGCGAAAAAAATGTTACAGCAAAAGGCGCCAAGCCGTACTTTACAACTATTGATCGGCGGTGCCATACTGGGCATACTGGCCTTTCTTTTGGTGTATGGATTTACGCCGTTGGATGTAACCAACGACACCTTCTGCCGCGGCGGTTATATGGAAAAAGACATTCAGCAGCATTATGCCGGGTGGCTGTTTTATCAGCAAAATGCGCAAGGCTTCCCTCTTTGCGTCACGCAGTCCATCAATGCGCCGTCCGGAGTAAGTATTGCTTATACCGATTCAATTCCGTTGGTCGCTGCTCTTTGCCGACCTCTGGCCAACTGGCTGGGGGGCACCTTCCAATACTTTGGGTGGTTCACCTTGGTTTGCTTTGCACTGCAGGGGGCATTCGGCGCAGCTTTGTGCGGGCTTTTTACCTCAAACTCAGTTGTCCTTCCCCTGCTGGGAGATTTGCTGTTTGTGAGCAGCCCTATTTTGTACGAAAGAGCTTTTCGTCACACTTCCTTGGGTGCGCAGTGGTTGATTTTGGCTGCCTTATATTTTTATTTCCGTGCCCGTCGCCAGGGGCGATTTGCTTCCAAAGGCCTGTTTTTTCTCAATATCCTGGCCATTGGTATCCATCCCTATTTTGTACCAATGACTTACGCCATTACATTTGCACTGCTTTTGGAACATGTGGTTTCGACTCATCGCTGGAAAGGCCCCGTCCTTTATCTGACAGCTGATTTGGTATGCACGCTTCTGCTGGGATGGCTCCTGGGGCTGTTTTACGGCACAGCTACCAGTGGCGGGCAGGCCTTGTACGGATATTTTTCCATGAATCTGAACGCTTTATGGAATCCCATGGGTGTAAACGGTACCATTTACAGCCGTGTCTTGCCTGCCCAGAACCAGCTCAATGGTAACTATGATGCATTTGCTTATCTTGGACTTGGTGTATTGATTGCGGTGCCTCTTTTGTTGATTGGGAATTTCCGCCGGTTCCTTTGTTTCTTGCGCAAACATTGGGCTCTGTTGGCTGTATGCGTAATTTTAACTTTGTTCGCAATCAGCCATGTGGTCACGGCAAACGGCGTCACACTTTTCACCTTCCCGTTGCCGGCTTCTTTGATTCAGCTGTTTTCTGTTTTCCGTTCCGGTGGTCGTTTGTTCTGGCCGGTCTATTACCTCCTTCTACTTTTCGCTTTCGTCGGAACTGTACGGCTTCCTCGCCCGATCGTTATGGTTTCTCTGCTGGCGTTGGTTCAAATCTGGGACGTCAGCCCAGGCATGGTCCAGCGACACCAGGATATGGTATCGGCCACGCAAAGCCCTGCGTTCCCTTCCGGACTGGAAAGTGACTTCTGGCAGTCCGCACAAAGCTACGACCACTTGGAGTCTGTGCAAGGGATTCAGGATGATGCGCTTCACCTTGCGCTGTTTGCGGCTGACAACGGCATGACAACAAATGACCCCTTTGCAGCGCGTTATGACGCTGCCGCACTGGAATCCGAACGCGCGGTTGTTTTGCAGGAACTTGCCTCCGGTAACCTGCGGGATGATACTTTGTATTTGTTTGAGGAAGAAGGCGCTTTTCTTCAGTCGGTAGAACCGGTTCGCAATAGTGCCTGGTGCGGAAAAGTCTCCAGTTCAGATGGCGCTTCCAACTGGTATGTAATTGCTCCGGGACTGCAAGGGCGCTCATTTGATAATCTTTGTACCCCGTATGATGAAAATTATCCTCTTCGCCTTGCCGATTATACCGACGCCCTTTGGAACCGCGGCGTTCTGGATTCTACCAAACAGACCGTTTGTTTTGCAGACTCTCCTTTTGCACGCAGCAAATTGGAAGGAGCAACCTATATTTGCGCCGACGGGCAAATGTATAGAATCACAAAACTGGATGACAGTGACCCCGGTTGGCTGATGGTAACACTGGATATTGAAGATGCTACCGTTTTGTGGGATCAGGAGTTGACAACAAAATGAAAGAATTGCATGTTAAAAGTCTGCTACCTATCAGACTGGATAAGTATCTGATGGAACAGTACCCTGCTTTGAATTTGGGACGTCTGAATAAAGCCTTAAGAGAAAACAAAATCAAACTGAATGGCAAAAAACAGCCGTTGGCTACACGTGTGCAGAATGGCGATGTCATCCGGTTATTCCTGAATGACGATCAATTAGAAAAAAAGTCTTTGCCGCCCGCAGTCTTTGTCTATGAAGATGATGATCTGATTGTCGCCAATAAGCCCGCGGGAATTGAAGTGGACGGCCCTGCCTCGGACACATTGCTTAAGCGTGTACAGGCTACCTTGTCCGCAAACGGCCATTCTGCACAAGCTGTGCTGTGCCATCGCCTGGATACCGGCACCAGTGGTCTTATATTATTAGCCAAAAATAAAGCAGCGGAACATTTTTTGGCGGAAGCAATCAAAGCCCGCAAAATACAGAAGAAATACCTCTGTGTAACGTTTGGCCGCCCGCAGCCGCCCGTGGCATTGATGCATGATTATCTGATAAAAGACGCTCAGCGCGGTGTTGTAAAAATCGTTCCGTCCCCTTGCAGCGGTGCCAAAGAAGTAATCACCGGATATGAAACCCTTGCGGTCAGCGGTCGCCTGGCGTTGCTGGAGGTTGAGTTGGTCACCGGACGCACACACCAAATTCGCGCACATCTGGCCCATATAGGGTGCCCCATCCTGGGTGACTCCAAATACGGGAACAATACAGCTAACCGGGAATTGCATTTCAAGTACCAGGCTCTTTGTGCCTGGGAACTTCGCTTCCCTGCTCAGATTGAACAACCGGAGTTTTCACATCTGGCCGGTCGCGTTTTCCATGCAGAAAAACCGTGGTATTGTCACCAGATCACCGACGGTACCCTGCGCTGATATCTATAAAAAATACCGTCTGCCTAAAAAGGGCAGGCGGCATTTTTTATGGATGGTTCCGTCATTCTATTCGGAATCCAGTAATTCAATCTGGCGCGACAAGCTTTCTCGGGTGTACAAAGTAGAGAGAACCTGCAGCAACTCTTTTTTGCTCAGACGCGGGGGCAATCCCAATTGCTGCAGCAACTTCCGGCGGCGGGTAGCACTGTTGGCCGTTCCGGAAATTCCCCATTCGTACAAATCCGTATAGGATATTTTTTCAGAGTGAGTCTCCTTCTCCGTTCCATCAGGAGCACTTGCCAGGGCATCCTGCAAGCCACGCAGAATCAGCTCATCCGACACACCTTCTACGCCCAGCAACCCTTCTTTTCCTGGCGCTTCTTTACGGGATTCTTTCCCTTGAATTGCCGGTACATAGGCTTGGAGAACATGCTCGGCACCGACCAGTCCGGTAACAAAATGCCGGATCTTGAAACCTGCAGCATCGGAATCCGTCAGAATCATTAAGCCTTGGGTGCGGGCCAACTGCTTGAGCATGGTTTGCAACGAGCGGTCTTTCATGACACGGAACCCATCCGTAGTCAGAACCACACCATCCACCAGGTTACTCACTCGTGCGGCATCGTATTTTCCCTCAACCAGCAGCACCTGCTGCAGCTTTAACATGAACTCCTCCCGGCCAAAGCCAACTCACATAGCGCCTTTTGCATCAACAAATCTGCATCCAGTTTGCTGCCTTTTAAATCCAAATCAAGTTTTTGCAGAATGCAAAGGCATTGTTCCAACTGATGGCGCTTAAAGCGGGACGCTGTTTTCTCCGTTTTTCCCAAACGGTAACTCCACTTGCCGCCATACCCAAAATCCTTGGCTACGTCTGCAAGGGAACGCCGGCTGCGCCGCCCTTGCAAAACGCGGTATAGATCCAGATAGTTGCCGATCAACGCACCGGTAATCATAATTGGATCATTTTGCAATTCCAATAAGGTTTTCAGGCGCTTTTGTGCCTGTTCAATCCGCCCGGACACAACCAGTTCCACCATTTCAAATGTGTCCGCATCCAGCGTAACTGTTCCCAGCTGCTGGATCATATCCGCGGTAATGGTGCCATAGTTTGCCAATGCCGATAATTTCGCAATTTCATTGTGTAACAAAAACTGGTCTTCTCCGCAACGGTCCAAAAGCGCCGCTTCAGTCCCTGGTGCGAAAGCTGCACCAGACTCTTCCGCCCAGGAACGTGCCAGTGCTTGGAGTTCGGAACGCCCAGGCTTATTGATCTGAACGCAATACCCAATCTTTTCGCAGGCGGCAATGAGCTTTTGTTCGCGCTTACCGGGACGAAGTTTCCCGAATTTTTCTTCGATCAGGCTGGTCATTACAAAGATTGCATTTTCCGTGTCCTGTAGGGTTTCACAGAGTTCCTGCAGATCTTTATCCGAGTAGGTGGACGGCTTGATCAAGGGCATCAGCACCAGACGCTTTCCGCCAAAAAAGGATATTGTACCCGCTGCCAGGACGATCTCTTCCACAGTGGGGGTCGGGCCATCCAAAACGGTGGTTTCGGGGTCTTGTTCATTCAGGACATGAAGGGCTTTATTGGCAGCCGAACGTACCAGAGCCTCATCAGAAGCATAAAAATAATAAAACGAACACCCGGATTGAAGGCGTTTTTTCAATTCTTTTTCACTGTAAAGCAAGAGGCTTCACCTCCTCGATAACTATAGACCGTTCAGGGCGGATCACAATAACCGGTTCCTGTGCCCCGTACAGAACAGATTCCGCTTCCACTTTTGAAAGCCAGGTTGGTTCTTTTGTACAGCATACAATGGTGTTGGCCATTACCGAGTCGGATAATGCCCCCGCTGCGCAAAACACGTCCACCGAAACAGGTGCAGCCAGCTGAATGTTCCCCGCCATCATAGCGACGTGATAAGAACCTGTTCCCACAACTGCTAGATTTCCACTTTTCTCATGATACAAGTCCAGTGTCAAATCGTCAAGTATCTTCCTGGTAGAGTACGCAGACATTTCTTCCGCCCGCAGTGTAACCGAAAACGGAAAATCCAGCTCCGATGGCTCTTGGCGCAAATCTACACACAAAGCCACTGTAGGGGAAGCGTTTTCTTGCAGGTAAGTTTCTACCGCATTCACATTGCTTTGTCCACCGCGGAACAAAACAACCGCATTTCCATTTTGGGTGCACACAAGGCAAGGGTTGTTGGATGCCCCCACCAAAGCAATCCGTACAACATCATGCAGGGCCCAGTTTCCCAGCAAAAGCGCCAGCGCAGTACACGCTGCAGCTACCGGAAGATACAATACGAATCTGCGGCTGCGCCAGAAAAGAATTGCCAAAACAGCCAGCACCGCAAAGACCAACAATGTATATCTCGTCGGAAGAAATATGTGAGCCATTGGCAATTGAGAACACCAGCGCACAATCTGAATCATCCAATGGAGCCATACTGAAAGAAGAAGGCTGGCCAGGTGAGCCAGCGGCGTCAAAAACGGAACTATTGCCAGTAATAGGACCGCAATGCCAAGCTGAAGCGCCGGCTGAAGCATCCACACTACCAAGAGGTTGGTCAAAACGCTGACACCACTGACCGAAAGTCCCTGTGCAACCAATACCGGCAGCGTAGCCAAACTGGCAAAAAACGCAACCTGCACAGGTTCGATGATATCCAACAACAGCGAAAGGAACCTGTAGATACCCGGGCTGCATTCATCCGGAAGCCATGTTTCCTCCGTACGGGATACGGCCCCCGCCAACTGCACACCAAGTACCGCACAAAAGGACAATTGAAATCCAACGTCGCAGGGCGCATAAGGATTTTGCAATCCAATAAGAACTGCTGCCGCACCGGTAGAAGTAAGCAAATCGACAGGCTGCAAAAGGAAATCCCCTGCCAGTGCCAGTAAAAACACGATTCCGGCTCTGGTAACGGATATGGACATTCCTGTCAAAAGCATATAAAACACAACAAGTGCTGCACGAAAAATAATAAGCGGACGCCAAAATTTTCGTCGGTACCCTAAAGAAAAAATACCGCAAAGCAATGCCACATGTAAACCGGAAACCGCCAGAAGATGCGACACGCCGGATGCGCGGAAAGCCCCCCTGCAACGATTCCGTCAATTCACTTTTATCGCCGAGTAGCATCGCTGCTTCCAGTGCTCCCTCTTCTGTCGGCATCCACTGCTGCAACAGGCTGGCAAGCTCTTTCCGTAAATCATACAGCACATATGGCAGTGCATTACTGTGGGCACTTATGGTAAATGCTTCCTGATATTCCGCCTGCAGGTAGACGCCTTCGCTAAGTTTGGACATTTTGTAAGCGTCTTCATCCAACTCTTCCAGCAAAAACGTTGCAGTGAAAACATCACCCGGCCGTGCATCAGGGAAAGCATCACATTCCACCAGGAAATTTGTCTGCTGCCCATTACACTCGATAATTTTCAGCGTTCCACGAAAATAACCACTTTGATAGGAAGATTCTCTATCCGGTTGAACCACAGCCGTGCACGCTGCTGTTTGGCCGATATATTGGCGCACCGGCAAAATAACGATAGCGCTATAAAGTGCAAAAAACGCGAGTCCGCATACTGTACCCAATAAAGGAAAACGCGTGTTTTTTTGCCAGCACAAAAACAGCAGCAATGCAAAAAGTGCCGCCGCGAGCACAATTACCAGCGGCGGCATGTAAGCTGCAAACAATTCGGCCAAGGCAAAACCAAGACCAAACCAAGCAAGTTTACGTTTCATTTCCGTTAATGAAGGAACAACGGCAACGGTTCCAGGAAGAAGATGTCCGTGCGTTTAGAAGCGTCGCCTTCCGCCAAAGCCGCACAGCATCCTACAACTGTACCCGTACTTTTCGCGGCCAACGTTTCCAGGGCATGCAGCGAACCGCCCGTCGAAATCACGTCATCCACAATCAGGATACGTTTTCCGTTCATGTATTCAATATCTTTTTGATCGATGACTAGCTTTTGCTTGCCCACGGTGGTGATCGATTCATCCTCGATAACCACCGGATTACGCATGTAAAGCTTGGGACCTTTACGCGCAGGAATCCAGTACTTCCCACTCTGGCGTGCCATCTCATAGGCCAGAGGGATTCCCTTGGCTTCCGCTGTCAGGATCACATCAAAGTCAGGCGCTTTTTTGAGCAGTGCAGCGGCGCATGCTTCGGTCAATTCCACATCACTGAACATAATAAAGGCGGCAATATCAAGATGATCATTCACCTTGCAGATGGGAAGTTCACGGGTAAGCCCTGCAATGTGCAGTGTATAGGTATCAGCCATGGTAGAAACCTCTTTTTATTGATAAAATCCGGAATTCCGGCATCAGCCCGGAGGCCACGCCAGACTGCGGCCAGCCAGCACATGGAAATGCAAATGCTTCACGCTTTGGCCACCATCTTGCCCCACGTTGGTCACAACGCGGTAGCCGTTTTCGGCTACGCCAAGCTTGCGGCACTGTTCTGCAATGACCGCATAAATATGCCCCAGAAGAGCGGCGTGTTCTTCTGTCAGCGCTGCCGCCGAATCGATGTGCTGTTTCGGGATCACCAGAAAATGCACAGGGGCCTGCGGATCAATGTCATAAAATGCCAGCAGAGTTTCGTCTTCGTACAATTTGTTGGAAGGGATCTCCCCTGCCGCAATTTTGCAAAACAGACAGTTCTCCATTTTATCCCTCCTTTATAGAGATATGGTTGGGGTATAATTACTGATTCAATTCAGCTTTTACGATTTCCGGAACGGCATTCAGCGCTTCGTCAATCTTGCTGACATCACGGATACCGGCCATAGCAAAATCCGGCTTGCCGCCGCCGTTGCCACCGGCGATGGCGGCAATCTTCTTGACAAGAACACCGGCTTTCAGGCCGCGTGCCTTTGCGTTTACAGAAACACCAACTGCCATCATGGTCTTGTTTCCGTCACTGCCTACCAACACCGTCACAGCATTGGGGGCTCTGTCACGGACTTTATCCACCATTTCACGCAGCGTGTCTGCGCCGGTACCGGTGAGGTATGCGGAAATAATCCGCACACCATCCACATCCGCAGCATTCTCAAACAGGCCGTCCACCTTGGCAGCTGCCATTTCCGCTTTCAGAGTATCCAACTGCTTGTTGGTATCTTTCAGCTCAGCAGTCAGTGCTTCTGCGCGGTCTGCAACATCTTTCAGGTTGTTGGCTTTCAGTGCAGCAGCTGTCTTGTTCAGAGTCTCCGTACGCTCATCCAGCAAACGGAGAACACCAAAACCGGTAGTGGCTTCAATACGGCGAATACCGGCAGCAACACTGGACTCGCTCAGGATCTTAAAGCAGCCAATCTGTGCCGTGTTCTGTACATGGGTACCACCGCAGAATTCCGTGCTCCAGCCGCCGGCATCCACGACCCGAACAACATTGCCGTATTTCTCGCCAAACAGAGCCATTGCGCCCATCTTCTTGGCTTCTTCGATCGGCAGATTCTGGATCACTACAGGCAGAGATGCGAAGATTTTCTCGTTGACCTTCCGCTCCACTTCGACCAGTTCTTCCGGCGTCACTGCGCTGAAGTGGGTGAAGTCAAAGTGCGTGATCTTGTCGTCCTGGTAGCTGCCTGCCTGATGAACATGCTCGCCCAGAACTTCGCGCAGCGCTTTCTGCAGCAGGTGCGTGGCGGTGTGGTTACGGCAGATGGACATGCGACGCACTTCATCTACCGAGGCAGTCACTTCATCGCCCACTTTGATGGTGCCATCCAGCAAATCACAGGTATGCACAAAGTATCCTTTGGGGGTCTTCTTAACCTGCGTTACTTTCAGCTTGGCCTCACCGGAGGTAATATAACCATAGTCGGCAACCTGACCGCCCATTTCGGCATAGAACGGTGTGCGATCAAGAACCACCAGAACACCTTCTTTGCTCTCACCGGCCTCATCGGTCGCAATGGCATCGGCCAATTCTTCGCCATCAGACAAAGCGAGGACCGTTGCGTTCTCACGCAGAGTTTCATAGCCATCAAACTGGGTGGGTTCGGCGTCCAGCTCGCCAAACAGGTCCGCACTCCAGCCGGAGATGTCTTTGGCAAGGCGCTCGGCACGGGCGCGCTCACGCTGCTTGGTCATCTCCGCATGGAACGCCTCTTCGTCCACGGTGAAGCCGGCTTCGCTGGCGATCTCTTTTGTCAGGTCCAGCGGGAAACCAAAGGTGTCGTTGAGTTTGAAGACCTCGGCACCGGAAAGCACCGTTTCACCGGCCGCTTTCCGCTCCTCGATCATATTATTCAAGATGTTCAGACCTGCATCGATGGTACGGCCAAAACGTTCTTCTTCCGTACCGATCACCTTTTTGATGTAGGATTCATGTTCACGCAGTTCCGGATAGCCGGCCTCGCTGGAAACAATAACAGTGTCTACCAACTCGGTCAGGAAGGGGTGATCAATCCCCAGCATGCGTCCGTGACGGGCGGCGCGGCGCAGCAAACGGCGCAGCACATAACCGCGGCCTTCGTTGGAAGGCAGGATGCCATCCGAAACCATAAATACGGTAGAACGGATGTGGTCCGTAATCACGCGGATCGAGATGTCATCTTTTTCGTTATCGCCGTAATGTTTGCCGGAGATACGCTCCACATGGTGCAATACAGAAGCGACCGTATCCACCTCAAACAGGTTCCCCACATCCTGCATTACACAGGCCAGACGCTCCAGGCCCATGCCGGTGTCGATGTTGGGACGCGGCAGACGCTCGTAATTGCCCTTGCCGTCGGAATCAAACTGGCTGAAGACCAAGTTCCAGATTTCCATATATCGGTCGCAATCGCAGCCGACTTTGCAGGTGGGTTTGCCGCAGCCATGTTCCGGACCACGGTCATAATAAATTTCGGAGCAGGGGCCGCAAGGACCGGAGCCGTGCTCCCAGAAGTTATCTTCCTTGCCGAAGCGGACCATGTGATCTTCCGGAATGCCAACTTTCTTGGTCCAGATGTCATAGGCCTCATCGTCATCCAGGTAGACCGAGATATACAGCTTGTCAGCGGGAATTTCCAGGTCCTTGGTCAGGAATTCCCACGCCCAGGGAATCACTTCCTCTTTGAAATAATCCTGGAAGCTGAAGTTGCCCAGCATCTCAAAGAAGGTGCCGTGGCGAGCGGTGATACCTACACGCTCAATATCCGGCGTGCGGATGCACTTCTGGCAGGTAGTGACGCGATGGCGAGGCGGTTCTTCCTGGCCCAGGAACCACTTTTTCATCGGGGCCATGCCACTGTTGATCAGCAGCAGGCTGGGGTCATCTTTCGGAACCAGCGGAAAGCTGCCAAGGCGCAGATGACCCTTGGTCTCAAAAAAATGCAAGTACTTTTCGCGAAGTTCATTTAATCCGGTCCATTGCATAACGATACGTTCTCCCATCCATAGGTTCATTTGTACAAAAGGTCCATGAAAAAAATATAGCCCTCGCCCCATAACAGGGACGAAGGCTGAACGCTTCCGTGGTACCACCCGGTTTGCAGCCTGTTACCGGCTGCCACTTTCCATGCGTTAACGCCGCAAATACGTTTGACTCTGCGCCAAAAGCTCCGGGGTGGCTTTGTTGCTTATCTGCCGGAAACCTTTCAGCTCACGGGTTCCCTCTCTGCAGGCCGAAAAATCAACATTAGCCCCTTCAACGCCATTTTCCTTTTTACAAGGTAATTATATGCCCCTTTTCTTACCTTGTCAACTGGTTTTTGCTGCGGTTTCCGGGGTCTGTGCCGCACCGTTTCCCTCCCAGACATGAAGGCCATTGGCAATGCTTGCAAAAATGGCAGCGCTGGAGATTTCCGGTTCAATCACGCTGTCCTGCAATACGGTAATCGTATACCGCGGATGATCCGCAGGATAAAAACCACTGAACCAGTAATTCAATAATTCTTCTCCGTTCTGGTCGAATTGGCCTGTCTGTGCGGTTCCGGTCTTTCCGCCCGCAGTCAGTTCTTGAGGGGCGGCATCACCGCCGATCCCCTCCTCTACCACAGATTGCAGCATGCTGCGCAGTACACGAGCTGTATCCTCATCGCAAACAGCCGCTTTTTCAGCAGTCCGAACCTCTGACACCAGTTCCATCGTGTCATCGACTACACCGTACACAAAGCGAGGCGGCAGATATACACCCCCGTTTGCGATGGAATTCATCATCGCGGTGATTTGCAACGGTGTCGCAGTAAGGCCACCCTGGCCAAAACTGAAAAGTGCAAGCTGTCCGGTATTATCTAACGCTTCTTCCGATGGTAGAATACCGGAACTGCTTTTCAATCCCGGTGCCACCGCACAGGGTTCTCCAAATCCCAATAACTCTGCCGTTTTCAAAATCGTTTTTCCGCCAAGAAGCTGCCCCAGTTCCACAAAATAGCAGTTACAGCTTTGTTCCAGTGCGCCGCGCAGGTTTACTTCCCCATGCGCCCGGCCCTGTGCGCATCGGTAAACCTGTCCGTCGACCTCCACACTACCGGTACAATCGTGTGTAAACCAATCCAGCCCTTTTTCGTAAGCCGCCACTGCCAGCACCACCTTGAAGACTGATCCCGCACTGAAAGCGCTCAACGAGCGGTTGATCAGCGAAGTATCATCGGCCTGAATACTTTTAGCCACATTCCGCGGGTCGTATTCCGGCACACTTACCGACGCAAGGATTTCTCCACTGTTAGTATCCATAACCAGAATACAACCTTTTGTCATTGACAGACCTGCAATTCCTTCGCATAACCTTTGGATGTCGGCATCCAGCGTCAGCTGCACCCCCTGCCCCGTTCCGGCGGATTCCACTTCCAATGTGGGCGTTTCGCCACCCAACAGCCGTCCCTGTGCAGTGGTTATACAAGAGACCACCTCTAAATCGGAGGACTCGGCCAGAATATCGTCGTAAGCAGCTTCCAAACCCGCGACCCCTTGCGCCTCGCCGTTCAGATAGCCCACCAGGTGCACGGCGATGGGAGACGGCAGGTAACGTTCTGCTACTTCATAGGTCGGAACACCAAAAGCGTTCAGGTCTTGGTCCACACGAACCAGAAACGGCGCAGTTGTGTTTCTTTTTTCGTACAGTTCTGTTTGCTCCGCATAAGACACATACGGAAATAAAGTAGAGTAGCTGGAATCCCCGGGAATGCACAATGCATACCACGCCTTTGTGTAGCCTGTCAGCAAACGTCCGTTTCGGTCGTAAAAGTTCCCTCGCTGACGCGGCAGCACGGTACTTCTTGCGGTTTGGGCACCCGCACGAGTCGCATACGTTGTATCTGTGCCTACCCATAAAATTCTGCACAGCACAATACCGGACAGAAAAATCAGGATACCTCCCATAGAAAACAACCTGCGCAGTGACATCTTCTCCACCCCTTTCCGTTCAGTATGGGACAAAGAATCGCTTTACAAACCGCCACAAATAAAAACGGGAGGCTGTAAGTTGATTACTCACAGTCTCCCGTTATAGGTCTATGGAATCTTGCCTTGCTTCAAATCACAAAAAAGCGATTACTCTGCATCCTCGCAGAAAGCCTTGAAGGTCAAATAAGCCATGTACACGTCCGCTTTCGATACCACTTCAAAAGGCGAATGCATGGACAGAACCGGCACACCGATATCAATGGTATCAATGTCCTGGTTAGCCACATACTTGGCCACCGTTCCGCCGCCGCCAAGATCCAGTTTGCCCATTTCGCCGATCTGCCACACGATGCCGTTGCGGTCCATCAAACGGGTCAGGTAGCTGACAACCTCGGCAGAAGCGTCACTTGTGCCGGATTTTCCGCGTGCGCCGGTGTACTTGTAGATGGCCACACCATTGCCCGCATAGGTGCCGTTGTCCGGTTCAAAGGCGTCGGCAAAGGTCGGGTCAAAGGCTGCCGTGACGTCGGCAGAAAGGCACTTGGCCGCCTTGCATGCCAGAATGTAATCGGCTCCCTGCGCCTGGCACAGCTGCTGCAGGAAATGGAAGGTATACATACTGTTCAAGCCGGTAACACCGTCCGAACCGGTTTCTTCCTTATCGGTCAGTACACATACCGTCGTGTAGGCGGGGTTCTTCACCTCGATTTCCGCCATCAGGGCCGGATATGCATCCACGCGGTCATCATGACCGTACGCACCGATCATGGCACGATCCAGACCGATATCCCGTGCCTTATGGGCCGGAACCACTTCGATTTCTGCACGGGTAAAATCTCTTTCCGTAATGCTGTACGCTTCATACAGCATTCCCAGCACGTTGAGCTTTACGCGCTGCTCGGCTTCCTTGTCCGCAATGGGCTGAGAAGCGATCAGCACGTTGAGATCTTCGCCGGTAATACCTTCGCTCAACGGCTTGGCATTCTGTTTTGCACCCAGGTGCGGCAGCAGGTCGGTGATGCAGAAGACGGGATCTTCGTCTTTTTCGCCGATGCAAATCTGTACCTGCGTACCATCTGCACGGTAAATAACACCATGCAATGCCAGAGGAATCGTCGGCCACTGGTATTTGCGAACACCACCATAATAGTGGGTGCGCAGATATCCCAAGCCGTTCTTTTCAAAAACAGGCACCGGGCGAAGGTCCAGACGAGGAGAATCGATGTGCGCGATATTCAGATGGAAGCCCTGATCCAACGGTTTGCTGCCGATCGTAGCCGCCAGTACGCATTTGTCACGATTGATGGTGTAAACCTTGGTGCCGGGTTCCAGTTTTTCACCGGGAACAAACTGCTTATAGCCTGCTTCCTTCAGCAATTTTTCGCTGTAGGCAGTTGCCTCACGCTCTGTTTTGCCGCAATCCAGAAAAGTTTTGTAACCTTCGCAGAATTTCTGCGCGGCTTCCAATGTTTCCGGCGCAACATCGGCAACGGTTTCGTTCTTATAGAGAAGCTTTTTCAGTTCTTCGGTAGTCTGCATATTCAACATCCTTTCGTACATTATGATTCAGTATAGATTTCCTGGTAGCGTTGATAGCTACTGGTGATCTTCTTCACATACAACCGCATTTGCGGGTAAGGGTAATGATCCAGTGTTTTTCCATCATCCGAATATTCTGCCTGTACAAGCAGCTTATCTACCGTACCCAGGCCACTGTGGTATGCAGCCGCAGAGGTAGGCAAATCATCCTGGTACCGCAGCAAGCAGTAACTGACAAAATAACTGCCAAATCGAATGTTGGTTTCCGGATCATACAAATCCTCAAAAGTCAGATTTTCGGTGGGCGCGATTTTGGATTTGATCCAGTCGAATGTAACTTCCGTAATCTGCATCAATCCGCGGGCGCCTGCATCGGAATCTGCCATGGGATCAAAATTGCTTTCGGTGCGGATAAAAGCATACAGCATCAACGGGTCGATATCATACTTATCCGCGTAATAGGTAACATACTCCGAATATTGGATCGGATATTCCCATCTATCAATTTTTTCTCGAAAAAGGGCGAAGAATGCTGTTCCTGCCAAGGCAAGAATCAGCAACAGCACCACTGTTGTTTTGACAATCCTTTTGGCAATACTTTTCTTAGTCATACTCCTCCCTTCCCAAAGCTTGCAAAAAAGCTTTGACCTTACTCTCCAATTGTTCAGCGGTACCGTCGTTCACAATTTCAATGGATGCAGCCTGACGCAGTACATCCAGGGGAGTCTGTGCATCCAGACGGCGGCACGCCATTTCGGCCGTTATACCGTCCCGGGCACAGATACGTTCTACGCTAGTGTGGTAAGGTGCCGTAATCAAAACCAATTGGTCACACCTTTTCTCAAACGGTGTGCCTACGATCACCGCCCCATCTACAAAAGCGTAAGCTGCGCCTTCCTGTTTTGCTTGTTCCAGGCGCTGCTCAATCCGATGCAATATTTCCGGCTGCGTAATTTCCGTTAGGGTGCAGGTGCCTTCCGGCGTGGCAAAAGCACGGTCTGCCAGCAGGCGGCGCCGAAGAGCACCGTTCTCATCCAGTATATCACACCCAAAAGCAGTTTGCAGCTGCGCAAGGCAAGGCGAACCCGGCAGCATCACTTCACGCGCAATCAGGTCGGCATCAATACAAGGATAGCCTTCTTCAGCCAAAAATTTTGTCACACTGGATTTGCCACAGCCGGAACGACCGGTAATTCCGATGATTTTCATAGCGTCACCACCCGGAATGCTGCCGCGCGGATCAGACGGTTATAAACCGCCATGGAAACACCGTCCTGTTCCGGGCAGCGTGCATATACCACTTCCGCCCCCTGACGGTCGAGTTCCCGCAACGCTGTAAAAAGGTGATGTGCCTGTGTAACACCGTCATGATTCTTCCCATACTCAATGGCGGGAACCGGCAATTGGGCAGCTTCGCCGTCAAAACAAAGTGCCCACACACCGTTTTCGGCGTGTTCTGTGACGTATTGCCGGTAGGCATCAAAACTGCCGCGCAAAATCGTGACCTGCGCTTTGGGCGCATAATGCTTGTACTTCATTCCCGGGGAACGGGCCACTTCGCCCTCTTTGAGTTTTTCCAGAATTGCGGGACTGACCTGTACTTCTTCCCCGAGTACAGCTTCCATTTGTTCTTTGGTGATATAACCCGGACGCAGCAGTACCGGATGTTCTCCGGTCACTGCCACTACTGTGGATTCCACGCCCACTGCGCTTTCTCCACCATCCAGAATAAGAGGCAGACGCCCGTTCATATCCACCAGTGTATCCTGGGCATTGGTGGGGCTGGGTTTGCCGGAGAGATTCGCCGACGGCGCCGCAAACGCCACGCCACTGGCCTGTATAACTGCCTGCACCACAGGGTGCGACGGCATACGCACTCCGACCGTGTCCAAGCCGGCGCAAGTCACTTCACTGACCTCCGGTCCGCGCGGCATAACCATCGTCAACGGTCCGGGCCAAAAAGCCTGTGCCAGTTTTTTGGCCCGCTCCGGCACGTCGGAAACAATCCCCTCCAACATCTGCATCCCGCAAATATGAACGATCAGCGGATTGTCCTGAGGCCGCCCTTTGGCTTCAAAAATTTTATGCACAGCCTCGCCGTTGCGGGCATCTGCCGCAATGCCATAGACTGTCTCTGTTGGAAGCGCCACCAGTTCTCCGTTTTGAAGCAACCGGGCTGCTAACGCAATACTCTCTTCTGTAACAGGCAAAACCTGCGTTTTCATATCTTTATTCCTCGCTATGTTGTTTGAGTTTTTCTTCCCGGTCTGCCAGAATCAAAGGCTCCAGCACACGGTCCAAATCTCCATCCAAAACGCTCTGCAGATTTCGCAGTGTCAGACCAATACGATGATCGGTCACACGATCCTGCGGGAAATTGTATGTGCGGATCTTTTCGCTGCGATCCCCTGTTCCCACCTGGCTTTGCCGCTGCGCATTATAGGCTTCGTCATAGGCCTCCTGCTTCTGCTGCAAAAGGCGGCTGCGCAATACTGTCAGCGCACGTTCTTTGTTTTCCCGCTGGCTGCGCTGATCCTGACACTCCACCACCATACCGGTAGGCAGGTGTGTCACCCGGATAGCCGAAGACGTTTTATTGATATGCTGGCCACCGGCACCGGAGGAACGAAACGTATCGATTCGCAGATCTTTTGCGTCCAGTTCCAGTTCTACTTCCTGCGCTTCCGGCATCACAGCAACAGTAACCGTGGAGGTATGAATCCGGCCCTGCGTTTCCGTTTCCGGTACACGCTGCACACGGTGAACGCCGCTTTCAAATTTCAATCTGCTGTATACGTCATTTCCTTCCACAGAAAATACAATTTCCTTTACGCCGCCAAGTTCTGTTTCGTTGGCACTGATCGTTTGGCAGGTCCAACCACGCTTTGCCGCGTACATGTTATACATACGCCACAGGCTGTGCGCAAACAATGCAGCTTCTTCCCCGCCTGCCCCGGCGCGGATTTCTAAAATCACGCTTTTTTCATCATCGGCATCTTTGGGAATCAGCAGCAGACGCAGCTGCTCTTCGCTCTGCGTCAGATTCCGGGCAATTTCGCAAAGCTCCTGTTGTACCATAGCCTTGAAAGCCGGGTCCGTCTCCTGTTCCAGCATCTGTTCAGCGTCTTGCTGTTCCTGCTGAAGAGCCGTGTACCGGCGATATTCTTCGACTAAGGGGGTCAGTTCTTTGTAGTCTCGCATCATTTGCGCGTAGTTTTCCGCGTTGGACGCCGCTTCAGGCATCGACATACGATATGTCAATTCTTCATATCGCCGCTCGACCTCGTGCAATTCAAAAAAATCATTCATGGAGATTTCCTTTCAACACAAAAAATCACAGACTATTGTGTTGCTATTGTTCTCCATCCCGCATGATTTTTTTGATATTCCGCTCTATTTTAGCACGCGGCAGCATTATTTCATGGCCACATCCCTGGCAGCGAATCTTAAAATCCATTCCCACACGCAGTACATCAAACCGATTTGCACCGCACGGATGTGATTTTTTGGTCTGAATAACATCTCCGACCCGAACGTCCATAGAGTCTACCGCCTTTCACTAAAATTTGCCCTCTTATTATAGTACAGCAAGTATTGTTTTGCAAATCAAACGCATAAAAGTTTATCAACCGCTTCTATGTTCATCGAAGCGGAATCCCTAAGAAACGAGGAAACGAAAATGTTGGAATACCGTGCTGAAGGCCTTTGCCGCAATGCCAATCACCTGAGTAAAGAAGAATTGAATCATTGTATAACCACCGGAGAAATTCTGCAAAGTACAGCCCTTGCCTATGATACCGAGCGTCGCCTGCGTTTTGAACTCTGCGGACGGCGTGGATACATGGCGCACAACGACTGTCTCGATGTCGCCCCAGGGGAAGAAATCAAGGATATTGCTGTCCTGACTCGTGTGGGGCGTCCAACTTGTTTTGTGATTACCGGCACCACTGTGGACGAAAACGGAGGGGAAGCCTATCTGCTTTCCCGTGCAGCGGCCCAACGGCTGTGTCGTCGCCAATACCTGGATACCCTGGAAGCCGGCAGCGTAATCCCCTGTACGGTCACACATATCGAAAACTTCGGTGCATTCTGTGATATTGGATGCGGCATCTCGGCGTTACTGCCCATCGACTGCTTGTCGGTATCCCGTATTTCCTCCCCGAACGACCGGGTACAAGTTGGACAGCAACTTTTGTGCGCCATTAAAAACAGGGATGTTCAAGGGCGTATCGTATTGACCTTGCGGGAATTACTGGGAACATGGAGTGAAAACGCTGCATGCTTTGCGGCCGGAGAGACTGTTGTGGGCATCGTGCGCAGTGTGGAGGAATATGGAGTTTTCATTGAAATTGCCCCCAATCTGGCAGGACTTGCAGAAGCCGATCCTTCACTGCACCCCGGTCAGGCAGTCAGTGTGTACATCAAAAACATTCTGCCGGACAAGATGAAAATCAAACTTGTGGTTGTGAATAAGAAGCTTTCCCAACCACTGCGGTTCGAGCCGCACTATTTTGTCACGCGGGGCCGCATCAAAAAGTGGACATACTCCACACCCCAAAGTCGTAAACAGATCGAAACCATTTTTTGAAATCTTACTGCAAGGGTGATCGTACTTTTTTCTTCACAGTCTCTTGCCACTGTTGGGCACGATGTGTATAATAAAAAGAAAGACAAGATTGGCAAGGATGTGATACAATGGCAGAAGCATTTACCGCAGGTGTAAAGCCTGGCGGCCTTACAGATGACACGCAAATTCGTATTTTGCTGTGTTATCTTGTAAAAACTGCCGGACCGCTCACACGGGACACGCTGCAAGGCGCTTTATTGCAGGAACAACTTGTCAATTATTTTGAATTTGCGGATGCCCTGGCTGATGTAGAAAAACAGCACCTTGTTGCAATCGATGAGGAGTCGCAGTATTCCATTACGAAAAAAGGCTCTACCGTTGCCGATACACTGGCCCTCGACCTTCCCCGTACCGTACGCGAAAGCGCAATCCGTGCTGTAATGCAGATCCAAAGCTGGCGGCACAAAGCGGCTATGAACCGTGCTCATGTAGAGGAAGAAGATGGTGAATATACGGTTTGGTGCGCCATCGGCGATTTGGGCAGCGATGTTTTCCGCCTTCAATTGGCAATGCCTGACAAGCTGACCGCCGAAACGATAAAAAACAATTTTACAGCACACGGAAGTGAGATTTATTCTAAAGTGATGGATATGCTCACCCAACCCAGTACGGATGACGATCGTCCACCTGTTGGCTTACTGTAATCACCGATTTTCCTGAATCAAAGCAAAAACTCCCTGCCGGAGGACTTACGTCCACTGTGCAGGGAGTTTTTATTGTGCTTCAGAAACGCCGATCAGCAGCCCAGGTATGCTTTGCGAACCTCGATATTATTGGCAAGCTCGGTTGCTTCACCCTCCATTTTAATGGTGCCGGTTTCCAGAACGTAGGCACGGTTGGCAATCTCCAGTGCCATCTTCGCGTTCTGTTCAACCAGAAGAACCGTTACGCCATTGCGGTTCACTTCCCGGATGATTTTGAAGATTTCCTTGACCAGCAAGGGCGACAGACCCATGGAAGGCTCATCCAGCAAAAGCATTTTAGGCTTGCACATCAAGGCACGCCCCATGGCCAGCATCTGCTGTTCGCCGCCGGACAACGTACCGGCGGGCTGATTACGCCGCTCTTTCAAGCGGGGCAGCAGTTCAAAAACCATGTCGAAATCATTCTGGATTGCTTCTTTGCCGTCACGGCGGATATACGCGCCCATCTGCAAGTTCTGCTGTACCGTCAAACCACTGAATACCCGGCGGCCTTCCGGAACCTGCGCAAGCCCGAGGCGGATGATTTTATGCGCTTCCATTTTGCTGATGGTTTGACCGCAATAGTCAATTTCTCCGCTCTGCAGCTTGAGCAGACCGGAAATGGCATGCATTGTGGTTGTTTTGCCAGCACCATTGGCGCCAATCAGCGTTACAATTTCCCCTTCATTGACGTGGAAGGAAACATCACGGATCGCATGAATAGAACCGTAAAAAACGTTGATGTTTTTTACCGAAAGCATCTCTCCCATCGTCAATCACCTCCCAGATAAGCCGCAATGACCTTGGGGTTGTTGCGGATGGCTTTACCGTCACCACGAGCAATCACACGACCATAATCCAGAACCGTGATTTCCTCGCAGATGCCCATAACAAAGTTCATATCATGTTCGATCAGAAGAATTGCAATCCCGAATTGATCCCGCACACTGCGGACCGTCTGCATCAATTCTTCCGTTTCATTGGGGTTCATACCTGCCGCCGGCTCATCCAACAGCAAAAGCTTCGGGTTGGTTGCCAATGCACGGGCAATTTCCAGCTTGCGCTGTTTGCCGTAAGGCAGCTGGCTGGCCTTTAGGTTGGCTTCCCCATCCAAATCAAAAATTTTCAGCAGTTTATGCGCCTGACGGTTCATTTCATGCTCTTTTTCCTTGAATGCAGGAAGGCGGAAAATCCCCGTCCACATACTGTACTTGACCTGGTTATGCAACCCTACCTTTACATTGTCCAACACCGTCATATCGTTAAAAAGGCGGATATTCTGGAATGTACGGGCAACACCTGCCCGGCTGATCAATTCAGGATTCTGGCCGGTAATGTCTTTCCCATCCAATACGATGTTGCCTTCCGTCGGTTTATAAACGCCGGTGAGCATATTGAATACTGTGGTTTTACCTGCGCCGTTGGGGCCAATCAGGCCGTACAAATGGCCTTTTTCAATGGAAAGGTCCAGCTGCGCCACAGCCTGCAGACCGCCAAATGCGATTCCCAAGTTACTGACTTCCAGCAAAGCCATGTTACGCCACCCCTTTCTTCTGTTTTGCTTTTTCGGCGCCGTTCTTGTTCCGGAACCGTGCAGTCAATTTGTTGCGCAGGGTGATCATCTGCGGGCTCTGATTGAAGATCATGACTACAATCAAAACGATAGCATAAATCAGCATGCGATAGTCGTTCATGCTGCGCAGCATTTCGGGCAAAACCGTTAAAACGGCGGCTGCAATGACGGAACCACGCAGATTGCCGATACCACCCAGAACCACAAAGACCAGAATCAAAATGGAAGTGTTGTAATCGAATTTTTTGGCAACCAGCGAAGAATAGTTCAAAGAATACAGCACACCTGCAATGCCGGCAAATACGGCAGAGGTGACAAATGCCATCAGTTTGTATTTGGTAATGGGGACGCCCACCGAACGCGCAGCAATCTCATTGTCACGGATGGAAGTAATCGCACGACCAGCACGGGAATTCACAAGGTTCAGAATCACCAGCAAAGTGACAATCACCAAAACAATGCCTATGGTAAAAGTAGAGGCCTTGGTAATACCCGTGATACCCTGTGCACCATTGATAAGGAGCTTGCCGTCCTCCATGTTCAGAGAGCTGGCGTCCTTCAAAGAGAAATGCAGGCCATTGGCATCTACGCCCAGATAGCAGGCATTCATCACATTTTTGACGATTTCGCCAAAGGCCAGGGTAACAATTGCCAGATAGTCACCGGAAAGGCGCAGAACCGGCACGCCAACCAAAAAACCAAACGCACCGGCTACCAGACCGCCAACCACAAACGCCAATAACAAAGCCAACGGTTTGGGGGTGGTAGAACTGATAGAAACCCAGACCAGTGTGCCGGAGAAAGCTCCGACGCTCATAAATCCGGCATGGCCCAGGCTAAGTTCACCCAGAATGCCAACAGTCAGGTTCAGGGAGATTGCCAGAATTACATAGGCACAGATGGGAACCAACTGGCCAGAAAAAGAGTTGCTCAACAAATCCGCAGCCGAAAGCAGTTGGACGATGATGTAAAATGCGATCACAATTCCAAACGTGATCAGGTTGCTCTTTGTGGAGCGTTTCATTGTTTTCAAATTCATCGCTGCCACCTCACACTTTCACATTGACTTTCTTGCCAAGCAGGCCGGTCGGTTTGACAAGCAGAACAACAATCAGGACCAGGAACACAATGGCATCGGAAAGTTGGGTGGAAATATAGGCTTTGCTCAGGTTCTCAATCACACCAAGCAGAATGCCGCCCAGGAAAGCACCCGGAATAGAGCCAATGCCGCCGAAGACCGCTGCCACAAAGGCTTTGATACCAGGCATGGCACCGGTGGTCGGCTGCAGCGTGGGATAAGAAGAGCACAACAACGCGCCGGCTACGGCAGCAAGCGCCGAACCAATGGCAAAGGTAAGAGAAATGGTAGCGTTCACATTAACGCCCATCAGCTGTGCAGCACCGCGGTCTTCCGAAACTGCCAGCATGGCATGGCCGGCCGAAGTATTGTTAACAAACCAGATCAACACCACCATGATCACAAGGCAGACCGCAATGGTAACAATGGTTTCTGCCGAGATCGTAAGCTGACCATCAAACAGGCTGATCGGCTTGAGGAACGGAATACCGGAAATCACCGAAATGAAACTCTTTGGGCTGGAAGACCAGGTAAGCTGAGCTACCTGCTGCAACAGATAACTCACACCGATGGCCGTAATCAAAACCGCCAGCGACGGAGCTTCGCGCAGCGGACGGTATGCGATTCTTTCAATCGTCACGCCAAGCACGGTGCAAACCACCATGGAAAGCAGAATGGACAGAATCGGATTCATCCCGGAAGTTCCAAAGGTGAAGAAAACCACGTAACTGCCGATCATGATGACGTCGCCATGGGCGAAGTTCAACATTTTGGCAATGCCGTAAACCATTGTATAGCCAAGGGCAATCAGCGCATAAACGCTGCCCAGGCTGATACCGTTGATCAGGTAGGACAAAAACTGCATTGCGAAAAACACCTCACTCTAACTGTTTCTGACGTTTACAAGGCCGCACACGTACAGAAATATAGTATATAGTAGCACAATTTAGCCGTCAAAACAATGCTTTTTCGACTGAGTTCCGATGCAAATTCCCCTTTTCGTGGGGATACAATACCAAAAAGGCTGCCGAACCCACTTGTCCGGCAGCCCCATTGGCAACGGAATTCAGTTTACAACCGCTTCAGGCCTATCACATTGCAGCGTAAGCGCCGTCCTTGATCACAACAGCCTTGGGGTTCTTGGAGATCGCGCCCGTAGCATCCCAGGTCATGCCGGTACCGGTCAAACCGTCAAAGGTCATGCTGGTGAACTGGGTCTTGAGAGCATCGCTGATCTCGCTGGCGTCCATATCACCGTTGATGCCACCGGCCAGGATCGCCTGATAAATAGAGTAGATAACGTCGTAGGCATCCGCAGCGAACTGGTTCGGAGTCTCGCCATAAGCAGCTTCATAAGCGGCAACGAAAGCCTGGGTCTTCTCATCCTGCGCATCCGCAGCAAACGGAGTCAGAAGCATCAGACCCTCAGCCAGAGAAGTGTCAAAACCTTCGATGGCCAGGATGCCGTCCATGCCGTCACAGCCGAAGAACTCAGGCTCATAGCCGATCTTGTCGGCGGCGATCAGGATCTGAGAAGCCTCCTGATAGTAGATGGGCAGGAAGACCAGTTCAGCACCGGCCTCCTGGCACTTGGCCAGCTGGGTAGAAAGGTCTGCCTTGTTGTCTGCGGTGAAAGCCTCGGCGGCAACGATCTCCAGGCCTTTGACCTCCGCCTCAGCCTTGAACTTCTCATAAATACCGGAAGAATAAGCGTCCGAAGAGTCGTAGATCACACCGATTTTGGTGGGCAGACCGTTGTCTGCAATGTAGTCAGCAGAAGCGACGCCCTGGTTGGGGTCAGTGAAGCAGATCTGGAAAACATTGCCGCGAGCCGTGCTTTCGTCGTTTCCGTCATTCAGGATGACGGAAAGAGAAGAAGCGGACGGGGTCAGCATAAACAGGTTATCGTTGACCGTTTCAGCAGCAACTGCCACAGAAGGTGTCGTGGTAACGGGACCTGCCAGAATCTGCATACCCCAGTCCTTCAGCGTGTTGTAGGCGTTGACGCTCTTCTCGGCATCGTTTTCGTCGTCCTCAAACTGCCACTCGAAAACATCGCTACCATTAGCAGCATTGATTTCCTTAATAGCCAGTTCTTCAGCATTCTTAACCGCATTGCCGTAAACAGCAGCTGCGCCCGTGATGGGACCGATGCCGCCGATCTTGATCGGCGTACCGGTATAGCTACCGGAACCGGCATTTTCACCGGTGGCTGCGGTAGAAGAAGTAGCTTCCGTGGAAGCAGAGCTGCTCTCGGACGTAGTAGCCGTAGAGCCACAGGCCGCCAGACTCAACACCATAGAAGCTGCCAGAACAGAACTAAGAACTTTTTTCATGGTTTTCTTACCCTCCTAGAAATCTTACAGCACATACTGCCTTTCGGCGGGCCGCACACCCCTGTGCTGTAGTATAAATGAATTATAGACTTTTACGCTTAAAAGCGCAATAATGGATTTTAACAGTGTTATAAAGTGAAATCCTCCCTTTTGTATCCATTTTGCATAAAATTTAGTTACAAATTGTTATCAACCTGCCATATTGACAAAAAAGCTCTATCGATTTTTGTAAAAAACTTGCAAAATACGGTGAAATTTGCCATAATGGAGTCATAGATGAACAACGACTTGTGAAAGGGGCAAATTCGCAGATGAAACTTTTGGAACAGCGTATTCTGCAGCAGGGGCAGGTCCGTCCCGGTAATGTATTAAAGGTAGATTGTTTTTTGAACCACCAGTTGGATGTTGAACTTTTAGATCAAATTGGTGCCGAGTTTCACCGGATCTTTAAAGATGATGGCATCAATAAGATCCTGACGATTGAGGCTTCCGGCATTGCTATCGCCTGCATGACTGCTCGTCATTTTGATGTTCCTGTTGTATTTGCCAAAAAGGCCAAAAGCAAAAACATTGACGGCGATGTATTTACTTCCAAAGTCCACTCTTATACTTACGGCCGCGATTATGACATCACCCTGGCGAAGAAGTTCCTTTCCCCCAGCGATAAAGTCTTGATTTTAGACGATTTTCTTGCAAATGGTAAAGCAATGAAAGGCTTGCTGGATATTTGCAAGCAGTCCGGTTGTACGGTAGCGGGTATTGGCATCTGCATCGAAAAAGGCTTCCAGCCTGGTGGTGATGAACTGCGCGCTGCCGGTTACAAACTGGCCAGCCTTGCCATCGTCAGTGAGATGAGCGATACCGAATTGAAATTCCGTGAACAGTAATGATTTCCGAATAAAGAAAATGCAGCCTAGAAGGCTGCTTTTTCTTTTGGGCGAAATTGAATGAATTTAAAATACGTGCTCTGCAAAGATGTTTTTGAAAAAGAAAAATGAGGGTAACCATACGGTACCCTCATTTTTTTAGATCGTGTTGCTGGTCACAATGTTCTTGTAGCGTGGCCGCATCATACCATGTTCGATATGAGGTTCGCCACCTTCTACGGTATCTGCGTCAATAGTAACCTTGGTAATAGAGGCGTCCGACGGGATATCGTACATAATAGGAATCAGCAAATCTTCCACAACACTGCGCAAGCCTCGTGCTCCGCTCTTGCGCTCCACCGTCTTTTTGGCGATGGCATGCAAAGCTGCATCCGTAAAGACCAATTCTGCATTGTCAAGATGAAGCAACTCTTTATACTGGCGTACAATACTGTTCTTCGGCTCCGTCAGAACCCGAACCAGAGCATCTTCGTCCAGCGGATCCAGAACCGTTACAACCGGCAAGCGGCCGATCAGTTCCGGAATCAAACCAAAACGAACCAGGTCATCCGGCTCTACTTTTTTCAGCAACTTCTGGCGGGTTTCATCTTTGTCCAACGTCGTACGCAGCTGGCTGCCAAAGCCCATGGAGGCATTGTCAGTGCGTTTCTGAATCAGCTTTTCCAATCCGTCAAAGGCGCCGCCACAGATAAACAGAATATTTTTCGTGTTGATCTGGATGAACTCCTGCTGCGGATGCTTACGGCCGCCGTTAGGCGGTACATTGCTGACAGTGCCTTCCACGATTTTCAGCAACGCCTGCTGCACGCCTTCACCACCCACATCCCGGGTAATGGAGGGGTTCTCACTTTTGCGAGTGATTTTGTCGATCTCGTCAATATAGATGATGCCGATTTCTGCCTTGGGGATATCAAAATCCGCCGCCTGGATCAGCTTCAGCAAAATATTTTCCACGTCTTCACCGACGTATCCGGCTTCAGTCAACGTGGTGGCATCTGCAATAGCAAAGGGTACATTCAGCATCTTTGCCAGTGTCTGTGCCAACAACGTTTTGCCTGTACCGGAAGGTCCCAGCATCAGCACATTGGATTTCTGCAGTTCCACGTTGCTTTCATTACCGGAAAGAATCCGTTTGTAGTGATTATAAACAGAAACTGCCAACACTTTTTTGGCTGCATCCTGACCAATCACGTACTGGTCCAACCCGGCCTTGATTTCTGCCGGGGTCAGAATGTTGACACTGTCCAGAGGATTGGCGTCATAGCGGGCCTGCCCGGCACCGCGTGCCGCACCGGGACGGCGCCCTGCTCCCGCACGGGGAGGCATCGGCCGTTCTTCGTCTTTGTACAGTGCACGGTAGCACATATCGATGCAATCCTTGCAGATATTGACTCCCGGACCAATCAGAAGCTGTTCCACTTCATTTTGAGAGCGACCGCAGAAACTGCAAATCAGCTCGCGTCCTTTTCCGTCCTTCCCGGACGTTGAATTTGCCATGTTGTTCCCCCGAATCAATGTTTGTAGAGGATATCATCAATCAGACCATATTCCTTGGCCTGCTGTGCCGTCATATAGTTATCGCGTTCGGTATCACGCTGAATGGTTTCCAGCGGCTGGCCGGTATACTGGCTGTACAGCTGGTTCATGCGCTCACGAATGTGGATGATATGATTGGCGTGAATCTGGATATCGGTGGCCTGACCGGAAATTCCGCTTCCGCTGATCAACGGCTGATGAATCAGGATCTCGGAATTGGGCAATGCAAACCGTTTTCCCTTAGTACCGCTGGCCAGCAGGAAGGAGCCCATGGAAGCTGCCATTCCGATGCAAATGGTGGATACATCGCACTTGATGTAATTCATCGTATCATGAATAGCCATGCCATCCGAAATCGAGCCGCCCGGGCTGTTGATGTAGAAGTAAATATCCTTCTCCGGATCCTGTCCCTCCAGATAAAGCAGCTGCGCCACGATCACACTGGCAGAGGAAGAATTTACGTCTTCGCTCAACACAATGATACGGTCATTCAGCAAACGAGAAAAAATATCGTAGCTGCGCTCACCGCGCGCAGTCTGTTCGATAACATAAGGTACAAGGCTCATAGGGGTTCCCTCCTTATTAAAAAATCAGATTGGGGCTGATAAAGGAACCGATACGGCAGCAGACGCACACCGTATCGGCCCTGTTTTATCATTCTATAGAGTGATAAAGGCCAGATTACTCGCCCTTATTCTCCTCATTCTGGGTTTCTTCTTCCTTCTTTTCCGCCTTCTTGGTGGTCTTGCGGGTGGTCTTCTTAGCAGGCTTCTTTTCGGCCTCGCCGGTCACCACGTTGGCCTTCTCCTTCACGAAGTCAATGGCCTTGTTCACAGCCAGATCCTTCTTGACGGCGGCAGCGTCTACCAGGCTCTTGACCTTTTCGACTTCCATCTTGTAGGCATCCGCGATGCGCTGGACTTCCGCCTCGAACTCTTCCTCGGTGGTCTCGATCTTTTCTTTGGCCACAATGGCTTCCATCGCCAGACGCATCTTGACCTGCTTATCGGCCTGCTCACGGAACTGCTCCTTGAACTGCTCCATGGTCATGCCCATATACTGCAGATACTGCTCCAGCTTGAGGCCCTGCTGAGAAATGCGGTACTGGAAGTCCTGTACCAGCTCATCCATGCGGCCTTCGATCATGGCGTCGGGAATTTCAGCCTTCATACCGGTGACAACCTGGTCGATCAGGTCGTTCTCAACCTTCTGGTCGGCCTGCTTCTCCTGGTTGGCGGCAATGCCCTTGCGGATAGAATCCTTCAGCTCATCCAGCGTATCGTACTCGCTGACGTCCTTGGCAAAGTCATCATCCAGCTCCGGCAGCTCTTTGTACTGAACCTCATGGAGCTTGATCTTGAAGGTGGCATCCTTGCCGGCCAGTTCTTCTGCCTGGTATTCCTCGGGGAACTTGACGTTGACGTCAAACTCATCGCCAGCCTTGTGGCCGACAACCTGCTCCTCGAAGCCGGGAATGAAGGAACCGCTGCCCAGCACCAAAGCATAGTGCTCAGCCTTGCCGCCTTCAAAAGCCTTGCCATCAACAAAGCCCTCGAAATCGATGGTGGCGGTATCACCGTTCTGGGCTTCGCCCTCACGGGTCAGCAGACGGCCATTGCGCTCCTGCATACGCTTGATTTCGGCGTCAACATCAGCCTCATCCACAGTCTTGACATCTTTGGTCACGGTTAAACCAACGTAGTCGCCCAACTCAACTTCGGGCTTGACGGGAACCTTGACCTTCAGAACAGCGCCCTCTTCCTCGGACATGGAAACCACTTCCGGAGCAGGGGCACCCACGACTTCGATGCCGGCAGCTTTAACAGCAGCTTCGTAGTTCTCGGGGAACAGATCGTTGATGGCGTCGTACTGGAACAGGTCCTTGCCGTACATCTTCTCGATCATAGCGCGCGGGGCGTGGCCCTTGCGGAAGCCGGGAACGGTATACTTCTTGCTCTCACGCTTAAAAGCGGCACCGACAGCGGATTTGAAGGTCTCCGCGTCGATAGAGAATTGCAGTTCGACCATGCTCTTTTCGAGCTTTTCACAGGAAATCAGGTTCATTTATAAATTCCTCCAAAAATAGATGTACATAAAAATACAAGTAATTATAGCATGTTCCAGAGCAGAATACCAGCCCTATTTTGAAAAAATTAACAATTCAACTTACTTTTCTGCTCTTTGGGGACGTCGCCCAGCATGCAAGTGCCAGAAAAATGGGCAAACAGGCCAAAATTGGCAAGAAATAGCGTAACAGATCATTGACCGGGGAGGCCACACACGTCAACCACAACATCCCCACGGCCAAAACCGCCGGCAGTGCTTGACCGGCTTTGCGTTTTAAAAGCCACGCGCAAATGGCCACAAGCCACCATGTGATAAATCCATGGTTTGCCAACAATCCCAGCAACGGCAGACGCTCAAACAAAAACGCCCAATGATACAGTATATATCGTGCTTCGCCAGAAGTATCCAGGTACGAAATGTTCAGGTCCTTCCACTCCATGGAAGGCTCGTTGATAAACATATAATATTCCAGGTCAAAATTACTCTCAGCAATGGTGTAATAGCCATAGGAGTTTGCCTGTGTCGCCTGAATGTAACAAGTAGGATGCTTCCAGAACATAGAAAACCACGTCTTGAAATAACGCATGAGGTCCTGGGACGAAGGATTCTTGTACAAGCCTTTCACTCCGTCGGAAATCATTGGCTGGTAGTTTTCTGCGAGCTGGTCATAGTCAACGACCGCATCGATGGCTGCCCGCTCTTCTTCGGTCACTTCATCCCCATACACCACAACGTAGCGTGCCGTTTGCTGCAGAGGAATGGACAACGCCTCATTGACGCCTCCTGGTGCAATGGAAAGAAGATTGGTCGTTATCGAATTAAACGCAAAGTAAACCCCTATAACGCTTACCGCAACGGCCACTCTTTTCCAGTTTTTCCGTTTTCTTGCAGCTCTGCATCCCATAAGCAGCAAGACTGGGAATACGGCAATCACGCCATTGTTTCGCAGCAAACAGACCAGCAAGGCTGAAACCGCATAACGAGCATACAAAATCGGCTGCGCCTCGTACTCGTCGGCAAAAATCCAGATGTCGGCAGTATACAGAACAAAAAGCGAGAATACCGCAGCAAACAGAGTATCCTTTACCATGGACTGTGCAAAGGCCCCCCATACAGGTACCAAAGCAAAAAATGCCGTCACTGCATATTGGAGCCATCTAGGTGCTTTCAACTTTGCGCAGAAAGCCACGATTTGGCCATAAATCCATGCACAAACCAGGCACTGTAAAAGAACATACAGGAACACGCCCAAATTGTCACTGCCAAACAGACGCCCCACCTGAACCAATCCGCCATGCAACCAGGTAGAGAGCACCGTATGATGTGCCGTCATCTCCATAGAACCTAGTGCCTGGCAAATTTGTGTATGGGAATCCCAGTCCACAGATCCCGGCAAGCAAGCCAGTACCCAAGGTAACCATCCCAGCAAAATCAAACCGCCGGATATACGCGCCGGATTTTTCGCAAATGCTCTTGCCAAGGAATTTCCAGGAGCTTTTTCACGGCAAGCTGCAACACGGCACAGTGCAAGGAAAAAGCCCCACACGGCATGATAGAACAAGATACCATACCCGGCCATACAGCACAAGGCAAGAAGCATTTGGTAAAAGTTCTCTGAAACAAACGCCCAGCTGTCCAGCTTGCAAATGCTCAGACCCAGTACCTGCACCACGCCAAACACAGCGCTCAGCAATGCAACACCTTTCCCGGGTCGTTCCTCCTTGTGCCGCCAAAGGTTATACAGCAAAAAGGCAAAAGCTGCCGCACCAACGCTCCACGACCAGGAATTCAGCGGAAGATTCTGGCGCAATTTGACCAGCACAACCAACAACTTGGATGCGCCATCCAACGATATGGCGGTACTGTCGTATCCCATGCCGAATTTCAGATCCTGGCCCGCTATGCTCGGATCTGCGACCACAATATTTACAGAAAGAGCCACCGTGCAAAGGATACCGCATACAATCGCAGCAATCCAGCCGCCGTAAGAACGTCGGCCGCCTTTTTTATTCATGTGCCACACCTTCCGTATGTTCTTCCAGTTTATACGGGCAGAATCCCAGTCCATCTGCAGAAATCAACCGATAACGAATACCGTTCACAACTCCCTGCACAGCAAAACGAATCGATTTGCCATGCAAATGCCCATAGTAGCATTCCTTTACACCAAATTTCTGCAGCACGTCAATAAGATCCTGAGCCCCTGTCCCCGGATACACCGGCGGATAGTGCAAAAAAGCAATTTTTCGCGCACTCTCCCCTGCCGCCTGCAAGGACATTCGCAAACGACCGGCCTCACGGGCCATCAGTTTTTCGCCTTGCGCCGCTGCATCATCAAATGGCCAGCCGCGTGTTCCGCACAATGCAGTATCGCCTACCACGCAGGCATTGTTATGCAATATATGAAGCGTGTCAAACTGCTTTTCCTGCAGGAAGTTTTCCATCTTTCGCGTGGTCGTCCACCAGTAATCATGGTTCCCTTTCAAGAGCCATTTTTGCCCCGGTAGCCCTTGCAAAAATGAAAAGTCCGCCTGGGTATCCTGCAAATTCATTGCCCAGCTGGTATCGCCGGCCAGCACAACCGTGTCTTCGGGAGAAACCAATGTACGCCAGTTTTTTTCAAGTTTGGGCAAATACCCTTCCCATCCGGGAAACACATCCATAGGTTTATTGGTTCCCAAAGAAAGGTGTAAATCCCCTATTACAAATACCGCCATACAGCTCCTTCGATTTGAGTATATCTTACGTAATTCCGACCGTCAGCGCAAAGCCGCAGTGCGGATCTCTTCCGGCTGAATCACAGTGGTAAAGCGAACCGGAAGACCGTTCAGTTCCTGCAAACTCCGGGGTGCCTCGGCACCTGTTTTCTCTGTCAACGCAGCCATCGCCGCAAAATCGCTTTCCGGAGCCTGCGTTCCCAACGCAGCAAGGACATCGCGCGGGAATTTGAACGGGCTTGCAGTGGAAAGTACAATCATCGGTGCGGCACTGCGGCAATACTCTGCCACACGGAAAGCCACTGCAGTATGCGTATCACAAAGATAGCCATCTTCCGCAAAGCGGGTCTGAATCTCGGCAGCGCCTTCCTCATCAGAAGCAAAACCGGCTGCAAAATTTTCCTGAATTCTGGCCAGCGTTTCCGCGTCCACCGTATACATCCCGGTTTGTGCCAGATCCTGCATCCAGCCAGCCACTTTCTCGCTGCTGCCGCTTACATGGAACAGCAGACGCTCCAGATTGGAAGAAATCAGAATATCCATCGAGGGGGACGTTGTTTTATAGAACGTCCGACGCGCGTCATAGGTTCCCGTACGGATAAAGTCGGTCAGAACATTGTTCTTGTTGGAGGCACAAACCAGTTTTCCCACAGGAAGGCCCATCTGTTTTGCATAATAACCGGCAAGAATATCGCCGAAGTTACCAGTGGGTACACAGAAATCCACCGGCTCGCCCCACGCCACTTCCCCTTGCTCTGCAAGGCGGAAATACGCATAGAAATAGTAAACAATCTGGGGAACCAGACGTCCCCAGTTGATGGAGTTGGCACTGGAAAGACGGATGTTGCGGTTTTCCAATTCTTCCGCTACCGATGCGTCGGCAAATACGCGTTTTACACCCGTTTGTGCATCATCAAAATTGCCTTCCACCGCATAGACCTGCACATTGTCACCTTGCTGTGTGACCATCTGCAGACGCTGAATTTCGCTTGTACCGGCATTGGGGTAGAACACCGAAATCTCAATACCATCCAAGCCAGCATATCCGGCCAGCGCAGCCTTTCCGGTATCGCCGGAAGTCGCCACCAAAATCCGGGTTGTTTCTGTCCGCCCCAGGTTGTGTTTCGCTTCCACCAGCAGTTTCGGCATCAACTGCAAGGCATAATCCTTGAATGCACATGTGGGACCATGCCACAGTTCCAAAGCGTACAGACCTTCGTGCAGCCGGGTAGTAAAGCCTGCCTTGCCGCCGAAGGCACTTCCATAAGTGCTTTCGGTCGCCTGTTTCAAAAAGTCGAGGCTGTAATCCGTGAGGTATCCTGCCAGCACTTTTTGGGCCAGTTCCGGGTAAGAAAGATGTTTCCATGCGTCCAGGTCTGCTTTGGGAAAAGCTTCCGGTACGAACAGACCGCTTTGAGGAGCCAGACCTCGTACAATCGCCTCGGATGCGGAAACGCGGAGTTGGAAATCTCTGGTACTCTGATACTTCATATCGTACACCCTTTCTATAAATACATTTAACCTTGGAACGCGTCAAAAATGCAGTGCACCTGCCACCCTTTTGGTGCGGGGGTTACCTCCACTACATCAAAGCGTACCGGCGCATCGGAATAAGGGCTGTTTTGCAAATAAAACTGTGCTGCCATTAACAACCGTCGCTGTTTATGATAATCGACCGCGGAAGCGGGCTGTGAGATCATCCGTCCTGCCCGCGTCTTTACTTCTGCAAACACAATGGTGCCATCTTTATATAAAATCAAATCGATTTCGCCCATCCGGGTACGGTAATTGTGCCCCAACAGAAGATAGCCTTTCTGCTGATAATATTCTGCTGCAATTGCTTCCCCTTTATGGCCCAGATCATTTGCCATTCCAATATCCCTGTTTTTTCAAAAAGCTTCGGCGGTAAAACGGCTGAATTCCGTATTCGGCAATAAGCTGATAATGCAACGCTGTGGGATATCCCTTATGCTTTGCCAACTGGTATTGCGGGAACTGCTTGTCCAGTTCCATCATATACCGATCACGGCTGACTTTCGCCAAAATCGATGCCGCCGCAATACTGGCGCTGTTGGCATCGCCTTTGACCACAGCCTGTGCAGGCTGCGCAAGCCCCGGCGGGCAACGGTTTCCGTCGATAAGTACATAATGTGGCTGGGGATTCAAGCCTTCTACGGCTTGCTTCATCCCATCCATTGTTGCCCACAAGATGTTTTTCTCGTCAATTTCCTGCGCAGAAATAAACACCACGTTGTACGCAACGGCTCGTTGGGTGATCTCTTCAAATAAAGCTTCTCTTCGCTTTTCCGACAACTTTTTGGAATCGTTGATTCCTTCAATAGGGTCATCCGGATTCAGGATCACCGCCGCGCAGCAAACCGGACCACACAAAGGACCTCGACCTGCTTCGTCCACGCCGCAAATTTCGCCATGCAGAAGCCGCTGCTCGGCATCAAAGGCATACAATGCCTGATTATTGCTCGTCGATTTCGACGTCCTGGGCATCGTCATTCTCCTCCGGTTCTGTGTTGCGCTGAGGCGGCCGTTCCAAGGAAAGCCGGCCCCATTTACTGGCCCGGAACTCGCCTACCAGCATTTTGGCTGCGCGCTCTGTATCTACCTCGCCGCCGGAAATCAGCATTCCTCGCTTGGCACCGATTGCCTGAAGCAGCTCGTACGGCGGCAATGCCAGCGCGTCTTCTTCCAGTTTATAGCGGGAGAGAAGCTGTTGCGGATAGATGGCTCGCACACTGGACAGAAGCCCACACGCCAGCTCTTCAATATCCAAAATATCATCACGGATTGACCCGATGAATGCCAGATTGGAAGCTGTTTCCAGTGAATCGAATTTTTTCCACAAGACCCCCGGCATATCCATCAGATCAAAATTATCCACCGAAATCCATTGCTTTCCTCGGGTAACGCCTGGCTTGTTAGCCGCTTTGGCCCGGTTTGTACCGGCAAAAGAATTAATAAACGTAGACTTACCTACATTAGGAATGCCCACAACCATTACACGAATGGCCGCTCCTACCATGCCGCGGTTACGGCGGCGCTCCATCAGTGCAGCCAGTTCTTTTTCAATGGGTGCTTTGGTGGCAGCCGCTTTCCCTTTCTGTTTGGAATCCATCGCCAGGCAGCCTGCGCCCGCACTCTTAAAGTACGCCAACCACTGCTTTGTGATATCCGGGTCCGCCAAATCCGCTTTGTTCAGGATATATACATGGGGCTTTCCTGCCGTGATCCGCTCGATTTCAGGGTTCAGGCTGGAAAGCGGGATCCTTGCATCGAGAATTTGCAAAACGCAATCCACGTTGCGGATTTCCTTTTCCATCAAACGCAGCGTTTTGGTCATGTGCCCCGGGAACCATTGGATCTGGCGGCTGTTGATAATATCGCTTTGACTCATTGTATAGCTCCCATCTTGTCAAACGGCATAACACGCCACAATGCAACACCCAACACATCACGTGTATCAACACAACCGATTTCTCTGTCTCGGCTATCTTTGGATGCATTGCGGTTATCCCCCATAATAAACAGGCATCCTTCGGGGACTGTAATGGGGAATTCCACACTTTCAAAGGTCCATGTAGGCTCGGCTACATAGGGTTCATCCAGCGCTACTCCGTTTCGATACACAATGCCTTCTTCAAAATCAATATCAATGGTATCGCCGGCTTTTCCAATCACACGTTTTACCAAAGGTTTCCCGTATGGGATATAGCTGTCGATGATGACAACATCCCCGTAATCCGGCTGCATGAAGGTCGCAATCAGGATTCGTTCCCCATTATAGAGTGTAGGATTCATGGAGCTTCCGTCCACCTGAACGATTCGTACCGCAAAGGTAAATACCAAGGCGATAACGGCTACCGCAACAGCCAGTGCATCGTACCATTCCAGTACTTCCCGGTTGTGGCGATATCGTTCCTTAAACGTCCGAGCCATACGACTTCCCTCCCTCTATGCCAAAAATATACGAAAAAAGGGAGAACGCCAACCGTCCTCCCCTTTTCTCAGTATGCTCAGATACGCGCCTTAACCTTAGCCGCCTTGCCGGTGCGCTCACGCAGGTAGAAGAGCTTCGCACGACGAACCTTGCCGCGGCGAACAACTTCGACCTTCTCCACGAACGGGCTGTTGACGGGGAACACACGCTCCACACCAACGCCGTAAGAAGTACGACGAACGGTGAAGGTCTCCGCAATACCGCCATGCTTCTTGGCAATGACGGTGCCCTCGAAAGCCTGGATACGCTCTTTGTCGCCTTCCTTGATACGGACGGAAACGCGAACGGTATCGCCGACTTCAAACTGGGGCTTGTTCTCTTTGATCATACCCTCGGTAAAATGCTTGATTGCGTCCATGGTAAAAATTCCTCCATTTTGTATCGACGTTCATACCCGAATCTTCGGCAGAGGACCGCCTGTATAATGATGTGTCATTATCCTGCCGGTGGCCCGGCAGCACTAACGCTTTAGTATTATAGCATTCTCCATCCCGTTTGACAAGTGTTTTTTCACAAAAAATCGATAAAAATTTCGGCAGATTTCCAATGGCAAAACATCAAAAGGGCCGCAGCCTTACGGCGTACGGCCCTTCAAGTTTCAATCAGATAGAGATGGCATTTGCAATGTCGATCATGTCACGATCAATGGTCTTATGCATCGACAGTGCCACGTTCACATCGTAGTCCACGATCTTGTCGCCGGAAACAGCAACCACGCGGTTGTAAATGCCCTTGTCGAGCAGATCCACAGCGTGATAGCCCATCAGCGAAGCGTTGACGCGGTCGCGCACCGTGGGAGAACCGCCGCGCTGAATGTGGCCCAAAACCGTTGCACGGGAATCGACACCGGTCGCGGCTTGAATCTGGTTGGCCAGTTCCTGAGCACCGATAACACCCTCGGAAACGATGATGATGAAATGCTTCTTACCCGTGGCCTGGGTCTGACGCATACGCTGCAGAATATCACGTTCAAAGTCGAACGGGATTTCCGGCAGAAGAACCGCCAATGCACCGGTGGCAATACCAACATTCAATGCGATGTAACCGGCATGATGACCCATAACTTCAACAACACTGCAGCGGTCATGGCTCTGAGTGGTGTCACGCAGTTTATCGATAGCTTCCACAGCGGTATTCATGGCCGTATCATAACCAATGGTGTACTCACTGCAGGCAATATCGTTGTCGATGGTGCCGGGCAGACCAACGCAAGGAATTCCCTGATTTGCCAACGCACGGGCGCCCATGAAAGAACCGTCACCACCGATAACCACCAGGGCATCGATTCCCAGTTCTTTGCAGCGGGCAAGGCCTTTGGCCTGACCTTCCTGGGTCTTGAATTCCAGGCAACGGGCTGTATACAGAATAGTACCACCGCGGTGAATAATCTCCGAAACACTGCGGACATTCATCTCATAGCATTCGCCATTGATCAGGCCATTGTAACCGCGCTGAATGCCCATCATGCGGTATCCCTTGCTGATGCCGGCGCGTACAATAGCGCGGACAGCAGCATTCATGCCGGGCGCGTCACCGCCGCTGGTCAGAACACCGATTGTTTTGATTTCCTTAGCCATAAAGCAGCTCCTCCTGTTTGGGAACATAGCGTTACTTACAATAATTTTTTAACAATCTCGAACACTCACATTATACCACATCTCACGCGTTGCGATTATGGACGTTTCGCGCAAAACACATGGATTTATTTTGCATGCTGCTCCATTATCTGCACTTTTACATGTTCCTGCCCGAGAATTCGTACTAATTCCGCACGCAAAAGCGGATCATCTTTAACCGCCATGTGGCGGGCCAGAACTTTTTGCCCTGTATTTGCAAAGCAGAAATATACTTTTACCGTTCCGCCGTCAAAGATGTTGCAGAGCAGATTTTCCACCTTATGCATCTGCGGGCAATCCCGCGCAGGGACCGTCAGAAAATATCCGCTGGCTGTCTCTACTCTTGTTTCCTGTTTGACCCGGTCTACCCGATTCAAGCCAAAACTCTTGCTGGGGTCATAGCTGTCAATCGGCTGAATCCCTTCCACGATCATGCGAGCAGCCTCATCTTCTTTTACGGAAACACGCCCATGCGCAACCACCACGGCATTTTCCTGTAATGCCGCACGGCATTCTGCCAATACGCGCGGAAATACCAGGAGTTCCATAGTCCCCGTCAGATCTTCGATCGTGGTAAACGCCATAAGGGTATTGGATTTTGTCGTCATAACCTTATTTTTGACAACGATACAAAGAATCGTAACGGTTTTATTATCAAACGTTTTGGCTTCTTCGCCCAGCAGCTGCGCAATCGTGCAGGTAGAGATCTTGGCAATTTGCTCTCTATAAGCATCCAGAGGATGGCCGGACAGATACAGGCCGGATACCTCTTTTTCCATTTTGAGCAAATCCCCCGTGGGATATTCCGGCATTTTGGGCACCTTATAATCGTTGGCTGCCTGTTCCTGTGCCCCGCCGCTCATCATGCCAAACAGATCCATCTGGCCTTCCAGATTCTGCCGCATGTCGGTTTCCACACTTTTCAGGATACCTTCCACGCATTCCAGCATACCGCGCCGCGAAGGCTCTAATGCGTCAAATGCACCGCTTTTTACAAGATTTTCCAGCGCGCGACGGTTCAATTCATTGCCGTACATCCGGCGGCAGAAATCATACAATCCCCGGTAAGGGCGTTCTTCCCGTTCCTTAACAACTGCCTCAATCAAGTTGCGCCCCACACTTTTGACCGCATTCAGGCCAAAACGGATGGAATCGCCGTCAGCGGTAAAACCACCGCGCGAAACATTGATATCCGGCTGCAGTACCTTGATGCCCAACCGTTGGCATTCTGTCGTATACTCGATGACTTTAGAAGTATTATCCAACACGCTGGTCAGCAGTGCCGCCATAAACTCATGGGGATAATGACATTTCAGGTACGCCGTCTGGAAGGCCACATACGCATAACAGGCTGCATGGGATTTGTTGAACGCATAGGATGCAAAGCTGATCATTTCGTCGTAAATATCATTGGCGACATTTTCCGGTATGCCGTTTTTAACGCAGCCTGCGCATTCTTTGCCAGGTTCTGTACAGCCGTGTACGAAATGCTCTCGCTCCGCCTCCATGACTTTATGCTTTTTCTTGCTCATGGCACGGCGGATATTATCAGCCTGTCCAAAGCTGAATCCTGCCAGCTCGCGGAAAATCTGCATGACCTGTTCCTGGTAAACAATGCACCCGTTGGTAACATCCAGAATATGAGCCAGCTGAGGCGTCTTATAGCTGATCTTTCCCGGTTCACGACGGTTGCGCAGATATGTGGGGATCGAATCCATCGGCCCCGGGCGATACAGCGAAATCAGGGCGATAATATCTTCCAGATTCTTGGGGCGCATGCTGACCAGGACTTGTGTCATACCCGTAGATTCCAGCTGGAAAATGCCCTCCGTCTCCCCCTTTGCCAACATAGCATAGGTTTTCGGATCATCATAACTGATTTCCGACATTTTAAAGTCCGGGACTTTACGGCGCACCGCCATTTCCGTATCGTGAATAACCGTCAGCGTCCGAAGCCCCAAAAAGTCCATCTTCAAAAGGCCCAGGCGCTCAATTTCGACCATGTTGAACTGCGTAACCGGCAGACCGTCGTTTGTTGCCAGTGGGACATACTCGGTAGCCGGCTCACGGGTAATCACGACGCCTGCCGCATGGGTAGAGGCATGCCGCGGCATACCTTCCACCTTCAAAGAGGTATCGATCAGTTCGTGAACCTGCGGATCTGCATCGTACATGGTTTTCAGATCCGGACTGACTTCCAACGCTTTTTGCAGCGTCATCTTCAGTTCCATGGGAATCAGCTTGGCGACTTTATCTACATCCTGATAAGCCATTCCCATAACACGGCCCACATCCCGCACTGCAGCACGGGCGGCCATTGTACCGAATGTTACAATTTGCGCCACATGGTCACGACCATACTTCTCGTTGACGTAATCGATAACTTCCTGGCGGCGTTCATAACAGAAGTCTACGTCAAAGTCCGGCATGGAAACACGTTCCGGATTCAGGAACCGTTCGAAAATCAAATTATAGCGGATGGGGTCAATGTCCGTAATTCCCACGCAATACGCTGCCAGACTGCCTGCGCCGGAACCACGGCCGGGACCCACCGGGATATCCCGGCTCTTGGCGTAATTGATAAAGTCGTAAACGATCAGATAGTAGTTGGTATACCCCATCGTTTTGACCACGTTGATCTCATATGCCAACCGCTCACGCAAAGCATCTGTCACCTTGCCGGGATACCGGCGTTCCAGCCCCTCCCAGCACAGCTTTTCAAAGTACTCCTGATTTTCCATACCATCCGGTGCGCGGAAGTACGGCAATTTTGTATCGCCAAACGTAAATTCAAAGTTGCATTTTTCTGCAATCTTATTAGTGTTTTCGCAGGCTTCCGGCACCATGGAGAACAGATCATACATTTCGTCCGCACTTTTCAGATAGAATTCATCTGTCTGAAACTCCATGCGGTCCGCATCTGCAATAGTCTTTCCCGTCTGGATGCAAAGCAGAATACTCTGCATTTTTGCATCCTCTTTGGTAATATAGTGCGCATCGTTGGTTGCCACCATCGGAATGCCCGTTTCCCGGGAAAGGCGCATCAGCTGAGGCAGAACTACCTGGTCTTCTTCCAGGCCATGATCCTGCAGCTCAATATAATAATTCCCCTCACCAAACAGGTCCTGATAATACAGCGCTGTGCGTTTGGCTCGTTCGTAATCCCCTGCCAAAATGGCTTTTGGCACTTCTCCCGCCAGACAGGCCGAAAGACAAATCAAGCCTTCATGGTGCTGCTCCAACAGTTCTTTATCAATGCGGGGCTTTGAGTAAAAGCCGTCGATAAATCCGGCCGACACCAGCTTGATCAGGTTTTTATATCCTGTTTCGTCTTTGCACAACAAAATCAAATGGCTGTTACCATCAATCCGGTTTACCTTATCAAACCGGGTACGTGTTGCGACATATACTTCACAGCCAATGATGGGCTTGATCCCCGCCGCTTTTGCTGCATCAAAAAACGCGACGCTTCCATACATGACACCATGGTCCGTAATGGCACAGGCAGTCTGCCCCATCGATTTCAGATGTTCGAACATCCGATCAATGCGGCAGGCTCCATCCAACAGACTGTACTCTGTATGCACATGCAGATGGGTGAATTGTCTTGTTGTAACGTCAGGCATGGTTGGTTTCCTTTTCCGTTTGGGATGGTTCCGACAGACGCTTTGCCGCCTCCTGGATTCGTTTGAATCGATGGGACAGACCTGCTTTGCTCACCGGCGGGTCCATCTTCTGGGCCAGTTTGGCCAGCGGAAGATCCGGATACTGCATACGCAGTTCCGCGGTCTGACGCAAAGCTTCCGGCAGTGTTGCCAGCGCGTCGGCTTCTTTCAGACGTTCGATCGCCATTTGTACCTGTACGGCTGCCTGTACACTTTTTCCCAGGTTGGCCGTCTCGCAGTTGGAAAGACGATTTGTCTTATTTCGCATTTCATTATAAAGGCGCTGGTCCATTATGCGCATGGCAGCGCCTCCTGCCCCCATAAAAGTCAGCAGATCTTCGATATGGTCCGCTGCTTTAATATAAACCGTATTGGCACCTTTTCGCAACGCGCGGTGGGGGTGAAAATCATGTTCCGCCAGCATGGCTTCCAGCTGTTGGGACAGGTAGTGGCGCGTGGACAGGAATTCCAGATTATAACTTTTTTCCGGGTCTGTCATTGTACCGCAGCACAAAAAAGCGGTTGCAATAAAAGTCTGCATACACTTTTGACATTTAAAGTGTTCCGGCCGAATGCGCAGTGTGGGTTCTTTTCCGGTGTGTCCAAACAGATCCAGCATTTTGGGAATCTGATCTTCCGCTTTTACGCTGAACTCAAAAACCGGTCCGGTGGGACGTTCGTTTCTGAGAACCTCTCCTTCAATTCCACAGCGGCGATAAGATTTTTGGGCAAAAATCGCCACGCCTTCATTTTCGGTCTGCAAAACAACACCGCGGTCATCAAAATACTTACCAAAACAGGCCACCGCATAAGCGGCGGCCACATTGCAACAAGGTTTTGTGATTTTGTGACGCAATATCTCGTTCTTTACTTCTTGTGAAAAACTCAAACGATGATCCTCCTTAGGATTGCGTCAAAAAGATTACAGTGTTCTTTTTGCATCACGATGCTGAACACTGGGGGCATACCCCAGCTTTTGACAAAATTCGCCAATTTTGCGTGCGAATGTAATAGAGCGATGTTTACCACCCGTACACCCCACCGCAATCATCAACTGGCTTTTGCCCTCCTTAACATACAGGGGCAGCGCATATTCCAGCATGTTTTCATACCGGTTCAGCAGTTCTTGTGATTCCGGCGCAGCCATAACATAGTCCACAACCGCCTGATCCATTCCCGTGAGGTTCTTCAATTCCGGTACATAGAACGGATTGGGCAAGCAGCGAACGTCCAAAACCAGATCCGCTTCCTGCGGAAGTCCGTACTTAAAACCGAACGAAACCACCGTCAGGGCCATCGGACATTTACCCTTATCCAAAAACAGGCTGCATACCCGTTCTTTATTCTGGGCGGCGCTCAACAGCGAAGTGTCAATCACATATTTGGCACGGCTGCGCAAAGGCTGCAGCAGCCGCCGCTCCCGTTCGATGGCTTCCTCGACAGAAACATGATCGGTTATCGTAATGGGATGCTGACGGCGCGTTTCTTTATAACGCCGCTGGATGGTGTTGCTATTGGCATCCAAAAACAGAATTTCGTATTCAATTTTTTTGGCGTCAAGATCTGCCAGCGCCTGCTCCAGCTGATCGCTGTTGCGCACACCACGTACATCCATGACGACCGCTACACGGCTGAGCTGGTTTTCGCCCTGCAAGGCAAAGTCCACGATACGCGGAAGCAATGCCACAGGAATGTTATCAATGCAAAAGAAGCCAATATCCTCCAAAGCATTGACCGCCATCGATTTGCCTGCCCCCGAAAGGCCCGTAACGATCAAAAAGTTCATTTTGCACTTCGCCCCTTATTTTACCACTCGAATTTCACGTTCCAGCACATAGCCAGTCTTTTCCCGGACAATACGCTTGACTTCTTCTGTCAATGCAACCACGTCCGCACAGGTTGCCCCGCCTTTGTTGATGACAAACCCACAGTGTTTTTCGCTGATTTGTGCGCCCCCCACAGTAAAACCGCGCAAGCCGCACTCCTCAATGAGTCGTCCCGCAAAAGCGCCCTGAGGACGCTTGAATGTACTGCCGGCACTGGGCCATTCCAGCGGTTGCTTTTCTCTGCGTCGCTCCAGATACTCCTGCATCTGTGCCAGAATTTGGGCAGCGTCACCCTTTTTCAACCGCACCGTTGCGCTTAAAACACACCAGGATGGATTTTTTTCAAAGATACTGGTTCGATATCCCATATTCAGTTCCGAAACAGGCAAGGTATGCAGCTGCAATTCCTCATCCAGATAGGAAACCGATTCCAGAACATCCTTTAACTCGCCGCCGTAAGCCCCGGCATTCATATACACGGCGCCACCGACAGTTCCAGGAATGCCACAGGCAAATTCCAAGCCTGTCAATGCCCGCTGCTGCGCCTCTGCGCAGAGACGTCCGAGCGTCATTCCGGCTCCTACCGTAAGCAGAACTTCTTGTTGCAGTTCCTGCGCGGCAATTGAAGGCGTGAGACCGCGCAAATCAATCACTGCACCATCGAACCCTTCGTCTGAAAACAGCGTATTGGAACCGTTTCCCAGCAGGTAAAACCGTGCGCCGACCTTTTTGCAGCATTCCAAAGTTGTGCGCAGTTCTTCCGCATCGTGAGGGGTACACCAAAATTCAGCCGGGCCGCCAATTCGGAACGTCGTATGTGCCGCCAGCGGCTCCTGCTCTGCAAACGGAAGTCCTGCCGCCTGCAGTCCGGCTCTCAGTTCTGCCTTTAATTGCTCGTGCATGTCTTCTCCCCTTGCCGGTTTTTTCTCGGCAATTTTTCAATCAAATCGAGCTCTCCAGTGCAGCCGCACCAATCACGCCAGCATCGTTACGGAGCTCGCAGGCGCGGATTTCGGGTACACGGCCACCGGTAATATCATGGGTCTCCTTTTCCACATAAGCACGCACGGGTCCCAACAGCGTTTCGCCCTGGTTGGATACGCCACCGCCCACACAGATGACTTCCGGTTCAAAGGTATTCACCACGTTGGCAAGGCCGCAAGCAACATATTCCATCCAGTTGTTCACGACCTGTTTGGCCAATGCATCACCCTTAGCCATGGCGTCAAACGAAGTCTTGGCATTCACATGGTCAATATCGGGCACCAGCTTCCACATAAGGGTATCGCTGTGTTCTTTCATAGCCGCTTTGGTATCTTCCGTCAAAGCACGTGCGGAGGCATAACGTTCCCAGCATCCACTGCGGCCGCAGTTGCATTTACGTCCGCCCTTGACGATTACCGTGTGTCCCATCTCGCCGGCCGCAAAGTTAAAGCCGCGGATAATCTTGCCACCCAGAATGATGCCGCTGCCGATACCGGTTCCCAAGGTGATTACGACGGCGTCCTTGTAGCCTTTTGCACCGCCTGCAATGTACTCACCAAAGGCAGCTGCATTGGCGTCGTTTTCTACATACACCTTGCAGCCCAGCAGTTTTTCCATATCGGGGCCCAGGTTCCAGTCATAATAACCGAAGTTGGTGTTGTAGCCCACAAAGCCAGTGGTAAAATTCACACTGCCGGGCGTTCCGATTCCCACATATTTTACGCCAGAGAAAGCAACGTTATTCTCTTTTGCAACTGCACGGCAAAGGTCGGCCAGCGCATGTTCCAAATCTGCTGCGGGACGGGGCAACCGCGTAGCCCAAGTGATTTTGCCTACGATCTCATAGTTTTCGTTTACCAGGCCAGCGGTCATGGTGGTGCCGCCCAAATCAATTCCAATAGTATACTGACTCATAATAAAATGCCTCCAATTTCTTCCGCACAGCGGCGGCCATGCAGTTTTAATTCTTGTACCAGGTTTTCACGGGTTGCATTGACGATCAGTTCTTCCGGGAAGTTCATCTCTTCCAGCATGGCATACAGCGGCGGCAATGCGTTCAACAACCGCCAGGCACTGTGTGCGTCGCTGTCCACGGCAATATGGCAACCATTCTTCAAACAGGCCGCAAACAATGCCCGCATATTGGGAATGCCATCTTTTCTCACCGAAAAAGAACCTGCGTTCAGTTCCACTACTTTGTGGTTTTTAGCAAACGCTTTGGTCACCAGATCATAATCGTACCGATAGTTTTCCTGTTCGGAATGTCCAATGCAATCTACATAAGGGTTTTCCGCCACATTCAACCAAATCCGATTTGCCTCTTTGCGTGTCAGAAGTCCCGGCATACACGGGCTATGGATGGACACTACCACCCAATCCTGTACCGCCAGCTGATTTTGCGATAAATCCAAACCGCCTTTGGTATCCATTACATTGGCTTCGGCGCCATAAAGCATAGCCACACCGTTAATTTTTCTTGGCAGCGCATTTCCGTTAGAAAAGTGCCAGATGTGCGGCGAGTCCGGCATGGCCGGAGCATGGTCCGTAATGGCCAGGGCACAGTATCCCGCTTCTTTGGCAGCTACCGACATTTCGTTGACGGTCTGGTAAGCATGTGTGGCACACAGCGTATGTGTGTGCAGATCTGCAATCATCTGCATGTACTCAATATCTCTCTTTTCCCTAATATACTTTACAGCGAAATATCATCCTGCAATCCCAGCTGGGCCAGCAGCTCCTTCGCTGCGTTGTAGCCCATTTCCTTGGTGCGGTTGTTGATTGCTGCTGTTTCCAGAATGACGGCAAGATTTCTTCCCGGCATAACCGGAATCAACATGCTGGGAACCTTGACGCCCAGAATATCGTAATATTCCGTGTCCAGTCCCGTACGATCATAATTTTTGGTACGGTCCCACGGTTCAAGCTGAACCACCATCTCAACTTCCACACTGCTGCGTACAGAGCCAATGCCAAACACGTGCGCAACGTTGATAATGCCAATACCGCGCAGTTCGATAAAGTGACGGATATTGGCGGGAGCTGTTCCCAAAATGCTGCGATAAGAAACACGCCGGAGCTCCACAGCATCATCCGCAATCAGCCGATGGCCACGTTTGACCAGTTCGATGGCTGTTTCGCTTTTACCTACACCGGAATCGCCCAAAATCAGGATTCCTTCGCCGTAGACCTCCACCAACACACCGTGCCGTGTGATTCGAGGCGCCAGTTCGGTGTTCAGTGTAGTAATCAGTACACCCATCAAAGCGGATGTCATTTCGGTAGACATCAGCAAGGGGACCGAGTACTGTTTCGCATATTGCATCATCTCAGAAAGAGGCTGCATATTGCGGGTCAAAATCACTGCGGGAGGTTGGAAAGAAAAAAGTTTTTCCAACCGCATATTCCGCAGAGAGGTAGAGAGTTCCTCCAGGTAAGACATTTCTGTCAAACCGATGATTTGCACACGGGTATTATCGAAGTTCTCATAATAACCGGCCAGTAGAATACCGGGACGATACACCTCAGTCGCGGTCACTTTGACCTTGTCCAACTCACAAGGAGTATATGCCACCGTCAGATTGGCTTCCTGTGCCAATTTTGCAAGGGATACAGAAAATTCAGACACAACCAAACGCCCCTTTCATGAGGTATTCAATATTAGTCTTATTATACCGTACCCACTGTTTTTTGTACAGGGGTGACAATGCGGCCGCAACAAAAAAATCCCTGCGACACTCCGGCAGGGATTCTTCTTATTCTTTAGAGGGACGCAGCGCTGCAAATTCTTTCTGCACAAAGCGCTGCAACCACAGCAACGCTTCTGATGCCGCCCAAACTGCGACCAGATAGACCAAAAACAGGAATGCTGTATCCCGGCGTGACAACGCCGCCAAATCAAAATGTTCCGCCATGCTCTGAATCAGCACGTGGTGAACCAAAAATACCGCATAGGAGAGCTTGGCAGCCTTACCGCAGATGGCTCTGGGCCACGGATAATCCAGAAAGGAGGATACACCTTCCAGCAAAATAAAAATCATCATGCTGAAAAGAGCACAGGTAACTTTGCTGTCATATCCGGAGAGTGCTACCGTTCCAACTGCCAGAAAAGGCACCAGAACTGCCTTCACTTTTTTGTTCCACTGCAAATATTGCATTCCGAACAAAAACTCGATCACATGGATTGCCACCAGATGGGCATCCACCCCGGAAAGATGAATGGGCAGGCAAACAGCCAGTGTACAGATCCAAGTGATCCAGGGATTACGTTTCAGGCCACGCTGCAGCAGCGGAAAAAGAAGGTAGAGAAAAAGAATACTTCCCAAGAACCACTCGCCCACACAAGCGAAGTCTGTACCAACCCATCCGGCCGCTACCGCAAAATTATCCAAGCCCAATACCGTCAGCAGCAAGGTCGGGGTTTTGGCTGCCGCATAATAGCCGGGTTTTGTGACAAAACGAATGGAAAAGCATACAATCCAAGCAAGCCAAAACAGCGGATAAATCGCCTTTGCACGCTTTTTATAGAATGTCAGCCATCCCTGCTTTTCCGAAACAGTCAGTGCAAGCGCCGCCCCCGAAACAATGAAAAATAGAGAAGAGCCAAAATCTCCCAAATAAATCCCAAAGGGCAAAACACTTGCAAACAGTTTGTGCGGCAATGTGAAGTAACCCGTAACCGTAGCATTAAAGTGAATGATAAGAATCGCCACCAAAGCCACAGCCCGGATAAAATCCAGATAAAACAACCGTTGTTTTTTGATGTTCCTTCTCCCCTTTTATCTTGTCAACGCAGAATCTTATGCTTGATTAGGCGTCCCAGCTGCTTTGCTACCGAACCAATTTCGCCCGACTTCAACACACCGGCAGTGTATGGTTCAGCTCGTGCCGCTGCCTGCGCGCAGGATTCAAATGTTGCACTGTAATAACCATTCTGTTGGGCCTGCAACGGCAAAAGCCACGCATCCCGTATATTGGATACTGCCGGGATACCTTCCGGGAATGCAGCTTTACGAACCAGTACCCATCCTGCAAGCAACGGAAGCGGCGGCTCATTGTCCAACGGGACCGTTACCTGGTGTTTCAGCCAGGTGTAATCTTTTTCCCATTGCGTATAATTGGCCCGAATGGCCTGTGGCCACAGCGGAAGTTCCGGTGCCGCGACCCCCAGCATCGGAAAACGCCGGAAAAGATCCTTGATCTGCAGCAGCTGTTTTTCTGCCTGTTCTGCGCTCTGCTGCAGATACCATTGGGAAACTGCATCGCACACGGGGCTTTCGAAACGAATCAGACACAAATCAGATTCTTCCCAAGGCTCCGGCGCAGTTTTCCCCGCACAGGGCAAAAGATAATGCCAGTGCATGTTTTTTCCCATTGCCGAAAGCGTATGGTCTTTCAGCAACGCTTGTATCAGATCATCTACCGGGTAATCCGTTTCTCTGCTCAGATATTCGTACAGGTCTTTTGCTGCGTTTCCATCAGTACGCCGAAGCTCATCCTCATAGGGGGTAAAAAAGCTGCGGCGCTTGAAAAACGGGCACGCACGGTGTTCTACAAGTTCGCGCGGGCATGCCATAATGGGATTCACAAAGATTGCTTTCAGATCCGCTGTCTGCACATAGCTGTCCCAGACAAAACCTTGCTTTTCAAAATAATCGGTGAATCTTGTTTCATGGCAAATGATAGACTCTTCATAGCTTTGGGGCAATTTCATCTGCTCCCAATATTCCCAAAAAGCGTCCTGCCGCATCATAGGCTGGCGAACAGCCAAAAAATGGGACTGCAGATGCTCCGGTACAGAACCGCCGAACCGACGGCTTTGCATAGCATAATGGCGCGTAAGCCCCCAGAAATCCAACGTGTTGTGCTGTTCCATTTCCCGGAACATATTTTCCAGCGGACAAACAGGCCCCGCGAGGGTATAATTCATCAGTACAAGTTCATCATAGGATGCGACTTGTTCTCTTCCAAGCGTTAGCAGCGCCTGGCGATAAGCTCCCACATCGAGGCCCACGTTGTCCCGTTCCAGAACCTGCACATTATGTTCTGCAGCCCATACATGATCGTCCTGGCGCAGGGTTCCGTTGGTTACCAGAAACACTTCCGCCAAAGGCAGCAATGCCTTCACTGCAAAACGGCAGGGCCCGTCAAGCAAGCCCTGCGCGTCATAGTGAAAGTAAATCACCAACCGCTTCATACGGTCAATCCTCATAGGGACCATGCCGGGGGCCCAAAATAGCCCGCTTGGTCATGATCAATCCTTTATAGGCGGGCGCAGGCAGATTATCCCGCAACCAGTTACGCGCATGCCGCCGCCGTGTGTTGGCATAAGGACCATACACACCAAACAAATGCTTTTTGGCTGCAAACGCAGTGGCCGCCGTAGCTGACGCCCAGAAAGTAGTGCAGTCAAACACCCGTGCCAACGGACGAATCAGCCCCGTGGCGTACGCCTGCATAGTATCATTGCGCAACACGGCAAAGCTGCTGCTCATTACAACCGCCGGATAATATCCGGCGGCCTGTGCCACAAAAGGATAAATGCGCTCAATGGCATGGCTGATTGTTCCATCCTGCGGCAGCGGTTCCGGCGGGAAGTCCGTATGCTGCCAACCATGCGCAAACAACGGTTCCAGCGCTTTGGGCCGGAACCAAAACACACTGCCAAAAGGGGCAATGGGAGACTCTTCGCCCGAGATGGGAACGTCCAACCCCAACTGCTTCAGCAGTTTTTTGGTATTCTCAAAATTGGGTCCCCAACCGCCCGAGCACATATTCATAAAATACAGTCCATGGGTAGGATACGGAGGACACAATATTCCCAAATACGGATCATTTTCAAATTCGCACAGCACATTGAGTACGTGTGCCGAGTTCTTGCATACGTTTTCGTTGCAAACATATCCAAAGCTGGCGCCAACACTGCCCGGCTTCGTCTGAATCGCTTTTTTGTCATGCATAAAGCAGGCGTAATCATATTCCCGCAGATGCGGTGCAAGATCACACAGAAAAGCCGCTACATCCCGACCACGATTTTCTACGGCAAAAACTGTTACGCTGTGTACATTCAGTGTGGAAAAAGCCTCCTCGATCTGCTGCTTTTTTTCTACACTGTTCGTAGACACAAACACATCCGTTTGCGGCGGGAATTTTGCAGCAAACGCCGCACTTTGGTCCAGCATATCCATAAAATACAAATGCATAGCCAGTGCAATACGCTTATTCTCGCAAATTTGCTCAGCTGCTTGTGCATTCTGTACGGTAGGTTGGATAATGCGCGTCAACCCCAGATTACGGGTAAAATCATGGGGGTGCATGGTCCGGATCATGTTTTTCCAAATCAGATCCATCGGGTAATCTGTTTCGTTCTGCAAATAATCATACAGTTCGCGAACAGGTTCTCCGGCGGTATCGTTCAGATACGCTTCCATGCTATGCATAAAGCTACGGCGCTTGAACAACGGGCATTTTTTATCCCGCAGCAAACGAACCGGGCAGACCAGCAAGGGATAATCGGTAAAATCTTTCAGATCATCCGTTTTGACATACACATCCCATTTAAAGCCGCGGTCTTCAAATTGTTTGGTAAAAACAGCCTCATAGCGCTGTACCGAATCGGTATAGCTTTCGATCATCGGCATTTCATTCCAATAGGCCTGCAGTTCCGGGCTTTGCACAAACCGCTTACGATATACAATAAAATGCGACTGGATATGCACCGGAAGATACCGGTACAGATGCTTTCCTTTGAAGGGATTGGTTTTGGCACCATGATGAATGCTGAGACCCCAGAAATCCAGATCTTCGTTCCTGGCCATCTCGTCAAACATTTCTTGCAAAGGACGCACCGGTCCCATCAGCGTGGAGTTGGTGATCACGATCTCATCAAATTCCGACAACCGTTCCCATCCGTAATAGTCCAGTGCCGTCTTGTATGCCCAAACATCCAGACCTTTGTTTTCTCTAACCAGAATCTGGTCTGTAAACTGTTCAAACGCCTTGCGTCCCTGGTCGCTGAGCTTGCCGTTACATACCACAATCAATTCGCTCAAATTTTTTGCCAGGTCTGCCAGATAATAGGTGATGAATTCATCTACATCGCCATTTTTCTCGTAGAAGAAGAAAATTCCGAGTCTTTTCATATCCGTTCCTTTTCCAGAATTCGATTGATTCTTGTAGCGTCGCCCCAGGTTCCCGGGCTATCATACGGGCGATCAGGGAACGCACCGTAATCCAGTTTGATTTTGAAGTTCTTTTCCTTCAAGAAATTTTCCACGCGGTCAGCAAGCGACTGCGGTTTGCCTGTGCATACGTTGATAATGCCATTGATTTCACTTTGCACACTGGCTGCCACAATCATATTGGCCAGTTCTTCCACGTCGATAAAATCATACAGATTTTTTCCGCTGGTAAACGGGAACGTTTTCTTGCCTTCCTCCTCTGCCTGTGTGAGTTTGGCAAAAATCGAACTGCCATGCGCCTCGTCACCGGTAATATAGTAGGCCCGCAGCCAATGCAGCTTGCAGGGGCCATCGGTCATCGAAAGCATCAGACTCTGGCGCAGTGCGTTTTTGGCAATACCGTACTGACTTTGCGGCTTGCAGGGCGTACTTTCATTGATAGGCCCTTCCCAGTATCCGACTTCATGCATTGTCCCCATTACGCTCAAGGACTGCAGACCGCCTTCAACCATATGATTCAGAAAAACCACATGGGACGACAAATCCTTCATGTGTGCCGAGGAATTATGGCGGAAACCATCTCGCCATGCAAGGTGAATACAAACATCCGGGCTTCCCAGCTGACGAAAAATATCCCGATCACCGCTGAAAATCGGCACATCGCAGAACTCCGCTCTTTCGTCCAATCCCTTGAACGCAAAGTCTGACGCAATGACACGATATCCTCGATCCAATGCATTTTTTACAACATGGCGGCCAATATATCCCGCCGCTCCGGTCACCAGAATCGTTTTCATGGCAATTCCTCACTTATCTCGTGCTATCGTCACTTGAAAGTAAATCATACAGCCGCTGCATATGAAGCTGATAAAGCAAGATTGCAGCCGTTTTCTTTTTATTTTCTCCCGCAATCTGCAAAAAGTCAAGTGTTTTGGAAGGATATCGGGACAATACCTCCCGCAGTGTACGCCAGGCATACTTCCGTAAAGCCGCGGGCGCACCGGCATCACGCAGTTGATGCATCAGGAACGTGACGGCTTCTGCCTTGCGCAGCAACCAAACCGTACTTTTTTCGGATTCCTCACAGCGCTGCTGGATGGCCGCATATTCCGACTCCATCCAGGGGTTCAGTGCACGGACTCTTGCACACAATGCTTTGGAGGACTGGCATAGTGAAGTACTTTGCGCGCCCTCAAAGTGTCGGTATACTGCCTGGGGAAGATAAATGGCACGATCCGTTTTACGGTATACAGCCATATTGAAAATAAAATCTTCCAATCCATACCGGCACCGTTCATCAAAGCGGATGTCTGCCAATATTTCCCGGCGATACAACGCGTTCCACACAAATTGTGGTCCGCTGTTTTTCAAAAAAGCCGCATATCCGTCTTTTTGCATGCGGCAGACTTGCCCCGGGGAATGTTTCTGCTTCTGGTATGTACCATCGGCATTTTCCCGAAAAAGTTCATAGTCTGCGCGAACCACATCCGCTTGTTCTGACTGGGCTGTATTTAATAAAAGACGCAACGCGCCAGGCAGCAGAATGTCATCATCATCACAAAACGCAATATATGCGCCGCTGGCTGCATTCAAGCCGCGATTCCGTGCCGCACAAATCCCCGCATTTTTTTGTGCAATGACTTTTACACGAGGATCTCTCAAGGAAAGTTCATGACAAATGGATGCGGTTTCGTCGGTAGAACCATCATCGATCAGCAGCAGCTCCATCGAACGGATGTTCTGCGCAAGGATCGAAGTCACGGCATCTCGCAGTGTTGACGCCGCATTATAAACGGGAACGATTACACTGAGCTGTGTCGTCACATTGCGTTCTTCCCTTTCCGTTTATTTTTTCATTGCCAGATAGATCCGCTCATACGGCAACGGCCAGCGCAGCAGGCGTTTCATAAATCCGATTTTCCAGCGCGCGTCACGGAAATCCCGTACAGCAGCATTCGGATTGCACAGGTAGACGTGAAGCGGTCTGGGCACTGCCAGCGTATAGGTGCCGCCATCCTCCACCGTTAATGGTCCCATCAATTCCAGCTGCTCTTGGGTCGGATTGCCCATCAACTGCAAAAACGGATGAATAGCGGTTTTCGGTGAAAAGACCAGATTTTTTAATACGCTTGCCTGCCACGCATGCGCAAAAGCTTTTGCCCCGCCTTGTATCTCTTCTATTACCTTTTCAGGCTCCTGAGTTTCACGGCGCACCGTGAACGTAGTTTCCTGCTTTCGGTAACCGGATACCGAGCCAATATCTTCCGAAATCAGCCTTTCCAAAATCGGTTGGCCAGCCCAATACAGCAGGGCCTCTTTCTGCGACAGAGAAAGATAAACCCCTACCCTGTCTGACGACAGACGTTCCTGCAGGCGTTCATCTCCCGAAAGCTGTAACCCATACAATTTGATCGAACACAAATGTTCCAACAACATCTGTGTTGTGCCGCCGCTTCCTATATCAACCAGAATATCGCCCTGCCGGATACCTGCATTCTGTAGATATCCCAATACTAGAGAAGCATTTTTATTTGCCTGCAAGGCGTTCAACAACGTCCTCAAATCCGCAGAAGTCCCTTTTTTCAAGTCAAACTTTTTCTCGGAATATTCCGGAGGGCACAATGCACCGCAGTAATCGGCAATCTGTTGTCCTGTCAAAATCTGTCTGGGCAGCGCAGCGGCAAGCAAGGAATCGTTTCCTTCTGCCAGTAAAACGGGGCAGAGGCTGCGGCGCGAAACCTGCAGGTATTCTGTTGTTTCTTCCGGGTACAGCATCCCGTAGATTTCGCGAGTGAGATACATATCTCGCGCCAAAAAGAAAATTCTGGCTTCGGGATGCTGCAATCTGCGTTGATGCAACCACCGGCAAAAACCAATCTCCAAGGGCCCCAGTACCGAAAAGCCCAGTTTACCGGCACGAGTCATATCCCCAGAAATCCGATTTTCTATAAATGAGCGAACCGCTCCACTTTCCAAGGTTTCTTCCGTCTTTTTCTCCATAACCGGAAGATGCCAGGCAGGTATTCCAGCCAGCGCTGCCCCCATCACATCCGCACGCCAACTGTCTCCTATAAACAAGACCTGTCCGGCCTTAAGACCCGTTTCGCGCAAAAAGCGCCGAAACAGTCCTCCACTTCGCTTTTGGATTCCATATGAACAGGATACAAAGCCGCCATCCAGCTCGTATCCGCACTTTTTCAACATGGCGGAAATCTGTTCGGGTGGCAGGTACATATCCGAAATATAATATAAGCGCTTCCCTTGTGCCTGAAGGGTGCGTACTGCGGCCAGTACCGGCAGATTGGGTACAACGGCATCCATCTCCATGGCACATTCTTGTGCAGGATCATATGCCTTCATACACGGCTGGGCATAAATTTGTGCCAGCGTTACCTCTCCGTGTATCGCGGCCCGCACTTCGGTTTCCGCCTGTACCCTTGCTCGCGCAAACTCTTCACCGCAAAGGGCAAACAGATCTGTAGGCTTTACCACATCCCGCTTCAACAGCGTATCAAATACATCAAACGCCACAGCTTTATAGGGGGCTGCCCGGCGTATAATTTTTATGGTAATATTCATGACAGATAGGAAATCCGGGGTCTATACCGAACCCCTTCCGCAAATCCTTTCCAGATAATTGAAATCCGCGCACAGCGGCTTCCGCGAGAATCCAAAACTACCTGTACCGTATGCCACAAATCTTTAGCCAATAACCACAGCCAGCCGCGAATACCTTCACGGCGGTAAAGCACCACATCGTTCCGATAAAAATAGCGATATCGCTCCCAGCGTGCCGGTACATCCGTGGCAATATTGACCGTTCCGGGATTTTTCATGGCATGAACCACACGACTTTCCGATGCAACATAGCACGGAAGCTCTTTTGAAATGCGGCGGGTATATTCCCAGTCATCCGACCAGATGAAAAAGTCCGCAATGGGGATGCCGAACTTCTTCACGATATCTGTGCGCAAAAACAAAGACACAAAACTCGCCATAACAGCCGGGACTTGGTTTTCGGTATATCCTTCCACATCGGTGTAGGGCGTCTTTCTTTGCCGATTCATAGGCTGGTCTGTACCATCCGGAGCAAGCGCTCTGCTGGACAGCCAACCGTACTTTCCTTCCAGTTTCCGGTCACATTCCAACAGATTTTGCAATGCTTCCCGCTCCGGAATCGTATCATCATCCATTAGCCACAGGGCATCATACCCTGCCATCGCCGCCTCTTTGACGCCATAGGCAAAGCCTCCGGCGCCACCCAGGTTCTTACCTGTATTTCTGTATACCAGATTTTCCAGATGCATTGCCTGTACTGCCGTTTGTGTTCCGTCAGTGCTGGCGTTATCAATCACCCAGATCGCCTCCAGATGGGTATTCTGCGCTGCTAACGCCCGCAAACATTGCTGAAGAAGCGGAAGTCTGTTATAGGTGACCACCACTGCGGCCACACGTAACTTTTCATTCATCATTTTTCGGGAAAAATTTGCGCTTCAAAAAAGCACATCCTTTATGCAGCCAGTTCTGATGCTCCATATACACAAGATCCAGCTCTTCGTAACTGATATTATTGGTAATTAACCACGCATCCAACAATCGTTCACTGACAAAACCGAATACCCGTTTATCATTGTCCGAGTAACCGGTCATGTCGAGCTCTTTCTCGAGCTCAAACAGAATGTCAAACAGCCAGGTGCAGTAATGGCAAAGAAGCTCTCGCTTCATCACAAACATATTAAAGTGATGCCCGTGTGTTTTGGACATGTACATATCATAAGCCGGGAGATATTCCGGGCATTTGCGTTCGATGATTGCCCGGGTTACCGCCAGGTCCTGTTTGTGATGTGCATGGATGTACTGGGTATAATTGGTCTCGATAAAATAATGCCGTTCCTTGGGCAAAACCACATTTGTAGTTGCCAGAATGGCACTCAATTCCTCATGACCGATCACCCGTTCTTTTTTGGGGGCAAAGATACTTTTTTTGCGGCTGCCGAAGTAACGCCGGTAGTGCACAATGCCAATATAATCCGAATCAATATTGTGCGCCGCCCAGTACAAACCGGTCAGCTCACAAAAATTGGCATTACGTTCCGAAATATTTTCGCCGGTGTCATCACCAATATAACCAATTGCCGGATGAACGGCATGCCCCATCTGGACCGGAAGATACATAGGATCGTCCGGAACCCAGTACGGTTTATGTGTAGCAATGATTATGGTTGTCTGCAAAGTGGTCTCCCCGCTTCGTTCCTGCGGCATATCCATCGCTTCGGCATGCCGCTGTGCTCTACTTATATTCAGAATTTAGTATAGCGCTTTTTCGTCAGAATACAAGTTACAGAACGGTAACCGCCTCAGTCACCGTCAGCCTCAAATTCTTCCTGCTCCTGTGCAAGACGTTCCCATTCATCGAACAGTTCCTGCTGATGGAATCTCGTATCATCCAATTCATCGCACTTATCGCGCAGCAAAACATGATCCCGCAACACTTCCGGATCATTGATCTCGTTTTCCAGCTCCACAATATGGGCGCCCAATTCTTCGATTTCGTTTTCAACAGCTTTGAGCCGGGCCCGCACTTCTGCACGGCGGCGCCGTTGTTCTTTCCCGTACGCCTGCTTTTTGGCGCTGGATTCCGTACCGATATTGCTGCTTTGTTTACTGTTGTCGCGATTTTTGAAAGCCTCAAAGTTCGGATAAAACTGTGCTTGACCGTTTTCCAGATAGAGAATGGGACATGCCAAAGTCTGCATCAAGTAGCGATCATGTGTAACCAAGAGCAAGGTCCCGGTATATGCTGCCAAAGCCTGGGTCAAACTTTCCCGCATATAAATATCCAGATGGTTCGTGGGTTCGTCCAGGAACATCAGGTTGGGACGCTCAAGTGCCAGTTCCGAAAAGCGAAGGCGTGCCAATTCGCCGCCGGATAACTGTGCACAATCTTTGAAAACTTCCTCTCCGCGGTATCCGAATCGCGCCAAATGACTGCGCACTTCCAATTCCGTAAAACGCGGATATTGGTTCCAGATGGCATCAATCACACGGCCGGCGCGCCGCGCCTGCTGCTGTGTGAATACCCCCGGCTTGGCACCGCTGCCCAAACGGACCATTCCGCCGGAAGGTCGCCTTTTGCCGTCCAAAACCTGGAGCAAGGTGGATTTTCCTGTGCCGTTGGGGCCTGCGATAATCAGCTTGTCGCCGCGATGTACGGTATAGTCCAGCTGATCAATCAAGGTTCTGTCACCGATTCGAACGGTGAGGTTTTTCATAATCACCAGTTCGTCGTAAGGCTCTATATCATACTCAAAGCGAAAACTGAGTTCCCGGGCTTCAACTTCCGGGGCATCCACAATCTCCAGCTTTTCCAGCTGTTTCCGTCTGCTTTGCGCCATCTTGGTTGTGGAGGCGCGCACAAGATTCCGATCAATATAATCTTGCAGTTTGGCTGCTTTTTCCACGGCTGCATCATGCAGTTTTTGCTGCCGTTCATCAGCTGCTTCACGCTGCGGCAGATAGGCAGAATAATTTCCGCGATACGTATTGATCGTTTTTCCGCGCAATTCCCAGATTTTTGTACAGACCGCATCCAAAAAGTATCGGTCATGACTGACTACCAGTACAGCACCGCGGTATGCCTTCAGGTAATTTTCCAGCCAATCCATGGTTTCGATATCCAAATGGTTGGTGGGTTCGTCCAGAATCAAAAGATCCGGCCGTTCCAGCAACAGTCTTGCCAGGCGTAATCTGGTTTGTTCCCCGCCGGAAAGCACCCCGGCCTGTTTTGTCCATGTTTCTGCCGGGAAGCCCATACCATTGAGTACCTTTTTTATTTGGGTGTCCATTTGGTATGCGTCCATGGCATCGATTACCGCATTGCACTGTGCAATTTCTTCCTGAACAGAAACATTATTCGGTTCTTTGGCCAACTGTTTTTGAAGGATTTCCATGCGTTGCATGGCCTTTGTAGCAGGGTTAAAAGCCAATTTCATGGTCGCGTAAACATCCAGCGTCGGGTCCAGATGGGCGTTCTGCTCCAAATATCCGCAGGTCACACCGTTTCCGAAAGCGGCATCGCCGGAATCCGGAAGACTCTCTCCGCACAGAATTCGCAGAAGTGTTGTCTTTCCCGTTCCATTCGCGCCAATAATACCAATTCTGTCGCCGCGTTCTACGCTCGCATTAACATTTTGCAGAACTTCATGCTCTCCAAAACTTTTCCCAAGTTCTTGCAGTTCTAGCAACATAGTGCTTCTTCCTTGTTTCCTTTTTCCAAAATATGCCGCTGCCCTATAAAAAGGCAACGGCACCAGCCTGCAGTCTGTCCCCAGACTCAGGCTTCGTTACTGTGACGACGGTTCCGCACGCCGATATTTTCCAGCTCTTCCGGTTCCATCACCAGTTTATACAGTTCTTCATACGAATGAATTTCGTACTTCGGTTGAACTTCTGTAGTGTTTTCCTCATTCTTGAAATTCACCCAGCAGGTATCGATTCCTGCATTCTGACCGCCCTTGATATCTGCCAGCAGATCATCACCCACCATAAGCACCCGGCTTCGGTTGGTGATTCCCAAATCTTTAAGGACGTGTTCGAAGAGTTTTGCAGACGGCTTGGCAGCTCCAATTTTTTCCGAGATATACACGCCATCCATATAGCGTTCCACACCGGAATCCCGGATTCTTGCCTGCTGTACCGCTACGGCACCATTGGACACGATTGCCAAGGTTGCTACTTCACCCAGCTCTTCCAATGCTGTCAGCGCACCGGGAAGGACATCGGCGTGGGTAGCCAAAAGTTCCTCGTACCGGTCATTCATGGCATGGCTTTTGCCGTTATCCGGCGCACCAATAGCCTGCATAAAACGCAAAAATCGAGTCTGAAACAGCTTTGCTTTACTTAGTTTTCCTTTTGCCAGCGCATCCCACAATTCCCGGTTCACCTTATGGTACACTTCGCACACCTGTGCATCGTGCGGCAAACCGTATTCGGACAGCATATCTGTAAGTGCCTGACGTTCCGCAGCGTCAAAATCCAGCAGAGTGTTATCGACGTCCAGCAAAACGCACGTATATATTGCCATTATCTGCTCCTTCTGTCAAATTCTTTATGCAGCCGCATAACGTTCCACTCACCGCTTAGCCATCTTACTCCGAGGTAGATTCGGAACTCGGAGCAGGTGTAGGAGTCGGCGCAGGTGCCGGTACTGGAGTCGGTGACGGTGTCGGCGAAGGCGTCGGAGTTGGTGCTGCAGAAACTTTCAGCTCAAACACAGCCTCCGCCCCATTGTTTTTGGCACGGAGATGGTAGGTTCCTTCCTGGTTTGCGGTGAATGTCACCTGATCGCCGGTAGCAGTCCAGGAAGTTTCATCGCAGCTCCAAGTCACATCCCCCTGCTTGTTTTGCACATTTGCATTCAGGGTCGTGCTTCCGCCTGCCGTAATGGTACTGGTACCGCTGATGCTGATTGCCGTGGGATCGGATTGGACGGTAACTGTAATCTGTGCTGTGGAGAAGGTTCCATTAATTTCAATACCCGCTTTCACGACATAGCTTCCCGCTTCGCTGGGGGTAAAGGTAAAGGTTCCTCCGTTCATTTCCATCTCGTCGTTGACGGCCCATTGAACGTTGCTGTTATCGTAGCTCTTTCCGCCCAATTTTACCGTTGCCGTAATGGATACAGACTCGCCTTTTTTAATGGTTGTATCACCGCGATCCAACGTAAGCTCCACACGAGCATCGTTGAACATTGCCGTAACAGAAATGTCTTTCATAACCACGTCATAGCGCGTCGCATCTGTAACGCCGTCACTCCACTTATAGAAGGTATACCCTTCTGCAGGAACTGCTGTGACGCTGACTTGCGACCCAGATGTGGTTTGAATATCCAAGCTGGATACCCCGGTTTGTCCGTTGCCGGTCAGGGTTCCCTTGCTGGCATCTTCCACCGTGTAACTGGCGGTCAATTTGGTTGGTGTTGCAGAAGGCGTAGGCGTAGCCTTTTCTGCGTCACCGGAAGCCTGCGCAGCACGTTTGGGGATATCGTTTGTATCCGGGCGGGTATCATCCGTATTGTAAGCGTGAGACTTCACGTACTCCAAAAAAGCACTGGCGCCCGCAGCGTTCCATGTACCGGAAGATTCGTCCAGATAGCTGCTTTCTGCATAGCCTTTGCTGTCCTTCAATACTTCGGCAGTATTGAGGTACTTGTACCCCATATCGTTGCAGGCAACGGCAATTGCCTGATTGAACTGGTCAATAATGGTTTGCTTTTCAGCGGCGTTTTCACTTTCCTGCGAAACCGGCGGAATGGCACACGCAATAATATCACAATACGAATAAGAATTTTTGATATTCTGCAAAGCCTGTTTATAATCGCTGGTAAACTCATCGACCGAAACACTACCGTCCACATCGTTGCTTCCGATCATAACATAAACACGGCGCGCTTTCATTTTGGCAATTGCCTGCGGAATGGTATACGTATTGGAGTCATCCTCGAACGCCACACAGCTTTCCTTCAGGAAGTTAGAAATTTTCAAATCCTCTTTGCCTGCGTACTGATCCAGCGTGATGCGTCCGTCTTTTTGTAGCGCCAATGCGGTGCGGTCACCCACAAACAGACTTTCTGTTATGTAAGAGTCATCCGCAGAATTATCTGTCAGGATTGCTTCCAGACTAGTGTCCAGCGGATACAGATCCGGATCGTACGCGTCACCGGTTCCGAACAGATTCAGACTTTGCGGCAAAATCCATGCCACCACAAAACTTAGTACGACCGCCAAAACGCAAACCGCCAAAACAATACAGGCTTTACGCTGAACGGGGCTAAGACCGGATTGGGTTCGGGACTGTTTACGGCTCATCGGTAACGGTGACCTCCTTGGATATAAAGTAGAGACGGCTTATAGCCAAACCCCACCTAGTATAAACAACGCTATTATAACACAAAATCAAAGTTTTGAATATCCTTTTTCAAAAAATGTCAGACATTACAAAAACGTTACAAACCTTGGACCTTGGCAAAGTCGAAGGCATAGATGCGTAGGTTTCTGCAATAGCAACAAATGCGTTACACCACGCAGCCCCACTTGTTAGACTGTATTCTCCTTTTATTTAGCATAAAGCGTTTTCTTTACATCGACGGAAAAACGGCGAAAGTTTTTTCAATAAAAAATAAAAAGTTCCCCAGTGAGTGATTTTACTATACAAAAAAGAGCCGTGAAGTTTTAAGCTTCACGGCTCTTTATCGCTGACCTTGACGGCCCTTGTTTGGTCCGAGTGGCGAGAGTCGAACTCACGGCCTCTTGAACCCCATTCTCCCAGCTTTCTGGTATGAGCGAAAGGCGCAGAAAATTAGCACTATATATCGTATTTTTTTGCGCAAATTATTCCGCATATTTGGTATGATTCATGCGCATTCAATACGTATTCAATACGCCACAAATATAGATAATTGTCGAATGGCGAATGTAAGATTCCGTCACTTTCCAAAAAAGCAAAACAAATGATAACAACAGCCTTCGACGCCCCTCTTAGTATAAAATCGGATGCCTTTGTGAATATGTCAGGTATGGATTCATGGAGCGATCGTGATTCCCTATTGGTATGAAATGAGGAGGTCACTGTGATTTCTTGCACGAAAAATGTGGGATGCCATTGTGGTGCTCAAGAACGCCAGCATTATACCATTTCCAACGCGTAAAGAAAAGTCCGTTTAGATATGATAAACGGTAGGCCATTGTGGCGATTTTGAACATACCAATTTGTACCAGTTTTTCTGATTCTATACCATGCTATACACACCGATTTTATTTTCTCTAGGCACGTCCTGTATATTCATTTTTTAACTCATGCAAGCTTTGACACTACATCTCACAATATTTTATCAAATATATTATTTATGAAATCCTCATCCCAATCTATTTCAAAAGTGCCCACATCGAAAGCCTCCAAAGCTTTAAATATGTCTTTCTTTTCTTCCCGGTCATCATACTTCTTATTATACAAATAACATATTTTATTGCTTATTTTAGAAAGTTCCTTTTTTATTCTCGCACGCTTATTCAATAGCCACCAAAGATCAATTTCGGAGAAATCCATTCCGAGTCCGGCAATGTATACATTTGAATTAAAAAATAATTCTGCCCAAGAAACCCCATCAAATTCATTGTATCTGCACTTATCCATAATGCTCGTTTTACACATGGGACCATTTTTTGAACTCGACTTGTATGATCCTTTTATATATTGAGATAACTTTGAAAGAGCACCACAATATTGGTCATACCCAAACATAATGGAGGCTATTCTATTAAACTCACCATGTATTTTCCAAATTTTAACCTTATGTCCTAGTTTTTTGTTTTCGTACTCTGTATAGGTACGTATACTATATACCTTTTCATCAGCACTTGTTTTCTTGGCTGCTTTATATCCACATATATCACACAGTAGAATGTCTATTCCATTATCATAATTGGTAGTAATAATATTGTATATATGTTTTTTCTTTAACTTTTCACCGAACTCCCGTAGCGACTTTAATTCCCAATTGATTTTTTCGGCAGAAACGCTTTCCTTTATTTTTTTTGCTAGCTCTTTCTTTTTATCAGCTTCACTTACGCCTGCACTATTTAGCCAGCAGATTTCGTATAATATCGTATAGTTTTTGACCTGGCTATGCATACTGGAGAACAACTCTTTCCATGCAGGCATATCCTTAAATAACATTCTGGAAAAACCATTTCCCAAAAGCAATACGTTATCCATTTTGGTCTATCCTCCTTGACAAAGTTAGATTGACTTCATCACATCCAGCAAATGCTGGTAGCTGTCCACATCGTGATACTTCACCTTGCTGGTAGACATCTCATTGAACAGTTTACGGGCGCAGCGGATTTTTGCCTGCTCAATTGGCTTGAGCTGCAGACTTTCCATTGTGCCTTTGGTTTCTGCTACAAAGTAGATGTGCTTTACCGTACCTTCATAGAAAGCAATGGCCCAGTCGGGAGAATAGTTGCCCACCGGCGTGGGGATATGGAAGCCTCTTGGCAGTTTGGCATACACACAGACTTCCTCAGCTTCATCAAGGTTCTGAGCGAAACGTCGTTCGATGCTGTCCTCAGAGATCCCATCTGTAAACACATAATCCTGAATGGCTTTGCTGGCACGGAAAGCCTTATCAAAGTCATGAGAACTCCTATCAGCGGTGAAGATGTCACTGTCATATTTCCCTTCAATCTGGTTATAGGAAATATGTTCCACGATGGTGTTGGCTTTCTGCTCATTGATTAGTCGGATGACCTTTGTGATAAACTCTTCAGGATTGTTCCTGAACATATAGAGCTTGTCTTCCCGCAGGTTCTTCAAAATGGAAACAACAGTCCGACGGGTTAGCACGGTGCCCTGGGCGACCTTGCCGACGAGGTCATACTCAAGATGACTGGAATGAACTTCCCTCAGAGTCTTGGTCCGCGTCTTCACATTGCCGAAGGAATCACCACGGTCAAGCTCATGCTCGTTCATTTCATCCTTCTGGCGGCCAACGGTTGCAGTATATTGCAATTCCGAAACAAACAGCTTGTCATTGATGTGCGCAACAGCTTTCCGGATCAGTTCATCACTATCAAAGGATACCGTATACGCATACTTGTGGTTGATTTGCTTCCAGAGTGCTTGGAACTCCGCCTTGGCAAAGTTCTCGTTCAAAGGATTTTCTTTCACCTTAGTTTCGTGGCCGTCCACAATCATATCCTTGAGGGCACGTTCATCATAGACAGCCTGAATCAGCAAGTGGATACCCTCTGCCATCGGTGCCAAATTTTCCGGCAAAGGCGCGGGTGTACCCAGTTGGATATCCGCTCGGTACTTATCTGTCACCTTGCGCTTCATATCCACATAGCCGTTGCTGATGAGGTAGAACTCAATGGCATTGGCCATATCGTTATCAATCTGAGTAGGCACACCGTTGACCTTGACATACTTGCCTTTGAAGTACTCACTGGTTGCAGTGGTGGGACGGTCGTACAGTTCCTTCTTGATATCACTCTGCAGGTCTGCCACAAAATTCTTGTAGCTCTCACTGGCAATGACCGTCAGCAGGTTGATGTCATGCACACGGTCACCGCAGCTCTGCACATCCATACGGTTGCCGTTCTGATTCACGCACAGACGCAGACCGCGGCCCACTTCCTGGCGCTTGGCAGTCTGGCTGTCAGAATGTTTCAGCGTGCAAATCTGGAATACGTTCGGGTTATCCCAACCTTCCCGAAGGGCCGAGTGGGAGAAGATGAACCGGGTAGGCTCTTCAAAGGAGAGCAGCCGTTCCTTGTTCTTCAGAATCAGGTCATAGGCCGAAATATCGTCCGAGAACTCGCTGCCGCGCTTTGTCTGGCTGTTGATGCTGTGTCCCGTCTTTTTGTCGATGCTGAAATAGCCTTTGTGAACAGCGGAGGGGTCATTGCAGTACTTCCGCAGGTATTGCTGGTAAGGCGTATTTTCCAGCGTAAGATACTGGTTGAGGATGTGGAAATACTCTTCCTCGAACATCTTGCCGTATTCGCCCAGCTGCTCGTTGCCATCTTCATCATACTGGCGGTATTTGGCAACCTCGTCGATAAAGAACAGGGAGAGCGTTTTGATACCCATATTGAAGTTCTTCTCTTCTTTTTCAAAATGGGAGAGAATCGTCTCGCGGATCTGGATGCGGCGCATATCTGTTTCGGAAATATCGCCGACCACGTCGCCGGTATGAAGCACTTCCTCATTGGTGAAGGTCACCGTGCCGCGCAGCGGGTCAATTTCAGAAATGGTATAACCACGGTACTGCTCCATGCCCTGAGAAATATGGTACAAATTATCTTCCACACCCAAAACACGGGTTTCTCGGTTGATGGACTTACTATACCCGATTTCCATCTCGATACGAGCCATAGGTGGCTTTTTGGGAGAAAGGACAATCTGCTCCAGGAACAGATAGCTGTCGGTGCCCCGGAGGTTCTTGACCTCAAAGCCTTTGACCTCGATTTTCTTGACTAGGCGCTTGTTGTAAGCATCCAGCGCGTCCAGAACATAGACCATATTGTGCTGGACGGCATGGGTAGCGGAATAGTTCAGGCTGAACAGCGGATTGAAGTTCTTCAAAGCCTTTTGGGTGACGGTGCCGCCCATCTTTTGGGGCTCGTCCAGAATCAGGATAGGCCGGTTGGCCTTGATGACATCAATGGGACGGCGGGAAGCAAACTCATCACGCTTGGAGTAGATGATTCGCGCTTCCTTGCTTTTACCATCCTCTTTCAAGGACGAGGCAAAGGCCTGGGTGTTGATAATCATGACCTGAATGCCGCTGCCTGCCGAGAAAGTATCCAGCTGGTTCAGGTTCTGGCTGTTGTAGATGAAGAAACGGGCCTTTTTGCCATAGTACTCCATGAAATGGTCGGTCATCATGTCGAAGCTCTTTTTGACGCCTTCTCGAATGGCAATAGACGGCACCACCACAATGAACTTGCTCCAGCCATACACCTTGTTCAGCTCGAACATGGTTTTGATGTACACATAGGTTTTGCCGGTTCCGGTTTCCATCTCAATATCCAGACTGCACCGGCCCAGGCTTTTCACCAGCTCCGGCGACAACTTGATATTGTTCTCGCTCTGGATGCCGTGGATATTCTGCAGCAGCTGGTCATCGCTGAGGTAGATTTCCTCATTTTTGAAGCCGGTATCATCCTCTTCAACATCATCTACTGTGAGTTGCCGGTCGGCCGGAATAAAGGACATCTGTTCCGGTTCATCGAAAAAAGGCTTGTCCGGCTTCGGCGGACGGATTCCCAAGTCCCGGATATAGTGGATTCCATCATGGTAGCCTTGCCCGGCAAACACCTTGACGACTGCATCGATAGCGTCCGTCTGGTATTGCTGGATTTTGAAGTTGAATTTCATGGTTAAACACTCTCATTACTTTTATACTTTTCGTAATTGTCAAAATCTAGCCCACAAGCGATCATTTTCATACCAAGTTCACTTATCTCATATTGGATTACAGAACCGCTATTATAACTGAATTGAGATTTCATAGCAAGCAGACCGTATGGCTCCAGTGATTTCAAACTTCTATCGCTTTTCTCAATCTTTCGATTATACAATTGCAAAATCAATTCTAAGTCCGTGTGATAAACTTGGGACAGTATCCAACTAAGTCGGAAAAAGTCCTCGCACGTTAATAAGTCCAGCTGATACGCCCGAAGGAGATTCGCATATGTATCGATTGACTTATCCTCGTTCATAGCATTCAAAAGATAAATTAGTTTTCTAACATTACTAGCATAGTTATCCTGGTCATCATCAAACTTCCATGCCATTTTAAGCCAACTAGGCAAATCAGCAGATTGTTTATTCATCAACCGTTCCAATTTTTCACAAAAAATGGCATCTGTAACGGTTGATGGAAAATTCAAGCCATGTACAACTGGCAATAACACAGGGCAATAATCTGCCGCCATGGAAAGTATTTCCATGCCTATGGTCCTTTTGCTGTTTTCCATTTTATAATACCTTCCGTACAGTATCAGGGCTGTAGGTGGCGAAAATTTGGTCGAAGTTGGCGGCTACGCTGTCGTTGGCGAGGGAGCTGTCACGCATGACAAAGTAGTAGGGCTTCTGCTTGGCAATGGCGGTGATGGTTTCCTCGGTGACATTGTCGTCGAAACAAGCAATCAAGAAATTGTCAGCCACATTGAATACCTTTTTGCCGGCAATCTCCGTCTGCTCGATTTTACTGGAAAGCAGGACACCCAGATCCAGCATGACCTGGAACAAGAGGTCTTCCGGGGTACGGTCTTCCTTGATGTTGTCTTCCAGCATATCGAACAAGTTGGCATTGTACTCATCCGGGTGGTAGTACACATTTTTCATGTTGGTGGTGTCGCATTTGAGCACACGGAAGCCCACATCCAGGTCCATGGTACCCAAGGGATTTTCTTCCTTGATTTTTGCACCAGCACGGCGGATGCGCTCCTTGCCGATTTCGCAGATGTTTTTATAACCTGCTTTATATGCTTCGCTTTTTTCGTCTGTTTCTTCCGGCAGCTGCACCATGATAAATTTGCGGTTGCCGCCATCCTCGGCATTAAGCTGCATTACCGCATGAGCTGTTGCAGCAGAACCTGAAAAGAAATCAAGTATAATTTCCTTTTTATTTTCCGAAATAACTGATATTAATTGTTTAACAAATTCAGAAGGTTTTGGGTATGGGAATATTTTGGCATTACCAAAGATTTTTATCATTTCATTGGTTCCATGTTGGGTATAAATGTCATCAATAATGGATAACATTTTTGCTGGACGAATAGTGCCATCTTCTTCACGCAAGTATTGTTTGGAAGACACCACCCATCCATCTTTTCCTTTTATTATCTCAAGTTCATTATTTTTGAGAGCTTCATATGTTCGTTCTTTACCCCAGAGCCATTGTCTCTTTGGCATTATCTCTGTACCATCTGGTGCGGGTATCGGATACACCAAATTTGGCCGTGCATCCATAGCTTTTCCTGCCTCTAGTGGATGCGTACGATACCCCCCACGAGTCGGATACTTTTCGTCTTTTTTTGAATAATATCTTTCAGCAGATTCTTTCGACAAAGGTACGTATAGCTCAGTTAACATATCAATGTTTTTGCAATAAACCAAAACATATTCATGGAGAGACACAAAATACTTTTCCTTGGCCCCTCCACCGTACCTTTTCTTCCAGATTAGCGTATCTATAAAATTAGATCTTCCGAATACCTCATCACAAATCATTCTAAGATGATCTTGCTCACAGTCATCAATGCTAATTAGAATTACGCCATCATCCGTCAACAAATCCTTTGCCAACTTCAGCCGTGGATAAATCATGTTCAGCCAGTCGGTATGGAAACGGCCGTTGGTGTCCATATTTTTGACTAGGCGGTTGCCTTCCTCGTCATACTGGCCACTGTTTGCCAAGTATTCCACGGTGCTCTGGGCAAAATCGTCCTCGTACACAAAGTCATTGCCGGTGTTGTAAGGTGGGTCAATATAAATCATTTTGATCTTGCCCAGGTAGGTTTCCTGCAACAGCTTCAGCACTTCCAGGTTATCGCCCTCAATGTACAGGTTTTCGGAATTGAAACCGCCGGGGGTGCCATCCTTGCCCATGCTTTCCGCCGGGCAGGGCCGCAGCGTTTTGGCAATGGGCGCATTAGCCAGTAGCACAGACTTCTTTTTATCCGGCCAGGTAAACTGATACCGTTCATCCTTGCCATCCACCACCGTGGTATTGATCTCCTGCATCAGCACATCTTTATCAATGGCACGCACCACCACACCGTTTTCGTCCACGGTCTCTGTCACCGCATTGGGAAACAGCGCCGCCAGCTTCTTGAAATTTTCATCAGCCCTGTTCGGCGTCTGCATTTTCAGCTTGTCCATTTATACCACTCCTGCAAGTTCTTTGTGTTGCTTTTCCGACAACTCACCATCTAACTCATCGTGCTTGACTTGGATTCCTTTGATATTAAAAAGGTCCGAATTAATAATCACTTGAATCCTATCCTTAATCTCTTCAAACACTTTATCATCACACAGCCCTTGATTCGCAAAGTATTTCTTCTTTTGGTTATATGTCCACAATTTCTTTGTTGCAGAACCTGCACGATACCCTTTTACATATGCACAGAGAATCAGTCTATTGTCTGGTGCACTTCTTAACCACTCGATTAGAATCTTCCACCATGTCTGATCAGACTCTCCCCAAGAGAGACCATAAAGATAAATATATCGACTCGCTTCAATCATTTTCTTGAACGTTTCTGTGCGGTATTCTCCCAACGCTTTGTTCATATATGTCTTAACAAAACAGGTCAAAAGCTGTTCGTTGTTTCTCAATTCAGCCTTACCAATCTGCTCAATTGAATCAACACCTAAAATCATGTCCTCCGAGAGTGTACCATGAATATGCAAAGGAAGTTTTATCATATCGCTAAATGTTGTTGGTTTAACAATATGACTTGAGAACGGATTATATTGTTTTTTACACAGCCTTACCAACCTATCGAGGACTCCTGTATAATTAAATGTCACAAACTGATAATTTATCGCAGAAGTCTCCTTGCCAACAACCGTTTCATATTCTGTCTTCCATCCCGCATTGAGACTTTGATAAAAATTTAAGATTTGCTTTCTAAACGCCTCAGCCACACGAACATCATCATCAAAAACCAACTTACTTTCTTGCCTTACTAAGTATTCTACCAAATTATCTTCTAAGCGCACCTTACTCTCAATAAAATCATCCACTTGATTTACATCTAAAGTGTTTACAAACTTAGCCAATCCCATTTCAAGATCTGACCAATTTTTATATCCTTTATCTTCTTTGATAGAATTTAGAATCATATCATCGGTATAGGAATCTAATTGGCGATAATAATTGTAAAAATCCTCATACCCAGTTTTCAGTCCAAAATTCAAGTCGAATCCATTGCCAATCAAAAAAGTAATATTCATCTGCCCATATTTCCTTGTTCTTTTAATTTATTGATTTTCTGTACCAATTCAAACTTCTTCTTCGGTTGCTTTTCCGCCCAGGCCAGTTTTTCCAGCCGGGCAATTTCTTTTTCCAGCTTGGCACGTTGTTCATCCTGCGCAATCTGCTGATCCAGGGTATTGCCGGTCTGCATCCGGATATCGCCCACCTGAACAATCACGTTTTCCCAAACGGCATCCATAGTCAGCCCTTTTATTACCAGAGTCAGGTCCGCCGGGTCACGCCAGGGCGTTTGCAGCAGCTTGGTATGGTATATGGCCAGCTTGGCCTGCCCGTCACATTCCAGCAAGAGCACCATATTCTGCGGTATGAGCTTGGACAGCGTAATCAGGGTCTTTTCACTGAACTCTCTGTGCTTGAGTGTTACCTGCAGCACAAAGAACGCCTGAACCGATTCTCCGGGCGCCAGGTTCAGCTTGGCGGCAGAGACCTCGTTTACAATCACGATGCGGGAAATATCCGCATCGATTTTGGCCTTCTCTGCCGCATTCATCTGAAACTTGGTGTAGATAGCGGTTTTGGGCAACGGTTTATTCAATTCCGTTGATTTTGGCAATCCCAGCATGATTTCACCTTCCCAATCATCAGAAACGGACAACCTCACAGGGAATCCCCTGTGCCTTTGCACATTCAATCATGTTCCGGGCTCCGGCAGACTGGCCATCCCAGAACACAATGGCGGCATCCGCAATCTCTGCCATCTGCGCATTGCGTTTCACGGCGGCGGCTTTTCCAAAATAGTGCCAGTTGGCCGGGTACTCCTCCAACTGATATCCATGCTGACGGGCATAGCGTTCACCCAACCTGTCAGCACCTCTGGCTGTACCGCTCACAATGGATACAGGCCGTTTGGGAGACAACTTCTTGAGGTATTCATCCACAGCCTTTGCCATTCCCGGATAATCCTTAAAATCGCGGCTGCCTGCAATCACTAGACGGAACGCATCGTTCTTCGTCTTCTTGGAGGGTTCGTCCCGTATCACCAGGAAACAAATCAGCTCAAAATCGTCCAGTCCCTTGATCTCATTGGCCAGAAAACTCATCTGGCCACCGCCCAAGAAGCTGCTGATATCGCTCTCTTCCTTGACCTCAATGATGGAGGAAATGGCATCCCCCAACAAGCGAGAAAAAGCATCCATCTTTTTGCCGTCGCTGGTTTCCTTGTTGAAGGCCCGGTACAGTTCGGGAATGGGCTGGGTCTTTCCTTTGCAAAGATAACGCATCTTATCCAGCATCTGTTTGGGCGAAAGATGGTCGCAGACGATATCCCCGTCTTTGCTGATATAGACCATGTAGAACGGATGCAGGCGATTCTGGTTGTCGATGTTCACACTGCCGGAACGATTCTTCAGCACATAAATCACGCCGGCTGGCATATCGGGAGCGGAGGCCGTCACCGAATGCAGTCCATAGGGCGCATGCTCGATATCCGGGTGGTCCTTCATGTAATCCAGCAGGTCCAGACGGAACTCGTTGAGCCCCAAGTCCATGATGGAAATGCCGCTGGACATTTCCTCAATATCCACCACTTCTTCCTGCAGGCGGCGGAGCTGGGCCTTGCGATATTCCAGGTCAGTCTTTTCTTCCTCACTGAGGATGTTGTCGTCGCCGGTAGCAGTCATATCCACAATCTTCATGCGGGTCTCGACCTTGGCTTTCAGGTCGATGTACTCGTCCAGCGTCACATCCGGCCAGAAATTGACCAGCTGAATACAGCTATTTTTGCTGCCGATACGGTCGATACGGCCAAACCGTTGGATAATGCGCACCGGGTTCCAGTGGATGTCGTAGTTGACAAGGTAGTCGCAGTCCTGCAGGTTCTGACCTTCCGAGATACAGTCGGTGGCAATCAGAATATCAATGTTTCTGGTATCACCGGGCATCAACAATTCCTTGTCCTTGGATATAGGAGAAAAACAGGTCAGAACGGTATTCAAATCACAGTGCAGACCGGGCACAGTGGTGCGGCCATCCACATTGCCGGAAATCATGGCAGTATGCATCCCAAAGTTTTTCAGCATATAGGGGCTCACATTGTTGTACAGGTATTCTGCCGTGTCCGCAAATGCAGTGAAGATGATGACCTTCCGGTTGTCAGGGTTGATAGGATGCTCTACCTTGTTCTTCAGCACTTCCAATAACTTTTGCAGTTTGCAGTCGTACTCCGGTGTAATGTCACCCACCATGAAAATGAGCAATTGCAGAGTTTCTAAATCTTTGGCGAGGCTTCTACGCCAGGAAACATAGTCCATGTCGCCAATCTCAATTCTGACCTTGCGGCCAATGGTGAAGATATCCCCTTCACTTTGGTCATCCGCATCCAGTTGATCCAGATTGCTGATGTCGGTCAAATTCAGTGTGGTGGAGGCCGACTTGTCATAGGCATCGATACTCTGAATAGTATCATCAATCAGTTTGCAGATGCGCTGGAGAGTCAAATTAAAGGAATAGACCGAGCTCTCCATACGCTTCATCAGGTTGATTGCCATCAGACGGCGTATGCCTTGCTCACGGCTTGCCTGCGTAAAGCCGACATTGACCTTGTTGTCCTGGTACAATTCTGCGTATTTCTCGAGTTTGCTGCTCTGGATATAATGGCTGGGAGTATAAATGCTCAGATCCAGCTGCATCAGCAAAGTAAAGATTTCATTATAGTTGATTGCCTGCTTCAAATCGGTCAGCGGCGGACGTAATGAAATAGGCTTCAGGCGCGTCGGGAATGTGCCGATTGCACTGGTATCATAATACTTCTGGATGTGCTTACGGGAACGGGCAATGGTGACCGAATCAAGCAACTCGAAGAAGTCAAAGTCCAGCATCTTCAGCAGATTTTCAGTTGTGCGTTCCGCGGCCGGCCACTTGCTCCATGTGTTAAATGCCTGCTGTGCATTTCTGAAAATATCATCAATGCCCCGGGTCGTGTTCAGCTTCTCATCAATAGTGGCAGAGTCACCTTCATAGGCAAGGGCCAACTGGTTCTTCAAATCGTTGAAGCGGTTATTGACCGGCGTGGCAGACAACATAAGGACCTTAGTCTTGACACCGGGGCGAATCACTCGGTTCAGCAACCGCAAATAGCGGTTTTCTCTTTCGTCATCCTCGCCGGACAGTCTGCCGCCATTGCGGAAGTTGTGGGACTCATCAATCACAACCAGGTCGTAATTGCCCCAATTCAGGCGGTCCAGGTCCAGACCGTTGGATGAGCCGTGTGTCCGGCTCAAGTCTGTATGGTACAGAACATCATACCGAAGCCGGTCAGCGGCAATCGGATTGTTGACATAATTGTCCTTATATGTATTCCAGTTATTGGCCAGCTTTTTGGGGCAAAGCACCAGTACAGACTTGTTACGGTTTTCGTAATACTTAATGACGGCCAATGCAGTGAAGGTTTTACCTAAGCCAACACTATCTGCCAAGATGCAACCGTTGTACTTCTCCAGCTTGTTGATGATGGCAAGCGCTGCATCCTTCTGGAAGTTGTACAGCATCCCCCAGATTTTGCTCTGCTTAAAGCCAGTGGCTTCATTCGGTAGCACATCTTCCGAGATATCTTCCAAAAATTCATTGAAGATATTGTACAGGGTCACGAAGTAGATAAAATCCGGCGGATTTTCGGCATAGGCAGCAGAAATGTTCTCAATCACTTCATCGGTAACATCCTGCAGCTTTTTTTCGTCCTGCCAAAGGCTGTCAAACAGCTCCATGTATGCAGTCGAGACAGGAGCTTCCGTTTTCTGCACCATGTTATATGCATAATTTCCACGCTCACAGCCGAGGTCTACGGTAGTGAATCCATTGACCGGCATATAGTTCTTGTCATCAAGGTTGATGAAGCCGAGCATATTTTCATTGGTGACGTTGGATTTGAATGTGACCTTCTGGCGAATCCAGTCTGCGCATTCCTTGGCGATAGACTTCTGAGTCAACTCATTGCGAAGCTTGATTTCAAATTCTGTACCGTAAAGGCTACGCTCCCGATTGAGGCGCGGAATGTAGAATTCCCGCTTTTCTTTTTTGGCTTTCTCCGTGGTAAACGTGGGAGATGTAAAGATAAAACGGAGCTCATCAATCCCCTGCAATTCGGATTTCAATTCCTGAAAAGCATAAATAGAGAAACAGGCCGCAGCGATGGATAAACGGCTGCCCACTTTGATTTCAGATGCCAAGTCATCCCTCAGCGTTTTATTTATGTTATTGATGAGTTCCATTCCCCGCATCTACTCCCAACGTCTGCCTTATTGAATGTTCCGATCCCGTGGCCCTTTCTATATCGACAAAAAACAAGCCACACTCAAATCTCTACTTGATTTCTTTTTAAGTCCTCTTCTATTAAATCGACAATATAACTATTCACACTCTTATTTAATTCTTCTGCCCGCTTTTGAATGATTTCCTTTTGACCTTTCTTGACACGAAGGCGAACATCATCATAGACCTTTTTGGAATACCGATTTACAGCTTGCCCACCAGCTTTTGTATATGGCATCATGTAGCACAACCTCCACTTTTTTACAAATTATAATTAATTTTAAGTATATCATACTTGACTATTGGTACCAATAGTCAAAATGCACAAAACGCAATATATTGGTACCAATATATTTAGGCGGGTTGCGTATGGAATATATTGGTACCAATATGATATAATTTAAGTGTCGAAAGGAAACACCTCGCAGTCAACAAAAAAAGGAGGGCCGATTATGAGCCTAATCTACCATCGAATCTATCAAATCAATGCATTCATCTATTGCACGGACAATATCCCGGACCATCGTAGCCGCCGCTTTGGCTGTTGCCCCTGCCAAATGGCCGTCAGAAAGTTTGGATGCTCTCAAAATAAAAAGCCGTATCCAGGCGGCAACCTGGATACGGCAAACGCAAAATGAACCGCTTTCTCAAACAATCCCTTCTGCCCTTTTATCATATCATAACCGCCTATACTAGGCAAGCTGATGCTGGGCAGTTTGTAAAATATATAAGGAGAACCGATATGAAAAAGGAAATTTCGTTTGAAAAGAATTATCTCACTGTAGCGGATATCAAGAGTTACCTGTGCATCAGCACAACTGCTGCTTATGAACTTACCCATCGGAAGGACTTCCCTGTCTGTAGGCTTGGATCTTCCATCCGAATTCCTACTCAGTTGTTTCTCGCATGGGTTGAAAAACATACGCATATTCCGGCCGATTTGGCTTCTGCAAACAAAGAGGTGACCTTGTATGTCGGGTAAGCGAGGAAAAGGCGAAGGTACTGTTCATCGTTTGGCCAGCGGAAGCTGGCAGAGTCAGGTCATGGACGGTTATACGGACGAAGGCAAGCGTCATGTGGTCAGCTTTACAGCGCCTACACGGGCAGAAGCCCTGAATAAAATGAAAGAATATCTGTTGCACAAAGAGGAAACTCCAACAGATGCCACCTCGAAAATGCCGCTGTTTGCAGACTATGCTCAAAATTGGTATATCGCCTATCGCACACAGGTAGAGGAGTCCACCTATTCCAACTATCGCTACACATTAAATATTCTAAATAAGGCTTTTGGTTCCCTTCCCCTGTGCGATATCAAGGTTACACAAGTAAATCGTTTCGTAAACAACCTGGCGACCAAGGGGTATTCGGCCTCTCAAATCAGCAAATGCCGGTCAATGCTGATCCAGATTCTGGATGTTGCCGAAGCCGACGACTTGGTCATAAAGAATTATGCTCGTCGAGCGTTTCGCACTACTAAGCAGTTGAGCAAAGAGAAAACCACTCACGCCAAAGATTCCTTTTCCGTAGAGGAAACAGAGCGGCTGCTCTCTGATTTGCCGAATAACCTTCTGGGCAACAGTATCCGTCTCATGCTTGTCTCCGGTTTGCGTTTGCAAGAACTCCTTGCGTTGACTCCCAATGATATTGCACCGGACGGTAGCTGGGTTCGGGTAGATAAGGCTGTCAAAATGGTAGATGGGATTCCGAAGTTGGGTGATCCCAAAAGCCGAACCAGTCGTCGCATCGTCCCCATAGCCACCAAGTACCGATACATCCCACGCTGGTTACGAGAAAATGGAGGGCAAGCCTTTCTTTGGTGCGCCCCACATCAGAAAAGCCTTTTATATAGTATCGGTACCGTGCGTCGAAAGTACTATCGGCTTCTCGAAAAATACCCTGATGTGCGTCGCCTATCCCCTCACTGTTGCCGCCATACATATGTGACGCTTTTGCAAAGTCAGGGCGTTCCTCTCGAAACCATCGCTTGTTTAGTAGGCCATTCCGATATCAAAACCACTGGGAATTATCTGCATATTTCTCGTAATACATTGGAAGATGCGGTAACCACTCTGGAAAGTTTAATTTAAAAAAATGAAGTAATTGAAATGAGGTATACAACTATGTACGTAAATATGGATAAAGAATACAAAATCTCCATTAACGTCACTCCCAAGGCCTTTGAGGGCCTTGCGCGCCAAGGCATGCTATTCCACCAGGGCGTCTGCGAATTGTGTGACGACGCTATTGCAGCCTGTATGCCGGGCGAAAAAGCGCGCGTTTGTGTGGCGCTGGCTGCAGACCCGGACAAACACAATCTCCTGCTCGCAGTCGCTGACTGGGGATTCGGCATGGAATTGTCGTCTTTGACAAACGCGCTCCAACTGGGAAGCACGCCTCTAAACGCCAATCGTTTAAATGAACACGGTTATGGCCTGAATAACGCTCTGGCTTGCTTGTCCGGCGGTAGCGGAGACTGGTGTATCTACACCCATTGCCAGCCAGGCCCCTATTACAAGGTCAGCGGTCCCTTCGACCTCAACATGACGGTAAAAATGACAAATACAATCGACCTTCCTGAAACGCTGAATCTCCAGTGGCCCGAACCCTCAACCGTCATCTTTGTGCGAGTACCAATGTCTATGGCTCGCACTTTGCAACGTCAGGGAAACCGTAAACTTAGCGATTTATCTACATTGCGTCAGTGGCTAATTGAACATTTGGGGGTTGCCTACCGTGGATATCTGGAGCTTGACCCTGTCTCGCTTGAACCCAGCGCTAAAATTGCAGTAACCATCGGGCAAAGCAGCCTATTGGTACCACCCATTCCTGTTCCCATGATGATGGCACGAACCGAACGGCTGGAAGTCGAACTTGGTGGGCAGGTCGTTCCGGTCACCTATATTCACGGTACTCTTGATAAATCCAAACGAGAGCACCTTGTACATGGCAGCAAAACGCGGTATTACTACCAATGTAGTCAGCCGACGCAGGGTATTGATATTCGGCTCGGCAAGCGTGTAATCGCCACTGCCCAGTTGGGAGAGATTTGGCACCGTGAAGATGGAAGTCCCCTCTGCCGGCACAACAGCTACAACGACTTTGTGGGCGAGCTGATTCTACCCGAACTGCCGCGGGGAGTACTTGCCACCCTAAACAATAAAACAGGGATTGACCGAAACGATCCCGATTGGGAAACTGTTTTCGATAAGTTGTCAGAGTTCCCTCCCCAGAAAAACGCTATAAAATACAGCGAGGATGAGCTGAAAAAGAAATGGATGAAGCTCCTTAAAGCTGCTAATCCTGAAGATGAGGTAACCAGTGAAATTTCTGTTTGGCCGACCGGCACTCGTATTGATGTAGTCGACAAAGGAGCAAATGACAAGTACGACATCTATGAACTTAAGGCACACAAGGCCGAGCCTCAGGATCTGTATCAGCTTAAGATGTACTGGGACGGCCTTGTCCTTGAGGGAATCCAACCCACACGAGGTTTTTTACTCGTATCGGAGTACAGTGATGCCATTCAAAAGATGGCGAATGCAATGAACAAGCTGCCAACGCCTCACCTGCCTGATGGCACACCCAGTAAGCCTTATCATTTGCTTTTGGCCACTCATACTGAAAAGGAACTTGCCAAGCATTTAGGACATCACAAAAGTATTTAAGCTGGTTCATCAATCTCACAAAAAAGGGGGCCCCGGAATGCCTTATTCCGAGGCCCCTTCATATTAGCAAATTATGGAATAAAGTATGGTCGACTCCTCCTTGCATAAAATTCGAGTTCATCCATTCAATTATTTACAAATTATTCATAATTGAAACCTTTTCATCTGCTGCAAAGTAAATATCCTTTAAATATAAATTTCCACCATGTTAGCCTGCATTTCCAAGTCATTACACCTGTGAAATTTATAAAATCCCAATTTTCCCTTGCGTCTCTAACAAACGTAACTATCCTATCAGTCGAGTGATAAGCAACATCCAAAAAATGGAGGGCTCTACATATGGGACATTCAAAAAACGACATTCCTTTTGAAGGTGGTTTTGCCCGCATTCCAATAAAGAAAATCAGTGACAAACAAAATGCCACTTTTATGTTAATCAATCCTGCAACACGAAAACCATATATTAATCAGGAAATCATTAGAGATCTGCAAATCCGAAAAAGGCAATACCCTATGCTTACTCCACAGATTGATTTACAAATCAAATGGCTCCAAAATCGTGTTGAGAAAAAAACTAAACCCGAATGTGAATTCCACATCATGCGGAACGGAGAAAGCAAAGACAAAGCCCAACGGCGCCTGGAAGAAGAGTGCTATCCCCGCCTTCGGGATCTTGCCCGCCTCTTGTTTCGTCCCATTTGGGATGCGCGTTTACATGATGGGCAAGTAACTATAGGCCAATACGCAGAATACATGAAGGATTATCTCTTTGCCTCTGCCAGCCCAGACGCCCGGCGACATATGCTTTCTTGTCTGAGCCATATCATCATCCCTGCAATCGGGAAGGAACTTTTGTGCAATATAAGCGCCGATAAGACGAAAACGTTCCTGCGCAAAATCAACCGTAAACTCAACGCCAGCAGCGCAAAAGAGTCTCAACGCGGATATGTTAAGAGAACTTATCAAGCTCTTTTCGAGCAAATAACACAAGATGGCTATCAGTATGCCAGTTCACTCGCTGCCCTGTCAGAATTAATTGACACCGCCAAAAAGCAAAACCGTGCAATTACGAAAGCCTTTAAACCCAGCCATTTAGATGATGAACAACGGTACAGGCTGTTCTTAATCCTCTCAAAGTCAGAAAATCTATTCTTATTATTTTTAATTTCCCTCTACTATTGTGGTCTTGATTTTTGTGAGATGGCAGCCGTACGCTTTGGTGATATTATAGAGCTACATACAGCCAAAGGCTATTGCGATTGTATTTTGGTAGATAAGATGGTTCGAAAGTTGGGCAAGCGATACTCTACTCTCAGCGCAACCAACGATTACTTCCCCATTCGCCGATTTCGTAAGATCGTATTGTACCCGTGGGCTGCTGACATTTTGCATCGCTATGTGCAGGAGCTACAAAATCAGGGATTTACAATGGCACAGATTGAATTGATGAGGCTTTCTGATGCAAAACAGGGATGTCCTATCTTTGGACCAACTGAAATTGAAAACGCTATTCTACCATTATTGCCGCAAGCCGGAATTGATTCCACCATTCTTCCAAGAACCGACACCCAAGGCACCGTAACCCAACAGAAAATCATGTTGGATTGCCACATATTATGGGAAGACGCACAGTATGTAGCAAAAAAATACTGCGGTGCAAGTGATGTTATGCTGCACGCGATGTTTGGCCAGTCCTGGACGGAAACCGACGAACGCTCTTACCTCGATTTACTATCTGATAATTATGCTATTGCACGCTGGGTATACTTGCATCGCTTTTCACCATTTAACTATACCACCAGTAAGGCCCCTGCTTGTACGCAAAACGACAATGCCACCATATCCTTTAGCTCGCCTGAAACCTCAATTGGAAGATATGTAATTCATGTTCAAAACACTACTAACGCCCCACAGCTACTCAAATTTTCAGCTGATTATGGGATCATGGTCAATTGGAAGGAGGCCAGTACATGAAAAAGAATAGTATAACTGTCTCGCTCAATGGCATTGATTTCGCAGTTCGTTTTTCTTACCCCAACGCAATAAAGAATTCACCGACGCCCTGTCGCGCTCTCGTCACTCCTATATCTCCTGAAACCGGTCGACTTCTTACAAAGAGACAACTTTCAGGAAAAGAAAGCGACTGTATCGTTGATCGGCCTGTTTACGGGAAATCTCCTGAAGATATCCAAAAAAACCATATTGACTCCGTCATTCAGAACTTATTGATTGAAATGCAAACGGCCGGGCTGATTGATTATGTTCAGACACAAACTGATGTCCACGATTTGGCATCTATTGCGTCCGAGTTTGAAGAAACATTTTTCGAACTTCACAAGAACGACTGGAGAAGCAGCAGTACAATCAGTTCATATAGGGGTCAGTACAAGATCCTTCTGGATGATATAAAAGGCTACACTGCGGAAGGCCTTACCAATGAAGTTTATACTGAGCTTCAATATAAGATTTGTCGTCACGCTTTGGAAACAACTCGTGGCACCACTCAATGGTCTCCCGGAATGGAAGCTCCAGAGTCCGCAAAGAAGCGTCTAAATCTGCTTTACAAATTGATTCAAGATTTACAAAAAGTAAGTGGCTACGAAATTCCTGTTATCCCGAGCCCATATAACGGAAAGCCTTCGCACGATGAATTATTGCTTGCCAGAACAGACAGTGCTCGGAGTTTTCCATTCAATGTCCTCCAGCAGCTCTGCAGTACTTCTGAAATACATGGTCAGATAGCATTGCTCATTGATACTGGTTTGCGCATCAGTGAATGCACAGGCCTCTTATACAGCTCCCTCCACTGTATCCAAGGCTCTCAGGGGCAACTCTACTATATTAGTATCACTGGTCAGTTCGATACTAAAATCGGCAAAAGAACTGAGTTTCCGAAAACCAATCCATCCTATAGAACCATCCCGGTATCCGTTGATTTAGGGCGTCAGCTTATCTGCGCCATTGGCACGAATATAAAGGATAACAATTTTTCCTTATCTCTGATGTGCAATCAATTGGGTGGCGAAGTCTCGCAGTCAAACAGCGCCCCAGCCGCCTTCCAAGATTATACTAGTAAATTGATTTCAGGGGTTCTTCGCAAAGAAGAAAATTTCAAGCTAATATCAAATGAACGCGCCTACACATTCGCCTCTAAAAAACAAGACCAATCTTTGCGGTTTATGACGACCTGTCACGCTCTGCGAAGGAACTTCTGTACATGGCTGCACTGTCGGGGTATTTCCACGCAGGAGCTCTACCAACAGATGGGTCATGCTATGAAAACCATAGATAGGCATTCTATGAACCGAGGGAAAACGCCCTCTGAACTCTATGCCATGTGCTTACAGAAGTACGTACGCTCTACGGTATTTAGTCCTGCCCGTCATTTACGGTATAATGCCGACAGCAAATATACGCATACTGAAGTTCCGGCCTGCGCCATTGAACTTTCATTGCCTCCGAATGGAACCTACGAAATCACTATCCAGGATACCGAACCCCAAAATCTAATTTTAGTAGCAACCAACAGCTTGCAGGTGGAAGTACGTTACAAGGAATCGTTACCCGCCAGATCCGACTCTTCAGAATTTCTGGCTAGAAACGAATTATTGGCAATTCAAAGTAAACACTATCCGTTTCGGTCGAGAAAATAACATAGTATTATACGGGTTTTATTCAATACGCCCCTTACATGAACAAATCGCTCCTCAAATCCCACAAATCACTTTACACGTCAAATGCCGATAAAAAAGGTCTCAAAAGATGTCCCCGAAAAAGTATTGTGCATGATACACAATAGCTGTTCCATAAAATTTTCTGTTTTGCCAAAACAAAATCAAGGGAGAAAAAGCGAAAACTATGTACCATTGATGCAGAAATAGCCCTTTCGAAACCGGGCTGGTTTGCGTTATTCAATACGTATTCAATACGCGAGCGAAAAAAGCCTTTAAAGTCGATTCCGTGGAAGTCCGTTTTATGCCACAGGAACAAAAAAAGAACCGTGAAACTTGCGTTTCACGGTTCTTTTTTGCTGACCTTAACGGCCCTTGTTTGGTCCGAGTGGCGAGAGTCGAACTCACGGCCTCTTGAACCCCATTCAAGCGCGCTACCAAACTGCGCTACACCCGGTCAGAACTGGGCTGTCTCGAATCAGCTTATTTATTATAGGCCCTTTTGCAAAAAATGTCAACACCTTTTTTGCGATTTTTTAAAAAAATTTCAGGGCTTATAATCACAGATTCTGCCGGCTTGCCACACTGCTGCGAACTAGCGCGCGCTTGAGCCTTGCCTCGGCCAATTCCAGCTCATGCTTGTCAATTCCCTTCTGGGCCAGCACCGCCTCTGCACGGGCTTTACTGCGTTCTGCACGTTCCCGGTCAATACTGTCCGCCCACTCAAAGGTTGTAGCCAGCAGACGGCATTGCCCACCGACCATACTGAGCATACCGCCCATACAGGCAGCACGACGAATCGTTCCATCCTCGGATGTGATATGCGCTTCGCCCATACCGACAGCAGTGCAGTAATCGATGTGACGTGCCATGAGTTCTACCTGGCCACAGATTGTCCGACAAGACAGGGATTTGACCTCTCCATCAAAAGCAATCCCATCCGGCGTCAGGATTTTCAGAGGGAAACTTGCCATAGGCCCGCCTCCTTACTGCTTTCCGGCTTTGGCCAGCACGTCATCGATGGTGCCTGCAAAGAGGAAGGCACTCTCCGGGATATCGTCACACTCGCCGTTCAAGATCATATTAAATCCGCGCAGTGTTTCCTTCAGCGGCACATACTGACCGGGCATACCGGTAAACTGTTCTGCTACATGGAAAGACTGAGACAAGAAGCGCTGCACCTTACGGGCACGGTTTACCGTAACCTTGTCATCTTCAGACAGCTCATCCATACCCATAATGGCAATAATATCCTGCAGGTCTTTGTAGCGCTGCAGAACCTGCTGCACCGCTCGGGCTGTCTGGTAATGTTCCTGGCCAACCACTTCCGGCGAAAGAATACGGGAAGTAGAATCCAGCGGGTCAACGGCAGGATAAATACCCTGAGACGCAATATCACGGCTCAGGACCGTTGTTGCATCCAAATGGGTAAAGGTTGTGGCAGGCGCCGGGTCCGTCAAGTCGTCAGCAGGAACATAGACCGCCTGCACCGAGGTAATGGAACCTTTACGGGTAGAGGTGATACGCTCCTGCAACGCACCCATTTCGGTGGCCAACGTAGGCTGGTAACCAACCGCAGAAGGCATACGTCCCAGAAGTGCAGAAACTTCGGAACCGGCCTGGGTAAAGCGGAAAATATTGTCGATGAAAAGAAGCACGTCCTGATGTTTGACATCGCGGAAATACTCCGCCATGGTCAGCCCCGACAGGGCCACACGCATACGAGCTCCCGGCGGTTCATTCATCTGGCCATAAACCAAAGCGGTCTTATTGATAACACCGCTCTCGCGCATTTCACCGTAAAGGTCGTTCCCTTCACGAGTACGCTCTCCGACACCGGTAAATACCGAGTAACCATTATGCGCGGTAGCAATATTGTAAATCAGTTCCTGAATCAGAACCGTTTTACCGACACCGGCACCACCAAACAAGCCGATTTTACCGCCCTTGGCGTACGGGCAGATCAAGTCGACAACTTTGATACCGGTCTCCAGAATTTCCGTGGAGGATTCCTGCTCATCAAAGGTAGGCGCAGGACGGTGAATCGGCCAACGCTCCAAATTTTCCGGCGCAGGCTGCTCATCCACAGGCTCGCCCAGCAGATTGAACACACGTCCCAGGCACTCTTCGCCAACGGGAACGGTGATAGGACCGCCGGTATCCACGGCTTCTGTGCCGCGCACCAGACCGTCGGTAGCGGCCATGGCAATGCAGCGAGCCACATTATCGCCAATATGCTGTGCAACTTCTACCACCAGCGTTTTGCCGTGGTTTTGCAGTTCCACCGCATTCAGCAAGGCAGGCAGTTCACCGTCCGCAAACCGAATATCCAGTACGGGGCCGGTAACTTGCACAACCTTACCGATGTGTTTTTCTGGCATAGCACACACTCCTTTGTGAGCTTTTTAAGATTCTGCGTCGGCACCGGCAACGATCTCCGTGATTTCCTGGGTGATCGCTGCCTGGCGGGCGCGGTTATAATAAAGATTCAAATGTTCGATCATTTCGCCGGCGTTCTTGGTAGCAGCGTCCATCGCGGTACGTCGAGCTCCCTGCTCACTGGCGATACTTTCGCACAACGCCCCGTATACAACACCAGCCAAATATTCCGGGATAATGGTGTCAAATACCGTAGCAGCATCCGGCTCATAGATCATCAGCGATTGCCGTTTTTTGGCATCCGTCGGGGCGTTGAAAGGAAGAACCTGTAACACAGTAGCGGTTTGGGTCAACATAGAGACAAACTGCGTAAAGCAAAGCCGAATCTCGTCAAATTCCCCTTCCAGAAATTTCTGGCAAACGATCTTCGAGATTTCAAAGCTATCACTGACAGATAAGTCCCCGGCCTCGGCAAACGCCTGCGTAACCATGGGTACTTTATGGCGCGCAAAATACTCTACAGCTTTTTTGCCGATGGGCAGTACTTCGTAGTCCTGTCCTTCAGCATCCGCTTGCACAGCTTTCAAAATATTGGCGTTATAACCACCTGCCAAACCGCGGTCACCCGCAATCACAATATACAGCCTGCGGTGGGTATCTCGCTTGGCAAGATACGGGCTGTCAAAGTGATCCTGCGTTGCCGCAATGTCAAACAAAGTCTCATAGAGTGTTTCAAAATACGGGCGGCTGTGCTCCACCCGTTCCTTGGCACGCCGCAGCTTGCTGGACGCCACCAATTCCATGGCTTTGGTGATCTGCATCGTACTCTCTACGCTTTTTATGCGCAGTTTGATTTCTTTCATCGAGCCAGCCACCAACGCCACCCCCTTTACGACTTAGTTTTCTTTCTGGAATTTCGCGGTAAACGCTTCCAAAACAGCTTTCAGTTTTTCCTCTGTATCTGCTTTCAGGTCGCCTGTTGTGCGGATCTGTTCCATCACATCCACCGCTTCGGCATTTTCATCCAGATACCGGTACAGTTCCCGCTCATAAGAAGAAATGGAAGGAACTTCGATTTCTTTCAGATAACCGTGTACCGTTGCGTACAGAATCGCCACCTGCTTTTCGACGGGCACAGGGCTGTTGCGGTCCTGTTTCAGAACTTCTACAATGCGCTCGCCTTGTGCCAGACGTGCTTTGGTATCCGCGTCCAGGTCAGAGCCAAATTGTGCAAAGCCCTGCAGCTCACGGTACTGGGAATAAATCAACTTCAGAGTACCGGCCACCTTTTTCATCGCCTTGATCTGAGCATTGCCGCCCACGCGCGATACCGAAATACCGGGGTTTACAGCCGGACGGATACCGGCATGGAAAAGCTCTGTTTCCAGGAAGATCTGACCGTCTGTAATGGAAATCACGTTGGTGGGAATATAGGCCGCCACGTCACCGGCCTGGGTTTCAATAATCGGCAAAGCGGTCAAGGAACCACCGCCTTTTTCATCGCTGAGTTTGGCGGCACGTTCCAGCAGGCGGCTATGCAGATAGAATACGTCACCGGGATAGGCTTCACGTCCGGGAGGACGGCGGATCAGCAAAGAAAGCGCACGATAGGCCACCGCATGCTTGGAAAGATCATCATAAATGATCAGAACATGCTTGCCCTTTTGCATGAAATATTCACCCATAGCACAACCGGCATAGGGCGCAATATACTGCAGCGGAGACAATTCCGAAGCCGTAGCGCAAACCACCGTTGTGTACGCCATAGCGCCGTTCTTTTCGAGATTTTCTACCAAAGAGGCCACGGTGGAACGTTTCTGACCGATGGCCACATAGATACAGAGAACGTCCTTTCCCTTCTGGTTGATGATCGTATCGGTTGCAATCACCGTCTTGCCGGTCTGCCGGTCACCAATAATCAACTCACGCTGACCGCGGCCGATGGGAATCATCGAGTCAATTGCCTTAATGCCGGTCTGCAGCGGCTGCTTAACAGGCTGGCGATCAATAATACCGGGGGCCGGAGATTCAATGGCACGGTAGTCGGCGGCCTCAATGGGGCCTTTTCCATCAATAGGCTGTCCCAGTGCATTCACGACACGACCGATCATGCCTTCGCCAACGGGGACGGAGACTACTTTACCGGTACGGCGGATGCTGCCGCCTTCTTTGATATCGCTGTCATCGCCCAGCAGAACAATGGAAACACTGTTTTCTTCCAGGTTCTGGGCCATACCGTAGGTACCGCTTTCAAACTGCACCAGCTCACCGGCCATGCAATTATCCAGACCGGAAGCACGGGCAATGCCGTCGCCCACCATCGTGACGGTACCGGTTTCGGACTGTTCGATGGCGTTCTGATAATATTTAATCTGCGAGCGAATGATGCGGGAGATTTGTTCGGGTTTCAGTTGCACGTTTTGGTTCACCACTCAATCTATAAAATGGGGTGTTCGTCGTTATAATACCACATTGGCAATATCGTCACGAAGCAATTCCAGCCGGCGCAGTACAGTACCATCCAGGCGCTCGCCTGCCAGATCCAGACGCAACCCGCCCAGTATGGAAGGGTCCACTTTTTCCGTCAGGCTGATTGTCTTTCCGGTTTTTGCCTGCAACTTTGCAAGCAGGTTTGCACGTTCTTCAGCCGCCAGCGGTACTGCAGAAGTAACGGTTGCTTCCAGAATACCATGATCCTCATTATACCGTTCCCGGTATGCATCCAGGCATCCGGTCAGTTCCCCCAGCAGGTCTTCCTCGCACAAAATTTTGAGGAAATTGACTACATAAGGGTGCATTCCTTCAAAAGCTTTATCCAGAAGCTCGCAACGTTCCCGTTTGGGAATGCTGGGAATTTGCAGCAGCCGCAGGTATTCCGGTTCCTGTTTGCAGCTGGATTCTGCCAGTGCCAATTCCTGCAGGATGGATTCCGTCAGTGATTCTTCGGCTGCCAGTTCATACAGGCTGCCGCCATAACGCTTGGCCAGTTCGGTCATGAGGCATCCCCCACATTCCGGATAAATTCATCGATCAGAGCCTGATGGTCAGCTTTATTGATCTCACGCTCGACCACTTTGCTGGCAATCTCTACAGCAATTCCGCCGATTTCGTTCTTGAGATCGTTTACCGCCTTTTTTCGTTCCTGTGCCATTTCGGCTTCTGCTGCTGTACGCAGTGCCTGTGCTTCGGAACGGGCTGCATTCACGATTTCTTCTTCACGTTTTTGCGCACGAACCGTTGCTTCCCGCAGCATGCTGTCCTGTTCAGCCTTAATGTCCTTGAGGTGCTGCTGGTATTCCTGTTCCAGCTGGGCAGCCTTTTGCTTTGCTTCTGCCGCATCGGCATACATATCGTCGATTTCCTTCTGCCGGTCATCAATCATCTGCTTGACCGGCTTGAACAGGAAATGGCGCAGCACCGCAAAGGTGATGAGCATATTGCAGAAAGTAAAAAGCGCAGTCCACGGGTTGACGCCGACGAAGCTTTCAAATCCCGTCATAGGTCATCCCTCCTTTCGAGTACTTCGCTTCCCAATCAGAACACGAAGAGAAGAAGCAGAGAGATAACCAGAGAGTAAATACCGGTAGACTCGGTAATGGCACAGCCCAAAATCATGTTGGTACGCAGAACGTTGGTCATTTCGGGCTGGCGAGACATACCTTCCAGCGCTTTGCCAACGGCATTACCTTCACCGATAGCCGGGCCAATAGCTCCGAATCCGATCGCGATGCCAGCGCCGATTGCGCAGGCGGCTTTTACGATTGCTGCTTCCATAGGGGTTCCTCCTATAATAAAATACAAAATCAAGCTTCTTCCGGCGGCGGGCAGGCATTGCCTACATAAACCATCGTCAGCAAACTAAAGACGAGGGCTTGTACCCCGCCGGAAAAAACGTCAAAATACAGGCTCAGAATACCGGGAATACCGACTTCCAGATACGGAACGCCGCTGAGTCCCAGCAGAGCCAGAATACCGGTGGCTATGAATACCACACCGAAGATTTTTCTGGCCATTTTCTTCTCACGCAAACCGCTTACCAGCAGTGCTATGCCGATGACCAGAACCACCGCAGAAACAACGATGTTCTTTCCAACCAGACCCAGGAGCACTGCCGAAACGGTAGCCAGTGCTGAATAAACGAGGCTGGTCAAAACACTGCCGCCCGCAATGTTGCCAAAATGACGGAATGCCATAGAGATTGGCTGTGCAATCTCAGATACCAGGTTCATGGGGGTCATGACGACAATGGGTTCGGTGAAGCCTTTAAGCCACCCCAGAAAACCATTCGCTTTGATTGAGCATCCCCAGCACAAGAAACTGGTCATCAAAGCCCAGGTCACCGTGGTGGAGAGATCTGCGGTAGCGGAACGGAAGATTCCCGTCATACCGATATACGAACCACAAATGGACGAGAGGAACAATGCTCCGATATAAGGTGTCCAGTACGCATTATGTTTGCCCATGGTGTCTTCCACCATACCGTACAGCATGGATACACCTTTTTCGACCAGAACCTGGCGGCGGGACGGGCGCTTTTGAAGATTGCGTCCCAGCAAAATTCCGGCCACGCACAAGCAAACCATTACCACAAAGGACGAAACAATCGTCTGAGTAATGGGAATTCCGCCAAAAATCGGTATGGTAAAATAGATTTTCGGACCATTCATACGGTTGCATCACCGCCTTTATCGTCTTTGCGGAAAAACTCCACAAGTTTCAGCACCACCTGTGCCATAAGAAGCGGCAGAAGCGCCGCAATCGGGTCACAGAGTTTGGCGCGGAACAGCAGAATATAAACGGCCGCCAGAACCAGAAGCCGGATCACACCGGACGCCTGGATGGAAAGCTGCGCCCGCTGCGGGTCGTTATCCCGTGCAGCACGGTCTACAGCGTTGGAAACCGTAATGCTTAAGGAGGCGAAGTTACCAATTGCCAAAATCCATCCGGCAATTGCGCCCAGGATTACTTCACGGGTTAGCATTCCCAGCAATGCATAAACCGCCAGCATGGCAACCACGCAAACAGCCAGACCTGCCGCCAACCGACCGATCTGGTGTAAGATTTCTCTCCGCTTTTGCATCGGCGAGGTTACCCCTTTCTTATCCATGATGATTGAATGAAACAGGCGGTGTTTTTTTCTCAGAACGATCCCTGCCCTGTCGTTCAATCGCTTTTAGCGAGTAGCGCATACTGCTCACTGCTCCCAGTATGCCCAAAATCACACCCGCAGCCACAACCCAGCTCCCTAACGAGAATGTTTTTTGCAGCCACAAAGCTGCCCCCACAAAAAGGATCGGCGGAACACAGATGGAAAGTCCAAACTGTGTCAGCCATACAAGATGCCGGGTGATATCATAAAGGTCTTTCATGGCACCTCCCTGCGCCAAAGCCGCTCAATGGCTATAGTATACATCTACGCTTTCGAATTTTCAACAGTTTCTTTCTCCTGCGTATTATTATTTTTGTGCATTATTTACGCATATGATTGATGTTCTTCACAACTTAATCAATTTTCGCACGCCTGTTTATTGTACTGTAGAACGTTAAGTGTCACGCCTAAACCATAGCGTTTTTGTGTGCTTTCCCGACCGCTTTAATGGCTCTGACTCGGTGATTTCCAATATCTGGTTATTTTCTTGTTTGCCTATATCTGTAAAAAATTATCCAAATAAAAAAAGAAAGGGACATCCAATGGATATCCCTTTCCTTTTCTGTAAGAAATTTATTTTTTATTTTTGGACCCGAACCGGTATTCCGTTCCATTTTTCAAGCGCTCAATATTGGCCCGATGCAACCAGATTACCATGGTTCCCATAATAACGCAGCACAGAGTATTGAAAATAACGGTGGGCGTATTGGCTCCCAGAACAATCCAATATACCAGACTGACTACCGGGAACAGCGCTGCCACAATGATACTACCCAAAGACACGATACGCGAAAAGACAAACTGAATAAGGAATACAAGCAGCAAAATGCCACAGACAACAGGACTGATAGACAGCGCTGCACCGGCTCCCACCAGTACGCATTTACCGCCTTTAAAACCGAAGTACAACGGTCGACTATGACCAATCATACAGAAAATAGCTGCCAGGTAAGCCCCGCACACCGGTGCCAGTAAAGCATCTGTTCCAATCAAGGAAGCAAAAAGAGCCCGGCCGATCCCGGCTGCCGCAACACTTTTGCCCACATCGCCCAGAATGGTAAAAAAGGCCGGCAGTTTACCATAGGTGCGCAGGACGTTGGTCATACCCGCGTTACCACTGCCATGGGTACGAACGTCTTCGTTGAACATGGCTTTGGAAATCAGCACACCGAACAGAATACTGCCCAGCAAGTAACCGGCCAAAGCCGTCAGAACACATGCCGCAATAACATGAAGTACCATGATTCCTTACACCTTTCCTGCTTTTACCGAACCATCTCCGTGTTCCCGTGTGATCATACGAACAGGCGTTCCCGTCAAGCCAAACGTTTCCCGGATCTGATTCTCCAGGTAACGCTGGTAGGAGAAGTGGAACAAAGCCTTCTGGTTGACGAAGCAAACAAATGTCGGCGGGCGGGTGGAAGTCTGCGTAATATAGAACACCTTCAAGCGCTTACCCTTATCGGAAGGCGGCTGAACCCTGGCGGTTGCGCGGGCCAGCATTTCGTTCAAAGCGCCGGTGGGGATACGCGTTCCGTTCTGAATATCCACATAGTGGATCGTTTCAAACAGTTTATCTACCCGCTGCCCCGTCTTGGCGCTGATAAAGACAATCGGCGCATAGGACATGAAACTGAAATCTTCTTCCAGTTGTTTACGCATAGAATCCATGGTGTAACTGTCTTTCTCGACAGCATCCCATTTGTTGACCGCAATGATGCAGGCTTTTCCCTGCTCATGAGCGTAACCTGCCACCTTGGAATCCTGCTCGGTGAATCCCACCGTGGCATCAATCATAATGACGCAAACACGGCTGCGCTCTACCGCCGCAAGGCTGCGCAGCACACTGTAACGCTCCACACCGCTTTCAACCTTACCCTTTTTGCGCAGACCGGCTGTATCGGTGAAGATAAACTTGCCGTACTTATTCTCCACCAGGGTGTCAATGGCATCCCGGGTGGTACCCGCTTCATTGGCCACAATCAGGCGGTTCTCGCCAAGGATGTGGTTGATCAGGCTGGATTTGCCCACGTTGGGACGACCGATCACCGCTACCGTAATGCGGTCATCACCGTCTTCGTCTTCCTGAGTAAAGTTCAGATGTGCACATACGGCATCCAGCAAATCGCCGGTACCATGACCGTGTACACCGGAAACCGGAATAATCTCGCCTAAACCCAAGGAGTAGAAATCGTAGAGTTCCATCGGCGGTTCGCCGATTTTATCACACTTATTGACCGCCAACACCACAGGTTTGCCGCTGCGCATCAGCATACCGGCAATATCCTGATCCTGGGGCGTGACCCCATTGGTCAATTCGGTAACCATAACGATGCAATCCGCCGAATCAATGGCGATCTGTGCCTGTTCGCGCATATGTGCCAGCAGGCCGTCATCAATCCGCGGCTCGATACCACCGGTATCGACCAGCAAAAATTTGTTGCCGCACCATTCACAATCACAAAAAATGCGATCGCGGGTCACGCCCGGCGTGTCCTCCACGATGGCAAGGCGCTGGCCGGTCAGTTTATTGAAAATCGTAGACTTGCCCACATTGGGACGCCCAACGATAGCAACAATCGGTTTTGCCATGTCCACCCCTCCTTAATTAGGTCCTCTCTTGATTCTTCGGATGCGCTTGTGCGCGCTTAAACAGGCTTTACAACAACCACCGCCATCCGTTGGGATGGTCATAGTACGGCACCCCAACGCTTCCGAAAGCTGGGGCAGCGTAATGTCGTCCAGAAAGCGATCTTTTTCATCCCGCAGCATTACTTCCGGTACAGCCAGCAGGTCGCTCTTCAGGTTTCCTTTGCATTGTTTGATGATATCGGTTCCCGTCACAAGCCCCGCCACGCTGACGTTGCCGCCAAAATAGTCGTTGCGAATCTGATGTACGGTAATTTTTACCTGCGGGTATTTTTGCATCAAAGCTCTGGCCGATTGCTCAATGAGTGGTCCTGCCAGTGTTCCGGTAACAACATCCATACTGTGAGGCAGCACAAGACCGCGATAATTTTCCAGTTCTTCCAGGAATGTATCGTGATAAAGGCGCCACATTCCTACGCCATCTTCCAGCTGGGCAAACTCATCGTAGAAATCTGCATCCGGCAGTTCCCGTTCCGCTGTCAAATACCATTCGTCGCTGGGATATACAATGCTGCGGCCATATTTCTCCCGGCAGCGATAGCTGTATTCTTCCAGAATAGCCAGCGTTTCGGCAGCAGATTCCTTATCATAGGGCTGCAATTTGTACAGCCCTTTTCTATAATCCGTCACACCAGCCGGAACCACCGCAATGCTGCCGACCTGCGGCCGGAGCGCCAACAGATCATCCAGTGTACGGCGCAATTCATCTCCGTCATTGATGCCGCGACACAAAACCAACTGGCAGTTCAGATCAATGCCGCCGGCGGCCAGTTTTGGCAGATACTGCAAAACTTCCCCGCCCCGTTTATTGGCCAGCATTCGAATACGAAGCTGTGGGTTGGTGGTATGCACCGACACAAAAATGGGGCTGATGTGCATTTCGATGATACGATCGATTTCCCGATCACTCAGATTGGTCAGCGTAATATAATTGCCGAACAAAAAGGAAAGGCGCTCATCGTCATCCTTAAAATAAAGCGGTTCCCGCATACCGGGCGGCAACTGGTCGATAAAGCAGAACATGCAGTGATTGGAACAGCTGTGTTTTTCATCGCCCAGATAAGTTTTGAAATTGCATCCCAGCGGCTCGTATTCGCCTTTTTCTACCGCTATCGTGCGATGCTGTTCATGCTCGCACACTTCTAAAGAAAAACGGGCCGGAGTCGTGTAAAACTGATAATCCAGTGCATCACGCAAAGGATGCCCGCCGACCGAAAGCAGCGCGCAGCCTTCCGAAATGCCCAGCCGCTGGGCCGGAGAATCCGTATCGACCGAAGTAACATACAAGGCCATGGTCCCGGCCCTCCTCTCTTAAAAAACGGCAGTAACAAAAATGGGGAAGGCAACGCCCTCCCCTAGCAAGAAACTTACGCTTCCTTCTTGATGACTTCCTGGCCTTTGTAGTAGCCACACTTGCCGCAAACCTTATGGGGAACCTTCAGTTCGCCACACTGCGGGCACTTCACCAGCGTCGGCGCCTCCAGTTTCCAGACATTAGAGCGACGTTTGTCGCGGCGGGCTTGAGAATGCTTTCTCTTGGGTACGATAGCCATAATCGGACACCTCCTTGGTGAAATTCAACTGAGCAGTTGTTTTAATATGCTAAGCCGTGCATCTACAGGGGCAGCAGAATCTGCCGGTTGGCAGGTACATCCTGCCGCCTTCTTCTTGCCGCAGATGGGGCATAGGCCTTGGCAATCGGCGCTGCAAAGCAGTACCAGGGGGACCTCGAAAATCAGTTCCTGAAAAACCAGCTCTTCAAGGTCCAGACAGCCTTTTTCCTGACAAGGCAATTCGAAATCGGGATCTTCCACATCACGCATCCGAACCCAATATTCCCTTTGGAATTTATAGTCCTTATGGATTGGTTCCAGGCAACGCGCGCATTCGGCATCAATTTGCGCCTTTACACACAAGAGCAACGCCGCGCCATCATCGGTGGGCGTTGCCGAAAAGTCACATTCTGCCGGGGCGGCCAGTCTAAAACCGCCAAAGTCTGCCTGCGAAAGATCTGCCAGAAAATGTGCGTTATAAGGCACTCTGGCGTTTTCCAGAAAGGATTGCAGATCAAATTGCATAGTACACCTCAAAAGGTTGCTTAAATAGTATACACAAGTGAAGTAGGCTTGTCAACAAGAAAACCGCAAAAAGTTGCGATTTTTTTTACTTTTTTCGTAAAAAACAGGGCGGGAAAGCCCCTTCCCGCCCTGTAATGTTTATCGGATTGCCGCTTTTTCTCAGATCACGTACTTCTTCAGATCGGCAGGCAGCTCGTCCGCGTTCGCAGAAACCGTAACCACGACTTCGATATTGCTGGTGATCTTGTCGATGGCTTTCAGAACCTTATCGGCAGCTTCCAGATCGTGATCGATGATCCGCAGGATACCGTCAATGAACAGCTCGGTAATATCGTAGTTGCCGGCCAGCACACCAGCCACAAAGCCGTACAGCATATCAGCGCCCACAACGCCGTATTCGTCAACGTCCACCAGACGGGCCGCGTGGTTGATCTCGGTGGTGAGCTTCATGCACTTTTCAATAACAACAATGTTACCGGAAGTGGTTTTGGTCGCCTTGTCGATCATGTCAATCATGGTCTTAGTCTTGCCAGAGCCTTTGGTTCCAACAATCAGTTTCAGCATAAGGGGGTACCTCCTTTATTCGTAGGCGCCTCGCGGCGCGAGCTTCCGTCAATCCTGCAGCTTCGCTTCCAGTTCAGCCTTGCGATCCTCATAGCCGGGCTTGCCGAGCAGAGCAAACATGTTCTTCTTATAGCTCTCGACACCGGGCTGATCAAACGGGTTGACGGAAAGCAAATAGCCGGATACCGCGCAAGCCTTCCAGAAGAAGTAAATCAGCTCGCCTACATCATGGGCGCTCAGGCTGTCCACTTCAATGACCCCGAGAGGCACACCGCCATCGGTATGTGCCAGAATCGTGCCTTCCATCGCCTTGCGATTGACAATGCTCATGTTCTGTTCCGCCAGGAAATTCAAACCGTCAAAGTTGCCTTCCAGGGATTCGATATAGAAGTCTTCACGGGTATTTTTGATATCCACGTAGGTTTCGAACATCACGCGGCTGCCATCCTGCAGGAACTGGCCCATCGAGTGCAGGTCAGTAGAGAAGATGCAGGACGTAGGCATCAGACCCTTCTGGTCCTTGCCCTCGCTCTCACCGAAGAGCTGCTTATACCACTCGTTCATCATGGTAAAGTCAGGCTCAAAGCAAGCCAGCGTCTCAACGCTCTTGCCCTTACGGTACAGGATATTGCGGGTCATGGCATAACGATATGCGTCGTTGTCCATGCTGCACTTGCCGAATTTCTCACGGCCATCGGCAGCACCCTGCATAAGCTCGTCAATATCAATACCGGCACAGGCAATGGGCAGCAGGCCTACCGCAGTCAGGACGGAATAGCGGCCGCCCACGTCATCGGGAACCACAAAGGTCGGCCACCCCTGCTCATTCGCCAGCTGCTTGAGGGTGCCCTTGGCACGGTCAGTGGTAGCATAGATACGCTTGTTGGCTTCTTCAGGGCCAACAGAGTCTTCCAGCAGCTTGCGCAGCACACGGAATGCCAGTGCCGTCTCGGTAGTGGTTCCGGACTTGGAAATTACGTTGATCGAGAAACGCTTACCCTTGGTCAGTTTGATGATGTCGTTGAGTGCCGTCGGAGAGATGGTGTTGCCGCAGAAATAAATCTTCAGGCCATCGTCCAGCTCATTGTGGTACAGGCCGCGGACAGCCTCCACAACCGCGCGGGCGCCCAGGTAAGAACCGCCGATACCGGCGACCAGCAGCACATCGGAATCCGAACGGATCTTCTGTGCGGCCTCTTTGATGCGGGCAAACTCTTCCTTGTCATAAGTAACAGGCAGGTCAAGCCAGCCCAAGAAATCATTGCCGAAACCAGTCTTGGTTTCCAGCTGCTTGTGGGCCAACTCGACCTGCGGATAGATTGCCTCATATTCTTCAGGACGGATGAATTTTGCAAGATGCTTGCCGTTGAATTTGACAGCCATCTTTATGCCCCTCCTTTATGTTTTGATTGTCTTCATGATACCGTTTTGTGTCGGTATTGTCAAGCAAATGTCCGATATTTTTTTCGACTTTTTCATGAACATTGCACAAATTATCCGTCGCACAAAGCAAGACTCTGTACCAAAAGCCCGAAGCAATACCCAAAACTCAACGCGTCTACGTCCTGTGCTGCTGTAATGGAAAATGTTTGCAGCTCCTCTCCCCCATTTGTGAGATGCACCGTGCCGATCTGTGCCCCCCTCTCTACCGGAGCCTGCAGCACTTCGGGAAGTTCAACGGTTAATTCCAGTGTTTTACCCTGTCCTTTCGGCATCAGGTATTTCTGGGGCGCATCATATTGCAGGGCGACCGCATCGGTGGTTCCGCGGGTAACGGGCAGCGTCGCAGGCGCATCCTCGGGCAGTTCGGCAACAGCGTTCTCATAGTTGGCAAAACCATAGTCCAGCAAAGCCGTAGCTGCTTCAAAACGTTCTTTGCCGGAAGCCGACCCCAGCACCACCGCAATCAGCCGTAAATCATCCCGCTCGGCGCTTGCCGAAATACATACCCCTGCTTTGCTGGTGGTTCCTGTTTTCAGACCCGTGATTCCGCTATAGCTTTTCAGCAGTTTATTGGTGTTTACAAGCTGTGTGGCACCATCCCGAAGGGTATCGGTCCAGATTGAACAATAGTCCCGGACTTCCGTATGATGCAATAGCATCTCCCGGCTCATGATGGCAACGTCCCTTGCACTGGAGAGATGCCCCTCCTGGTCCAGTCCGCAGGCATTTTCAAAGTGTGTCTGGGTCATTCCCAATGCGGCGGCTTTTTCATTCATTTTCTGTACAAACGCCGGCTCACTTCCGCCAACGTATTCCGCTACAGCTACAGCCGCATCGTTGGCACTGGAAACACAGATGGCCTTCAGCATGTCGTTGAGAGTCATCTGTTCCCCCGGTTCCAGCCAAATCTGACTGCCGCCCATACTGTAAGCGTGTTCACTGATAGGCACATAGTCTTCCCATGAGATTTTTCCCTCTTCCAGCGCCTCAAAAGTAAGCAGCAGCGTCATAACTTTGGTAATGGATGCAATCGGACGCTGTTCATCCGCGTTTTTTTCGTAAAGTACCGTACCGGAGTCTTCGTCGATCAGAATGGCCGCCGCACAGGGAACATCAAAATCATTCGTGCCGGCCGGCACAATGCTCTGCTTCCCGTTTTCACTTATCACCGCATCGGCTTCGGATTCCTCCTGTGCATAGGCACGCAGGATTGAAAACAACGCCAACGCCAGGCACAACAGTATCGTTACTGCCCGTTTTTTCATGCAACAACACCCCCGCTGCCAATTGACTTTGGTTAAGCCTATGCGGTGTCAATCAGTTTTAGTATTGCGCTTTGTCGTTCTATCCATTATAATAAGGGGCACGATTGAACACTTATCTACCGGAAAATTGTAAAGGAATCATCACCATGCGGGTAACATTTTACACCTTGGGTTGCAAGGTAAACCAGAACGAAACCGGCGCCTTGGCGCAGCTTTTTGAAGAAAGCGGTTACACGGTCGTTTCCAACGACGAAGGCGCAGACGTTTATGTGGTCAACAGCTGTACCGTGACCAACTTCGGAGACCAGAAAAGCCGTAAATGGCTGCGCCGGGCAAAGCGGGAGAATCCAGGAGCTGTAACGGTCTTGACCGGGTGTTACCCCCAGGCGTTTCCTGACGAAGCCGCGGCCATTGAAGAAGCTGACGTGGTTACAGGTTCCGGCAACCGGCGCGCCATTTTACATGACGTACAAAAAGTTCTGAACGGCGAAGCCGAGCGCGTAGTGGACATTCGTCCCCATGAAAAAGGCGAGCGTTTTGAAGAGCTGCCCATGGACAAGTTTGCCGAACATACCCGTGCTTTTGTCAAGGTGGAAGATGGATGCAACCGCCGCTGTGCTTATTGTGTAATTCCCCGGGCGCGCGGACCTGTACGCAGCCGCGATGAAGCCAGCATTTTGCAGGAACTGCACCGTCTGACCGAAGCCGGTTACAAGGAAATTGTTCTGACCGCGATCAGCTTGCCCAGTTACGGTACCGACAACGGGACCAGCCTGGTAGAGCTGGTGGAAAAGGCTGCTATGGTACCAGGTGTGGAGCGCCTGCGCCTGGGCAGTCTTGACCCTGACATGCTGCACGACGATGACATTCTTCGACTCTCGCGTATCGAAAAGCTCTGTCCGCAGTTTCATTTGAGTCTGCAAAGCGGTTGCGACAAAACGCTGCGCGCTATGCGCCGCCCTTATACAATGGCACAGTTTGCTGAAATCGCCAATAAACTTCGCTGCGCTTTCGGCGAGGAAAACGTAAGCTTTACGACGGATGTCATCGTCGGTTTCCCAGGCGAAACCGAAGAAGATTTTGAAGCCAGCATGGCCTTTGTAACGGGTCAACGGTTCCTGAAAGTACATGTATTCCCCTATTCCCGCCGTGCCGGAACACCCGCCTATGATTTTCCTGATCAGATTCCGGAGCACGAAAAAGAAGCACGCAGCCGCCGTATGACCGCTGCGGTTGAAGCTGTACGTGCCGAGGAAGCCGCCCGCATGCAGGGTCGTTCTGCCGATGTTTTGCTGGAAACGCCTCTCTCCACCACATTGTTTACCGGATATACGAAGCAGTATCTGCCGGTGCTGGTTACCGCACCGGGGCATCAGACCGGTGACATTGTCAAAGTCCGGTTGAAGGAATGGGACGGCAAACGCAGCCGTGCAGAGTTGATTCTGTAAACTGCAACACCCGAGCAAGAAAAACTTTATAGAACCACAGGGAAAATAATTTTTATTTTCCCTGTTTTTTGTTGCCTGCCCTCTTGCCAAAGCCGGGTCTTTTTGGTAAAATTTTAACAGGAGCGGTTGTGTTCCGCCCCATCATGTTTTGGAGACATTTGGAGAAATCGGAGCAAAAGAAGGAGCAATCACAATGAGAGGTATTTACACCCCCGTTACGGATATCCGTCGCAAGGTGTTCACCGAAGTTGCACGTATGGCGTACGAAGTCAATGAAATGTCCGACTACGCACACCTGATGCGCGAACTGCCTTACAAGATCATTCCCGGCGAGGAAGGCTCTCTGCGCAGCAGCATCTTCCTGGAGAGAGCGATCATTTCGGAGCGTATTCGTCTGGCCATGGGTCTTTCCCTGCGTCCGCTGGACGAGAGCGTGCCGGCCAGCGAGGGTCTGGAGCACAGCGTCATTGCTGATAAATATTACGAGCCGCCGCTGATCAACGTGATCAAGTTCGCCTGCAACCGCTGCCCGGAAAAGATCATTAAGGTTACGGCCATGTGCCAGGGCTGCTTGGCGCATCCCTGCCAGGAAGTCTGCCCCAAGCACGCGATCAGCTTCCGCAACGGTAAGAGCCATATTGACCAGAGCCTTTGCGTCAAGTGCGGCCGCTGTGTCAACAGCTGCCCCTACAGCGCTATTGTAAAGACCGAGCGTCCCTGCTCCGCTGCCTGCGGTATGGGCGCCATTCACTCCGACCAGTATGGCCGTGCCGACATCGATTACGACAAGTGCGTATCCTGCGGTATGTGCCTTGTGAACTGCCCCTTCGGCGCGATTGTCGATAAGGGCCAGATCTTCCAGCTGGTTCAGTCCATTAAGCGCGGCGACAAGGTTATTGCTATTGTTGCTCCCGCATTCATCAACCAGTTCCCCGGCATGACCCCCTCCAAGCTGAAGGAAGGTATGCGGATGCTGGGCTTTGCCGACGTAGAGGAAGTTGCTATTGGCGCTGACCTGTGCACCATTGACGAAGCCAAGGACTTTATGGAAGAAGTTCCCTCCAAGCACCCCTTCATGGGCACTTCCTGCTGCCCCGCCTGGAGCGTCATGGCGAAGAAGCTCTTCCCTGAGTACGCCGACTGCATCAGCATGACCATGACCCCGATGGTGCTGACTGCCCGCCTGATCAAGAAAGATCATCCCGACTCCCGCATCTGCTTCGTTGGTCCCTGCTCGGCCAAGAAGCTGGAAGCCAGCCGTCGTTCTGTGCGCAGTGAGGTCGATTTTGTGTTGACCTTCGAGGAACTGATGGGCCTGTTTGAAGCGAAGGAAGTCGACTTCACTTCTCTGCAGGACAACCCGGATGATTCCTTCAACAGCGCCAGTGCTGATGCTCGTGGCTTTGCCGCTTCCGGTGGTGTTGCCCAGGCTGTCGTGAATGCCATCAAGAAGATCGATCCCGATCGTGAGGTCAAGGTTGCCAGCGCCCAGGGCTTGGCAGACTGCCGCAAGATGATGACGATGGCAAAAGCCGGCAAGTACAATGGCTATCTGCTCGAAGGTATGGCTTGCCCCGGTGGCTGCATTGCCGGTGCCGGTACGCTGGCTGATCCTGCCAAGAGCGCCGCTATGCTGAACAAGTACAAGAACGAAGCCAAGATGAAGAACGCTACGGAAACTCCGTACAAGGATTCTATCGGCTTGCTGAAGTACTAATTCCATTATAACAACATCCCCGTGCGGAATTCCGCACGGGGATGTTTTATTTATGGTATTTCATGCCGGCATTGATCGTACAAGCCCGGTAAATCTGTTCCGTCAGAACCAGTCTGGCCAATTGGTGGGGCAATGTGATGCGTCCAAGGCTGATTCGTGCCTGTGCGGCTCGCTTCACGCTCTCATCCAATCCATGCGAGGAGCCAATCACGAAAGCCACATCTCCGGCCCCGCTGCCTGCACGCTGGGCCAGCATTGCGGCCAATTCTTCACTGGAGATCTGCTTTCCCTCCACGCAAAGCGCCACCAGATAAGCACCTTTTCGCACGGAATGGAGAATGCTCTCCCCTTCTTTTTGCAGTGCTTTCGCAATTTGTTTGTCGCTCGCATTTTTATCGGCAATCGCCACTTCGGGAAGTTCTATGATACGAAAATTGCAGAAACTGCTCAGCCGCTTCTGATATTCTGCCACGCCGGCAGCAAAGTAGCTGGCATTGAGCTTACCCACACAGATCAAATCTATATTCTGCATAACGACCCTGCCTTAAAATTCCAAAAAGGGGCTGATATCGTTGCGTGTCTGGGCCTGAACGATCACGTCTTTGCCGGGCTGAATTCCGGCGGCAAGCAAAACATTGTAGACAGTAGTCAATGCCAATTCCGGAGAGTTGTTCGTTTGGCTCAAGTGACACAACGCAAACTTTTTGCAGCCCTCCTGAATCAGATCCAGAATCGCTGCTGCACAAGCTTTATTGTCCAAGTGACCGCGGTCACTGGCAATGCGCTTTTTGAGATAATAGGGATAAGGCCCGCCATGCAAACTGAACGCATCATAGTTGGCCTCCAGTGCCACAAGGTCACATCCCATGAGATTGTCCTCTACCACCGGCGTCAGTACACCCAGGTCTGTAGCAATGGCCATCTTGCGCTGATCCGGTGTAACAATGCGGTAACCGCAGCACGGCACATCGTGGCTGGTGGGAAAAGCCGTTACGCGGAAGGAGCCAACATCCAGTGTTTGCCCACCATCTACAGCCACCGCTTCCACAGCAGGAGGTAATGTACCACGGGATGCCAATGTATCCAATGTATCGGCGCTGCTGAAAACCGGGATCGGATGCTTTTTCAAAAAGGTATCCAGCCCCGCTACATGGTCAGAATGTTCATGGGTAACCAAGATGCCGGCGCAGTCACTGATGGCCAGATCCAGCTTACGTAATGCCGTCATGGTGGTACGGCAACTTTTACCCATATCGACCAGCAGGTATTCCCGGCCGTGCAGAATCAATCCGCAATTGCCGGAAGATCCCGAATACAGGGTAGTAAACAATGCCATAAAATTTTTCCTCTTTGTTCTGAAAATCCCATAAAAAGTGGGCCGCTGTTGGGCGGCCCACTGCCTATTGTTTCAAATTGCGCGGGTAATTGCGTTTGCGGGAATCTCCACACGACGGATGTCGGCACCCAACAACTGCAGTTTCTCGACAATATTTTCATAACCACGTTCAATGTGAATGGTCTCGTCAATCTCACTCACACCATTGGCGGCCAATGCAGCCATAACCATAGCGGCGCCTGCCCGAAGATCCGTCGCGCGCAGCGGAGCGGGGCGCAATTCCTTGACGCCTTCAATCACCGCAACCTGGCCATCCACCTGAATATTCGCACCCATGTGGATAAGCTCATCGACATACCGGAAGCGATTCTCCCAGATTCCTTCCGTTACAATGGAAGTACCATCCGCCAAGGACAGCAACGCCGTCATCAAAGGCTGCATATCCGTCGGGAAGCCTGGATGCGGCATGGTTTTGACTTTCAGGGGCTTCAATGTACCGGTGCGGGTAATCCGCAGGGCATCATCATATTCCTGAATCATGCAACCCGCAGCCCGCAGTTTTGCGGTAATCGGCTCTAGATGTTTGGGAATAATGTTATGCAGTGTCACATCGCCCTTGGTGATGGCAGCCGCCACCATGTAACTTCCGGCTTCGATCTGATCGGGAATGATGGCGTAGTTGCAGCCATGCAGCTTTTTAACGCCATGAATCTTAATCACATCCGTGCCTGCGCCATGAACGTCAGCACCCATCATATTCAGGAAATTGGCCAGGTCCACAATATGCGGTTCACGGGCCACGTTTTCCAGGACAGTGGTTCCCTCTGCCAACACAGCGGCCAGCATAGCGTTCATTGTTGCGCCTACAGAAACCGTGTCAAAAAACACATGCGCGCCAACCAACTTGTCAGCTTTAACATGGATCTGACCGTATTCAACGGAATCGTCTGCGCCAAATGCCGTAAAGGCCTTCAAATGCTGGTCAATGGGACGGGGGCCCAAATTGCACCCGCCCGGCATAGCTACCTGACCGGAGCCAAACCGTCCCAACAATGCTCCCAGGAAATAATAGCTGGCGCGCATCTGACGGGACAATTCGTTGGACACTTCGGTGCAGTCGATATGCGTTGTATCGATTTCGTAAGTGCTGCGGCTGACCATGCGGATGCTGGCGCCCAGTTCGCTAAGAATCTGGAGCGAAGCCATCACATCGCTGATGCAGGGCAGGTTTTCAATCAAACATTTATCAGCAGCTAAAATCGTGGCAGGCAAAATGGCCACAGCGGCATTTTTGGCACCGCCGATGTTCACATCGCCATGCAGCGGGGTTCCCCCGCGGATCACAAATTTTTCCAAATGTAGCTCTCCTTTGCGCAGTGTCTTGTGTAAGATCCCTCACCTAACGCAATTCACCTTTGCGCACTTTGCTTAATTATACACCATTCCACTCTATTTGAAAAGTGCTGTATCGTATAATTGCAAAAACTTTGTGAAAAAGCACCAGAGTTTAACGGTGTATAGCCACTTTTTTAAGCGGGCTTACATGTTGGGGAACAAAGTCTGGGCACTGAACAGGGCACCGTTATAGAACATTTCAAAATGACAATGGTTACCTGTGGAGTTACCGGTAGAACCAACCTCGCCAATTTTGTCGCCCTGCGAAACAGCCTGACCCTGAGTTACGGAAATTGCCGACATATGTGCGTACAGCGTCTTATAACCGTTGCCATGATCGATTTCCACGTAATTGCCATAGGAGTAATGCCATCCTGCGGCAATGACTGTGCCAGAGTCCGAAGCAATGATTGTAGTACCGTAAGCGGCACAGATATCGGCACCGCGGTGGCCGCTGCTCATCCAGCGGCTTACGTAGGTATAGTTGGGAACCGGCCAGATAAAGCTGCCAGAACCAATCTGTGCCACCATACCGCTCTTGAGTCGGGTACCGGTCACCGTGATCTCCGGCACAGCCTGCTTGGTCACATTGTAAGAAATTGCCTGGCGGTCAGTAACAACGCCATCGATCATGGTGATCTCATAGGTGACGTCTTCAGAACCGTCTTCGCCTTCCTGCAACGTAACCACCTTGCCGAAATCGTATTCCGAAGATTCCGAATTCTGCGTGTCAAAGGGAATGGCTACCGTTTCGGTTTCCTGACGAACCACCTTGACTTTCAGGAGTTCGGCCGATGCAGCACCGGTAATGATTTCCGTTCCGGCTTCCACTTCCTGGTCAAGCGTCAGCAATTCCGGATTCATCTGTGCAAGAGAATCAAAGCTGACACCTGTGGTATCTACGATGCTCTGGACGGTATCCCCTTCCACAGCCGTGTATGTCTTGATGCCAGCTCCCTGATTCAGTTCATTGATAATGTCACTGTAGGAGCTGATGGACTCATTCAGATAAACGCCATCCAGCAGACGAATCTCGTGCGCAAAAGCCGTGTAGACAGATGGATCGTCTGTATCCTCGTAGGGTTCTTTAACGCTTTCCAGATAGGTGCGCAGATGGTCGCCTTCAGTGGTAACAAAACGCAGTTCGCCGTCAATATACACAGCGGTTGCGTCCACGATTTCATCGCTGGCCGTGCGCAAAATGGCGTTGGCAATTTCGCTTTCCGTCATGGTCTGCCCCGAAACAGCCAGGGTATATGTAGGTGAAACATCCCATTGTGTATCCGGAACGCTGGCGCCGCTCTCGATCAACATGCTCTTGGCTGTGTTGATACGGGACTGCACATCATCACGCGCGTTCTCAAACACCTGTTCGTTGTCCACGTAACCGACGCTTTCTCCGTTCACCTGAACGTTCAACACAAAGTGAAGATCCAAACCGTTACGAACAATAATTACCAACGCAGCGGCTGCGATTACGGGCAAAATGTAAGTGATGGCATTCCATACAATCGGGTAATATTTTTTGACGCCCCGGCGGAAATACTGCAGTTTGGCTGCACGAATCTGCCCGGCGTCTTCTTCTTCCATTTCCTGCGACAGCTGTTGGATATGCCGGATGCCGGATGCCATGCGGGTGAAAGGGCTGGTCAGATCTTCCACCAGGGTGAGAATGCCCAGCACAAAAGGCCGCACAATCATCAGCAACAAATTGCCCACGGTTGCGGCAATGGCGTTCACAACGACACGCAACTTGCGCCACGCGCATACCCCTGCATATTCGACCCAGAAGCCGATCATATACAGCAGATCGCCAATCACATAACTATACGGGATTTTACTAAAAATACCCGTCATGCGGCGCCGCCGCGTAGCACGTTTTTTCTTACGGTGCCACGCGCGTACAGTACGTTTGCACCGCCAGTCATCCAGGCGCTGCGACAAGGTATTCTTTTTTTTCTTTTGCGGTTGTTTATCAGTCTGGGTAGAATTCAAGGTACGGGGTCTCCTTTCCGCGCAACAACGTGGCAAAGACGAGGCAGCCTTCCTGGCGGGAAAACTTTACAGATCATTCAAATTCCAACCATCGAGCAGTCGTTCCGACTGCGCCAACGCCTGCATATCTGCAGGGAGAGGGCAGCTGACACGGATACTTTTGCCTGTAAGCGGATGGCAAAAGTTCAGAACACCGCAATGCAAAGCGTGACGATCGATCACGTCATCCGAACCACCGTACAAAGTATCCCCAGCCAAGGGATGGCCGATATAAGCCATATGTACCCGGATCTGATGCGTGCGCCCTGTACGGGGTGTACAGGCCAGCAAGCTGTGCCCCGGGCCTGCCGCAAGCACAGTATACTCCGTCAAACTATATTTGCCCTGCGGCGTGACGCAGCGTCCGATGATGGAATTTCCTCGTCTGCCGATTGGGGCTTCAACCTGCCCCGGGCCCAACGGCAGGGACCCTTGCACAATCGCCAGATAGCATTTCTGTGCCGTTTCCGAAAGCAACGGTGCCGCAAATGCATTCTGCGCACAAAGTACAAGGCCGCTGGTGTTTTTGTCGATTCTGTTTACTGGTCGGAAAACTCCGGTCTTTCCCTCATTTTGCAGATGATATATCCATCCGTTTGCCAGGGTATGATCCGGATAATTAAGGGTAGGGTGAACAGCCAACCCGGCAGGCTTGTCCAGCACCACCGCAAACGCATCCTCGTATGCGATAGACACCGGAACAGGCTGCGGAACCACACTGGTAGGCGGTTCGGGCGGCAGCGCAAAGGTAATACGCTGACCACTGTGTACCGGCCGATCTGTGTGGATAGGGACATCATCGGCATAGAAGCCTTCCCCCACATGTTTGACCGATTTGATCAGCCCGGCCGTAACGCCGCGGGTACGCAAAAAAAGCCCCAGTCGTTGACCTTCGGCTTCAGGCGGCACGATATAGCACAATTCCATCGTTTCGTGCGCCCTCCTCCTACACCCATATGTGGACATTATAACACAAAGCCCACCATGATGCAAACCCAATGTTTGGTACAATAACTGTAAAAAAGCGGCACACCCACGTCATCAAATGGCGCAGATGTGCCGGAAATTTCTAGAAAAACGACTGGACCGTAAGCCGGGTTCTGTATCAAACGACGATCTATCTTGGCCTTGCGTCGCCGCAAGGCTCACGCCATCACCGGGACGCGCGAGGCTCCGCATAATGTCCCATACGGATGTTGCTTCAAGCAGGGTTTACATAGCCGCAAAGTCGCCAGTGCGCTGGTGAGCTCTTACCTCGCCTTTCCATCCTTACCGCGCAAGCGCGGCGGTTTCTTTCTGTTGCACTATCCCTGGGGTCACCCCCGGCTGCCGTTAGCAGTTGCCATGCCTCTGTGAAGCCCGGACTTTCCTCAGGCAGTTCTTGAGAACTGTCCCGCCGCCGTATGTTCCACTCGTTTTCGGTTCAGTATACCACAAATTCAGGTCGTTGGCAAGTCTTATAGAAGCAGCTGCAGGATCAGCAAAGTGATCACCCCGGGCACGCCCAAAACCACCGCCGTAAAAGAAGTGAACGGAGTGAGCGGCAACGAAACACCCGTGACGGGGTCCAGCAGCGCCAGAAGCGCCAATGCCCCCAATCCGCAAACCGCACCGGCCAGCAGCCCACGTAGAGGGTGATGCTGGTGCGCCGCGCAGCGCCCCACCACCAAAAGGCAAACAGCTGCTCCTCCCATGCTCCACCAGTTCATCATGGATCTTCGCCTCCTGAACGAAGCATCTGCAGCAGAGCGCGGCAACGGCACATTAAGGCCGCGTGCTGGTACGTCAACTGCTCGATATAAAACGGGTCCTGTGCCTCCTCAAAGGCCACCTCGTTGGCGTGCAGTTCCTGCATGGCCCTTTTCAGATCTTCCTGCATGGCGCAGCGCTGTTTTTCACGGCGGGTCATTCGCTTAAACACAGGCTTCTCCCCCATCTTACAGCAAAATACAGATCAGACCGTCGCAGCCTTCATTTATAATGCGCTCCAATGTCAGTTGCAGACGGTTTCTGGCTTCCTGCGGCATATGCAACAGTTTGGCCTGGACTCCCTCACTCACCAGCTCATTGAGACTTTTACCGAAAATATTTGTGCTCCACAGCTTACCGGGGTCAGTTTCAAAATCGGCCAACAGGCTCTTGATCAGTTCTTCTCCCTGTTGTTCACTGCCCACAGTGGGCGACAATTCGGTGTGAATATTGGCACGCATGATATGCAGGCTGGGAGCACTGGCGGACAACCGTACCCCATACTGGCCACCCTGACGGACAATCTCGGGTTCTTCCAGTGTCAACTCATCGATGCCCGGCATAACAATCCCATATCCCGTGGCTTCCACCTGATCCAGCGCAGACTTGATCTTGTCATATGCCCGTTTTGCCCGAGCCAAATTGACCACGCAAGGCAGAAGGCTTGCTTCGTCCACAATATCCAATCCGGTTTGTTCCCCAAGAATTTTATAGAAGATATCCGGCGCAATGTTTGCCGCAACACGCACCGTGCCGGTGGCCAGGTCCATTCCCGTGAGGGAGGTCGACGTGATATATTCACAATCCAGTTGAGGACGTTTTCCCGCCACATCTGCCATCTTGCGGATGCCACCCGCATAATCAAGCATCGCACTATACACAGCGTTCTGAAGCCAATGTCCGGGTTCCAGCATGGTCACCCAGCTGGGCATATAGACCGCGATTTCCTGAACCGGGAATTCGTACAACAGGGTTTGCAACAGTCGATCCAATGTTTCTGCGGTCATGGCAACGCAATTGATCGGGAATACTGCGTGATTATAACGATCGGCCATTTGCGCAGCTAACTGCTGGGCAGCGTCCGACTCAGGTTCAGCACAGTTGAGTAAAATAATATAGGGTTTGCCGATCGCGTCCAGTTCCTCCACAATCCGCTGTTCCGCCTCGCAATAGTTTTCTCTGGGAAGATCAGCCACGGAACCATCGGTTGTGACTACAACTCCCACGGTGGCGTGTTCGCGGATGACCCGCCGTGTTCCCGTTTCGGCCGCAAGGTCAAAGGGAACTTCGTGATCAAACCAGGGGCTCTTGACCAGCCGGGGGGCATCGTTTTCCTCATGCCCAAGCGCCCCCTTGACCATGTACCCTACACAATCAATCAAACGGGCACGGAAGCTGCCGCCTCCGGAAAGTTCAATGTTGACAGCCTTTTCCGGAATGAATTTCGGCTCAGTCGTCATAATGGTGCGCCCGGCCGCGGACTGAGGCAATTCATCGTTGGCGCGTGCGCGCCTTGCCTCATTCTGAATGTGCGGCAAAAGCATCAGTTCCGAAAAACGCTTGATAAAAGTGCTTTTTCCACTGCGGACAGGCCCCACTACACCAAGATAGATATCACCGCCTGTACGCTGTGCAATACTTTGATAGATTTGTTCCTGGTTCACGGGTACTCCTCCTTTACAGCGCTGCCGGAATCAGCAGACATGCAGTTTCCGTTGTGAGGTCCTGGGGCGCTTTTCCGTCACATTCCAAATGGTTGGCTGCAACAAGATCTTTGGCGCGGGCATGATAGCGCTTGGCAATGTCAAAGACCCGTTCCCCTTCCCGTGCATAGTACAGATACAAAGCCGGACCGTCGTTGCCATCGGCATATTCTTCTCCCAGTTCCACCTCACAAAGAGCTTCCGCAGCGGCAGCTTGCATCAGGGCCCCGGTTGTTTGAATTTCCAGTTCGACGCGCAGCTGGGCATTGTTTTTGCTGCTGGTAATGCGGTTGACGGAAGCATTCATACTCACGCAAGCATCACCCGGAACGCCGTTCCAGCTTCCTTCCGGCTGCCAGACAAAGGGTTTATCATAGCAGGTCAGCTCACCTCGGGCATCTGCGCAAAGAACATGGGCCGTCCCTTTGCCGGACAACCGAATCTGGGATACGCCTTCTTTGGTCTCTATGGGGACTGGAATAGCCGCTCCCAGTGTGACAAAGCAGCCCTTTACGGTCACATCCGAATCTGGCAAATCATCTTCCAGAACAACAGAAATTGTTCCTGCCAGATCCGCTGTTTTGTGCAGCAGTTTACAGGCTGTTTGTACAGTCTGGGTCTGGCAAATCGTGGAGTATGCGTCGGCAACGACCGTCCGTGTTGCAGTATGCCAGACTTCCAGATGCAGTTTCCATACCACCGCAAGGTTGGCTTCCCCGGTGCCATCAGAATCTGTGAGTGTGCAGGCAGTCACCTTGCCCCATGCAACGCAGGAATCTTCCTCTGATGCGCCGGGAATCTCTACCGTCTGCTGAACAGGAATCTCTTTTTGCCGTACCGTGAGTTCTTCCGAATCAGCAGGCTGATAACAAACCTGCATCTGCAAAGTTCCCTGTACACTGGCCTGACCGGTTTGCAATGTCACATTCCCCAGTGCGAAAGTTCCCCCAATATCAAGAATCGCATCACCGGCATCCGGCAGCAGGATGGTTGTCTCTGCGGTAATAGTTTTTTCCTCCGCTGCTACGCGCTGCAATCCGCTGAGTTCCCGTGTGCGCTGTTCAACGCCGCAGTCTGCCAACGATGTGAGCAACTCACATTCTTTGATTGCCGATACCGCACCGCATAGAATGTACGCACCGCGCAAATCAATACGATGCTCACTGACCGCACGGCAGTTGCAGTATTCCGGCTCCCCCCACATCTGTGCCGGTCCTTCCGCATATGCACCGGCAGGAAGCTCGACCGTTTTTTCAAAGGCAAATTTTTGTTCTGTTCGGTAAAGCCGGCAGCCCGGTTCATCGCTTTGATAATATACCGTACAGCGCAGGTACCCTTCGGTGTGCCAGCGATCGCCGCTTACGCGGTTTTGCAGAACCACCGGTTCCATCAGGCATTTGACAATCTTAAATACAGCCGGAAGATAATCCGGAATCAGAATTTCGGTCTCCACCGGCAGCTCCAGCCGGGTTTCCCACCGTCCTCCATACGCAGCTATGGTGTCTTTGAACACCTTAAGTTCCATGTCTGATTGCCCCTTTCCATCTATCGCTTGATTGGCTGTCTGGTGCATGTATATGCGGCAGGGCAAAAAAATAATCCCTGCCTTATGGCAGGGATCTTCGTAAAAGATTTCAGACTTTAAATGCTGCACGAAGCAGCCAGCGCAGCGCGCGCGGGCAGCGGACCACAACCACATGCATGGCATGCACCTCACTTTCATTTCGTGATGTATGCCATACTATGCAGTCCACCCACAGATGTGTTACCCGTCGGCCCGCGTCAGAATCACCAGTCCATGACCGGAACCGCATTGCAGACGGGCAACCGGTTCGGTAAATTCATTGCTGGTTCCCAAAGGGTAATCCAACTCAGACAAAGTGGCATCCTGCAGGGGATAATACACTCCTTGCAGCGTCACACCGGTCATAGGCGCCCCCAGTGCATAAACCGAAAGATACATCCAGTCTTTGCGCGGCAACGTCAGCGGATGCTTCGGCAGAAGATAATGCATTTCGCTTTTAGCGTCTGCCAAAATTACATGCACGCCGTGCAGTGCCAGGTAAAGCCCTGTGGAAATATTGGCAAACATATGCTCAACCCGTGCACCACCCAAAGCTCCGAGCATAACCACTTCCTCATATCCATGTTCAACCAGCCAGCGGGCGGCAAACTGGGTATCGGTATCGTCCTTGACATGAGGCAGCACAATGGTTTGCCGGTCTGTTTTGGGTTGGGGAGCCGAATCAAAATCGCCCACTATAAGATCGGGTTTAACACCTAAACGCGCTGCATTGTGGTATCCTGCATCGCAGGCAACAATAAAATCATTCGGCTGCAGATAACCGGACATTTCCGTTCCAATTGGTACCGCGGAAAATACTACGGCACGTTTGCTCATCGTTCCCACTCTTTCCGGGCATTGGCTTCTTCGTACATAGCCAGATAGCTGGCGTATCGGGTCTTGCTGATTTTTCCTTCCTCTACCGCTTCGCGCACGGCACAGCCTGTTTCACTTCTGTGGGAACAGCCTGTAAAACGACACTGCCCGAAATACGGCTCAAATTCAGGAAATGTATGCTGCAAATCTTCTTTGGGAATACGGCACAGCTTTTGTGCTTCCAGGCTGGCAAAGCCCGGCGTATCCGCCAAACGCCCGCCGCAGATTTCAAAAATCTCCACTTCTCGGGTGGTGTGACGGCCCCGGCCTAACTTATGGCTGATCTGTCCGGTTTCCCGTTTCAGCTCCGGTGCCAAGGCATTCAGCAACGTAGACTTTCCTACGCCGGAGTTACCGCAAAATGCGCACAAATGCCCTTCGATATACTGACGAATCGTATCCAGGCCTTCCCCGGTTTCATAATGGAGCTGAACCAGCGGGATGCCACTGGTAGCATATGCCTGTGCCAGCATATCAGCCGCTGCCAAATCTGCCTTCGTCACAACCAGCACAGGCTGCACCTCTTTGTAAAGGGCAGCCGCTGCCAGCTGGTCCAGCACCAACGTGCTGGGAACCGGCTGGGTTGTGCTGGCAACAATAAAAAGTACATCCAAATTGGCAACCGGCGGACGGATAAAGACATTTTTTCGCGGCAAAATCTCGTCAATCATGGTCCTGTCATCCGAAAGAACCACATTATCTCCCGCCACCGGCGTAATTCCACGCTTGCGGAAGATTCCACGTGCTTTACATTCTACAATTCCTTCCGGTGTACGGACATAGTAGAAGCCGCCAATTCCCTTTGTAATATAATTCATGGTATCAGTCATCATGCGATCGGGTTGCCTTCCGCATCACACTGTACACCATTCTCGTTCCACATGGTACCGTCAGTACGCTGCGTAATCTGGTGGCTGCCGTCAGAACTCCACCAGGTGCTCTCCTGGATACCACCGCCGCTGGGTGCCGGCGTTTCGGCAGGCGTTTCCGGTACACCGGTGGAAACAACCAGAGTCACAATGGTTGTCACCTTTGCTTCGGTACCGGCAGCCGGGCTCTGGCTCAAAACCGTTCCGGCCGGTTCGGTACTGGCCTGTTCAATGGTACGTACCGAGAAGTTCAAAACCTTCAGATCGTTTTTCGCATCTTCCAGAGTTTTTCCGGTAACGCTCGGCACATAATTGGTGTTGCTGATTACCGCACGGCTTACATACAGAATGACTGTGGAATCGCCCTCGACCGTTTCGCCGGCAGCAGGGCTTGTGTAAATCACAGCGCCGTTAGCCACGGTATTATCCTGCATCGGCTTTTGCAGAACATTCAATCCCATATCCTTCAGCGTCTGCTCCGCATCCTCGGCAACCATATTTTTGGTTTCGGGAATCGTAACATACTGCGTACCCAGGCTGACGGTCAGTGTGATTTTCTGACCCTCTTTTACGGTACGCCCTGCCTTAGGGTTTTGGCGGATAATCGTCCCCGCCGGATAGGTAGAGTTATACTCTTCTGCCTCCTGCAGCTTCAGTAACGTGTTATATTCCGAAGCACGGTACTCGTCCAACGTCATTCCTACAAAGTTGATGATGGTCACGTCGGCACGGTTGGAGAACAACAAGTTACTGGAATTGGTGAAAATCAGATAAATGAGAATTGCCGCACCAATCACAAACGCTACAGCCATACCAAAGAAGATAGGCAGAAGCGAGAACGGCTTTTTATCCTTGCGCGCTTTTTTGCCGGATTTGCTGCGTCCCGGGTTGGACGTACCCACACGGCGCGCATCCCCCGTGCGAATGTTGCTGCCTTTTGCGCCGGCCTTTGCGTTGTTTACCACTCGATTGATACTCTTTTCCGGATTATCCTGTGTATTTCTGTATTCGTATTCGAACCGTACCGAAGGGTTATGCTTGAATTCCTCAATGGCATCCAGCATTTCCTGCGCGCTCTGATAGCGTTTGGCCGGGTCTTTTTCCATGGCTTTCTCTGTGATCTGGCGCAGCCCTTCCGGTACATTGGGGGCTACCTGAGCCAACGGTTTTGCCTTATCGGAGATCTGCATAATAGCGATCGAAACAGCACCGTCACCGTCAAAAGGCAACCGTCCGGAAAGCATCTCGTACAGCATTACACCGACCGAGTACAAATCCGTGCGGGCGTCGGTCTTGTCCCCCTTAGCCTGTTCGGGGCTGATATAGTGTACCGAACCAATGGCCTTGTCGCTGACAGTCTGGCTTTGCGCACGAGAAAAACGGGCAATGCCAAAATCCATCATCTTGATGGAACCATCCGCCAACAGCATAATATTCTGCGGCTTTACGTCGCGGTGAATAATGCCTTTGGAATGGGCGTGCTGCAATGCCCCCAGAACCTGCGTGGCAAAATGCACGGTTTCTTTCCAGGTCAGTGCCCCACCACGCTGTCTGAGGTATTCTTTCAGGGTGATACCATCCACATATTCCATAACGATATACTGCAGCCGATCGGTAACCGATACGTCGTATACCTTTACAATATTGGGATGATCCAGGATCGAGATCGCCTTGGACTCGTTTTTGAAACGGCGTACAAGTTCTTCGTTATCCAAAAATTCTTCTTTCAGAACCTTGACTGCGATGGCGTTGCCTGTTTTTTCGTCGACGCCACGATACACGTTGGCCATACCGCCGACGCCGACCAGGCTTTGAATCAAATATCGGCCATCCAGTCGCTTGCCAATCAGTTTATCCATTGTTGACCTCCGTTGTTTCCACGCCCATTAACAAAACCGTAATGTTATCCTGACCGCCCGCCTGCAGCGCACGGTCTACCAGAATGCTGGTTGCATCAAAGAACGGAACCTCTTTTAAGATGCGTGCAATTTCGCTGTCCGAAATCATATTGGTCAAGCCATCGGTACACAGCAGAAGAATATCTCCGGCCTCAATTTCGCAGCGATTATATTCCGGCACAATATTGGCGGCTACGCCAAGTGCCCGTGTGATCAGGTTCTTTTGCGGATGCAAAGATGCCTGTTCCCGGGTGATCTGGCCGCTATCCACCAATTGCTGCACCATGGAATGATCCCGTGTGATCTGCCGCAGCTCCCCTTCATGATACAGATAAGCTCTGGAATCTCCCGCATGCACAATATGCGCATATCCGTTGCCTGCATAAGCACATACACCGGTAGTGCCCATGCCCAGCATTTCCGGGTCCGAGGTTGCTTTATCATATACTGCGCGGTTTGTCACGTCAAAACCACGCATAATAAAGCTTTTTTCTCCCCCCGGCTGCAGAGCATGCATCTGGCGGGCAAAATACTGCTGCATGGTATCGGTGGCAATGCGGGCCGCAACGCGTCCCCCGTTTACGCCACCCATACCATCGCAGACAATGCCCCAGGCGGTACCGCCTGCCAGCTGCTGCGCACAGTAGTTATCCTGATTTTCCTGGCGACAGCTGCCGATGTCGGTAATCGCGGCAATCTTCATTCAGGATGTTCCTTTCCTTGGTTTACTCTTTTTTCATCATCTGGCTGCAGGCTCTCAGCCAGATGCCTGCGCATCTTCGCGCCGCAGCTGTCCGCATGCGGCACTGATATCCGTGCCAAGCCGGCGGCGTACGGTGGCATTGACCCCTAAATGTTCCAACTCCTGCTGGAATCTGCGCACATTTGCTTCATCGGTAGCAGAATAGGGGCTTCCATCCACAGGATTGATGGGGATCAAATTGACATGGGCACCCATGCCGTGGATCAAATGCGCCAACTTCTGCGCCATCTCGGAACTGTCATTTACGCCCCGCACCATGGAATACTCAAAACTGATGCGGCGGCCGGTTTCTTTTTGATATCTGCGGCAAGCCGGAATCAGCTGTTCCAACGGGTACGCATCGTTTACAGGCATCATACCGGAGCGTGTGACGTTGTCCGGTGCATGAAGAGACACCGACAAAGTCAGCTGCAAATGCCGCTTGGCCAGCTCATCAATCTTGGGTACCAGGCCACAAGTGGACAAGCTGATATTGCGCATACCGATGTTGACCCCTTCCGGGCAGGAGATGATCTCCAGGAAATCCATCACGTTGTCAAAGTTGTGCAAGGGTTCCCCGATTCCCATCAGCACAATATGAGAAACACGTTCTCCGGTATCTTTTTGTGCTGTATAGATTTCTGCTGCAATTTCGCCGGGCGTCAGATCCCGGACACGACCGGCCTGTGTGGAAGCGCAAAAACGGCACCCCATGGCACAGCCGACCTGCGTGGAAACACAAACGGTATTTCCGTATTTATACCGCATCAGAACCGTTTCAATACAGTTGCCGTCCGACAATTGCAACAAATATTTGACGGTACCATCCTTGGACTGCTGGCGACGCCGAATCGTAGGCGCTGCAATGGTGCACTGTTCTTCCAGAACTGCCAGCAGATTTTTCGGCTGATCCGTCATCTGGGTGAACTCCGTCACCAATTTCTGGTGCAGCCACTTAAAAATCTGTTTTGCGCGGAACTTCGGCTGTCCAAGCGCAACCATATAGTCCGTCAACTTGTCCAGCGTTAGGTCAGACAAACAGACCTTTTGTGCTTCGTTCACAGGAGCTCCCCCTTTCCCATTCTATAGTATATACCAAAATTATGTCGAAAGTTTTTCCAAAATGGCTACAAAAAAGCCGTCAGTGCCCGTTTTATGCGGCAAAAACAGTGTGCCATACGGTCCTACCTGCATCCCCGGCAAAGAAAGATCGGGGGTTACCACACGAAAATCCGGGTTGTTTTTTAAGAAGTTCTCGACTTGTACCTGATTCTCTTGAGAATTGATTGTACAGGTAGAATACACCAAACGGCCGTTTTCGGCAAGAGAATCGGCACCGTTTTGCAAGATTTTTTGCTGAATGGCGCACAAATTTTCCATTCCTGCCAAATCTTTATAGCGAATATCCGGCTTTTTGGCGATAACTCCCAGCCCGGAACAAGGCACATCGCACAGAACGCGGTCGAATTTGCCCCAGTCGCTTCTGAAAACCGTGGCATCGTTCTGTACCGCCCGGGCACAGGTCACGCCGCAACGCTGAAAAGCCTTTTCTATCAGGCGTACCCGTCCAGGGACCACTTCTCCACTGACAAGACTTCCGGTGTTTTGCATCTGCTGCGCCATGGTCAGGCTTTTGCCGCCCGGCGCCGCGCAAAGATCCAGCACCTTATCCCCCGGCTTTGCCTGTACGCACAGAGCTGCAAACTGGCTGGCAAGCCCCTGTACATGATAGTCCCCCTGCGAAAAAGATTTTCCCGTTGCAGGAGACCCCACAAAGTCCACCAGCAGTGCATGCGGCCACGGACCCGGACATACAGCATGTCCTTCTGCCCGCAATGCATTCGCCAACGCTTCGTCGGTTGTTTGCAGTGTGTTGACGCGTATAGCCGATGCAGGCCGATTACGAAAAGCCTCTGCCAGTAACAATGCATCCTGCCCATACTGCTCATACAATAGCTCCGCCACCGGATGAGACAAACATTCATAAATTTCCAACCGTTCCAACGGATTCCGGAAATCTTCTGCTTGAATATGAACGGTTGCCGCGCGGCGCAGTATTGCATTCACCATGCCGGCCGCACTTGTTTTGCCCATCGCCTTGGTGAGCTTTACCGACTCATTGACTGCTGCCGGGAGCGGCACATCCATATAACGCGCCTGCGCAAGGCCTGCCCGCAGGATGGCACGCACCGGTGTATCCAGCCGGGCAACCGGCTTTTTGCTGAAGCGATTCAGCAGATGGTCCAACAGTGGCTGATATTCCAAGACTGTATAAAAAATACGTGCCGCAAAAGCAGCGTCTCTGGCATCCAGGGATGGAGCACATTTTTTCAGTTCCGCATCAAGGACCAGGTTTGCATATCCTTCCTGTTCCTGATGCATCAATGCCTTGACGGCCAAACGGCGGGGCGTCACAGCACATCTCCCACTTTCATCCGACGACCGGCCGCCCAGGCCGTTCCGGCCATCGGCTTGCCGCCTTCGGGGGTTACAGTCAGCAATTCCACTGCATCGCGGCTCGATGCAATGGTCAACGGTTTAAGGGCCAGCACTGTACCAGGGGCTGCACCGCATTCATTTTTGGCCACGCGGCACTCCAACACTTTGATTTTTTTACCGTCCTGTTCAAACCAGGCCACCGGCCAGGGATTCATACCGCGCACCCAATTGTGAATATGCACGGCATCCTGCGTAAAGTCAAACCGCGCCATCTCCTTATTGAGCGGCGGTGCCATGGTTGCCTGTTCATGCTGTTGCGGTACGGCCTGCAGTTGTCCGGCCTGCAGCTTTTCCAGTGCTGCAACCAAAGTTTTGGCGCCAATGGCACTGACACGGTCAAACAGCTGACCACTTGTCTCTTCCGGGTCAATCTCCACCGGTTCCACCATCAGCACATCACCGGTATCCAAGCCTTCATCCAGCTGCATGATTGATACGCCGGTTTGGGTGTCGCCATTGAGAACTGCCCACTGAATGGGGGCGGACCCTCGATATTTTGGCAACAGCGACACATGCAGATTCACACATCCATAAGGCGCCACATGCAGCAGCTGGGGCGGGATGATGCAGCCATAGGCTACCACAACGATAATGTCAGGCGCCAATTCCCGGATCAGATCGTCCGAGGAACCATCGCGCAGCGTACGCGGCTGATACACCGGAATGCCGTGCTGCACCGCCAGCTGTTTGACCGGCGGTGCCGTCAGAATCTGCTTGCGCCCCACCGGTTTATCGCGGCGCGTAAATACAGCGCAAATTTCATGTCCGGCTTCCATCAGCGCCGCCAGACTTTCCGCCGCAATATCCGGCGTACCCATGAACAGGATTTTCATGTATCAGTCCTCGTCTTCTTCAGGATAATCATCTTCATAGAAATGGGTTGCCAAATCCATGATGGTAATACCGTCCAAGTGGTTGTTTTCATGCTGGATGCAGCGCGCAAGCATATCGTCCGCTTCCATCTCAAACCACTCACCATGGCGGTCCTGCGCTTTCACCTTGACATGCTTGGAGCGAGGAATCGCACCGTTATGTCCGGGGAAAGACAGGCAGCCTTCGTACAGTTCTACCTTTTCATCGCTGAGTTCAAGAATTTCCGGATTGATGAACTCGATGAATTTGTATTCGTAGTTTTCAGGAACCTCTTCCGGCATATCACGGTCATCCAGGCAGATGAACAGGCGGCGCATCATGCCGACCTGCGGGCCCGCAAGACCCAACCCGTTGGCGTCCAGCAAAGTTTCCTTCATATCGTCCAACAAAAGGCCAAGGCGATCATCAAATTTGGTGACAGGGCGGCAAACCTTTTTCAGGATCGGATCCCCATCCTGTACAATGGTACGAAGTGCCATAATAAATTACCTCCAATAGTATTATAAATCTCCGTCTGAATTAAAATCCAAAATTACAGAAGCTTTCTGCGGCAACTTTTCCTGGGCGTAAACATCCAGTGTTTCCCGCAGAAGTGCCCGAAAAGCAGCATCATTGCGGCATTTAAGGGTAAGCTTATATCGATACTTACCATTCAGCATGGTAATTCCCATCGGTGCAGGTCCCAGCAGGCGAAGCGGCATCTGCGGGCGCTGAGCAGCACGCTCTGCCAACAAAGTGCCAAACCGGTGAGCTGCCATGGCGACGCTGCCTTCCTGTGCGCCAACAAACCCAACAATGCAGAATGAACAGTAAGGCGGGTAAAGACCAAACTTTCGGAATGCAATTTCTTCCCGGTAAAATGCTTCGTAATCCTGCTCGGCGGCCAACTGCAAAACAGGGTGATTCGGTACGGTCGTCTGAATCAGAGCTCTCCCCGGCAATGCAGCGCGGCCGCCGCGGCCTATCACCTGTGTTACCAGACTGAATACACTTTCATAGGCACGGAATCCTTGCCCAAACAGCAGCGAATCAATTCCCAATACACCAACCAAAGTGACTTTCTCAAAGTCTAGACCTTTGGCAACCATCTGTGTACCTAACAGAATATCATACTCCTGTCGGCCAAACTGTGCCAGCATAGTTTCATGGGCATTTTTCTGGCTGGTGGAATCCTGATCCATGCGCAAGATGCGCGCACCGGGTAACAGCTGAGAGAGTTCTTCTTCCACCCGCTGGGTTCCAAAGCCGCTGTAATTCAGCTTTCCGCCGCATTCCGGACAAAGCTGAGGCAGCGGCCGTACAGTGTGGCCGCAGTGGTGGCACATAAGAGCCTGCTGTGGCTTGTGGTAAACCAACGGCACACTGCAGTTGTGACATTTGAGCACATGCCCACAGGCCACACACATACCAACGGTATGGTAACCGCGACGATTCAGAAGCAGAATACTCTGTTCCCCGTTTTCGAGGTTTTCCTGCAGTTCCCTGGCCATCCGGGTACTTACTTCACGGGGGTTACCGGCAGCCATTTCTGCGCGCATATCGATAAAATCCACCTGAGGAAGAGGGCGCCCGCCATAACGTCGTGTCAGGGTAAGCAGTTTGTACTTTCCGCTTTCCGCCGCATGATAGGTTTCGGTCAGCGGTGTGGCCGATGCAAAGACCAGCAGAGACTTTTCCATGGCCGCACGTTTTTTGGCCACATCGTGAGCATCATAGCGAGGTGCAGATTCGCTCTGGTAGGTGTGCTCCTGTTCCTCGTCGATGATAATCAGGCCAATGTTTTGCAGCGGAGAAAAAATCGCACTGCGTGTGCCCACAACAATATCGGCATTTCCCTGCTGGATCATGCGCCATTGAAGCAAACGTTCGGTATTGTTAAGCGCCGAATGCTGCACAGCCAGGCGGCTGCCAAAAGTGGACTTCAAACGGCGGATCATCTGGGGTGTCAGACTGATCTCCGGTACCAGAACCAAAGCCTTGCGCCCGAGCTCCAATGTTCTCTGAATCAGTTTGAGAAATACAACCGTTTTGCCGCTTCCCGTAACACCGTGCAGCAGCGCTGCGTGGGGTTCCCCATCTTCCAGGTCCGGCAGCATGGACTCATAGGCCCGCTGCTGCTCTTCAGCCAGCGTAATAGGCTGTGGGTCAAAAGGGATATCGGCAAAAAGATCCAGCATTTTATCCTGCTGTGTAACTGCCAGTACGCCTTTTTCGCAAAGCGTATCCAGCGTGGGTTTCGAAATTCCCACTTCGTCCAGTTGGTGTGCTGTCAACGGGCCGTTGCGCAGCGCTTCAACTGCCGCCAACTGTCGTGGCCCCGGCTTGGGTTTTTGCGGAAGTTCCCCTGCCAGACGATACACACGTTCCGTAGAGCGGCTCAGCCGGTTCTGCATAACCGGTTTTCCATCCACAGTCGCGGCACGATACTGCGCCCCATAAGGGATGACAGCTTTTACTGCTTCAAACCAGGTGCAAAAAGTCCGATCTTTTAAGAAGCGGACCAATTCCAGCAGATCCGGGGTCAGACGTGCCTGTTCAGGGGCCGCATCATGCAGTGTTTTAAGCCTTTTGGGGACTTTCTCCACATCTGTAGCTTCGACTCCCAGCACCACTGCCATACGGGGCTTATCTCCACGCCCGAACGGCACCAGCACCATACTGCCGGGCCAGACGCGGCCCTCCAGATAATCCGGTACTTTATAGGAGTAGAGTTTGTCAAAATGGATGGTCGCATTATCTACTGCGACTTGGGCAATCGATAAGGTCATTCTTCCTTCCCGTGCTGCAGCCGGAACTGAATAATGGAATACAGGCTTTCCGCGCAGGTTTCAACCTGCACATTGACCACGTGCTCATCGTAATCCACCGAGTTAGCGATCTCGGCCTCGGCGCGCTTCAAACGGCGCTGAATTGTTTCTTCGTCTTCGGTACCGCGATTCCGCAGGCGGCGCTCCAGTTCCTCCATATCCGGCGGCAAAACAAAAATGGTCGTGGCACCCGGATACATCTTCTTAATGTTACCTGCACCTTCTACTTCAATGACCAGAATGACCGGAATACCACGCTCCATGCGCGTTTCGATTTCGCTGCGCAGGGTGCCATAGTAGTTTCCGCAATACTGCGTATGTTCAACAATCTGATCGTGCGCCAGGTGATCCTCAAAATCCGCCACCGTCATAAAGTGGTAGTTGATCCCGTCTTTCTCACCCTCACGCGGCGCGCGCGTCGTTGCAGAAACCGTGTGCTGAATTTCCGGATGATTTTTCAAAAGATTCGCCACAACGGTATCCTTGCCCGTTCCAGAGGGACCCGATACCACAAACAAATACTTTTCGCCTTTCATGTTTCCTGCTCCTTTTCCCCGTCCTTGTCCTCTTGCGAGAAACGTCCCGTAACACTGTCCAGTGCAATGCCGGACAAAATCACATGGTCCGAATCCATAATCAGTACGGCCTGGGTACGCCGTCCATAAGAGGCATCAATCAACGCACCTTTTTCCCGGGCGTCCTGCACCAATCGTTTGATGGGCGCCGAATCCGGACTGACCACAGCAATTACGCGGTCAGCATTGACCATATTTCCAAATCCTATATTGATCAGCTTCATAATGGCCTCTTATTCAATATTCTGGATTTGTTCGCGGATCTTTTCAATCTCCGATTTCAGTTCCACCACCAGGCGGGTAATGGCCACATCCTGGCATTTTGAACCAATGGTATTGGATTCCCGGTTCAGTTCCTGCGTCAGAAAATCCAGTTTACGCCCAATCGGTTCATTCAGTGCAAGAATCTCCCGATATTGGGCCACGTGGCTGTGCAAGCGTACGGTCTCCTCATCGATTGCAGTCTTGTCGGCAAAGATGGCAGCCTCTGTCACAAGACGTGCCTCATCAATATTACGATCTGCCAACAATTCCTGCAAACGCGTATACAGTTTGTCGCTGTACGCCTGTACACGACCGGCACTGTTCTGTTCAATCTGTGCAACCAGTTGCTCAATCGTGTTCAGGCGATTTTCCACATCTTCCTTCAGCTTTTCGCCTTCCGTCGCCCGCATGGCAACAAAAGCTTCTACCGCCTGTTCCGCCACAGACTGAACGTCCTGCCAAAGTTCTTCTTCATCGGTAGGGGCGGCTGTCTGGGTCAAAACATCCGGGAATCTTGCCAACATACCTGCTGTTACATCATTTTTCAGGTCCATCCGTTCCGACATGGCATTCAAAGCGGCGCGATATCCCTGAGCCAGCTGCCAGTTGACCGTCACCACCGTATCTGCTGCCGTAACGGTCTGAATCGAAAGATTCAGTTCCACTTTGCCACGGCTGACTTTGGATGCTACCAGCTTTTTAAGCTTATCTTCCAAAAACGCGCAGGAGCGCGGAATGCGGGACGAATACTCAAAAAAACGCGCATTCACACTGCGCAGTTCTACCTTGATATCCCGGCCATGCAGCAACGCTCCTGCACGGCCGTAGCCTGTCATGCTCAAAACCATACCCTACACCTCACGACTGTGTTTTTTGTTCCGGTCGCACAAAAACATATATTGTATATTGTACTATTTTTACAGGCAAGATGCAAGTTGAATGGTCATCTTTCACTGCTTTTTGCCTTGATTTTTTACATACGCAACAAAAACCGCTCCCGCGGGAAGCGGGAGCGGTTTTCAATCAATTAAACAGGATGAGATTTGCTTTCGTAATCGGCATGCAGTGCATCCACACCCTGCAGACGGGCGTTGCGCTTCTCAAAGAACTTGGGCGCAACCTGCGGGAACATGGCGTAGGTCAGCACGTCCTCTTCCTGAATTGCATACTTGGCTGCTTCGGCCTTCAGCTTGTCCATTTCGGGTTCCAGCGTATCGGCAAAGCGGCAGGTGATGGGATCTTCACCCTTCAGGATGAAGTCGCTGAATTCCTTCTTGATGGGCGCGGGCGTCTTGCCGTAATCGCCATGAACCAGGCCCTTGAATTCCTTGGTGACCATCTTGTAGCGTTCGCCCATGATCACGTTAAAGACAGCCTGGGTACCAACGATCTGGCTGGTGGGAGTAACCAGCGGCGGATAGCCGGCATCCTCACGCACACGCGGGATCTCGGCCAGCACGTCGTCCAGCTTGTCTTCCTTGCCGGCATCCTTCAACTGCTTGAGCATGTTGGAGAACATACCACCCGGTACCTGGTACAGCAGCGTGTTGGCGTCTACGCCCAGAGACTTCGGGCTGATCTGGCCATTGGCAATGTACTTCTCACGCAGTTTGGCGAAGTAAGCACGCACAACATTCAACTGGTTCAGATCCAAACCGGTATCGTAGTCGGTACCCTGCAGGGCTGCCACAAGGCTCTCGGTGGGCATGTGGGAGGTGCCCAGTGCCAGCGGGCTCATAGCAGTATCGATGATGTCAGCACCGGCCTCAATGCCCTTAAGAATGGACATGGAAGCAAGACCGGCGGTATAGTGGCTGTGAATATCCACGGGAATATTTACGGTGGACTTCAGTTCCTTGACCAGATCATAGCAGGTGTACGGCTTCAGCAAGCCTGCCATATCCTTGATGCAGATAGAGTCTGCACCCATTTCTTCCAACGTCTTTGCGTACTTGGCAAAGTATTCGTTATTATGTACGGGGCTCAGCGTATAGCTGATACAGGCCTGTACATGTGCGCCTTCCTTGTTGGCAGCCTTAATGGCCGTCTGCAGGTTACGAGGATCGTTCAGGGCATCGAAAATACGGATGACATCAATACCGTTGGCTACAGACTTCTGGACAAAGTACTCGACCGCGTCATCGGCATAAGGACGGTAACCCAGCATGTTCTGGCCGCGGAACAACATCTGCAATTTCTGATGCGGCAGTTCTTTACGCAGGATGCGCAGACGCTCCCACGGGTCTTCATCCAGGAAGCGGATGCAGGAGTCAAACGTAGCGCCGCCCCAGCATTCTACAGAGAAATACGGGATCTTATCCATTTCAGGCAAGATGGGCCGCATTTCATCCATGGTCATACGGGTGGCAAGCAGAGACTGGTGCGCGTCGCGCAGAACGACCTCGGTAATTTTGATCGGTTTCTTAGCCAATGTCATTCACCTAGCCTTTCGATCAGTTCATGGTGCACAGCAGCGCGCCGGAATCCACGACGTCGCCCTTGCGCACATCGATGCTGGCGATGGTGCCGTCCTGCGGAGCGCTGATCTCGTTCTCCATCTTCATGGCTTCCAAAATCAGCAGCGTGTCACCGGCCTTTACGGAATCGCCGGGTTTCACTTTGACGTCAAGGATGTTGCCGGGCATCGGAGCATTGACCACCACAGAACCGGCAGCCCCAGCGGGAGCAGCGGGAGCGGCAGGCGCAGCAGGAGCGGCGGCCGGGGCCGGAGCCGGAGCAGCGGCGGGAGCGGCAGCAGCTACAGGGGCACCGGTACCCTCTTCCACCGTAACATTGTAAGCAACACCGTTAACGGTAACGATCAGGTTTTTCATAGGAAGTTCCTCCTTAAATCAAGGTTGATGATTTTCATTCTGTGAGCGGGTGCTTACAGGGTAATGTTGCCATGCTTCTTGGCCAGGCGAACAGCGCGCTTGCTGGCCAGCATATCCAGTGCCTGTGCAACGGCACCGCGGGCGGTGGCAGCTTCGCATACAGCATCGGCTGCGCCGTTTGCGGTGGCAGCCTCGGCGCCGCAAACCTCTTTGGCATAAGCGGCAGCCTTCGCCTTGGTAGCATTGGCAATATTGTCAGAAGCGTAAATTTCGTCTTTGTACAGAACGCTCACCGCAGTCTCGGGCGCCAGCGGGGCAATGGTGCAGCCCTGAACCGCCACGCGCCAGTCGGCGCAAGCGGCAAAGACCGTATAAACAGGGCCAACCGCATCCCCAACAAGCACAGCAACCTTGGCAGTGGTGGCTTCTGCATACACACCGGCCATACGGGCAGCCTGACGGATACCGCCAGCCTGGTCGTCGCCTTCGCTCTTGACGAATCCGTCACTGTTCACAACCGTCACAACGGGAACGCTGTAAGCATCGCACAGACGGACAAACCGTGCAGCCTTTGCAGTGCACTTGTGGCAAATCGCAGCCTTTTCGGTGGCCAGAATGCCCACGGCGCTGCCATTGATGGTAGCCAGAGCGGTCACAATGTTCTTGCCGTAGCCGCTGTACAGTTCCACGGCGCTGCCGGCATCAGCCAAAGCTTCTACAGCGTCGGCAGCAGTGTACTTGGCCACGTTGATAGTCTTGGAAGGCGCATCGAAATCAAACAGCGCCGGGCCGGACAGGTTATTGGCCGGCAGCAGCGCTACGATGCTGGCCGCCTGCTTTGCTGCCGCAACAGCATCCGCAGCCGTAACCGCGGCAACGCCTGCTTTTGCAGCAAACGACGCAGAACCGGCACCACCGACGTTATCCTCGGCCGTAAAAGGTGCATTCAGGAACAGTTCTGCATCCTCAGCCATGACGCAGACATCCGCAGCCGCCGCGTTGATGGCATTGGTGCCGGCACAGGTACCGGTAATTACGGCAACCTGCGGCACAACACCGGAAACGCGCGCGATTTCAGCCGTCAGCGCAGCCGTTGCATTGAGCAGCTCCAGGCCGCCATCCAGCTTCGCACCGGTAGAATTGTAGAAGGTAACAACCGGGGCGCCGGTCTCAGCTGCCATTTCCAGTACGCGGATATTCTTCTTGATATCCTGCACGCCAACCGGCTCACCGTTTTCGAACACAACATATACGCTCTGTCCGTTGGCACAGCCGTACGCCGCACTGACGGCGCCCTCTGTGTACAACGGCGAATAAGCGCCGTCGTCAAAAAATGCTGCAAGGATCTCTGCCTTGCCGGGTTTGTTTGCTGCCATACAGTGACCTCCCATGATAAGACTGACTGTTTTTTGTGAAAATGTTCATAAAAAATATGTCATTTGGCACAATTATACTACTTTGTGTAAAATTCCACAAGTAGAACTCTTGTGTTTTCTGGATTTTTTCGCTCTTTTTGGGGCATTTTTACAGGCATTTTCCCTGCATCAGCCCTTTTTATGCGTCAAAGGGCCCGGGCGGCGCGGCGCTTCCTGCTTGCGTGCCGGTGCCGTACGGCTGCTCTTTTGCGCCGCGTTTCGCAGAGCACTGACCTCTGACCGCTTCAGTTCGCGATATTCACCGGGCTGCAGCATCCCCAATTTTACGGGACCTTCCGCGCTCCGCTTCAGGCGAACCACCTGCAAACCAACCGCCGAACACATGCGGCGAATCTGCCGATTGCGGCCCTCGTGCAGTGTGATTTCCAGAACGGTACGTCCCGGTTCGTCCGTCACAACATGGATGACGCATGGCTGTGTGCGCACGCCGTCATCCAAGACAACGCCGGATGCCATTTGAACAACCTGTTCTTCCGTTGCGCGCGGATTGACCGTAACCCGGTACAATTTGCCCACGCCTCCGGAAGGATGAGTAAGCAGGTTAATGAACGCGCCGTCATCAGTCATCAACAGCAAACCCTCGCTGTCTTTGTCCAGGCGGCCAACCGGCCGCAGCATAGCCGGTACATCGGCTACCAGATCCATAACGGTCTTTCTGCCCCGGTCATCGGATCTGGTGGTCAGATATCCTCTGGGCTTATGAAGCATAATATAGGTGTATTGACGCTTACGCACGATCCGAACGTTTTTTCCATCAATAGAAACCTTATCGTAATCGGGGTCCATTTTATCTCCCAACCCCACGGGGTGTCCGTTGACTTTTACTTTTCCGGCGGCGATCAGTCGTTCAGCCTCACGGCGGGAACAAATCCCCTGATCAGCCAGTACTTTTTGTATCCGTTGTTCTGCCATGCTTACTCCTTACGCTTTGGGTTCGGCCTCTTCAGGCTTATCCTTCTTCATCATAGCGGTGATTTTCTCAACCAGATCCGGCAATGCCGCAATCGCATTATCCACCGCGGTAACTTTTTCAATCAGCTGGACCGTGCGGACATTTCCTCCGGAAATCACAAGGAATGCAACCGGCGTAACGGAAACTCCGGCACCGGTACCGCCGCCGAACATCTGCTTGTCCGATTTCGGCGCTACGTCAGACCCGCCAGACGCAAAACCGAAGGTGACACGGGAAACAGGGATGATGGTAGTGGCAGCGTCCACATGGATCGGATCGCCGATAATCGTACTGGTATCTACCATTTCACGAATCTTGTCGATGGTAACGCCCATCAAACCTTGAATAGGATGCTCTGCCATAATAACTCCTCCTCAAATTTATGCGGTCAATTGTTTTCGGTTTTGGGTTGTGTTTTCGGCTGCAGCAAAGGATCTCTCCAGATCCGGTACAGCAGATGGATCATCAATGCGGCACTGGCCGACACGGTAAAAGAAATTCTGCGTTCCATTCGGCGCGCGCCGGTAAAATCCGGTTCCAGCCACAGGCGGTCACTTTGCAGCCGTACAGTCTGCTGTATCAGTGCCAGCGCTGTATTTAATGCCCCCATGGCAGCGCCATAGGTAATTGCTGTTGCTGCTGCATCGTCGCAGGTGACTGTCCAGAACACATTCAGATGGCGAATGTGCAATTTAAATACAGAATGGCGATCAAGCCACTGCATATGCCCCAGCACGCACTGCAACATAGCTTTGGGGTCTTCTTCCAGCACCTCTATCGCCCGTTCCAAGCGGCCACGAATACCAGAAGGCAGTTCGTCCAGTTCCTCTTCTGCTTCCGGGGGCGGTTCTTCGACTACAGGAGGCGGATTTGCAGGTGCGCCTTGTTCCGAAGGTGCTTGTGCAGAAGGTTCTGTTTTCGTTTTTTCCGTAACCGGTTCCGTCTGCTGCTCCGGTTGTTTGGGTACTTCCTTCTTTATAGTGGATAAGGTTTCACTTACAGCACTTTGCTTTTTGGCCTTCGCGCGGTACGCCCACAATGTGCGGCGAAAAGGTCCGTACACAACCGACAACCGGAATTTTCCGGGTTTATATTCAACGGAAAAGCCAAGCGGCAGCAGCAACGCCGTGATCAGTATCGCCGCCAGAATCAGCAGCAGAACCGCGAGAATTTTAAGTATAGCAAGCAATACAGGCATCGTTGCTCACTTCCATTCCAATTGTTCGCTGTCTGGTTCCGGAACTTCATCCGGCGTCTGTTCGGCCGTTTCTTCTACCCCCGCTTCATCGTGCAAAGGCGGAAGATCCTGCAGGCTCCCCAGTCCGAACACACGAAGGAATGTGTCGGTAACCTGAAAAGCTACCGGTTTTCCCGGCAGGTCCAATCGCCCAGCTTCCTCGATCAAGCCTTTTTCCAACAGTTTTGTAACTGTGGACGAAGAATCCACACCTCGAACCTGTTCGATAAAGCTGCGAGAAACAGGCTGGTTATAAGCAATTACAGCCAGGACTTCCAATGCTGCCGGTGAGAGCGGCGCATTGCGGCGTGTATCAAGAATTCGCTTGACAATCTCCCCATAATAGGGCCTGGTTGTCATCTGCCAGCGGTCCGGGCCAAAACGCAATAAAGCAAAACCGCTTTCCTGTTCATCGTATCGTTTTTGCAGACGTTCCAGCAAATCCTGCGTTTCCACGGTGGAAAGACGCAGTGCGTCAGCCAGCCGTTCCAGTTCAATCGGTTCGGCATGTGCAAACAGCATCGCTTCCAATGCGCCGATATGCCGCGCCTCATTCATGGGCATTGCCCTCCTTTTGTCTGTTATGGCTGCGATCCAGTTCCAGTGCGCCGTCCTGTTCCACACGAACACGCCCTGCTCGGATCAGTTCCAGCAATGCCAGGAAAGTTGCCACATTGGTACTGCGGCTTTCTTCCCTGCTGAACAGCTGATTCATCTTATGCAAACTTCCGCGCAGAAGCCCACGCAGCATATGGGAAACACGGCTTGCCACCGAAACAAACGGTGCCGTCACCAACGGTTCAAACCGTTCCTGAGTCGGTTTGCGCTTACGCAGGCTTCTCCCCATCAGGTTGAACCATGCCTGTACCAACAGGTTTGGATCATGGCGGCGTGTATATTCAGCAGCGCCGACCAGCGGCATGGGTTCGCGCACAGCTATGTACAGATCTCTTGCGCGGCTGCCCAACTGTGCAGCCACCTCTTTACAAGCACTGTACTCAATCAACCGTCCGGTCAGTTCGGCCTTCATCCGTTCGGCCTCCGGGCTCCGCGGCAACAACAGTGCACTCTTCATCTGCACAAGGTGGGCGGCCATATCAATAAACTCGCTGGAAACATCCATGCGGTTTGCTTGTAAGGTTCTGATTGCCGCCGTATATTGATCGATCAGCTCCATGATATTGACATCATAGAGATTCATCTTATTTTTGCCGACCAGATATAAAAGCAAATCCAGCGGGCCTTCAAAGTCTTCCAGCTTAAAAGTAAGTGCTTCTTGCAAAGTTACCCCCAGAGCAGTTCCACAAATCCTGTCAGTTCCACCAGGCGCCCCCACATGAAGTTGACCGCCGCAGAAAGCGGCCAATTGAGCAGGCCGAAAAAGACCAGAAACAGAACCGCAATCATAATATAACGCTCATACCGCATGGCTTTGAAATACAATCTTTGCGGCAAAAACAACAGTACAATGCGGCTGCCGTCAAAAGGCGGAACAGGAATCAAATTAAAGATGGCCAGACTTAAATTCATAACCACCATATCATAAAAAAACAGCATCAGAACCGGAATCCTGTTACCCATACCGCTGTACACAATGCACTTGTACACGATCATGGACGCCCATGCCAGTAAAAAATTGCTGAGCGGACCGGCGGCAGCCGATACTGCCATACCAACCTTGGGATTTTTGTAGTTTCGCGGATTGACCCCTACCGGCCTTGCCCAGCCAACACCGCCAACCAACATACACAATGCACCCAGCGGATCAAAATGGCGCAACGGATTCAGGGAAAGTCTGCCTGCACGAACGGCTGTATCATCCCCCAGCCAATGGCTGACAAGGGCGTGCGACGCCTCGTGAAATGGAATGGCAATCAGAACAACAACAGCTCGCAAAAGATATTGCACAATTTGATACGGCGAAAGCAAGCCGTTCAAAACAAACACCACCCCATTAAAATTTCATCTTATTATATCGTACAAAATGGCTCAAAACAAGCCCCCAACACTTTTACCGAAGGCAGCGCAGGACGAATTTCGGTCAACCGAAGATTTTCACAAAATAAGTTCAACTTTTTTGTGCAAAGGGCTTGCAATTTCAGGAAATATTCGTTATAATAGTACAGCTATTGAAAAGGAGGTGCAAGCAATATGGCCAAATGTTCTTGCTGTGGCAAGGGTGTCACGTTCGGTATCAAGGTTTCTCACTCTCATCGTCGGAGCAACCGTACCTGGAACCCCAATGTCAAGCGCGTGAAGGCGATCGTGGACGGTTCCCCGAAGTATATCTACGCCTGCACCCGCTGCCTGCGCTCTGGTAAAGTTACCCGCGCGGTCTGATTGGAAAGAAAAATTGCCGGTCACGTCCGTGGCCGGCTTTTTCTCTTTTTCGGCCTAATTGTAAGGAGTATACCATGCTGCCCCAGGACCCTATTATTCTATTAAGCTATGTAAATACCAAACTGCGTGACCGCGATGCCAGTCTGGCTGCGTTCTGCGAGGAAGAAGAAGCCGACTCTTCGGCTTTATGTGCGGCCCTTGCGGAAGTGGGATACGAGTACGATCCTGCACAAAACCAGTTTGTGTAAACCCGTTTTGTGAGAGAGGAAGTCGAATCATTCATGAATTTTGTTTTCGTCAGCCCGCATTTTCCCAAAACGTATTGGAATTTTTGCGAGCGACTGCGCCGCAACGGCGTCAATGTGCTGGGCATCGGCGACGCACCTTTTGACGAAATCCCCTACGAATTAAAAGATTGTCTGACGGAGTATTACCGTGTGGACAATCTTGGGAACTACGATGAGATGGTCCGCGCCGTCGGTTATTTCACCTTCCATTACGGAAAAATCGATTGGCTGGAATCCAATAACGAGTATTGGCTGGAAATGGACGCACAGCTGCGTACCGACTTCAACATTACAACCGGTGCACAGAATGATTTCATCGAGCGCATCAAATTCAAGAGCAAAATGAAAGAAAGTTATCGCGCTGCCGGTGTTCCTATTGCCCGTCACCACATGGTCAGCACCATCAGTGCTGCCCGCCAGTTTATTCAAAATGTAGGTTATCCGGTCATTGTGAAACCGGATAACGGTTGCGGTGCGGAAGCGACCTACAAACTCAAAAACGACAGCGATCTTCGGGCTTTTTTTGCAAAGCTGCCCAGCATTCCCTACATTATGGAAGAGTACATCAACGGCACCATCGTCAGTTTTGATGGCGTTGCCGATTCCCACTGCATACCGCTGTTCTATACATCCAACGTCTTCCCTACCCCGCTTCTGGACATTGTCAGCCAAAAAGGGGATCTTGCGTATTGGACGCAAAAGCATGTTCCCCCCGCATTGAAAGATGTGGGTTTTCGAACCATCAAAGCCTTCGGCGCCAAAAGCCGTTTCTTCCATTGTGAGTTTTTCCAATTGAATGAAGATAAACCCGGCTTAGGACAGAAGGGCGACTATGTAGCGTTGGAGGTCAACATGCGGCCTGCGGGCGGATACACCCCCGACATGATCAACTTCGCCAATTCGGTGGACTGTTACCAGATCTGGGCTGATATGGTGTGTTACGACGAGGTCCGCAACCTGGATTTGCGCGGTCCTAAATACTACTGTGTGTATGCCTCTCGCCGGGAATGCCACCGTTACAAACATTCCCACGAACAGATTATGGCGCGTTACGGCAGCCGTATGAAAATGTGCGATGAGTTGCCCTTGGCCCTGCGCCTTGACATGGGTGACTGGATGTACACCGTTAATTTGCGCAGCAGTTCCGAACGGGATGCATTTATCCGGTATGTGCAGGAACGTGCCTGATTCTTCCCTTGACATTAACCATATAAGATTGTACCTGCGCCGCGCGGAAAGAATTCGTTCTTTCTTCGTGGTGTTTTCTTTTGCCCTTCTGCGAAACATATCCCAGTTTGCAAAAAACCGGCATGACACTGTGCGTCATGCCGGTTTTTACATTATTCTTTTTCTACTACCACAACAGAGTCTTTGTCATAGTACGGTGTAAGCCCCCACATATCCGGCCCCACCGATACGTCCGTATAAAACAGCAGCCAGGGACGTTCTTCCGCTCCTAATGGGCTGATGGCTACATCCGGTTGAGAGGCATCATTCAAAGCGCGTTCCCGTTCGTCCAGTGCCGCAGCAAAACGTGCCGCTTGTCCGTCCGCCAGTTCGTAAGCAGCTTCCAGACTGGTTGCAAAGTAATTGTCCTGCCCTTCTTTCACCGTATGGCTTCCGATGCAGGCCATGCAAACCAGCATTCCGGCTACAACCACCGGCAAACGGCGCCCGTGCCGCAGCAGAAACCGCTCTGCAGGTACCAGCGACAGCCCTCGTACTCGTTCCAGCCATCCGAACAGCAAAAACTCCGAAACTGCCAAGCCCAGAAGGAAGGTCATCCATACCACATTCAGTAACCGACCGGCACCGATGCCCCCCATCGTGTAAGAAGGCAGGAAAATCATCGCCCACATGAGGATGAAAGTCCCTGCAATCCCCATCCAGGGATAGCGAAACATCCGATCGGAAATCATCTGGCTTTGTGCCAGACGATGCAGAGGCAAAGCAAGCAAAAGCAGCAGACAAAGCAGCGGAACATCCAGCCACCGAATCCACTCCATAGCCGCCAACAAAAAGCTTTTGACAACCGCTTCCAGGAAGCCTGCCTGTGCAAAGCCATCGGTTCGGACACTGGTGCCCGGTGCAGTAATGTTAATCAGCAACCCCGCCAGAGATGCCACCAATGTGGGGCAAATCCAGAAATTTTTCCGCCGCAGGCACACCACTGCTATCAACAGAAGTACCAGGAGATTGAGTTCACCAACCACCTGATGGCCACCACCGATAGTCAACCCTATCAGCACCCCTGCGCCCGCATAGCAAAACCGACGCTTCTTGCTGATGCTGTTCGGTGTGAACAGTGCTACTGCGATTCCTGCGTTGAGCACCGTAAGAGCAAAATACGGCAGATAGTTCATAGCGCCGTTGAACCAATAGAGACCTTCTACCGGCGAGGGCATGCCTTCGATAAAGGCAAACAGGAACAGCACCGACAAGGCCAACGGAAGGCGTCTTTGTGCCGGTTCCAGCCGGTTCACAATCAGACGAGAACAGGCATACAGACACAGAAACAGCGGTACCAATACACATGCCAGCGTCAGTCCGTACCAGGCATTTCCAAAAATCGCAGGCTGCAGTGCCAGTATAAAACCGGAAACATACAACCCTTGCCAATTCCGGAAGAAATAGACTGTTGTTTCCCAGGCAGCTGCCAGCAACCGCGGCCAATCTGCACCATACTGCTGTACAACTGCGTGCGTTCTTGCCGCATAGACATAGTCGTCGGCCGAAGGCCGCGCGTAAAACGCCAACATCACAACCGGAATCAACAACACAGCAATTGCAAGAATAAACCGGCGCAGCCAGCGCTTCTGCGCTGCCGCATCATGCCAGAAGTCCATACTTTCAATATTCCTTTTCTGCACTTATGGATTTCCAAGGATCATCTGCAGGAAATACACCCACTGTTTTTCCCACCAGGGCCAGTCGTGGGAAACATCCTGTCCCCAGATATCTACAATCGGATGGATGTTTTTGCTTTCCAGAATTGCCTGCAGCTCTTTCGTAGAAGCCAGGAGATCTCCTTCCCAGGCCCCCTGGCCGCAGCACATAATAAATTTATCTGCCTGCTCGTACAGCTTTTTGTAGGGATGATTTTCGGGGAAATTCCGCATATAGTCACAGGGAGAATTCCGGTAGACCAGATCGTCCATGTAATCTCCAAAGAACATCCGCGACGAGTACAGACCGCTCAACGCAATGGTACCGTTGTACAAATCGGGACGGCGCAGATAGAAATTCACAGCATGGCCGCCGCCCATACTGGCACCACCCACCAGGACCCGGCCGGTATGGTCCTCGCCCTGCTCCCGGTTGATTTCCAGAATACGGGGAGTAAGTTCTTCGCAAATATAATTATACCAACGTTCCTGCATCTCAATGCGCGGACGTTCCGGGCCATGATTGTCCCAACTTTCGGGGTCAATGCTGTCCGCGGTAAAAATCTGCAATTTTCCGCTGTCAATCCAGGGCGCGGCAAGATTGCACATGTTCCGGTCTTCCCAGTCGTAAAAGCGTCCACTCTGACAAGGGAAAATAATAATCGGGCGCCCGGCATGGCCGTATGCCTTGAATTCCATAAACCGATCCAGATAACGACTGTACTCCTTATAATAGCGGATCTGCATGGCAGTTCCCTCCTATTTATAAAAAAATCGTTTGTTCAAATCCAAAAGCCCCACCATAGCATGCATGGGACCGCTGGAAGATGTTTTGAATACCCAATAATAAGCAAGCGCCAGCGCCTCGCGTAAATAGCAGGGCAACACGCTGCGCCACGGCGTAGTGGAAGGCAGCGAAGTGACCTGTGTAAACCCGGCTCGTTTGGCATAACACCCCGCCCGGTAACAATGGAACGCGTTGGACACATATACAATGGGTGTATTCTCATCAAATCCATACTGCTGAAGCAATTCCAGCGACAAGGAAAAGTTTTCCTCCGTGGAAGTCGATGCATTTTCTGCCACAACACGTTCAGGCGGCAATCCCTTTTCAATCAGGTAGTCACGCATCGCCTGCCCTTCCGGCACCCATTCATCGCGTCCCTGCCCGCCGCTGGTCACCACAAACACATCCGGGTGAGCCATAGCATAATCATATGCCTTATCCAAACGGTAACGAAGCAAGGTGCTTGGCTTATCCCGACGCAGACCGGCCCCCAATACAACAACCACTTTTTCCTGCCCTGTGGGGGGATTGGCATAACCACTGACCGCCACAAAAGCAACCAGTCCCGCATACAGAACACCAATGACCAGCAGGCACCACCAGACGATGCGCCCGGCCCCGGGTGCATGAAACCATGTGTGCAAAGGCTTTCGCCAGATGGCGTAGGCTGCGATCATTGCCGTCAGCAACCAGACCATCAGGTTGCCCATGTTGAAGTTGCTGGTCAAAGCCAGGCCGATTGAATAAGCAACCAGTGCAGCGGCCACAACATAAAGCAGTATAACCGGCATCTTACTTGCAAATTTCATCATAAACTCCACAGCCTGCGGGGCAATAAGGAACCTGCAGGCTCTGGCAGACCGTGTCGGCAATGGTGGCAAAGCTGTAACGCGTATGCAGATTCACGCCCCCACGGATCTCATCGCCATAAACCAGGAACGGCACATACTCACGCGTATGATCTGTGGTTTTTGTATAGCTGGGATCGCAGCCATGGTCTGCCGTAACCATCAGTACATCTCCGGGACGCATTTTCTCCATGAATGCAGGCAGCCAATCATTAAACTCTGCCGCAGCGGCCGCATAACCGGCCACATCGCGCCGATGCCCGTACAGCATATCAAAGTCCACCAGATTGACAAAAGCCAGACCTTCGAAATCACGATCCGCCAATTCCAGTGTCACCTTGAGTCCTTCGGTATTGCCGCTGGTACGGATTGTTTCGCCAATGCCTTTTCCTGCAAAAATATCATAGATTTTGCCCACGCCGATGGTTTCCTTACCGGCTGCCTGAATCGCATCCAACATGGTATCATGCGGCGGCACAAGGCTGTAATCATGACGCCGCGGCGTACGGGTAAAGGTTTGGGCGTTTTCTCCCGTAAAAGGCCTTGCAATCACTCGGCCTACACCGTATTTGCCTACCAGCAGCGCGCGAGCCTGCTCACAGATTGCATAAAGCTTCTCGATGGGAACAATGGATTCATGAGCTGCAATTTGGAAAACGCTGTCCGCTGAAGTATAAATAATGAGTGCACCGGTTTTTACATGTTCTTCGCCATAATCACGAATCACGTCGGTGCCGGAATAGGGCTTATTGCAAAGCACTTTGTACCCGGTTTTTGCCGTAAATTCATCCAACAATTCCTGAGGAAAACCGTTCGGGAAGGTGGGCAGCGGATCGGCACTCAAAAGTCCCGCAATCTCCCAATGTCCAATGGTCGTATCTTTACCGGCACTTGCCTCGCGCAGCCGCGCAAAGCTACCCAACGGGTTCTCCACAGGTGCCCCGCAGGTTACCCCGTCCAGGTTAAACATGCCCAGCTCTGCCAAATGATTTCCCTTGAAATTCGGGTGCGCTGCAATAGCTGCCAACGTATTGGTTCCTTCATCACCAAAAAGTGCTGCATCCGGTTCTGCTCCAATGCCGAAGCTATCCAGCACAATGAGAAATACTCGTTTTGCCATAGTCTTGAATCTCCTGTCTGCATGTAAAGTTTGCACCGGGCACAGGAACAGATTCTGCAGGATGATTGATCGTACCAAACCAATGTGGCCGCCACGATTCACCAGAATCCGCCTAAGTCCCGATAAACGCCGGAATTCAGTATTTCAAACTTAAATATTGTATTTTATTATACCTTAAAATTTCCGAAAAGTAAAACACTAAATGGCCGCTTCTGTTTGCAGATTATCCAAAGGTAAAAAGCCTGTAAAAGCCTGTGTGGGGCTTGTGTATGTTGCACATTTTGTAGTATAATAAGTTCGTATAATGTTTATGATCGAGAATCTATGGAGGGATAAGTATATGCGTAAAACAAAAATTGTTTGCACAATGGGCCCGTCCACCGATAAGCCTGGTATTCTCCGCCAGTTGCTGGAAAACGGTATGGATGTTGCCCGTTTTAATTTTTCTCACGGCGATTACGCTGAGCATAAAGGTCGTCTGGATGCACTGCGTGCATTGACCTCCGAAATGGATCTTCCCGTTGCCGCCATGCTGGATACCAAGGGTCCGGAAATTCGTCTGGGCACCTTTGCCAACGGGGCAGAGACCCTGACCTCCGGTCAGAAGTTTACCCTGACCACCCGTGATGTGGAAGGCACAAATGAGATTTGCGCCATCACCTATAAGGATCTCCCCCGCGACGTACAGCCCGGCGGTCGTATTATGCTGGATGACGGTCTGATTGAATTGACCATCGATCAGGTCACCGACACCGATATTCTGTGCACCGTGCAGAATGACGGCGTAATCAAAACCAAGAAGGGCGTCAACGTTCCCGGCGTGCATCTGTCCATGCCCTACATGAGCCAGCGCGATCGTAACGATATTCTCTTTGGCATCGAGCAGGGCTTTGACCTGATTTCTGCCAGCTTCACCCGCAATGCGCAGGATATCATGGAGATTCGCCATCTTCTGAACGAGCATGACTGCACCATGCGCATCATTGCAAAGATCGAGAACCAGGAAGGCATCGACAACATTGATGAAATCCTGACTGTTGCCGACGGTATTATGGTTGCCCGTGGTGATATGGGCGTAGAAATCGACTTTGCCGAAATTCCTGCCATTCAGAAGCATCTGATTGACCGCGCCATGAGCGCCGGCAAAATCTGCATTACGGCTACGCAGATGCTGGATTCCATGATGGTGAATCCCCGCCCGACCCGTGCCGAAATCACCGACGTTGCCAACGCTATCTACGATGGTACCGGTGCCGTTATGCTTTCCGGCGAAACCGCTGCCGGCAAATATCCGGTGGAAGCTTTGAAGGCTATGGCAACCATTGCCGAAACTACTGAAGCCGATTCCAGCTTTGACAGTCTGGTACACCACGCCGGTGCCCACGACTCTCACCTGACCATTGGCGCCGCTGTCGGTCATGCTGCCTGCACGACGGCTACCGATATTGGTGCTTCCGCCATCATTTCCGCTTCCAAGAGCGGTGAAACAGCCCGTCTGCTGAGCCGCTTCCGTCCTGATACCCAGATCATCGCCTGCGTGCTGGATGAAAGCACCCGCCGCCAGATGAACATTTACCGCGGTGTGACTCCCCTGCTGATGGATTACGCCAATTCCACCGATGAGCTGATTTCCATGTCGGTAGCCGCCGCTGAAAAAGCCGATTTGATTCATTCCGGCGACTTGGTAGTTGTAACGGCTGGCGTTCCCGTCGGCGTTTCCGGCACTACCAACATGATCAAGATTCACCTCGTTGGCAACACGCTGCTTGCAGGTGTCGGCATTGGTCAGCACAATGCCAAGGGCGAGGTTTGCGTCTGCCGCAGCGCTGCCGAGGCAGCCAAGAAGTTCAAACCCGGTCAGATCCTGGTTGTCCCCTTCACCACCAACGCAGCTCTGCCTTTCATGCGTGACGCTGCCGGCATCATTACAGAGGAAGCCGGTACCAACAGCCATTCTGCCATTGTTGGTTTGACGCTGGATAAGGCGGTTATCGTTGGCGCTACCAACGCTACCCGCACACTGAAAGACGGCATGACAATTTCTATGGACTGCTCTCGCGGTGTGGTCCAGGCCATGCCGGAATGAAGGAGTCTCCACGATGGAACGAATCGCCAGTTTTTGTGTTGATCATACCAAATTGCTTCCGGGCATGTATCTTTCCCGGCAGGACGGTCCAAACGGTGAAATCCTGACCTGGGATATCCGCATGAAGCGCCCTAATCAAGGGCAATATTTGTCCCCTGCTGCGGCACATACCCTGGAGCACATGTTTGCCACGTATGCTCGTAACAGCGCCTACAGCCACGGGGTTGTGTACGTGGGCCCCATGGGGTGCCTGACCGGTTTTTATCTGGTAACGATCGGCTTGAACGGTGGGGAGGCATTGGAACTTGTTCGCAGCGCCTTTTCCTGGATGGCTTCTTATGAGGGAGAAATTCCCGGTGCTTCTGCTGAGGAATGCGGCAACTATCTGATGATGGACCCCATTGCTGCCCGGGCTGAAGCTGCAGCGATGCTGCCGGTTTTGAACGCCTTGGATGCAGATCACCTGAGGTATTGATCTTTTTCGCAAAACCATAAACCAAAACGCCACCCCGTAAAAGGGGTGGCGTTTTTTGTACCTATTTCATGTTTTTGTGTTTCCGTGAGACTATACAAATTTGGGAAAAGAGTAGTGTTGGAAAAAGTTTGCCTTGTAAATTCTCCTATATAAGAAATTCCCTTTCCCATAAGGTTTGTGTTACGAGAAAGGGAAACTATATTTTACGCTATGAAGAAAAGGACACTCAGATCAATGCAGCCGTAATCAAAGCCATCTTATATACTTCTTCAGCATTGCATCCGCGGGACAAATCGTTGATAGGAGCGTTCAAGCCCTGCAAAATGGGACCGTAGGCTTCAAAACCGCCCAACCGCTGTGCAATCTTGTAGCCGATATTGCCAGCATTGATGTTGGGGAAAATAAAGGTGTTGGCATACCCTGCTACAGCAGAGCCGGGGGCCTTGAGCTGGCCAACTTCCGGTGCAACCGCCGCATCAAACTGCAGTTCACCATCCACCTTCAGTTCGGGATGTGCTTCCTGTACACGAATGGTAGCGTTGCGCATCTTGTCAACGGTCTCGCCTTTGCCGGAACCTTTGGTGGAATAGGACAGCAGTGCCACACGCGGGTCGATACCGAAGATCTCTGCAGTGTGCGCTGTTTCTACCGTAGACTCTACGATCTCATCCTCACTGGGATCAATGTTGATGGCACAGTCGCCCATGGCAATGCTCTCATTGCCGCGCATAAGGATGAAGCAGGAGCTTACCGACTTGATGCCCGGTTTGCATTTGATCAGCTGCAGTGCCGGACGAACGGTATCGGCTGTAGAATAAGTGGCACCGCCCAGCAGGCAATCCGCTTTCCCCATCTTTACCAACATGGTGCCGAAGTAGTTGGATTTGGACAATGCTGCACGGCACTGCTCCTCCGTCATCTTACCTTTGCGCAGTTCCACCATTTTGGAGACCATTTCGTCAAAACCTTCATAAGCAGCGGGGTCCAAAATTTCTGCGCCGGTAATATCAAAGCCACCTTCAGCCGCCGCTTTGTTGACAGCCTCGGGATTGCCCAGCAGAATCACACGCAAGGTCTTACCTGCCAACAGACGGCTGGCGGCCGACAGGATGCGCTCGTCGGTGCCTTCGGTAAAGACAATAGACTTGGACTCTGCGCGCAGTTTGGCTTCAAAATTTTCAAAAATGGACATACAAAAAACTACCTCCATATCATTTAACGCAGAAATATTGACAAATATCCTCTGCTTGACACTTACAGAATAATTATAACATCGATTTTCTCTTTTGCAAAGAATCTGTGCGTTTTCGCTACAGATTGCGCAAAAAATATGCGATACCGCAAGATACCTCACAAAGTTAATAAAATGACAAATTTAGATTGGTATTTTTTTGTCAATTCCGACATGGCGGTTCATAACCGTATGCTCGGTAAAACGCAGCAATATCCGTCTCATTTTGTACCACCACAGCCTGCAGCAGACGGCCTGTTTTGGTATCCAAAAAGCCGATCAATGTTTCCCCTGTGCAGATGCTGCTCTGGGTGGTGATGTTCTTCCGACCCAATCCCTGGGGCGGCGTTAAAATAACAGTACTTCTGTGTTTCTTTAAACAGTCAAACCACATGAAACCATCCTCCCAACCAGAATGCCAAAGCAATCTGCGCTATCAGGATCAGCGGCATTCCCAACACAAAATACCAGTGCTTGGTTTTATGATGCCAAACATACATGCCCAACCAGGCGCCAAGACTTCCTCCTGCCAACGCCGCCGCAAACAAAGTATGCTCCGGTATACGCCAGCGGTGTTTTTGCGCACGTAGTTTATCTGCCGCCATAAGACAAAATGCCACTAAATTGATAAGCGTCAAATACAGCAACCACAATTTCATTATACTATTACGACGCTCCTTCCTCGCCGGCCTGTTTCAAATGTGAGTGTATTACAAATAATCCCCCAGGCGAACCCAAAGGGTTCACCTGGGGGCACATGTGGTGGAGCGTCCGCAACCAACGATGAACACCCTTCGCAGTTGGTCAGGTCCCCCTCAAGCCCCTCCTCGATCTCGCCCAGCAGGATGTTATCAATTGTGATTGGTGTGTCGCTGCCGTTCAAAATCAAGGTGAACCGGTCATCATACAAATATATCGCCCGGAGAAAGATATTGATGATCCCACGCTTGATGTTCTCGTCGTTCTTGTCTCCTTGCCTGAGCGAGTAGAGATAGGCTCTAACCTGGGGTGCTGTCAAAGTCACCTGTTTTGCCATCTCGACAGCCAACTGTGCTTGCAGTTCCTCTTTTTCGTGCTGGCGTTTTTCAATCCGCCCAGTGATCATGTCGGCCGCCTGTCCCCGCTCCAGTGCCTTCCAGAGATTTTCAATGGCGGTATCCGCTTCCTGGATGGCAACTTTGATGCGTTTCATGGATGCTGTGTCCCGGTTGGATTCACAGACCTCAGATACCGAGGCCGCAATCCGCTCAATGTTGCTATCTGTCAGCAACTTGCGGCACTCCAACACCACACGATCCTCAATTTTCTCTTTACCGATGACCTTCTTTTTGCATTTGCGCCGTTTGAAATTATTGCAGGCGTAGTAGTGATAGGTCTTGCCGGATTTTCCTGTACCACCGTAACCGGTCATCATCTCCCGGCAGTAGCCACAGAACAGCTTTGTGGTGAGCAGATACTCTTCCCGCCCTCTAGCTCGGGCAGGTGCTTTTTTGTTGCGATCAAGGATATAGTGGACACGCTCAAACAGCTCATCTTCGATGATACGAGGCATACCGCCCGGCGTTTCCTGTCCTTTGTAGAGGTAATACCCGATGTAACGCCGGTTGTTTAAAATGCGGTGGACGCTGTTTTTATTAAAGGGTTTGCCAAGAGAAGTCGTGAGCTTTCTGCGGTTCAAATCACGGATAATGTCTGCAACTGTTTCTCCACTGGCATACCGTTCAAAAATCTCCCGGACAATCTTTGCTTCTTCCTCATCTACATAGTACCGACGTTCGGAATCCACCTTATAGCCCAAACCAGGATTGCTGCCATTGGCCAAACACTTTTGCGCATTGATCTCCATGCCCCGGCGAATCTTTTGGGAAAGCTCCGCCGAGTAGTATTCAGCCATACTTTCCAGAACGCCTTCCACCAGAATGCCGCTGGCATCATCGCTGATGTTTTCCCGTGCGGAGATCACCCGTACACCGTTCTTTTTCAGTTTTGCCTTGTTTATGGCACTGTCATAGCGGTTGCGTGCAAAGCGGTCGAGTTGATAAACAAGAACACCTTCAAAGGTATGCTTATCACTGTCAGCAATCATCCGTTGGAACTCTGCGCGGCTGTCGGTGGTTCCGCTCTGGGCACGGTCGATATACTCTCCGACAACGAGATAGCCGTTGTTTTTAGCATACTCATAACAGGTATGGAGCTGTCCCTCAATGGATTGCTCAGTCTGACTATGACTGGAGTAGCGAGCATAGATGACAACATTCATTGTTTCGCCTCCCCAAGCATTTGCAGTAGCGTCTCCTTGAGCCGCGCATTCATAGGAGATGTGGGGTCAAAGCACATTTCCACAAACTTCTGCATCTGGGGGTCGTTCTGCTGAATTTTAGGCTTGTACTCATACAGCTTGCCCTGAGGATTGTCCGTGCGTCCAAAGATATAGTCCATAGATACATCAAAGTAATCCGCATACCGGGTAAGCGTCTCAAATGTGGGTGAAGCCTGGTTGAGCTCATAGCGGTTCAGGCTGGATTGTTTGACGCCGACGATCTCGGCCATTTTAACCTGGGACAGCTTAACACTTTCCCGCAGAGACCGCAATCTTTCTGCTACTTCTTTCAAGCGATACACCCCCTGTCTGTATAACTTAATTTTATCAGATAAGAGGATAACATTCAACCCTATATTAACATAACATCATGGAATCAAATCAGAAAGAAACGCAGATCTATGCGATACTGTCTCGGAATCCAAACATATAGGCGCAAGCAATGCTTGTGGCTATCCATCGCCACAAACTGCTTGTTGAGGGCAACGCCCCCAAACCCCTTTGAACGTAGAATTTTCATTCTGCGGCTGCGCGTTCTGCGAACGCTTTTTTATCTCCATGCCCCCACAACAGGGCATGGAGATAAAAACCAAACCTCACTTCACAATTTATATTCCAAGGCGATGCCTTCTCATAAAAAGTTTATGGCTTAAAAATATTAATCAGATTCTAAAATCATAATCAACCGAGAGCATTTCTCTGTACATTACTGTTGAGCACAATATCGATCCAACATCATTTTTTCATATGCGTCCAGATTAAATTTCTTTTGCAGCATATATCTGTTCTTTAAAAACCACTGAAGCTGATCATCCAACGAATCTCCAATCATAGAACTTCGTTCGATTTTTCTAACCGTGATAATGGGTACTCCTTTTTCTATCATGTCTGTTCCCAGAAAGGTTTTAGCTCCAATTTCAAAATATCGAATCACTTTGCTAAGATCCAGCGGTTCCTTTAAGGGAGTCCCAACCAGAAAAAAGGCATGATTAATCAATGTTTCAAACAAGCTTAAAATTCGCGGTAACTGATATTCGATTGTATCCTTCACATCCCTAAAAACAGCACGATATGTTTCGTTTACAAATTTGCTATCAGACTCACCCTGAATATGGATTCTTTCGTATTGATCAAAACGATATTGAAGTACCCCTAGGTAACCTTTTTCAGCATATTTTTTAGAAAAATATTTAATAGCTGAAATCTGAGTTTCTTTTATCTCCCCAACTTCCGACCATATACACAGAATTGCATCAAAATAACCATTATTAATAAATTGGGAAATATTAACACGATCTACTCCCTTAAATGATGAAATTCGTTTGCAAATCAAAGACAAAATCTGTTCCTGCTTTTTTCTTTCAATAAGTCGATTTTGAAAAAACACTTCATCAGGAAGAAGCTGTGTATTTAATTGAATCGCCAATTTTCGCTTCTGATTTGCCGGAGAAAGATCCTGTATGGATACATTTTCAAGATCCAAATCATCTAACAACACTTGATTACTTAAAATTTTGAAATCCAAGCTAATGTCTTCACTGGCCTCAATTTTAATTGTGTCCTTATCTAAATATACTATATTGCCAATAAAATGTTGAAGATATCTTCCCGCTCGCCCATTAATATTTAGCAACAAAAATTTACGTCCTGCAGCATTTTCACCAGAAGGGTTGTTATAAACAATTACAGTCTTTGCATTAGTATTAACGCCTTCCACTATAGTTGAAGTACAAAACAAAAGAGGCAATTGCTTTTGATTAAAAATGGACATAATTTCTCTCTGAAAATACTTGGGAAACTTACCATTATGAATACCTACGCCTCGGCTTAAAGCGAACAGAAAATCCCATTGATTTATAGATGTTTTCGTTTGGTTGTCAAAGCGACAGTTAAAATTTCGAGTCACGTGATCTATAAACATTTGAATTTGCGGACTTTGTATCGGTTCCACTTCTTCACAAAAGGCTTTGGCGTATTTTTCTGTAAAGCCAGGATATAGGCAAAATACAATTGCTGGATTACTTTTATCAATTTTTAGATATTTAACAACATATGCTAATTTATCTTTTTTCGAAGACTTTCCTGTTGCTTCTTGTGTTTCTTCGAAAGGTGTCTTTTGCCTCAACGTCGTCGTATGGTAATCAATTCTGTTTTTCAATGTCGGCTCAAAATGGACTTCAAAAGGGTAAACCTGATATTTTTCCAGCATCTTGGCGAAGCCAAATTTCAGTGCATTTAACTTAATAAAAGTACAGTTTACAAGGGACTACACAGGGTAGGTATCTGACGGGAGGGGTGCCGCCAGTCAGATTTTCCATGTGATGTTCAAGCTGTCGCTTGTGGCGGCTATGGTGGTGATCATCAAATCCACCACACGCCGCTTGTCATCAAAAGATACATTCTCCCAGGTATCGAGGTAGCCGGAAATCTGGCTGACCTGTTCCGGGCTGATGGCCTCCACAGTCAACTCCGCTATCCTTGCCAGAAGTTCCTGCTTGCGCCCGTCCAGTTCCGCTATCTTCACATTCACATAGGAGAACAGGACATTGTTTGCCCCCGTCAGACTGTCCACCAGCTTTTCAATCTCGCTGTCTACATGGGCAAGTTCCACTTGCAGGGCGGTGATTTTCGGGTTTGCCTTTGCCGCTTTCTTTTTTCCTGTCAGCGTCTTGTAGCTTGCCAGCTTCTTTACCATCTGCTGATAAACAACCGCTTCCAGTTCCGAAGTGATGATTTTCCCACAGCCAGGACAGCTTTTATTGTCCAGCCGTTTCGTGCAGCGGAGATACTGTTTGCCGGAGGGATTGTAGATACTCATAAGAGCATACCCGCAATTCCCGCACTTGATTTTTCCTGCCAGCCATGTGTGGGTGGCTTTCCGGGCAGACTGGATTTTCATGTTGTTCATCAGCTTCTTGCGGCAGGTCAGCCAGATGTCGGAGGGAACAATGCCCTCATGGGGAGCCAGTACCAGCATTTGGTCTTTCAAGTCGTTCTTTTTGCTGGGCTTCACATCCCGCCCTTGATACAGATAGCAGCCGTTCATGCCTGTAAAATCGGCAGCGTCATTGACAATGACCGTCCCTTGACTTTTGAAAAATTCGTACACATCAAGGTCTGCCTGCACATAGACAGGATTGCGTAACATCTGCGCCAGCGTGGGGCGTATCAGCTCTTTGCCATGGAACAAAATCCCCTGTTCGGCAAAGTACCGGGTAATGTCCCCGTAGGAAGTTGTGGGCTGGGCGTACATCTCAAACATCAGCCGGATATTGGCCGCTTCCTCCGGGTTTACCACCAGCTTCTTTGTGTTGATACCGTCCATCTTAATCGGCTCTGTATGGAAGCCGTAAGGGGCTTTCCCGCCCATCTTGAAGCCCCGCTGACTGCGGGAGTAGTAAGCGTCCGTTACCCGCTTCTGTATCGTTTCCCGTTCAAGCTGGGCGAACACGATACAGATATTCAGCATGGCCCGTCCCATCGGCGTGGAGGTATCAAACTTTTCCGTAGAGGACACAAACTCCACATTGTACTGCTGGAACAGCTCCATCATGTTGGCAAAGTCCAGAATGGAACGGCTGATACGGTCGAGCTTGTAAACCACGACCTTTGCAATCAAGCCCCGCTTGATGTCCCGCACCAGTTCTTGAAACTTCGGACGGTCTGTGTTCTTGCCGCTGTACCCTTTGTCTGTGTATTCCTTGCAGTTACCGCCTTTCAACTCGTATTTGCAAAATTCAATCTGGCTTTCAATGGAAATGCTGTCCTTTTTGTCTACCGATTGTCTTGCATAGATTGCGTCTATCCGATTGTTCATATTGTCGCTCCTTTTCTTAAAAAAGAAACGGAGCTGCTGACAGTTCTATTATACCGCCAGCAGCCCCGCAAATCAATGATGGGTTTGGAAAACCTTATGTCCCGGCTTCCTCACTCTCCCGCTTGTCGGCGTACTTGCGGAACACCTCATAAAGCTGCTGTTCCAGTTCCCGGCGTTTGGCTGCTTCCTGTTCCGGCGTGAACACCGGGGAGAGATTTTCCAGTGTGATTTCCTTTCCCTGAAAAGTCACGATTTCGATTTCCTTTTTGTATCTGATATTACTTATAAGATCACCTTTCCTTTCCATGCTGCCGCTGTTGCCGTTTCAGTTCCGCTAAAATCTCCGGCGGGATACGGTCAACCAGCCGCCGCATATCGTCCAGTTCGCTTTTTAACTTCGCCCGTTCCATCGTGTCATTCATCTTGCCTTTTTCGCTGGCCTTTGCCCTGACTTCCAGCTTTTCATTTTCCGCTAACAAGTCATTGATTGTGACCTTGTATTTTTTCAGTTGCCCGGAGAAGTTCTCCATCTGCGGAAACCACTTTTTCAGCATGGAGAGGGCTTCCTCTTTCTTCTTTCCGGCGTTCAGCGGGGTAATGCCGGAGAGAACCGCTTCAATGGCCCTCGCCTGTTTGGAGAGGTTGACCGCCTGTTTGAACAGCCGGGTGGGGATATGCTTCCGGCCCGTCTTGCTGGCGCTTTCCCCACGCTCCAGGTCGGGGTACTGCTCCACCATACAGGCGTGAAAATCGTCCTGCCACTTCGTCAGATTGGCCCGGTTGCCGATAATTTCTTTGGCGCACAGGCGGTTGTCCTTTGTCAGCGGCACAAAGACCAAGTGCAGATGGGGCGTTTTTTCATCCATGTGTACCATAGCCGAAACGATGTTCTCCCGGCCCACCCGGTCAATGAGGAAGTCCGCCGCCCTCTGGAAGTAGGCCGCTATCTCCTTTGGGGACTTGCCCTTGAAAAACTCCGGGCTGGCGGTAATCAGCGTGTCCACAAACCGAGTGCTGTCCTTGCGGGTGCGGCATCTGGCCTGCTCGATGCGGCTCTGAATGAAATGGTAGTAGCGGCCATCCGGCTTGACGATGTGGAAATTGTACTTGCTCCGGCTGGTGTCAATGTCCGGGTTGCTGGCGTACTGCTCCTTTTTCCGTTCATGGTGGGCTTCCAGCGGCCCCGCCGGGTGGCCCTTGTGCTTCTCAAATCGCAAAATTGCGTGTTGTGCCATTGAACTCCTTTCCCCATTCCATTCCTTTCCGGCGGGTTTTCCCGCCGAAAATATCTCTGATAGGATTGGAATGGAATGAATGTAAATAGATGGTTTTAATCTCTGTATTTCTATATACCGTCAGATTTCCGTACTTCAAGAGGATTGATTTTCGTACTCGCCAAGTACGGTTTTCAGCCCTCCGGCGTACCATAACCGGATTTCTTGAAGTCGGTGTTTGGAACCGCTTCATAGGATTTCGGGTAAATGCGGTTGGGTTTTCCACAGCCCTGTTTCTGGATTTCCACCAGCCCCGCATACTGCAACTCCCGCAGGGTGTTGACCGCTTTCTGCCGCCCGCAGCGGAGCAAAGCGACCACCTCGCAGATGGGGTAGTACAGGTAGACCCGCCCGTACTCGTCCGCCCAGCCGTTCTTCCGGGACAACTCCGCCCGGCGCAGGACAAAGGCATACAGCACCTTCGCTTCGTTGCTCAAGGGCTGGAATGTGGGTGCTTCAAAAAGGAAATTGGGGAGCCGGGTGAAACTGAACGCCTTTTCCGGCTGGTGAATATAAATCGTGTTTGTCATAGCGTGTTTTGTGGACGGTTAGAGGCCCGTTTTCCGGGGCGAATGATAAATGATACCAGCCGCCCCGGTTGAGGGCTTGCGGAGCCTTGCAAATCAAGGCTTTTCCCGCTCTTAACTGTCCACAGCAGACCTCCTTTTCCGTTCACTTTCTGTTTTCTGCCGCCTGTGAACTCTGGCGGCGCAGTCCGGGCAGTATTTGCCCCGGTTGGACTTCGGGACGAACACACCGCCGCACTCCGCACAGCGTTTCAAGTCCCTGTCCCGGTAAATCTCCGCTTCCAGCGTCCTGTCCAGCGGCAAGACCGCCCAGCGGAACCACTTGCAGCAGACGGAGAACGAAATCATCTGCGGACAGGCGCAGGTGTCGCCATCGTCCAGCGCAAGGCAGTTTCCGTCCTCGCAGTTGCAGCACTCCCGGCGTATCAGGCCGCTGGCTCGTCTCTTCTGGGGCGGGGTTATGCGGTAGGGGGAGCCGTCCGGCCTGTGTTCCAGCGGCGGCAGGTGTTGATAGGGTCTTTTGCTCATGCGTCCCTCCGTTTTCTTTGGCGTGTTCTGTTTCCAAGGTGCTTGTCCATCGATGAACTATCCCAAGTCTACACCTTTTTGACCGCCTGTGCCGTATATCCAAGAGGTAGGAAATCAGCCTGAAAAACTCCCTATTTCCACGCTCTCGGATTTGTGATATAATCAAAAAAAGATAAAAGACAAATTCAGGTTTCTGGTCTTCTTGCACAAAATAAAGGAGGAGCTATTATGCAAATTGTTTATATTCCAAGCGAATCAATGTCTGTTCAAGGTAAAAAAGATGAAATCTATAAAAGATATGGGAAAGACTGGAATATTAGAGAACAGGGAGGAGGTAACGGAAATTGGTTGTTGACCAGAAAAAGTGATGTGCTTGTAGATGGAAAAAGTTATCGTACTTTTGTACTTGAACACTACGGTAAATCCAAGCTGACAGCGAAGCTTGTTGATAAATTTCGTGAAGATGTAGCAAATGGTAAAATAAAACTGTAAATGCCTATGCCGTTATGCTATGAGCATAGTACATAGCATAACGGCTTCTCTTTCGTTGAGCTAGCAAGGAGGGTGAATATGTCTTTATCCATACAAGAGCGATTAAAAGACCTACGTGTGGAGCGTGGCTTGACGCTGGGGCAGCTTGCGGAGCAGACCGGGCTTTCCAAGTCTGCGCTGGGCAGTTACGAAACGGAAGACTTCAAGGACATCAGCCACTATGCCCTTATCCGGCTGGCGAAGTTTTACGGTGTGACCGCTGATTATCTGCTGGGGCTGTCTGAAATGAAAAATCACCCAAACGCCGATCTTGCAGACCTGCGTTTGAGTGATGAAATGATTGACCTGCTGAAAAGCGGGAGGATAGACAATACCCTGCTGTGTGAGCTGGCGGCGCACCCGGATTTCCCCCGGCTGATGGCTGACCTTGAAATCTATGTGAACGGAACGGCACTGAAACAGGCGCAGGGTGCAAACGCCATAGTGGACACGATGAGCGCAACTGTTATAAAAAAGCATAATCCTGGCATGAGTGATACGCAGTTAAGACAGCTTATCACCGCCCATATTGATGAGGACGAGTTTTGCCGCTATGTGATACAACGGGACATAAACGGGATTGCCCTTGCTCTGCGGGAAACACACAAGGACGATTTTTTCAGCGTCCCAGAGGATAACCCGCTAAAAGAAATGCTGGAAACTGCTGGTGAAATCGTCAGCCAGGACAGCGACACGGAACAAGCGTACTTGGCGTTTATCTGCAAACGGCTCAAGCTGAATTTTAGGAAGCTGTCAGTAGAAGAACGGAAGTGGCTGAAAAAGATTGCGGAAAAATCCGACTTGCTGAAGAATCCAAAACCGCAGAGAGGACGAAGATAAAAAATGCCTGAACGGCGGTTCTGGTTTTTCAGAACCACCATCCAGGCATTTTGTTTAGTAATAGAAAAAGGTGCAGTTGATTATTGCGTATTGTCAATCTCTCTCAAACCGGGTAGTAAAAATACGGCAAGCGCAACGATGATAATGCCAATTCCGCAAATGACAAACCATTTCTCAACTCCCAGCCGCTCCGCCAGAGGCCCGGAAATGACAAGGCCAAACGGCATGGCGAGGGAAGCGGCGCTTGTCAGTAGAGAAAAAACTCTCCCCAGATATTCTGGTTTGACCGTTTCTTGAAAAATCGCATTTTGCACACCGTAAAATGGAGCGGAAATTCCCATAACAGTACAGCACACAACAAAGACAAGAAATGCGTCTGGCGGCAAAAGCCCGGAGAGCATATTGCTAACGCCCATCAGGAGAACGGAAAGACCGATGGTGTACCGCCGTTTCTTAAAACCGCCCCAAATGCTCAGAATGACTCCGCCAAGCAGCATACCAACCGCAAAAGCAATTTCAGCGGCAGAGGCATGGGCCGGTGTTCCTTTGAAGTATGACATACAGATGAGAGGAAAAAGCGTACTGATTGGCATATAAAAGAACATATAAATTACACCAATCCAGAGCAGAGCAAAGAGGCCCCTGTTTTGCTTTAATACCACATACCCCTCTTTCATATCCTGTAAAAACTGTTGTCTTTTCGTTTCTGGACATAGTTCAGGCGTTGGTATGGACGAAATCGCAACAGTCACACAGGCAAGGATTGCACCCACAATATCTAACAATATAATTGCATTAAGAGGCCAAACAGCATATAAAAACGCTGCGGCAGCTGGACTGATAATCGCACTTACTGCTTGCATGGTCTGCGTGTAACCAGCGCATTTTGTAAGTTCCTCTTTTGGCACAATCATAGGTGTTGCTGCGCTGAATGCTGGAGAATGAAAAGCAGTTCCCGCACTTCGGATTAACAGGACAACCATAATAGACCATACGGGCAATTCCATGTAAAACGCCACCAGCGCCAGAATACCGCCAGCGGCGGCAATTATCAAATCCGCACCAATCATTACGCTTTTACGGCTGTGCCGGTCAACAAAAGCACCTGCAAACGGGCCTAAACAGGCTTGCGGCAAAAATCCAATCAGTGTTGCCGCCGTCAATATGATTGCAGAATTAGTTTTCGCAACCAAATAAAAGATAATGGCCATTTGCAAAATACCGCTGCTAATAAAGGATATTGCTTGTCCGGCAAGAAGTGTAAAATAAGTTTTTCTCCATGAATTGTTGTTTTGGGTCATAATGCGAACCTCCTTTTTTATTGCATTGTTCCTTTGTTTCTGCAATAAAAAGCAGGCGTTGTCCCACAGAGAGGGCAGACGCCTGCATAACAACAAAGCACGAAAAAACACCACGATACAGTTCAAAGACTGCTCGTGTCAAACCTACGTGTTCCTTTGCATACGCACGCAAAAAAAGCCCACCATCATGTGGAAAGGTACTTCTACTTTTTATTGCTTATTAGCGTACACAAATTAACACACGTAAGCCTCCTTCCAATCTCAAACTGTCGCACAGTATAACACACATCCGATAGACTTGTCAACCATTTTTAACCTTGTTTTCCATCTTGTTTTTCCATCTCTTACGGGCAGTAGCAAAGCCAGGCGAGCCAGTCAACGGTCAAGATGAACGGCGCTTTCAGCGCCGCCGTTGACAGTCTCGCCCGTCTTTGCTAATGGGTAATCAAGGCGGGAAAGCCATTTTAGGGCTTTCCCGCCCATTTCAATTTTGGGAGAAGAAAGGCCCCAAAATGAACGAGTGCGGCCAAACACTTTTAGGGATTGGCCACCTTGTCCACCCATCCAGCGGGGCGGCGGGGAACGGTCAAGGCCGGGCGTCAGCCCATTCATTTCAGCCTTGACGGTTTCCTGCCGTCCTGCTACTTTTCCCGGAGTGTGGCCACACATCTGGTCACGGTGTCCAGAGCTTTGGGACTTTTTGTCCCATAGGCCGGGGGCGGAGGACGAGGGACGGGGGCTTTCATAATACGCCCTGTCTGCTGCTGAAATCAGCCCTTTGTTTCCGGCTTACCAGCCCCAAACAAAGCCCTGCTTTCCTGCCGCGTCAAATGCCCTTGCCCTCCCCGGCGGCAACGGTATTTTCAGGGCAACGCCGACAGAGCGTATAACACACTACACTTTGCTCCGCAAAGTCGTGTGCCAAATGGGGCGCTGCCCCCTTTGGAAACCCCCGCAACAAACAGGTGCTATGCACCCAGCCGGGAGCATAGCGCCGTTTGTTGTCAGCAGCCCGTTTCACGGTCTGCGTGTAGTTCCTTGTAAACTGACCTAAAGGTCCGGCTAAATAGCATGAAGGGGCACGTTGAAGCAAGAAATAGAGCGCCAAACGAAAAGCCACTGCTCGGTGATTATTATGTTTTTTGTTCGCAGCGTACTCATTTCCTGTCTCTATTTTTTCTGGCGCATCATCATCATTCTCTGATGCGATATCCTCATCTATTTTATAAATTTCATCATAGAAAAAGAAATCAACAATAAGTTCTGGCTGCAAAGCCAACAATCTCAAAACGCGTTCTGGGGTTAAAATGAATACATTTCTATCACCGATTTCCAGATCTCGGTACACCGAATTATGTATACGATACAAAAGTTGATGTTGCTTAAAAAAAGCCGATAAATCTTCAGTGACTTCCATCAAGAGCGCAACTGTTGGGAGCACAATAACAATATTCTTATACTGTTGGCTGTTTCGATAAATAATTTCTTTCAGTAAGAAGGTCTTTCCAAATGATGTAGGGGCACTTAAAAACAACTTTTTGTTTTCAGATTCAAATGTATCTAACGCAAGCTTCTGCATTCGATCCAAAACAAATCCGGTTTCAGTTTTATAATATTCCGCGATGCACTCATCTCGCAAAAAATCTATAGGATCATTTTCAATTTTCTCTGTAACAAGCCCATTTAACCGATTATAGCCAAATGTTCTAAGTTTCATACTTGCGAAAAAAAGTGTATTCTCTACAAGTGCAATATCATCCGGGGATATTTCATTATTTTTGCGAGCTTCTGATAAATAGCAAATCAGGTTTTTAATTTTAGTGGTTTGCTGATCGTTTAATTGCGACTTGTTAATTAGAGATAACAAGTCCCGTATTAATTTTCTTGTTTTCGTCATGGGTTTTTCCTCAACGTCAAAAATTGCTTGCGAATTTCTTCAAGATTACGAACCGGGAAAACAAGCAATAAAACTTCTACATTTAGGCCATCTCTATCATATGTATATCCATTAAACGCTTCATGACACTTTGTTTTAATGCAATTCAAAAGTAAGTCTTCATCCGCATATTCTTCTTCCTCTGCAATGATTAAGCAAGGAACTCGTATAGTGATATCATTTGTCACGAAGTAATCATGTGCTTTTGTATAGAGTGCTCTCATATCTGTTGGATACTCCAGACAAATATCATTTAAGTCATCAATTATTTGCTGAAGTTCATCCGAAATATTTGATGCAGCACGCATAATATCAGCCATGATAATCATTGCTCCAGAAAAGTAGTTTCTAAGAATACTTTTGGAAATATCATTTTTGATTCCTTTTAAGCAATAATCCCATGTACCAGTTTTCACCTGACCTACCCACATATACTTTTTTCCATTTTCCACAGAAAAATGCATTCCATCATAGCCCTTAATTTCATGGCCGGTTCGTTTAGTCTCCAAATCTTTTTTGGGATATCTTTCTAAATACTTTACACGGGAATATAACATTTGGATATGATTAAAAAAGCATTTAATAAAGCTATCCAGCGCAAGCTCACCCAGTAGTCCATCCGTCTTTCGTTCAGTTTTTGGAACTCGACGTTCATATGCATTACGAGCAGCCGTCCTTAAAACAGAAAAGCGTCCCCTATTAAATTCCTTTTCAATCTCCTCCTTTTCATAAGCGTAGAACACAATGCTATCGAACATTAAGTCCACAAATTCAGCTTCAAAGGAAGGAGATATAGAATGATGGTATGGATATGTCGAAAATGTATCTGTATACGGCTGATATTGAAGCACCAATGGGGCGATTCGTGCTCCTATCAATTCTTGGAATATCTGTATCGCGTCCATACTTTCCTCCAATCATAGATTATTCAACCATCATTCTATCAATCATTTTTATTAGTACCTTTTCCAATGTTTCAATATGTCAATACTGTGCATCTTTTGCTTTCTGTACATATGTTTGATAGAGATGTTTCGGCAATTCACGCAGATAGGTATTCAAGATACCTATGGCGTTTTCCATGTGTACCTGTGAAATCAGATCATACTCCACTGAACAATAACCGCACGCATCCAAAACCTTCTGAGCTTCTTCCATCTTTTGAATGCTTTCTTTCCGTATTTGTGCAGAGATGCTGTCCTGGGACAACTGGTACATGTAATATGCAAAAAGGCTTTGCTTAATTTTTTCCATCACGCGCTTAAATTCTGCGCTAATTAGAAAATCATTAAGAATGGCCGTATCTCGAGAAACATATAGTTGCTGCCCTTCCTCACTGCTGGAGTTTTCTTTACACTGGATAAGCTCGTCAATCGCCTTATCGCACAGACCTAACTGTTCAGAAATATCGTGGTATTCCTTTTTGCGGGAGTTAGACAGTCCCAGCAGATACTCCACCGACACGTCGTAAAAATCCGCAAAGGCGACCAGATACTCGATGCTCATACTGCGGGTACGGCCATACAAAGGATGGACAGGATCGTTGATTTCATAATTTTTAAGATTTGTATGGCTGATGTTGACGCCACGCTCTGCAAGCTGCTTGGAAAGCTGTTCAAAGGACAGCTTTCTTTCTTTGCGAAGATCTTCCAGCCGCTCTTTGGTCAGCGCCATCCGTGCTTCGTCATACAGCATGAGTTTATCCTCCTATCCGTTTATAAACTATAATTTACAAACGTGTGTTTTCTGAAACCAAGATAATTTGTGGTTGATATACCGCATTCAGGCTTTTTCTGCGGTATAATTCAATTAGAGTTTATGGTTTGCGTTTATTGTAAACCAAAAATCTCAAAAAATCAATTTTCTTCATGAAATGGAGGAAAGCGCATGGAAAAATATCTGCATAAGCTGCAACCACAAAGCTGGGAGGAAAAACAATTTGTCAATTCAAATGACACCCAAGCAAAGGAGAAAAGCCAATGCGCTGATTCGAAAATCCTGCTGTAATTATGACGGCGGCAACTGTATCGCACTGGACGATGGCGAGCCTTGTGTCTGTGTACAGAGCATCTCTTATTCTCTGTGCTGCACCTGGTTCCGGGATTGGGTTCTGCCGGGTACTCCATCTTTACAAGCTGAAATCACCAGTCCCAAAGGATTGAAGCGATGCGCAGAATGTGGTGCGCTGTTCCTGGCAAAGTCCAACCGCGCCAAGTATTGTCACGATTGTGCCCGCAAGGTACACCGCCGTCAGAAAACAGCAAGTGACAGGAAACGGAGGTCGAATACGGACAAATAGAGCTTCCAAAAACCGAATATATGCTCGGTTTCCAGCCTGGCAATCATGGAGGTGAATGGCAATCCCCCTTATCGCTCAGAAATCACATTCTAATTGTCCGTATGGAGGTACCTGTCATGTCTACAAAACCCTTTTACATTCATCAGAAGCCGCCAGCCCAAAGTTTTATACGACTGCCCAATTTTCTGTTTGAGGCACCAAGTTTTTGCTCCTTGTCAAGCGAAGCCAAACTGTTGTATGCGATGATCCTGCGTCGAACGGATTTGTCCCGCAAAAACGGATGGGCCGACGATTATGGCAAAATTTATCTGTATTACCCCATCAACGAGGTGTGCGAGCTGCTGCACTGTGGCCGTCAAAAAGCGGTGGACACGCTGTGGGAGCTGCAATATGTAGATCTTATATCCATCAAAAAACAGGGGTGTGGAAAACCCAACCGTATCTACCCAAAACACTATGAAGCGGTTTCGAACACCGACTTCAAGAAATCCGGTTACGGAACGCCGGAAGCCTGAATAATGAATTCGACAAGTACGGTAATCCGCTTTCTTGAAGTGCGAAAACTAGACGGAAGATAAAAAGAAAAAGATAAATATACCCAGTTTAATTCGATTCATTCCCTTCCTATACGAGCTATTTTGTGCGGGCTTTTCCGGTGAACCCCCCGGATAGGAAGGGATGGGAAAGGAGTTCTATGAGAAAGTCTGTAAATTTACGAATAGCCTGTCTCCCTGCTGAACAGCGGGCTGGAGGTCTGTATCTGTGCATGGCGGGAAAGGAGTGTAGACAGAGCTGAGTTGAGCCAGGATGGTCTTGCCGTGGGAATAAGTCACCATGGACAGCCAGAAAAAGCACCAGGAGCAGTATGACATTGAGCTGCCACAGTCCATCGTTGATTCCTTCGCCCGATTCCTTGTACCCGAAATCCGAAAGCTATATACGAGTGAAGAGGGGCAAAAGGAGTTGGAGGAATGGAAAAAGAAGTACTCTGAGAAAAATGAGGAGTGAAGTGGTAACCGTCAAACTCGTTGTAGTGAAAGAGGGAACAGCTGATGCTGCTCCCTCTTTTATGCTCTTGACACTATAATTTTTTATAGTATAATATATTATAATTATAAGTTAAAAACCTATAAAATATTATAGGAATGAGGTGATATCGCCGTGTCGAACAAGTCCATACAATTGTTTGGCTCAAAAGAGTACCGCTTTCTGAACTGGCTGAAGGGTCAGGAGCAGACAACTTCACGCGGCGCAACTATCAACTTTTCACAAGAAGAGATCGCCGCTGAGTACGGCAGCAGTCCAGCGACGGTAAACAAATGGCTGCAAGCATTGCAGTCAGTAGGGTGCGTAGAGCAAAAGAAAAAAGGCAGTTACCGCGTCACCAAAACCGGAAACGCAGTAATTGCCCAAATGGGAAAAATCGAGAAACTTATTGGAGGCGTTGAAAAATGATTCGTGCAGATATTATCGCCGCTGTCGGTAGAGAGTGCCTCGTCAGCAATATTGAGAATGACGAGTTCAGTTACCCCAAGGCTTTTCGCACGGTCTCACTGACCTTTGTTCCTATTCAGAACGATGCTGGCCGCACATATGAAAAACTGGATATCCGCTTTGTAAAAGACAACATCTCCGTCTTGGTTGAAACAAAGCAAAACTTTATGTCTAACTTGGAAGAAGCTAAGAGGCAACTGTCTGCTTATGTGGAGTATGAGAAAGCATTGACCGGAAACAAGGTCGTTGCAATCTTGGCAAACACTACTAACGATGCAGTCATGGTGTGGCGTGGCGTTGTGTCCGATGGAGATTTCATGTCCAAGGAAACGGCTCTGCGCACTATGGACGAGTATGTAGATTTCTACACTTCAAAGATCAACGACAAAGAAAAGGTGATGCAGAACACCTACAAACTCAATGAGATGCTACACCGCCATAGTGTTCCCGAAAAGCTGAGAAGCCAATTTGTGGGCACCTGCCTTCTCGCCCTGAAAAATGACCTCGATTATTCCACCCCCTCGCTGACAGCTGCACAGATCAGAGCGCGTATCAAAGAGGTACTCGAAGACCTTCTTAGTTCTGATATTAACAAGGCAGAAAAGCTTGCCCTATTAAACCGCAATGTTCTTAATGACCAGTATGTACGCCAACTAAATATTGCGGCGTTTAGAGAAATACTAACTTTTATCGAGGGTAACATTTTGCCTTTTATCAATGATAAGAGCACCTCTGGGCAAGACTTGCTGAACCTGTTCTTCATTACGTTCAATAAGTATGTCGGAAAATCGGACAAGAATCAGGCGTTCACCCCAGACCATATTACTGATTTTATGTCTAAAATCACCGGCGTGAATAAGCACTCTGTCGTATTGGATCCCTGTTGTGGTAGCGGCTCCTTCCTTGTGCGGGCAATGACGCAGGCTCTCGACGACTGCGCGACTGCTGCTGAACAGGAAAAAGTCAAGAAATATCAGATATTCGGCATTGAGTTTGATGAGAACGTGTATGGCTTAGCAACAACAAATATGCTCATTCACTCAGACGGCAACTCCAACATTCGTCAGGGTAGCTGCTTCAAAATGACCGACTGGATTAAAGAAGCGAAACCTACGATCATCCTCATGAATCCTCCCTACAATGGTCAAAGAGTACACCTCCCGGCCAACTACGTCAGCACTTGGCCCAGGGACAAAAAGGAGGATCCGTCCAAGGGGCTGTATTTTGTAAAGTGGATTGCTGATACACTGAACGCAATCAATCATCCTGCTAAATTAGCAATTTTGCTTCCGGTGGCATGCGCGATTGGAACAAGCGGGGAAATTGCTCGGCTCAAAAACGAAATTCTTGAAGAAAATACCCTTGATGCAGTATTCACTTTACCCAGCGACATTTTTCACCCCGGAGCCAGTGCATCTGCTTGCTGTATGGTGTTCAAGATCGGCACAAAACATGATGATGTATCAAATCCCGATACGTTCTTTGGTTATTGCCGTGACGATGGTTTTAAGAAGAAAAAGAATCTTGGGCGTGTAGAGCAAATCGACCCCGCAACAGGGAAAAGCAAGTGGTCGGAAATTGAAAAACGATGGATTGACCTCTACCGCAACCGCAAGGCCGAGCCTGGTGAGTCTGCAACGTATCGAGTCACCGGAAACGACGAGTGGCTTTGTGAAGCCTATATGAAAACCGACTATACAAAACTGACCGAGCAGGATTTTCAGCAAACAATTAATGATTATCTTGCCTATCTTGTCAAGGAGGGGCGTGTATATGAATCTTGACATAGATAAATGGGGGAGTTTCCGAATTGCCGACTTATTTCCTGTTTTGCAGAATGGTAAAGCAAATCAGGGTATGCTGAGCGACGGTGACGAATGTTTCTATATCGGTGCCAAGAAAGATGACAATGGTGTCATGATACATTGTGCATACGATGCCAACCTTATTCAAAAAGGGAATTGCATTATTTTCATTTGCAATGGACAAGGCTCGGTCGGATATGCAAATTATATGGACAGGGACTTTATTGGAACAACCGACATTGTTGCAGGCTACAATGAAGCGTTAAATTGTTATAATGGGTTATTTATTGCGACAATACTTTGTCAAGAGCGCCCCAAATATTCTTTTGGGCGAAAATGGAAAACCCATTTAAGAGACACAGTTATTAAATTGCCACAAAACGAAGACGGTACTCCTGATTGGCAATTTATGGAGCAGTATATAAAAACATTAAAATACAAACCTCTGTCCACACTTAGTAAGGGTGGTAAAAAAACCTTTGATGTTACCAAGTGGAAAACATTCAAAGTTGAAGATATTTTCGAAGTCAAGTATGGCATCAATATGGAGCTCAATGCTTGTATCATAGCAGAGGCCGACGATGAAGATGCAATCAACTTTGTGGCGCGAACAGAAGAAAACAACGGAATAAGCGCAAAAGTCAAACCCGTAGAAGGAAAAACTCCTCAACCAGCAGGAACAATCACCTGTGCTGGTGGTGGAAGTGTCCTATCAACCTTTCTTCAGCCCGAGCCCTTTTACAGCGGCAGAGATCTATATCTTCTCATACCCAAAGAGGAAATGTCCGATTATACAAAACTTTTTTGCATTACTGTTCTCAAAGCCAATAAATATCGGTATAGTTATGGTCGGCAGGCCAATGTAACATTACCACATTTGGAATTAATGCTACCTGTTGACGAAGAGGGAAAACCCGATTACCTCTTTATGGAATCGTATATGAAGGCTCTTCCCTACGGCGACAGGATATAAAAAAAGAGCGGTCAAGGCTTAAACCTTGACCGCTCTTTCTCTGTTGGCATCACAGCCACACCCTAACGGCGAAGCCGCCTTTGAAAAAATAGGTGTTCGTGTAATGTCCATCTGGTGGAGCTGACGGGAGTCGAACCCGTGTCCGAAAAGAAATCGGTTAGAGTATCTCCGGGCGCAGTGTATTTATTAGACTTCCCTTGGCGCGGGCGAATACACACGCACTACGCCTTGGTAGCTTCATAAATGCATGACGGGCCGCAAAGCTTAAGCCCGTGCACGTTCAGTACCTAATCGACGCCCTGACCCTGCGCGGTACTAACGCAGGCAGGACGGTCGCGCCTAATTAGGCAGCGACGGCAACAGGATAATTGTTGTCAGTTAATTTTAGTTGGCGCTTTTATCGTGGTGCACCGCCACGGCCCGCTGCTCACGCCTTTCTCTCCCCGTCGAAACCATTACAGCCCCGCATTTTCGGTGAGGATTCCCTCACCGGGAAAGCAAAAGCAAACAGCTTTTATCGCTGCGTTTTCAATGCGCGATCAATATCTCGCTTGGCATCACGCGCTGCAGCTGTGGCGCGTTTGTCATAAAGCTTTTTACCTTTGCAAAGCCCCAATTCCAATTTTACCCGCCCATGTTTGAAATAGAGCGAAAGAGGAACCAGTGTATAGCCCTGCAATTTAATCTGCTGCCCCAGGCGACGTATCTCCTTTTTATGGGCCAGCAAACGGCGGGGGCGGCGCGGGTCTTTATTAAAGATGTTCCCTTGTTCGTAAGGGCTGATGTGCATACCCTTCACAATCAATTCGCCATCGTCAATATCAGCCCAGGAATCCTTCAGGTTTACACCGCCTGCACGCAAACTTTTGACCTCAGTCCCCACCAGTTCGATGCCGGTTTCCAGGGCTTCGATCACAAAGTATTCGTGGCGCGCTTCACGGTTCTGGGCAATAATCTTTTTGCCGGTCTTTTCTTCTGCCATCAAGCGCGCCTCCTTTGCGTGTAGTAATTTCAGATTATAACGCAGCCTCGTCAAGAAGTCAAGAGAAAACCGTCACAGTTCCCCGCGCCCCTGCATAGCACGGTACAAGGTGGTTTCGTCGGCATACTCCAAACTGGACCCCACCGGCAAACCGTAAGCAAGGCGCGTAGTCCGCACCCCCATCGGTTTGATGAGTTTTGCCAAGTACATGGCAGTGGCTTCGCCCTCCACTGTGGGACTGGTTGCCATGATAACTTCCTTAACCGTGTCGTTAAGGCGCGCCAACAATTCCTTCACACAAAGTTGTTCTGCACCAATTCCGTCCATGGGAGAAATCAAACCATGCAAAACATGGTACAATCCGTTGTATTCATGGGTACGCTCAATGGACTTGATATCCCGCGGACTTTCCACCACACAGATAACACTGCGGTCACGTTTGGGCGAAGCGCAGATTTTGCAGACTTCCCCTGCCGTATAATCCTGACAGATCCGGCAACGATGAAGATTTTTTTTGGCATGCTCAATGGCTTTAGCCAGCTCCATGGCCTGCTCGTTGGACATGGACATCACTTCATAAGCCATCCGAGTTGCGCCTTTGCGGCCGATTCCGGGAAAACGCGCAAACTGGTCCACCAGGTTTTCCAGCGGTTCAACGTTTTGCGGCATGATCTACCCTCTTAGCCCAGACCGGGAATGTTCATTCCGCCCGTCAGTTTGCCCATTTCTTCCTCAGAATCTTTATCAACAGCTGCCACAGCACTATTAACGGCCGCCGCGATCAGATCTTCCAGCATTTCGATATCGTCCGGGTCTACGGCCTCCGGCTTGATCTTGACAGCCGTGATTTCATGCTTGCCGGTCATGGTGACAGTCACCATTTCACCGCTGGCCGTCCCCGTGTATTCCTTGGCTTCCAGCTCTTCCTGTTTGGCACGGATTTCATCCTGCATCTTCTGGACCTGGCGCATCATAGCGTTGGGATCAGGGCGGCCGTAGCCTTTGGGCAATCTTGCTTTCATAGGAATATCCTCCAATTGTTATTTATCTTCAATTTGAACATCGACGCCCAGTGCCTGCATGTTTTGCAGGGTCTGGTCAATGGACATCTGCGGGCTTCCGTTATCCTCATCTTTTGGGGCTTCATAAGGACCGATACTGCACCGAATTTTGGTGACACGGTAGATGGTTTCCTTTAACTTTTTGCTGACTTCGCGGTTGTTCCGGATATAATCCCGGAATGCATCGCTGCACTCAAACAGTACATGCTTCCCGTCATAGTAGGCACGGGTACCGCGCAAAAACGAAATCATCATGCCGTCTGTTTCTTCAAGATCGGCCAAAACCAAGGCCCATTGCGGGAACGGTTCCAGCGGGCCGGCTTCCTGCTTCGGTTTTGCTTTATGCACTGCCGGCTGAACCGTCGGTGCAGCCGACGGTTGCGGCGTGGGAACCGCCGGACGCATCTCAGGCTGCAAAAATTCCGGTTCTTCTTCCGGAGGCGGGAGTTCTTCCGGTATTTCCGATACCTTATCCTGCACTACAGGCGGCGGTGCGCTGGGGTTCGCATTCTGTACCGATGGCGCTGCCGTAAAAGCGGTTGGCGCTGCAGCTGCAAAAGGCTGTGGTGCCGCCGGTTGGACAGGTTGCGCCGGTGCGGCCGGCACAGTCACAGTCGCCTGCGGCTGTGTTAAGGAAAACACCGCCAGTTCCAATTCGATACGCTGATCTGTCCCACGGCTCATTTTTTCAAGTGCCTGGCCAAATGCATTGATAGCCCGAATTGCTTCTGCCTGCGAAAAGTCCTTTCGTTGTGCATAGGCCGCTTCCTCTTCCGGTGAAGTACCGGTCAGGAGTGCCGTGCCCCCTGGCAACGCGCACAACATCAGGTTACGATAATGCCCGGCCAGTTCCATACACAACCGACGCATATCGACGCTCTGCTGACGGAGTTCTGCAATCTTTTCCAGTGCTGTCACGGAATCCTTTGCCGCTATGGCATCACTGATTTCGAAAAGATACCCCCTGTCGGTAACGCCGGCCATGCGGCGCACCAACGCTTCATCCACGCGATTATCAACACCCGCACAGGTATCAAGAATCGAAAGTGCGTCACGCATGGCACCATCCGCCAAACGGCCAATCAGCTGTGCCGCTCCGGGATCAAGATCGATCTTTTCCTGTTCCGCCACATAAGTCAGTCGGCCGGCAATATCCTGTGCCGTAATGCGGGCGAAATCGTACCGCTGGCACCGACTGAGGATTGTGACCGGTACCTTCTGTACTTCGGTCGTAGCCAGAATAAAGATTACATGCTCCGGCGGTTCTTCCATGGTTTTAAGCAGTGCATTGAACGCCTGTGTCGAGAGCATGTGCACCTCGTCGATAATGTATACCTTATAACGGCATACCGAGGGCAGATAGGCCACTTCATCCCGCAGATCACGGATGTCATCCACACCATTATTGGAAGCGGCGTCCATCTCGATAATATCCATGATGCTGCCGCTGTCAATTCCTTTGCAGACTTCACATTCACAGCAAGGGTCCGGGCTGGAATGGTCCAGACAGTTCACTGCTTTTGCAAAGATCTTTGCGCAGGTGGTCTTGCCGGTACCGCGGGTTCCGGTAAACAGGTAGGCATGCCCAATGCGTCCCGCCGCAATCTGATTTTGCAGCGCAGTGACAATGGGCGTCTGCCCTACCACATCCGCAAAACGCTGCGGGCGCCATTTGCGATACAACGCACGGTACATAAGGCACACCTCCCCGTAAAATCAGAAAAAGCGGGCAGAGCACGCGGCTGCGCTGCTTTGCGTACAGATGCAGGCTTGCCGCAGCACTGGACGAGCGCCGCTTAATGCTGCTCGGTTCCCCGCCTGACATGGTTCACAGGCCGCCCACGCACGGGGCCCGCATCTGTACGCAAAACAGCGCAATTCAGCCCTGTCCGCAAAAGTTATTATACAATATTGTCCGGATAATTGCAAGAGGCGGTTTGTTTTGATTTTACCGCTTTAAGTAATAGGTTCCTTCAGGTGCTCTGCAAAGTGTTACGTTAAAGACACTGTCCAAAATTTTTTGTTCAAAAAGGCGCTGCGGCGTGTCAAAAGCAATCAGTCGACCTTCCCCGAGTACAGCTACCCGGTCGCTGTACTGCAACGCCTGCGCAAGATCATGCAACACTACAATCACTGCCTTGCCTTGTGCAGCCAACGTGCGAAGCAATTCCAGCAATTCAAATTGTGCAGAAACATCCAGGTAGGTTGTGGGTTCATCCAGCAAAATGGCATCGCCGCCTTGTGCCAATGCCATGGCAAGATATACCCGCTGCCGCTCTCCGCCCGAAAGTTCTCGCAGATCACGGTCCGCCCACTGCTGGACACCGGTGGCCTCCATAGCCTGCCGGACAGCTTCGCGGTCTTTCGCCGTCATCTGCCGGGACAAGCCAAGATATGGAAAACGTCCATGACTGACCAGCCCGCGCACGGTTATTTCCGGAATGTTGCGCACTTGCGGCATAAAGGCAGCAGCACGGGCATACTCTTTTCGATCATACGCCCGAATTGAACATCCGTTCAATTCAATATCGCCTTCCAGCAAAGGAAGCTGACGGGCAATGGCCTTGAGCAGCGTGGTTTTACCGCATCCGTTGGTTCCCACCAACGTGGTAATTTGACCGCTTTGCGCGGCAAACGCCACATTTCGCAAGATCGGGCTGCCGTCGTATCCAACGGATACCTGCCGGAGTTCAAACATAAATACGCCCCCTTTTGCGATGCAGCAACAGGCTCAGGAAGAAAGGCCCACCGATCAGGGAGAGCAAGATTCCCACAGGCAATTCAAACGGAGCAAACAAAAGTCGCGCAGCTATGTCGCACACGGTCACAAACGCAGCTCCCAATAAGGCCGATGCCGGCACCAGAATCCGATGGTCGGTACCCACCAGTCTGCGCGCAATGTGTGGTGCGAGCAACCCCACAAAACTCAACAAACCAGCAAAGCTTACCGCAGCCCCCGCCAGCAACGCTGCTGCCAGAATGCCCAGAAAACGGGTTCGCGTCACATGCAGGCCCAGCCCTGCTGCGCTTTCTTCTCCCAGACACAACACATTCAGGTCCACCGTGAGAAAGAGCGCCAAAAGCAAGCCTACTACAAAGTACGGAAAGGCTGCGCCAAGCATGCTCATAGTGACACCGGAAAGCCCGCCTGTAAGGAACCCCGGAGAACTGGCTATAATTTCCGGCCAGAGCAGTTTCAGGGTATTGATTCCCGCCGTCAGCATGCCGCTGACAGCCAGGCCCGCCAGCACCAGTGTGGTACGGGAAAGTCCTGCGCGCCAGGCCAGCAGATACACAAGCATCGAGCATCCCAGAGCTCCCAGAAATGCTGCAAACTGCATGGCTCCAGGCACGGTCGGCACCAAAACCATCGCCAACAATGCACAGAATCCGGACCCGGCATTTACACCAATCACGTTGGGGCTGGCCATTGCATTATTAAGAACCGCCTGGAGCAGCACACCGGCTACCGCCAATGCGGCACCGGAAAACAGGCCCCCCAGCATACGTGGCAACCGAACATAGGCGATAACACGCCAAACCGGGTCCTGCTCGCCTTGCGTGCAAAGCGCCTGCCAAAGCTGCCCCAGCGTATAAGGCTGGCTTCCCAGGCAAAGCGCTGCAATGGCCGCCACGATCACTGAGGCTGCCAAACCGCCCATGACCATAGATATTGCAGCACCGTTTTTTCGTACACTTTTCATTTTTCACCCCTGCCAGCCGCGTGCTGCCGGATCCAGCCGCCCGGTAGCTGTGTAAAGCAATGCATTGCAAATTGCTGCCGCTACCGTACTTCCGCCTTTTCGTCCCATGGCTGCAATGCAAGGCACTTGCCGCTCCACGCAGACTGCATACAGCCGCTCTTTGCTCTCTATCACATTTACAAAACCTACCGGCGCTGCAATAATCAAAGCCGGCCGCAAAACCTTTTGTTCCATCAAATCGCAGAGCGCCAAAAGAGCTGTCGGCGCATTGCCAATGGCGTAGATCGCTTCGGGAGAAAGTTTGGCAGCTTTACGCATAGCCGCTACGGCTCGTGTCGTTCCCGCCTGCTTGGCCATTTCTGCCACCGCCGCATCCGCCATATAACAGACAGCTTTGCTACCCAATGCGGTCAAAGACGGTTTGCTGATTCCTGCCAACGCCATATTGGTATCGGTCACCACAGAAGCACCGCCTCGCAGAGCCAGAACTCCCTTTTTCACTGCATCCGGTGTAAACCGAAGATTTTGTGCATATTCAAAATCCGCCGTTGTATGGATCACACGCCGCACAACAGCGGCATTTTCTTCGTCAACGGAGATATTTAGCTGCCGCATTTCTTCTTTAATAATCTGCATACTGGTTCGCTCAATATCTGCGGGCAGCGTATGCTGTACTGTCATTGGTATTCCTCCATCAAGCGGTAAACGGCTTTCATGTCCAACGCCTCGCGGACTTTCTCGGCCAGCACATCAAACTGCCGCTGCTGGTAAGCTGCATGGCTGACTGCAACGGCCTGTTGCGGCGCAATTCCTTTGCGCATACAGAGCCAGTCGGCCAATTTTACCGTCAACTCACCGGTGTCAAACAGTCCATGCAAATAGGTTCCGAAAATGTGCGAACAGTAACAACCCTCCGGCACACCGTTTTCCTGATGACAAAAAGGTGTGCCATCTGTTTGTGTGCACCCCATGTGAATTTCGTATCCTTCCATTACGGCTCCTGCCAGGGGGCCTTCCGTGACGGTCGCCCGTACCCGGGTACGGGTTTTGGCCGCGGTGAAAGTCGTGCTAGTTGGAAGTAGCCCCAGGCCGCGCAAAGTCCGCCCCGGGACACCGCCCTCCAACCCTTCCGGGTCCTGCAGCGTTTGTCCCAGCATCTGGTAACCGCCGCATACTCCAAGGACCGGAGTTTGACTGGCGGACGCTTTCAGAATGGCTGCTTCCAGCCCATTTTGGCGCAGCCAAAGTAAGTCCTCCATAGTGTTTTTGGTTCCGGGCAAAACAATCAAATCCGGATGCCCCAGTTCCGACACATCCTTCACATAGCGTACCCCCAGCGCGGGGTGATTTTCCAGTGGAGTAAAGTCAGTAAAATTGGAAAGCCGCGGCAGTCGAATGACTGCAATATCAACCGGTTTATGCACGGATGCCTCACTCAGACATGGCGCAAGAGAATCCTCGTCATCGATATCCACATCAAGGAACGGCACCACGCCCAACACCGGCAAATGTGTACGCTCTTCCAACATCGAAAGCCCCGGATGCAGAATAGATGGGTCACCGCGGAACTTGTTGATGACCATGCCGCCAATACGCCGGCGTTCTTCTGGGTCAAGCAGCGCCACAGTTCCGTATAGCTGTGCAAACACACCGCCGCGGTCTATATCACCGGCCAATAAAACCGGCGCATTCACCAATTTGGCCAACCCCATATTCACAATGTCGTCGGCCTTAAGGTTGATTTCCGCCGGGCTTCCGGCACCTTCTATAACAATAACGTCGTGCGCCTCGGCAAGACTATGGTATGCATCCAGAATTTCCGGAATCAGCTGCTTTTTATAGCGAAAGTACTGGGACGCAGGCATCTGTCCGCGCACTTTCCCCTGTACAATTACCTGGCTGCCGGTATCACTGCTGGGTTTCAGCAGGATGGGATTCATTCGCACATCAGGTTCTACGCCGGCCGCCTGCGCCTGCACAACCTGCGCCCGGCCCATTTCCAGTCCATCCCGGGTCACATAGCTGTTCAGCGCCATATTTTGGCTTTTAAATGGTGCCACACGCAGGCCATCCTGGGCAAAGATACGACAAAGTGCTGTACACAACAAACTTTTGCCCGCACCAGACATTGTTCCCTGTACCATAATGCACCGGGTCTGTTTATGGTTGCTCATTGCAGAATCTCCTCAAGAGTGGCCAAAAGGCGCTGATTTTCGGCGTTTGTACGTACCGCCGTTCGGTACCAGGTATTATCCAGTCCGGGATAGTTCCCGCAGCTGCGCAGCAAAACTCCCTTTTGCCGAAGCGGTTCCAAAAGCGGTTGCTGTGATTGGAATAAGAGGTAATTGGCTTCTCCCGGAATCACGCGCAAACCCAGAGCCTGCAGTCCGTTTGCCAGAAGAGCCCTTTGCTCACGGATCAGCGCACGAACTTGTTCTACATATTTCACTTCCTGCAAGGCTGCAATCCCTGCCGCCTGTGCCAGGCTGCTGACCGACCATGGCGATCCTGCAGCCTGGAGTTTTTGCAGCAAATCCGCATTGGAACAAAGTGCATATCCCAGACGCACGCCGGCCATGGCATAGATTTTGGTGAAAGCTTTCAGAATTACCAGGTTGGGATATTGCCCTAACAGCGGCACCAGTGTATGCTTCTGTGGATCATCCAAAAACTCCCCGAAGCATTCATCCACCACAAGCACAGTGCCCTGTTCTGCACAGTGGTCTGCAATACGATGCAAAAGCGGCATAGAAGTTGTACGACCGGTAGGATTGTTGGGCTCGCATAGAAAAACCATCTCGGTTTGCACTGTGATGGCCTGCTCAAACGTTTCGTCGACTGCAAAACCGTTGTCGGCAGAAAGCCTGCAATACTTGACTTCGCAGCCGGTGCTGCGAAGGGCAGCTTCGTATTCCGCAAAAGCCGGGGCCGGTACCAATGCCTGGTGCGGGCGCAACGCTGTTGCAATCCGCCAGATCAAATCCGCCGCGCCGTTACCGCAAAGCACCCATTCCGGCAATACGTGTTCTGCCTGGGCTAGCGCTGCGCGTAAAGTGCGGCACAGTGGGTCCGGGTATCGATCCGCACCGGCTGCAGCGGTCGCAATTGCCTGCTGTACACCTTGCGGCACCCCCAAAGGGCTTACATTGGCCGAAAAGTCCAAGGGTGCACAGCCATATTCCGCTTCAAATCCAGCCCAGTCGCCACCGTGTACCAACTGCATTGTTTCACCTCAAAAGAAAAAGAATTGCCATCCGCAGCGCAAGCCCTGAAAAGACCGCCAGACCAGACGCCGCAAACAAAGTATGATTGGCACGCAGAATATCATCAGTTTCTACCGGTCGCCGCGCATCTCCAATTGTCGGCTTGGGGTAATATTGACCAAAATAATAGGCCGGACCGGCCAGCTGTACTCCCAACGCTCCGGCACAGGCAGCTTCTGTCTGTGCGCTGTTTGGGCTGGCATGGTTGTGACGATCCCGCCGCCAGATGCGCCATGCGTTGCATGCGTCCTGCTTTACCAGCGCGGCCGCCGCAATCCATAGAAGGGCAGCTATTCTGGATGGCAGAAAGTTTGTCGCATCATCCAATTTGGCAGCAGCCCTGCCGAAATGAAGATAGCGGTCATTCTTGTATCCCACCATGCTGTCCATTGTGTTGATCGCCTTGTAGCACAAAGCAAGTGGTGCACCGCCAATCAGCATATAAAACAGCGGTGCCACCACGCCGTCAGAAAAATTTTCTGCCACAGTTTCTACTGCAGCTTTTGTAACGCCTTCTTCATTCAACGCCTGGGTATCTCTGCCCACGATTCGCGAAACAGCCTTTCGCGCAGCCGGCAAACCTTCAGACTGCAAACAGCGGTAAACGTTTTTGCTTTCTACCGCCAGACCTTTGATGGCCAATGCCTGCCAGCACCACAGAATTTGTACTGCCAACCCTGCCGCCGGGTGCAGCCAATATGCCAACCCGCAAACAAACGCGGTAACGGCCAGTGTTCCTAAAGGCAACACTGCTGCCAGTACACAGCCGGCGTTCCGCTCTCCTTCCGGTGTGGCAGGAAATTTCTTTCTCAAAAATGATTCAAGCCCGGTAATGCATTTTCCCATTCCTACAACAGGATGGGGCATCCAGGCAGGGTCTGCCAGCCACAAATCCAGTAAAAATCCGCCCAAAACGGCAATACAAACCGTCATGCGTGATGCTCCTTTGTATACTGGACGGTTTCCAGCAAGGTAAGTTGCTGGTTCCGGGGCCACTGGGACGCATCCAATTTATAGCCGCCTGCATTGGGGGCACACCAATGATAGTATTCATAATGAGGTACACCGAACCGCTCCATCACGGCCATCTGAGTACCTCCATGGGCTACAATAACCAGCTGTTCCCTTCCCACCTGTATGGATTCATCCACCAGTTTTGCAAACGCCGCGCAGGTTCGGGCTGAAAACTGGTCCTTTCGCTCTCCGTCAGGGCAAGTGGTTTCACAATTGCTGTTGACCCATGCAAGATAGTCCGGGTCGTGTTCCATCTCAACGTAATTGCGTCCCTCAAAACTGCCGAAGTTCATTTCCTTCAGGTCTTCCACAATAACCTGTTTTGCCTGAGGGAACATAATGCTTGCAGTTTGTTGGGTACGGATCAGCGGTGTCACATACACCACATCGGTCGTAAAATCCGCCGGACGAATTTCATCCCGACCGGCATCCGACAGCGGAATATTCCGTTGCCCCTGGTACCGTTTTTCAAGATTATAAACTGTAGTTCCATGCCGCAGCAGATAAATCGTCATTGTGGTAAACTTCCTTTCAAAATAAGAGGCAGCCCGTAAAATACCCGGACAACCGTATCCGCCCGCTGGGCAAGCAGACAGTTCAAGCGGCCTGCCGCTTCCCGCGCTGCGCGCTGCTCGGCGTCCACCGGCACAACACCTCCGCCCACCTCGGTGGAGATGACCACTTGATAACCGGCCAATTCTTCGGCCAACTGTGCAAGATTCTCCGCAGCTGCCGCACGTTCTTGTACATTCCAGACCGCATAATGGCTAAGCTCCGATTCGTCGCAGTGTAGCAGTTTACAGGCAAAAGCCTTCTTTCCGCTGTAGAGCGGACCCAATACCAAAGTCATATGCTTCCCTCCGCAATGCGGCATACAACCAGTGCTGCCAGCATCCATAGTTCCGCTTTTTGTAAAAACCAGCCGGCAAGGTCTCCCGAGATGCCCCCAAACTGCTTTTGCGCGACGGTATGGTATCGCCACAATACCGCCCATGCAGCTACTGCCATACAGACGCCGGCAACCCTGCCTATGACCAGCAATGCTGCGCATACAAGAATTGCCAATACCAGAAGGAACCGCCGCACCACAGTTTTATCTGCGGAGGTGGCAAAGGTATGGACCAATCCCGTATTTTTGGCAATGGGGAAAGTTGCAACAGCCCAACCGGAAAGTGCACGCTCCAGAACAAATCCAAGACCCAGACACCAAAGTGCTTTCCGGTCCATTTCAAGGGAGGCGCACAATGCAAAATATGCCACAAAATAAGTACATACGCGAATCAAGGCAAATGCACCGCAGTGGGGATCTTTGAGGATTTCCTGTTTTTTGGCCGCATCGGCATAGCTCGCCAATGCATCGCAGGTATCCGCATACCCGTCCAGATGAATTCCTCCGGTCACCAGGACCGGTACCAGGCAATATCCGGCAGCTTGCAGCAAAGACGGCACCGGCCACATACGGCATACCACTGCCCATACCAGATAAAACAGCGCACAAACCACCCCAACCAGTGGGAAAGCGCACATGGCATACCGCATATTTTTTTGATTCCAGACAGGCTGCGGTACCGGAATAGCGCTGAACATGGCAAAAGCCACCGCAATGGTTTCCAGTAAAATCATAAGCATTCGCTTCCCTTGTAGTAATATGGGATTCCTCCTACCACTTCACAAACAGCATCTGCACGCTGCGCAATCTGCTGGTGCAAATTTCCCAGGAATCGCAGATATTCTACCGTTTCTTCTTCGTAGTCGGTTCCGCCTGCTCCCACCTCATTGGAGACAATCACAAGATTTTTGCAGCAACGGGCAATATGATCCATTCCGCTCAAAACCGCCTTCTGCGCCGTCATATATCGGCTGCCGGGCGAGTACAGTTCGTTGGCCGCCAGATTTCCCAAATCCTCCAGCAAAATCGTACCACTGTTGTCAAGCATTGGTTCCTGCAATCCTGCCAGATTTTGCGGACATTCTATTGTGATAAAACCCCGCCCCGCTCGTTGGCGACGATGTTTATCAACACGGGCGCGGCATTCATCGTCCCAGATCTGCATAGTAGCCAGATAAAATTTCGAATATTCACCGGCCAGTCGCAGAGCCAGTCGTTCCGCATATTCGCTTTTTCCGCTGCCGGAACCCCCGATTACAAGTACCAACATCAAAAGCCTCCCTGCGGTGTGTAAGGCTGCATACCGTAATCGGTAAAAGTACTTCCCCGATAAACGGCAAGTGCCATATCCAGCAAAGGCATTGCGGCCACCGCACCGGTTCCTTCGCCCAGGCGCATTCCTGCCGTAATCAGCGGTTTCTTATGCAGAGCCTGTAGCAGCAGGCTACCGGCAGGTTCGGCACTTTGATGGCTGGCAAATACCGCCGCGGAAGCAAGCGGGCACAACCGAACCGCACAAAGGGCTGCTGCCGCACTGATCGCACCGTCTACCAATACCGGTACGTGATACAATGCGCCGCCAAGAAAGATCCCACACAATCCCGCAAGATCAAATCCGCCAACTTTGGCAAGCACATCAACCGGGTCCGCTGCATCGGGGCGGTTGACGTTCAGCGCCTGCTCAATGGCTGTCTGTTTGCGGATAAGCCCCGCGTCGGAAAGCCCTGCTCCGCGTCCGGTCAGTTCTTTCGGCGTATGGCCCAAAAGTGCACAGGTAACAGCCGTTGCCGTCGTTGTATTTCCAATGCCCATCTCTCCGGTGGCAAGCAGCTTTACACCCTCTGCTTTTTGCTTTTGCACCAGCTCAATACCGGTAAGGATCGCTTGTTCCGCCTGCTGCCGGGTCATAGCAGGCCCTTTGGTGATATCCGCCGTACCGTTCCCAACGCGGCAGGAAAGAACGCCTTCCGCCCCCGAAAAATTGAGAATTCCCATATCCACAGGCTGCACCTTGCAGTTGGCAAGAGCTGCCATCCGGCAGACATTGCTTTGCCCTGCTGCCAGCGCATGAGCAACAATGCCGGTCACCTCACTGCCGGACTGGGAAACACCCTGAGCCACCACGCCGTTATCTGCACAAAGCACCAACACGGTACGCGGATTCAGTTCGATTTGCGCTGTACCGGTAAGTGCTGCAATATCGGTGAGCATCGTTTCCAGAATTCCCAGACTTCCCAGCGGTTTCGCACAGGCAGCCCACTTTTTCTGCGCTGCCCGACGTGCCGCTTCGTCCGTCGGCTGAATGGTTTTCAGCAGATCGTTGAGTTCGGTTCCTCGGCTCATGAAAAATGCTTCCTTTCATAATCTTCGGCCGCAGCCACAAAACGTTCCGCCAGCTGCGGCGTTCCCGCCATATAAAGATGTGCAAAAGATGCAAACAGGCTGGGTGTGGCAAATCCGCATTGCCAGCTACGCGTTCCCAGCGGTTTTTGTGCAGTGCAGGCTGTCCCGTTTTGCGTAGAGTCCCAATAGTGAAACTCATGGATGGGGACTTTTTCTCCGCTGCGGAACAAAAAAGTATCCTCATGGGCGGTCATTTCCGCATAGCCAAAACGGACAAGATGCTCGGTACGGATTCCTTTCCCCGGTAACGCCTGGACCATCGGCCAGATTTTTTTCTGCGGATCTTCCAGCGTCTGCCCCAAGTAGAGAAAGCCACCGCATTCAGCTACCGCAGGCATTCCGTCCTGTATAACCTTTTGCAGGGCAGTGCGCATGGAAACGTTTTGGCTGAGTGCTTCCGCGTACAGTTCGGGATATCCGCCCGGGAGATACAAGCCTCCGCAATGCTCCGGCAAAGCCGTATCATGCAGAGGGCTGAAAGGAATCAACTGCGCCCCGGTATCCTGCAGAGTATCCCATGTTTCTGCATAACAAAAGCAAAAAGCCTCGTCCCACGCCACAGCAATCCGGGCCCGTTTTGATGCAGTCACAGATTCCTTTGCATAACACCGATCAGGACGCTGACAAAGCGCCAGAATTCCGGGCAAGTCCAATGTTTTTTTGGCCTGTAGGCCCAGTTGCTCAATTCGCTGACTCATATCCGCTATTTCTTCGGCAGTATATAAACCCAAATGGCGGCTTGGGAATACAGCCTGTTCCAGCGGCGGCAAATACCCCAGAACCGGAAGGCCCGTTTCTTTCTCGAGCATTGGAGCCAATGATTGATAAAGCATCGGTTTGCAATCATTCAGTAAAATTCCCACCAAATGATTCTTACGGCGAAATTGCTGCAACCCGCGTACCATGGCGGCCAATGTCAGGCTTGCTCCCTTAGGGCGCAAAACCAGAAGTACCGGCAGGTTTAAGACATCGGCCAGGTGCCAGGCGCTGGCACGAGTTGTCGTCCCCCCCAAGCCGTCATAAAACCCCATAACACCTTCGCACACCGCGGCACCATGGCCGGAGGAATACCGGGTGAAAAGGGTTCGTACCGTTTCCTCTGAAGAGAGGAACAAATCCAGATTGTGGCTTTCCAACCCTAGTACAGACCGATGAAACATAGGGTCAATATAATCCGGACCGCATTTAAATGCGCAGGGAGATAATCCTTTCTGTTTCAACGCCGCCAGCAAAGCACAGGTCATAACGGTTTTTCCGCCACCTGACTGGGGCGCGGCAATCATACACTCAATCATCACAATGCACCGTTACCAAAAACACCGGATTTTGCGCCATCATCAGATGCAACCGTCCCATCGGTTTCGCATGGCTGGCCGCAAGCTGCACAACTTGCGGCTCAAGATTATGTTCACGGCAAAAAGCAAGGACTGCATCCAGTGTTTCCAGCGCAATGCAGCTTACGCAAATGCGTACCTGTGGATTTTTGGCAAGTGCCGCCGACAGGATTGAGGACATCTCCCCTTTGCTGCCGCCGACGAAAATCGCATCCGGTGCAGGAAGATTTTCCAGAACTTGCGGTGCATAGCCTTCCACTGTGTGCAGGTTCCAGGTATGGAATTTTTGCCGGTTGTTCCTGATCAGTTCCAGCGCAGACGGTTCGCACTCTACAGCATAAACGCTGCCCTTTTGGGCTGCCGCAGCCAATTCTACGCTGACGCTTCCTGTACCGGCACCGACATCCCACAAAACATCTTCCGGCTGTATACCCAAAGCGGCTATGGCAGCCGCCCGTACAAAGCGTTTGGTCATAGGTACTTTACCGCGTTCAAACCATGTATCCGGCCACCCCGGGGAGCGCCGGGGCGGCTGCTGTACAGCTTCGGTCAGCAGTACACACAAAGGACCAAAATCTTGCTTTGCCATCTCTGCTGCACTGCCGGTGCGGACAGAAGCATCCGGATAACTCAGGTTTTCTCCTACCGTAACGGCAAGATCCCCCAATCCGGCTTCCGTCAGTTGTTTGCAAAGTTGCGGAACTCCCAGACTTCCGCCGGTCAAAAAGAAAGTCGGCTTTCCCTGCAGCACCGCTGCTACCGCGTCACACTGTACACCATGCGCCGAAACAAGGGTCCAATCCTGCCAGGGACGATGCAGCGCCGCTGCCATGAGCTGCACACTGGAAACGCCCGGAAGCACGGTATAGGCAATCCCATGTTCTTCCAACAAAGGTACCAGATTGCGGCACCCGGAATAAAAGCCTGTATCGCCACTGTATACCACGGCAGCGCGGTCGCAATTGGCAGCTCGTAAAGCTTCCAGAATCTTCTGCGGTTTGGTAGCTGCGGCGCGGTTTGGTGTACATTCTGCCGGCAACCGCTCAATCAAGCGGGCCGCTCCCACAATACACTGTGCCTGCAAAAGCGCGGCTCTGGTCTGCGCTGTCATGGTGGTTTCCGTACCGCCGCCCAGTGCCAGTAAATTTACCTGCATCCTGCCATCCACTCCTTGCAAAAATCCAAAACATCCTGGTAGGATTCTCCATCTTCTTCCGGACGGCGAATCACAACCATCTGCACATCGCAGGCCTGCGATGCTTCCCATTTTTCCCAAAAACCACCCGGACTTCCGCCGTCTTTTGTGACCAGATAACGGATAGAATACTGATGCAGCAGTGCTTTGTTCAGTTCTGCGCCAAACGGTCCTTGCATAGCAATGATATGTGCCGGCTGAATACCTGCCTGCGCACAGGCATGCAGACTGCTCTCCAATGGCAGAACCCGTGCATAGAGCCGTTCTTTACCAAGCGATGCAAACGGCAAAAGTTCCTTGGCCCCCGTGGTTAACAGGACGTTGCCTTCCGTTGACTGCAGCACCTGTACAGCTTCCTGTGCATTGGCGGCAACCAGACATCCCTGTGGAAGTTGACTTGCAGGGCGCAGAAGTCTTTTGTAAACCACACCCGCCTGTGCAGCTGCTTCCCGGATATTTTGAGTCACCTGTGTGGCGTAGGGATGTGTGGCGTCAATACATAGCGTCTTATCTTGCAGAACCGGAATCATATCTGCCTGTTCCAGCCGTCCGGATTTTACCTGAATTCCCGGACAAAATCCCTGATCGATTTTGCCGTATTCGGTGGCAACGCAAACTGTTACCTGTGCCCCTAGCTCTGCCAGCGCATATGAAAGCGCCCTGCCTTCTGTAGTTCCAGAGAAAACTACCACATTCATGGTTTGTGGTACCCCCGCGGCGTGATGAGCCATCCGCCTTGCTGAAGGGTTGTGCTGCTGCCGATAAACACCGTCGTGAACATGTCCACCGATGCATCCCGCAATGTTTCCAGCGTATAAAACTCGGCAGCCTGACCCGGACGCCCTATATTGCGCACGACTGCACAAGGGGTATGTTCCGCCTTTCCCGCAGCCAAAAGAATATCCACTGCGCGCTGCAAATGATCCTTGCGCCGATGTGACGCCGGATTATACAGGCAAAGTGCAAAATCTCCCACTGCTGCACACTGGAGTCTTTTTTCAATTTGAGACCAGGGGGTCAACAGGTCAGAAAGGGATATCACACAAAAATCGTGGCCAAGCGGGGCACCCAATACCGCTGCCCCTGAAAGTGCTGCCGTAACGCCGGGCACTACTTCAACGGCAACCTCCGGGTATTCTTTGGCCAGTTCCAAAACGGGTGAAGCCATGCCGTATACGCCTGCATCACCGCTGCAAACCATCGCTACTGTTTTTCCTTCACAAGCGGTTTGCAGTGCCCAACGGCAACGATCCATTTCACCACGCATAGGAGTAGTATATATTTCTTTTTCCGGATACAGCGGTTTGACCAACTCCACATACACCGTATATCCGCACAGTACATCTGCCGCAGCCAATGCCGCACGGGCCTGCCCGGTCAACATACTTTCGTTTCCAGGACCCAGCCCGACAACGAACACTTTACCACTCATTATGAAATCTCCAATCCAATTGATACGGCCTGACTGCTGCCGCCAATGTCACACCGCCACCTGCCATTTTACGGTGCAGCAGAGTTCCTTCACTGGCAAGAATTGCTGCGCGTTCGCAGACATTATCCACTCCGGTCACCTGTTTGACGAAAGTGGAAGCCGAGAATTCTCCTTCGACCTGTGCCAATTGAACTGCACTGTAGGTTTCGAGTTCCCAGCCATGGTGACGGCAAAATTCCTGCAGTCCCGGTTCTGCCGCTTTCAGATCGATGCTGGCAATCTGACAGACTGCTTGCTCCGGTATGGCAAGACGTTTCCACGCCTGTTCCAGTATCTCGGCAGAAATGCCTTTACGGCACCCAACCCCCAGCACCACTACTTTTGGCACAAGCCACAGAACCGATTCCGGCTGCGGTGTAAATCCTACATATACATCACACGGGTCCTGTTCCGCGACTTCAATACCCGATGGCGGATTGCCGCAAACTGGGATTTCCGTTCTTATGCGTACCTTTTCACCGGCCAGCAAGGTTCCGGAAATCTTTCGGATACATGCGGTGTGCAGCACAGCACAGTTTTGCCGACGTGCCCATTCATCCACAGCAAAAATGCCATTGGTATCGGTTGCGGTGGTGATGACCGGCATTGCACCACAAATTTTTGCCACCTTGCGTGCCAGATCGTTTGCACCGCCCAGATGCCCGGATAAAATCGGGATTGCAAAACGGGCACACTCATCCACTACAACCACCGCAGGGTCTACCGCCTTGCTTTGCAAATAAGAGGCAATTGCACGTACAGCAATTCCTACAGCCCCCACGTAGATCAGGGCTCGCTCTTGCAAAAAGTGTTGTTGAGTCCACTGCTGTAATGTATAGGGGCGACCGCTCCGCTCCGCCGTTCCATCCAGCTCCCGGGCAAGAGTTTGCGCCAGCAAAAAGCCTTTTTCCGTAAAAGCAAGGCATGCCACACTCATTCCTGGCGCCCCTTCCTGAATTCTGTTGTAAAACCAGGATCGTACAATTTGCTCCGGTCATAGGAGTCCGGTCTTAAAAAGTCCCCAACCAGAATTAAAGCTGTTTTTGTAATATGATATTCAGCCCCGTACTTTGCCAAGGTTCCCAATGTGCAGCGCACCACTTTTTCCTCCGGCCAGGTGGCTTTGTACACAAGCGCTGCTGGGGTTTGCTCGGTATAGTTTCCTCGCAGCAATGCATCCTGTACTGCAGGCAGCATACCGGCAGAAAGGAAAATCACCATACTGGCGCCATGACTGGCAAGTTTCTCCAGTGTTTCCGCTTCCGGGACCGGGGTGCGGCCTGCCATTCTGGTAATGATCACGGTCTGGCTGATTCCCGGCAGGGTATATTCTGCATGCAGCGCAGCTGCCGCACCGCAAAAACTGGACACCCCCGGTGTATCATCATAGGCAATACCCCAACGATCCAGAGCGTCCATTTGTTCCCGTATGGCGCCATAAATGCTGGCATCACCGGTATGCAGCCGTACCGTTTCCAGCCCTGCATTTTCTTTTGCCCGCATCACATCCAGGACCTGTTCCAGTGTCATCTCGGCACTGTTGTATATGGAACAGCCTTCTTTGGCTAGCGACAGCAGCGCCGGATTAACAAGACTTCCTGCATAGATAATACAATCCGCTTTGCGCAGCAATTCCGCGCCACGCATCGTGATCAGATCCGGTGCTCCGGGCCCCGCTCCCACAAAATGAATCATCTGTTACTCCTTTATCAGGATCGTTGCAAAATAGCCGGCCGGTCTTTCGGCATCATAAAGAGAAAGATCCGGCCACACTTCTTCATTGGGCAATCCGCAATTACACACCATGGCACTCTTTTCAAGTTTTCCATGGGCAGCCAGTACTTCCAACGTCTGTGGTAACTGGCGGCCTGTTTTCATCAAAACCTTACTGCCCGGACCATCCAGCACACTGTCAGCAGCACCACCCGGCGCAATGGTCAAAGGTTGATTCATGCCCCCGGTCAGTGATTGATTCAGCCTTGCCGCCGACGCGCAAAAACTTGGAACACCTGCCAGCATTTTTGTTATATATCCCTGTGCCTGCAGAAGTTCCTGCAGATATCCGAATGTTGCATAAACCGATACATCTCCCAGGTTCAGCATGGCCACATCCTGCCCGGCATCCAGATATTGGCGGAGCGTTTCTGCGGCTTCTCTATGGGCTTTATCCAGCACCGCAGAATCGCGGCTCATGGGGAAATGAAGCGGCACGATCACTTTATCATTCAGGTCAACCGCTCCGCAAGCGATATCCAACGCCAGCATCTGCCCGCTTTTGGTCTGCGGTGCTGCAATAACAGGGCAGCTTTGCAGCCTCCGAACGGCCTGCAGCGTCATTAGCTCCGGGTCCCCCGGTCCTACGCTGACCCCATACAAAATTCCCCTGTCCATCATTTTTTCTGCCATTGTTGCAATATCTCCTTAGCTGGCCGGGTGATTCCCAACAAACCGAATTGATTGGAAAAAACCACAGCCCCAATCGTGCAGCCATCCCCAACACGGCGCTGCAGATGTGTTTGCATCGCCTGCAAAATAGAATTGATAACCGGCTCCCGCAGATGCTCCCTTTCCAGAATTTCCAAGCATGCATCGGCGGTTGCCGCCCCCATCAAGGCACAGCAGGTCTGCGTTGTTGCTCCGCAAAGAGCGGCATGCGCGCAAAAAATCTCGGTACGGCAGTCGGCGTAGCGAGAATGGGTGTTCATAATCCCGCCTGCCACTTTTACCAGTTTGCCTATATGGCCCACAAACAAAAGCTGCTCTACCTTTTCCACCGCTGCGCAGTCCAGAGCCTCCCCCAGAAAATTGGAACATTTCACAACAGGTACTCCACACGCATCCCATCCCTGTGTATGCAGAAAATCCGATCCATAATTTCCGGGCGTTAGAATCAACCGTTTGGATAGCGTTGCATGCTGGTGGATTTCCAAGGCAATGGTATCAACAATAGCCTGCTCACTCATAGGTTCCACAATGCCGGAAGTTCCCAGAATTGAAAGCCCACCCTCGACGCCAAGCTGTGGGTTAAAGGTCCTGCGCGCGGCTTCTTCGCCACCACGGATACTGATGATTACTTTCAGGCCTCCGGTATACCCGTTTTCCTGGCAAACTTGCTTCACCTGCTGTTCGATCATTTGCCGGGGCACACGGTTAATGGCTGCTGCTCCCACCGGCTGATCAAGCCCCGGCTTTGTAACACGCCCCACACCGTTACCGCCATCTATGGTAATCCCCGGTGTTTTCCATCTGGTCACTGTAGCGGTAATCGCCAGACCATCCGTCACGTCCGCGTCATCACCGGCATCTTTTTCCACACTGCATACGGCCTGTTCCTCCTGCCAGCGGCACTCTGAGGGAGAAACCGATACCTCCCATCCTTTGGGAGTCAGTACGGTCAGGCAGTCCGGTGCCTTGCCAGTCAGCAGTAAACGTGCTGCGCCTTGTGCCGCCAGTGCAGCACATGTTCCCGTTGTATAGCCGCAGCGCAGCAGACGCTGACCGCTTCGTATGGAATGTTCAAAAGCCATGGGTCACTCCAGCATCTTATTTAGCTTGGCACAGTACAACTGCTGAACAGCGGGCAGACGTCCCAGCCCTTCCAGCGTACAACGCACCGTAAAACCAAGCGATTCCAGTTGATTTTTCCAGCTGTCCGGCGATTCTCCCGCCATATCGTGGCATGCATGATCACCGGCAACCAGCAGCAACGGTACCAAATGAACCTTTCGGTAACCACCCGCCTGAATTTGCGGAATTATCTGAGACAGAAGCGGCCAACCTTCCACAGTGGCCACAAACACATCCGGCCGGCCTTGTAAAGTGAAAACACTTTGCAGAGCAGGATACACCACCCCTGCAAAGTGTTCCGTTCCGTGCCCCATCAAAACCAATGCTTCCGCATCTTGCCGGGGGTAACTTTGAGCCAATGCGACTGCCACATTCTGCAGATCCTGCGTATTGGCCAGAAGAGGCTCTCCCAGCTTCAAGCGGTTGAATCGGTCGTTATATGGGGCAATTTCGGCCTTTATTTTATCGTATTCATACCCGTAAAGCAAGTGCGTTGGCTGCACAGCTACTTCTGTATAACCTGCGTCGCATAGCCTTTGCAGAACTTCGGGCAGGCTTTCCGTCATTTGCCCTCGCATGGCCAGTCTTTTACGAATCACACGGCTGGTTACCGCACAAGCAAATTCGCAATTTCCTGCAGCATCGTGCAGCGCGTTTTCCACCGAGAGCAGATCCAACCGACCATTCTCGACGGTCGTGCCAAAGCTGGCACAAACCAGCGCTTGTTTCATACGTTTTTCTCCTTCCTTGCGGTACGGTATACGATGTAGGGCGTTCCATCTTCCTCTGTTCCCACCCGTGCATGAACGCCGTACACTTTTTCGATAAATTCCGGTGTCAGCAAATCGGTTGGGGTTCCGCTACCTACTAGATGGCCATCCTGCAATGCAAACAAATAGTCACAGTATGCGGCTGCCAAATTCAGATCATGCACAGCCAGCAGAACAGTTTTTCCAATATTTCGGATCAATTCCATCATTTGCAGCTGAAATTGAATGTCCAGGTGATTGGTGGGTTCATCCAAAATCAGGCAGGGTGTCTGCTGCGCCAAAGCCCGTGCCAAAATCACACGCTGTTGTTCCCCACCCGAGAGCGTAGAAAAAATACGTTCCGCTTTTGCTTCGAGTCCAACCATACGCAGTGACTCGCTTACAATTTCATAATCCTGCAAGTTGTCCTGTTCCAGAAAACGTTTATAAGGGCTGCGCCCCATAAGGACCATTTCCCGCACCGTAAAATCAAAACCATATCCGTGGTGTTGGGCTACTACCGCCAGCGTTTTGGCGCTTTGCCGCACTGTGTACTGCCCCAGTTCCCGGCCTTGCAAATAAACGGCACCATCGGTAGGCTGCAACACTCGATAAATGCATTTGAGCAGTGTACTTTTTCCGCTGCCGTTTGGTCCGATAATGCCAACAACCTGCCCTTTGCCTGCAGTCACATGAATATGCTCTAAAATCTGCTGCCCACCCAGTTTCATGGCGAGATTCCGGGTTTCTACCTGCCACATCATTCCGAGCCTCCAAATCCATAACGGTGCTGTACCATCAAGTACAAAAATACCGGTGCACCAGCCATGGACGTCAAAATTCCGATGGGAATTTCATTACCGGGTAATACCGTCCGGCAAGCTACATCGGCCCAAACCAGAAAAATGGCACCAACCAGCGCCGAAACAGGGATCAGCCGTCGATGATCCGTGCCCAAAAGCAGCCTTACACCATGGGGGACCACCAGTCCTACAAAACCAATGGTTCCTGCATTATAGACTGCCAAACCGATCAGTAAAGAAGTAACCAAAAGATACGCTATACGGTGCCAATGCAAATTGGTCCCCAGGGTTACAGCGTTATCATCCCCCAGCAGCATCAAATTCAGCGTACGACACTGTGTTATAAAAAACAGCGTTCCCGCCAGCACAGCCAATACAAAAATCTGATTATCCTGCCAGTTGGCAGCCCCCAAACCACCCATCGTCCAGCGAATAATCTGCGACGGTGCGTGATCATCATTGCGCAGATAGAACGCAAAATTGGAAAAGGCATTGCATACAGCCGAAAGTGCCGAACCGGCTAACAGTAATTTTACCGCCGTTGCTCTGCCCCCGAGGTTTGCAAGAAACAATACGGCACAGGAAATCATCAAAGCTCCGACGAAAGCCATCACTCCAACAGATTTTGTTCCCCATACAGCACCGATACTGAACAAGGTGGCCAGTGTCGCCCCCAGAGATGCGCCCGAAGAAATTCCCAGGATATACGGGTCCGCCAGAGGATTTTTTACAATTGCCTGCATAACCACACCGCACAGTGCAAGCGCAGCCCCGACTGCGGCTCCGAGTACAAGTCGAGGCAGTCGGATCAGCCATACTACATCATGCAGAGCCGAACCTTCTGCCCATTGTGTCGGTACTTCTGCCCCCAGAAAAAAATGTACTGCTTTGTAATACAGGACGCCGTATACGTCGCGAATCGGAAGCGACATGGTTCCGAAAGTAACTGCTGCGGTCAAAGAAACCGCCAGCAGTAAGACAAGAAACCAGACCACTCCCGCACCAGCCCAATCCATCCGCAGCTTTTGATTTTCCTTCAATGTCCTCATGCTGAGTACTCCGGATGCATTCCTGCCGCCAAGGTGCTGATTCCGTCCATTGCGCGCGGCCCGGCTGCATAAATATCTCCCAGCATGACCAGACATACACGCCGGTTTTTCACCGCAGACAAACTGCTCAGCGCAGGGTCCGACTCAATTACAGCCAATTGGTCAGCCTTTACACGCTCCGGATCATCGCCTGAATACGCCATATACACCACAAAAATCACATCCGGGTCACACGCAAGCAGATCTTCTTTGCTTATCTCATTGCCGTCCGGATGAACCAGCGTTCCACCGAGTTGCGTCACCATATCCCCTGCCAGTGTATTGGCGCCATAATTGCTGATCGTACTTCCCATCGGTTCAACGACTGCGACCCGTACAGGGGCATTTCCCTGAACCGCCGCCAATGTCTGATTGATTTTGGATTGCATTTCTTCCACAATGGCGGCAGCTCGTTCTTCCACGCCAAAAATACGCCCGAGATTCAAAATGTCCGTATATTCGTTTTCCAACGTACGGGCATGCGTTCCAGGCCTGGTATTGGAATTCATATAGGTCGCCACCCCTTTTTCGTTCCAATAAGAAACATCCCCCAGCATTTTGTCACTGAACAGGGAACCCCAGGAAAGGATCATATCCGGCTGCAAAAGAGTAACGGTTTCTTTGTCCGGCGCAAACACGGATTCCTGGTAATTCATATCAGCAAAACCAGCCTGCCACTCTTCCTTGACCTCGTTATCAAGACCGTAACTGGCAATCACATGATCCTCAAGCCCCAATGCAATCATCGTTTCAATAGAACCTTGATATACCGCTACTACGCGTTCCGGTGCCTGTGTATATGTGTAAGACACCTCTTCCCCTGCATAGTTATAGTTGGTGACGGTCACCGGATATGCTTCTGCGCTTTCACTCGTCCCCGAAACGGTAGACCCGGCGGATTCCGTTTCGGCAGTGGGGACTGCTCCGCCGCAGGCACAAAGCAGAGCAGCACAAAGAGTCAGACATATAGCCGCCGCGTTCTTTCTTTGCATAATTTTCTCCTTTTTCTCTTTCCTTTTTACCCATTGACCAAAAAGAAAAGGCCTGTTCCGGCTGCAAGAACCGAACAGACCCATACCAAAACAAAGCACACCTCTATTGTGATGTACTTTTGTTTCCGCGCAAACGTTTGGTCCGTCCGCAGCACGGGTTCTGTCCACTGGCATAGCTGCTCAAAAAGCCGCCATGCACGACAGTATGAATCCCAAGGCAGGTCTTCCGGCTCTGGCGTCATAACCCAAACCCAGGTCTTCCCACACAAATATGCAGTGACTTGCAGTCAGGTTCAGGCTCAGCCATTACGGCGGCGGTCCCGCACAGGTTTTGCACCTGTTTCCCTATTCTCCCGGCCAGCCCAACAGGCTCCGGGCACCTTTGGATGCTTTATTGTATCAGAATACCATAAAAAACGCCGCCCCGCAAGTGGGGCGGCGTTTGGTTTTATCCGTTTTTATCAGCCCAGAATTTGTTTGGCAAGATCGGCACTCGCTTTTGCATCTTTGCAGAAGAAATCTGCTCCGATTTCTTTTGCATAGCTGGGAGTAAGCACGGCGCCTCCGACCCATACCTTACAATCCAATTTTGCTGCATGCAATGCGTCGATCGTCGCTTTCATATTCGGGACAGTCGTGGTCATCAAAGCCGACAAGCCTACCAGCTTAGCCCCTGTTGTACGCACAGCTTCCACCACACGTTCCGGCGGCACATCCCGGCCCAGATCCAATACATCATAGCCGTAATTTTCCAGAATGACACGCACAATATTTTTTCCGATATCGTGTACGTCGCCCTTGACAGTTGCCACAACGATTTTTCCTTTGTTAGAGGATGTTGGTTTTCCTTGCGCGGCAATCTTTGCTTTGACAGCTTCAAAAGCCGCCTGTGCTGCCGTAGCGGCCTGCAGCAACTGCGGCAAAAAGATTGTTCCTTTTTCAAAGCCGTCGCCTACCACATCCAGCGCCGGAATCAACGAGGTATTTACCACATCCAGCGGCTCCCGGGACGCCAGCGCTGCTTCTGCCGCAGTTCGTGCCTCCTCTTTCAGGCCACGACGAACAGCCTCAAACAGTGCATCCTCCGTGGCGGACAATGTCTTCCCGTTTTCCGGTGTACTCTTACTGATCTGCTGGCTCTGAATCTGCACATCCGCATAGGCAGCCACATAGTCAGCGCTCTGCTTGTCCTGCGCGGTCAAAACACGGTAAGAACGCACAGCTGCCATCATTTCCGGCGTATTGGGATTCATAATGGCCAAATCCAGCCCTGCTGCCATTGCCATTGTCAGGAATGTGGTATTCAGATAGCTGCGGCAAGGCAGGCCAAAACTGATATTGGAAACACCCAGAACCGTGCGGACTCCCAGTTCCTGTTTACAACGGGTCAGAGCTTCCAATGTCTGTACCGCACCTTCCTGCTGTGCACTGGCCGTCAGCGTCAGGCAGTCAATGTAGATATCTTCTCTGGGGATTCCCGCCGCCATTGCAGCCTGTACGATCCGTTCGGCAATGGCAAATCGTGCTTCTGCACTTGTGGGGATTCCCTTTTCATCTAATGTCAAACCAACAACAGCGGCGCCGTACTTTTTGCATAGCGGCAAAATCGCATCCAACGTTTTTTGCTCACCATTAACGGAATTTACAATCGGCTTGCCATTGTAAATACGCAAAGCACGCGACAGCGCTTCCGGATTGGAGGAATCCAACTGAAGCGGCAAATCTGTCACAGCCTGCAGATCCTTTACAAGGCGTTCCAATGTGGCGGCTTCATCAATTCCCGGCAAACCGGCGTTTACGTCCAGTATTTCGGCACCGGCCTCAGACTGTGCCACTGCCTGTGAACAGGGGTACGCACTGTCTCCTTCCCGCAAAGCCTGCTGCAGGCGTTTTTTGCCGGTTGGATTGATGCGTTCTCCCACGACCGTGATACCGTTTACTTCCACAAAACGAACCGGAGTGCATAAACAGCTCCGCTGCAGCGGAATCTTCTGCGCAGGGACCTGCGATGCAAAAACCTCACGCAATTTGGCGATATACTCCGGCGTAGTTCCACAGCAACCACCCACCATGGATACACCAATCGATGCATAAGCCTTCATTTCCCGGGCAAACTCGTCCGCATCCAGATTGTAAGAACCGTCCGGGTTCGGCAATCCGGCGTTGGGTTTTACAAAAACGGGGATATGCGCGGGGACTGTACGGCAAAGGCGCTGCGCAAAGGGCAGGATTTCAGCCGGTCCCAAAGAACAGTTGATGCCAATGGCATCTGCTCCCAATCCGGCAGCCGTCACGCCGTAGCTTTCCACAGTGCAGCCCGTAAACGTACGTCCCCGCCCTTCAAAGCTCATGGAAACAAACACCGGCAGGCTGCTCTGCTCCTTTGCCGCCAAAATAGCCGCCTTGAGTTCATAGAGATCGGTCATGGTCTCCAGAAAAACAAAATCAGCCCCTGCCCGCACGCCAGCCCGGACAATTTCGGCAAATGAAGCATACGCATCCTCAAATGACAATGTACCGGCCGGAGCAAGCAGTTCCCCTAGCGGCCCGATATCCAGGCCTACCAGCACGTCTTTGTTTTTTGCCGCACACTGCGCACATGCCAGGGAGGCCTCGACCACCTGCGCTACGGTATAACCGGTTCCGGTCAGTTTGCGGGCGTTGGCACCAAAAGTATTGGCCAACAAAAGGTCCGCTCCTGCTGCAACGTACTCCGCATGGATTTCCGTCAGAATTTCCGGCATTTCCAGTGCGGCCAGTTCCGGTTTCTGGCCCGGTTTCAACCCGCGCTTTTGCAGCTGTGTTCCCATGCCGCCATCCAGAAAGACAAAACGGCGGCGGTCCAAGATCGATTCGATTCGCACAAACAATTCCTCTCATCCACAATTTATTTCGAGGTAAAGCAAGTTGTTCCATTCTTGCGGAAAACGCAGGTTTCCCGCAGGTGGCAGGTACTGCAGCCTGCCAATGTGCCGGTAACGGGGTGATCTGCCACGCCCAAAATCGCCGTGGTACTTTTACGCGGTGCCAGCAAGTGTTCCGCTGTTACGGCCACACCGCATCCGCGAACACTGTCTGCGGCCAGGCAAACTTCATCATTGAGTGTCAAAGGACAATCCCCGTACCCGGGGGCAAAACGCCCTGTCAGGTATAGGTTCTGCGCTTTCAGTTCTGCCCGCAGTTCCTGTTCCAGATCGTCACATACCTGTTCCAGCATCACAGAAGCCATTGCATCCGTAGTGGCCGCCATGGCGATGTCTGTCAATTCAAACCGCCGCAACATCGTATCCACTTCACTGCCCAAAGTGGCTACCAAAACCAAAACTTCTTCACACCCTTGCAGGTGACGTATAAGATCACTGCCGCAATCCTTCAGCGGCAACGAGGTACAGGGCAGTTTTTTCCAGGCGGCACGTGGCACCGCGGTTTGCAGCAATCTGCTTTCGGCGCGGTCCAACAGGGCCGAGGACGCATCATCCGGCTGCCAGCCGGATGCCCCCATATAGCGGAGCGCCACGGCACGATCGATGGCTTGCGGTTTTGCCCGTACCATTACAGAAGATCCCGAATGCCTTCGTAGACCTTTTCGGCTACTGCAGCATCATTCATAGCATACAGGTGCACACCATCCGCACCGCCCTCAATCAAATCACGAAGCTGACGAATGGAATAGTCAATACCTGCGTCATACAAGGCAGCCGGATCATCCTGCCAACGGGAAATCATCCGTGTAAACTCCGAAGGCAGGCTGGCCGAGGAGAGTGCCACGGTGCGTTCGATCTGACTGCGTTTTACAATCGGCATCACACCGGCCGAAACCGGCAGCGTAATGCCCGCCCGTCTGGCAAGGTTCAGGAACCGATAGAAATGCATATTGTCAAAGAACAACTGAGTCACAAGATGTTCTGCTCCCGCTGCCTGTTTGCTGCACAGATTTTCCACATCCTGCCGCAGGTTTTCCGCTTCCGGATGGCCTTCCGGATAGCAGGCACCGTGCACGGAAAAGTCCGGCTTATAATTCTTGATAAAAGCGGTCAGATCACAGGCATGTACAAAATCCGGGCTTTCCGGGCGGGTAGGCGTACGGTCACCACGCAGTGCCAATACATCGTGCACACCTACTGCTTCCAATTGATCCAGGATTTTTGCAGCGCTTGCACGGTCATTGCCCATGCAGATCAGATGCGCCAGTGCCGGAATTCCCAGCTCATTCTGGATAAGGTCCGCCACCTCTACGGTCGAAACACCGCCGGCTGATCCGCCTGCGCCAAACGTAACGCTGATGAAATCCGGCTTCAGGCGGCTCATCTCATGGAGTGTGGCACGCATCTTTTCCATCTGTGTTGTCTGTTTGGGCGGAAAACACTCAATAGAAAACACGCACCGCTTTGCCTTGAATTGTTCAACAATCTTCATACTTTCGCTCTCCCTCTATATCAGAGGCATGTCAGGCTGCCGCATCCAACGTTTCTTCGGAAGTCGACGCACTTAATATGCCGTTTTCATACGTAAAGGTAATCGTTCCCATCGTGTCAGTCCGGTAAACAGCCGCACCAATCTCTTCCAGACGGCGCAGTGTTTCCTCATGGGGATGACCATACTCATTATCCAACCCGCAGCTGATGGCTACTGCCTGCGGCTGCACAACCGACAGGAGTTCTTCTCCGCTGGAAGTTGAGGAACCATGGTGCCCCGCCTTGTACAAAACCGCTTCCAGCTCCGTTCCATAACGTTCCACCAGGGCTTCCTCTGCCGAATCTTCTGCATCACCGGTAGCCAAATACCGGAACCCGCCGGTTTCAAACAGAAGGCACAAAGAGCCGTTGTTCGCATCGTCGGCGTCTTTCATCCAGGCGCTTCCGCCCTGCAAAATATGCAAGGTGCCGGTGCCCAATGAATAGCGTTCCCCTTCTGACGTTTCCTGCACGGTTGTTTGGGCGGTTTCCGCCTGCTCCAGCAATCCTCGCGGCCATGGAGAGGAATCATCAGGATCTTCTGTTGGCCACACCGGCAGCAACAGGGTGTCTACCGACAAATTCTCCAGCACCGCCATGGCGCCGCCCGTATGATCGGCATGGGGATGGGTCAGGACCAGATACTTCAATTCTGTGATTCCCGCCTGCCGCAAGCTGCGAATCAGGGCATCCTGTGAATCCGATGTACCGGTGTCAATCAGGCAGTACTCTCCGTCTTGCCCAATCAATACCGAATCTCCCTGCCCTACATCCAGCACGGTCACCGTGGTTTCACTGTCTGCCAGAAGTTCCGGGTTAGGGCCATCCAAAGGAACGCCCAACGCGGTATACACTTCTGACCAGGTGGGAACGCCTTGTTGCCCACCATAGAACTCAATGACCAGGCCGGCCGCAGCCAGCAGAAAAGCGACCACGGCCGTTACAAGCCATGAATAGTGCTTTTTGCTGCGGCGGCGTCTTCTCTTACGCTTCATCGTACTGCGCATTCAATTTACGCTCCTGCCATTGTGCCCGGGTAATCAGTACTGCGCGGGGTTTGGCACCCTCATAAGGTCCGATGACTTTTTCCTGCTCCATCTGATCCATAATGCGGGCAGCACGGGCATATCCCAGCTTGCAGCGGCGCTGCAAAAGACTTGTGGAAGCTTGCCCGGCATCAATTACACACTCCACCGCCTGTTCAAACATGGGGTCCAGAGCGCCGTTACCGTCGCCGTCATCATCGCCTTTCTTGTTTCCCTTTTCGGCCACTGCGCGGCGTTCCATCTCCGCAATCATTTCTTCGTCATACTGAGACGAAGAAGTGGATTTGATAAAGCTCAACACCGCACCTATTTCTTCGTCGGTCACAAAGGTACCCTGCACGCGTACAGGCTTGGCCGCACCAACCGGCAGGAACAGCATATCACCGTTACCGAGCAGTTTTTCAGCACCGGACGTATCCAGAATGGTACGGGAGTCGATCTGGCTGGAAACCGCAAAGGCAATACGGCTGGGGATGTTGGCTTTGATCAAACCGGTAATAACATCCACACTGGGACGCTGCGTTGCAACAATCAGATGGATACCTGCCGCACGGGCCTTCTGGGCAATACGGCAGATGTAATCTTCCACTTCTTTACCGGCTACCATCATCAGGTCTGCCAACTCGTCAATGATAATTGCGATATACGGCAGATGCTCCATTCCTGTCTGAGCAGCCAGTTTGTTGTAAGCCTTGATCTCCCGCACATTGTTTTCGGCAAACAATTTATACCGGCGTTCCATTTCCGCTACGCTGGCGCCCAAAGCACCTGCTGCCTTGCGAGGTTCCGTAACGACCGGCATCAGCAGGTGCGGAATACCGTTGTACTCTGCCAATTCGACAACCTTCGGGTCGATGAGGATCAGTTTGACATCCTCCGGCCCGGAGCGGAACAAAAAGCTGATGATAATAGAGTTCACACAGACCGACTTACCGCTGCCGGTAGAACCGGCAATGAGCAGGTGCGGCATTTTACACAGGTCTGCAACCTGCGCCGTACCGGCAATATCCTTGCCGAGCGCCATTGTAAGCGGGCTGCGCATATTGATGTAATTCTGCGATTCAAACACCGTGCGGATATTGACCGTAGAACGGATCTTGTTGGGCACCTCGATACCGACAGCCGGTTTGCCGGGGATGGGTGCTTCAATACGCACACCGGCGGTGGCAAGGTTCAGTGCAATGTCATCGGCCAGGCTGGTAATTCGGCTGACTTTAATACCCGCCTGGGGCTGCAGTTCATACCGTGTAACGGAAGGACCGCGGCAGATATCCAGAATCTTGGTTTTTACGCCGAAGCTTTCCAGTGTGTTCACCAGTGTGTCGGCGTTTTTCTTCATTTCCCGTGCGGCCCCCATCTCATCCTCCGGCCGCGTGGCATTGAAGAGGTTCAGCGACGGGTAGCAATAGGGTTTTGGCGGTTCTTTGGAAGCATTGGCAAGCTGCATGGCTGCCGGGTCCGCCTTGGCGGCAGACGGGGGTGTCCGGATCGGTGCTGTCGCGGAGTTGCCCACCGCAGTACTCACCTGCAGACGTGCCGCTTCGCCGCCCTGGGGAACCGTAAAGGTACTTTCTGTTCCACTGGGAGCCGGCGCGGCTGTTACGGGCTGTGCGTCCAGCAATTCGGACAAAGGACGGCCCGCCTGCCATGCAGCACTGGCTGCCTGTCCCACATCAAAGCTGCCGTTCAGCGTAGGGATGGAACCGCTGGCAGCTGCATGTACTTCTTCCGGAGAAAACGCCATAGTGTCCCCCGGCACACGCTGCACAGGCGATTCAGGTTCCACAGGAACCAACGGCGTATCAAATGCTTCCGGCTGTGGTTCCGGCTGCAAAGGCACCGTAAAGTTCTGCGTGTCCGCCGCTTCAGAATATGCGGCCGATCCAGTTTCCTGCTGCGTATAGTAAGGCGCATGGCCGCTCACTGCACGGTTGATCAAGGAATCCAACTCGTCCCCGCCAGCCTGAGGCTGTGCAGCAGGTTCCGGTTGCAGCTTCAATTCAAAATCCTCCTGCGGCGCAGGGGCAGGTTCCGGTGCCACCGGAGTTTTTTGCGCACGGAAACGCTGCGAGTCTGACAAATGGGACAGCGGGTCCATGCCGAATGTGCCGCCCGGTCCGATACTGACCGGTTCCAGCGGGTCATGTTCTACTGCCTGTTTCAGCGCTTTGCTCTCCGCGCTGGGGCCCAGATCCACATCAAAAGACGCACGGGAAGCAGTTCCCATGCCGGCCGCTCCAGCCACCATAGAGCTGGTAAAGTCCGTTGTTCTGGATGCAGGCGCCGCGTTCCCCAACGGAATATTGCCCGTATCCGCAATCACGTCGTACGCCGGATGATGACGGCGCTGCGGCGCATCCGGCAGCGTACCGGTGAGATTTTCAATGGGTTCCTCTTCCGGCTCGCTGCCAAACAGCTGCGTATCATAGGCAGACTCCGCTGCAGCTCTTTCTGCGCGGGCGTCCTGCATTTTCCGGTATTGGCCATCGATGAATTGCACCACATCCACCGGTGTGATGGCAAAAAAGACCATAAGGCCCAGGGCAAACACCAGCAGCATAATAAAGTTGGAGGCCGGCCTGCCAAACAAGGCAAGCAAGGTAGCACCAATCGGCGCACCGAGCACGCCGCCTTCCCAAAAGCCGGTTTCGCCCCGCATAAACAACATTTTTATGACTTCCCAGGCGTTTGCCTCACTGACAGACACCTTGGAAAACACTACCGGTACGCTGGCACACAAAATACCCATCAGAGCTACTTTTCCCGCAAAGAGTGCCACACGGTACCCGGATGCCAACAGGTAGGCCAGATACAATAAAAACGGCCCCACCAGATAGGTCATGATGCCAAAAACGCCAAAAAGCCACCCGCGCATCAGCTTCCAGATATTCTGACCCGGAACCAGCACCATGGCGACGCAAAGCAATCCCAAGCCCGCCAACAGCACGCTGCGAAGCAAATTGGGATTCTCTGCTCGCCGTTGGGCCCGCCGGGAGGCAGCTTTCTTACTGCGGGAAGAAGACGAACGAGTATTGGATGTACGCGAACGGGAAGAAGAACTTCGGCTCGCGGAAGATTTTTTTCTACTGCTATTCTTACTGGAACGAGACTGTGCCATGCTGTATAAAACCCCTCTGTTGAACTCTATATAAAATAAGTAGGCCAACCGGCCCAAACGAATATTCGGTACCTATTTTATCACGAATGCAGGGGGTTGTAAATGGAAAATGGTCTGCCCCTCTCCCCTTTTTACTGTTGGCATATCTCAGTTCTTGCTTTCAATCTCTTTGTACAAATAACGCAAAGCATCCGATAATCCGCCCAATTCATCAATGAGCCCCTCTTCAACAGCCTGTTTGCCATCCAACACGGTGCCCATATCCATTACCAGTTCCCCGGTATTGTGCATCAACGTTGTGAAGCGCCGTGCCGTAATACCGGAATGCCCTGCCACAAACCCCACAATCCGTTCCTGCATCTGTTCAAAATAACGCAACGTCTGAGGTACACCCAATACCATGCCGGAATGGCGGACCGGATGCACAGTCATGGTAGCCGTAGGCACAATAAAGCTGCGCCCTGCAGAAACCGCCAGTGGAATGCCGATGGAGTGCCCGCCGCCAAGGACCAGTGTGGCGCTGGGTTTGCTTACCCCTGCAATCAATTCCGCAAGGGCCAGCCCCGCTTCCACATCCCCTCCCACGGTATTCAGAATCACCAGTAATCCTTCGATTTCCGGGTCTTCCTCAATATCTACCAGTTGCGGAATCACATGCTCGTATTTGGTGGTTTTTTGACTGTCCGGTGCCAGTGTGTGACCTTCGATTGTTCCTATAACAGTCAGGCAATGGATGGCATGGCGCCCTTTGGTGGCGGGAATCATCCCCTCCTCCGTAATCAGATCATGTTCCAACCGCTTTAACGCCGCGCTCTCTGTTGGGTTCAGTGTGCTTTTTTCTCTTTCCTTCTTGGATACAGGTTCCATAAAAACAACCCCTCTTTGCATGACATTTTGCCAGAAGTATGCCCTGTTTCATTTTCCTTTATTCTTCTTTCCAGAGGGAGTAGTTGTTCGTGTTACGGAGATACCGCATATAATTTGCCATATTTTTATGGCAAAGAACGATTGTTGAACAGGCCGTAAAAAAACTTAGATAAAAAATTGACAATTTCACACGGAGTATTTATAATAAATTATAAAAATTGTACATTGAGAATTTTGCCGTACAGTTCATTCTGTTGGTATGTTGCGAGGTAATACTATTATGGCGGTTCAAAACAAAGTATCTCTGCCGGTAATCAAACGGTTGCCAAAATACTATCGCTATCTCACAAATCTGTCGGTGGACGGAAAAGAGAAAATCTCTTCCAGCGAATTGGCCCACATGATGGGTACGACAGCCAGTCAGGTTCGTCAGGATTTCAACTGTTTCGGCGGTTTCGGCCAGCAAGGCATCGGGTACAAAGTGGATGTTCTGCGCGCAGAAATCGGCAAACTGCTGTTCGGAGACGGCGAGCGCCTGCCCACCATCCTGATTGGCGCAGGTCATTTGGGTTCTGCCGTGTCGAGTTTTATCAGCCGCGATACCAACGGCTACCGTTTGATCGGTGTGTTTGACATCAATCCTGATCTGTATGACAAAGAAATGTGCGGTGTCCGGATTCTGCCTTTGCATGATCTGGAATCTTTTTGCGCTCAGCATCACCCTGAAGTAGCCGTTTTGTGCGTTCCCCGGCAAAGTGCCATTGACCTTGCGGGCAATCTGGTATCCTACGGCATTAAGGGCGTGTGGAATTTTAGCCACTATGACCTCTCGGTAGAATATCCTGAGTTGACCGTAGAAAATGTGCATTTGGGCGACAGCCTGATGAGCCTGGGTTATCGCCTGCGCAACAAAGAGTAATGGAGGAAAATTCCCCTCATGGCAAAACTGTATTTTCGCTACGGCGCAATGAACAGCGGCAAAACCACCGCTCTTATGCAGGTAGCCTACAACTATAAGGAACGCGGGATGCGTGTTCTGATTCTGAAACCATCCATAGACACGAAAGGCGAAGATTCCATTGTTTCCCGGCTGGGCATCAGCTGCAAAGTAGATATACTTGTCAGTCCGGAAATGAACATTGTAGAGCTGGTCAAAGCCGACACTGCAGCCCACGGTGCCCCGGCATGCATCCTGTGCGACGAAAGCCAGTTTTTCACCCCGGCGCAAGCGGAACAGCTTTTTCTGGTAACGGTGGACCTCAGTATTCCCGTCATCTGCTATGGGCTGCGGGCCGACTTTATGATGCGTGGTTTCCCCGGTTCTACCCGTCTTCTGGAACTGGCGCATACCATCGAGGAACTCAAAACCATCTGCGCCTGCGGCCGAAAAGCCATCTGCAACGGGCGAAAAGTCAATGGTGAATTTGTCTTTGAAGGTGCCCAGGTAGCCATTGATACCGTGGACAATGTAGAGTATCAAAGCCTGTGCCCCCAGTGTTGGTACCGGGAATACCGCGCCTTCCTAAAGCGCCACAACAAAGCAGAGTAAAAAACACACCGGCTCTCCCTACGGAAAGCCGATGTGTTTTTTATTTATTGATGCGCTTATAGTATTGCCTGTATTGCTGCGGAGACAGTCCCGTAGCGTCCTTAAACACCCGGCGGAAATGCGCGGTCGTCATGAACCCCGTCTGTTCCGCGACAAATGCGATGCTGTCCCCTGTTTTTTCAATCAGATTCTGGGCCGCCTTGATGCGCACACCGTTGATATATTCGACCAGGCTCAAATTGGTGGACTTTTTAAACAACCTGCTCAGGTAGTATGGGCTGATGTAAAATCGGCTGGCGATCCCGGTGAGGGTGAGCTTTTCCGTATAATGCTGTGCAATATATGCCTGAATCTGGTCTACAATATGGTTGCTGACGCGGCCATTTTCTCCACCCTGCTCCTGCTGCTGTCTGCACAGGTCTTTCAGTTCCAGCAGCAAGGTTGCCAGAAGCATTTTTCTTCGGGCTTCACATTCCGGCGATTCTTTGCCTTCCAGGGACAGGAGCTGCACCAGCATTCCCTGGATATGATTCTGTTGTTTAACAGAGATGTTGGAAAGCAAATGGTTATGTTCTTCTGTCAAAAAAGAAAAGAAATCCACTTCGGGAAATACGGCTGTCACTTTTTCCAGATATTCCCGGCTGAAGTTCAACACAATACGGCTGGAAGGGGTATCTCCCAATGAGGCCGTTTTATGAATTTGATTTTCGCCAATCAGCACCACACTGCCAGCGTTGACGATATACGCAGAATCTTCTATGAAATATCGTCTGGCGCCTGCAATTTCATAATAGATCTCAAATTTGTGATGAATATGAAAGCTGAGCATATCATACCCTTCATCACGGTCAACGCGTTCGATAAAAAAATCTGTCTGGGGACAGTATGTATATTCCGAAACCATTACGCTCCCCTTTGCCAGTCACCCTGGCCGTAAACAAGCTGTTTTTGCCTTCGAATTAAGAATAGCACTTTTTTTGCTGTTTATCAAATTGTTTTTATATGGCTACCGATTTAATTCCAAAAGAAAAGTGCCGGGAAGTTCCCGGCACTTCTTATTTGCCAATATTATTTCATCAGGCTGCAAACCAGCTGTGCATAAGCGACAGGGTCCTCGATAGGAAGCCCCGCAATCAGCAATGCCTGGTCGTACAGCAACTCGGCATATTTGCCTACCTTCTCGGTATCGCCTGCTTCATGGGCGGCTTTCAGAGCGGTAAACACTTCGTGATCCGGATTCAGTTCCAGCACCTTCGTGCTTTCTACCCCTTCGCCGTTGGGCATCTTGCGCAGAATCTTCTCCATTTCCATGGAGATACCGCCCTCGCTGGACAGCGTGACCGGATGTTCCTGCAGCGTGGGGTTCACCTTCACATCCTTGATCTTACCGTTCAGAGTCTTCTTGATTTCTTCGAACAAATCCTTGTTCTCGGTTGCAGTTTCTTCGGCAGCTTTCTTTTCTTCCTCGGTTTCCAGGCCCAGATCACCGGAGTTGATATTCTTGAATTCCTTCTCCTTGTAATCCCGCATCATCTGCAGGCAGAATTCATCCACATCCTCGGTGCACAGCAGCAGATCATAGCCTTTGCTCAGAACCAGCTGTGCGTTGGGCAGTTTGCCAAGCCGGTCAGTATCGTCACCGGCGGCATAATAGACGCACTTCTGATCCTCGGGCATCTTCTCGATATATTCATCCAGCGTGACCAGTTTCTGCTCCTTGGCAGAGAAGAACAGCAGCAGATCTGCCAGCAGATCCTTATGCATGCCGTAATCACCGTAGATGCCAAACTTAATCTGACGGCCAAAAGCATGCCAGAAAGTTTCGTACTTTTCGCGGTCATTGACCAGCATGGCGTGCAGCTCGTTTTTGATCTTCTTTTCCAGGCTGTTGCGCATCAGTTTCAGCTGGCTGTCTTTCTGCAGCGTTTCACGGCTGATGTTCAGGCTCAGGTCTTCGCTGTCCACCACGCCTTTCACAAAGCTGAAGTAGTCAGGCAGCAAGTCGGCGCACTTTTCCATGATCATTACACCGGAAGCGTACAGGGCAAGGCCCTTCTCATACTCTTTGGTGTAGTAATCATACGGCGTACGGCCGGGCACAAACAGCAGTGCCGTATAGGTTGCCGTACCTTCGGTGCGGCTGGTAATAACCCGCAGCGGATCGGAATAGTCCATGAACTTGTTCTTGTAGAACTCATTGTAGTCCTCGTCCTTCACTTCACTCTTGGGACGTTTCCAGATAGGGACCATGCTGTTGAGCGTTTCCAGCTCGGTGTAGGTTTCGTATTCCGGTTTATAGTCGTCGCCGGCATCCTCCGGTTTGGGTTTCTGGCGGGACTTCTCACGGAACATGGTAATGGGGAAACGAATATAATCGCTATACTTCTTGACCAGATTGGCCAGAGTATAATCATCCAGATATTCGCTGTAGTTTTCATTGTCGGTATCTTCTTTGAGAACCAGGATGATTTCAGTACCTACTTCGTCCTTGTCCGCTTCGGTGAGGGTGTACCCTTCCACACCCGTGGACTCCCATTTCCAGGCAGTGTCCTCTCCCTGGGCACGGGAAATGACAGTTACCTTACTGGCGACCATAAAGGCCGAATAGAAGCCTACACCGAACTGACCGATAATGTCGATATTATCGCTCTGGTTTTCCGTCTTAAAGTCCAACGAGCCGGACTTTGCGATGGTACCCAGGTTCTTTTCCAATTCATCTTTGGTCATGCCGATACCGTTATCACTAATGGTCAGGGTACGGCTCTCCTTGTCCGGCTGCAGATGAATCTTCAGGTCATCCTTCGTGATACCGATGGTCGTATCGGTCAGACTCTTGAAATAACGCTTGTCGCAGGCATCCGACGCATTGGAGATCAATTCACGAAGAAAGATCTCTCGATTGGTATAAATGGAATTGATCATCAGGTCGAGCAGCTTTTTGCTTTCGGCCTTGAATTGACGCATTGCCATAAAAAAGGACCTCGCTTTTATAGTGAATTAGCACTCTGTATTTTTAACTGCTAACGGTAGTTTAGCACTCTTTTGATTAAAGTGCAAGAGGTTCTCTCCTAATTCACAAAAAATTTATAAAACACGCGCCGAATCTATGCTTTTTCCTCTTTTCAAATCGTCGTAATTGGGGTATTCTGTACATAACCTGTATTTTTATTATAAAGGAATGTGATGTGACAATGTCCGTTTACGGGGACAAAGCATACGAGGCATTTTTTAAGGGGTATAACTGCAGTCAGTGCGTAGCCCTGGCCTTTGCGCAGGAAATGGGCCTGACCGAAGAACAGGCGCTGAAGATGGCTTCCGGCTTTGGCGGTGGCTTTGGCCGTATGCGGGAAGTATGCGGAGCTTTTTCCGGTCTGACGCTGGTGCTTGGCGCTTTATACGGAAACACCGACCCCGCTCAGAAAACCAAAACGTATACCGAGGTGCAAGCTCTGGCGGAACAATACCGTCAACGTAACGGAGGAGGCAGCATTGTCTGCCGGGAACTGTTAGGGCTGGATAAGGCCGAAGGAAGCCCGGTAGCCAGTGCCCGTACGGCGGAATACTACAAAAAGCGCCCCTGCCCGGAGCTGGTACGTCTGGCGGCGGACCTGATGGCCGAATATATTGAGCAACATCCACTGGATCACGAATGATCCATTTTCGATAAAGGAAGGTTTTTCTTATGCAGATTTATACGCATACTTTGCCCAGCGGCGCCGTTCTTACCGGATATCTGCGGGATGAAACAGCCGAAATGTCTGACTATAACATCCGCCCTGCGGTGCTGCTTCTGCCCGGTGGTGGATACGAGCGTTGCAGCGCCCGGGAAACTGACCCGGTAGCCATGCAATTCCTGCAGGCCGGATACCAGGTCTTTTCGCTGCTGTATACCGTATCCCCCGCGCCGCTGCGTTGGCAGCCTATGATCGATGCTGCCGGAGCCATCCTGCACCTGCGCCGCAATGCAGCCCGCCTGCGGGTAGACCCGTTCAAGGTAGCGGTTTGCGGTTTTTCTGCCGGTGGGCATCTGGCAGGAGCGACTGCCATTTTGTGGGATGCCGAACCGATCTGCAGCGCATTGGGAATTCATGGCGAAGAAGCGCGGCCTGATGCGGTGATCCTGTCGTATCCGGTTGTCAGTTCCGGAATTTTTGCTCACCAGGGGTCTTTTGACAATCTGGCTGGTTCCGATAACGATTTGCGTGCAACTTTTAGCTTGGAAAACCACGTGCAGGAAGATCTGCCCCCGTTTTTCATCTGGCACACCGTAGACGACGCCACCGTACCGGTGCAGAACTCTCTTCTGCTGGCGCAGGCTTTGACCGACCACCACGTACCTTATGAACTGCACCTGTTCCCCCACGGTGTTCATGGTTCCAGCACCTGCACCAAAGAAGTAAACACCCCCAATCCCCATGCTTCCGCCTGGGTAGATCTTTGTACAGATTGGCTGGCAGAAATTTTCAATTACACTTTGCAATAATACAGGAGATGACTTTGCATGAAGATTCTTTTTTATGCGCTGCGGCCTTTTGACGAATTGCAGTACTGTGAATTCAACCGCGAAAAATATGGTATCGACTATAAATGGACAGAAGAAGTCCCCTCTCCCGAAAACCTCTGCCTGGCCGAAGGGTGTGATGCTGTAAGTACCAACCCTTGTGAGATCCGCCCCGAATATCTGGAAGCCTTTGCCCAAATGGGAGTAAAATACCTGCCCTGCCGCAGCATTGGATATGACCATATTCCTCTGGATACCGCCAAGCAGTTGGGGCTGCGGGTAAGTCACAGCCATTATCCGCCGGAAGGCGTTGCCAACTACACCATTATGCTTATGTTGATGTCCACCCGCAAAATGAATCAAATCATGCTGCGGGCTGCCGCACAGGATTATTCCCTTCCCGGAAAAATGGGAAAAGACCTGAGCAACTGCACAGTGGGCGTTATCGGCACCGGCAAGATCGGCAGTACCGTGATCCGCCATTTGGCCGGATTCGGCTGCAAAATTCTGGCTTATGACCTGTACCCTTCTGATGAAGTTCGGACTTATGCACAGTATGTGAGCCTGGAAGAATTGTACGCACAAAGCGATGTAATCACACTGCACTTGAACGCCACCGCGGAAAATTATCACCTGATTGACGAAGCAGCCATCGAAAAGATGAAAAACGGAGCCATTCTGATCAATACCGCCCGTGGCACCCTCATTGATCCGGATGCCCTGATTCACGGGCTGGAAAGCGGCAAACTGGGCGGTGCCGGGCTGGACGTGGTAGAAGATGAAAACGGCATTTGCTACTATAACCGTGCCGGCGAAGCCCTGCCCAACCGGGAACTGAACCTGCTGCGCAGCTTCCCCAATGTGATCGTCAGCCCTCACACCGCTTTTTATACCGATGTAAATGTCGCCAGTATGGTACAGAGCGCCTTTGAAGCTGTAGCCGATTTTGCAGCCGGAAGGGATAATCCCTGCGAGGTCCGGCTGTGAGGGTAGAACCGGGCCGCGCTTCCGAAACATGGAACTTTGGCCCTTCCCTGGCTTTGGATGATTCATTTCCTTTTGTCTGTGCCGGATGCGGCGATTGCTGTCGTCATCGGAACGATCTGGTCCTTTCGGGTTATGATCTGTATCGCATCGCACGGAGGCTGCATCTGTCACCACGCATTGTGGCGCATGCTTTCTGCAAGGAATATATTGCTCCTCAAAGCTGTCTGCCTGCACTGTGCTTGACGCCGGACCCGCAAACCGGTCATTGCCGCTTCTTTGAGGGAAACGCCTGTACTATCCATGACGCACGCCCATTGGCCTGCGCATTGTATCCACTGGGACAGAGTATCGACCCGGTAAATGCCAAAGTAGAATACCACGCGCAATTGCCCTTGTGCGGCGTATGTGTGCGGGAGCGTACACTGCGGCAATATCTGGACGATGCCGCCATTCCGGACCGCACGGGCATCGATGCCCGCTGGGCGGTTGTTTGTACCCAAATTTCTGACCAGCTGCTGGCGGCCGGTGGTCGGGAACACCCGCATTTTGCTGCGGCTGCCCGGCGTATCCACAAAGCTTTATATCTGGAGTACGAATTGGGGGATGACTTTTACCCGCAGTTCCAAGAAAACACCGCTCAATTGATGCCATTACTTGCGCGAATCCTTTCCTGAAACTCTGACGAGGTGATTACGCCGTGAGAAATTTCGTCACATACCGTCTGGCCGGTACTGTTTTGCTGATGTTTCTGGCCTGCGCAGCCGTCTTTTTGGCTGCGAACGGTTGTATCGGCGTACCACGCTTTCGGCTGGAAGAAGACCTGCGTTCTTCCCAGCATATTCCCGACAATTGGACCGTTACAGGGGATGTTACCGATAAGGCTGCCGTTTATCTTTTCTACCCGCCCGAGCAGAACACTTATGGAGTTTCTGTATACATAAACAGGCCAGGCCCCTCGTTCGGTTATTTCTTCCGTGGCAGTTACTCGGTGGCAGATATTCACGGAACCATTCAGGGGCTATCCAACGAAGTGGACGTGATCCCTCTGGAAGGAACCGGCCTGTTCGCTTATGTTTCCATGAATCTTGCCGGAATAGAACGAATTGAATCGAACGGTAGTGTCAATATGGAGCAGATTTCATTGGACAGCCAAGCCCCCTTTGCGCTACTGTTGCCGCAAAGCGCTGACAGCCTGACCTTTTTCAACGAGAACGAATGTCCGGTAGAAATCCGACGTCGCCCCTTATAAGAGAATGATTGCAAAAATCCCGCCTGCCGAAGCAGACGGGATTTTTTATGATGCAATCGGCAAACAAAGCACCACTTTGCTGCCCCGCGGCTTGTTTTGGGAAAATTCCGCACTGCCACCGTGTGCATGCAAAATTTGTTCCACCACATGCAACCCCAGAATATGAGGCGCGGTATCCTCTGGCGTTTCACCATGCAGCACCGCAAGAACAGCAGGCGGGAACCCGGCACCGTTATCGGTAAAAGTCACTAAAAGTTGCCTTTTCTGAACTTCCGCTGTCACCATACAACAGACAGGACCGGAATTATGGCGTACACTGTTCCCCAGGATATTTTCAAATACCCGTGCCATCAGTGCCGTATCTGCATGCAGTTCTGCCGTTTCTGCCGACGACACCACCTCCAATTCCACCTGGCATTGCGCCGCCAGCGGACCATTGCAAAAGTCCGCCACCAGGCGTCGCAGCAGCGGCCCGGCATGGACCGGTTCGCAGCGCAAAGGTTGTGCCCCGTATTGCAGCTTGCTGGTCAGGTTCAGGTCTTCCACCAACGCCCGGATTTTTTCACTTTGCGCCTGGATTCCTGCAGCTTTATGGTGGGCATTTTCCGGCAAAGAAATGTCCCGCTGCAGTTGCTCCGCCCAGCCAAGAATCAAGGACAGCGGTGTTCGGATATCGTGGCTGACACCCGCAATCCATTGCGTGCGGGCATTATCTCTCCGTTGAATGATCTCGTTTCGATATTGGATTTGCGCGCTGGTCTGATTGAGCTTTTCGGCCAGTTCGCCGGCAAATCCCTTTGCTGTAAGTTGTACCGTCCGTCCTTCTGCCAAAGCATCCAGCCCGTCAGCCACTACTCTCAGGGACTTGGCGCCTCTCCAGCTGAACAGAAGACACAACATCAGAATCAGTAACAATACCCCTAATATCAAGGTGCTTCCCCTGTAAAAAATCCACTCGATCAGATCCGGATACGTCCAGAAATTATATTTCCACACACTGTCTTTAGGCAATCCCAAAACCAACAGACCATAATCACGCACCTGGCAGAACACCGGATAATCGTCCAGATACCATCGAGAAAAGACTGCAATCTCCGACGCTGTGTATTGCCGGTGCAGTTCCTGCGGAAGTTGATACTGCCAGACCACTTTCCCGTCATCATCCAGCACCATAGCCCATTCATAGCCGTCCATCCAGTAGACGGTATCTCTTTCATCAAAAAAGAACTCTCCCGCAGCGTTTTGCTGCAAGTGGTCAGCGATTTCCACGTAGGAGTAACGAAATTGATTTTGCCAGACCACACCGAAACGAACACCAAGCCAGACGATAAACGCCAGCGCCAGTACAATAAGCAGCAGCGACAATCCTACCGCCAGCAATACATAGCGCCGGATCAATCGCATAATGGTTTTCATTTTGGCTCCTCCCCCGCCAGTTTATAACCGATGCCCCGCACCGTCACCAGCCAACGGGGGTTGCTGGCATTTTCCTCAATTTTTTCTCGCAGATGGCGCATGTGTACGTTCAAGCTGTTTTCACAGCCATAGTAATCCTGCCCCCACACAGCCTCATACAGAGCATCGTAGGTAATGATGTGTCCCCGATTTTCCGCCAATTTCTGCAAAAGCGACCGCTCTGTGGCCGTCAAGGATTGTGTTGTACCATCCGGCATTCGAACCAGAGCATCCGCCAATTCCACCGTGCGTTGTCCCAGCTGCAGATGTCCAGCTGCTCCCCGCTGCAATTCCATCCGGTAAGCACGCTGCAAAATGTGCTGTACCCGCAGCAAAAGTTCCTGCATCAAAAACGGCTTGGTCAGATAATCATCCGCCCCCAATCCCAATCCAAACAACCGGTCCGCATCTGCATCCCGGGCCGAAAGGAATAGTGCCGGTACATCGGCTCGGGCCCGTAATTGCCGAAACAACGCAAACCCATCACCATCGGGAAGATTGATATCCAGAATCATCAGTTCCGGCTGTTGTTGTGCAAAAGCCTCCCGCGCAGTCCGGCAATCAATCGCTGTTGTAATATACCGGTAGCCGGCTGCCCGCAGATGTTCACACAGCAAATCCAGCAACTCCGGAGTATCGTCCACCAGCAGCAACCGTGCATCATAGATTGTTTGCATGTTTTCCACCTCTTTTGTATTATAACGCATCCGCCCTGCAGCTGTCATGTCGCAGCCTGATTCTTAAGGCAAAATTAAGCCTGCCTTTCTCTTGCTTTAAGCTGGGGACGGTAAAATACAGGTGTTCTCAAAATCAACAAAAAAGGAGCGAACACCATGCAAACCGTGATTGAAACCAACGCACTGTGTAAAGCGTACGGCAAGCATCTGGCCGTAGACCATATCCAACTGCACGTGCCGGAGGGATGTGTATATGGATTTATCGGTCCCAACGGCGCCGGCAAAAGTACCACCATGAAAATGCTGTTGGGCCTTATCCATCCCAGCGCCGGGCAGGTATTCCTGCTGGGGCAGGAATTGACCGCGAAAAACAGATTACCGCTGTTGCGCCAGACTGGCAGTCTTATTGAATCGCCGTCGGGTTATCTGCACCTGAGTGCCCAGGAAAATCTCCAGATCGTGGCAGACCTGAAAGGTATCCCCCACAAGGATATTGCCCGTGTACTGGAAATCGTACACCTGACCGGTGACCGAAACCGGAAAGTCGGCCAATATTCCCTTGGTATGAAGCAGCGGCTTGGTATTGCCATGGCGTTGCTGGGAGATCCCAAACTGCTGATTCTGGATGAACCCACCAACGGCCTGGACCCTGCCGGCATACAGGAGATTCGTTCTTTGCTTGCCGATATGCCCGAAACTACCGGCGCGACTGTTCTGGTATCCAGCCATCTGCTGGGTGAAATGGAGCAACTGGTAACGCAGGTAGGAATCATCAATCAAGGGAAAATGCTTTTTGAAGGTTCACTGCGGGAATTGCAACGGCACAGCCGCGGCAGCCTTACTTTGCGGGTGCTGCACCCACAAAAGGCCCTGCCTGTATTGCGGAACAACGGTATTTCGGCACAGCTCAAAGAGGATCTTCTCACCCTGCCACCACTGCGCGATGAACTGGTGGCAGGACTGGTTCAGACGCTTGCCGACAGTGGTGCAGGCATTGTAGAACTAACGCGGCATACCAAATCGTTGGAAGAAATCTTTTTGAGCCTGACCGATGCCAAGGGGGTGTCGTAAATGCTGCGAAGTCTGCGTGCCGAACTGCAAAAAGCCAAACGACGTCACGACCTGCTCGCTTGTCTGCTGATTCCCATGGCAACCCTGGTATGGGCAGGATACGCTGCTCCCGATAGTGCCGAAAATCTGGACGATGCCTTTCACGCACTGTTTTACGCATTACCCATGATGAACACCGTTTTGATGCCGGTGGGTATGGCTATGCTGGCCAGCCGCCTTTGGGATGTAGAAATCAAAGGCAATTTTCCAAAGCTGCTGTATACACTCCAAAGCCGTCGCAGTTTATTTACTGCCAAAGCCCTGTTGGGAATTGGCGAAGTTATTCTGATTACTATTCTGGAACTGGCTGGTGCCATAGGGCTTGGATCATGGTACGGGTACCAGGATTTCCCGCCTGCAGAACAGATTTTGTACTATTTCCTATGTACCTGTACTGTCAACCTGATGCTTTTCTTCTCTGAAATGCTCCTGACTATTTTACTGGCCAATCCTCTGCCAGCCCTATGCGTCGGGATTACCGGTGCGCTGGTGGGTCTATTTTCGGGTTTTATGCCGCCGATTGTCGGATATTTCGTCCCCTGGGGGTACTATATTCCCCTTAACAGCTATATTCTGGCTTCTTGGGATCCCGATACCCGGATCGTTGTGTACGGGATTCGGTCTTTCAATTATCCGCTGTTGATATGGTGCGCCGCATTGGCAATTTTCTTCTTCTCTTTTACCTGGCGTGCCATTCGCCAAAAGGAGGTGTGATTCATGTTATACCGCTGCATACAGGCTGAAAACCGAAAATTGCATGCTTCCCCGATTTGGATCATGTTCTTTCTGTTGCCTGTGATTTCGGCCGGGTACGGTACGTTCAATTATCTGCAGAATCTGGAACTTTTGACAAAATCCTGGTATAGCCTTTGGACACAGCATACATTGTTCTATTCACTATTCTTTTTTCCGGCTATGGTCGCCATCTATGCCGCTTATCTGTGGCGGCTTGAACATCTTGGCCACAACTGGAATCTGATCATGGCTTCCCCCGTCCGCCCGTTGGCGTTATTTTTCGCCAAGTTTGTAGTGGTCATCAAGCTGGTGCTGCTGACCCAGTTATTCATCTTTTTTCTGTATTTTCTGTGCGGCAAAGTTTTTGCTTCTCTGCCTGGCTGGCCACCTCCGGAAACATTTTTCTACCTTTTGCGTGGCATGCTTGGCGGATTGAGCGTAGTGGCTCTTCAGCTGATTCTTTCCATGATTATTCGCAGCTTTGCGGTCCCCATTTTCATTGGATTGTTTGGTGGCATTGTCGGTATGCTGGCTGCCAGCCGCAGCCGTGGGCTCTATTGGCCCTACGCCCTGATGCAATATGGCATGAATTCCAACAAAAGTGAGGATCTGCTTGCCGGCAGTTATTTTCCCTTTGTGGTTTCCTGTTTTCTCTGGCTTGCGGCATTTGTTCTGTTGGCTCAATTGTTGTTGACCCACCGGGATGTAAAAGGCTGAACCTCTGCCGGTTGCCAAAGTTTCCTCCCGGCGATATAATAGAGCCATAATCCATTGGGGAGGATTCTGTTATGACCGCCAACGCTGCTGATTTTGCCGGTTCCGCCTGTGGGCGCCGTTACGAAAAGGAACTGGAAACCCATTTCCGTGACTGCTTGCTGTTTTACCTGGATGGCCGCATCCGCTTTGAACGCTATTGTTACGGCGAAGCCGCCTGCCTGGTATTCAGCGTCTGGGCTCATGGTTTTGATGCCGACGGCAACATCCTTTGGGATAAAGAGCCGGAATTTGAAAGTCAGCGCACCGCTTTGCCGCGTACTCTTACCGATGTGCAGGAAAGCGGAAATGCTTTACAGTTCGACGGACTTCGCAAACGCTATGTATTGACCGAAGAATTTGCCACGGATAAACCGAACGGCTACGGCAAATGGAAGGTCTTTTGGCTGCAGCACCGCAAAACAAAATAATAAACTCCCGGTCACCGTGCGATACACGCGGCGACCGGGAGTTTTTTCATTCAATTCGTATTAAAAGCGTTCTACGCCATCGGCCGTGACCCGGGCGTAAATCAAAGGCGGCAACACCGGTTTTTCGGGACCGATAATCAAACCGCTGCGGTACATTTCCTCCGCATTGGCAAACAACGCCGGGTCATCTGCATAGAAAGTACAGATGCTCTCCCCAGCCTTTACATAGTCCCCCAGCTTTTTGTGCATGGTAATTCCTGCGGCAAAATCGATGGAGTCTTCCTTTTTGATGCGGCCCGCCCCCAACAATACACTGGCGTTGCCGATTTTTTCTACATCATTTTTGCAAATATACCCTTCTTGTTCAGCGGTCAGTTCATAGCTGTATTTTGCCTGACGGAATTTTGACGCATCTTTCAACACCGAAATATCTCCGCCTTGTGCAGCAAACATTTTGCAGCAAAGATCAAACGCGGATCCATCGGCTATCACCTGTTCCGCCATGGAGCGGCATGTTGCGGCGTCGCCCTTTCCGGCCAGAATCAACATATTGGTTGCCAGCTGCAGGCACACCTCGGTAAGATCCTGCGGTCCATGGCCCTGCAAGACTGCCATACTCTCGGCCACTTCCAAAGAGTTACCGATGTTGCGCCCCAACGGCTTATCCATATCGGTAATCAGAGCCGCCACCTTACGGCCATGGGCTGTACCAATGGCTACCATCTGCCGCGCCAATTCAATAGCGCTGTCCAGATCTTTCATGAAGGCGCCGTCCCCCATGGTAACATCCAACAGGATGGCATCGGAACCGGCTGCCAATTTTTTACTCATGATAGAAGATGCGATCAGCGGAATGCATCCCACGGTAGCTGTTACGTCCCGCAGTGCATACATCTTTTTGTCAGCGACCGCAATATGACCGCTCTGCCCGATAACCGAAATGCCAATCTCGTTCACCTGGCGGAAAAATTCTTCCTGGTTCAAACTGGTACGGGTACCGGGTACGGCCTCCATTTTGTCAACCGTACCACCGGTATGCCCCAGTCCCCGGCCACTCATTTTTGCAATCTTCACGCCGCAGGCCGCCACTACCGGTGCGATTACCAGCGTGGTCTTATCGCCTACACCGCCGGTGGAGTGCTTATCCACCTTGATGCCCTGAATTGCGGAAAGGTCTACCATATCTCCGGAACGGGCCATAATATCGGTCATTTCCGCTGTTTCTTCGTCTGTCATGCCACGCAGATAGATGGCCATCAGCAGCGCCGACATCTGATAGTCCGGCACATCCCCGGCTACATACCCGTTAATGGCAAACGCCAATTCTTCCCGGGTCAGTGTGCCACCGTCCCGTTTTTTGGCAATGATATCATACATTCGCATATTGAGATCCCCCTTTCGGTAAAAGACTGTATCGCAGAGCGGTTAAAACAGAGAAATGCCGCCCGCAGACGGCATTTCCAAAAATCTTCATAAACCGTATGCCGGTACTTATCGGCTTCCCTTGTCGTAAGGGATACCTTCTGCCTTGGGAGCCATACTGTTCTTGCTGGTAAAAGCCAGGATAACCATGGAGGCAATGAACGGCATCATATTGTAGATGTTGGACGACCAGCCCAACTGCGAGAGGAACGTAGCGTCTGCAATATTCGCCAGACTCTTAAACACTGCGAAGAACATAGCGGCGCCAAAGATGTGCACCGGTTTCCACTGGCCAAAAATCATAACAGCCAGTGCCAGGAAGCCGGTACCCGCAACGCCCACCTCGAAGTTCCAGGTCTGTACGCTGGGAATAATATAAGCCAGGCCGCCGATACCGCCCAGCACACCCGAAATCAGAACACCGGCGTAGCGCATTTTGTAAACGTTAATGCCTACCGAGTCTGCCGCCTGAGGATGTTCACCGCAAGCACGCAGTCGCAGACCAAAACGGGTTTTATACATTACAATGTAGCTGATAATCAGCAGTACAATGCCCAACGGAACAAATACGCTCAGTTCAAGGCTTCCAATTTTGAACAGGAACGCATTATTGGTGTAATTGATTTTGGAAGAGGTAGAGCCGTTGAAGTTCTTTGCCAGAATAATGGCAATTGCCGTAGCCAACATATTCAGAGCTGTACCGCCTATGGTCTGGTCCGCTTTCAGATTGATGGAAGCAAAAGCAAGCAGCAGCGAAAACACCATGCCGGAAAGTGCCGCCACCAAAATGGAAATAGTCACAATAACAAGCGGAGGCAACGTATTGGGCAGCATGGCGACCGCCAGAACACCGCCCAGGCCACCGATTACCATAATGCCTTCCAGGGCAATATTGATGATGCCGGAGTGTTCGCTGAACATGCCGCCCAGCGCCACCAGCATGAGTACGATGCCGTACAAAAGGGTGTATTTGATCAGCAGCAGCATATCACTTACCCTCCTTCTTGGCCTTCGGGGCCGGTTCCGCATTGGCATCGGGTGTGTCCTTATCCGCATGCATCTTCTTGGCAATCAAGCCACGGAACAGCATAGCGAAAGCACACAGATAAATGATGATGCCGGAAATCAGATCCGCAATCTCGGCCGGGAAATACTTTGTGGGCAAGAAGCTGCCGCCCACCGTAATATGGGAAATAAAGATCGAGGAGAAAATGGTTCCGATGGGATGGGATGCTGCCAGCAACGCAGTTGCAATGCCGTTGAAGCCCATAGCCGGCAGGCTGGTGGTATTCAGCGGATTCCACTCAGCACCGCCGGACAGGTACAGCAATCCCGCGCCGAAACCGGCCAATGCACCGGCAATGGTCATGGAAAGAATGATGTTCTTTTTCTCATTAATGCCGGCGTAGCGGGCGGCGTTCTTATTAAGGCCGACTGCCTTGAGCTCATAACCGAAGGTGGTCTTTTCCAGAACCACCCAGATGAGAATAGCAGCGGCAATCGCCAAGAAGATGGAGATGGTCGTGCTGGGGGTATGGAACAGTTCGGCCATGCCGCCGGAAGGAATGAGCGAATCCGGCGAGCGGTCCGCCACTTTCCAGGTGCGGGTATTGTTGGCGTCATACATTGCGCCGGTACCGCGGGCATAAATGATCTCATTGACCATATACAGGCCGATCCAGTTGAACATAATGGAGGTGATAACCTCGTTGATGTTCAAATAAGCCTTGAACACACCCGGGATTGCCCCCCATACCGCACCAAAAAGCGCCGACGCCAGCAAACACACATACCAGGGCAGATTGAGAATCAACGCACAATACAAACCGCCGAATGCTCCCAATGTATATTGCCCGGCTGCGCCGATGTTGAAAAGACCTGTTTTGAAGGCAAAAGCAACCGACAGACCGGTCATGATCAACGGAGCAGAGTTCGTCAGGGTTTTGCCTACACCATAGGGGAAATCATAGAAGCCGCCCTGAATAATGCGAAGAAATCCCTGCTGCCAGGCGTGTTCAGGATTGATAATGACCAATGCAATCAATCCCACAATCAGACCGATCAGGATGCACAGTAAAGCCGCCAACACACTGCTGCTTTTTTGCCGCAATGCCGCGCCTACATTATTTTTGCTTTGGCTCATAAATTACTGTGCCTCCTTTCCCTGTTTTTTGGCGCCTGCCATGTACAGGCCCAGTTCCTGGACGGTGGTCGTCTTGGGGTCAAACTCGCCCACGATCTCGCCTTCATACATGACCAGGATGCGATCTGAAAGATTCATTACTTCATCCAGTTCCAGGCTGACCAGCAAAACCGCCTTACCGCGGTCGCGTTCAGCCACAATCTGTTTGTGGATATACTCAATAGCGCCTACGTCCAAACCACGGGTAGGCTGAACCGCCACCAGCAGTTTGGGATCCTTATCAATTTCCCGGGCGATGATTGCCTTTTGCTGGTTGCCACCGGACATACTGCGGGCAATGGTCACACTTCCCTGTCCGCTGCGCACATCATATTGCTGAATGAGGCGGTCCGAATATTCGCGCACCGCACCTTTTTTGATAAATCCACCCTGCTGGAATTGCGGTTCCCAATAGCGCTGAAGCACCATGTTGTTTTCCAAGGAATAATCCAACACAAGACCATGTTTATGCCGGTCTTCGGGAATGTGGCTCATACCGTCCTTGGAACGCTGCCGGATACTGGCATGGGTGATATCCTTTCCATCCAGCGTCAAGGTGCCGTGCGTGATCTTTTCCAGGCCGGTCAACCCATAGACCAGTTCCGTCTGTCCGTTTCCTTCAATACCGGCCAGGCAAACAATTTCGCCACCGCGCACATCAAAGGATACATCCCGCACGGCATCTTTTTTATGAACGTGACCAGGTACCGTCACGTTACAAACCGACAACACCACATCGCCCAGTTTTGCAGGCGCTTTTTCCACGGCAAACTGAACATCGCGCCCCACCATCATGCGAGAGAGTTCTTCTTTGGTGGTGTTGGCAATCTCGACTGTTCCGATTCCTTTGCCCTTGCGCAGTACCGTGCAACGGTCAGCTACCGCCATGATTTCGTTAAGTTTGTGCGTGATAAAAAGAATGCTCTTGCCTTCTTTTTTGAATCCGCGCATGATCTCCATAAGTTCGTCGATTTCCTGCGGAGTCAAAACTGCGGTCGGTTCATCGAAAATCAAAATTTCGTTATCACGATACAGCATCTTCAGAATTTCCACACGCTGCTGCATGCCTACCGAAATATCGCTGATCAATGCATCCGGGTCCACACGGAGACCATAGCGCTCCGAAAGCTCCATCACCTTTTTCCGTGCGATATCTTTTTGCAGAAATCCTGCTTTGCAGGGTTCCACGCCCAGCATAATATTATCCAGAACACTGAAGCATTCCACCAACTTAAAATGCTGGTGGACCATGCCAATGCCAAGATCATTTGCATCGTTCGGGTCCTTGATCCGGACCTCGCTCCCGTTCTTTTTGATAATGCCTTTTTCCGGCTGATACAGGCCAAACAAAACGCTCATCAGCGTAGATTTACCTGCACCATTCTCGCCCAGCAGGGCGTGTACTTCGCCCCGGCGCAGCTGCAGGGTCACATCATCATTTGCTTTGATACCGGGGAATTCTTTGGTGATGTGCAACATTTCAATTACGAAATCCTCTGCCAATCTGCTCACACTCCTTTCAAAGATTGATCTTGTGCTTATTATACAATTATTTGTACTTCTTCACAAGTTATTTGAACAGTTTTTCAATAAAAATTTGTCAATGTTTGAATCAACCAAAAACGGCGGACGCCTTGATTCTGGCGTCCGCCGTTTCATTCAATTTTCAGACTGAAAATCAGACCTGATAATCAACCTTGGTAAAGTCGCTGGTTTCGGGCTTCACAGCGTCATCAGAGCTGTTGTCCACAACCAGTTCGCCGGAACGAATCTTCTCGGCCAGAGCTTCGTACTCTTCCACGGTGAAGGTGGAGAAGTTCCAGCTCTCTTCGGCAGTGGGCAGACCGACGTAATCGCCTTCCTGCAGACCATAGTTACCGTTGGTACCGGCAATGGTATCCCAAGTGCCTTCGGCAATGTGGGTGATGGCGTCGGTAACACCGGCGCTCAGGCCCTTCATGGCAGAGGTCAGGAACGGGTTGTAGCTGTACTTGCCGCTCTCTACATCGTTCACGCCGATGTAGTTCTGGTCAACGTCAACACCGATCACCCTGCCGTCATACTTGACCGCAGCTTCCACCGCGCTGGTGTAAATGCCGCCGCCGCAAGCAAAGACAATCTGCGTGCCGCCGGAATACCAGCTTTCCATCTTGGCGGTGATGTTGGCGTCGCCGGAGAAGGCACCGCCGTACCAGTACTTGATGTTGATGTTGGTGCCCATCTCTTCAGCAGCAGCATCAGCACCCTGTACGAAGCCGTAACCGTAGCGGATAACCGCGGGCACAGCCATGCCGCCCAGGAAGCCCAGTTCGGTAAAGCCGTCCTTTACGGCAGCGTAACCGGCCAGATAACCGGCCTGCTCTTCCTTATAGGTGATGCAGTAAACATTCTCGGGGATGGTCTCGGTTCCGATATCAGCCTGCGTGATATCGACGCCGATGAAGTGGACATCGGGGTACTCCGTGGCGGCCCATGCCAGAGAGGAACCATACAGGTAACCGACGCAAACCACGGTGTTGGCACCGTCATTGACGGCATTGCGGATCAGGGTCTGACGATCCTCGTCATTGGCCTCATCCGGCGGCAGATAGTAGTCAACGTTAATACCGTTGGCTTCGCCATAAGCTTCTACAGCTTCCCAGCAGCCCTGGTTGAAGCTTTCGTCGTCAATGGTGCCGACGTCGCAAACCTGAGCGATTGCCGTGATTTCAGATGCTGCCGCTTCCTCGGTGGTAGCGCTGGTTTCCGTGCTGGCAGCCGTGCTGGAAGAGGTGGAAGAACCACCGCCACAGGCAACCAGAGAAACCGCCATGCTGGCAGCCATAGCCAGTGCAAGGAACTTTTTCATGGTTTTGATCTCCTTACTTGAAATTAAACTTCGACAGGGCAAATCCCTACCGCTTTGTTTTCAGTATAACGGATTTGCCATCTTTTTGCAACGGAAAAACCATTACAAAAATTTGACAGAAGGTCCAATGTCAGTTCTGGATTTCCAACGTTACCGAAGGCGTATCCGGCAAAGTGTCCATATCTGCATACGCTTCCACTTTCAGGTCGCTGTTTCGCAGCTGTTCATACAAACGTTCATACTGGCGTTCACTGAAGTTGCTGAAACGCCATGTGGAACCGGCCAGTGCTACACTTCCGTCGGTAAATCCGATTTTTTCAGTATGCCCGGCATCTTCCTGGCTCCAGGCACCATTCCCGGAGAAGAAGGAATACAACTGCTGCTGTACTGCTGCGTTATAGCATTTTATCGCACTGCCAAGCACACGCTCGCCCAACTCATTTTGGTCCCAGTCGGTGGCAAATACTCTGCCGCCCGTCTGGTTGGCTGCATCCACGGTATTTTGCAGCAAAGACGATCCGTTTGCGAGGATCAGCCCCGTGCCGTTACGGTACCATTCGGTAACGCGGGAAGACACGATGCTTTGATCCTCGATCTTACCGGTATACCAGACACGGAGGCTCACTTCCTCGCCCTGTTGCTCGGCAGCCTCCTGGGCTCCCTGCAGGAAGCCTGTACAATAACGGACCACGCTGGGGATTTCGTCCTCACCTACAAATCCCAACGTTGTGTACCCTTCCATCACCGAAGCATAACCGGCAAGATAGCCTACCTGTTCTTCCTGGAACAAAACACAATGTACGCTGGTATCGGTGCTATAAGAGGTATAGTCTTCATTGTGCGGTTCGTCATCAAACAGAAGATACTGGACGCCCGGATAGTTGCCCTGAATGGCATACAATGCTTTGGCCATCTCTTCTCCGCGGCATACAACCAACGCCGCACCGCTTTCCGATGCCTGACGCAATGCGTCTTCTGCCGTTGCTATTTCTGCACTGCCATAGGTGAACGACTGCGCCGTATAACCAAAATTGGAGGCAAAAGTCTGTATTCCTTTCCAGAGCATAGCCTCTGCACCGGATTCAAATCCGCTTTCGGCCGCCGCCAAAGCAATGACAGCACCTCCCGGCAGCGGGGTCGCATCCGTTGCCGCCTGGAACACATAGGACGCATCATCAAGCGGCACCGAGAATTCACTGGTTGGCTGGCTTTCTTCCACCGGTGCACAAGCAGCCAGAGCCACCAGCATCATCAGGGAAAGAAATAGGGCGATAATTTTCTTCATGGGTAACGGGAACTCCTTACATCGGGGATTCGTCAGATTCCAGGTTGGCCGGACCAAAGCCGTAAGGCAGCAGTTCTCCCAACGTGGTTACAATGTAGTCATCTTCGGTTTTTGCCATAATCACGATCAGGCTTGGCCCACCGAATTCAAACAGTGCCTGGCGGCAGACTCCGCAGGGACCGGTGACCAGCTGGTTGACCGTACCTTCCATGCTGCCTACAATGGCAATGGCCGTAAACGCCCGCTCGCCTTCGCTGACCGCTTTGAACAACGCTGTTCGTTCCGCGCAGTTTGTGGGCGTATATCCGGCGTTTTCAATATTGCATCCGGTATAGACTTTGCCGTTGCGGGCCAGAAGCGCCGCCCCCACCTGAAAATGAGAGTACGGCGTATAAGCGAACTTACGGGCAGCGAACGCCTGCCGGATCAGACTTTGAATTTCTGCCTTTTCCATTCTTATTTCTCCAGGTAGGCCTCCGCGCCCAGCGCCACCTTCATCATGGCGGTAAAGCTGGTCTGCCGCTGTTCTGCCGTAGCCAGTTCCGGAGCCACAAAGCTGTCGGAGATGGTCAGCAGACAGGCCGCCCGCTTGCCCAGGACCTTTGCATTATGGAACAGCGCAAAGCTCTCCATTTCTACCGCAAGACAACCTTTTTCATCCCGCACACGTTCCCAGTAAGTCGGTTTGCTATCACTGGGCTGATGATAGAACACATCGTCGGAATGAATGGGACCTTCGACAACAGGAATCCCCTGTGCGGCTGCGCTGGCCTTAATGGCTTCATTCAAAGCGGCGTCCGGTTTTTGGATGTCGTCCGTATCTCCACTTTGGGTACGGGCAAAATTGCTTTCCGAATATGCGCCCGAAGCCAGCACCACATCAAACAGCTTGACTTTATCGGTATAAGAACCGGCCGAGCCGATACGGATAATGTTTTCTACATCATACTGGGTATACAGCTCATAGGAATAAATACCGATGGAAGGCATGCCCATTCCGCTGCCCATCACGCTGATGGGGCGGCCCTGATACGTACCGGTATAGCCGAGCATACCACGCACATCGGTAACAAGGCGCGGATTCTCCAGGAAATTTTCTGCAATAAACTTGGCGCGCAGCGGATCGCCGGGCATCAGAACGGTCTTTGCGAAATCGCCTTTTTCGGCGCGGTTATGAGGGGTAGACATAAATGCACACTCCTTTATTTTCGAGATTGGTCCTTATAGTATACCACATTTAGCACGATTGTGGTAAAATTAAGCAGAAAAATTTGTGAAAGCAGGTAGATCAATTATGGAGCTTCCGCACCAGTGTACTCTCTGCCCACGGGCTTGTCTGGCAGATCGGGCTGTCGGCCATGCCGGCTACTGCGGTGCAGATGACCGGCTTATGGTTGCCCGTGCCGCCTTGCATCACTGGGAAGAGCCCTGTCTGAGCGGAGACCCCCAGGACCGCCGGGGCAGCGGCACCGTATTTTTCAGCGGTTGTTCCCTGCGCTGCTGTTACTGCCAGAATTATCCCATCAGTCAGGAAGGTGTCGGTAAAGCAATTTCCGTTCAGCGGTTAGCCGATATTTTTTTGCAGCTGCAGCATGACGGTGCCCGCAATATCAATCTGGTCACAGCTACACAATATCTGCCCTGGGTTTGCGAAGCCCTGGACCTTGCCAAAGATGGTGGTCTGACCCTTCCGGTCGTATATAATACCGGCGGATATGAAACGGTAGAAACCGTGAAAGCCCTGCAGGGGTATGTGGATATTTGGCTTACCGATTTTAAATACGCCGCTTCGGACCTGGCCGCCCGCCTTTCTTCTGCGGCAGATTACCCGGTTGTTGCAGAAGCCGCTCTGCGGCAGATGCTTCGGCAGACGGGAGCCCCGGCCTATGACGCAGAAGGATTCATTCGCCGTGGCGTTATTGTCCGCCATCTGGCCTTGCCAGGCTGTGTTGCGGACAGTTTTGCCGTTCTTCAGCTCCTGGCACGGCTGCGCGATGAAGAAAAAGTTTCTTTCATTCCCAGTCTTATGAGTCAGTTCACCCCATTTTATAAAGCTGCTTCCCAGGGCTTGGGGCGCCGCATTACCACCTACGAATATCGCAAAGTCATCGAGGAAGCAATCCGTTTGGGGTTGACCGACGGCTATATGCAGGAAAAAAGCAGCGCCCGTGAAGAATATACTCCGCCGTTTGATTTGGAGGGCGTTTGATGGTTTTGAGTATTCTCTATCTTTGCTTGTTTCTCACCGCCGGTTTTCTGGCCGCCCGGCGTGCCGTCCCCGATGCAGGCCCCGCTGTGCTCGTTCCTTTGGGCTGTGGCTTCGGCATTTCCATGCTTGCACTTTTCCCTGCAGTTTTTGCGCTGCCGTTTGGCTTTGGTAAAATCTGCGCAGCTTTGGCAGCTGCAGGTGCACTGGCCGTAATAGGGATTCTTCTATACCGCCATCCGGGAATTTCTCCCGTTCCCAAAGACAAAGATTGCGGTGCCATGTGGGCCTGTCTGCTTCCCGTGGCACTGGTCACACTCTATCTGCTCCATACGCATATCCTGCACAATGTGGATGGTACGCTGCACACCGGGCAAAGCTGCTACGGCGACCTGCCCATGCACCTCGGCTTTATCGAATACATCGCCCAAAGCAGTGAATTCCCGCCCATCTATCCTCTTTTGGGGGGCGAACATCGGTTTGGATACCCCTTTTTGTGCGAAACGGTTTCCAGTATTTTTCGGGTATTGGGGGCCGACCTCCGCACCGCTTATCTTTTGCCTGTAATTCCCGCAGTGTTCTCTGTGTTCGGGATGTTCTGGCAGCTGGCTCGCTCCGTGCTGGGCAATGCCGCCAAAGCATGCCTTGCTTTTTATCTCTTTTTTATGGGAAGCGGGTTTGGTTTCTTCTATTTTTTGCGTGATGCGGAAAGCTTTGCCAGTATTTTCACAGGGTTCTATACTACCCCTACCAATTACACGACTAAAAACATCATTTGGGTCAACCCCATTGTAGATCTGATGATTCCCCAACGCGCTACCCTGTTTGGCTGGTGCATCCTGCTCCCGGCACTGTATCTTTTGTGGCGTTTTTGTTATGAGGAGCAACGCAGATTGTGGCTGCCCCTTGCTCTTCTGATTTTGCCGCTCCCCTTACTTCACACGCACAGCGCTTTGGCGCTTGTTCTGCTTTGTCTGGTCAGCGGTATTTATACACTTTTTCATTATCCCAGAACCCGTGCGGTCCTGCTGCCTTGGGGCGGCCTTGCCCTTTTGTGCGGAATTGCCTGGCTGGTGCAGATGCTGCCGACCGTGTTGGCACAGAGCCTGGACGGGCAGAACATGCTTCGCCTGCATTTCAACTGGGTCAATGCCGAAGCAGACGGCTCCCTGAAAGACAATTATTTTTGGTTCTACATCAAAAATATCGGTCTGGTGTATTTGCTGCTGATTCCCGCCTGGCTGCATGCCGCCCGTAAACAGCGCTGGCTGTATGCCGGTGGCCTTGTGATCTGGGCACTGGCCGAATGTATTGTATTTCAGCCCAACACATACGACAACAACAAGCTTCTGTATGTATGGCACATGTTGGGATGTATTCTGGTAGCACAGCTCCTGGTAGATGCTGCCCTCAAAATCCGCAGTATTCCCTGGCGTTCTTTGGCTCTTGGCTGCACCTGTGTAATAGCAACATTGGGCAGCGTTTTAACCGTCACCCGCGAAGTGTTCAGCGATTACCAGCATTGGAGCGCCGATGAGGTCGCCCTTGCCCAGTACATCCGTGAAAATGCTGAAAGCGATGCGCTGTTTCTGACCAGCGACAGCCATACAACACCGGTATTTTCTCTTGCGGGGCGCAGAATCCTGTGCGGCTCCGGAAGTTACGTGTATTATCACGGCATGGACTATACCCAGGAAGCCAACGCCATGCACCTTTTGTATGAGGCACCTGACGAAAGCCTTCTGGCGCAATGGGGTGTAGATTACGTCCTGTTTGACAGTTCTGTAAACGCCGAATTCACAGCCGATGAAAGCTGGTATGCCGCACGGTATCTTTTGTGGTATCAAAACGACAGTTGCCGCGTGTACCAAATTACTGAATAATTTTTGCGTGCGCACCTTCCCCCTCTCCTGTTGCATACTATGCAGCAAAGGGAGGGGGCTTTTTTATGGCTGTATTTCAAAACGGCATCGATGTTTCCCGCTATCAGGGCAGCGTCAACTGGTCACAAGTGGCCGCCGCCGGCAAAGATTTTGCAATCGTCCGTATTGGTTCCAGCAACAGCGGCGGATTGTATGTAGACCCGTATTTCCTGCAGAATGTCAACGGCGCCCACGCCGCAGGTCTGCGTGTGGGAGCTTACTATTATACCTACGCCCGCACACAAAGCGCCGTAGCCAACGAATTGAACACTTTCATGAACGCTATGCAAGGTCTGCAGCTGGAATACCCTGTCTTTGTGGACGTGGAGGATTCCAGCCTGACCAGTCTGGGCCGTACCCAATTGACCAGCCTGGTTCGCTATGCCATGGATATTCTCTACCAGCGGAAATGGTACGGCGGATGGTACAGTTATACAAATTATATCAATAACTATCTGAACGCCGCCGAGCTCAGCGCCTATCCCCTTTGGGTGGCAGATTACCGTTCCACGCTGGGATACACCGGCCCGTATACCATGTGGCAATACTCCGGCAGCGGCACCGTTGGCGGAATTTCCGGCGCATGCGACCTGAACCGCAGTTACCAGGATTTCTTACCCGCGATCAAAGCGGGCGGGTTCAACAACTATGGCCCTACCGGCCCGTTGATGGAAAACGTAACCGGCTATACACTGGTGGTATTCAATGCCCGCACCGAATATTTCTACACGCCCAATTTCAATGATGTGGTAGGGTATCTTCCTTTGGGGCGCTATAATGTGACACAGCGCAGCACGCAAAAATACAACGGTTACGACTGGGTCATTTTCGACTACAACGGCGGGTCGTACTGGACCGCCGTTTTGGGCGACCGCAATCGCCTGGAAAAGACCTGATGACGATGCATTTTTCTTTTCTGTCTGCACCGCTTGCAACAACCCCATGTTGTGACTTCGAACACCTTCTTATTTGACAAAGACTTCCAGTTTGTGGTTTAATAAATTGGTATGCGCAAAATACAGTTACGTGTTATGTTACCGCAGGGGGATCCAACGCATGGCAAAAAAACAACAGGAATATGGCAACGACAGTATCCGTCAGTTGAAAGGTGCCGACCGTGTGCGTAAGCGCCCGGCCGTCATCTTTGGTTCGGACGGTGTGGAAGGCTGTGCCCATTCCATTTTTGAAATTATCTCCAACTCCATTGATGAAGCACGCGATGGCTATGGCAATCGTATCAATGTGACCTTGTTTCCGGATCATGTGATCGAAGTGGAAGACTTTGGCCGCGGTATTCCGGTAGACTATAACAAAGCTGAACAACGCTGGAACTGGGATCTGGTCTTCTGCGAACTGTATGCCGGCGGCAAATATGCCGAGGGCGGCGGAAACTATGATTTCAGTCTGGGCCTGAACGGCCTGGGTTTGTGTGCCACCCAGTATGCCAGTGAATGGATGACGGCCGATATTTATCGCGATGGCTTCCATTATCATCTGGATTTCAAAAAAGGCGAAAACGTAGGCGGACTGCAAAAGGAAGAATACAAAGGCCGCCGTACCGGCTCGGTAATCCGTTGGAAGCCTGACACAGAGGTTTTCACCGACATTGCCGTACCGTCGGAAACATTCCAGGATATGCTGCGGCGTCAGGCCGTTGTCAATGATGGCGTCACCCTTGTTTTCACCGATAAATCCGGCAGCGAAACCCAGAAATATGAATACCTGTACGAGCACGGCATCACCGACTATGCCAATGAGCTGGTGGGCGATAAGGCCCTGACCCAGGTGTATTCCTGTTCCGGCGCCGCCATCGGCCGTGACCGTGCCGATCAGCCGGATTACCAGGTCAAGATGAATGTGGCCTTTGCTTTTTCCAACACGGTGCAGGCGTTGGAATACTACCACAACTCCAGCTGGCTGGAACACGGCGGCAGCCCCGACCGTGCTGTACGCACCGCGTTTGTCAGCCAGATCAACGCATGGCTGAAGAGTAAGGGGCTCTACAAGAAAAACGAGAGTTCCATCACATTCTCGGATGTTCAGGACTGCCTGGTTCTGGTTTCTTCCAGCTTCTCCACCCGTACCAGCTACGAAAACCAGACCAAAAAGGCCATTACCAACAAGTTTGTGGCACAGGCCATGACGGAGTTCCTCAAACATCAGTTGGAAGTCTATTTTATTGAGCACCCCGACGAAGCCGAAAAGGCCTGTAAACAGGTCCTTATCAACAAACAAAGCCGGGAACACGCCGAGAAAGCACGCATCACTATCAAAAAGACCATGACCCAGCAGATGGATCTGGCCAACCGTGTGCAAAAGTTCGTGGATTGCCGCACCAAAGACGCCTCTCGCCGCGAATTGTATATCGTGGAGGGTGATTCGGCTATGGGCGCGGTAAAACAGAGCCGTGATTCGGAATTCCAGGCTATCATGCCGATCCGCGGTAAGATCCTTAACTGCCTGAAAGCGGATTATGCCCGTATTTTCAAATCCGACATCATCACTGACCTGATCCGGGTCATGGGCTGTGGTGTAGAGCTTGGCGGCAGCCACAACAAAGACTTGGCCAGTTTCAATCTGGAAAATCTGCGTTTCAATAAAGTCGTTATCTGTACCGACGCCGATGTGGACGGTTATCAGATTCGCACACTGGTGCTGACCATGCTTTACCGGTTGACCCCCACCCTGATCAACAAAGGGTACGTATATATCGCGGAGTCTCCGCTGTACGAGATCAATACCAAAAACAAAACCTACTTTGCCTACACCGAGCCGGAGAAAGCCGATATTCTGCGGCGTATCGATGGTGAAAAATACACCATTCAGCGCTCCAAAGGTTTGGGTGAGAACGACCCAGAAATGATGTGGCTCACCACCATGAGCCCCGAAAGCCGCCGTTTGATCAAAGTCCTGCCTACCGATGCCGAGCGCACTGCACAGGTATTTGATTTGCTGCTGGGCGACAACCTGCAGGGACGCAAAGAGCACATTGCGGAACACGGTGCCGAATACCTGGATGATTTGGATGTAAGCTGATGCGAGGAAGATTATGGCCAAAAAACGCGAAAAGAAAATCACACCCGCCCGGCCTCAACTGGGCGATAATGTAGAGATCCTGTCGGCCGGCGAAATTATTGAAACGCCCATTACCGAAACACTGGAAACCAACTACATGCCCTATGCCATGAGCGTTATCGTTTCCCGTGCGTTGCCGGAAATTGACGGTTTCAAACCTGCACACCGCAAACTGCTGTACACCATGTACGGCATGGGTCTGTTGAAGGGGGCCCGCACCAAGAGTGCCAACATCGTGGGCAGCACCATGCACCTGAACCCCCACGGTGACGCCGCCATTTATGATACAATGGTCCGTATGGGCCGTTCCAACGAAAGCCTGCTGGTCCCCTTTGTGGACTCCAAAGGTAACTTCGGCAAAGCGTATAGCCGGGATATGGCTTACGCTGCCGCCCGTTACACCGAAGCCAAGCTGGAACCTGTCTGCGAGGAACTGTTCCGCGACATCGATAAGGATACGGTGGATTTTGTTCCCAACTATGATGGCACCACCACCGAACCCACTTTACTGCCGGTCACCTTTCCCACCATTCTGGCAAACAATACCCTGGGCATTGCCGTAGGCATGGCTTCCAATATCTGTTCCTTCAATCTGGAAGAGCTTTGCAACGCCACCATTGCCCTGATGAAGGATGATCAGGCAGATCTGAAAGAAATTTTGCCTGCTCCCGATTTTGTTGGCGGCGGCACCATTCTGTACGATGCTGCCGAGATGAACAACGTGCTGGAAAACGGCCGCGGCAGTGTACGGGTACGCGCCCAGTGGAGTTACGACAAAGCCAACAACTGCATTGATGTGACCCATATTCCCCCCACCACCACGGTGGAGGCCATTATGGACAAGATCACCGAACTGGTGAAGTTGGGCAAGATCCGCGAAATCAGCGATATGCGCGATGAGACCGATTTGAACGGTTTGAAACTGACCATCGATCTCAAACGTGGGCAGGACCCGGACAAACTGATGGCCCGGCTGTTCAAATCTACCCCGCTGGAAGACAGCTTTGCCTGTAACTTCAACGTTCTGATTGCCGGGCAGCCCAAAGTATTGGGGGTACGGGACATTTTGCTGGAATGGATTGCCTTCCGAGCCGAATGTGTCCGCCGCCGTACCTACTATGATTTGCAGGGCAAGCAAAAACGGCTGCATTTGCTCCAGGGCCTGAAAGCCATTTTGCTGGACATCGACAAAGCCATCGAGATTGTACGCAATACCGCCGAGGAGTCGGAGGTTGTGCCCAACCTGATGATTGGCTTCGGCATTGATGAAGTTCAGGCTGAATATGTCGCCGAGATCAAACTGCGCCATTTGAACCGGGAATACATCCTGAAACGTACTGCCGAAATCGAAGAGTTGGAAAATGCCATCGCCGATTTGCAGGATGTGCTCAAGCGCCCGGCACGCATCAACAAGATCATCATGACGGAACTGGCCGAGGTAGCCAAAAAATACGGCAAGCCCCGCCGCTGCGAAATCCTGTATGAGATTCCGGCCAGCGAAGCCGAAGAGCCGGAGCAGCAGATTCCCGACTATCCGGTGCATCTGTTCTTTACCCGGGATGGTTACTTCAAGAAGATCACGCCTCAGAGCCTGCGCATGAGCGGTGAGCAGAAGCTTAAAGACGGCGATGAAGTGCTGTTCACCTGCGAGAGCACCAACAGCGTGGAACTTCTGTTCTTCACCAACCACCATCAGGTCTACAAGTCCCATGCTTACGACTTTGGCGACAGCAAAGCCAGCGTGCTGGGCGATTATGTTGCCTCTGCTTTGGGCATGGATGACGGCGAGGTTCCGCTCTACATGGTGGTTACGCCGGATTACAAAGGCTGGATGCTCTTCTTCTTCCAGAACGGAAAATGCGCCAAAGTACCGTTGAGCAGTTACGAAACAAAACAGAATCGCCGCAAGCTGCTGAAAGCTTACAGCGATAAAGCCGAACTGGCCTGTATGCGCTATCTGCCTGAGGAAACCGAACTGGCTATTTTCACAACCAACAACCGCCTGCTGCTGGCCGGCAGTGCATTGATTCCCGAAAAAGCCACCCGGGATACCGCCGGTGTCAACGTGGTTTCTCTGAAAAAGAACGCCCGTATTGCACGGGTCACCCTTTCGGAAGGGTTGGAACTTGCCGAAGCCCATCGCTATCGGGTTCGCACATTGCCCGCCGCCGGTGCCATTCTGCGTGCCGACGACAGCATGGAACAGCTCACGCTGTAACTTCTTTGCTCTTCTTATACGGCCATGCAAAAAATCCCCTTCGGGACATGGTGCACTGCACCAGCAGCCCGAAGGGGTTATTTTTATTGCGAAGAACTCTTCTTTTGAGCCGACACAAGCAGCATCATAGGCCTGCGCCATTCTTCCCGCATACCGGGCTGGTCACGCATGGATTCCGGCGGTTGAGGTTCCACCACATGCTGTAAAGCAAAACCGTTCTGCAACAATGTTTCCAGGTAGGTAGTCAGCGTTCGGTGGTATTTGGTTACATTTTCTCCCAGAAAAACCGCTTGCCGGGCGCCTTCCTCAAAGTATCGGTCCACCGGAAAGTGAAGAATGCTGCCATCCGGGGCATAGTACCAGTCCTGTGTGCCATAAGCCGTAAAAACCGGATGCTCTGCGGAAAACACCAGTTCTCCCTGTGGTTTGAGCCATCGGGCAACTTTTGCAATCAGCGGGGCAAAATCTTCCACGTAGTGAAACGCCAGTGAACTGATTACCACATCAAAAGATTCGGGCGGAAAATCCAGATCTTCCATCGCTGCGCACTGATATTCGACACCGGGGACCAGATTTCTGGTACGCGCTTCTTCCAGCATTTTTTGAGAGATATCAGTCCCCAGTACATAGACCGCGCCTTGTTCCGCCGCATAGCGGCAATGCCAGCCATATCCGCATCCCAGGTCCAATACCTTTTTGCCCGCAAAATCCGGCAGAAGTTTCTGCAGTTCCGACCATTCCCCTGCTGCCTGCAGCCCCTTGCGGGAACGGTCCATCTCGCTGTATTTGGCAAAGAATTTTTCTTCGTCGTACTTATTTTCTTTCATGTCAGTTTCCTCCCATGCAAATTCCTGTAATCATAAGGCAATTCACATGGGCATCTGCAATTTTTTGACCGAGAATTCCTCTTAGCATTCTCTTTCCCTCTTTATTTCAATTCAAAACGCTGTCTTGCCATAAGAATCAGATTTACAAACAATCCCCGCAGGCTCAAAACCTGCGGGGATTGTTATTCCTGTTTTACTCAGGCCAGCAACGGTTTGCAGGCTTCAGCCAGCTTGTCTTTCTGTGCCTGGGCCTCGGCCAGGTCTTTACCCTTGGTGGTAAAGTAGGTCTTGATCTTCGGCTCCGTACCGGAAGGACGTACCACTACGGTAGCGCCGCTCTCCAGCGTGTAAATCAGAACATTGGCGGCGGGCAGACCGGTTTCCTCGGACTTTTCGTAGTCCACCACCTTAACGACCTTATCGCCGTCAAAGTCTTTCGGCGGGTTGGCGCGCAGATTGGCCATAATGCCGGCCATCTTGTCCATACCGGACAGGCCGGGGAATTCAAAGCTGTCCACCTTGTTCAGGTAACGGCCGTACTCGGCATAGATGCGCTCCAGCTCTTCCTTGATAGAGCTGCCCTGAGCACGGTAGTAAGCAGCCATTTCACAAATCAGCATAGAACCGATGATAGCGTCCTTATCACGTACATAGGGACCAGCCAGATAGCCGTAGCTTTCCTCAAAGCCGAAGATGAAACGATCCACTTCACCGTCTGCTTCCAGCTTGGCAATCTGATCACCAATCCACTTGAAGCCGGTGAGCACATTACGGCATTCCACGCCATAGTGCTCGGCCACCTTGTCGGCCAGCGGAGTGGAAACGATGGACTTGCACATGACAGCATTCTTAGGCATGGTTCCCTGCTCAATGCGGCCGGCGCAAATGTAATCCAACAAAAGCACGCCTACTTCATTGCCGGAAAGTAGCTCATAGCTGCCGTCCTTGCACTTGACGGCAATGCCCACACGATCAGCATCGGGGTCGGTAGCCAGCATCAGATCCGCGCCGGATTTTTCGGCCAGTTCCAGACCCAGCCGCAGCGCCTCGAAAATTTCGGGGTTGGGGTACGGGCAGGTGGGGAAGTTGCCATCCGGGTCCTTCTGCTCGGGCACGATGGTAATATCGGTAATGCCGATATCCTTCAGAACATGGGTAACAGGCACCAAACCGGAGCCGTTGAGCGGGCTGTAGACCAGTTTGAGACCGGCGGTTTTGCAGATACCCGGGCGAATGGAGCGCGCTTCAATGGCCTGGTACAGTGCATTGATGCAATCATCCCCCACATACTCAATCAGTCCCTGGGCCAGACCATCCTCAAAGGAGATCAGCTTGGCACCGGTGAGCACATCGGTCTTCTGAATTTCGGCATAGACGATATCGGCAGCTTCATCCGTCATCTGGCAGCCGTCCGGACCATAAGCCTTGTAGCCGTTATACTTGGCCGGGTTGTGGCTGGCAGTTACCATAATACCGGCATTGCAGTTATAGTAGCGAGTGGCAAAAGAAAGGGCGGGCACCGGCATCAGAGCTTTATAGATGCGCACCTTAATACCGTTGGCGGCCAGTACCTGGGCAGCCGTCCGGGCAAACAAATCGCTCTTAATGCGGCTGTCATAGCTGATTGCAACAGTCTGGGTGCCGCCCTGGGTCTTAACCCAGTTGGCAAGACCCTGCGTAGCCTGACGGACCACATAAATATTCATCCGGTTGGTACCGGCACCGATCACACCACGCAGACCGGCCGTGCCGAATTTCAGAGAAACGGCAAAGCGATCCTGAATAGCAGCATCATCGTCTTTGACACTTTCAAGCTCCGGCTTCAGATCGGGGTCATCCAGATCCGCCGCAAGCCAACGTTCATACATATCCTGATACATAAGTAACACACCTACACTTTCAATATAAATGCAGTAAGCATATACTAAATATACCAACTCACACCGTCGGTGTCAATCAAATTTTGGTTAAAATTGCCTGTTTTTCCGTTCGAGTGCTTGTGAAACGCCTTATATCGCGTTATACTGGTTCCAGAATATCAAACAGGAGGTCCGCAACATGTACGCACAGGTGTTAAGCTTGGGTGTCACTGGGCTCATGGGCTATCTTATACAGGTAGAAGCTGATTTGTCCGGAGGACTGCCGCAGTTCAATCTGGTCGGCCTTCCGGATTCTGCCGTAAAAGAAAGCAGCGAGCGGGTACGAAGTGCCGTTAAGAATCTGCACTACCAGTGGCCTGCCAGTCGGATCACCATCAATCTGGCACCTGCCGATGTACGTAAAACCGGCCCGGTGTATGATCTGCCCGTCTTCATCGGAATTCTGGCCGCCCAGGGAAAGCTCCCCGCCCCCGGCCCCGAACGCGCCTTTTTGGGAGAATTGGGTCTGGATGGAACACTGCGCCCCGTTACCGGCGTTCTGCCCATGGCGTTGGCTGCGGTGCAGCATGGTGTAAAGGAACTCTTTCTGCCTGCCGAAAACGCTGCCGAAGCCGCCATCGCGGAGGGACTTACCGTCTATCCTGCCCGGAATGCCCAGGACGTAGTCTTGCATCTTTGCGGTGCTGCGCCGCTTTCCCCTGCGCATGCTGACGGTTACGACGAAAACGGGACCTGGACCGGGCCGGATATGGCCGATGTGCGCGGACAGAGCGAAGCACGCCGTGCTTTGGAAGTGGCCGCCGCCGGTGGGCACAATCTGCTGCTGGTAGGTCCTCCGGGCACCGGAAAAAGCATGCTTGCCAAACGGTTGCCCGGCATCTTGCCGCCTTTGACCTATGAAGAAGCATTGGAAACCAGTGCCATCTATTCCGTTGCCGGTCTTTTACGGGGCGGCGACGGTCTGCTGAAAAGCCGTCCGTTCCGAAGCCCGCATCACAGTGTCAGCGCTACAGCCATAGTGGGCGGAGGCTCTGTTCCCCGCCCCGGCGAAGTAAGCCTTGCCCACAACGGGGTTTTGTTTCTGGATGAATTGCCTGAATTTTCCCGGGATACCCTTGAGGTGCTGCGGCAGCCGCTGGAAGACGGCCATGTTACTGTCAGCCGTATACACGGAACCGCATCATTTCCGTGCAAATTCATGTTAATAGCTGCAATGAACCCCTGTAAATGCGGTTACCTTGGGCATCCCACGCGGGAATGTACCTGTACCCCCAGCGCTGTTGAGCAATACCGCCGCCGAATTTCCGGCCCGCTGCTTGACCGTATCGATTTGCATGTGGAAGCGCTACCTATTGAGTACGAAGACCTTGCCGCCGAAACCGGCGGTGAATCCAGCGCCGCCATTCGTGCCCGTGTAGTGGCGGCACGCACCTTGCAGCAGGAACGTTACCGCAATTTACCGGGCGTACGATGCAATGCCCAGTTGCCCGGCGGCGCGCTGCGCCGTTATTGCAGGATGACGCCTTCTGCCGAAAAGATTCTTCGCGCCGCCTTTGAACGGCTTGGTTACAGTGCCCGCGCTTATGACCGTATCCTGCGGGTGGCCCGGACGGTGGCTGACCTGGATGGCGCCGAAGTTTTGGATGCCGCCCACCTTTCCGAAGCTTTGCAGTACCGCAGCCTTGACCGAAAATTCAATATGCGATAAGAACGCCACACCAAAGGCCCCCGCCCGTTGTACGGGCGAGGGCCTTTTAAATCAGTTTGCAGTTTGCGTCAATACATCCAGCAAAGCCTGCGCGCTTTTATGCCAGCTGTAACGTGCCAGCAGTTCCGCCGCATCCCGTTTGGGAGGCGTAACATCATCCACATAGCCGTGGTTCGTTTTCAGATCAATATACCCTGCACAATCGCCGTAAACCTCGCGCATACAAGGCGTATCGCTGACATAAATCCGCGGCGCCCCGCAGGCAACCGCTTCCAACGGCGGAATACCGAATCCTTCATACAACGTAGGGAACAAAAAAGCTTTGCAATGATGCATCAGGGCTTTTGCTTCCCCGTCGGACACATACCCCAAGTAAACCACATTGGGTAAATCCGCCAACCCCAGACGTTTTGCCTCCGCCGCAAGACTTCCTCCGCCTGCAATGGCAAAAACCGTATCGGGTTTGTTCCGCGCCGCACGCAGCACCCAGGGAAAGTTTTTGTTTTTAAGCAGATTCGCCATACTGAAATAGTACTGTCCCCGGCGAAGCTGCGGAACCTTGGCAAAGATTCGTTCATCCGGCGCAATCCGCTGCATCTGCTGCCAGGCATTGTAGACCACCGAAATACGTTCCGGTTTTACGCCATAGTATTTTGTGATTTCACTTTTGGAAAATTCGGAAACCGTAATGATATGTTCCGCCGCCTGCGCAATCCTCCGATATTGCAGCCGATGCCAGGCAGCACTCAGCCGACCGCGCAAATCCGTATAAAAATCCGGCCGCGCACGATAGCAGACATCATGAACAACGGCAATTCCGCGGAATCCGAACACCGGAATCACGTTGCAGGTGGCCAGCCCCTTGGCGCCCCGATATTTCAGATATGCCGGAAAGTCCAACTGCTGCCATTTGAGGCCGGTTCGGGCGCCAAAGGTGACTGATTTTATATTTTCATACACCGGCACCCGGACGCCCGGAGGTGCTACGATTTCCACCAGGCCGGGCGGAACCAGTGCATCCAATGCGGAAAGCAATTCAATGGAATACCGCTGAATACCCGAGATGCGCTGCCCAAAGAAGGAACCATCAACAGCCCATACCATATTTTCCATACTATCCTCTGTCTTCTGCGGCAGCTACAGCCCCGCGTATTTTTGTTTGAACTTTAAAATCCGGGAAACACTTTCATTGATCCGTTCCTCCGGAATGGTACCATCCTGCACCGCTGCCATCACGGCATCAAATGCGTCGGCCAGACCATCCGGCATCAGAATCACGTCACATCCTGCCTGTACAGCCTGAACAGCGGCTTCCCCCGGTTGATACAGTTCTGTGATTGCCCCCATGGCAAGGGAATCCGTTACCACCAGTACATCCTGACCGGCCAGCAATTCTTCGCGCAGCAGCTGTGTCACGATCTTGTGGGAAAGGGATGCCGGGGCATCCGAATCATCCAAAGCCGGCGCGGCAATGTGCCCCACCATAACGGCACACAGATTTTCTTCCGACTGCAAAAGTGTGAGAAAAGGAATCCATTCACACTGAGCCATCTCTTCCCGCGTGCGATAGGTATAAGCCAGACCGCTGTGGCTGTCCTCGGCTGTATCGCCATGGCCCGGGAAATGTTTGAATACCGGCAAAATCTGCTCTTCCCGCAGTCCCTGTGCCATGGCATTCGCCATGGTTGCAGCCGTCGCCGCATCATGAGAGAAGGCACGATCCCCAATAACCGTATTGGCTTCGTTGGTGTAAACATCCGCCACCGGGGCAAAATCCATGGTAAAGCCATACTGTTTCAGATAACCCCCGATGGTTTGCCCCATTTGCCGTGCATTTTCCGGGTCGCCGGTCGCGCCAACAGCTGCCGCACTTTCATACTGCGTCAGAGGAAACGCCGGATTATTGGCCAACCGCGCCACCGTGCCGCCTTCCTCATCCACAGCAATGAGCAAGGGAATCTTACTGGACTCCTGAAGTTCCCGATTGAACCGAACAATCTGCTCCGGGTCCTCGATGTTTTTGCCAAACTGGCAGATTCCACCTACCGGGTATTGCTCCAGCATCCGGCGCATAGGTTCGCTGACCGCTGTTACGCCGGATGCATACTCGTCATCAATCTGCCGCTGGGTTTGCTCCGGGTCCAGGGCATCGGGACGAACCATAAATAGCTGCCCCACCTTCTCCCGCAGGGGCATCTGCTGTACCATTGTTTCAATGGAGTCTTCGGCAACTTCCCGCCGGGCTTCCGGTGTCGGTGTGGGCATAGCGGCCGTATTGCCGCTTGGTTCCGGCATTTTCGTACAGGCAGACAAAAGCAGCCCCGTGACCAATAGTGCCGCAAGGCAGCAGCTCCTGGTTATTCCCATAACGTTACTGCCTCCTTCTTGCTTTGTATTATAACACGCACACAAAGCGGCGACAAGCCGCCCTATCGCGCAAAAAAGCCTTCGCCCATATCTACGGCGAAGGCTTTTGCATTATTCTGCTTGCTTTTCGGCGTCGGCGTAGTCGTTCCATCCGCCTACGGGGTGTTCCGCTACTATGGTATCTTCGGCTTCCTCTGCGGTTTCCGCAGTCGCCTCTTCGTCATGCAGCGTTTCTTTGGTGACCGCAAACGCGGTTTTATAGTCTGCATTGACTTCATATACGACGGTTGCTGCTCCGCTGGATGCCAGATAGCACAGACTTTCGTCCCCTTCGGTCAGATTGCCAAAACGGACTGTCAGCGTCGTACCGTCCGTAAACGTCAGCGTTGCCGTCACATCCGGGGTATCCAGCCCATAGGTGCTGTCCTCCTCTGGAGAAGTGATGGTCCAGTCAGTTTGGGCGCCACAGATTGTGTTGGCCATCTTTTTAACCGCATCCTGGTCTAACGCATAGGTGGGATCATCCGTCAATGTCCAGGTCCCATCGCTCTGAGTGAAAGAAAGTTCTCCCACCTGCATGGCCGTCACATCATCGATGGTTTTATCGGTCAGTGTCTGCGCCTTATACAAATCCCGCGGTTCCTTGCACAACCCGTTCACATCGCTTTGGGTCACTGTAAACATTGTTCCGTTTTCGTTGTACGCATAGTAGATATCCGCCACATCGTTGGCCTGGTCCACCGTCAGCGTATGAGTAACATCTCCGGCCGTAATTTCAAACACCATCAGCGGTGTTTCACTCGGAGCCGGAATTTCCGCCAGTTCTTCTTCCTGAAGCTGGCGCTGTGCCGTAAGGTTGGCAATTTTTTCGACCAAAGAAGCAACGATTTCCTGATCCAGCGGCAAGGTCGGATCGGACTCCATCAGCCAGTTTCCTTCCGTACCTTTGAGCAGCGTGACCTCCACGTTGCTGCCGCTATAAGACAGTTGATCGATTTCTTCCGTAGAAACTCCAAACAGCGCAATTCCCTGATTTTCATTTTGGGATTGTGCCAGAGTCAGTATCACCAGTAAAATCGACAGCAACAGCACACCCGCCGTCAGAATCAACAGCGGCATCATTTTTTTGCGACTCACAGATTGCTCTCTCCTTTTATCGGCGCCGCCGGATCAGGCAAACAACCACACCTGTGATCAGGCAAATGATCGGCAACGCAAAAACAAACAGTATTCCCAGGCCCAGTCTGGCAGCATTTGGCACCGTAAGGCTCGAAGCACTCAGGCTCTTGCTGCTGATCACGGCCGTGGTTTGTTCATCGTTGAACCAGTTGACAATGCTGCCCAGCATCTGCGCATTTCCGCCGGATACACTCTGATTGGTGCCGGACAGAAGCGTATTGGGGCAGTTGACCCAAACCACACGTGCCCCTGTGGAAGTATTCTCGGCAGCCACTGCCACCGCAAAGCTTCCTTCGGGGTCCGTATCGGATTTTTCTACCGTTTCGGCTTCTTCATAGTTGATCAAAGAATAAGCGGCATCGCTGGTGGAAAGCAGCGTAGTCAGAACGAACTCACTGTCCTCGCTCTGGACAATGCCCTGTGCGATGGGGGTATAAACCCGCATACCGCTGGTCATGCCTGCCATGATCTCGCTGCTTTGGATATTGGGCATCAGGTAGGTTTGAGGATACCCGTACGGATAGTTATCCGCATTTGTTTCTACCAGCAATCCTTCCTGTCGTGTCATGCCGCAGGCTGCCAGTACCGTATCCAGGTTGGGGGTATCTACCGTAAAGTCCGTTACCACAAACAGCTTGCCGCCGTTTTCCACATAGCTGGTAAGCATCGCTGCCTCATCCGCCGTCACATCGGCCAGCGGAGCATTGATCAACAGATCGTTTGCATCTTCCGGAATGCTCCCTGCGGTGGTCAGGTTCAGTTCTTCCAACGTGACACCTGCATTGTTCAGGGTATCAGTAAAGTCGCTTTCCAGCGCAGTTTCCCCGTGGCCGGTCAGTTCATACAGCTTATAGCCGGTGGTACGGGTCACGTTGGCAAGCGCTACCGTCAGACAGTTTTCCGCATCAAAGCTGTATTGCTGGGTACCGTAATAGTAGTATGCTTCCAGATCCATAGGATACATATCCTGGTAGCTGACCACATCGTATTTATCGGCCGTGGTGAGTACCACACATCCGGTAGAAGCACCTTCATATTTTTCTGCAAACGTCGGATACAGAACCGGATCACGCTGCTCCCATGTGAAATGCGCGCTTTCGTCCGCATACCGGTCCAGCAGCCGTGTGATATTGCTGTCTTCCTCTCCCGACGTTGCCAGATAATATGCCGTTACATCGGTCTGCAGTTCGTGCAGCAGGTTTTTGCTCGTCTCACTGAGCGTAAACAATCCACTGGTGGAGATATCCAGTTCCGTATACTTGGTAGGAAATGCGCGTACCACCAGATTCAGCAAAATTACCGCCACCAGCACTACAACCGCCAGAACGGTTGCATACACGCCATTGCGGAAGGTCTTTTTGCTGCCGTGGAGCTTTTTCCAGTTTTCTTTCAGATTCATCTGCGGTTTCCTCCTTAGTTCCAGCGGCGGCGTTCCAGAGCCTGACCCGTCAGGAACAGGAACAGCGCAATGACCGAAAGATAATAGACAATTGCCGAAATGCTGAACATACCGCCCACAACTCCATTGAAAGGATCAAACAATGCCAGTGCCGAGAGTACGCTGTCAAACGCGGAGAGTAGCCAGGTGGGGCGCAGTACAAACACCACACCCAGGGCAATGCCGCCAACGCAGAATACCGCACAGCAGCTCGTCAGGCTTTTGCAGACCACCCCGACCAGAATGGAAGCGATCAGCAGAACCACCAGAAAGACCACCAAAGCCAGTGCGTCGCCGCTTGTGAACAGCGTTTGGATGCTGTTCATCAGATAGGCAACGATCAGTACGCCAAAAGTAGCCAGGTAAGCAATGATCTGATTTTCCGTCAATGCCGAAATCCATGTACCGATAGCCAGGCACGCTGCCCCCAAAAGCAGATAACAAAGCAGCGAACTGTAAGCCGATACCAGTGAAACACTGCCGAAAGCTTTCAAAATCAACGGCATAATGACAGCTACCGATGTGGGCGCCGCAAAAGCGATGAACTCAGCCAGGAATTTTCCCAGCACAATGGCCGGAATACTGACCGGGCTGGTCAGCAACAGCTGATCCGTCTTATTACGGCGTTCTTCGGCAAAGCTGCGCATACTGATAGCTGGCAGCAGGAACAGCAAAATCACCGTGGTGGCATACAGCACCATTGCAAAATCCGAGGACGCCACGATCAGGTTGCTGCTGGTATAATACAATCCCAGAAAAAACAGACTGACCGCTGCCGTCACATAACCGGTCATACCGGTGTAGTAGGCCTTGGTCTCACGCTTCAAGATCGCAACCATTATTTTTCTTCCTCCCCTTCGCCTTTTTCCGTAAGCTGCAGGAATACATCCTCCAAGCTCATGCTCTCAGCACTCAGGCTCAGAACCGGGCAGCCAGCTTTTGCCAATGCCAGCGACAAAGCGCCACGCAGGTCCGTGCCCGCTTCGCTGACAGCGGTAAAGCTTACCTCACCGCCCTTTTCCGCCGTGACGCGCAGATCGGTCAGACCGGGGATAGCTTTTGCCGCCGCCAGCACTGCTTCGCAGGAACCCTGTGCCGTGGCCGAAATACTTCCCTTGGCTGCCAGTTTTTCGGCCAGTTCTTCGGGTGTTCCCTGTGCGACCAGCTTTCCGTTGGCAATAATGAGCACCCGGTCGCAAACGGTCTGCACTTCGCTGAGGATATGACTGGACAAGATCACCGTATGCGACTTGCCCAGATCATGAATCAGCGAACGGATCTCGATCATCTGGGCAGGGTCCAGCCCCACTGTCGGCTCGTCCAGAATGATGACCTTGGGAGACCCCAGCAGCGCAGCGGCAATGCCCACCCGCTGCCGGTATCCTTTGGAAAGATTTCGGATCAGACGTGCTTCCATTCCCTGCAAGCCGGCTTTAGCGCAGACTTTTTCCAACGCGGTGCGGCGCTCGGCTTTTTTGCGTACACCCTTCAATTCTGCCACAAACAACAGATATTCCGTCACCGTCATATCCTGATACAGCGGCGGCTGTTCCGGCAGATAGCCGATACAGGCTTTGGCCTGCGCCGGGTCCTCAGCGATATCGTGTCCTTCAATTTTTACCGTGCCTTCGGTAGCCGAAAGGTATCCGGTAATGATATTCATGGTGGTCGATTTGCCAGCACCGTTGGGTCCCAGCAAACCGTAAATGCATCCGTCTTCCACCGTAAAACTGATATCATCTACGGCGGTATGCTTTCCATAACGCTTTGTCAGATGGTTCACTTCGATCAAAGTGTCCACTCCCCCTTTTGGATTGAATCCCTGTTCAAGGCGCATTGCGCCTGTATAGGCAGGTTAGATTATAGCGCCAAATTGTGAAAATTGTGAGGTAGCTTGTAGACAGACTGTAAAAACATTGCCATTCTGCCGCAGGCATGGTATAGTGAAACCATTCCCAAAACTAGGATAATTGTCCGACAGAAGGTGTTTGCGATGACTGAACGCGAAAAAATGTTGGCCGGTGAACTGTACGACTGCGGCGATGAAGAGCTGTTGACCCAGTGGCACAAGGCCAAAAATCTGATGCGGGACTACAACCGGCTGGACTCTGACAATCTGGCGGAAAAAGACCGCATTCTGACCGAACTGCTGGGCGGGCGGGGTAAAAACCTGTGGATCACTGCCCCGTTTTATGTGGACTACGGCAACAACATCTACTTTGGCAATAACTGCGAAGTAAATATGAACTGCACGTTCCTGGATGACAACCGCATTGTGATTGGTGACAACGCGCTGATTGCCCCCAACGTGCAGATTTACACAGCCTTCCACCCAACCAACGCCGCCGACCGCTTTGGTCCCTGCAATCCGGACGGTTCTTTTTCTTTCTGCAAAACCCAAACAGCCCCGGTCATCATCGGCAACAATGTATGGATCGGCGGCGGTGCTGTCCTGCTGCCGGGTGTACACATCGGCAACAATGTGGTGATTGGCGCCGGCAGCGTAGTCACCAAAGATTTGCCCGACAATGTCATAGCCTGCGGCAATCCCTGCCGCATCATTCGCCAAAACACATGAACAGCCAAAAGCCCGGAGTGCAGCGCTCCGGGCTTTTGTTATACCAGTTCGACCTTGTAAGTTTCCAACCAGTAGTTAAGCTGCAAAAACCAGGCAATGGTTTGCGGAGTAGTCATCAGCTGACCGTACCAGGGTACGGGATTGTCGGCGCCCGCCGCCAGCAGATTCTCCAGCGCATCGGCCCGAATCACCTGTAAAAGGGGCGCGGCAGGATCCGCCAGGACCTTGGCAAGTTCCGCCGAAACAGCCGAAAGATAGCCCGGGTTCCAGGTTTTGGGGTATGGGCTTTTCTTGCGCCAAAGGACCTCCGGCGGCAAAACGCCCTGCATGGCTTCCCGCAGCAATCCTTTTTCTTTGCCCTGGTAATCCTTGAACTCCCAGGGAACGGAATACATATATTCCGCAATGCGATAATCGCAGAAAGGCACGCGAACTTCCAATCCGCTGTACATGCTCATGCGGTCTTTCCGGTCCAGCAACGTCTGCATGAACCATGTAAAATTCAGGCTCATCATCTGGCGCATCCGCTGCTCAAGGGGCGAAAGCCCGGGACGGATCGATGTCTGTGCCAGGGTCTGGCGGTAGCGTTCATCCACGAAGGCTTCCGGATCAATATTGCCCAATACACCGGGTTTGATAAATCCCGCACGGTATGCTGTGGACTGCGCCCAGGGAAAACCGTACTTTTCCCGGACAGTAGGATCACGATACCACGGGTAGCCCCCAAAAATTTCATCCGCGCATTCCCCCGAAAGAGCCACTGTGGCATGGGGCTTGATATAGCGGCAAAACACCAGCAGTGAGGCGTCCACATCCGACATACCCGGCAAATCCCGTGCCTCCACCGCTTCGTACAAGGCCGGCACAAGCTGCGGTGTATCCAGCGTGATCCAGTGATGTTCCGCATGCAGGAATTCGTTCATCTTGCGAATGAACGGGGCATCCGGTCCGGGCTGAAATTTTGTTTCGTGGAAATAGCGTTTGTTGTCTTTATATCCCACCGAAAAAGTGTGCAGCTGTTTGCCCCGCGCCGTAAAGTTAGCGTCCGCTACCGCCGAAATCAGACTGGAATCCAGCCCGCCGGAAAGAAATGTTGCCACCGGCACATCCGAAACCAGCTGCCGTTCGATGGCGTCCATCAGCAGGTCACGAACTTTGTGCGCGGTTGTCTTGAAATCATCGGGATGCTCATGGTCGATCAGCTTCCAGTAACGATGCAGCAACAGCCTGCCGGTATCCGCTTCATAAACTGCATACTGGCCGGGCAGTAACTCACACACATTCTGAAATACCCCGCAGCCCGGTGTGCGACCCGGCCCCAGCAACAGCACTTCGGCCAGACCATTGGCGTCCACACGGGGCGGTACCGCCGGATGTGCCAGTACAGTTTTGAGCTCGCTGCCAAAAATCAGACTGTCTGCATTTTTAGTGTAAAACAGCGGTTTGACGCCACACCGGTCCCGTGCCAAAAACAACTTGCCGGACCGCTCCGCCCACACCGCAAAGGCAAAAATCCCATTAAAGCGATCCACGCAGGACGCCCCCCATTCCGCATAAGCGTGCAGAAGCACTTCTGTGTCGGAATGCCCGGTAAATACGTGGCCGCGTGCAGCAAGCAGACCGCGCAGTTCCTCGGTGTTATACAGTTCCCCGTTGTAGACCAGTGTATAATTTTCTTCCTGCCATTCCAGCTGCATGGGCTGGCAGCCGTTTTCCAGGTCCACAACCGCCAACCGGGCATGAAGCATTGCTGCCCGTCCGCTGATGTACATGCCCCGCTGATCGGGGCCGCGGCGGGTCATGGTCCGCTGCATAGCACAGTATGCTGCATAATTGCTTTGAATGGCGCGCGGATCGCGTCCGATTTGCCCTGCAATTCCGCACATAAAAACTCCCCTTTCTGCCGTAACTCCTATCAGGAGTATGCAGAAAGGGGGGCATTTTAGAACCGAGGCTTGGATTTTCAGCGCCGGGCTGCCGCAATGGCATCCGCAATACGGTGCGCTACCGCATCTTTACTTTGCAGCGGCAGTTCTTCGTGGCCCTGTTCGGTAATCAGCGTTACCACATTGGTGTCCACACCAAAACCGGCGCCGGGCACCTTGAGGTTATTGGCCACGATCATGTCCATCTTCTTTTTATGCAGTTTTGCCGTGGAGTTTTCCAACAGATCGCGGGTTTCCATGGAGAATCCGCAAACAAAGAGAGTTTCGGGTTTATGCTCACCGACCCAGGCCAGGATATCCTGTGTGCGATCCAGCGCAATCGCCATTTCACCGTCTTTTTTCTTCACCTTGTCGGAGGCCACCACCGCCGGGCGGTAATCGGCAACCGCTGCCGCCATGACCAACGCATCCGCATCCATGGCGTGCTGCTGCACTGCCGAGAAAAGGTCTGCCGCGGTTGTAAAGGGAATCATCTTTACAAACGGCACCGGCGGCAATGTGCATCCCGTGGAAGCCAGTAGCGTAACATCGGCACCCCGCAGCATACAGGCACGGGCCACCGCGTACCCCATTTTCCCGGTGGAATGATTGGTCAGATACCGCACAGGGTCCATGGGTTCCTGCGTTGCGCCTGCCGACACCACGATTTTCTTGCCTGTCAGGTCTTTTTCACAGGCCAGTTCACGCAGCACATAATCCACCAGTACGCCTTCTTCCGGCAGACGGCCGGAGCCCACATCGCCGCAGGCCAGCAGACCGGAACCGGACGGAATGACGGTAAACCCATATCCTTCCAGCGTTTTCAGGTTATCCTGGGTGATGGGATTTTCCAGCATGTGGGTATTCATGGCCGGTGCCACCAGCTTGGGACAAGTTGCTGCCAGCGTGACCGTGGTAAGCATATCATCGGCCAGGCCGTGCGCCATTTTGGCAATCACATTGGCCGTGGCAGGTGCGATCAGCATCAAATCTGCCGCATTCGCCAGCGAAACATGGGCAACATCATACTGAAAATTCCGGTCAAAGGTATCTACAATACAGCGCCGGTTGGTCAGTGTTTCAAATACCAGCGGTGCAATAAACTCTGTGGCATTCTTTGTCATCAAGACATGAACATCGGCCCCCATTTTGACCAAAGCATGGGCAACGTTGGGCATTTTATAAGCGGCAATTCCCCCACTGATTCCAAGAACGATGGTTTTGCCTGTAAGCTGCATAGGATTCACAGTCCTTTCCCTGTTTGGATAGCCTTATTATACCAACTCGCTTTCCATTTGTAAATTGCAGAGTCAGGCTCATTTTAATTTGCAAAATGTCTGTAAACTGCTATAATAGTACCAGTTTTACGGAAATGGAGCTTTGGGTATGATCTTGGCGGTTGACATCGGCAATTCGAATATCTGTATTGGCGGCCTTGCCGGCGAGGGGCATCGGGATGTGCTGTTTACAACACGCATGGTGACCCGTGCGCGCTGTACCGCCGATGAATATGCCGCAGAACTGAAATTTCTGCTGGGGCGCCTGCAGGTAGACTGCAAAAATTGCGAAGGCGTGATCGTTTGCAGCGTAGTTCCCAGCCTGACCACGCCGCTGGCCGATGCCTGCCGCCGTCTGACCGGAAAAGAAGCGCTGATCGTCAGCCATACGCTGCACACCGGCCTGACCTTCCGTGTGGATGAACCCGGCCGCGTAGGCAGGGACCGCATTGCCGATGCCGTTGCCGCTGCCGCACTTTACCCGTTGCCTTGCATGACCGTCGACCTCGGCACTGCCACAACGTACAATGTTTTGTCGACACAGCGGGAGTTTCTGGGCGGCTTCATTGTACCGGGGGTGCAGACCAGCCTGCGTGCCATCAGCGTGGGAACAGCACAGCTCCCGCCCATTGCCCCGGAACCGCCAAGTGACCTGATTGGCCGAAACACGGTGGAAGCGTTGAACAACGGCGCGATGTTTGGAACAGCTGCCATGCTGGATGGCCTGGCAGAACGCGTACAGGCTCAGCTGGGCGCACCGTTGACCGTGGTTGCCACCGGCGGACTGGCCCCTTATATCACACCTTGCTGCCGCTTCAAAGTCATTTATGACGCCGATCTTCTGTTCAAAGGTCTGGCGCTGCTGTGGGAATTGAACCACGACGTTTGTTGCTGAAAACCCGCCGCTGCCGGAAAATCCGGCAGCGGCGGGTTCTTTATGATTTTCTTACTGTACAGGAACAGACCACGTTTCAATGGTCAGGGTATCATCCGCATGGTGGGTCACCAGCGAAACCAGCGAAACTCGCCCGTCATCTGCAAAAGCAGCCACATAATCTTCCGGCTGGCCGCTCCAATCCTGTTGGTACATCAAGAAACCACCTTCGCCAAAGTACCACCCCGTACCGTATGTTCCGGAACTGACCTGTACAGTTTCCCGGTTTTGCAAGGTCCCCGTTGCCCGGACTTCTTCCGGACTCAACGCAGAAAATGCATCGAGAGCTTCTTCCATTTCATCCGTCACCGTTTCCGTCTCCGGAGCGGTTCCAAACCATTGATCTTTTAAGGCTTGTGCCTGCACCGGATCCGCCTTGCTTTCATCAATCGGCAAATCGAACAGCAGGAAACTCCCCTCTGCATTTTCATTTACGGAAATGGTACCTTCCTCCGGGTCCTGGGTATACCCGTTCAAAAGTGTACCGATATCTGCTTGGCATTCCAGTATCACCGCAAGCTGCGGATTCTTATCTGCAAAAGGTTCCAGGGTATCGGTTTCCAGAAGAATATAGCGTATGCCATCCTCCACGATATCCGTTCTTGCCCCGTTCATTGTGTATACATTGTAATCCATCATGGGGCAATCCGGTGCGGCCAGCAAGGGCGAAACCATGCTGTTGCTCAGCGTGATATCAGGATCCGCATCTTCCAATGGCCGCATTGGCGTTCCGTCTGTATGTGTCAGTGCCAGCACCGCATAACTGCGGTCTGCTTCCGGCGTCGCGCCTGCCCAATCGGAGGACCAGTAACCGGTAACATTTTCGCCGCTGGTAAGCCCCAACAGTGAAACCGTATAGTTGCCCGCCTGCTTCGTTTCGTTGATAGAAACCGCATCTTCACCGGTAAACAGTGCCGCCAATTCCTGCCGTTCCATACGCTGTGCAACCTGCTGGGGCTGTAAAAAATACCCTGCCGCCGCAACACCACCGGCACAAAGACAACACAAAGCCGCAGCCAAACCCACGCGCCAAACGATACGCCAACTTTTTGGGGAAGACTTCTGCCCCGTTTCCCGCTCAATCTGCATCAACGCACGGTTCAGAATTCGTTTTTGCTGCGCAGCGTACAGTTTCTTTTCCGGCAATTGTACCGATGCAATCTCATCATATACACGTTTCATGGCCTTTACTCCTTTCCAAAAATCTGCAGGAACTGACGTTTTAATCGCTGACGTCCGCGGGAAAGCCGCACATTCACCGCATGTTCTTCCATATGGAGAGCCTTGCCAATTTCTCTGCCGGATTGCAAGCCGTAATACCGGCGTATGAATATTTCCCGATCCGGGGGTTGAAGTCCCTCCACAAGTTCTGCGATCAATGATTCCGCTTCCGACTGCCTGGGTTCCACCAGTTCGTCGGCGATCAGCTCAAAATCCTCCGGCAAGGGTTCAACCGTTTTTCTCCGTAAGCGCCTGTATCGGTCCAGGGCTTTGTTACGTGCCGTTACAATCAACCATGCACGCAGATTGCTGTTTTTCTCTTCCAGTGTTTCTGCCTTTCGCCAGCATGTCACCAGCACATCGGACAAGCACTCTTCCACATCCCGTTCATCCGGCAAAATCCGCCTGACGATTCCATGCAGAACCCCGCCGTACCGCGAGAGGATTTCCTCCAGCCCCATTTGCGGGTCCCGCCGAAGAATTTGGAGCAAATCCTTTTCTTCATGTAACTGCATGATTTTTCTCCTCCTTCTTTATTTTGGAAAGGCCTTTCATCTGGGTAAACGTTTCTGCGCACACAAAAGTCTCACTTGCACAAAAAAATCCCGTCGGGGTTCTCGCGTCCCCCGACGGGATCTATGTAGTATCTGAAATTACAGTTCCGGCGTAACGGGCACTGCGCCATAGTTGCGGATGTTCAGCACATGGCAGCTGCCCTCGCCAAAGCATCCATCAATTGCCGCACGGTATGCATCCACCAGATCGCTGGGCACAAAAGCCTGGATGGTACCGGCAAAGCCGCCGCCCTGCAGACGCCATGCACCACGGCCGTTGAGCACCTTCTGGCTCAGCGCCAATGCCAGGGGGACGCCCTGCTCTTTGGGGCTCTTGATGCTGTATGCATTCTGGTTAAACTCAAAGCTGGAGTGGCCGCCCTCGATGATCAGGCGCAGGAATTTGTCAAACTCATCTTTCTGCACCGCATCGCACAGTTCGGCTGCACGGCGGCAATCATTGTAGAAATGAATGGAACGTACCACCGCACGGTCGCCCACCGTTTTGCGCAGCTTCGGAATAGCCGCATAGAAGTCCTCTTCCGGCACATCACGCAGCACTTTTTTGCCAAACTGTGCCGCAACACTTTCCATCTCGCGGCGAATCGCGGCATAATCATCGGTCAGGTCCGCATGGCTGCCCTTTGTATCGCTGATGCACATAACAAAACCGTGCTTGGCCAAATCGATTTCGGTCTGCCCCACGACGGGATGCTCGGGGTCCTTAAAGTCAATGGTGATCACGCCGCCCACCGCGCAGGCCGTCTGATCCATCAGGCCGCAGGGCTTGCCAAAGAAAACATTTTCGGCATACTGGCCGATCTGCGCAATGCGGACCTGGCTGAATTTTTCCATGTCATTATTGTTGTACTCACCACGGAAGATCGCACCAATGCAAACTTCGAACGCAGCCGAGCTGGACAGACCGGAACCGCGCAGCACGTCACTAGTGGTATAGGCATCAAAGCCGCCCACCTTGCCGCCATCATTGAGGATACCCACTGCCACGCCGCGGATCAAAGCCGCAGAGTGCTCTGCTTCACGGGGCTGCGGCGTCCGGATGCTCAGGTCCACATCATCGATTTTTTCAAAACCGTGAGATTTGACACGCACAATATTGTCCTGGTTCGGGGAAACAACCGCCACAATATCCAGGTTTACAGAACCAGCCAGAACAACACCATTATTATGGTCGGTATGGTTGCCGCCAATCTCGGTACGGCCGGGAGCAGAGTAAAGATGTACCGTACGTTCTGCACCAAACTCTGCGGCAAAGCGGTCGATCAGCTGCGTGTACCGGGCGCGCTGAGCTGCAACAATTTTCTCATCTGCACCGTACAATTTGGTAAATACACCGTCGTACAGGCCCTGTGCAATTTGTTGCTTCAATTCAATGGTATTCGCCATATTTCCACTCGCCTTTCTGTGTGTGCGGTTCCGGCACCAACATGCACAAAAAGAGCCGCACTGTTTTAGGCAAACAGCCAAAGTCACTGCCGTTTGCACAACTGTTATACTCAGTATAACAAATTCTGCGGGGAAGTAAACATTTTTTTACTGCTCATTTATGGACTTTTGATGAATACTTTGCTATAATAATAATTACTATCGAACCGCCGTACGACGACCGGCGGGTAGCGAGGTGTGAATCATGACCAATCTGAGCAAGCAGTCGTACAAACAAAGTTATACCGATAACGTGGAATTATCCATCTTCAATTGCGGGCATGAATACTGCGAACCGGGCCATACCTGGGGCCCCGGCGTACGGGATCATTACCTGATCCATCTGGTTGTTGCCGGCAAGGGAGTATACCAGGTAGGCGGTGTTTCCCATACACTGCAGGAGGGGGATCTTTTTCTGGCCAAACCCAACCAGTTGATCACCTATGCGGCCGACGAAACCGATCCCTGGGAATACTATTGGGTCGGCTTTAACGGTGCCTGCGCCAACAAGCTGGTGCAGCAGACCCCTTTCAGCGATCTGCACCCGGTGCATCATTGCAAAGAAAAGCAAGCTGTGCGGGAAGCACTGTACAACATTTACCTTTCCCGCGGTCCCGAACCCCAGTGTGAAGCGCTGATGACTGGGTACCTTTACATTTTTATGGCACACCTGATGAAAGAAGCGCGGGATGCCATGCCCAACGTGGGTTCTTCCAGCAGCCAGTATGTGCTGTCTGCCATCAAATATATCCAATTCAATTATTCCCACGATATTTCGGTGGACGACATTGCCAAAGCCGTAGGCGTAAGCCGCAGCCATCTGTATCGGGTATTTATGGCTAACGTAGGGCAAAGTCCCATCGATTATCTGACCAATTACCGCATCAGCGAAGCGTGCAGCCTTTTGAAAAATTCCAATCTTTCGATTGCAGAGATTGCTGTTTCGGTAGGATTTTTTGACCAGTTCTATTTTTCCCGTGTATTCAAAAAGGTCAAAGGTGTTCCCCCGAGCAAATACCTGGCCACGCTGGAAAAAGAGCAACCCAAGCCGCTGGATAAATAAGGAGCTTTCATGCCATTTACGAAAAATCAAATCTTACAGATTACAATTGAGTCCCTTTCCAATGATGGGAATGGTGTGGGACACTATGAAGGACAGGCCGTTTTTGTTCCCGGCACAGCTCCGGGGGATGTGGCCGATGTACGCATCGTAAAACCGATGAAAGGGTATGCCTTCGGGCGTATGGAAAAACTGCTGATTTCCAGCCCTGACCGTATTCCGGTAGACTGCCCTGTTGCCGGCCCCTGCGGCGGTTGCGGGTTGCGGCATATGGAATACAAATCGGAATGTGAAGCCAAAACACAGTTTGTGCGGGATGCCTTCAGCCGGTTGGGAAAGTTGGATGTTCCTGTGCTGCCGGCACTGCCCGCGCCATCCACAGACCGATACCGCAACAAAGTGCAGCTTCCGGTTGGGGAAGATGAATCCGGGCATCTGGTCACCGGATTTTATGCCGGCCGAAGCCACCGCATTGTAGCTTGCGATGACTGCAAATTACAGCCCGCCTGGATGAACCAACTGGCAGTGCGGACCTGCACTCTGTTGGAACAAGCCGGTGCCACTGCCTACCGGGAAGAAAGCCATACCGGCCTGGTGCGGCATTTGTTTCTTCGTCAGGGGTGGCACAGCGGGCAGCGCCTGTTGTGTCTTGTACTGAACGGGAAGGCTTTGCCTGCCGAACGCCAGATCTGCGAGACATTGCAGCAGGAATTTGACCTCACCACCGTGTTGATCAACGAAAACACCGCAAAAACCAACGTTATTTTGGGCAAGCATACCCGCACGGTGCTTGGGCCCGGTACCATCGAAGACACACTGGCCGGTGTAGCACTGAAGATGGGGGTCCATGAATTTTACCAGGTCAACACGCCTTCTGCCGAAGTACTGTATGCCAAAGCCCGTGATTATGCCGGTCTGCATCCCGACGATTTCTTGCTGGATCTGTACTGTGGTATGGGGACTATCGGGCTTTCCATGCTGCCGGACTGCCGACGCCTGTTGGGTGTGGAAATCGTACCACAAGCGGTAGACGGTGCTAAAGCAACCGCTGCGCGGCTCGGACTGCCCCTTGATCGCGCGGATTTCCGCTGCGAAGACGCCGGTGCAGCCGCCGCCCGGCTGGCTGCCGAAGGCACTCGCCCGGATGTGATCGTCGTGGACCCGCCGCGTAAAGGCTGCGACACAGCCACGCTGGAAGCCATTGAACAGATGGCACCACGTACTGTAGTGATGGTCAGCTGCAATGCCGCAACCGCCGCCCGTGATGCCCGCTGGCTGACTGAGCACGGGTATCGTGCCGTAGAAGTGCAGCCGGTTGATCTTTTCCCGCGCACACGGCATGTAGAATGTGTAGCTAAATTCATTCTGGCCCATCACAAATAAGAGAGCAGTTACCGGAAAGAGGGGTATGTTGTGAGATATTTTTTGTTTTTCAAAACAAGACGTTCTTTCGTGAACAAGCTGGCAATTATCTGTGGGCACCTGATGGTACGTCTTCTCATTGGAAACTCATGCGTGAAGTTTCGCAAGGAGACATTATTTTTCACAGCTATCAACGGCACATCGTTGCAGTGAGCAAGGCCACTTCAAATTGTTAGCCAGCGGTTCAGCCCTCTGAATTGGCCGTAGAACATCTATGGGAAAATAACGGCCTTAAAGTGGACTCTGTGTATTGTTCACTTCCAGACCCCTTGGACACTAAAACTATTATGCCTACATTACTGGAATTGCAGCCCACTAAGTATGCTCCGTTCAATGTCCGTGGCTGGGGAAACACCGGTTATTTGTTCAACGTTACTCCTGAAATGGCAGCCTTTTTGTTAAAAGAACTGAAACGTTCTTCTGGCAATCGTCTCGCCTTAAACGCTCTGGGTGTTTAAGGGCATGTACCTCTTTTTTTCTCTGAAACAGCAGTTTTGCAGCCCCCCGAATATTGAACAAAATCCCTTACTTTGGGGATTTGTTCAAATTCTTTTTTGCTCCTGTTCACGATTTGCCAACATTTGCATGGCATAATGAGAAGCGAAAATATGGGCCTTGCCCAAAAAGGTGGTTTTTTCTGATGAAAGGCTGGTTCCAGCGCTTTATGTCCGGCCGCTACGGCTTTGACCGTTTCAGTGGTTTTTTATCGACCTGCTCCCTGATCTTTGTTGTTTTGGGAGCTCTTTTTGTGCCCTTCCTGTATTTTTTGGGGCTGCTGTTGCTGATTTATTGCTACTTCCGCATTTTAAGCCGCAACATCCAGAAACGTTACCAGGAAAATCTCAAATATCTGGCACTGGAAGGAAAAGTCACCGGTTGGTTTGCAACCCGTAAAATCCGTTTTCAGCAGCGCAAGGAATACCATTATTATCGCTGCCCCCATTGCGGTCAGCAGCTGCGCGTACCGCGCGGGCGGGGTAAAATCTCCATTACCTGCCCGAAATGCGCCACACAGTTCATTAAAAAGAGTTGACGCGCCATGTTTGGATATGTTACCATCTATCGCAAGGGCTTGGCAAAAGAGGACCTTGACCGCTATCAAGCGTATTACTGCGGCTTATGTCAGGCACTCGGCCGGCAGTACGGCATGCCCGGACAACTGACCCTGAGCTACGATATGGCGTTTGTGGCAATCCTGCTAAGCGCTTTATATGACCCGGAAACTCAGTTCGGTACAGGGCGCTGCGCTCCACATCCCTTAAAAAGCCGTCCGCGGGCTTACAATCTTTTTCAGGATTATGCAGCCGACATGACGGTTGCATTGGCCTACTACAATTTTATGGATGACTGGCAGGACGATCACCGCCGTGCCAGTTTGCGGCAGGCGCAGAAATTGGAAAAGTTTTTGCCTGCTATCCGGGAACGTTGGCCGCGTCAATGCAACATACTTACAGAGCAGCTTTCGGCCTTGAATTTGCTGGAAAGCGCCAACTCTCATGATCTGGATGCGTTGTGCAATGCGTTCGGAACCCTTCTGGGGGCCGTTTTTGCATGCCGGGATGATGCCTGGGCCCCCGTTTTGCAAGCTATGGGCCGCGGGCTGGGTGGTTTCATCTATCTGATGGATGCTTATGACGATCTGGAAAAAGACCGGAAGCGCGGACGCTTCAATGCATTGCAGTTTCTGGCAGACAGTTTACCTCCTGCCGAATACGAGGAGCGCTGCCACGATCTGCTGACCCAGCAAATGGGATTATGTGCGCAGCAGTTTTCTCTGCTGCCGATTTTGCAGGAAACCCCGGAGGGGAAATTATTGTATAACACCATTTATTCCGGCGTGTGGAGTAAATACGCGCTGGTAAGAAAGCACAGAGAGGGGCGTCACCAATGAACGATCCATACAGCGTATTGGGCATCACCCCCAGTGCCGATGATGAAACCATAAAAAAGGCTTATCGCCAAAAATGCAAGCAGTATCATCCCGACTTGCACCCCAACGACCCTGCCGCCGAAGAAAAATTCAAAGAAGTCCAGGCGGCTTACAGCGAGATTATGCGCCGTAAACAAGGCGGCGGGCAGGCCGGGTATCAGGGCTATCAGCAACAGCAAAGCACCAACAGCTATGGTCAGGCCGGATACGGCAACCAATACCAGCAAGATCCTTTTGGCGGATTTGGTTTTGGCCCGTTTGGCTTTGGTTTCTATGGTACTTCCGGGAGCCGCCAAACCTATACAACCGGCCAGGAAAGCCCCGAAATGCGGGCCGCGGCCAATTATATCCGCAACGGTTTCTATCAGGAAGCCATGAACACGCTGAACGGGATTCCCGCCAATGAACGCAATGCTCAGTGGCATTATTATTGCGCTTTGGCCAACCAGGGACTGGGCAACAACATCCGGGCCCGTGACGAAGCGCGCACAGCTGTTTCGATGGAACCCAACAACTACGCATACCAGAATCTGCTTGACCAACTGCAGAACCCCGGGCAAACCTACGCCAGTTATCAGCAGCCTTATGCACAGCCCAGCGGCAACCCCGGACGCTTCTGCCTGTCTTTCTGGATGTATATTCTTATGTGCAATATCTGCAGCTGGTGCTGCTGTGGCGGGCGCGGCGGTATGTTCTGCTGCTGATTTTCGTCCCCGCCTGTCCCTTACAACAACTGCAAACGCAAAAGAGCGGCACACACCGGTGCCGCTCTTTTTGTTTAGTCTTTATGAGGTTTCCAGTTCCAGAACACCAGATTCATAACCAGCACGATCAGCAAAACGACGCTCAGTGCTACCCAGAACCCCATATTCAAGCCCATCCATTCGGTTCTTCCGAAAAGCATCATCCACAAATTCGTCCAATTCATTGTGTTTCCTCCTTAGAGCAGTTTTCCGTAACACCGTACGTAGGCTTTCTTCAGGCTGGTTGCCAACGCCATATACAACAGGATGCAGGGAATCAGATAAAGGAAATACGCCGTAGGCAGGGCCACAAACCCCAACATTGCACCAAACGGTGTAAAAGGAATGATGGTCAGCACGGTAATACCGGTCAATGTCAGCAATGTTACCGGCGCAGAGGCATGGCTTTGCAGGAAAGGCAGTTTTGGGGTACGAATCATATGAATGACCAGCGTCTGGCTCCACATAGATTCCACAAACCAGCCTGCCTGGAACATGCCAATATACGCTGCCTGCATCTGCAAAAGTTCTGCACCGCTGTAATGGGCTGCCAAATCGTGAAACAGCACCCCGTGTGAGACAAAAAACGGGCAAAAAACAAAATACATGAAAATATAAGTAACAAAATCGAAAATAGAGCTTGTGGGACCCAACCAGATCATAAAGCTGCCCACACTGCCTGCATCCCATTTTCTGGGGCTGGCAACATACTCTTCGTCCACGTTATCCCAGGGGATGGCCGTGCAGGAAAGGTCATAAATCAGATTCAGCAAGATCAGGTGCACGCTCATCATGGGCAGGAACGGCAGCAATGCCGAAGCTGCCAACACCGAAAACATATTGCCGAAATTGGAGGAAGCCGTCATCTTGATATATTTAATCATGTTCGCGTAGGTTTTTCGGCCTTCCACGATTCCCTGCTCCAGCACCATGAGGTCTTTTTCCAGCAAAATAATATCTGCCGATTCCTTGGCTACATCCACCGCCGTATCCACAGAAATACCGATATCCGCTGCTTTCATAGCCGCTGCATCGTTGATGCCGTCCCCCATAAAACCGACTGTATGGCCTTTTTCCCGCAGGACAGACACCACCCTTGCTTTCTGGTCCGGAGTCAGTTTGGCGAACACATCGGTTTCTTCTGCGGCTTCGGCCAAGGCCGCGTCACTCATATTTTCCAGGTCCGGTCCCAACAGCATATTGCGTACCTGCAGCCCTACCTGTTTACAAATGGTACGTGCCACCTTATCGTTGTCCCCCGTCAGGATCTTGGTGGTTACCCCGTGATCTTTCAACGCCTGAATGGCCGCTGCCGTGGACTCTTTCGGCGGATCAAGGAAAGCCAGATACCCGATCAGCACCATGTCACATTCGTCCTTGACACCGAAGGCACCAACAGGAGACGGATTGTTCTTTTGGGCGATGGCAAGAACCCGGAATCCCTTTTCGTTAAGGTCCTCCACGGTTTGAAGGATTTGCGCCCGGACTTCCCGTGTAAGCGGGCAAACCGCACCATCACGTTCCGCAAAGGCACAGATCCCCAGCATTTCCTCCACCGCACCTTTGGTTACCATCTGCGTTTTACCGCTTTTATCCTGTACTACCGTTGTCAGGCGGCGACGGGTAAAATCAAAGGGAATCTCGTCCACCTTCACGTAGTGCTCGGAAAGATCTACCAGAGAAGGGTCTGCCGCTTCTGCTTCTTCCGTCTTTTGAATGATGGCCATATCCATCAGATTTTTATAACCGGTCTGGAAGTAGCTGTTGAGATAGGCGTGCCGCAGCACCCGGTTGTCCTCTTCCCCGTTCACATTCAGATGATATTCCAACACCACACGGTCCTGGGTAAGGGTCCCCGTTTTATCTGTGCACAGAATATCAAAAGCGCCAAAATTCTGAATGGAATTAAGATTTTTGACAATGGTTTTCTTTTTGCTCATGGATACGGCCCCTTTGGCCAGGCAGGTCGTAACAATCATGGGCAGCATTTCCGGTGTAAGGCCCACCGCAATGGAAATAGCGAAAAGGAATGCCTGCAGCCAGTCCCCTTTGGTCAGGCCGTTGATCATAAATACCAGCGGAACCATCACCAGCATAAAGCGGATCAGCACCCAGGATACCGCATTGATTCCTTTGGTAAAGTTGGTTTCTACCGCTTCTTCCGACACAGCAGACGCCATAGACCCAAACAGCGTGTGATCTCCTACCGCTACCACGACCGCCCGGGCACTGCCGGAAACCACATTGCTCCCCATAAAGGCAATATTGGCGTAATCCGTTATGCCGGCCTGTTCTGGCAAGATGGCTGCCGTTTTTTCCACGGGTTCGCTTTCCCCCGTCAGGCTTGCCTGGCTTACGAACAGATCCTTAGCCTCCAGAACCCGGACATCCGCCGGGATCATGTCCCCAGCCGAAAGCTGTACAATATCCCCCACGACCAACTCTTCCATGGGAATCTCCGCCGCGTCCGATTCCCGCCGAAGTACGGTGCAGTACGCAGTAATCATTGCCAACAGTTTTTTGGCCGCGTTGCCGCTGCGGGATTCCTGTACAAACCGCAGGGTTCCGGAAATCACAACCATCGTCATAATGACCGCCACGGTCATGGGGTCAAAATCTTCAGGTGTGCTGCCCAGCAAAGAAAAGTAAGGCAGTATCATATCGGTAATTGCCGAAACCACCGCCAGGCAAAAAAGGATTGCCGTAAACGGATTGACAAACGCTTCCACCAGGCGCCGAAACAGCGTTTTCTTTTTTCCCTTGCTTACCGTATTGTTACCGTAACGGGCTCGATTTTCTTCCACTTGTGCCGCATCCAGACCGCACGCCGCAGAGGGCAGTGCGGCCAGCACCTCACGAACGGAGTGTGTTGCCGCATACTGAATGCTCCGCTTCAACTCATCCCGCAGCACGGTGTTTTGTACGGCCTGACGCACAGCCAGGCGTTTTTCTTTCTTGTTCATTGTGCTTGCCTCCTTACGTGTCAAATCGACGCAAAGGCTGCATGCCGGAGTATGGATTCATTCCCGTTTCCGGCTGCATGTTCCTTTTGCGTACTTCGGTCGGAATCCATACGTTTTCACCTCACCTTTCCCTGAAGTGCGGCGTGTCCTCTCGGCCCGCCACCTTACCTACTATACAAAAGCCGCAAGGAAAATCCCATGGTCGAAACCTTGCGATTTCCTTGCGGCTTGGCAAGAAACTGATTCAGATCTGATCGTTAAACTTATACCCGATGCCCCATATCGTCAGTACATAAAGCGGGGCATCCGGGTTGGGTTCTATTTTTTTGCGGATTTTGCGAATAAACGCCATGATATTGCTGTCGTCCAAAAGGTAGGTACCATCCCAGACAGCCTGGTAGATTTGTTCTTTGGTAAAAACCTCGCCACGATTCCGGGCCAAAAACGCGAGGATGTCAAATTCCTTGGGAGTAAGGGCAATCTCTACACCATCCCGCACCACCCGGCGCGATTTTTCATCGATCCAAAGTGCCCCGCAATGCAGACCAGTTTCTTTCGGGAACGGCGTTTCGGTATCTTCCAGTTCTACCATCAGCGTACTGCACGCTTGACTGAGGAGATCCCGGATCCCCTGCCGCAGTTCTCCTTCCGGCAGATTGTTTTGCAGCCACCGCGCCGTAGAAGGGTTCAAAGTAACATATCCGATATTCTTTTTCATCAGCGGATTTCCCCTCCCTTCTCAAAGCAGCTGACGCTGTCGTTTCACATACCAGCCCTTGGCTAACGAAACCAACAGCAGATACGCGGCAACAACCACCGCTAAAAATGCAAAATACCGCCACGGCATCGGTGTCATCCCCAGCATGCTGCCCAAGGATGTAACCGGCAGCAAAGTAAAAAGAATCACACCCGGTACCGTCACCGCCACCACCATACCGCCCGGTCTGCTTTGCAGGAAAGGCAGTTTTGGTGTACGCAGCAGCTGCAGGATGAGAACCTGCGTCCACAGGGATTCCAGGAACCACCCGGTCTGAAATATTGCAATAAACTGTGCCCGCCCTTCTGCCGTCAGTGCCGCAAATTGTCCGCCGCATACACCGGGACACAGAACAAAGTAAAGAAACCAGAATGTGACAAAATCAAACACCGAACTGATCGGTCCAAAAAAGCGCATAAAACGGCCCAAAGTTCGACCGGACCATTCCAACGGCTGTTCGGTCAGTTCTTTGTCCACCCGATCCCAGGGCAAAACCAGGCAAAGCAAATCATACAAAAGATTTAACAGCAGCAACTGTACCGAAGTCATCGGAAAGAATGGCAACAGTACACTGGCTGCCACGACTGCACAGATATTGCCGAAATTGGAGGATGCGGTGATTTTAATATACTTGATCATGTTGGCGAAAGCCTTCCTGCCTACCAGAATGCCTTCTTCCAGTACATTCAAATCTTTTTTCAGTAGGATCACGCTGGCACTTTCCCGCACCGCATCGGTTGCATTCTCTACCGAGATTCCCACATCCGCCTGAAGCATGGCCGGAAGGTCATTCATGCCATCTCCCAGGAACCCCACCACATGGCCGTTTCCCTGCAGATTTTCGACTACTCGTGCTTTTTGGCGCGGAGAAAGTTCAGCAAATATAGCTGTTTTCTCCAACGCAGCGGGAAGGTCATCTTCGGTCAGTTCTTCCAACTCTCTGCCGGTAAGGCAAAATTCATCGTCGATTCCCAGTCGGCGGCAAATAGAAAGTGCTACCGGCTTTTGGTCACCTGTAAGGACCTTTACTTTTACATGAAGTGCCTGCAGCTTTCCGATAGCACTGGCAGCGCTTTGCCTGGGTGCGTCAAGGAAGGCTATATATCCCAGCAGGATACAGTCTTCTTCCAACTGATCGGAAAGTATGGTTTCCTGTACCGGTTTGTAGGCCACCGCGATAACCTTCATGCCGTCTTCCAGCATTTCATCCACGACTGCGTGGGCGCTGAAAAGTACGTCCGTTTCCGCCGGAGTAATTTTTCCTTTGTATTCAGCCCGGTTGCAGCGACCGACCACCTGATCCACACCGCCTTTTAGAATCAGAAGGTTCTGTCCGTTCTCCTTCAGCAAAACGCTGCTGAACCCCCGTGTGTAGTCAAACGGACGCTCGTCCAGTTTGGGACAGAGCCTTTCCAGGTCAAGATAATACTGTTCCTGCCCCGGCATTTCTGCAGCACGGCAAAGCGCTGTATCGATCTGGTTGCCTACACCGGTGTGATAACGACTGGCCAGATATGCATAATCCAATGTTTTGCGGCATTCGTTGCCAAGAATATCCATATAATATTCCGGCTGTAATGTGTCATCGGTCAGTGTCCCTGTTTTGTCCACACAAAGGGTATCCATACTGCCAAAACCCTGCATGGCATTGATATTTTTTACGATGGTCTGTTTGCGCCCCATGGACGCGCTTCCTTTGGCAAGACAGGCATTGACTACCATCGGCAAAAGCTCCGGCGTCAGTCCTACCGCTACCGAAAGCGCAAAGAGGAATGCCTCGCCCCAGTTTCCTTTTGTCAAACCGCTGGCCAAAAATACCACCGGTGTAAGAACAGTCATAAACCGAATCAGCACACCGGCGATTGCATGGGCCCCACGTTCAAACCCCTGCCTGCGAGCCCCCAACTGCGGTGACAGACCTCCATATACCGTCTGCTGCCCTACGGCCAGTACGATCCCTGTACCGCTGCCTCCAGCAACCGTCGTTCCACCAAAAAGAATATTGTCATATCCATTCAGCGTGTTCGGCTGATTCGGCAATCTTTCCGGAGTCTTTTCCAGCACCATACTTTCTCCGGTGATTACCGACTGTGAAACAAACAAATCGGAGGCTTCTATAACACGCAGATCTGCCGGAACACGGTCCCCCGCTTCCACCCGGACCCGGTCCCCTACCACCAGCAATTCAGACGAACATTCCGTCCACCTATCATCCCGCCAAACCTGCACCGTTGTGTGAACCATGCGTTCCAGTTTCTCGGCTACTTCCCGGGCACGAAGTTCCTGTATCAAGCGAACTGCGCCACTGATCACCAGCATGAAAAAGATGATCCAAACCGTGCTGAAACTTTTTTGGTATGTTTCCGGCAAAAGTACATCCGTTCCAAAAGAAAGCCATCCCAGAACAAAGAGAATGACCGAGAATGGATTAACAAAAGCCCTGCGCAGGCAATGGCGAACGGAATCCTGTTTGTGCGCAGCCGGTGCATTACTGCCATACCTTTTGCGTCGGACAGCTGCCTGCCTTTCCGTAAGGCCTTTCGAGTCCAACGCAAGTTCCCGCATCATTTGCTCTACCGTCATGCAGGCATACCGATTAACTCTATCATGCACCGCTTCCCGCTGTGACATAAGCCCGTCCCCCTTTACAAAGATATTCTTATCATACCATATATGGCAAGTGATAAATCTTTCTTTTTTCTTGCTTCTCGCGGCCTTTCTTCAACCAGTCATGTCATACCACAAACGGCTTGTTGCTTAGCAAAATGTCAAGCACGTTTTGGTTTTGGAAGCCTTTGAGGCGGGTCAGCAAAACCGGATATATAAAACGCAAAGACCGCCGCAGCATGAACAGCAACGACGGTCTTTGCGCCACATACTATTATCAAAACGACGCCAATTACCTATACCATAAAGCTTGGGATTTATCGTTTTGAGCCCATTCTTAAAGGGGACTGCCTTTTCCAGCAATAGCCCCCCTTTTTTCCTCAAAAGCAGATTTATCCACCATAAGTCACATCCTTAAAATGTGACCACTGAAATGCATTTACAGCGCCGCAAGTTCTTGTGCCACTTCTGCCACACTTTTTCCTGATGTATCAATTTTTATTGTGTTTAGTTTCTGATACATAGGAATACGCTGCACACTTCGTTCAATCACATCGGGGGTACGGATTCCCGTTGCCACATCCTTTTGTAAGCGCCGAACAAGTTCCTCCTCTGAACAAATCAAGGATACGGCAATCACCCGGCAGTTTGTGGTATCAAGACGAGAAATGATAGTGTCAACAATATATTGTTCGTGCATCACCCAACAGAAAATGACATTTTCATAGGCAGAACATTTCAGAAAATTATTTAATACCACACAAATATTTTGTAAAACCATTTCTTTTGTTTCAGCGGTGACCTGAAATGGACTGGAATCCCAGCACCAATCGCCATCAAGAAACACACTATTAGGCAAATTCCGCTTTAAGATTTGACTAACGGAACTTTTCCCTATTCCCATGGTACCACCAATCAGATACAAGTTCTTCATGTGCAATCTCTCCCATATAATCCGCCTTGGCCGTTTTAACAAGTATAGCATAAACATAGGTGATAGACCACCGTTAGATTTATTGCAGGCAAGAGATCTACCGATAAAAAACACGCCGAAGAGCAAACCGATGGAAATACTACAAGAGAAAGCTATCCCTTTTGTGTATCAGTCACAAATTGAGCCATGGCATCCTGTAGGTAGCTTGGGGTGATACCAGATATAATCCGGATTGAGTAATGCCTGTCTGTCCCTCCTGTTGCCTGGCCGTAATGGAAACATCCACAAATATAAGAGCGCTTTCTATGTCAGTAAACCCTAGACCTCCGGCAGGTTCGCCAACCGGGTTAGTCCAAAGTAACGGTACCAGATGTGCTAGACCTGATGATTCTTGAATCGGCTTCAAAAATCTCCTGAGATTGCACAAACTACGGGCGTGTTGATTTATGCAACACCAGGCAGCAAACAAGTCGGAAATTTTCAATAAGCAAGAAGCCATTTGCTCTTAGCTAAAAAAGCACCGCCGAAAACCACAAAAATGGAATTCAGCGGTGCTTCTTGGCGTCCCAGAGAGGATTCGAACCTCCGGCCCCGCGCTTAGGAGGCGCGTGCTCTATCCAGCTGAGCTACTGAGACAAATACTACTCATGGGCTTAACCTTAATAAGGGAAAATCTCCTTCATGCAAGTATAACAAGGAACACCTATACAATGTATCCCTCCATATACAGCGTGACTATTATAGCGAATTTCACCTAAAATTGCAAGACATCCGCTGGATCAGGCGCTTCTTCATGTCATTTTATAAGAAAAACACTATACTTTTCTGAATTTTCAAAAAACTTTTTCGTTGTATCATCTTTTTTTAATTTTTTTCAAAAAAAATTAAAAAAGGGCTTGCATTTTCGATTTTCCTTTGCTATAATAATCAAGCACTCGGAAGTCGAGCGCAGACAACTGAATGAGGGAGCTTTCCCGAGTGGCCAATGGGGACAGACTGTAAATCTGCTGCTTAATGCTTCGGTGGTTCGAATCCACCAGCTCCCACCAAAAAGGAACGACACAGTGTGTCGTTTCTTTTTTTGTTGTTTTTGAAATCATATAAACTAAAAGTGGCTACCATTTTATTGGTAGCCACTTGTGTTTCTTTTATCAATCCTTGAGGAACCGAGCTTCCCAGGCGTACTCCATCATTTTGGCGAGTTCATCTTCGGTAAAGCCAAACGTGTTCTTCAGAATCTCGATTTCTTTTCCGAGATTCGTTCCAGAGGCCGTCATGTTATCGGAGTTCACAGTAACGCGAACCCCTGCATCAAACAGCTTCCGGATCGGATGTTCCGCAATGGACGGCACAACCTTTGTGTGGTAGTTACTGGTCACGCAGACTTCCAGTGTAACATTCTGGTCGATCAGTTCCTGCATCAGCTCCGCATCATGGATGGCTGCCACACCATGCCCGATCCGCTTCGTTCCAAAGGACAAAGCGGTGCGCATGCTTTCGGGTCCGGCAGCTTCACCGGCATGAATGGTCATGGGCAGATGATAGGCCTGCACCTTATCGAACACCTTTTTAAAGTGTTCCGTCGGGAACAGCGACTCAGCACCGGCAATATCCACAGCGCAGACTACATCCCCCAGATACTGGCGTGCAACTTCCACGGTTTCAAGGTTGAGTGCCTCGTTGGTATCGCCTCTCATGCAGCACAAAATCAGTCCAACGCGAATCCCGGGATATGCCTGCATACCGCGTTTGGCACCCTGTACAGCGGCTTCCACAACCTCAGCCTGGGTAAGGCCCCCCTGTACGGAAAGCTGCGGAGCAAAGCGAATTTCGGCGTATTCTACGCCGGCTTTTGCCAGGTCCTCCACCAATTCAAAAGTGACACGCTCCAGCGCATCTGCTTTTTGCAAGACCAGCAGCGGAAGGTCAAAACGTTCCAGATATTCTTCCAACGTTTTGCAATTTTCCGGTACACGCATTTGGTTACGGACTTCTTCCAGGTTGTGCAGCGGCAAGTCAATCCCCTGCTCATTGGCCAACTCCCAGACCGTATCCGGACGCAAGGAGCCATCCAAATGCAGATGAAGTTCAATCAAACGGTTCATCGTTTTCTCCTTTTTAAGATGGTATTTTGCGTACCGCTTATTTATGTGCAGCCGCTTTCATTTGCTTTTTCTTCTTGTTATGCTCTACCAATGCACAATAAGCCGTGTAAGCAACCACGATAATCAGATACGGCATCAACTGAATGAACTGCAGCGGAATATTGGAGGACTGCAGATAGTTGGCCAGGCTCTGGCAGAAACCGAACAGCAGCGATGCCAACATGCCCACAACTGCGTTACCCGCAGCAATTGCCTGCGTTGCCAGGGCAATATAACCGCGGCCTGCAGTCATGCCGGAGGAGAACAGGCCCACATAACCCATAGACAGGAATGCGCCTGCCATGCCCGTCAGAATGCCGCTCAGGCTCAACGCAATATACTTAACCCGCTGTACATGGATACCAACCGATTCTGCTGCATCGGGAGACTCACCCACGGCGCGGATATGCATACCCAAACGGGTATACTTGAACATGTACCAGACCACGACCACCAGAATCAGCGCTGCATAGGTAAGGATATGATGCCCTGAAAGCACTGCACCAATCACCGGAATATCCTGAATGATCGGGATGTTAACGCTGGGCAGTTTCAGAGACGGCAGCGACGTGGAAGCGCCCTTCTCTCCTGTAATCAGATACAGTACAAAGATCGTACCGCCGGAAGCAAACGTATTCAGTGCAATACCGGAAATAATGGCATTGGAATGCAGCTTCAGAACAAAATAGGCAAGGATATTGCTGATGACAAAGCCTGCAAAAACCGCAGCCAAAAATCCCAGCCAGGCACTCTGGCTGAAAGCGCTGACCACCACGCCCACAAAAGCAGAGATCAGCATAGTACCTTCCAGTGCAATGTTGCTGGTACCGGAGCGAGAAGAAATCATAGCGCCCAACGTGGTAAGCAGCACCGGCGTGGCACTTCGGAACATTGCGAAGTAGAATTCCGGAAGGCTCAACGTATTGATAATTTCCTGAAACACATTCATAATTTACGCCTTCCCTCCCAGTGCCTTTTTGGCTTCCTGATGCTGTTTCCAGCCGGCCATAAACCGTTCGGCCGTAATGAACAGGATCAGGACTGCCTGAATAATAGAAACCAGTTCGTTCTGAACGTCCGAACGGCGGGACATCAAGTCCGCGCCCACTCGGATATATGCCAGGAAGAACGCGGCAAACGGAACCAGCTTGGGATTGTTTCCCGAGAGAATCGCAATGATAACGCCATCCCACGCGTAGGAAGGAGAATCCTGCCAGTTGAAGCGCTGGTACATGCCCATCTGCTCCACAGCGCCGCCCAAACCGGCCACAGCGCCGGCAATGACCTGGGTCAGAATGATAACCTTTGCGGTGTTGATGCCGGAATACTTGGCAAACTCCGGGTTGCTGCCCGAAATACGCACTTCATATCCAAATTTGGTTTTGAACATGAGAAGATACAGAAGTACCGTGACCGCAATGGCGATGAGATATCCCACATGGAAATTGGTGCCGCTGATGAGAACCGGCAGCGAAGCCGTGGTGGCGTATTTGAGAGAGGCAAAGGTGCCTGCTTCCCGGTCGGCCAGATACTTGGTAACCGTATAGATGCCCAGATAGAAAAAGACGTAGTTGAGCATCAGCGAAGTAACCAGTTCGTTGGCATGGAAATAGACTTTCAGCAATGCGGGAATGCTGCCGATGATACCGCCCACCAGAGCAGCTACCACCATGATCACAACGGGATGCACACCGCCCGGCAAAGCAAGCTGAACAGCCATGGCAGCCGTTACCACACCGCCCGTATACAGGCAGGCATCGGCAATCATAGAGAAATTGCCCGACTTAAAGACCATGCCCAGGGCAAGGCCTGTAAAAATCAGCGGCACACTGCCCGCAAAGACATCAAAGAAATGACGCTTGGACTGCAGAGGACCCAGGAACAGATTATAGATTGCCGTCAAGGGCTCTTCGCTGACCGCAAAAATGATCACAACGGAGAGGGCGATGGCAATCGCAATGGCGCATGCCATGCGTACAACAGTAAATTTTTTATTCACAGTAGGCACCTTCGATCCTTTCCCTTGCATCTTCTTTAACACCCAGCATATACAGGCCCAGCTCATTCTCCGAGGTGTTCTTCACATCTTCGATATATCCCACGATTCTGCCTTCGTGCATAACCAGAATGGTATCGCTGAGCGAAAGCACCTCACTCAAATCTGCCGAGACAAGCAGAATAGCTTTCTGCTTCTGACGCATTTCCACGATCCGCTTACGGATAAATTCAATGGCACCTACGTCAATACCCCGGGTAGGCTGGTTCATGATCAGCAATTCGGGGTCATAGTCATATTCACGGCCAACAACCAGTTTCTGAACATTACCGCCGGAAAGTTCGGACACGCTCTGTTTGGTGTTGTCGTACTTCACCAGGAATTCATCCAGAATTCCTTTGGTAAAAGCAGTGACCTTTTTGCTGTCGATCAGACCGCCGGTTTTCAGCCGTTTGGTGTAATAGACCTTGGAAATCATATTATCTTCCAGCGACAGCTTGGGGGCCGTACCGTATTTCAAACGGTCTTCCGACACATGGGAGATCCCTGCCTCCTGCCGCTTCAGCACCGAAAGATTGGTCAGATCCTTTCCGTTCATCGTGACCTTGCCGCCCTGCGGTTTGAGAGTACCCACGATGGCTTCTACCAGTTCAGACTGACCGTTGCCGTCAATTCCTGCAATGCCCAGAATCTGGCCCTGCTTGATGGAGAAAGAAACATGATCCAGACGGGTCTTGCCGAAATGGTCCACGTAGTTCAGGTCTTTGACGGAAAAAACGGTCTTGCCGAAAGCGGCATCATCCTTCTCAATATCCAGGCTTACATCACGGCCCACCATCAGGCGGGAGATTTCCTGTTCACTGAGTTCCGACACATCATAGGTGCCCATCGTCTTGCCGTCGCGCAAAATGGTCATACGGTTGCACAGCGCCTTGACCTCATTGAGTTTATGAGAGATAAAAATGATCGTGTGGCCGTTTTCCCGCAACAGTTTCAGCTGCTCAAACAATTCTTCCGTTTCCTGCGGAGTCAGAACCGCCGTGGGCTCGTCCAGAATCAGAATGTTTGCGCCGCGGTACAAAGCCTTGAGGATCTCCAGTTTCTGGCGCATCGCCAGAGAGATATCCTCCACCTTTTTCTGCGCATCTACCTTCAGATTGTACTTTTCCGACAGTTCCTTCGTGATCTGAACAGCCTTTTTGCGATCCACCTTGAAAAAGGCGCCGGTTTCCGCGCCCAGAATCAGGTTGTCCGCCACCGTCATGGACGGCACCTGCATGAAATGCTGGTGCACCATGCCCAGCCCTGCCGCAATTGCATCGCTGGAAGATGTAAAGTGAACTTCCTTGCCATCGACAAAGATCTGCCCCTCGGTAGGCTTCAGCATACCGAACAGCATTTTCATCAGCGTCGATTTACCGGCGCCGTTCTCCCCTACCAAGGCATGGATCTCACCTTTTTGGATCTCGAGATTGACGTTGTGATTCGCCACCACACCGCCCGGATATACCTTTGTGATATTCCGGGCTTCCAGGATAATCCCCTGCTCCATAACTTTTTGCCTTTCTCCTAAATACACACAAATCTCCTGTTCTTCACCGTACATGAAAACAGGAGATTTGCGCCGGAACTTGTTCCGTTTATCTGCTTACAACTTACTGGGCGCTGCTGATGATGCCGTCCAGCGTAGCCTCGTCCATACCGTAGGCACTATCCACCGTCACTTCACCGGCCAGGATCTTGTCCTTGGCATCGTTGACAGTGTTGCGGATATCCTCGGGAACCACCGTCTGGTAGATCTCGTTGTCCGCCAGGCCGACGGCACCGTCCGCCAGGCCGAGGATCTCATACTCGCCGTAAGGCAGCTCACCGGCCAGGTCGCGCTCGATGGAGTTATACAGGCTGTCGCCTACGCCCTTGATGGCAGAAGAGATAATGTAGTTGGCTTCCGGCTGGCCTTCATATGCCAAAGCCTGGTCGGAGTCAACGCCGATGACGTACTTCTGGCTCTCGGCAGCTGCTTCGATAACGCCGACAGAAGCGGGGCCGGCGGCCACGAATACGCAGTCTGCACCGGAAGAGTACTGGGTCAGGGCCAGTTCCTTGGCCATAGCGGAGTCAACATAGGAACCAACGTAAGAAACCAGAACCTTGATATCGGGATTGATGAACTGTGCACCCTCGATAAAGCCTACCGCAGAGTCATTGATGACGGCAGCGGTATCCTTGGCGCCAACAAAGCCGATGACGGCATCTTCATTGGCGTATTCCATATCGGAGGAAGTCACGCTGGCAGCCAGAACACCGGCCAGGAAGGCGGCTTCGTTCTGCTTGTAGCTCATGGAGTAGACATTGCTCAGATCGCCCAGCGTATAGTCTACATCGGTATCAAAAATGATGTACTTCTTGTCGGGGTATTCCTGCGCCACATTCTCCAGGATTTCCTTCATATCCCAGGTGCCGACGATGATGACATCCGCATCGGAATCGGAAGCGTCCAGCAGAGAACCTTCGAACTTGGTCTTATCGTTGCCCATTTCGATCATCTGGACTTCGACCTTATCGCCCATGTCGGCCTGCAGCTTTTCCATACCGGCCTGCGCAGAGTCGTTGAACGCCTTGTCGCCGAAAGAACCGGTCACCAGCAGCGAAACCTTGAGCTTATCACCCGACTCGGTCTGAGCAGCTTCTGCCGTCTGTCCCTCTGCGCCGGAAGATGCCGCACTGCTGCCGGAGCAGCCAAACAGCATGGAGGCAGCCAGTACCGCTGCCAGCGTTCCACATACGATTTTCTTTTTCATTGTGTCAATTCTCCTTCTTATAAGTTGTACTTTTATTCAAATTTTCAAGGGTATGCAGATAGTTTTCTTTGGTCATCACCGGGCGGAATGCCTGTTTGATCTTCCAGGCTGCCGCACCGTTGTCGGCCAAAAGTCCTTCGATCGTATCGGCAAAGTAGTAGGCCGGTACGCGATAAGCCTGCTCTTCGTCAGCAGTTTTGAAGTCCTTGCCGTGGAGCGTTCCGCTGAAACCGGCCACACCGATTTCCACAGTAGGCCACATCATGGAGATATCGCCCATATCGCCGGAAGCAAAGCCGTGGGTTCCCTGTGCCACTTTGTCCGCTTCCATATAATCCAGAATATGCGTTTTGACAAACTCCGTCAGGTTTTCGTCCTGATGCAGCGGGAAATAGCCCGGTGTGTCCTGGATTTCCAGATCACAGTTGATGGCCAGTGCACCGGCCCGCAGGGCACGGTTGACCTTGGCATTGGTCTCAAGAATGGCATCCACCGTTTTGGCGCGCACGTACATTTCCAACTGGGTGCGGGCCGGAATGGTGTTGACGGTCTGACCGCCTTCCTGCATCACAAAGTGCACGCGGATGGCGTCCTCGGCACGGAAAGTCTCCCGCAGGAAGTTAATGCCTGTCATCGCCAGATTGGCTGCATTCAGCGCGTTGATACCGCCTTCCGGATTTGCACCTGCATGCGTTGCCTTGCCATAGAAGATGGCGCGTTTCTGGATAAAACCGTTGAGGCTGGCGCCGATTTCAGCATGGTAACGATCCATATCCAGGCCCATGGCATGGCAGGACAGCATAATATCAATGTCATCAAAAACGCCGGTAGCGATCATTTCCTGCTTACCGGAGGGATGATGCAGCTTGCCTTCGGCAATCAGCTGCTTGCGATAATCCATATCGCAGAATTCCTCGCCGGGGGTAACAAGCAGTGTCACTTTGCCGCACAGATCTTTCATCATGTCCGAGCGCTTGATGGCCAGGAACAGGCTCAGCATCACACCGATTTGTGCGTAGTGGCCGCAGGTATGCGCTGCGTTATCGACCGGGTTGGCACAGGGGTGCCCCAAGGTGGGCACCGCATCGAATTCCGCAATAAGACCAATATTCGGTCCCGGTTTGCCGGAATCAATGCTGGCTACAATGCCGGTATAGGCTACATCGCGGTGGGGAATGCCATTGGCATCCAAATGCGCAATGACCTTTTTTCTCGTTTCGAACTCCTTGAAGCCCAGTTCCGGATGTTGATAGATATCCTCGCTCATGGCGATGATTTCCGGCAAAATCCCGGCCAGTGCTTCATGCACGCGTTCCATCTGGTTTACTTCCTTCTTTCGCTTGCAAGACAAACGGTCCGCTATATTACGGAGGGACACAAATATTCCCTGATAATACAAGGCTGTTGTCGCGCAATATGTGTAAAAGTCATACTTTTTCCGCTTTTTTACGTGGATTATTTTCTATTTATCATAATAAATTCCCACGGGACTTGTCAAGGGTATGACATAAGAATCCCCATTTTGCTGAATTTTGTCGGGATGTTGCTTTTCTGATATGAACCTTTTGCTATTTGAGAAAAACGGTGTCAAATACTGCAACACGTATTTCCTTACCTATCCATAAGTAGGCGGTACCGCATCGCAAGCAAAACGCGTAAACGCACACTGTTTCCCTGGTTTTTATGTTCCGGAATTATTGGAAACAGACTCGGCCAAAACCAGAACATCCCCGGGAAGAAGGACGGTACTCCCGGTAGGAATAATGGTTTCCATACCGCGTTTGACCAGAATCACAAGCTGCCCGTTCGGCAGGGAAACCTGGGAAAGGCTGCGGTTTGCCCAACGGCTGCCGCGTTCCACACCGACTTCATGCAAAAACAGATTTTCGCGGTCTTCAAAAGGATGTGCCGCAAACACCAGCAAATCCCCTGCCAGCACTCTGGTATTACCGTCAGGAACGATGGTTCTTTCCTCTCTTACGATCATGGCGACCATCAGCTCCGGCGGGAGCGGCAATTTCCGCAGTTCCTTTCCGCACCAGGGATACTGGTCATTCACATGGATTTTGATGAAATCCACATTGGTTTCTTCCTGATAGTCGCTGAAAGTTTTGGCAACATCCGCATTTTCGTCAATCATGGAGAAGAACGCTGCCGCCTTGGGCAGCAGCGTGCCCTGCAAGGCCATCGATAACAGTACAATGCAAAAGACAAGGTTATAGAGGTTATACCGGGTTTGCACTCCGCTGAGTACCGCCGCAATAGCAAATACAATGGAAGAGGCCCCTCGCAGCCCAGCCCAGGAAATCAGGCCGATTTGATTCCATGGCGCACGGAAAGGCAGTAACAACACGGCCGTAACCGCCGGGCGCGCCACGAAAGTGAGGAACAGCGTGATGCAGACAGCCGGAATCAACACCGCCGGAAGCTGCGCAGGCGTAACCAGTAACCCCAGCAGGAAGAAAACGATCACCTGCGATACATCCGTGAGCACATCAAAAAAGTGAACCAGATAGCGTTTTTGAGAGATTTGGGTGTTGCCCAGCCAGATACCGCACAAATACACGCTGAGATACCCATTGCCGCCCAGAACGGAGGGCAGTGCATACGCCAGCAGCATAGCGGCAAACAGCAAAACCGTTCGATTCTGCTGTGACCCCAAAAGACTTTGCCGCATCAGCCAGACAGTAATTGCCCCGACCAGAACGCCGCCCAGAATTCCCAGGAAGATTTGTTGGAGAAGTATCTGCGGTATGGACACACTACGCCCAGCCATCAAAGACAGCGTAACGGTGGTAAGCATATAAGACATGGGGTCGTTGGAACCGGACTCCACTTCCAGCAAAGAGTCGGTATGGTATTTCAATCCCAGCTTACTGGTACGCAGAATGTTGAATACGGACGCCGCATCCGTGGAGGAAATCACCGAACCGATCAGCATACTTTCCAGCCAGGGCAAACGAAAGCACAAGTGCACAAAAGCAGCCACCGTACCGGCTGTGCCAGCCACCCCCAAGGTGGAAAGAATCACCGAGCGCGTAAGAACAGGACGTGCCACCCGCAAATTGGTGCCAAACCCGCCGTAAAACATAATAAAGATCAGGCTGACCAGGCAGATATCATCTGCAAATTCATAGTCATTGAATGCAATGCGGAGAACGCCGTTTTCCCCGAAAAAAATTCCCAGCACAATAAAGATCAGCATAGAGGGAACAGGGATTTTTTCCAGAAAGCGACTGATCAGGATACAGATCAGAATTACCGAACCGGCAAGCAAAACAGCTTCGTTCAAAAACAGTACCTCCCTTATCGTATTAAAAAAATCGCGCTGCGATATCATAAACCGGTAACGCAACGCGATATAAAAAACAATGCGGCTAACAGGACTTGAACCTGCACGTCTTGGACACTGGACCCTAAAACCAGCGCGTCTGCCAATTCCGCCATAGCCGCACAATAATCCCCCTCTGATTTGTGCGGCGAGGGGGCGCCGAGGCTGTCACAATGTCACAGCCATTTGTATGGAACATATTTTAAGTGTAACAACTTTGGGTGGCTTTGTCAATGGCAGGTCATTGGGGGATCACACCATTTTCGTCCACCTCAACCGGGTCCGCATAAACGGCATAACGGCGATCGGTATGGGTCAGAATTCCAAAGGGATAACAGGTGTACAGGATGCAGCTTGGCTCCGTTGCTCCCCACCGGACTTTGTCGATGTCCGTTTCGTAGATCACCTGTGTTTCGGTGATCTCGTAGACAAAATCGCCCCAATCCGTTTGCAAATGAATGCGTGCACCAACTTCTGCGGAGCCAAGGTCCGCAAAATACGTACCGGTATGGGCGCCGACAAACACCGTGCCGTTCTCTCCGGGCAGTACGCAGCCATTCTCTGCATGGCAACCAGCCCCGGCATCGAACTGTGTATTGCTGTCTCCCCAATAAAGATCACAATCTATCTCCGTTCCCTCTACCCAAACCGTGCCCAGTTTATCACCATACTGCACATTTTCGCGGGCGGCGGTAGCGTCTTCTATCTGCTGTTGACGCAAAGCAGCTTCCTCTGCCTTACGTTGCTCTTCCGCTTTTTGCGCCGCCTCACTGGCGGCACGCTCAGCTTCCGCTTGCGCAGCTGCTTCCGAAGCGGCGGCAGCTTCCGCGGCTGCGCGTTCAGCTTCGGCACGCTGCCGGGCTGTATGGTTTGCGTTTATAATCAGTGCAACACTCACCGCAGCGCTGACAAATACAGCAGCCGCACAGCCTGCAAGGCACCGACGCATTTTTTTACGGGAAACAGGTTGCATCTTTTTCCACTCACTCATGCAAAGCAGCCAGGTACGCAGCCGGGCCGCTCTCGTAAAGATCACCGCCGTGCGGGTCCAGCAAGACCGTCAACGGAAAGTCCTTGACCACCAGCCGACGCACCGCTTCGCAGCCCAGATCAGGCCATGCAATGATTTCGCAGCTTTGCACGCTGCGTGCCATCAAAGCACCGGCTCCTCCGATTGCAGCCAGATAGACGGCACCGTTTTTTACAACGGACTCCTTCACAGCCTGGCTGCGTTTTCCCTTACCGATCATACAGGCAAGCCCCAGATCCAAAAGCCGCGGTGTATAAGCATCCATACGGCCAGAAGTTGTGGGACCTGCAGCACCGATGGCACAGCCCGGACGTTCCGGTGTGGGCCCCACATAGTAGACCGCAGCACCTTCCATGGAAAACGGAAGTTTCTTTCCCGCATCAAGCAATTCCATCATCCGGGCATGGGCGGCATCCCGGGCTGTATATACCACCCCGGAGAGCAGGACCGTATCCCCTGCGCGCAGCGGTGCCAGATCGGATTTTTTCAGTGGAGTCTGTAATGTATACTGCATCAAAATCCTCCCTGTTCCCGCGCACGGCGGCGCATTTCCTTGTACTCCTCGTGGTGACGGTTGACAAATTCATATTCCTTGTCGTTGATGCCGTCCGCACCTCTGCCGCCATCCAGCGGGATGTCGATGCTGCGGCGGGTCGGGCGCTTGTTCTCCCCCACCCCGTCCAGCGAAATATCAATAGAACGGTTTGCCATACTTTTACACCTCCCGGCTGGCGCGGCGTGTCACATGGCAGCTCATGTTCACTGCCACCGGCAGGCAAGCCACATGGGTAGGCCGCTGTTCAATGGAAACCCCCAGGCAGGTGGTGGCACCGCCGAAGCCCTGAGGACCGAACCCGGTGGCATTGATGGCGTCCAGCAATTCTTTTTCCAGTGCAGCATAATACGGATCAGCATTGGGCTGATCCAGCGGGCGAAGCAGGGCTTTTTTTGCCAATGCAGCGCAGTGATCAAAGCTGCCCCCGATGCCGATACCCAACACAATAGGCGGGCAGGGATTGGCCCCCGCCTGCCGCACGGTATCCAGCACAAAGTCCTTGACTCCCTGCACACCGTCGGCCGGTTTGAGCATTGCCAGACGGCTCATATTCTCGCTGCCGGCACCTTTAGGGGCCACAGTAATCTTGCAGCCGGTGCCCGGCACCAGATGTACCGTGAGAAATGCCGGGGTATTGTCCCCCGTATTGACCCGCTGCAACGGGTCTGCGGTGATGGATTTGCGCAGATAGGCTTTTTCATACCCACGGCGTACGCCCTCATCCACAGCAGCATTCAGATCCCCGTTGATATGCACATCCTGCCCCAGTTCCAGAAAAACACAGGCCATACCGGTGTCCTGGCAGATGGGCAGTTCCTGATCTGCCGCCACGCAGAGATTTTGCTGCAAAAGCTGCAATGTCTGCTTGGCCAGCGGCCAGGGTTCCTGTGCTTCCGCCTTATCCAACGCCGCCTTTACATCGGTCGGCAGTGTGGTATTTGCTTCTATGCAGAGTGCTTCCACTGCATCCCGGATGCAATCAGCACTCAGTTCCCGAATGTTGCTCATACGCGTGCCACTCCGCTTTCCCGGGCAGCCTGGGCTACCGCTGCCGCAACAGCTTCCGGCACACGGGGATCAAAGGCTTTGGGCAGAATATTTTCCTCATTGAGTTCTTCGTCCGGAATCAACCCGGCAATAGCCTTGGCAGCCGCCATCTTCATGGCAGGATTGATATCCCGTGCCCGCACCGACAAAGCACCTTTGAAGATACCGGGGAACGCCAGAACGTTATTGACCTGATTGGGGAAGTCCGAACGGCCGGTACCGATGACCCGTACTCCCGCTGCCTTGGCAGCATCGGGCATGATCTCCGGCGTAGGATTGGCCATAGCGAAGACAACCGCATCCGGCGCCATGGTCGCGGCCAGTTCCGGCGTGAGGGCACCGGCAATAGACGTACCGATAAACACATCCGCACCACGGATGGCTTCCGCCAGACCGCCCGTCAGTTTTTCGGGATTGGTTTCCTCCGCCAGTTTTTCTTTGTGTCCTGCCAGCCCCTGCGGACGACCGGGCACCAGAATGCCGTGTTCATCCACAGCAATGATATGCTTGGCACCAGCCACCTGCAGCATGTGGATAATGGCCGTGCCGGCGGCGCCGGGGCCGTTCTGCACGATCCGCACATCCTCGATACGCTTGCCCACCACTTTCAGGGCATTGAGCACGCCTGCCAGCACAATGATGGCGGTGCCATGCTGATCATCATGGAAAACGGGAATTTCCAGATCCCGCTCCAGTTCAGCCTCAATCTCAAAGCATTCAGGGCTGCGGATATCTTCCAGATTGATGCCGCCAAACGTGGGCGCAATAGCCTTGACCGCGGCAATGACTTCTTCCTTGGTTTTGGCATTCAGGCAGATGGGAAATGCATCCACACCGCCAAACTCCTTGAACAGCGCACACTTGCCTTCCATGACAGGAAGTCCGGCTTCGGGGCCAATATTGCCCAGGCCCAACACCGCTGTGCCGTTTGTTACAACTGCCACCGTGCGCCCCTTGAGCGTGTAGGTGTAAACATCATCGGGGTTGGCCACGATCTTACGGCAGGGTTCGGCAACACCCGGCGTATAGGCTGTGGACAGGGCATCCTTGTCTTTGCAGGGTACCAGGCTCTGCACGGTCAGTTTACCGGGGCCTTTTGCGTGCAGTTCCAGCGCAGCTTGATTGTAATCCATAAGTTTTCCTCTTTCCCTTAGTTTTGCGTATGTGTACACGGTGCGTAATCGGGTTCCAGTTTAATTACGCAGAAATGGTCCGGCCATTTCTGCTGGGTGGCTGTGCGCAGTGCCGCAACCAGTTTGGCGCCGCGGCGCTGCTTGTCGGCCAGGTATTCCGCCGGCACCGCACAGTCGAAAATCACATTGGTGTGGGACGGTCCCGGCACAATGCGCAGGTCATGGACGTTGGCCTTGGGTTCCAGCTGTGCCACTTCCTCCTGCAGGAAACTGCGGATTTCCTCTACGTGGGCATTTCCCGTCACGATCGGGTCATAATGGATCGTTGCGATCATACCGTCCTGAATCAGCAGGTCTTTCTCAATGGTGTCAATGACATCGTGGCTTTGCATTACATCGCCTTTGGCATCCATTTCGATATGGAAGCTTACAAGGCGGTTGCCGGGGCCATAATCGTGAATCATCAGATCATGGACGCCCAGTACGCCGGGGTAGCTCAACGCTTTCTGTTCAATATGTTCTACCAGTTCCGGGTCCGGTGCCGCGCCCAGGATCGGGTCAATGGTGTCCCGCACCAGCTGAATGCCGCTGTACAGAATGAAGGCCGCCACGCCCAGGCCCATGATACCGTCCAGGCGATCGATACCCGTCACAAAGGTCAGCACAGCCGCCACCAGAACCGTGGCGGTGGTGATCACATCATTGCGGGCGTCGGCGGAGGTGGCCAACAGTGTATCGGATTGGATGGTCTGGCCGATTTTTCGGTTGAGGACGCTCATCCAGAGTTTGACCAGGATGGAAGCAATCAGAACCGCCACCGTCAGCCAGCCGAACTGAACCGGCGTGGGATGCAGCACCTTACCGAAGCTTTCTTTGAGCAGTTCCACGCCAATGACCAGAATCATGACCGACACAGCCAGACCGGCCAAATATTCATACCGGGCATGACCGTATGGATGTTCCGAGTCCGCCGGGCGTGAACCCAGTTTGAATCCCACCAGACTGACAATGTTGGAACTGGCGTCCGACAGGTTGTTCATACCGTCGGCGGTGATGGAAACACTGCCCGCCAGGGTACCAACAAGTGTTTTGCCCGCAAACAAAAGCAGGTTGCACACCACGCTGACGATGCACGCCAGATTGCCGTAAGCGGTGCGCACCGCGCGGTTTGCAGTATTTTCATGATTTTTGATGAAAGTACGGATCAGCAAATCTACCAACCCGTTCTCCCCCTTTCACAAAACGGCGGACTCAAGAAGTCCGCCGTTGCTTAGATTCTTCAGATTTAATAGCGCTTAGTCACGCACAATGCAGGCATCACGCTCGGGGCCGACCGAGATGTACTTGATCTTGCAGCCCACCAGTTCTTCCAGACGCTTGACGTAGTTCTGGGCCTCTGCCGGCAGATCCTCGAACTTGCGAACGCCGGTGATATCGCAGTGCCAGCCGGGCATCTTTTCCACAACAGGCTGTGCGTCATCCAGCGTTTTGCCCATGGGGAACCGGGTGGTCAGGCTGCCGTCAGACAGACGGTACTGCGCCACTACGGGGATTTCCTCCATGTAATCCAGCACGTCCAGCAGGGTCAGTGCCAGTTCATCGCAGCCCTGGCACTGTACGCCATACCGGCTGGCAACCGCATCAAAGGGACCAACCCGACGGGGACGACCGGTAGCCGCGCCGTACTCATGGCCATGCTCACGCAGAACATCCTTTTCTTCCTCGGTCATCGCCAGTTCCGCGGTGAAGGGGCCTTCACCCACACAGGAAGAATAGGCTTTCATGATGCCGATGGAAAGGTTCAGCTTATGGCCGGGGATACCTGCACCGATGGGCGCATAGGCACCGATGGTGTTGGAGGAAGAAGTGTAGGGATAGATACCGAAATCGATATCACGCAGCGCACCCAGCTGGGCCTCGAACATGATTTTCTTGCCGGCTTCGTCAGCTTCGGCCAGATACTGGCCCACATCGCAGATGTAGGGTCCGAAAACCTTGGCATAATGCTCGCACCATGCCCACATTTCGTCCACGCTGACGGGCTTCTGACCGTAGATTTTCTCCATGGTCAGGTTCTTGGATTCCACAATGGTCTCCAGACGCTTCTTGACGCCTTCGTCCATGTGGCACAGATCCCCCATACGCAGGGTTTTCTTCATGAACTTGTCGCCGTAGGTGTAGGCGATGCCGCGCTTGGTGGAACCAAACTGTGCGCCCGTTTTGGACAGGCGCTCTTCTTCAAGACCATCCTGAGCCACATGGAAGGGCATGGTGATGGTGGCGCGGTCAGAAATTTTGAGGTTTGCGGGGGTGATCTGGATGCCCTTTTCGGTCAGGGATGCGATCTCCTTTTCGAGATGCTCCGGGTCAATGACCATGCCGCCGCCCATAACGCAGACGACCTCGGGACGCAGAATGCCGGAGGGGATCAGGTTCAGGATGAACTTTCCCCGCTCATTCTTGACGGTGTGGCCGGCATTGTCGCCGCCCTGATAGCGCGCAACGATGTCGTAGTCCTGGCTGAGCAGGTCTACCATACGGCCTTTGCCTTCGTCGCCCCAGTTAATACCGGTGATTGCAGTAAGCATAGTTTCTACCTCTTTTGCAGATTCATTCGGCATTTCAGCCTTTTCCGGTATTCCCGGGATCCGCTGCCGTTATGTATTATACCACACCCAAGACCGGATTTCCATACCTGTTTTGCACAGGATTTGGATTTTCCTGTCATCCCCTGCCGGTTTTTCCTCTTGATTTTGCCGCGGCAAGACTTTACAATAGAAACAATTCCGATGAAAAATCCATGCGGGCCAGACGCCCTACATAGAAGGAGCGTAAAAGTATGAGCGATCAAAAGTATTCCATCAACACCCTGTGCGTACAGGGCGGTTACCACCCCGGCAACGGCGAACCCCGCCAGATTCCCATTGTACAGAGCACCACTTTCAAATATGACAGTTCTGACGAAATGGGCAAGCTGTTTGATCTGGAAGCCAGCGGTTATTTCTATTCCCGTCTGCAGAACCCCACCTGCGACACCGTCGCCGCCAAAATCACCGAACTGGAAGGCGGTACCGCCGGTATGCTGACCAGCTCCGGCCAGGCGGCCAACTTCTTCGCACTGTTCAACCTGTGCAACGCCGGTGATCATATTGTGTCCTCCAGTTCCATCTACGGCGGCACCTTCAACCTGATTGCCGTTACCATGGCAAAGATGGGCATTACCGCCACCTTTGTTTCCCCCGACTGCACCGAGGAGGAGCTGGACGCCGCTTTCACGCCCAACACCAAGGCTGTCTTTGGCGAGACCATTGCCAACCCCGCTCTTACGGTACTGGACATTGAAAAGTTTGCTGCCGCAGCCCATCGCCATGGCGTACCGCTGGTCGTGGACAACACCTTTGCCACCCCTGTGAACTGCCGTCCGCTGGAATGGGGCGCCGACATCGTGACCCATTCCACCACCAAGTACATGGACGGACACGGCGGTTGCGTAGGCGGTGCCATCGTGGACGGTGGCAAGTTTGACTGGATGGCGCATGCCGACAAGTTCCCCGGCCTGACCACGCCGGACGACAGCTACCATGGCATCACCTATGCCGAGCGTTTCGGCAAGGAAGGTGCCTTCATTACCAAAGCAACCGCCCAACTGATGCGTGACCTTGGCTGCGTCCAGAGCCCCATGAGCGCTTATATGCTGAATCTGGGTCTGGAAAGCCTGCATGTACGCATGGCCCGCCATTGCGAAAACGGCCAGGCCGTGGCAGAGTTCCTGGCATCCCACCCGAAGATTGCTTACGTTAATTACTGCGGCCTGCCCGGCGACAAGTACCATGCCCTGGCCGAGAAATACCTGCCCAACGGTTCCTGCGGCGTTGTGAGCTTTGGCGTTAAAGGTGGCCGTGAAGCCGCCGCCAACTTTATGGCGCACCTGAAGGTGGCCGCCATCGAGACCCATGTAGCCGATGCCCGCACCTGCTGCCTGCATCCCGCCAGCAGCACGCACCGCCAGATGAACGACGAGCAGCTGATTGCCGCCGGCGTGCAGCCTGATCTGGTCCGCATGAGCTGCGGTCTGGAAGACAAGCGCGACCTCATCGCCGATATTGAGCAGGCACTGGCGCAGATCTGAGCGCCCGTTCCCAATTTGAAACACGGAGCAAGATTATGCCTCTGATTATTCCCAAAGAATTGCCCGCCTACGACGCACTGTATGACGAAAATGTATTTGTCATGCACCGGGAACGCGCACAAAGCCAGAACATCCGGCCGCTGCGTATTCTGATTCTCAACCTGATGCCCACCAAGATCGTGACCGAAACCCAGCTAGCCCGGCTGTTGGCCAACAGCCCCCTGCAGGTGCAGATCACCCTGCTGCAAACGGCCACCCATGACACCTCCCATACTTCGCCGGAACACATGAAGGCTTTTTACAAGACCTTTGACGAAGTGAAACATGAGCGGTTCGACGGCATGATCATCACCGGCGCCCCCATTGAGGATCTGGACTACCCTGATGTGGATTACTGGGATGAGCTGTGCGAAATCATGGATTACACCAAGGAGAATGTGTATTCCACCATTCACCTTTGCTGGGGTGCCCTGGCCGGTTTGTATTACCACTTCGGAATCCCCAAAGTCCATCTGCCGCAAAAGATGTTCGGCGTTTTTGAGCACCGGGTAACCCGCCCATCCAATCCTCTGGTACGCGGGTTTGACGAAGTGTTTTACGCCCCCCACAGCCGCTGGGCCGGGCTGGACCGGGCCGCCATCGACGCCTGCCCCGAGCTGCGGGTCCTGGCTGAGAGCGATATTGCCGGTCCCATGCTGCTTTCCACCGATTCCGGGCGACAGATTTTTGTCATCGGTCACCCCGAATATGACAAGTACACGCTGGATGCCGAGTACAAGCGGGATGTTGCCGCAGGCAAGCCGATTCACATTCCCTGCAACTACTATCCGCAGGACGATCCCAGCCGCGATCCGCTCTTCCGCTGGCGCGCCCACGGGTATCTTTTGTACACCAACTGGCTCAACTACTATGTGTATCAGGACACCCCCTATGACCTGAGCCAGCTTGAGGCACTGAAAAAGTAAGGAGTTTCCTCATGGCCAAAATCAGCGCCTGCATTGTGGCGTACTGTGATTACGACGAAGTCTGCGCCGCCGTGCGCAGCATTCTGCACTACACCGCAGCCCCGGATTTTGTTCTGTATGTGGTGGATAACGGCAGTCCCGATGGCTGCGGCCAAAAACTGGCTGCAACGGACTTCGGGGATGCGCGGGTATCGGTCGTGCCCCTGGCGGAAAACGTCGGGTTCGGCAAAGGGCACAACAGCGTGCTGGACCGCCTGGAAAGCGACGTACACTTTATCCTGAACCCCGATATCCTGCTGACCGAAAGTATTCTGGAGCCCATGGCCGACTGGCTGCTGGCTACCCCCGGCGCCGCCATGGCCACCCCTCAGCTGCATTATCCCGACGGACGCCTGCAGCACCTGCCCCGCCGCAAACCGACGCCCTGGTTGCTGCTGGCCCGCCAGCTGGCGCCCCGGCTGGGCGGCGGATTCCGCAAAGCGGACGACCACTACACCATGCAGGATGAGGACCTGACAAAGCCGCGCCTTATTGAGTTTTGTACTGGCAGCTTTATGGCGGTTCGCACCGATGTACTGAAAAAAATCGGTGGTTTTGATCCGGAATACTTCATGTACGTGGAAGATGCCGACCTGACCCAGAAAGTTCTGCTAGAAGGTGAAGTCTGGCTTGTCCCGCAGTTTTCGGCTGTGCATGCGTGGCACCGTGCCCCCATGCGGGATGCAGGCAAGTTCAAAATGCAGCTGGTAAGTATGGGCCGCTATTTCAAAAAATGGGGATGCGGAAAAGGCCGCGTCTGAGGGTTGACAACCCATCCCGAATATGCTAGAGTAACCATATCAGGCTGCTGACCGACGGATTTGTGGGTGTAACCACAGGGAAGGCAGCTGTAGTTAAAAGCCGACCGTCTGGGCTGCATACACTGAACCGGTGTGTGCAGCCCTTTGTTTTTACCACACAGGAGGAATTGCGTATGTTGAGCGATATCGAAATTGCACAAGCTGCCGAAATGAAGCCCATTACCGAGGTTGCGGCAAAGCTGGGCCTGAAGGGGCAGAGCGTTATCCCCTATGGTCACTACAAAGCCAAAATCGACCATAAGCTGGCCAAGGGAGACGGTCCCGAGGGCAAGCTGATTCTGGTTACCGCCATCAGCCCCACCCCTGCAGGCGAGGGCAAAACCACCACCAGCGTGGGACTGGCAGATGCTATGAACGCCTTGGGCAAAAAGACCATGCTCTGCCTGCGTGACCCCTCCCTGGGCCCCGTGTTCGGCATCAAGGGCGGCGCAGCCGGCGGCGGTTACGCCCAGGTTGTGCCCATGGAAGATATCAACCTCCATTTCACCGGTGACATCCACGCCATCGGCACCGCCAACAACCTTCTGGCTGCCATGATCGACAACTCCATCCAGCAGGGCAACCCGCTGAACATCGACCCTCGCCGCATTACCTGGAAGCGCTGCATGGATATGAACGACCGCCAGCTGCGTTTCATCGTGGACGGCCTGGGTGGCAAGGTCAACGGCACGCCCCGGGAAGACGGCTTTGACATTACCGTTGCCAGCGAAGTTATGGCCATCTTCTGCCTGGCCACCGACCTGGAAGACCTGAAGGCACGGTTGTCCCGCATTGTCTGCGCCTACACCTACGACGGCAAACCGGTCACCGCCGGGCAGATCGGCGCAGCCGGCGCCATGACTGCGTTGCTGAAAGACGCCCTGGACCCCAACCTGGTCCAGACCCTGGAGCATAACCCCGCCATCATTCACGGCGGTCCCTTTGCCAATATCGCCCACGGCTGCAACAGCGTGATTGCTACCAAGCTCAGCCTGAAACTGGCCGACTACGTCGTGACCGAAGCCGGCTTCGGTGCTGACCTGGGCGCAGAGAAGTTCCTGGACATCAAGTGCCGTTACGCCGGTCTGAACCCGGCTGCTGTTGTGCTGGTAGCTACCGTGCGCGCCCTGAAATCTCACGGTGGCGTGGCCAAAGCTGATCTGAGCAAGCCCAATGTCGAGGCTGTCAAAGCCGGTTCGGTGAACCTGGCCCGCCACATTGAGAATATGCGCAACTTCGGCCTGCCTGTCTGCGTCGCCATCAATGCCTTCCCCACCGACACCAAGGAAGAGATGGATGCCATCTACGCAGTGTGCCAGGAGGCCGGTGTCCCCTGCGCCCTCTCCGAAGTATTTGCCAAGGGCGGCGAAGGCGGAAAAGCACTGGCCGAAACCGTTCTGTCCATTCTGGATGACAGTGCCCGTGTCCAGTACACCTATGATTTGAGCGCTTCCCTGCCCGAAAAGATCGAAGCCGTGGCTAAGAAGATCTACCGTGCCGGTGGCGTTTCCTACAGCGCGGCCGCCCAGAAAACGCTGGATGAGCTGACCGCCATGGGATACGGCAACCTGCCCGTCTGCATTGCCAAGACGCAGTATTCCTTCAGCGATAACGCCAAGCTGATTGCTGCACCGGAAGGTTTCACCCTCAACGTGCGGGAAGTTCGTCTCTCTGCCGGTGCCGGTTTCGTGGTAGTGGTCTGCGGCAGCATTATGACCATGCCCGGCCTGCCCAAGCACCCTGCTGCCATGGATATTGATGTGGATGTCCACGGCAAGATCACCGGTCTGTTCTGATTCCCGGCGTACAAAAAACATAAACAAAGCGGAGTCCGCCTTCCCGGCGGACTCCGCTTTGTTTATGCTGTCAACGGGGTGTTCAGTTGCAGGTGTCTTTGTGGGAATCTCCCAGTTCCTCCGCTTCCTCGGTGGTTGCATACAGATGTGCCACATCGGGCGCCAGCTGGCCGCCGGGCAGCTTCTGCCCGAACGAAGGCACAAAAAAGAAGCGGCGGATGATGAAGATCAACGCGATAGCCGCCACACTGACCAGGTTCTGCACCGCGTCCTCATGACCTACGATCATATGACGGGCAATGGCATACAGCAGCACTTCCAGCACGCTGCCCGGGCTGTGTTTGGCCAGCATCTTGATAAACTCGATACCGATGACAATATCCAGCGCACGGGTCAGAAATTCGTAAACCTCCACTTCGTTACCGTCCACGATCAGGCCGGGCATCCATTGCAGCAACGGCACAATGCTGAACAAAAGGCCGACCAGTACAATGCCGGAAAGAAGTACCTCCAGCAAACCGGCTGCTTCGGCAATCTGGTCCCGGAAGACCTGTTTGACATGTTCTTCTTTTCCGTGCAGCGTAGTACGCCGGCTGTCTTTGGGCATTTTCTCCATGGGAGTATTCCTCACTTCGGGGTATATTTTTCCATATTGTACCATAATTCGACCCGCAGCACCATAGAAATCTTTTTTCTCTTTTTGCTCATTTTTAGAAAGTCATACCTTTCGGTTTCAAGCCCCATCAAAAACGACAAAAAGCGGCAGGGAAAACTCTTTCCTGTGGTTTTTTGGCCGAAAAAACAGTCTCCATCTTGCATTTTTTCCCCTTTCGCCTTACACTGATTTTACAAGGGTACTTTACTTCTTTATATAAAGGGGGAACTTCCGTGCAAGGCTCATTGTTGCGTCTTGGTTTTTTCCACGGGTTCTTTGTACCCCGCATGCCGTATTCACATATCCAAAGAGCGCAGTGTACCGTTTTGCCGGCCGCTGCGCTTTTTTCATCTGGCGTGTAATCAGGAAAGGAGCTTACCAATGAAAAAAGTAGCGATCATCATGGGTTCCGACAGCGACTGGTCCGTTGTCAAGGGAGCCTGCACCGTGCTGAAGGACTTTGGCGTCCCCTTTGAGGCCCACATCCTCTCGGCGCACCGTACGCCCGAGGCGGCGTCGGCTTTTGCCAAATCCGCCCGTGCCAACGGTTACGGTGTAATCCTGTGCGCCGCCGGTATGGCCGCACACCTGGCCGGTGCCTTTGCCGCCAACACCACCCTGCCGGTCATCGGCATCCCCATGAAAGGCGGTGCTCTGGACGGTCTGGACGCCCTGCTGGCCACCGTGCAGATGCCTAGCGGTTTCCCCGTTGCCACCGTTGCCCTCAATGGCGCCAAGAACGCCGCCTACCTGGCTGTGGCCATTCTTGCCGTAGCCGATGACGAACTGGCTGCCAAGCTGGATCAGTTCCGTGCCGACACCGCTGCGGCCATCGCCAAAAAGGACGCCGCCATTGCTGCGGAAGCCGCTGCAATGTAAACAATTTCTTGCACACTGCCACAAAACGGGGTACAATGAAATTGCGTTTTATCCCCGTTTTTATACATTACATAAAGGGAGCGTTTATCATGAAATACGAAGTTAAAGAACAGATGTACGAAGGCAAGGCAAAGCAGGTTTTCGCTACCAGCGATCCTGAAATCGTCATGGTCCACTATAAGGACGATGCCACCGCCGGTGACGGCGAAAAGAAGGGCACCATCCGCGACAAGGGCATCGTCAACAACAAACTGTCCAACGCGCTGATGCAGAAGCTGGAAAAAGAGGGCGTTCCCACCCACTATGTGGAAGAGATCAATGACCGCGACACCTTTGTGAAGAAGGTTGAGATCGTTCCTCTGGAAGTCATCATTCGCAACGTGGCCGCCGGTCACTTCAGCCTGCGCATGGGCGTTCCCGAAGGCACCCCCTTCAAGACTCCCATCCTGGAATTCAGCTACAAGAACGACGATCTGCATGACCCGTTCATCAACCATTACTACGCTCTGGCCCTGGATCTGGCTACCCAGGAAGAGATCGATACCATCACCAAGTACGCCTTCAAGGTCAACGAAGTGCTGAAGAAGATCCTTCTGGATGCCAACATTCGCCTGATCGACTTCAAACTGGAGTTCGGCCGCCTGTCTGACGGCACCATCATCCTGGCCGACGAGATCAGCCCCGACACCTGCCGTTTCTGGGATGCCACCACCGGTGCTCACCTGGATAAGGACCTGTTCCGCCGTGACATGGGCGGCGAGGCCGACGCATACCAGGAAGTGATGAAACGCCTGCTGGGCTGATTTGAGAAAACGGAGCAGAAAGCGGAATGAGTGAACTTTCTCAATACACCGAATCGCTGCACGAGGAGTGCGGTGTCTTCGGTATCTATGACAAAACCGGCGAGACCGATATGGTCAGCGCCGTATACAGCGCGCTGTACGCGTTGCAGCACCGCGGCCAGGAAAGCTGCGGCATGGCGCTGAACGTGGACGGCGTTCTGTCCGGCCACCGTGACCTAGGCCTGGTGAGCGAAGTATTTACCAAGCGTGTACTGGAAGAACTGCCTCACAACGCCAAAATGGCTACCGGTCACGTGCGTTACGCTACCGCCGGCCAGCGCAGCCGTTCCAATGCACAGCCGATGATCCTGCATCACTGCAAGGGCGCCATGGCTTTGTGCCACAACGGCAACCTGGTCAATGCCCCCAAGCTGCGCCGCAAGCTGGAGATGAGCGGTTCCATCTTCCACGGCACCTCGGATACGGAGGTCATCGCCTATCTGCTGACGCAGAACCGGCTGCTGACCCCCAACATCGAGATGGCCGTCAGCCGCACCATGGATGACATCGAGGGCGCATACAGCCTGGTCATTATGACCCACACCAAGCTCATCGCGGCCCGTGATCCTCACGGTTTCCGCCCCCTGTGCATTGGTGAACTGCCCGACGGAAGCGGCTATGCCTTTGCCAGCGAGTCCTGCGCCCTGGATGCTGTGGGTGCTACCTTTGTGCGCGATGTGCGCCCCGGCGAGATCGTTATTGCCGATCACAACGGTCTGCGCTGCATCGATACCCACTGCGGTACGGCACCGCACACCATGTGCGTTTTCGAGTACATCTATTTTGCCCGTCCCGACTCGGTTCTGGAAGGCACCTGCGTACACGAAGCCCGGCTGCAGGCCGGCCGTTTCCTGGCGCAGGAACATCCGGTGGAAGCCGACGTTGTCATCGGCGCCCCCGACTCCGGCCTGGATGCCGCCCTTGGGTATGCCCAGGAAAGCGGTATCCCCTACGGCATCGGTTTCATCAAGAACAAATACGTGGGCCGGACCTTTATCCAGGGCAACCAGAAGCAGCGTGAAAACAGCGTGCGCATCAAACTGAACGCCATTTCTTCCACTGTCAAAGGCAAGCGTGTTGTGCTGGTAGATGACTCCATCGTCCGCGGCACCACCAGTGCCCGTACCATCCGCCTGCTGCGCGAAGCCGGCGCCAAAGAGGTCCACTACCGCATCAGCGCCCCGCCCTTTGCCCATCCCTGCTATTTCGGCACCGATATTCCCGACGAAAAGCAGCTGATCGCCACCGGCCATACCGTGGAGGAGATCAACAAGCTGGTGGGTTCCGATACGCTGGGTTACCTGAGCATTGAACATGTGCAGCAGCTGGCCATTCACAGCCACTGCGGATTCTGCACCGGCTGCTTTACCGGACAGTACCCCGTGGACCCTCCGGGAGAAACGATGGACATTGTCTACGACAAGCCGCTGAGCACTTCCAACCCCAAGAAAAAACTGTGACCGGCCCGCGGCCCCCTGCGCCGCGCCCGTGTCTTTGCAACAATACCCGATAGGAGTAACCGACATGGAAAAAAGCTATTCTGCCAGCTACGCCGCCGCCGGCGTGGATATTACGGCCGGCTACCGCTCCGTTGAGCTGATGAAGCAGTATGTGGCCCGCACGATGACCGAGAACTGCATCGGCGGTCTGGGCGGTTTCGGTGGTCTGTTTGAACTGGACTGCTCCGGTATGGAGCACCCGGTCCTGATCTCCGGCACCGACGGCGTGGGCACCAAACTGCGTGTGGCCCAGTATATGAACAAGCACGACACCATTGGCATTGACTGTGTTGCCATGTGTGTGAACGATGTTATCTGCGCCGGTGCCAAACCGCTGGTGTTCCTGGATTACATCGCCTGCGGCAAAAACATTCCCGAAAAAATTGCCGAAATCGTCAAGGGCGTAGCGGAAGGCTGCGTACAGGCCGGCTGCTCTCTGGTAGGCGGCGAAACGGCCGAGCATCCCGGCATGATGCCTGAAGAAGAATACGATCTGGCCGGCTTCACCGTTGGTGTAGTGGACAAGAGCAAGATCCTGGACAACTCCACCATGCAGCCCGGCGACGTGATTCTGGCGCTGCCTTCCACCGGTGTACACTCCAACGGTTTCTCGCTGGTCCGCAAGATTTTTGACATCGACAACCATCCTGAAGTGCTGGACAAGACCTTTGACGGTATGGACAAGACCCTGGGCGAGGCTCTGCTGGCCCCCACCAAGATCTACGTCAAGCCGGTGCTGGCCCTGATGGAGCAGGTCACCGTAAAAGGTGTTTCCCACATTACAGGCGGCGGTTTCTATGAGAACATCCCCCGCAGCCTGAAGAAGGGCTGCGCCGCCCATATTGCCAAGGCCGATGTGCGCACCCCCGCCCTGTTTGAGGTACTGGCCAAAGAAGGCAACGTGCCCGAGCGCGATATGTTCAACACCTTCAACATGGGCGTAGGCATGACCATTGTTGTGGCTGCCGAGGACGCCGAAAAAGCCCTGGAGATCCTGCATGCCAACGGTCAGGAAGGCGCTTACCGCCTGGGCACCATCGTGGAAGGCGACGGGGTGGAACTGGTATGAAGCGTGTAGCCGTACTGGTTTCCGGCGGCGGCACCAATCTGCAGGCCCTGCTGGAAAGCGAAGCCCGCGGCGAAAACCCGGGCGGCAAGATCGTACTGGTGGTTGCCAGCAAACCCGGCGTATATGCGCTGGAACGCGCCGCAAACTTCGGTGTGGAAACGGCCGTGGTCGCCCGCAAGGAATACGCCGACAGCGAGGTCTTCGACGCTGCCCTGCTGGATACCCTGCAGAGCCACAACATCGATGTGGTGGTTCTGGCCGGTTTTCTCTCGGTGCTGGGGCCCCGTGTCATCGAGGCCTATCGCAACCGCATCCTGAACGTACATCCCAGCCTGATTCCCAGTTTCTGCGGCCCCGGCTTTTACGGTCTGCGTGTCCACGAAGCCGCTTTGGCCCGTGGCGTGAAGCTGACCGGCGCCACCGTGCACCTGGTCAACGAGGAATGCGACGGAGGTCCCATTCTGCTGCAGAAAGCGGTGGCTGTGCAGCCCGGCGATACGCCGGAGATCCTGCAGAAGCGCGTGATGGTGGAAGCCGAATGGAAACTGCTGCCCCAGGCATTGGCGATGGTTTGCAACGATGAGGTGTAAGCAATGAAAAAGAATTTGTTCAAATATCTTTCCGGCAATGAGTATCCCGGCCGCGGCATTGTGCTGGGCATGACACCTGACGCCCAGAAGGCGGTTATCGCTTACTGGATCATGGGCCGCAGCGCCAACAGCCGCAACCGGGTGTTTGAAGCCATTCCGGGCGGTATCCGTACGGTGGCGGCCGATCCCGCCAAACTGGAAGATCCCCATCTGATCATTTACAACGCTGTGCTGACCCTGCGGGAAACCACCGTGGTCACCAACGGCGATCAGACCGATACCATCGCCCAGTTCATGAACGGCAACCTGTTCCCCGGCTACAGCTTTGAAGCAGCCCTGGCCACCCGCACTTATGAGGATGACGCGCCCAACTTCACGCCGCGCATCTCCGGTGTTGTGGATATGCGCCGCGGCGGTTACAAGCTTTCCATCGTCAAGAGCTGTGAAGGAAACGCCGCCAGCGTACAGCGCCAGACCTTTGACTATCCGCAGCCGGTTGCCGGCGAGGGCCATTTCATCAGCACCTATCTGAAGAACGGTTCCCCCATTCCCAGCTACGCCGGTGAGCCCATGCGCATTGCCATTGACGAAAATGACGGTGCCGAACTGGCCGGCAAACTGTGGGAATCCCTCAACGAAGATAATAAAGTCAGCCTCTTTGTGCGCACCATCACGCTGGAGACCGGCGACTACGAAGACATCATTCTGAACAAATACAATGCGGTGGAGGGTTAATCAATGAAAGAATTTCAACTGAAATACGGCACCAACCCCAACCAGAAGCCCGCACGTATCTACATGGCCGACGACGCCGAGCTCCCGGTAGAAATCCTCAACGGACGCCCCGGATACATCAATTTTCTGGACGCTTTCAACTCCTGGCAGCTGGTTCGTGATTTGAAAAAGGCACTGGGCATGCCCGCCGCGGCCAGCTTCAAGCATGTTTCCCCTGCCGGTGCGGCCATTGGCATGCCCCTGGATGACACGCTGCGTGCCATGTATCACATTGATGCAGATGCGGAACTGAGCCCTCTGGCCTGCGCTTATGCCCGTGCCCGCGGTGCGGACCGCATGTCCAGCTTTGGTGACTGGATCGCACTGTCGGATGTGTGCGATCTGTCCACCGCCAAGCTGATTCAGCACGAAGTCAGCGACGGCATCATCGCCCCCGGCTATGACGCCGACGCCCTGGAAGTGCTCAAGTCCAAGAAAAAGGGCAACTACAACATCGTGGCCATCGACCCGAACTACGAACCCGCCCCGCTGGAGCGCCGCACGGTCTTTGGCGTCACCTTCGAGCAGGGCCGTCAGGATCTGGAGATTTCCAACGAAACGATGCTGATGAACATCGTTACCGAAAACAAGGACATCAGCGCCGACCAGCGCCGTGACCTGATCATCAGCCTGATCGTTCTGAAATACACCCAGTCCAACAGCGTCTGCTATGTACAGGACGGCCAGACCATCGGCGTAGGTGCCGGTCAGCAGAGCCGTGTGCACTGCACCCGCCTGGCCGGCCAGAAGGCTGACAACTGGCAGCTGCGCCACATGCCCCAGGTACTGAACCTGCCTTTCCGTGACGATCTGTCCAAGCCCAACCGCGATAACGCCATTGACGTTTATATCGGTGATACGCCGCAGGATGTGATTGCCGATGACGTGTGGGCCGAGACCTTCACCGAGCAACCCAAGCCCCTGACCGCCGAAGAAAAGCGTGCATGGCTGGATAAGGTGACCGGTGTGTCCCTGGGCAGCGATGCCTTCTTCCCCTTTGGTGACAATATCGAGCGCGCCCGCCGCAGCGGCGTGACCGCCATTGTACAGCCGGGTGGTTCCATCCGCGACCAGCAGGTTATCGACACCTGCAACCGTTATGGTATTGCCATGGCGTTCTGCGGTATCCGGTTGTTCCATCACTAAAAAATTGCACTTGCCTGCGGCGTTTTTTCGTCGCGGGCAGTTGTGCTGTCAAAGGAGTTTAGTATGAAGATTCTCGTTGTAGGCGGCGGCGGGCGTGAACATGCCATTATCCGCGCGCTGAAGCAAAGTCCCCGGTGCACCGAGATCTGGTGTGCCCCCGGTAACGGCGGCATCAGCTACGATGCCCACTGCAAGGCCATCGCCGCCACCGACGTGGAAGCCATGGTTGCCTTTGCCAAAGAGGAAGCCTTTGACTATGTGGTTGTGGCGCAGGATGATCCGCTGGCTCTTGGCATGGTGGACGCACTGGCCGCCGTGGGCATTCCCGCTTTTGGTCCCGACAAGGCTGCTGCACGCATTGAAGCCAGCAAAGTGTTCAGTAAGAACCTGATGCAGAAATACGGCATTCCCACCGCTGACTATGCAGTGTTTGACGATCCTGCCAAAGTCATCGAGTATGTGGAAAGCAAAAACAAGTACCCTGTTGTCATCAAGGCCGACGGTCTGGCCCTGGGCAAAGGTGTCCTGATCTGCCAGAACCACGAGGACGTAGTTGCCGGCGTAAAAGAAATCATGCTGGACAAAAAGTTCGGTGCTTCCGGCAACCATGTGGTGGTGGAAGAGTTCCTGACCGGCCCGGAAGTCAGTGTATTATCCTTCTGTGACGGAAAGACTGTCAAGCCGATGGTCTCCAGCATGGACCACAAGCGGGCTCTGGACGGCGACCAGGGTCTGAACACCGGCGGTATGGGCACGGTTGCCCCCAACCCGTATTACACCCCGGAAGTAGCCGAGCGTTGCATGAAGGAAATTTTCCTGCCCACCGTAGCTGCCATGCAGGCCGAAGGCTGCCCCTTCAAAGGCTGCCTGTACTTCGGCCTGATGCTGACCCCGGACGGTCCCAAGGTCATCGAGTACAACTGCCGTTTCGGTGATCCCGAAACGCAGGTGGTCCTGCCTCTGTTGGAAAGTGATCTGCTGACCATCATGGAAGCCACCACCAACGGTACTCTGGCCGAAACGGAAGTGAAATTCCGCAATGGTGCCGCTGCCTGCGTGATCCTCGCCAGCGGCGGTTACCCCCTGTCTTACGAAAAAGGCAAGGAGATTTCCGGCCTTACGGAAGGTCAGCTGCCCGCTTGTGCCGACGTGACGGTTTATCACGCAGGTACCGCCCTGAAAGACGGTGTTCTGGTCACCAGCGGCGGCCGTGTGCTGGGTGTGACTGCCACCGCCGACACACTGCCCCAGGCACTGAAACAGGCCTACGCTGCCAGTGAAAACATCCATTTTGAGAAACTGCATAAACGCAGCGACATCGGTGCACGCGCACTGGCTGCCATGCAGTAATCAGGAGGAACTATAATGGTTTATCGCATTTATGTTGAGAAAAAGCCCGGCTTCGACGGTGAAGCCCAGGGCCTGTTCCATGAGTTGGTTGATTTGCTGGGCATCACCCGGCTGAAAGGCCTGCGCCTGGTCAACCGTTATGACGTGGAAGGCATTGACAAAGCCCTGTTCAACCAGGCCATTCCTACGGTGTTCAGCGAGCCGCCGGTCGATGTGACCTACACCGAACTGCCTGCCGCTTCCACTGTGTTTGCGGTGGAATACCTGCCCGGTCAGTTTGACCAGCGTGCCGACTCGGCCAGCCAATGCATCCAGCTGCTGAGCCAGGGTGAGCGCCCCGATGTGCGCAGCGCCCGCGTCTACCTGCTGGATGGTGACCTGACCGAAGAAGATCTGGCTTCCATCAAGAAATACGTTATCAACCCCGTGGAAGCCCGCGAAGCCAGCCTGGCAGAGCGCGAAACTCTCAAGATGGAATTTGCCATCCCCACCGAGGTGGAAACGCTGGACGGCTTTACCGCCCTGGACGACGCCGCGCTGGAAGCCTTCCGGACCGAAAAGGGTCTGGCCATGGACCATGCCGATATCGTATTCTGCCAGGATTATTTCAAGAGCGAGCATCGCGATCCCACCATCACCGAGATCCGTTTGATCGATACCTACTGGTCCGACCATTGCCGCCACACCACCTTTGGCACCATTCTGGATGACGTTCAGATCGATGACGAACTGGTACAGACTGCTTTTGACCGTTACATGGCCCTGCGCGAAGAAACCGGCCGTGACAAGAAGAACCGCACTTTGATGGACTGCGCCACCATTGGCGCCAAAGCATTGAAACAGCGCGGCATTCTGAAGAATCTGGATGAGAGCGAAGAGATCAACGCCTGCACCGTTAAGATCAAATGTGATGTAGACGGCGAAGAGCAGGATTGGCTGTTCCTGTTCAAGAACGAGACCCACAACCATCCCACCGAGATCGAGCCCTTCGGTGGTGCCGCCACCTGCATTGGCGGTGCCATCCGCGATCCCCTGTCCGGCCGCAGCTATGTTTATCAGGCCATGCGTGTTACCGGTGCGGGCGATCCGCTGAAGCCGGTTTCCGAGACCATGTCCGGCAAGCTGCCCCAGCGCAAGCTGGTCACTACCGCTGCCGCCGGTTATTCTAGCTACGGCAACCAGATTGGCCTGGCTACCGGCCAGGTTGCCGAACTCTATCACCCCGGTTATGTGGCCAAGCGTATGGAGATCGGTGCGGTCGTGGGCGCCACCCCGGCCAGCCATGTCCGTCGTGAGGAACCCGCCCCCGGCGACGTGGTCATCCTGCTGGGCGGCCGCACCGGCCGTGACGGTATTGGCGGTGCCACCGGTTCCTCCAAAGCCCACAAGCTGACCAGCCTGGAAACCTGCGGTGCCGAAGTCCAGAAGGGCAACGCCCCCATCGAACGCAAGCTGCAGCGTCTGTTCCGCCGTGAGGATGCCTGCCGCCTGATCAAGCGCTGCAACGACTTTGGCGCCGGCGGTGTTTCCGTTGCCATTGGCGAACTGGCCGACGGCCTGCGTATCGACCTGAACAAAGTCACCAAGAAGTACGAGGGCCTGGACGGCACCGAGCTGGCCATCAGCGAAAGCCAGGAACGTATGGCCGTGGCAGTGGCTGCTGCTGATGCCGACACCTTTATCGGTTATGCCCATGAAGAGAACCTGGAAGCCACCATTGTGGCGACCGTAACCGAAGAGAAGCGGATGCGCGAAATCTGGAACGGCAAGGCGATTGTAGACCTCTCCCGTGAGTTCCTGAACTCCAACGGTGCCGAGCGTCATGCCAACGTCCACATCCTGCCTGCTCATGTCTGGCAGCCGCAGTGGGCCGGTTCCACCTTTGAAGAAAAGATGGAAAATCTGGTTTCTGACCTCAACGTTTGCAGCCAGAAGGGCCTGGGCGAGCGCTTTGACTCCACCATTGGTGCTGCCACCGTGCTCATGCCGTACGGCGGCAAGTATCAGCTGACCCCCACCATGGCTATGGTCGCCAAACTGCCGGTAGACGGTGAGACCACCACCTGCTCCGGTATGGCATGGGGCTTCAACCCCTATCTGACCGAAGCGGACCCGTACCGCGGCGCCTATCTGGCCGTTGTGGAAAGTGTAACCAAACTGGTCTGCGCCGGTTTCCATCACAAAGACATGTACCTGACCTTCCAGGAATACTTTGAGCACATGAACGACGACCCCGCCCGCTGGGGCAAGCCGATGGCTGCTCTGCTGGGTGCCCTGGACGCACAGATGGGTCTGGGCATCGCCTCTATCGGCGGCAAGGATTCCATGTCCGGCAGCTTTGAAGGATTGGATGTACCTCCCACGCTGGTCAGCTTTGCCACTGCCGTTGGCAACACCAAGGATGTGCAAAGCGCCGAGTTCAAAAAGGCCAACAGCTCCGTTGTCATGCTGCGCCCGCAGTACAAGGACGGTCTGCCGGAAATCGCCAGCCTGCTTTCCATTTACAAAACGGTGGAACAGATGATCGACGAAGGCAAGGTTCTGGCAGCTGCCACCCCCGGATACGGCGGCATTGCCGAAGCGCTGTTCAAGATGTGTGTGGGCAACCATGTGGGCCTGCAGTTGAGCAACGATCTTGACCTGAACGAACTGTTCAAGCCCGCTTACGGCTCTGTCATTCTGGAATTGCTGGACCCCGCTGCCGGTGAATTCCTTGGCTTTACCACTGTGGACTACTCGCTGGAAGCCGAGGGCAAAAAGATTGATCTGGCGCACCTGCAGGAACTGTGGGAGTCCAAGCTGGAGCCTGTATTCCCCTACCGCAAGAAGGGTGACGCTGTGCAGGAGCTGAACTACCCCTGCTCCATGACTGACCGTGTTGCCCCCGCTGTGCGCCTGGCCACGCCTCGTGTGGTGATTCCGGTATTCCCCGGCACCAACTGCGAATATGATACCGCTCGTGCTTTCCGCCGTGCCGGTGGCGATCCTCACATCCTGGTTCTGAAAAACCTGACGCCCGCCGATGTTGCCGAAAGCTGCGAAGCCCTTGTGAAGGAACTGGATGAAGCCCAGATCCTGATGCTGCCGGGCGGTTTCTCCGGCGGTGACGAGCCGGACGGCTCTGCCAAGTTCATTTCGGCCTTCTTCCGTGCCCCTGCGGTGGCCGATGCCGTCAACCGCCTGCTGAACCAGCGCGATGGTCTGGCATTGGGCATCTGCAACGGCTTCCAGGCTTTGATCAAGCTGGGTCTTGTTCCCTACGGTGAGATTCGTCCCATCACAGAAAATGACCCGACCCTGACCTTCAATACGATCCACCGCCACCAGAGCATGCTGGTCCGTACCCGGATTGCCAGCAACAAGAGCCCCTGGCTGAGCGAATGTGATGTCAACGACGAGCATCTGATTGCCATCAGCCATGGCGAAGGCCGTTTTGTCTGCAATGACGACCTGCTCCAGAAACTGATCGAGAACGGACAGGTTGCCACGCAGTATGTGGATCTGACCTGCCATCCCACGATGGATCTGCGCTACAACCCCAACGGTTCTGTACTTGCCATTGAAGGCATTACCAGCCCCGACGGCCGCGTGCTGGGCAAAATGGGCCACAGCGAGCGCAGCGGTGAACTGCTCTACAAGAACGTCACCGGCGACAAGTACCAGCCGATCTTTGAGGGTGGCGTCAACTACTTCAAGCTGTAAGAAAGGGATTTCGTAATGGCACAACATGACCGCTATATCTCTCCGTTCAGCACCCGTTATGCTTCGGACGAGATGCAGTATATCTTCTCTGACGACAACAAGTTCCGTACCTGGCGCAAACTGTGGATCGCGCTGGCCAAGGCCGAGCAGAAGCAGGGCCTTGCCATTACTGATGAACAGATTGCCGAACTGGAAGCGCACAAGGATGACATCAACTACGAAGATGCCATCGCCCGGGAAAAGCTGGTCCGTCATGACGTGATGAGCCACGTCTACGCCTACGGCCTGCAGTGCCCCAAGGCAAAAGGCATTATTCATCTGGGTGCTACCAGCTGCTACGTGGGCGACAACACCGATGTGATCATCATGCGGGAAGCCCTGCAGCTGGTCCGTAAAAAGATCATCGGCGTACTGGCAAACCTGGCCAAATTTGCCGATGAATACAAGGATATGCCCTGCCTGGCCTATACCCATTGCCAGCCCGCCCAGCTGACCACTGTTGGCAAACGTGCCACTCTGTGGATGAACGAGCTGTACATGGACCTGGAGGAGATCGATCACCAGATCAGCCAGCTGGCTCTGCGCGGTGTCAAAGGCACTACCGGCACCCAGGCCAGCTTCATGGAGCTGTTCAACGGCGATTCTTCCAAGGTTAAGGCTGTGGAAGCCGATGTCTGCGCCCAGATGGGCTTTGCCAAGGTTGTACCGGTCTGCGGCCAGACCTACAGCCGCAAAGTAGACTACAACGTGCTTTCTGCCGTTGCCGGTCTGGGGCAGAGTGCCATGAAGATGGCTACCGACATCCGCCTGCTGGCCAACTTCAAAGAAATGGAAGAGCCCTTTGAAAAGAATCAGATTGGTTCTTCCGCAATGCCTTATAAGCGCAACCCCATGCGCTGCGAGCGTATCTGCGCACTGAGCCGTTACCTGATGGTGGACGTGCTGAACCCCGCTATGACCGCCGGCACCCAGTGGTTTGAACGCACCCTGGACGACTCTGCCAACAAGCGCATTGCCATGGCGGAGGGGTTCCTGGCGGCCGATGCTATCCTGAACATCCTGCTGAATGTTTCGGACGGCCTGGTTGTTTACCCCAAGGTAATCCGTGCACGTGTCATGGCCGAACTTCCGTTTATGGCCAGCGAAAACATCATGATGAAAGCCGTCAAAAAGGGCGGCGACCGTCAGGAACTGCACGAGCGTCTGCGTGAACACGCAGTGGCTGCGGCAGCGGTGGTCAAACAGGAGGGCAAACCCAACGATATGATTGCCCGTGTGGAAGCCGATCCCGCTTTCGGCCTGAGCCGCGAAGAAATCGAGGCCGAGCTGAGCCCTGAAGCCTTCACCGGTCGTGCTCCTGAACAGGTTGAGGAATACCTCAAAGACGTGATTGCTCCGATTCTTGCTGCTAACGCCGAGGATGTCGGACAGAAAGTTGAACTGAACGTCTGATTCAGACAACAAAAATCATGAAAAGACCCCGTGGACCAATGGTCCACGGGGTCTTTTCATTGTTATTTATTGGCTTTCGGCATCGGAAGAGGTATCTGTGGATTCCGCGTCACCTTCTTCACCCTCCTCGCCTTCTTCCGGCTGAGGCGTGGGCGTCGGTTCCGGTTCCTCGGGTGCAAAATACCCTTTGATCTCTCCATCGGTCTGCTGATAGCTTACATCCAGCGTTCCTTTATCACTGGCTGCCAATCCCTTCTCAGGGTCCAGAATGGCAACAGCTGCCAGACGCACCTTATAATCCATACGGTTGCTGTTTCCCAGCAAAACCTGGATGCGGTCCTGATAGGTAAAGGAGATGTCACTCAGATCACTGATATTGAGTACCGTCACGCCATCGCTCAAGGCTTCCGCTTCCAGTTCATCCAGAAGTTCCATCAGAATCTCTGTTGCATCCTGATGGGCGGTTTCGGCCGTTTCGGTCTCCCCTTCCAACAGCGAATTATAGCTGACCGGCTCCACAAACGCACCCGGTGTAGGGGCAAAATCCGCCGGAAGAGAACAGGAAAGTACCGTTAAGCCTGCCGGCTGCGAAATATCGCTGCGTAAGATTTTGAGAGAATCACTGAGTACAACCCATCCGCCGGAATACATACAGGCAAACCGTTCCGTTGCGGGCGTCACCTTGATGATTACTGTACCGGGCAGCTGGATGTTAACCTCCACATTGTCCAGATACGGGAACTGTGTTTGAAGCTGCGCAGTTTTTTCCGTGGTGGAAAAGCCAAACAAACTTGTATTGGTCTCAATGCCCAGGGCAGCAATGATTTCATCTTCCGTATAGATACCGGTATCTGCCGGTGTGGTCCGGTCGAAAGTTTCCACCCTGAAGGATGTGACCTTGAACAACAGATTGATCGAAACAATCGCACCCAGCGCCAGTACCGCCAAAACGCCCAGGACGCCCAATGCACGGCGCCGGTTGCGGCGCCGAAGCAGTTCTGCCTGCGTGACCCGCCGCTGCCTGCGCGGTGCCCCCGGTGTGTAACCTGCTTTTTGGGGATTGAGCTGCTGTGTCCCGTGCCGATACTGCTGTGCAGGCGGCGCCTGGCGGCGCTGTGGCTGCGGGTTGGGATTGGGGGCCGGGCGCCGTGACGCAGTAGTCTGCGGTCTTTGTTTCTGCAGCCCCATTCTGCTGCTCAGGCTGCGTTTTTGCGCAGGACGAGTAAAGGAGCCGCCTCTGGACTTTTGCTGCCGGCTTCGTTGGTCGCGGTCCATGTGGGTGGCTCCTTTCCTGTATTTTTAAGAGTAAAGTTACTTCACTTTACAAGGCTCAGCAATTTTTCGGTAATCAATTCAAGGCTGTGCGGATTGCCCAGCTTTTTGGCATTCGCTCCCATCTCGGCCAGCTTACCCGGCGTTCCAAGCATTTTCTGTACTGTATCGATCAGTTTTTCGCCTGTAAGGTCTTTTTCTTCGATCACAACCGCTGCACCGGCTTTTTGCAATTCCAGTGCATTGTAATACTGATGGTTCTCTGCCACGTTAGGGCTGGGGATCAATACCGAAGCCCGGCCCACTGCTTCCAGTTCTGCCAGGGTCAACGCACCGGACCGTGCAATGACCAGGTCCGCCGCTGCCAGCAGCTGCGGCATATTGTTGATATACGGTGTTACCACAAGGTTGGGGCCGGGCGCAAAGCCCTTTTTCCTTTCCAGGTTGGCAAACAGTCCCACGCCGCGCTTACCGGTGGCATGCAAATGCAACACATTGGCGCCCTGTTCCTTTTCCCAGGCACAGAGGTCCGCTACCACTTCGTTGATGCGGTCAGCGCCCAGGCTGCCGCCAAAGCTCAGGATCACGGTGCGATCCCCTGCTTTCAGTTTCTGCCGTGCCGCCGTTCGGTCTGCCGTGAGAACCTCCGGACGAACCGGGTTGCCCACTACAAACGTCTTATCTGGCGCGCCAAGTTTTTCCACCGCATCGGCACTGGCGGCCAACACCAGATCCACATCCTTGGCCAGCAATTTATTGGTCACACCGGGAAAGGCGTTCTGCTCATGGATCGCGGTTTTGATTCCCCGCTTGGCCGCAGCACGCACAATAGGACCGCTGACGTAGCCGCCGCAGCCAATGACCAGATCCGGCTGCACTTCTTTGAGAATCTTTTGGGTGCGCGGGCCGGAAAGCGCCAGATGCCATACCGCAACCACATTGCGCACAATGTTCTCAGGGTTCAGGTGGCGCTGAAAACCGTTGATCTCAATGTGATGAAAAGGATATCCTGCCTTGGTGACCAGCCCGTATTCCATGCCTTCCTGACGGCCGGCAAAATGAATTTCCGCTGCGGGAACCGCCGCTTTCAGCGCTCCCGCAATAGCCAGTGCCGGATTGATATGGCCGGCTGTTCCGCCGGCAGCGATCAAAACACGCATAGTCTCTCCCCTTTTCTTTTGCCGCTATGTAATCAGACCCTCTGGCGGCGATAGACCGGACGATACGGCACACGGCCCAACTTACGGTCCATCTCTTCCTGGTTGTGCTTTTTGCGGGCTTCCAGCCGTGCGTTGCCTGCGCGAGAGATACTGAGCAGAACGCCCATTTCGCCCAAAAGCAGCAGCAAACTGGTGCCGCCCGAAGAGAAGAACGGGAGACTGATGCCGGTATTGGGCAGCAATGCAGTCGCCACACCAATATGGCAGAATGCCTGCCATGCCACCTGTGCCGTAACGCCGATGCCCAGCATGGTGCCGAAGAAATCCGGTGCATTCAGGGCAATAAAAATTCCCTGCACAATGATCGCCGCGAAAAGCAGAATCAGCGCCACGGCGCCCACAAAGCCCAGCTCCTCACAAACGACCGAGAAGATAAAGTCGTTCTCGGCATAAGGAAGCCACTGGTGCTTCTGGACACTGTTGCCAATGCCAACACCGAACAATCCGCCGGTACAGATAGCGTACACACTCTGACGGGTCTGCCACAACATGTTGGTGGTATCGGTGGGGGTAAGGCCCCACACACCGCCCAGTCGGTCTGCCGCGTAGCCGCCGCTGTTGGCCAGATAGTTTAAGTATGCAGCCGCACCGGCCAGACCCACGCCTATGGCGCCAAACAGCCATGCACCGCCGCCGCCCGCGCAAAAGATCATGGTGCCGAAAATGGCGCACATCAGCAGCATGGCTGAGTTATGCGGTTCCAATTTAAGCAGAATCAGAACGGGAATCAGGGGCAGTGCCGGCAGAAGAATTCCATAGATGGGATTTTTGATTTTGTCCTTCCGCTTATCCAGCGCATCGGCGGTTCCCAGAATAATGGCAAACTTCGCCATTTCGGACGGCTGCAGCGACATGCCACCCGGGAAATATACCCAGCGGTAACAACCGTTGCTGTCACTGGGCATAAACAGTGCCACAACCAGAAGGACCAAAGTAACGAAATAGAATGTCTCGTTCAGGTACCGCAGTGCGCGGTAGTTGATGCGGGACATAAACAGCATGGCGGCAAATCCCACAACCGCTACGATTGCCTGCGGTTTGATAAAATGGTAAATGTCGCCGTATTTGGTATAACCACTGGAATAACTGGCCGAAAACGACATAATCAGGCCGTAAGCCAGCGTTACCGCCAACGTACCTACAAATCCCCATGAAACGGGTCCGCGCTCCGCTTTGGGCAGACGGATCACACGGATCATGCGGATGATGTTGCCAACAGAACGATCCAAAATCAGGGCCAAAAGGCTGAGAGATGTGTTTTGCAAAGGGGTGGCCCTCCTTTCGGGGCGTGCCGGGGAACACCGCACCTCCGGGTACGGTTATACAAGACAGATATACAAGATACCGAGTGCCACACCCACTGCCGCAATAAGGGCAAAGAAGCCGTCAATCTTGACTTCCCGCCAGCCGCGCATTTCAAAGGCGTGGTGAATCGGCGTCATTTTGAAAATGCGCTTGCCGTGGGTGAGCTTAAAGTAGACGCGCTGGATCACCACCGTAATGGCGTCCCAGATATACACAAGACCAAAGAACAGCACCAGTTCGGGGCGGTCCATAATAAACGCCAGTGCCGTAACCAGGCCACCGAAGAACATGCTGCCAGTGTCCCCCATGAACACCTTGGCCGGGTAGAAGTTCCAGACAAGGAACCCTGCACAGGCACCCGCCGTTGCCGAAGCGATCAGCGAAACATGCACAAAGCCCAACAGGCTGCCCGCCAGCAAATAGCCCAGCATAGACACAAAGGTCACACCGGTGCACAGGCCGTCCAGACCGTCGGTCAGGTTAACGGCATTGACCAAAAAGATAATGCCGAAAAAGGCAATGGGATAAAAGAAGATGCCAAAATCCACCGCACCGGCCACCGGCAGCATGACCTCTGTGGAGAGCAGCCCCAGTGCATGCAGTCCGATCATAAAACCGACCGTGACAGCAACCTGCAGAACAATTTTCTGCCCGGCAGTCAGACCCAGGTTACGGTGTTTGATAACCTTGATGAAGTCATCCAGGAAACCGATCAGACCGGAACCGAACGCCAGGAAAAGTACCAGCATACCGGCCGCCATCTGCTGGGGGCCCAATACATCGGGGGCTTTGCTGTGGAACAGCCCCCAAACCACGCCCAGCGTAACCAGGATACCGAAAACGAATCCCAGACCGCCCATAGTGGGGGTACCATTCTTTTTATTATGCCAGGTGGGCCCTTCCTCGCGGATAGTCTGGCCGAAATGCAAGCGGTGCAGTACCGGAATTAGCAGCCAGCAGGTCACAGCGGTTACGGCAAAGCCGCCCACTGCGGCTGCGGCCAACATATAGGAGACAGTTTGCTCCATGCAGTCATTCCTCCAAAAAACTCATCTTTTCTTGGCATGACTGCACGGGAAGCCGTCACGCCTGCGGCAATTCAGCGTAGTACTCCTGCAACAAATCTTCCAATTTCATCGCGTGGCTTGCTTTGGCCAGCAGCGCGTCACCGGGGTGTACAAATTGCCGTAAACATTGTAGCACCTCTTGGGCATTTTGGCAATGCACAGTTGTTACGCCCTGGGCCTTGGCCGCCTCTGCCATAGCTGCACTGCGCGGGCCGTACGCGATCAGTACATCAACGCCCGCTTCGGCTGCCCACTCTCCCGTATGACGGTGGCCTGCTTCACTGGCATCGCCCAGTTCCAGCATATCGCCCAGCAAAGCGACTTTGCGGGGATTGGGCAGTGCTTTCAGTACAGAGATGGCTGCTTTCATACTGTCCGGGCTGGCGTTGTAGCAATCCTCAATCACTGTCACGCCGCCTTTTTCCACAATGTTCTGGCGCATTCCCGTTGTCTGGTAGCGGGACAGTGCCGCTGCACAGGTAGCCGGGTCCAGCCCCAGGCGAGTGGCCGCCGCATAGGCTGCCAGGGCATCATACACTGTATGCAGCCCTGCGGTGGGAATCGACACCGGGAATTTTCCATATTCCTTATCTTCGATGGTAAAGGTGGTCCCCTGCGGGCCGGTCTGCACATCGCGGGCACGAACGTCTGCGTCCCGTTCCACGCCAAACCATACAGCACGCAAACGGGCCGGCACCTGTGCCTCAGGCAGCAGGTCATTGTCGGCATTGAGCACCAGGGGTGCACCATCCGGCAGCCCGGCACAGATTTCCATCTTTGCTTTCAGTATATTCTCTCGCGTACCAAGATTTTCCAGATGAGAAACACCGATCATAGTAATGATGCCTGCGGAAGGCCGAACGCAGCGGGTCAGTCGCTCGATCTCCCCGGCGTGGTCCATGCCCATCTCCACCACCGCATACTCGGTGGCGTTTTCCAGGCGGAACAAAGTGTTGGGAACGCCAATATCATTGTTTTGGTTACCTTCGGTTTTGAGGGTGTTGCCAAAGGCGGAAAGAACCGCATAGCAGAATTCCTTGGTGGTGGTTTTGCCCACACTGCCCGTAACGCCGATGATACGCGGGCTGAACAGCATGCGGTAATTGGAGGCCATCCGGATCATGGCCAGGGCGCTGTTGGGCACCACAACGGTACGGTCCTCGGGAACGCCCTCTACCGGATGGTTAGCAATGATATACGCAGCGCCTTTCTGGTAGGCACCGGCAGCAAAATCATGGCCATCTACACGCTCACCGGGGAAACAGACAAAGACGCACCCGGGGACCACCTTGCGGCTGTCGGTGACAACTGCCTGAATAGAAACAGGTTCTGCCAGTGCCAGACCGGCGAGCAATTCGTTTGCGGGAATCGGTTGCATAGAAATATGCCTCCTTTTTGATTACTGAGTCCATGCGCGGCCCGGGTCATTCCCCGGACGTTTCTTCACTTTCCGGTGCCGGTGTTTCCTCCGCAGATTCGGAGGCCGCCGGTTCGGAGGTGGTATCCGCGCTATCTTCTGTGCCCGAAGAATCCATGGTCAGAGTGACAATGGTTCCGTAGGCGGTACTTGTATTGGCTGCAACGCTCTGGGCCACAACATTTCCACCGCTGTCCCCCTCAAACTGAACGTTGAGATTGGCGGCACGCAGCATCTGTTCGGCAAAACTGCCGCTCTTGCCCATTACATCGGGCACGGTTGTCATGGCATCCTGATCCGTTTCTGTATAAAGGTAGATCGTAGACCCTGCCGGGACTTTGCTGCCACCGTAAGGATACTGATATACGATCGTACCGTTGGAGCCGATGAGTTTATGCTTCAGGCCAAGCTGGTTCAAAGTGACCTGCGCATTGGTCCAGGTGTAATCCAGGCAGGTCTGCACCGTGACCGTTCCGGTGGGGTTGTAATCGGGGTCCTGTTCAATGCCAAGATACGGCGCCACCTCGCTGATGATGTTGCCGACCACCGGCGCCACAACTTCGCTGGCGAAGTCACGGACCCAGCGCGGGTCATCCAGAACCACAAAAACTTCGATTTCGGGGTCATCGATGGGCAGTACGGCGGCAAAACTCATGGTTTTGTAATAGTCGCCGTCATACCGCAGATCACGGTCGGTACGTTCGGCCGTACCGGATTTTCCGCCAATACGGTACCCTGCCACATAGGCATTTTTATTGGAGTGGTATCCGTCAGTAGTCTCGCTGTTGGGGTCCACACTGGTTTCCATCATGGCAAGAATCTGCTCACTGACTTCTTCCGAAATCACCTGGCGCCGGATGTTGGTCTCGGTCTTTTGAATCACATTACCATCACTGTCGGTAATGGAGTCCACCACATAGGGCGTGACCAGATAACCGCCATTGGCGATGGCAGCCACCGCCGTAGCCATCTGCATGGGGGTAATGGCTTCGTTCTGGCCAAACGCCGCCGTATACAGGTTGGTATCCACTTCCGCCATCTGTTCCGCATTATAAACACTGGTCCAGCGAGTTTCGTTGGGAAGATCAATGCCCGTGGTCTGGGTAAAGCCGAATGCCTGGATATAGTCGTAGAATACCGTGGGCTGCAGTGTCTGGGCAGCCTGGATAAACCACAGGTTGCAGCTGTGGTTCAAAGCACCGGCCATATCCAGCTGACCGTGGGCTGTATCATTGGCGCAGTGGTAGGTATGCTCCCACACTGTACCAGCGTCTACGGTAAACTCGCCGCTGCAGTAGAATGTCTGGCCAGCCGTCATGATGCCGGAATCCAGACCGGCGGAAGCGGTGATCAGCTTGAACACTGAACCAGGCATATATAGTTCGGTGATGTTCTTATTCTTCCACTGCGCCTCGCGCATCATACCCTGCAGCTGGGTATATTCACTGCTGACGGTATTGCCTTCCTCGTCGGTGGTGGTTTCGCGGCTCACCTTGCCGTCCTCAATGATGGACGCCACCTCTTTTTCGCCCAGGCGGCTCTTGAGCCAGTCAATATCTTCCTCGTCCAGTTCTTCCTTATCCAGGATCGCCTGCATTTTTTCGTCGTAGATGGTGTAGGGATCGTTGGGGTCAAACTGTTCCACCGTTGCCATAGCCAGAATGGCCCCGGTCTTGACATTCATCACAATCGCACTGCCGCGGCCATGCACACTGAACGTATTCATGGCCTCGGTCAGGTACTCTTCTACAATGGCCTGTACGTTCTCATCGATGGTCAAGTTCAGGTTGTTGCCGTCAATGGCCGGGTAGACATCCGCTTCCGCATTGGCCAGCACTTCGCCGTTTACGTTGGTTTCGGCAATACTGCGCCCCGGCGTGCCGGAAAGTTCATCGTCATAGGATTTTTCCAGACCGTAAGCGCCGGAACCGTCGGCATTGCAGAATCCCAGCACCGAGGACAAAAACGCGCCGTAGGGATAGCTGCGCGTGGAGGTCTGTTCGGTGGAAAGTACCACAATACGGTACCCCTGCTCCTCCCCTTCCTTCGGATCGGTGCGGTAGTTCATGGAGTATTCGATGATGGCATCCGCCACCGGCTTTTCCACGCCTTTGGCTACCACCCGGTATTCATACAGTTCCCCGTTGGAATTGGTAGCCGTCAAAATATTAAAGATGCTTTCCGCTGTAGTGCCATCGTTCAACAGGTTGGCAATCTCTTCCGCCGCGGTCTGCAGCTGTGCGGTGGTCGCCCCGTTTTTCTGGGATTGCAGCGGATTGGCAATAATGTTCCAGACGGTGTTGCTCTTGGCCAGCAGCTTGCCGTTGGCACTGTAGATGGAACCGCGCACCGCAGGCAGCTCGGTATCCTGCATCTGCTGGGTAACGGCCTCGGTACGGTACAGTTCTGCGTCACGCAGCTGCAGGGCGTACAGCTGATAAATCAGAACGCCGAAAAAGAAAATCAGAAAAATGGCAATAGCCAGCAAGGTGCGTTGCAGGACCTTGGCCCGGAAATGTGGATTCGGATTTGGATTTTGCACAGGATTGGACATAACGACTCCCTTTTGGAGGATTTTTCCCTGATTGCGGCGGCGAGCCTTTTTACGAACGGCGTTGCCGCCGCTGGTAAAAAGGCTCGCTGCCCACACATTGTTCTGTTACGGGTTCAGGCTGCCCAACAGATTCAGCGCAGCTGTACGCACATCAGAGAGGAACAGCTCGGTGCTGTTGGTGTTTCTTTCAATCACGCTCTGATCCTCCAGCTGGACATAGGTGATCTGGCTGGGGTCCACCTGTACCAGGCCAAGCTGACCTTCGGCCACCTGCTGCAGGCTGGTACGGCTGGTAATGTTGCTCATCTGGGTTGCCAGATAGTCATATTCACTTTCGGCGGCGGTGAGCTGCTCCATCGTCTCATTGATCTGGCCGTTCAGCTCTGTGATTTTGGCCTGGCTGTACACCACACTGACCACCAGACCCAGCAGCAGAGCAACTGCCAGTACGTTGACCATGGAAGTTGCCAGCTGACGTGCGCGGTTCAGGCCATGCTTGCCGCCGCGCACCACCCGTACATTCGGCTCTCTGCGCTCAATTTTGGGAGCCGTCTGACCGGTATGCAATAAAACAGTTGTCATGATTTTGCCTCGTTATACTTTCTCCAACACTCTCAATTTGGCAGAACGCGCTCTTCGGTTCTGTTGCAGTTCTTCCTCATTGGCCTCTATAGGTTTACGGGTGATCAGTTTTGCTTTGGGGATACCGCCGCAGGTGCAGATGGGCTGTTCCGGCGGGCAGGTGCAGCGCTGTGCCCAACGGCGGAACTTGTTTTTCACCAGGCGGTCTTCCAGGCTGTGGAAGGTGATCACGCAAAGCCGGCCACCCGGTGCCAGACAATTGAAAATGGCATCCAGTCCCTCGTTCAGCACATCCATCTCGGAATTAACGGCAATGCGGATTGCCTGGAAGGTGCGTCTTGCCGGGTTCTTGGCTTTACGGCGTTCCTCCGGCGGCACGGCCGAAGCCACCAGATCTGCCAGCTGCAGTGTTGTGGTGATAGGCTGCTGTTCCCGCGCAGCCACAATCTTGCCGGCAATCTGCCAGGCGTACGGTTCTTCGCCATAGTCACGCAAAATGCGCGTCAGTTCTTCACGGTCCAGGGTGTTGACCAGGTCCGCGGCGGTGGGACCCTGTTGGCTCATGCGCATATCAAGCGGTGCATCGGCATGGTAGGAGAAACCGCGCGCCGCGTCATCCAGCTGGTGGCTGGAAACGCCGAGGTCCAACAGGGCCCCGTTGACCGCCGGGATTGAAAGATCCGCGAGCACCCGCGCAGCGTCGCGGAAATTTGCCTGTACCACCTGGGCGGGCAGGCCCTTGAGCCTTTCGGTGGCGGCTGCCACCGCATCCGGGTCCTGGTCGAGCGCAATCAGTCGCCCTGTGGTCAAGCGTTTAGCGATCTGCATACTGTGCCCTGCCCCGCCGGCTGTACCATCCAGGTAAATGCCGGTGGGATCAATGGCCAGCCCGTCAAGACAGGGCTGCAGCAGCACGGGTATGTGAGAAAATTCCATTTTGTCAACTACCTATCGTTTAAAAGTCCAGTTCCTCCATCGCAGCGGTGAAGTCTTCATCGCTGGTGGCCTGATCGCCGTTCCAGGCGGCGGTATTCCAGATTTCGGCAAAACTGCGGTTGCCGATGATGGTCACATCGTGGTCCAGCCCGGCGTACTCACGCAGTTTGGCAGGCAGCTGGATGCGTCCCTGCTTGTCCGGCGTGACTTCTACTGCCGAAGCATACAGCATACGGCTGACCTTACGGCCTTTTACCAGACCCTTTTCTTCAATCTTGGCTGCGACCTTTTCAAATTCCTCGGTGGGGAAAGCTGCCAGACAATGGTCCAGCCAACGTGTCACGATGAAGGTTTCCCCCATCGCATCCCGGAATTTAGCGGGGAAATTCAGCCGCCCTTTTGCATCGATGGCGTAATCATATTGCCCGACGAGCATGCTGTTCCCCTCCTTTCCCGGCTTTCGACGTTTTGCACAAGCTTTCCTCAGATTTTTTTACGTTGCCGCGTCAGGTCGGTGGAAAACTCTGTGGAAAGCGTGGAAAACTACCCACTTTTAACCACTAGGATGGCTTCTTTAACCACTTTTCCCCACTACGGTAAATTAAGTCTACCATCTCAGGCGATAAAAAGCAAGAGTAACGAACCAAAAAAGTCCGCTGGGAGCAGAATTTTCACAGTTGTGCAAAGCCGTTTTTTTCGTGTCCAAATTTTCTGCATTATTTTCCTTCGGCGCAACAAAAAAGACATCCGAGCTCCCTTTGAGAAGGGAGTTCGAATGTCTTTCGCTTCGCTGTTTTCTGACGGGATTGGCTGGGATCAGCCTTGTTCCTGCGTCTTATTTTTTCTGGCCGCGCATAGAACGGGAAGCTGCGCTGCGCAGGTTCATGCGGGTGTTTTTTATATCCGCCACACTGCGGGCAAGCACTTCCTCGGAATTTTTGAGAATGCCCTCACAGTAGACCGTAGCGTTGCGGCTGAGCTCTTTCGCCTGGGTCTGTGCAGCCGTCAGGATCTCCACTGCCCGCTGCTGGCTGCGCTTGACGATCTCCTGCTCGCTGACCAGAGCCCGGGCGCGTTCCTCGGCCTGCTGAATGATATTTTCCGATTCCACATGGGCGTTTTTCAGAATCTGTTCCCGGTCGTTGACAATTTTTTTGCTTTCCCGCACTTCATCCGGCAGGTTGTTGCGCACCTCGTCGATGATGTCCCGCATACGGTCCACATCCACCACACGCTTGGCCGCCGCGAAGGGCACGGCCGTACCGGCTTCCAGCGTTTCTTCCATCAAGTCCAGCAGTTCCTCTACGTTCATGCCTGTTCCTCTCTCTCGTACCGGCTGACCATGATCTTGCCGTAAAAATATTGCTTGGTGCGTACCAATGTACCGATGCGTTCCGGCAGTTCAGCCTCTCTTTCGCTTTCCGCCAGAATCACCCCGCCGGGTGCCAGTTTTTCCTGTAAGGCAGGCAGTACCTGTTCCAGCAGTCCCTGATGAAACGGCGGGTCCAGCAGTACCAGATCAAAAGGCCCACGAATGTTGGCCAGGAAACGCAGTGCTTCCCCATGGCGGATATCGCTCTGGCAGTCCACCCCGGCCGTCTTGCAGTTCGCGGTAATGATCGCCAGTGCATCCGGCGACTGGTCTACAAAAACGCAGCTCTTGGCACCGCGGGACAATGCCTCAATTCCCAGCTGGCCGCTGCCTGCGAAAAGATCCAGCACCCGTGCTCCCGGCACCAGAAACTGTATGCTGGAAAACATAGCCTCTTTGACCCGATTGATGGTCGGCCGGGTGATGTCTTCCCCCGGAAGGGCCTGCAAATTTTTACCGCGGGCGGTTCCTGCAATCACTCGCATGGTCCGCACCCCCTCTCTTTTTATCGTATCATTTTTATTATGGGGCCTGTCCCTCTTGTTGTCAAGGGGGACGACCTGTAAAAAATCTATGCAGAAAATCCCCACAAAAAAGCGGACCGACAGCCAAAGCCGCCGGTCCACCCGACAAAAATCTGTTTATTTTGCCCTCAAAGCTGGGGTTCTGCCGCAGTTGCCGGTCCGCCCGCCGGGAGCTTGATCTCCGGCATCAATTCCTCCGAAACGACCTTCAGCATCTCTTCCAGCTTTTGCAGTTCATCCGGTGAGAAGCGCTGTTTTGCGCGGTCCACTACCTGCTGCAAATAGGCATAGCTGATGCTGTAATAATCCACATACTTGCGGGTAGGATACAGATAGTACTCCCGCTTGTCGGTGGTGGAACGGACCTTTTTTACATAGCCCTTTTTGACAAGATTGTTGATCTTGTAGGCTGCGTTGGGGGTGGAAAGATTCATCATATTGGAAAATTCCGCAATGGTGGGATGCCCCAGCGCCATAATGACTTCCATGCAGAAAGATTCCACCGTCGTCAGCGTCGCTTCCCGATTTTCAAACTTACTGAAGACCTGCTGATAAAAATGCAATTTGAACTTGGTGTACACTTGCTGAAACGCCTGATCCAACATGGCAAAAACCTCCTGAAGGTCCTGCTTGCGGGAGGGCGCATACGGCAGTGCCGGACGGCGCAGACGCACCCGCAGACCTTTTGCATCATTATGGATCAGTATACCATGTTTCGGTGCGTTTGACCAGTCCTGTTTATTGGTAGCTGTCACTGGTCAGACTCCCGATCCACAATCGCAAAGGTCAGTTCCGCATTGACCGCACGCACACCATCCACCCAGGCGGTGGCTTTGCCGATTCCCACAGGGCCATGGCGCTCGATCAGTTCACATTCCAAGGTCAGCACATCTCCCGGCACGACCTGACGGCGGAACCGTGCATTTTTCACACCACCGAACAGTGCCAGCTTGCCTTTTGCTCCCTCTTCACTGAGGGCAGCCACCGCGCCGCATTGCGCCAGCGCTTCCAGAATCAGCACGCCGGGCATAACCGGCTGACCGGGAAAATGCCCCTGAAAAAAAGGTTCGTTCATAGTGACGCATTTCACACCGCGCGCCCACTGACCGGGCGTATAGTCGGTGATTTTATCCACCAGCGCAAAAGGATACCGATGCGGCAGGATTTGCGCAATCTGCACGGCATTGAGTGTGCACGGCGGTTCGTTGGCAATGATTGCCATATCTCAGTCCTCCCAACGTTTAAAGATCACACAGGCGTTATGACCACCAAATCCCAGACTGTCGCTCAGGGCATATTCCACCTGCTGTTCCACACCCTGATTGGGCAGGTAGTTCAGATCACATTCCGGATCAGGAACCTGAAGGCCGATGGTGGCCGGCAGATATCCGTCATGCAGAGCCAGCGCAGTGAAAACGCCTTCCACACCACCGGCTGCGCCCAGCAGATGACCGGTCATGGACTTGGTGCTGGAAACGCACAGTTCATAGGCATGATCACCGAATACGGATTTGATGGCTGCAGTCTCGCAGGAGTCGTTAAGGTGCGTGCTGGTACCGTGGGCGTTGATATACCCGATCTTGTCAGGCGTCAGCCGGGCATCCTCCAGCGCCAGGCGCATACAGGCGGCACCGCCGGCACCACCCGGAGCAGGTGCGGTAAAGTGGTAGGCATCGCAGTTGGAACCATAGCCCACTACCTCGGCATAGATCTTGGCACCGCGGGCCTGGGCATGTTCCAGCTCTTCCAGCACCAGGATTCCGGCGCCCTCACCAATCACAAAGCCGCCGCGTTCCGCATCAAAGGGAATGGAGGCACGGGCCGGGTCTTCGGTGGTGTTCAGGGCTTTCATGCTGGTAAAGCCACCCACGCCCAACGGGCTGATGCAGCTTTCGGCACCGCCGCAGAGTGCCAGGTCCTCGTACCCGTCACGGATGCGGTGGAACGCATCACCAATAGCGTTGGTGCCGCCGGCACAGGCCGTGACCGGACTGGTGCACATTCCCTTCAGACCAAACCGGATGGCCACCTGGCCGGCCGCCATATTGGCAATGGACATAGGCACAAAGAAGGGGCTGACGCGATCGAAGCCCTTGGCTTCCCCTTTTGCATGCTCATCCTCAATGGTGGGCAGACCGCCGATGCCGCTGGAAATGATGGTGGCAAAGCGGCTGGTATCGGTATTTTCCAGATCCAGGCCGGAATCTTCCACCGCCTCGGCTGCCGCAGCTACGGCAAATTGGGTAAAGCGCGCCATCTTGCGGGCTTCGCGCTTATCCACACGAACAGAAGGATCGAAGTCCTTTACTTCTGCCGCCAGCTTTACTTTGCTGTTGGTAGTGTCATAGTGGGTAATGGGACCGATACCACATTCCCCGCGGCGCACGGCCGCCCAGCTTTCTGCCACAGTATTGCCGGTAGGATTGACCGTGCCAAGACCGGTAATAACGACTCTGCGTTTTTCCATTGGAAACCTCGCTATCTATCCTTTGTGTAGTATAACTCTCAAACCAAACCGGATTTATACCGCCGCACACCGTCGCCGGTGCCGCAACGCGGCGATACACCCCTTTACATACCCATGCCGCCGTCGACGCACAACACCTGGCCGGTGATGTAAGCCGCCTGGCTGCTTGCCAGAAAAGCCACTGCCGCTGCAACCTCATCGGCATGGCCGATGCGTCCGGCAGGAACGGCTGCCAGTGCTGCGGCTTTGGCCGCTTCGGGCATAGCCGCCGTCATATCGGTCTCGATGAAACCGGGAGCCACCGCGTTGACGGTCACGCCCCGGGCTGCAAATTCCTTGGCCAGGCTCTTGGTCAGGCCGATCAAGCCCGCCTTGCTGGCGGCGTAGTTGCTCTGCCCCGCGTTGCCGTGCAGACCCACCACGCTGCTGATATTGATGATGCGCCCGTACCGCTGGCGCATCATCAGTTTGCAAGCCGCCTTGCAGCAGAAAAAGGCGCCCTTGAGATTGGTGTCGATCACTTTATCAAAATCGGCTTCCTGCATGCGAAGGATCAATTTATCGGCATTGACGCCGGCGTTATTGACAAGTACATCCAGACGCCCGAAGGTCCCGGCTGCCTTTTCCACCAGGTTCTGGCACTCCGCAGGGTTGGTAACATCCGCCTGCAGTACAACCGCCTGTACCCCAAGCTCGCGGCATTCTTCTGCCGTTTGCTCTGCGGCAGAAGACCCTGCGGCGTAGTTGATGCACAGGTCAACCCCCGCTTTTGCCAATGCCAGGCAAATAGCCCGGCCAATACCGCGCCCGCCGCCGGTCACAAGTGCCGCGGGACGGGTGTTCTGCTGTTCACTCATGCCTGGGCCTCCTTCAGTGCTGCAACGGTCTTTTCAAAATCCGCCATGGTTTCGATATTCATGCAGGTTACGGCGCTGCCCACCGTCTTTTTGACAAAGCCGCTGATGGCGTGACCGGGACCGATCTCCACAATGGTATCCACGCCCAGATCGGCCAACCGGCGGATGGTATCTTCCAGATAAACGCTGCTCTGTACCTGACGCACCAGAAGGTCCGCAATGGAATCAGCGGGAGCTTTTTCGTGGCCCAGGCAGTTAAAGAGCACCGGCATACGCATGGGGGCAAACGTCACACTCTGGAATCGTTCCGCCAGGGCCAGTCCCGCCGGGTGCATGAGGATCGTGTGGAACGGGCCGCTGACCTTAAGGGGCATGCAGCGCTTGGCGCCTGCCTCCTTGGCCAGTTCCGCCGCACGATCCACGGCGGCCTTCTCACCGCCGATCACCAGCTGGCCGGGGCAGTTGTAGTTGCAGATCTGCACCACACCCAGCTGAGAAGCTTCTTTGCAGCAATCCTGCAGCTTATCCCGGTCCAAAGCCAGCACAGCCGTCATACCGCAGTCCAGCCCCTCCGATGCCTTGGCCATAGCCTGACCGCGGAAAGCAACCAGTTCCACTGCCGATTTAGCATCCAGAACCTCTGCACATTCCAGGGCAGAATATTCGCCCAGCGACAGACCTGCCGCGTACGCAGGGCAGATGCCGGCATCCCGCAGCATAGCCGTAACACCGGCGGCAAAGGCCACCATGCAGGGCTGGGTGTAACGGGTCAGATTGATGACGCCTTCCGGGTCCTCGAAGCAGGTGGTTTTCAAATCAAAATCCAGAACCGTGGCCGCTTCATCGAACACCTTCCGGAACACCGGGGAAGCTTCATACAGATCGGCACCCATTCCGGCGTGCTGGCTGCCCTGACCGGCATACAAAAACGCGAGTTTCATCCGTTCCACTCCTTTTTATACCTTCATCTGCCCCATATCCTGCAGGCGGGTACGGCAGCCTTCCATCATTTCGTCCAAAATTTCCGCCACCGGGCGCACACCCTTCAGCATACCGGCCACCTGACCGGCCATCAGGCTGCCGGTTTCGGTATCGCCGTCAAATACAGCGCGGCGCAGGCTGCCCAACGTGTATTTTTCCAGCTCCATCTTGTCGGCACCGGCCTTTTCCTGACGGACATATTCACGGCTCATGCGGTTTTTCAGCACACGCACCGGCGTACCGCCGATCCGTCCGGTAACCACCGTGTCGCTGTCCTTGGCCTTGAGGAGCGCTGCCTTATAGTTGGGGTGGATCGGGCACTCTTCCGCCACCAGCAGGCAGGTGCCGATCTGCGCACCGCAGGCGCCCAGCGCAAAGGCAGCAGCCAGCTGACGGCCATCCGCAATGCCGCCCGCTGCAATCACAGGCACATCCACGGCGTCTACCACCTGCGGGACCAACGCCATAGTAGCCATCTCACCCACATGACCGCCGCTCTCGGTACCTTCTGCAATGAGTGCATCGGCACCGCACTTGACCAGATGTTTGGCCAGAACCGAAGCCGCCACCACAGGCATCACCGTAATACCGGCTTTTTTCCAGCTTTCCATATATTTACCGGGATTTCCGGCGCCGGTCGTAACGAACCGTACACCTTCCTCCACCACGATTTTGGCAAATTCATCGGCCTGGGGGTGCATCAGCATGATGTTCACGCCGAAAGGTTTGTCCGTCAGCTGCTTGGCACGGCGGATATTATCGCGCAGAGAATCAACGTTCATGCCGCCCGACCCGATCAGGCCCAAAGCGCCCGCATTGGAGCAGGCTGCGGCAAACTCACCGGTGGCAATATTGGCCATGCCGCCTTGAATGAGAGGATACCGGGTTCCCAGAATCTCGTTCAGCAGTTTCATACGACGCTTCCTTTCACAGTGATCAGCATGCCGCCCCAGGTAAGGCCGCCGCCAAATCCAATACATGCCAGGCGCATACCAGGCTGCAGGCGGCCGCTCTCAGCCAATTCATTCAGCGCTACGGGAATGCTGGCAGCGCTGGTATTGCCATGACGGTCCATGTTTTTATAGAATTTGTCCGGGTCCGCTTGCAGCTTTTTGACGCAGTGGTCAATAATGCGGCTGTTTGCCTGATGGCATACCACCCAATCCACTTCGTCCAGTGTATGATGCGTTGCATCCAGCACCGCGTGGAGGGTACGCGGCAGCGCATCTACCGCAAAACGGAACACCGCACGTCCGTCCATGCGGATGGGACCGCAGGGCGGTGTTTCAATAGCCATATCGCCCCGGGCGCCAAGATCCACGGCAAACTCTGCGTCTTCCGCCAATTCAAAAATTGCTGCGCCGGCTCCGTCGCCAAACAACACACAGGTATTGCGGTCGGTCATATCCATCAGACGGGAAAGCTGCTCGCAGCCGACCACCAGCGCATAACGGCGGGCATCCTGCGGCCGGGTAGCCAGCAGTCCGCGCGCCACCGCAGCGCCATAGATAAACCCAGAGCATGCCGCATTCACATCCAGCACCGGGATATCCTGCGCCAGGCCCAGTTCCTTCTGCACCAGGCAGGCGGTGCTGGGCGTTGCATAAGCACCCGAAAGCGTAGCGCAAACACAGCAGCCGATCTGTTCCGGCTGCAGGCCGCTGCGTTCCAGCGCCTGACGCGCTGCCGCAACAGCCAGCGTGGCCGCCGTCTGCCCTTCCTCACAAAAATGGCGCTGGCGAATGCCGGTGCGGGTTGTGATCCATTCGTCGCTGGTGTCTACCAGCTTGCTCAAATCATCGTTGGTTACCACACGGCCGGGCAGCGCCCCGCCGGTGGCAATCAGCTGCAAACCTTCCATAAGTTCCCTCGATCTATCGTGTGTCACAGGCCGATCTGCCGGTACTTTTTGTAACGCTGATCGGCCAATGCCTTGCCATTCATCTTGCACAACTGGGTAAGATGCCGTTCCAGTGCCGCATCCAACGATGCAAACAGCTGCTTGTGGTCCCGCTGCGCACCGCCCAGAGGTTCGGGGATAACTTCCTCCACGACACCGTCCGCCAGCAGATCCTGAGCGGTCAGTTTCATGATGTCACAGGCTTCCCCGCTGCGGCTGGAATCTTTCCACAAAATGCTGGCAAACCCTTCGGGGCTGAGCACCGAATAGACGGCGTTTTCCAGCATCAGAATCCGGTTGGCCACACCGATACCCAAAGCACCGCCGCTGCTGCCTTCCCCGGTCACCACCGAGATAATGGGCACTGTCAGGCCGCTCATCTCGGCCAGATTGCGGGCGATGGCTTCGCCCTGTCCCCGTTCCTCGGCCTCTTTACCGGGGTATGCGCCCGGAGTATCGATGAAAGTGATGATGGGGCGGCCAAACTTTTCTGCCTGTTTCATCAGGCGCAGCGCCTTGCGGTAGCCGTCCGGTTCCGGCATGCCGAACCGGAAACGCATATTTTCTTCCAGGGTAGAGCCCTTGCGGTGCCCCAATACAGTGACCGGAATGCCCTTGTACCGGGCAATACCGCCGAAAATGCTCTGGTCATCGCTGCACTGACGGTCGCCCCGCTGTTCAAAGAAATCCGTAAACAGTTCACGGATATATTCATCCACACGGGGACGGCCCTGGTGACGTGCCAGAAAGACCCGGTCCGCCGATGTCAGATTCCGGCACTGTTCCAGCAGCGCAGTCCGCCGTGCTTCCAGTTCTTCCAGCGATTCGGAATCTTCCCGAACCGTCGGTTCCTCGCCCAGCAGCTGCTTTTCCGCATCGTCTTCCGGTGCGGGATTCTGCAACGCGTCGATGCGTTGGTCCAGCGATTCGACCTCTTTGAGAATATCTTTGATCATGCGCCGCGCTTCCTTCCTTGCGTATGCAGCTTGAGAAGCTGCGTGAGGGTCTGCTTCATTTCACCGCGAGGCACGACCTGATCCACAAACCCATGTTCCAGCAGATATTCCGCCCGCTGGAATCCCTTAGGCAGTTTTTCACCGATGGTCTGTTCGATAACGCGAGGCCCCGCAAACCCAATCAGTGCATCCGGTTCAGCCAGCGTAATGTCGCCCAAGCTTGCAAAACTGGCGGTAACACCGCCGGTGGTGGGATGGGTCAGATAGCTGATGTACAAGCCGCCTTTTGCCTGAAAGCGCTGAATAGCGGCGCTGGTCTTGGCCATCTGCATCAGACTGAAAATTCCTTCCTGCATACGGGCGCCGCCGCTTGCGGAGAAAATAATCAGCGGCAGGTGTTTATTGGTGGCGTACTCCACCGCACGGGTGATTTTTTCCCCCACAGCCGTGCCCATACTGCCCATAAAAAACCGGCTGTCCAGCACGGCGACCACTACAGGTACACCGCTGATTTTTCCGTAAGCCGTTACCACGGCATCGCTCAGGCCGGTTTTGGCACGCTGCTTTTCCAGCTTTTCCTCATAGCCGGGGAATGCCAGCACATTCTTTCCCTCCAGTTCGCCGTCCAGTTCCCGGAAGGTACCGTGATCCAGCACCATGCTCAAACGATAATATCCGCCCACCGGGTGATGATAGCCGCAGTTGGGGCAAACATACAATGTGCTGTCCCAGATCTGACGGGTAGCGCGGCGCTCACACTTTTTGCAGGTGAAAAAATCCGGCGCGCGCCAACGGGGGTTATCGGTACCGGCTTCCCGCCGGGCTTTGAGCTGAAACGCCCGTTCCCGGGGGGTGAGGGCAAAAATCTTGCCGACATTCATGCGTGGAGTCCTCCTCTCCTTTGATTTGCCGCCAATCAGGCGTTCTGGGTCAGGTAGTTGAAGATATCGCCAACGGTCTTCATATTGCCCAGTTCCTCATCAGGGATGGCGGTACCGAACTTTTCTTCCAGCGCCATATTCAGTTCCACGGCGTCCAGGCTGTCGGCGTTCAGGTCGTCTGCCAGGCTGGCTTCCATGGTGATGGCGTCGGCATCGGCGTTCAGGGTTTCAACGATTACGTTCTTCAGTTCTTCGAAAGTCATGGGAATACGCTCCTTATGATTTGATATCAGTTTGTTCTGTCTGTAATTTTATCTAAATTTATTTAGCTAAAAATTACAGTATCATTATACGCCAGTTCTTGCATTTGTCAATATATTTATCTTAATTTTTTTAGGTATTTTTCTTGAGGCTTTTGCTTTTCCCATAAATGCACAAAAGTCTTTCTCTGTGCGCATTTCTTTTGTTTTTCTTTCACCACAGGCAGCAAAAAACCTCCTGCCCGTTTATAGGCAGAAGGTTTGGCACAGCGGTCTTTTCAAATTTGTTTGGAGTGAAAATGAAAAATCCCCACGACGGATTTCGTCGTGGGGATTGCTTTGGAGCAGGTGAAGGGAGTCGAACCCTCGTCCTCAGCTTGGAAGGCTGATGTACTAGCCGTTGTACGACACCTGCACGGTAATAAGTATTATACCCGCACAGGCAGCCGTTTGTCAAGAGGATTTTTTGTCGGAACAGCAACAGCACCGCCCGTTTGCGCTGTACTTTCCTTGTACGGCCCGCTATTTTCCCCCTTACTATATAAAGTAGAAAAATCCCCCGCCTGTTGGCAGAGGGATTCTTTTCTTTATTTATAAAGGTCTACCAGGTTGAGCAGAATCTCTACGCTCTGGTCCATCTTTTCTGCCGTGATGCACTCACACGGGCCATGGAAGTTAAAGCCGCCCGTACCGAGGTTGGGGCACGGCAGCCCCATATAGCTCAGGGTTGCGCCGTCCGTGCCGCCGCGGACCGGGCACTCGATGGGTTCCAGACCTGCTGCGCGAATCGCCGCACGGGCATTTTCTACCAGATGGAAATGAGGCTGGATCTTCTCGTACATATTGTAGTAGCTGTCCTGCACGTCCAGTTCTACCGTACCTGCGCCGTACTTTTCGTTCAGGCAGTCGGCAATATGCTGCATCTGTGCTTTGCGGGCCGCAAACTTGACGGCGTCGTGGTCACGCACGATGTATCCCAGATGGGCCGTAGTCACATCGCCCTGCATACTGGTCAGATGGAAGAAGCCTTCGCGGCCTTCGGTATGCTCCGGACGGGAGAATGCCGGAAGTGCCTGATGGAACTCGATGGCAATGTTCTGAGCATTGCGCATAGCGTTCTTGGCGCTGCCGGGATGCACGCTGAAGCCATGTACCGTTACCACCGCAGCCGCCGCATTGAAGTTCTCGTAGCTGATCTCGCCCACATCGTCTCCGTCCACGGTATACGCATAGGCGGCACCGAAATGCGCCACATCAAACAGGCTGGCACCTTCACCGATTTCCTCATCGGGGGTAAAACCGATGCACAGTTTTCCGTGCGGGCGATTTTCTGCCTGAACACGTTCCAGCATGGTCATGATTTCTGCCACACCGGCCTTGTCATCGGCGCCCAGCAGCGTAGAACCGTCCGCCGTAATCAGGGTCTGTCCCTTCATTTCTTTCAGGAACGGGAACACTTCCGGGTCCAGCACCGCGCCCGTAGCAGGCAGCGTTACCGGGCCACCGTCATAGTTGGGATGGAGCTGCGGCTTGACATTTTCTCCGCTGGCATCATCGGCGGTGTCCATGTGGGCAATAAAGCCCAGCGCTTTGGCGTTTTCCTGCCCCGGGGTGGCGGGCAGTGTGGCATATACATAGCAGTGCTCGTCCACATGAGCATCGGTCAGGCCCAGTTCTTTCAGTTCAGCCACCAGCTGGTTTGCCAGATCAAACTGACGGGCCGTGCTGGGATGCGTTCCGGAATTCGGGTCCGAAGTGGTATATACAGTAACATAATTGAGCAAACGTTCGTAAGCACGCATGAGATTTGCTTCCTCCTTAAAGGGGTGCGTCAGGCGCCCTTTGGTATATTGTAAGGTAGTATACCACAAAAAGCAGCATTTTCCAAGGCGGTATACTTTTCAAATGTCGGTTTATGTGCTAAAATAGGGAAGATTATAAAGGAGATTTGCGTCTTAACGCATCATAAATAAGGAGGCCATCATGGCAAATACCATTTTCAAGGACAAAACGTTGCTGATCACCGGCGGTACGGGCAGCTTTGGCCATACCGTGCTGAAGCACTTCCTCACCACCGATATCGGCGAGATCCGTATTTTCTCCCGCGACGAAAAGAAGCAGGACGATATGCGCCATGAACTGCAGGCCCATTATCCTGACCATTACGAGAAAGTCAAGTTCTACATCGGCGATGTGCGCAACATCCAGAGCCTGCGGGATGTAATGCCCGGCGTCAACTTTATTTTCCACGCCGCCGCCCTCAAACAGGTACCTTCCTGCGAATTCTTCCCCATGGAAGCTGTGCGCACCAACATTGAAGGAACCGACAACATGCTGCACGCCGCCATTGAGGCCAACGTGGAGCGCGTAGTCTGCCTGTCCACCGACAAGGCTGCTTATCCCATCAATGCCATGGGTATCTCCAAGGCCATGATGGAGCATGTCATCACCGCCAACGCCCGTGTTTCCGCACAGCGCGGCGGCCCGGTCATCTGCTGCACCCGCTACGGCAACGTTATGTGCAGCCGCGGCAGTGTAATCCCTCTCTTTGTGGAGCAGATCCGTTCCGGCAACCCCATCACCATCACCGACCCCAACATGACCCGCTTCCTGATGAATCTGGACGAGGCGGTGGATCTGGTCATGTTCGCCTTTGAGCACGCCAACCCCGGTGACCTGTTCATCCAGAAATCCGACGCTTCCACCATCGGTGACCTGGCCAAGGCTGTGCAGAAACTGTTCGGTGACACCGGTACCCGTATCATCGGCACCCGCCACGGCGAGAAGCTGTACGAAACGCTGATGACCAAAGAAGAGCGTACCCGTGCCGAGGATATGGGCAGCTACTTCCGCGTAGCTGCCGACACCCGTGACCTGAACTATGACAAGTTCTTCGTCAAGGGACAGGTGCGCACCCAGGCGGACGAAGACTACACCAGCCACAATACCCGCCGCCTGAACGTGGAGCAGACCATCGAGAAGATCATGACCACCGATTATATCAAAGAGGAGCTGGCCAAAGATGCCCAATGACGCCCCTGCCCTTCCGCAGCCGATTTTAATCACCGGCGCCGGCGGTTTTGTCGGCCGCAATCTGGTAGCCACACTGCATGCCATGGGCTGCAAGGATCTTTTGTTGTTTGAGAAAGACGATACCGTGGAAACCCTGGCCGACTATTGCCGGCAGGCTGCCTTTGTGGTTCATCTGGCGGGCATCAACCGCCCCAAAGATCCCAGTGAATTTTACAGCGGCAACGCCGGTCTGACCGACACAATGTTGCAGCTGTTGGCGGAGTGCGGCAACAAAGCCCCCGTTCTGGTGACCAGCAGCATCCAGGCCGCCCTGGATAATGACTACGGCAAAAGCAAAAAGCAGGCGGAAGATGCTATTTTTGCCCACGGAAACGCGCTGGGGTCCCCTGTTTATGTTTTCCGCATGGAGGGGGTATTCGGCAAATGGTGCCGCCCCAACTACAACAGCGTGGTCGCCACCTTCTGCCATAACATTGCCCGGGGGCTGCCCATTCAGGTCCGTGACCCTGCTTACGAACTGCCCCTGGTCTACATTGACGATGTGATCGACTGCATTCTGGACGCCATGCTGCACGGGCAGGCCCAGCGCGATGAGGAAGGCTACTGCCGGATTCATCCGGTTCATCGGGTCACCCTGGGGCATCTGGCCGAACTGATTGAAAGTTTTGCCAATGCCCGCCGGGGCAGCCTTGCTGTGCCGTTTCTGGCGGAAGGCAGCTTTGAAAAGAAGCTTTATTCCACCTACCTGAGTTATCTGCCCACAGATCAGTTTGCCTATGATCTGAACACCCACGCCGATGAGCGAGGCAGCTTTACCGAAGCGCTGCGCACCCCCGAGCGCGGGCAGGTCAGTGTGAACATTTCCAAACCCGGCATTGTAAAAGGAAATCACTGGCACCACACCAAGAACGAAAAATTCCTGGTCGTGCAGGGGGAAGGCGTTGTGCGGTTCCGCCGCATCGACAGCGACGAAGTGATCGAGTACCGGGTCAGCGGAAACAAGCTGCAGGTGGTGGATATTCCCTGCGGTTACACCCACAATATCGAGAACATCGGCGCCGGAGATATGGTGACCCTGATGTGGGCCAACGAGTGTTTTGATTCCGATCATCCGGACACCTTCTATTTGCCGGTATGACCCGGGAAGTTTGACCCGCCGTTTTTTGTGCGGTTATTGCCGGTTTTTTCCGATGATTTGAAAAGGATGTTTTATCTATGAACAAGCTGAAACTGATGACCATCATCGGCACCCGGCCGGAGATCATCCGCCTGAGCGCCGTCATCAAAAAGTGCGACAAATATTTTGATCAGATCCTGGTGCATACCGGGCAGAACTATGACTACAACCTGAATCAGGTGTTTTTTGAGGACCTGGGCCTGCGGGCACCGGACTTTTATCTGGACGCCGTGGGCAAAGACCTGGGCGAAACCATCGGCAATATCATTGCCAAGTCCTACGCCCTGATGGTGGAGCAGAAGCCCGACGCCCTGTTGATTTTGGGCGACACCAACTCCTGCCTGTCTGCCATTGCCGCCAAGCGGCTGCACATCCCCATCTTCCACATGGAAGCCGGCAACCGCTGCTTTGACGAGTGCCTGCCCGAGGAAACCAACCGCCGCATTGTGGACCATATCGCTGATGTGAATATGTGCTATTCCGAGCATGCCCGCCGCTACCTGAATGCGGAAGGCACCGCCAAGGAACGCACTTTTGTGACCGGCAGCCCCATGGCGGAAGTTCTTCACGCCAATCTGGAAAAGATCGAGGCTTCCGATGTGCTGGAGCGCCTGGGCCTGGAACCCCGCAAATACATGCTGCTTTCCGCACACCGGGAAGAGAACATCGACACGGAACAGAACTTCCTGGACCTGTTCACTTCCATCAATCATCTGGCCGAAACCTATGATATGCCGATCCTCTACTCCTGCCATCCGCGCAGCAAAAAGCGTCTGGATGCTATGGGGTTCCAGCTGGACGAGCGTGTCAAACTCCATGAACCGTTGGGCTTCCACGACTACAATCATCTGCAGATGAACGCGTTTGCCGTCATCTCGGACTCCGGTACGCTGCCGGAAGAGTCCAGCTTCTTTACCAGCGTAGGACACCCCTTCCCTGCCGTCTGTATCCGCACCTCTACCGAACGCCCCGAAGCCCTGGACAAAGGCTGCTTTGTACTGGCGGGCATCCGTGCCGGCGGCGTGGAACAGGCTGTGCAGACCGCTGTGGCCATGAACGAAAACGGCGACGACGGCATTCCGGTTCCCTATTACACCGAAGATGTTTCCACCAAGGTGGTCAAGATCATCCAGAGCTACACCGGCGTGGTCAACAAGATGGTGTGGAGAAAATACTGAGATGGCCAAACGTATTCTTGTTGTCACCCAGCATTTCTGGCCGGAAAATTTCCGCATCAATGACATTGTGGAAGGCTTCCTGCAAGACGGGCTGGAAGTGGACGTACTGTGCGGCCTGCCCAACTATCCCAAGGGAGAATGGTTTGAGGGCTACAGTTCCCACGGTCCGTGGGAGGAACATTACGGTACGGCACAGGTGTTTCGCGCCAAGGAGTGGCCGCGGAAAGGCAACACCAGCATCAACATTTTCCTGAACTATGTAAGCTGGCCTCTGTATGCCGCCGGTGCCCTGAACCGTCTGTCGGGCGGTTATGATGCGGTGTTCTGCTTTAACACCAGCCCGGTCCTGATGTGCTGGCCAGCCATCCGGTATGCCAAAAAGCACAAAATTCCTTTTACCAATTATGTGCTGGACTTGTGGCCGGAAAATCTTTACAGCGTTCTGCCGGTCAAAAATGCCCTGCTGCGCCGCATTGCGCAAGGGGTCAGCGATCTGCTTTATAAAAAAGCCGACCGTTTGATCGCCATGAGCGAGCCGCTGCAGCAGCGGCTTTGCCAGCGTACCGGCAAACCGCAAAGCGCGGTAGCGGTCATCCCGCAGTATTGTGAGGATTTTTACGCCATCCCGCAGCCGGATGCCGCCCTGGAGGCACGCTTTGCCGACCGGTTCAATCTGGTATTTACCGGCACTTTCACCCCTGCGCAGAGTCTGGACATGGTCCTGCGGGCCGTGCTGGAGGCGCGCGCGGCGGGTGCAGAAAAACTGCATCTGTTGCTGGTGGGCGACGGCATGAGCCGTGAAAGCCTGCAGACCCTTGCCCGGGAACTGCAGGCAGAGGATGCTGTGACCTTTTACGGCAGCGTTCCCGCCAAGGAAGTGCCGAAATTCACGGCGTTGGCCGATGCACTGCTGATTTCTCTGTCCGATTCGCCGGATCTGGGCCTGACGGTCCCCGGCAAACTGGCCAGCTACATGGCAGCTGCCAAACCGGTTCTGGCCAGTATGAACGGAGCCGGTTATGCCGCCGTAAAAGAGAGCGGTGGCGGTCTGGTCAGCCCTGCCTGCGACCAGCATGCCCTTGCCCGGAATATGCTGGAACTGTACAACATGACCACCGGGCAGCGCGCAGAACTGGGCGCCAAGGCAAAGAACTACTATTTGACCCATTATCACCGCGCGGAGTTGCTGCGCCAGTTGGAAACATTTATTTTGCAGGGCGGTACAGCCGCCCGGATGTGAGGTACACTTTTGGACGGAAAAATTTTGGTGCTGATTCCCTGCTACAATGAGGAAGAAAATATCGTCAACACCGTGGAACGCCTGAAGTCCACCTGCCCCGACGTTGATTTTCTTGTCATCAATGACTGTTCCACCGACGGCAGTGCCGCCCTGCTGAAAAGCCGGAATTATCCGTTTTTGGATCTGCCGGTCAACTTGGGGATCGGCGGCGGTGTTCAGTGCGGTTATCTGTACGCCGCCCGCTACGGCTATGATGTGACCGTACAGATGGACGGTGACGGCCAGCATGACCCTGCCTACCTGAAAGAAATCGTACAGCCGGTGCTGGACGGTCAGTGTGATATGTGCATCGGAAGCCGCTTTATCAAAAAAGAAGGCTTCCAGACCAGTTTTATGCGCCGGGTGGGCATCCGCTTCCTCAGCGGCATGATCCACCTTTTGTGCGGCAGACGGGTTCTGGATGTGACCAGTGGATTCCGCGCGACCAACGCCCGGATGACTGCGTATTTTGCCCAGCACTATGCCATTGATTACCCCGAGCCGGAAGCCATTCTGGCTGCCTGCCTGGCAGGCTTTACCGTCGGTGAAGCACCGGTGATCATGAAGGAGCGTCAGGGCGGTGTGTCCAGCATCTCCAGCTTTAAGAGTGTTTACTACATGGTCAAGGTATCCCTGGCACTGATCATTGACCGCTTTTCCATCCATAAGACCCGGAGGGACCAAGCATGACCGCACAACTGCAATTTTTTATGATATTGGGCGCTGTTGCTTTGCTGCTCATCATTTTTGCGTTTCTCAAACGCGGATTGATGAGCGTAAAGTACAGTCTGCTCTGGCTGGCGCTTGCCGTGGGCCTTGTGATTTTTGCCCTGTTCCCCTATGTGGTTTATGTGCTGCGCGATTTGCTGGACATCGAAATGCCGGTGAACCTGGTGTTTTTCCTGATGTTCTGCTTTGTGCTGGTGGTTTTGCTGTCCCTGAGCATTGCCATCAGCCAATTGGCCGACAAATGCAAACGACTGACACAGGCCAACGCCATTTTGGAAAAACGTGTTCGTGATCTGGAAGAGAAGCAATAACCTTGCGGTGGGTTATCGGTTGAGCAAACGGAGAGAATGAGTATGACAATCACTTGGGAGCAGGTCCTCGCTTTTTTGAGTGAGGACCAGACAATGACGATTACTTCATTGTTGTTTCTTGCTTTTTTTGCGGCAACGGCGCTGATTCATTATGCTTTACCACGTATAGCACGCCCGTACTTTTTATTGGCGGCCAGCTATGCGTTTTTCTGCTACGACCCTGCCAACCGTCCGTTGGTGTGGGTACTGCTGGGGGCCACGCTGGTCACCTGGCTGTGCGGGTTGATCATCGGCCGCATCAAATCCAAACCGGTGCGCATCATTGCACTGCTGGTTGCCATTGCCGGCGGCATTGGTGTGCTGATCTATTACAAATACTGGAACTTGCTGGCCGACAGCCTAGGCGGCAGCTGGTTGTCTCACCGGGACAATCTGCTGGCTCCCCTGGGGCTGAGTTACTTTACCTTTGCGGCGCTGAGTTATACCATCGACGTATACAAACGCCGCTGCCGGGTGGAAACCAACCCGTTCCACTACGCATTGTTTGTAAGCTTCTTCCCCACGCTGATCAACGGCCCCATTGAACGTTACCCCCAGCTGCGGCCGCAGATCCAGAAGAGTCGCCGCTTCAGCTATAACCGCTGTGCCGGCGGTGCCTTCCGTATGCTGTGGGGCTACACCAAAAAGATGGTGCTGGCCGACAATCTGAGCCATTATGTTTCCCTTGTGTATGGCGATCCTTCCAGCATGAGCGGCCCCAATCTGGTGGCGGCAACGGTGCTGTTCGCCATCCAGCTGTACATGGACTTCTCCGGCTGCTGTGACATTGCTCTGGGGGCCGCGCGTATTCTGGGCTATGACCTGATTGAAAACTTCCACGCGCCTTTTGAGTCCCGCAGTTTTGGCGAATTCTGGCGTCGCTGGCATATTTCCATGACCGGTTGGTTCCGGGATTATGTCTATTTTTCCCTGGGCGGCAGCCGCTGTGCCCCCTGGCGCCACTACCTGAATATTGTCATCGTCTTCCTTTGCTCCGGCCTTTGGCACGGCGCAGACTGGCGGTATCTGGTCTGGGGCCTGGCCTGCGGCCTGATTTCGGCGTTTGGCGCCATGACCGCCAAACCGCGGCGCAGCCTGGAACGCTTCAATCCCCTGTACCGCGCCAAATGGTTCAAATCTCTGTGGCAGATCGTATGCACCAATATTCTGTTCTGCTTCACGTTGGTCTTTTTCGCCAGTGCACTGTACAACACTGACCCCTTTGCCATTTACGGCGATATGCTCCAGGGCTGGCAGGGTCTGGCCGGAAGCTGGCATCAGGTAACTTCTCTGATTTACGACAGCGGCATCGACGGTCGTCTGCCGGTGGTACTGCTCTTTGGCTGCTTCGTGGTTTTTGCCGTGGAGCATTACAGCCAGAACGTAGCTGCCTGGATTCGCAAACAGGTATGGCCACTGCGCTGGACACTGTATTACGCGGCTGCCTGTGCCATCCTCTTTTTTGCTGCGTTTGGCCAATCGGCATTTATTTACCAGCAATACTGATGAAAGGCGGTGTATAAAATGTCTGCAAAATCCCCTACCCCCATCCCCGCACCGCCTGTAAAAATTCAGCGCGGTGCCCCCACCGCCACACCGGTACGGCCGCGCAAAAAGAAGCGCCGCAATCCCCTGATCTGGTTTTTACAGGGACTGGTCCGGCGGCTGTATTTCGGACTGAAAACCGGCATCAAATTTTTGTTCCTGGTTCCCATTCTGGTCTTTATGGTGGCGTTCAGCTACAATGTAGACCGCAGCGGTCTGTTTCAAGGTGCTCTGGCGCCCCGCCGCATCGTAGATCTGATGCTGGAAGGATACGACGTGACGAACTTCGAGCAGATGGACGAACGCCAGGTTGTACAATTGTACGCGCAGGATGTTCCTGATGCGCCGGAAGCTATCGGCATCGGTTCCAGCCGTGTGCTGCAGTTTAACCGCGAAAACACCGGTGTAGACAGCTTTTTCAACATGGGTGTGACCGGCGCTGACGTACGCGACAATATGACCAGCTATTACAAGATGGTCAGTTACGGAAAAACACCCAAAGTTCTGCTTTGGAGCCTGGACCCCTGGGTGTTCTACGGCAGCGAAGCGGCCTTTGATTCCCGCGCCGATGCCGACCTGTACAACGAATTTTTGACCAAGGTCCTGAACGTCCCTACCGATTACGAAGAACCCGACAAGGTGGAACTGTGGCGCGCACTGGCCGACCCCGCCTACTTCCAGGGCAACGTGGATTACTATGTAAAGAACCACGGTCAGGCAACCGTAACCGATGACGAAGGCAACACTATTGAATTCAACCCTGTAGAGGGCGACCCGTACAATCAGACCACCACCATCAAGCGCTCGGACGGCAGCGTTTTGTACGATGTAGCCTTCCGCAGCCAAAGCGCTGACCAGATCCGCACCCTGGCCGCCGAAGCCTGTATGAGCTTTAACAGCGTACATATGGAAGGCTTCGACGCCATGAGCGATACCCAGATGCAGGCTTTTGATTCCTTCATCAAGTATGCACAGTCCCAGGGAACAACGGTGATTCTGGTTCTTTCGCCCTGGCACCCATATCTGTACGGATATCTGCTGACCGAGCCTGACAAGCACAAGGGATTTTTCCAGGTAGAAAACTGGGTACGCCAGTATGCAGCCGACAACAACATTCCGCTGTACGGCAGTTACGACCCGGAATGCATTGAAGGTTTGCAGGAAACGGATTTCTTTGACGGTCTGCATTGCTCCGGTACCGGCATCGAACGGTTCTTCCCCGGCATTCCGCAGGTTTTGCAGGACCTGGAAAACGGCACTTTGCCCGACCCGCTGGCAGTACAGCCGCGCACCAGCCTGGAAACCGAAGCCCCTAGCGAGGAAGATGGCGAAGCGGCTGAAGAAACCGAATCCGAATCCACCGCCGAGAGTGATACCGAAACCACCACACAGGAGGGATGATCATGGCACTTCTTTCGTTGGGACGTTTTCACCATCGCCCGTTGATTTTGGGCAAGGGCGGTTTTGGCCGCCAACTGGCCGACTGGCTGGAAGAAGAAGGTTGGGGCACAGCCGAATTTCTGGATGACAACGCCCCCGGCTGCGCCGGTGCGCTGCGGGACTATGCCGATCCCGCCCTTCTGAAACCCGGTCGTGCCGCTTTTGTGGCCCTTGGCGACAACAAGCTGCGGGTAACCTTGCTGCAAAAACTGGCTGCTGCCGGTTACGAAACCCCGGTTTTCCTCAGTGCGTCCGCTTCCATCAGCCCCAGCGCGGTGCTGGAACCCGGTTGCGTGGTACTGCCCCAGGCTTATGTGGGAGCCGGTGTTCATCTGGGCATCGGCTGCATCGTAAACGGCGGTGCGATCGTAGATCACGATGCAAGGCTGGGGCGCGGCGTTCATGTGGCGCCCGGCGGCATTGTAAAGGCGGGTGCAGACGTGGCTGCCTTTACCAAAGTAGATTCCGGTGAGATCATTCACTCCCCCTGGGAGTCTGTCTGATCCTCACAACGCTCAAACGCGGACTGGCCATCAGCCCGCGTTTTTTCGATAAGGAGGTATTTCCTTGGCTGACAGGCAAAGCGCCGCTCCGCGGCGGGATTACATTGACATCTTAAAAGGCTTGGGAATTCTGCTGGTAGTGTTCGGTCATTTTATGGAACAATACCGCCTTGGCTCCCACTTGATTGGTGCCACCTTCATCACCATCTACTGGTTCCACATGGCTTTGTTCTGCATGTGCAGCGGTCTGGTGGCTCATTTCAGTCTGCGCAAGCTTATCACCCAGCAACTGTGGCTGTATCTGCTGGGACAGGCCATTATGCTGGCATTCCGTGCGATCGTTTTACAGGAAGATTTTGCCGCTTCCGGTGGTTTGCTGGTGGCATTTCTGCTCCCCTGGCGGCACATGTGGTACCTGTATGCGCTGCTTTTCTGGCATCTGACGCTGCCGGTACTGACCTTTCTGCGGGACAAGCTGCGCCTGGGTGGTGCAGTGCTGGGTCTGGCTTTGTCCGTGGCCATCAGCCTGTGGGCCGGTACCATTGACTGGCCCTTTACGCTGGTACGGGTCTTTGCCTTTTACCCCTTTTATGCGTTTGGCGTTTTGTTCCGTCCTCAGATTGATCTGCTGGACCGGGCAGCTTCCCGTTTTTGGGCTGTGCGGGTTGTCCCTGCGCTTTTGCTGCTGGCCGGTTACGGGTTCCGGTTCTGGCAAATGATGCAGTATGAAGGACAGCTGAGCGAAAGCGCCAAAATCTTCAACGACGTAGCTTACGGGGAAGGCTACACCATGGCCGACCGTGCCGTGTTCCTGCTGGTGGGTATCGTAACCAGTGTTGGATTGGTGGCAGCCCTGGGCAACTGCCGGATGTTTGCTTCCTTGGGCATACGAACACTGGCCATTTATCTGTTGCACATGCCTATTCTGACCTTTTTGGTGGACCTTGGGTTTTACGAGCCTGCACGCCAGATGCCGGTACCGGTGATCGTGGCCTGGGTACTGCTGGAAGCCCTTGGTTGCCTGTGCATTTTGAACAGCGAACCAGTCAACTGGGCGTTCAACTGGCTGGCCAACTTATGGTATAAACCACGAAAGAAAACATCCTGATACTGCAAAACAACGGCGGCCTGCAGGCCGCCGCTTTTTTATGGTTTCTATTGACAAGCAAACTACCTTGCGATACAATATAGCCAAAGAACTTGGTAATGCAAGGTAGTGGAGGTGATGCCATGTTTGACCGTGCCCAGTTGCGTAAAGGCACGCTGGAAGGTTGTATCCTGAAAATCATTGACCGGGAGCCCACCTACGGGTATGCCATTGCCACCACCTTGCGGGAAAGCGGCTTTGCCGATCTGACAGAGGGCACCCTCTATCCCCTGCTACTGCGTCTGGAACGCAAAGGATTGATTCGGGCGGAATACCGGGCCGGACAGGGCGGCCCCAGCCGCAAGTACTATACCCTGACTCCCGAGGGCCAACAGTACTTGGAAGAATTTATGGCAGCCTGGCGGGAAACGGCTGCCGGCATCGACGCCATTTTGCGCGGGTAAAAGATCGTTTCGCGGTTCGTTTCGTATGTGACCTGAAAGGATGGGACCGAGTATGCTGTTCAAAAACCAATATACGATGCTCAAAAAAGCCAACGATATGAGCGTGAAGACGCTGAACGCCGAGAACCGTGCGGCATTGAAGGAAATCTCCTGTTACTTGCTGTACATGACCTGGAACTGTTATGAGATCGAACGCATCCGCAAAGATATGATCGAGATTGCCGCCCGCTGCGAACTGGAGGGCCGCACTTTGCGGGAGGAAATAGGCGGCGATACCGCCCGGTTCCTGCTGGAGATGGCCCCCGATCTGCCCCGGGGTACGCCGCTGGACTATGTCTGCATCTGGTATCCCCGATGGTATGGGATTTTCATCCCCTTGTACCTGCTGATGGCTCTGCTTCCCGGCAGCCGACCGCTCAATTTGATGCAAACACTAGTTGGCCCCTTCCGCTTTATGATTTTTCTTGCCATCTGGGGTTGGTTTCGGCGTATGGAACTGAAAATCAGAATCCGTTATGGCTGCAAAGCGCAAGTTCTATGGCTTTTGCTTATGCTGGCAGTCTTTTGGGCCGCCACGATTCCACTCTCTTCCTACATTATTCAGCAGTTTCCCGCTACCATCAGCGGCCTGGGCGCCACGCTTTATGAATTGTTGTGGGTTATCGCCTGCCAGCTCTGGCAGAATTTTTACTACAACCGCTGTGCCGCCCGGCACCCCTGGCAGGAAACACCTCGTACCGCATGACATTCCCGTAAAAGCATTCCTATAGAAAAGCCCCGGTTCCCTTGGGAACCGGGGCTTTATTGATATTTTGGTCAGATTTCCGCCAAAATGGCATCGCCCATGGCAGTGCAGCCCACCTGGGTGCAGCCTTCCGCCATCATGTCGGCGGTGCGCAGACCTTTGTCCAGTACCGCATTGACGGCAGCTTCGATCTCATCCGCCTCCGCGGGCATATCGAAGCTATAGCGCAGCATCATGGCCGCAGACAGAATGCATGCAATGGGGTTGACCACATCCTGCCCGGCAATATCGGGGGCAGAACCGTGGATGGGCTCATACAGGCCGCAGGTTCCCTCGCCCAGCGAGGAGGACGGTACCATACCAATGCTGCCGGTGATCTCGCTGGCTTCATCGGAGAGGATATCACCGAACATATTTTCGGTCACGATCACATCGAACTGCGCGGGATTCTTGCAGATCTGCATGGCACAGTTATCCACAAACATCTCGCTGTACTCCACTTCCGGATATTCTGCCGCCAGACGGTGCATAACCGCTCGCCACAGGCGGCTGGTGTCCAGCACGTTGGCCTTATCCACGCAGGTGAGTTTTTTGCGGCGCTTCATTGCTGTTTCAAAGCCGATGCGCCCGATACGCTCGATCTCGTGTTCCGCATAGGGCATGGTATCCACGGCTACCTTTTCACCGTTTTCCTCATAGGTCTTGTGCTCACCGAAGTAAACACCGCCGATGAGTTCCCGCACCACGATAAAGTCAATGCCCTTTGCCACGATTTCCGCTTTCAGCGGGCTGGCAGCTGCCAGCTGGGGCCAGATCTTGGCCGGACGGTTGTTGGCATACAGCCCCATACCGGCACGCAGGCGCAGCAGGCCTTTCTCGGGCCGTTTATCACCGGGCATCCCCTCCCACTTGGGACCTCCGATGGCACCCAGCAGCACACTGTCCGATGCTTTGCATTTTTCCAGTTCCGAGGCAGGCAGCGGGTCCCCGAACTTGTCGATAGCCTCGCCGCCCATATAGGCACGGGTGTAGGTAAAGGTATGGCCGTGTTTGGCGGCAATCTTGTCCAGCACACGCACCGCCTGCGTGACGATCTCGGGGCTCGCACAATCCCCATAGATCAAAGCAATGTTCTTGTTCATCGGTCTCTCCCTCTCGCGACACTTATTTCAGGCTGTTCATCAGGCCGCCCTTGGCGATGATGTTCTGGATAAAGGGCGGGAACGGCGCAGCCTGGAAAGTCTGGCCCGTGGTTTCATCGGTAATAACACCGGTATCAAAATCAATTGCCACCACATCCCCTTCCGAGATAGCCTCGCTGGCAGCAGGGCATTCCAGGATGGGCAAACCAATATTGATGGCGTTGCGGTAGAAAATACGGGCAAAGCTTTTGGCAATAACACAGCTGATGCCTGCCGCCTTGATGGCCAGCGGCGCATGTTCCCGGGAGGAACCGCAACCGAAGTTTTCGCCACCTACCATAATGTCACCGGCTTTTACCCGGGTGACAAAGGTCTTATCGATATCTTCCATGCAGTGGCTGGCCAGTTCCGCCGCGCTCTGGGTATTCAGATAGCGGGCAGGAATAATTACGTCGGTGTCGATGTTGTCACCGTATTTGAAAACAGGTCCTTTGGCGTTCATGGTTTAAACCTCCCTCGGGTCGGTGATGTAGCCAGTCAATGCACTGGCGGCGGCGGTGGCAGGGCTGGCCAGATAGACCTCCGAATCCACATGGCCCATACGGCCTACAAAGTTGCGGTTGGTGGTAGAAATGCAGCGCTCCCCTGCCGCCAGGATGCCCATGTAGCCGCCCAGACAGGGGCCACAGGTAGGCGTGGAAACGATGCAGCCTGCATCGATGAACGCCTCGGTATAGCCGCGGAGGATGCATTCCTTATACACGGCCATGGTAGCGGGAATGATAATGCCGCGTACGCCCTTGGCGATGTGCTTGCCCTTGAGGATCTCATAAGCGGCCTGCATATCCTCAATGCGGCCGTTGGTGCAGGAACCAATGACGATCTGATCGATCTTGATGTCTTTGCCTTCCTTGGCGGGGTGAGTGTTCTCGGGCAGATGGGGGTAGCTGACCGTGGGTTCCAAGGTGTCCAGGTCAATGGTGACGGTACGCTCGTACTCGGCGTCGGCATCCGCTTCGTACTTTACCCAGGGGCGCTGGCTGCGGCCTTTCAGGTAGGCTTCGCAGATTTCATCCACCGGGAAGATTCCGTTCTTGGCCCCGGCTTCGATCGCCATGTTGCAGATGCAGAGCCGGTCTTCCATGGTCAGGCTCTTGACGCCTTCCCCGGTAAATTCCAGACTCTTGTACAATGCACCGGATACACCGATCTGGCCGATCAGATGCAAAATGACGTCCTTGCCGGAAACCGGGCGGTGCAGGCTTCCGGTGAGCACTACCTTGATGGCGGCGGGCACCTTAAACCATGCCACGCCTTTGGCCATGCCGGCGGCCATATCGGTAGAACCCACACCGGTGGAGAATGCGCCTACCGCACCGTAGGTGCAGGTATGGCTGTCGGCACCGATGATGCAGTCACCGGCGGTGACAATGCCTTTTTCGGGCAAAAGGGCATGTTCAATGCCCATCTGGCCTACATCATAGAAGTTCAGGATGTCGTATTTGTTGGCAAATTCCCGGCACTGTTTGGACTGGGTGGCGCTCTTGATATCCTTATTGGGCACAAAGTGGTCCAGCACGATGTTCACGCGGGTCTTGTCAAAGACGGAATCGAATCCGGCTTTTTCAAACTCATTGATGGCTACGGGGGTGGTGATATCGTTGCCCAGCACGATGTCGAGCTTGGCGTTGATGAGCTGGCCCGCCTTGACGGTGCTTTCGCCGCAGTGGGCGGCCAGAATCTTCTGGGTCATGGTCATTCCCATGATGGCTGCTCCTTTCCGTTATAGAACCCTCTTATTTGTTGTTGATAGCACTGACCAGAGCCTTGATACCGGCCACAATGATGTCGGTATGGGTACCGCAGCCCCAGGTTTCCTCTCCGGAAGCCCATTTCAGGCCCACATAGGAGCAGGCACGGGAGTCGGTATCGGAGTCCAGCGCGTGTTCGCTGTAGTGAACCAGCGTGAAGTGCATGCCGGTCTGCTGTTCAATGGCGGTGGCTACGGCGTCCAGACGGCCGTTGCCGGTAGCGGTGCACTGTACCGCCTGCCCACCCGAGGTGAGCATAATATGGGCCGTGATGGTGCCGTTATCATTCTGGACAAAGTGCGCTTCGGTAACATTGAAGGGCGTGTTGTGATTGAGGTAGCTCTTCTCAAAGACGTAGAGCACTTCCTTGACATCCAGTTCGCGGTGCTCATGGTCGCTGACTTCCTTGACGCGGTAGCCCAGGTCCTCACGCATTTTGGGCGGCGGGTTGTAGCCGTAGTTCTGCTGCAGCAGGAAACCGATCCCGCCCTTGCCGCTCTGGGAGTTGATACGAATAACGTCGGCATCGTAGGTACGGCCCACATCGTGGGGGTCCACCGGGATATAGGGGCAAGTCCAGCGATGTTCGCCTTTTTCCTTGCGCCAGGTCATGCCCTTGGCGATAGCGTCCTGATGGCTGCCGCTGAACGCTGCAAAGACCAGGCTGCCGGCGTAAGGGGTACGCTCATAGACGTGCATGCGGGTGACACGCTCGTACACTTCACAAATGGCGGGCATATCGCTGAAATCCAAATGCGGGTCCACGCCGTGGCTGTACATGTTCATGGCCAGCGTAATGGCATCCACGTTACCGGTACGCTCACCATTGCCGAAGAGGCAGCACTCGATCCGCTGGGCACCTGCCAACACAGCCAGTTCAGCGTCGGCCACGCCGCAGCCCCGGTCGTTATGGGGATGGGTGGAAAGGATAACGCTGTCGCGGTATTTGAGGTGATTGGAGCACCATTCGATCTGGTTGGCGTAAATGTGGGGCATGCTCATTTCCACCGTAACCGGCAGATTGATGATCATGGGGCGGTCCGGCGTGGGCTGCATCACATCCAACACGGCATTGCAGACTTCCACGGCGTATTCCGGTTCGGTGCCGGTAAAGCTTTCCGGACTGTATTCAAACAGGAAGTTGCCCTCGTATTCCTCGCTCAGCTGTTTGACCAGCTTGGCACCATCCACGGCGATCTGCTTGATTTCTTCCTTGGACTTTTTGAATACCTGTTCCCGCTGGGCCACGCTGGTGGAGTTGTAGAAATGGATAATGGCCCGGGGGGCGCCCTTCACGGCCTCGAACGTTTTGCGGATGATATGGTCCCGGCACTGGGTCAGCACCTGCACCGTCACATCGGAAGGAATGCGGTTTTCATCGATCAATTTGCGGAGAAACTCATATTCGGTCTCGCTGGCAGCCGGGAAACCCACCTCGATCTCCTTGAAGCCGATTTTGACCAGCATATCATAGAATTCCAGTTTTTCTTCCAGGCTCATGGGCACGATCAAACTTTGGTTGCCGTCCCGCAGGTCTACGCTGCACCAGGCCGGTGCCTGTTCAATATGGTCTTTTTGGGTCCACTGGAATACGTGGCCGGGCTCTACCGGCGGCGGATAGTACCCTACTGCATACTTGGTTGCGTCCATCATAAGAAAATGCCTCCTTCAAGGTTTTGTGTGCCCTTGAAGGAGGCAAGAAAAAACCGTCCCTCAAAGGCGTTTGCCTTTGAGAGACGGGAGCAAATGCAAATTGCTGTACCCGCGGTACCACTCTCATTGCCGCCGTAATAAAAAGGGCGGCCCCTCTGTACGATCGGCCCGGTAACGGGGCGAATCGCGCCTGCATGATAACGGTCAGGTTCCGGCCGCACCTACAGCCAAAAGGCCATCAACACGGCTGCTCCGGGGCCAGTGACGCAAGACCTGCCGCACCGCCTTGCACCTACCGGCGGCTCTCTGAAACGGACTGGGAATTGCTTTCTCCCCATCACTGCATTTTTTCAATACGATTACTTTACCAGATTGAAGCGGCGATGTCAACCGTCGATTTGCACAATTTGATTTTTAGATTTTTAGAGAAAACGTTCACTTTGTTTGGTTCGCCTTCAAGTTATTCCGTATTCCAGGGTGACCGCATCGGCAGCCACCACCCGTAAAGTACGGAAATATTTCGTCGATTCTGTGTTTTCTCCCATGGCTTGTTCCAGACCTTCCGGTGCACTGATTTCTTTTTGCCACTGATCCTCGGCAGCAGCAAAACTGGCCGCTACATACCCTGTGGGGGCCAGCAATTCCACCTGTTCCACCTGATACTTGACGCCATCCGAAACTTTTTCCAGCCATACATTTCCTAAATCAGTGGCCGCTCTCAGATGTTCGGTACGAAGCACGCCGGACTGAATGGAACCATTTGCCGTATAAGCAGAGATCTCTCGGATTTTCAGATCGCCCAATTCAATAGCACCTTGGGTGCTGACAGACACCGCCACTTTATTGTACGCATCCGCGGGCAGTGTGATGGTCACATGGGTGTCTGGGTCAGCACTGTCGCAGGAAAGCGTATAGCCATAATCAACGGTTTTTCCATAACTTACGGTACTGGCATGGTCATATCCGGAAACCTCTATTTCCGCCTGATCTCCGGTTTTGAACGCCACATTCCCGCAGGACAGGTTGACAAATAAGGTTCCCTTTCCCGGCGTATCCAGTGCGCTGCTGTAGATAATCTTGCCCGCATCCTGCTGCACAGACGCAGTTTCCGTAGCCAATGCGGTTTCTTCCTGATAGGAAACCGCAGTTGATTCCGCCACTTCAAAATCACTGTTGCCGCCGCGGCCACCCAGTCCCAGCAGAAGGACACTGACCTGCACCACCAGGGCCAGTGCCACCAACAGCCAGAAAACCAGCCACAGACGCTTTGTATATGGCTTATGCTTTTTCGTTGCCGCCCCGGTTTCTGTACCGGAGTAATGTTCCGGGTCCTCCACAGGCGGAGGTTCCGGTCCTGCAGGCGGTGTAACTGCAGGTTCCTGCTGTGGAGGAACCTCTGCTGTTTCCTGTGCTTTTTCTTCTGCCGGGGAGGTTCCTTCTTCCTGGGACGAGGGATCAATGCCTTCCCCTTCCAGAATCTTGCGGGCCACCTCGGCAGGGTCGCCCAATTCTTCCGCCGTTTTCTCTTCGTTTTCATTGCCTGCCGCATCAAAATATTCTTCGTAATAATTCAAGGCTTCCTGCCGTTCCTGGGCAGACAACGGGGCCAGCAATTCTTCCAGCCTGGCCAGATAGGCGTACTTTCTCATGACAGTTCCCCCTTAAACAGTTTGTTGATCTGGCTGGTATAGGCGTCCCATTCGGCACGAAATTCCGCCAACCGCGTCCGCCCTGCGGCCGTCACCTCGTAATACCGGCGATTGCGGCCGTTGTATGCCTCATCCCGCACGGTAAGGCAACCGTCTTTCTGCAAACGGCGCAGTACCGGGTACAGCGTGGATTCCGACAAATCCAGCACCTGACGGACTTCCTGCGTAATTTTGTAGCCGTATGTACCGTGTTCTTCCCGCGCAACCACCGCCAGCACAATGGCATCCAACAGTGCCGCACCGGTATTAAAGGCCATCTGGTGCCCTCCTTTTCTTCCGTGTTTCGAAGGTATATTGTTTTATATATTATATATCATATAATATTATATTTTTCAATAGGTTTGGGCACCTCTTCCTGAAAAAAGACAAAAAAGAAGCCCCCGCCCTGAGGGATGGGCGGGGGTTCCAAAGAAAGGAGGAGAAGAACACATGAAAAATATGAAAATAGCAAATTGATTGGGGCTTCGCAACCTTGGGGTGTTGCTTAGCTTGCAAGTAAATTGTAACCTTTTTGTCACCGGATGTCAATACTGTTTTGTTAATCTTTTGTAATTTTTCAGTTTGTTCACAATTGCATGTTTTCCCGGGAGAGGATGGCCATTTTGCTCATTTTTCTCGTTTTTTCGTATTTTTATTCAAAGTGTATCTCCACCGGAAACAGGCCGGCTTTTCCCCATAGAGAAAAGCCGGCCTGTCATTTTTCTGTTACCGTTTATTCAAATGTGATGCTTGCTTCAAATGCCGATTTTTCTTCCCGTTCACCGCAGAAATAATACTGCTTTTCTCCGGTCTGTGCACGCAGCAAGATGAAGGATTCCCCACGGGGAATTTCGCGGTGGTAATAGATCTTAAGGTCTTTTACCTGCCCTTGATCCCAAACTTCCCACGGGAGCGCATCGCACAGAATGTCCGCGTAACGGGTATTGTTCATATGTCCGTTCATGTCGCAACGGGAATAGGTGGCAACATACTCCCCCATTCGTTCACAAACGGCCGGGTCCGCCTTGGTCATCTTCATGGGCAGCTCAAACGGCACATCGGGCGCCCACTGATCGTTGAACTGTTCGGGATGTTTGCGCAGAATCAAACGCTTTTCGGTATCGATCAACACCCAGCGGCTGTCCAGTACAGCCACCTGTTTGCCGGCTTCGTCATAAAAAGTTGTGATACGCTTATTGACTGCACGTTTGCAGCGCTCCGGCTGGGTAATTGCGGTGAGCGTTTCGTCCACCCGGGGGGTACGGTCAATATGCAGGGCCTGTTTGGCCAGCACAAAAGCCGTATGCGTAGCGGCGTATACCGCATCATTAAGGCCTACAGCCTCGGCATGGATGGTGGCGATCTGCTGGCCGTAACGCAGCAGCGCCCCCGGCTTTACATTGCCGTGATGATCTCCATCGTGACGATACACCGTATATTGTTGGGTATAGGTAGCAGTCGATTCCGGCATGATAGACTCTCCTTTATCATTTGACACATTATAAATGCTGAATTTTTATTATAGCACGTTATCCCGGGAAATGCAAAAAGAAACCGCAGGAAACTCCTGCGGTTTCTGTAACCATCAATAGTCGTCGCGGACCTTTTTGCGCAGTTTGCGCCAGATATTAAAGAAGGAGATTACCAGCGCCAGCCCCAAAAGAACAACAACCATCCAGCCGCTGCCGCCCTCTTCGTAGCTCTTCATTTCGCTCCACTGGGCATCCATGGCCGCATTGATTTCGTCCGGCAGGGTGGTAAACACCTCTGCCTTGCTCATGACATCTTCGCCGGGATATGCGATCTCATTGTATTTCAGATCGTCATCCAGCTGCTCCCACACCCTGGTAATGGGAGTGGAATAACCGATGTAATCACAGTTGGCCAAACCTACCGACGGTTCGCACATATAGTTGATGAACAGTTCGGCCGCTTCCTTATTCTTGGAGTTGGCCGGAATGCACATGCTGTCCACAAAGAAGTTCACGCCTTCGCTGGGATGCACAAAGGCCAGATCGGGATTTTCGTCAATCATGGTCAGCGCATCGCCGGCATAGTAAGGCGCCATGGCAGCCTCGCCGCCTTCCATCTTGTCAAAGATTTCATCCATGACATAGGCCTGTACCACGCTCTTCTGGGCTTTGAGTTCCTGCATCACTGTTTCGACTTCTTCCACTGAGGCGGGATTCAGCGAATAGCCCAGCTTCTTGGCCGCGATGGCGTAGGCATCCCGGGAGTTATTGAACATCAACACATTATTGGCATACTGTACATCCCACAGTGCTGCCCAACTGGTAGGCGCTTCGTCCACCAGCGTCGTGTTGTAGATCAGACCGGTGGTGCCCCAGGTATAGGGCACACTGTAGGTATTATCGGGGTCAAAATCCCACCCCAGATAATCTTCGCCGATTTCTTTGAAATTGGGGATGTTGTCAAAGTCCAACGGCGCCAGCATTCCCTCGGCAACCATTTTGCCCACCATATAGTCGGACGGGAAGATCACATCATAGGTGGCACCGCCGGATTTCATCTTGGCGTAAAGGCTCTCGTTGGAGTCAAAGGTGGTATAGTTTACCTTGATGCCGGTCAGTTCTTCAAAGGCCGAGAGTACGTCCACGCTGTCGTCGGAACCATCCGAGATATACAGGCCCCAGTTGTAGACATTCAGGGTAATGTTATCGTCGGCAAAACGGGTCCAGTCGCAATCCTCCGAAACGGAGATATCCTCATTGACAGTGATCGTTCCCCCATCGGCCAAAGCGCCGGGGACCGATACCAGTGCCAGCAACGCAGCCGAGAGTGCCGCAGCCACACGTTTTTCTGCTTTCATCATCAGCGCGCCCCCTCTTCCTGCATAGCCTTGCGAATGGCCGTTTGGTTGCGGCGATAGGCACGGGAATCCGCCGCGTTGGAGATCAGGATGATGGCCAGAATTACGCAGAACATGACCGCCGACAGGGCGTTGATCTCGGGGCTGACCTTTTTACGGGTCATGGAATAGATGGCGATGGGCAGCGTTTGCATAGTGCCGGAGTTGAAATACGAGATCATGAAATCATCGATGGAATAAGTCAGGCAGATGAGAAACGCCGACAGAATCGCCGGGGACAGCTGCGGCAGAATCACCTTAAAGAAAGCCTGCCGCGGCGTACAGCCCAGATCCAAAGCCGCATTATACAGGCTGGGGTCCAGCTGACGAAGTTTGGGTCCCACGTTAAAAATCACATACGGCACATTGAAAGTAATATGCGCAATAAGCAGCGTGGGCCAACCGAACAGTCCGCTATCCCCGCCCAGGCCGAAGTTCTGGGCCATGACAAAAAGCAGCATCAAGGAAACACCGGTGATGATTTCGGGGTTGACCACCGGGACATAACTGATGTTGTTGACCACAAGCTGCGTACGGCGGCTCATGGAATTGATGCCGATGGTCGCCAGTGTTCCCAGTACCGTAGCCAACACACTGGAAACCAGCGCCAGCACCAGACTGAGGCCCAGCGCCGAGAGGATCATCTCGTTATGGAACAGGCTTTTGTACCAGTCCAGGGTGAAACCGGTGAAATTGGAGCGGGACTTGCTTTCATTAAAGCTGAAGGCAATCATCACCGCAATGGGCAGGTACATGAAGCAGAAGATCAGCACAATGTAGGTGCGCTGTAAAATGATCGATTGCTTTTTGTTCATTTTACATCACCCCTTCCATTTCCGACTCGTCGAAGCTGGAGGTGAAGCTCATGCACAGCAGAACAATCACCATCAGGACCAGACTCATAGCTGAACCAAGGTTGAGGTTATAGGAGTTGCCCAGGAACTGCAGCTCGATCAAGTCGCCGATCAGCAGGTTGGAACCGCCGCCCAACATTCGGCTGATAATAAAGGTGGATACCGACGGCACAAACACCTGGGTGATACCGGTAGCAATGCCGGGGCCGGTCAGCGGCACCAGCACTCGCCAAAGAATCTGCCACACATTGCAGCCCAGGTCCTGCGCGGCCTCAATGATGGAATCATCAATTTTGGTCATGGCCGTGTAAATCGGCAAGATCATAAAGGGCAGATAGTTATACACCATACCCAGCACCACGGCACCGGACGTATTGATCATATTGAAGGGGCCGATACCGAACAAACCCAGAAATTTGTTGATCAGCCCGTTTTTTTCCAGCAGCGTCATCCAGGCGTAGGTGCGCAGCAGGAAGTTCATCCACATGGGCAGCATAACCAGCATCAGCATAATATGCTGCTTATTGGCCCGCAGGCGGGACAGAAAATATCCCACCGGGAAGGCCAGAATCAGGCAGATAACGGTAGATACCGCCGCCAGAATCAAACTGCGGGCAAAAACGCTGGAATACCGGCCGATCTGGGTCAGATTTTCCAGGGTGAACTGTCCATCCGCATTGGTAAGCGCATACCAGATGACAATAAACAGCGGTACCACAATGAAGGCGGCCATCCATACCAGATAAGGGCCTGCCAGCCAGCGGGAGGTTTTGGATTTGAGCATCGCTTACACCTCCGTACGAGCCATGATATGGATCTCATCGGGGCCGATGTTCATACCGATCAGCTCGCCGGGCTGGCTGGCCTGGGTGGAGTGGATGAGCCATTCATAGCCTTCCACATCCACGTGCATCTCAAAATGCACGCCTTTGAAGATCACTTCCCGCACCAGGCCGGTAAGCATGCCCACAGAAGGCGGCACGATCTGCACGTCCTCGGGACGAATGACCACCTGTACCGGTTCGTTGGGCTTGAAGCCGCGGTCCACACAGGTAAAATCGTGACCGCCAAAGTTGACCAGGAAGTCCTTGATCATGAAGCCGTCCACAATATTGGAGTCGCCGATAAACCGCGCCACAAAGGCGTTGCGGGGTTCGTTGTAAATATCCTGAGGCGAACCGATCTGCTGGATATTGCCGCCGGACATGACCACCACGGTATCCGACATGGTCAGTGCTTCTTCCTGATCATGGGTAACATAAACAAAGGTGATGTTCATTTCGCGCTGAAGGCGCTTGAGTTCCAACTGCATTTCTTTGCGCAGTTTCAGGTCCAATGCGCCCAGGGGCTCGTCCAACAGAAGGACCCGGGGCTGATTGACCAGGCTGCGGGCAATGGCCACACGCTGCTGCTGACCGCCCGAAAGCTGATGAATGCTGCGCCGTTCAAAGCCTTTCAGGCCCACGATCTCCAGCATTTCCAGCACTTTGGGACGGATTTCTTCTTCCGGCAGCTTTTTCAGGCGCAAACCGAAGGCAACGTTTTCAAATACGTTCAGGTGCGGAAAAAGTGCGTATTTCTGGAACACGGTATTTACCGGCCGTTTATACGGCGGATAATCGGCAATGTCCTTGCCATCAAAAAAGACATTGCCCGATTTTGGCGTCACAAACCCGGCAATCACTCGCAAGGTCGTGGTCTTTCCACAGCCGGAAGGACCCAGGAAAGTCACAAATTCCTTGTCGTGAATGTCGAGAGAAAGCCCGTCCAGAACCTTCTGCCCGTCAAAATCGACTACAATGTCTTTCAGTGATACGATGATATTTTCGTCCATATTACTGCATCCCCCTTTGCGGAATTTCCCGCTATGGGCACGCAGCTTTTGCGGTTCCACCGCCTGCGTTCCCTGCGGGTCAGCGTGCTTTATGCCGCCCCGCAAAGGTTTGTTACACGGTCTTTTCCGCCGGGAAAAGCCGCTGCAAGCAGCACGTACAACGCCAATGTGGCAGGGTACGATTGGATTTACCCCCAGATGCACACAAATTACATTATACGGCAGCCGCAGGGTTTGTCAACAGCCATATTTTACATTGAGGTAAAGAAATTTTCATATTCCGGTAAAGATGAACATTATGCCGCATTTTGCTCATTTTCCATGCTTTCCCGCAGCGAATCGACAGCCCCGCGAAAGAACTTTTCCCATCCACTGGTCAATGCTTGTTCCGCTGACGCCTGCAGTTCCTCTGGTTCGTCATTCCACGTCAAGAGCTGCCCATCATCCCATGCCGAAATCTGCCCGTTCAGGAAAAGACTAATGTTTCCCTCATAACCAGCGCTCTGGCCAGCAACGCGCAATTCATACTGACCGGCCGGCAGAGTGAGCGACAGGGGGGCCTGACTGTCCAGCGGCCACTGCGCCACCAGCGTTCTTTCCTGAGCGTTCACCACCAGCAGTTTAGCCTTGCCTTTGGTGCACACCAGTGTGGAATCCACTTCACATAGGCTATCGTTTTCTTGCACTGTGAAGGAACGTAGGCTCTGTACGCCGGAAAAGCTGCCTGCATGCATTGAATAAGTTCCATCTGACTTCACATTGCCGCCACACATAATCGCCATATAATGGTTTTCCTCATCGGTAAGAAACGCCTCATCATCGTACTTGCTGTCATACTGACTGCATCCGCACAGCAGCACCGCCGTGAACAGGGCCATCAGCAACAGGAACCAACTTTGCTTTTTCATGCCAGTCTCCCCTTTCCGGCTCAACCGCCTATCAGGAAGTCCAGCACGTCCCAACCGTCGCCACCACGCTGTTTGTACAGTTCGGTATAACCACACTGGCAGCAGCTGACCGTGACGAATTTTTTGTTCTGCACATCGAACAGTTTGGCAAAGTTGCCGCCGGTGGCCTGCATCTGATCCGTTTCGTATTCCATACAGCCACATTTGGGGCAGACATATTGACGCTTTTCCATAGTATAAAGTCCTCCTTTGTCTGTTACGCAAGATTCAATCGACGGGTCATCAGCCACTGGGTAATCGCCCATTTGATGGCGTTTACGACCAGCAAGCCGAGGATGAGCACCGTAAAGATATAGATAACGCTCCAGAACGAATCCTCCTGATAAAACATTTCAAACCATGCAAATGCATTGATCTGAATAGCGCCCAACGCCAGAATAATGACCAGAAATACACAAAGTATCTGTTCCACAAACCCAATTACAAAATAGGCCACAATGCTGGCCAGCAAACGCTGCTGCCCAAACTGCCCGCCGATCGCACAGGCCATATAAAATTCCAGATACGTGCCCGCCAGCACAACAAGCAGCAGTAAAAACAACATCATAAAGGCAGCAACCGCATCCGGCGTGATTACGTCCCCGCTGAACGAAAGCGACACAAAGCTGCCGCCCAGAATGGTACCGCACAGGAGCAGATACCCGATACCGAGAACCGTCCATACGCAAGCGGTGATCAGTTTGGCCGCGATGTGCTTCCACACCGGCACCGGCAGGGACAGCATCAAATAGCCCTGTTCCCCCAGCAATCTGTAAAAACGCTGCACGTTGACAAATACACAGACGCCCGACACAAAAATAAGTGCCAACACAGCAGCAACGTTCAGCAGCGCCTGCATCCATTCCACAGCTGTGGGTAATTCACTCCAGCTGTTCAGAATTGTATTGGCCACCCCGGTGACCAGCGTAAATACCAGTACCCCGCCGCCAATGGGCAGCAGTACACGGGCCGTGGTTTTGGCTTCATATTTTAATAATTTGGTCAGCATTTGTATACCTCCCGGAAATATTCATCCACACTCTGTCCGCATTCTTCCCGCAGGGTGTCCACGCCTACCTGACGCAGCACAGATCCCTCTTTCAGGAAGATCACCTCATCCAGAACTTTCTCGATATCACCGATCAGATGCGTCGAGAGCACCAGTGCCGCATCCTCGCTGTAATTGCGCAGGATCGTCTGCAAAATATAGTCCCGCGCTGCAGGGTCTACCCCGCCCAGGGGTTCATCCAGCAGGTACAGTTTCGCCGCGCGGCTCATGGTCAGGCAAAGCTGCATTTTTTCCTGTGTGCCTTTGCTCATAGAGCCAATGCGGTCCCGGGCTTCAATGTGCAGGTCCGCCAGCATGGCATGGGCTTTGGCAGCATCAAAATCGGGATAGAAATCCGCGTACAGGCTTACGGCATCGGCAGCGCGCATCTCGGTAGGCAAAGCCATACGGTCCGGCAGATAACTGGTGACGCTTTTGGTGTATACGCCCGGCGTCTGGCCGTCGATGAGCACCGTACCGCCGCTGGAAGCAAGCAGTCCCGCGGAAATTTTCAACAACGTGGTTTTACCGCTGCCGTTGGGCCCCAGCAGACCCACCAGCTTTCCTGCGCATACCGTAAAAGACGCATTGTTCAACGCCTGCTTGCGTCCGTACCGCTTGCACAAATTTTGTGCTTCATAAATCACATTTTCATTCATCCGTTACTCCTCCTCTGCAGTCTGCCGCAGCAGTTCTTCGGTTTCGGCCCGGTCCAAGCCCAGGGCCTGCATCTGATGCAAAAAGGTCTGCGCCAGCGCCACGGCCCGTTTACGGCGCAGCTGCCGCAGCACATCGGCATCCGCCGTGACGGTACGTCCGGCAGTGCGCTGGGCCTGCAGCAGACCTCTGGTTTCCAGTTCCTGCAATGCCCGCTGCATGGTGTTGGGATTCACCCCGGCGTCGGCTGCCAGTTCCCGCACAGGCGGCACCTTGCTTCCGGGTGGAAACGTCCCGTTTACAAGTGCCAGTTCCAGCTGCTCTACCAACTGCACATACACCGGGCACCCGTTTGTGATGTTCCATTCCATCGGCTTGCGCTCCTTTGTATTATTGTATTAAGTGCTTAATACAATAATACAGTATTTTTCTGTTTTGTCAAGTCATAACCCACAAAAAAACCGCACGGCATAAAGCCATGCGGTTTTATATCTTATTTATTGTATGTGGTCTTCGACCCAGGCCAGCACATAATCAAACACTTCATCCCGGTTGGTTTCATTGTGCAGCTCATGCCGGGCATCCTCGTAAATCTGGCACGTCAGGTCCTGCACACCGGCATCCCCCAGCATGGCCCAGACCTTGCGCACACCGGCACCATAATCCCCTACCGGGTCTCCGTCACCAGAAATCAACAGGATCGGCAGGTTTTTATCCACTGCGCGCGCCCATTTGGCCGTGCTGACGTGATTGATGGTTGCCAGCATCTCGCGGTAGGTACCCACCGTAAAGGGGAAGGTACACAGCGGGTCGGCGTCATAAGCCTCCACCACCGAAGTATCTCGTGTCAGCCAGGCGTTTTCCGACCGGGCATCCGGGATTTTCTTACAATACCCCTGGAAGCCGGCACGCACCATAAACCGGGAGACTTTGCGGGGACCTTCCACCGCGGACAACACGGTGGCTACCGCCTGCCCCAGTACATTGAGCAGCCGCGGCCCCGCCGTACCGGAAATAATCAGCCCCGCAATGGTATCGGGCCAGCGTTCGGCATACCAGCGCGCATAAAAACTGCCCATGCTGTGCCCGTACAAAATAACCGGCACACCGGGGAAACGCTCATGCAGGATCTCATTCATCTTGTGCAGATCCTGCAACAGGTAATATCGCCCGCCGGGTTCGCCGTAATGGCCGTATTCCTCGGCGGCAGCACTGTCACCATGACCCAGGTGATCATTGCCCGCCAGTGCAATGCCATGGGCTGCATAAAAAGCAGCCATCGGTTCATAACGGCGTACATATTCACACATACCGTGGCTGAGCTGCAGCACACCGCGCACCGGCACTTCCGGCATGGTATAAATCACAGCAGAAATGGTATGGGTTGTATCCGAGGAAGGAAACCGGACTGTTTCACAGCAAAGTTTCGGCATTGTACGCCCTCCTTACTCTTCGCCTTTGATCTTCTTCCAGTATTGGGCAAAGGCCTGTTCATTTTTATTATCGCCGGGTTCATAGTACCGACGATCCTTGATCGCATCGGGCAGATACTGTTGTTTTGTCCAATGATGCGGGAAATCATGGGGATACAGGTAATGCTGCCCCTTCACCTTGGCATCGGCGCCATCGTAGTGCTTGTTTTGCAGCTGACGAGGAATAGGCCCCGTACGCCCGGCCTGTACATCGGCCATGGCTGCGTTGATGCCGTCGTGAGCTGAATTGGACTTGGGCGCCGTTGCCACCAACACCACCGCATCGGCCAACGGCAGGCGGGCTTCCGGCAGACCTACCGCATTGGCTATATCCACCGCTGCCTTGACAATGGGAATGATCTGAGGCCAGGCCAGCCCCACGTCCTCGCAGGCACAGACCATCAGTCTGCGGCAGGCACTGGGCAAATCCCCGGCTTCCAGCAAACGGGCCAGATAGTGCAGCGCCGCGTCCGGGTCAGAACCGCGCATGGATTTTTGGTAGGCGGACACAATATCGTAGTGGTCGTCCCCCAATTTATCATAACGCATAGCCGTACGGGCCGCCACCTGCTGCACCATATCCAGCGTGACGGTACGCCGCCCGTTTTCGATGGGGGCAGCGGTTACCGCAAATTCCAGGTTGCCCAGCGCTTTGCGCATATCGCCGCCCGCGCTTTGGGCCAGATAGTCCAGTGCATCCTCGGGAATGAGGATGGGCGTTTTGTCCTCTGCTCCCAGCCGCGCCGCTGCGTTCTGCACGCCCCGGCGGATATCTTCTGCTGTAAGGGACTTGAACTCAAACACCGTGCACCGGGAAAGCAGCGCATTATATACATAAAAATAGGGATTTTCCGTAGTAGAAGCGATGAGGGTAACCGTTCCCTGTTCCACACATTCCAGCAAGCTTTGCTGCTGCCGTTTGTTAAAGTACTGGATCTCGTCCAGGTACAGCAGGATTCCCCCCGCCGCCCCCAGCGTGCCGATATCTGCCAGAACCGATTTGATATCGCTGGTGGATGCGGTGGTTCCGTTAAGCTTGTGCAGCTGCATGCCGCTGCCTGCGGCAATAATGCTGGCCACCGTGGTTTTGCCCACACCGGACGGCCCGTAGAAAATCATATTGGGAATATGCCCGCTTTCCACCGTGCGGCGAAACACCTGATTCTGTCCCAGAAGGTGCTGCTGCCCGCAGACTTCATCCAATGTGCGCGGCCGCAGACGCTGTGCCAGAGGTTCCATGGGTTTTCTCTCCTTATTACAAACAGTGCAAAATAGCCGGATACAGCCTGTTTCATTTTTTTTACGTTTTTATGTGACCGTCCGGCGAACTGGGCGTTTCCTCCTCTTGATTATAAGATATCGCCGTGGTAGAATCAAGAGAAAGAACGTGAAATGGAGCGAACGCTGTGACAAAGAAGGAACTGGCACTGGTCTGCATCGACCGACTGAAAGCCGAATATCCGCTGGCCGAATGCACACTGGACTACGACCACGCCTGGCAGCTGCTGGTGGAAGTGCGCCTGGCCGCACAATGTACCGACGCGCGGGTGAATGTAGTGGTGCAGGAACTGTTTGCACAGTATCCCAGTGTGGAAGCACTGGCCGCCGCCACACCGGAAGAAATTGAAGCCATCGTTAAACCTTGCGGCCTGGGCCGCAGCAAAGCACGGGATATTTCTGCCTGCATGCGGATGCTGCGCGACCAGTACGGCGGCAAAGTGCCGGACGATTTTGACGCGCTGCTGGCCCTGCCCGGCGTAGGGCGCAAAAGCGCCAACCTGATCATGGGCGATGTTTTCGGCAAACCTGCCATTGTGACCGATACCCACTGCATCCGTCTGTGCAACCGCATCGGTCTGGTCGACAACATCAAAGAACCCGCCAAAGTGGAGCGGGAACTGTGGAAGATCATTCCGCCGGAAGAAGGCAGCGATTTCTGCCACCGGCTGGTCTATCACGGCCGCGCCGTCTGTACGGCACGTACCACGCCTTTCTGCAAAAAATGCTGCCTGGCGGATGTCTGCCGGGCTAGAAAGGATTATCTGCATGAATAAACCATCAGAAGCCCGTCTGGGCGGTGAACTGCGCAGCCAGCAAACAGCCGATCGGTTGATTGCCGAGCTGCGCAGCGGTCTGTACGCCGGTGCTTTCCAGCTTCCCAGCGAAGTGGAACTGGCCGCCGCCCTGGGCATCAGCCGGACCGTTGTACGCGATGCCCTGAGCATTCTGGAACGGGGCGGTTACCTGGAACGGGTGCGAGGCATCGGCACGCTGGTGAACCGGGATGTGGTCCGTATGGAAAACCGGATGGACCAGAAACTGGAATTTTACAAAATGATCCGGGCTTCCGGCCGTGTGCCCCACAGTGACCACCTGATGGTCACCCGGGAAACCGCGCCGCCGCATCTGGCACAGCGCCTGGAACTGCCGCCGGGCGAGCCGCAGACGCTGGTATTTGTACAGCGCCGTGTGCTGGCCGACGACATTCCGGTTTTGTATTCCACCGATATCCTGCCGCTGTCGTTGTTCAACGGTCAGCGTCTGGACACCCTGGATTTTACCAAATCTATTTTTGAGATCGTGGCAAATGTCTGCCACCAGGAAGTGACCAAAACCCTGGCCCATGTACACGCCGTGACCGGCAGCCCGGCCATCCGGCGGCAGTTGGGCCTGCGTCCCGACCAGGCATTGATGCAGCTGGACGAAACCTGCTACTCCCGCCTGTGCAAACCGGTCCTTTGCTGCCAGACCTGTTACACCGACTTTTTCGATTTTGCCATTGTGCGCAAGCTGATGTAACAGCGCTTACCTTTTGTCATAGGGTGCAGCGTCCGCTTCGGCGGGGCTTCGCTCCATGAAGATAGATAGAGAGCCAAGAGTTAATCAAAGGGGAATGTGTATGAGACATCTGATCGACCCGGCGGACTTTACGCTGGATGAAACCCTTCGCCTGATGGACCTGGCGGATCGTATTCACGACGATCCCGCCGCCTATAAGGACGTTGCCGCCCGCAAGCGTCTGGCAACGCTGTTCTACGAACCCAGCACCCGTACCCGCCTTTCTTTTGAAGCAGCCATGCTCAATTTGGGCGGTCAGGTGCTTGGCTTCCCCGATTCGCGCGTTTCCAGTGCTTCCAAGGGGGAAACGGTTGCCGATACCATCCGTATCATCAGCTGCTACGCCGACATTGCCGCCATGCGCCACCCCAAAGAGGGCGCGCCGCTGCGTGCATCCCGCTACAGCCGTATTCCGGTCATCAACGCCGGCGACGGCGGACACAGCCACCCCACCCAGACCTTGCTGGATATGATGACCATTCGCCGCCGCAAAGGTCGTTTGGACAACCTGACCATCGGTTTTTGCGGTGACCTGAAATTCGGCCGTACCGTACACAGCCTGATCAAGAGCCTGTCCCGCCTGCCGGGCATGCGTTTTATCCTGATCTCGCCCGAAGAACTGCGGGTGCCGGATTATATCATCAGCGAGGTACTGGCCCCCAACGGCATTGATTACGTGGAGACCCGCAACCTGGAAGAAGCCCTGCCCGAACTGGATATTCTGTACATGACCCGTGTGCAGCAGGAGCGTTTCTTCAACGAGGAAGATTACATCCGCCTAAAGAACAGCTACGTGCTGACCAAGGAAAAGCTGGCACTGGCCCCCGCCGACATGGCGGTGCTGCATCCGCTGCCCCGCGTCAACGAGATCACGCTGGACGTGGACGACGATCCCCGTGCCGCTTATTTTGAGCAGGCACAAAACGGCGTATACATGCGCATGGCTTTGATTATGACGCTGCTGGGTCTTGCAGACCCCAAAACCGGGGAGGTAGCTTTTGATGTTAACGGTTGATGAAATTCTGAACGGTGTGGTCATTGATCACATTACCGCCGGCACCGGCCTGGGCCTGTACCACATGATGGAACTGGAAAAACTGCACGATGCCAGCGTGGCACTGCTGCAGAATGTACGCAGCCAGAAGAGCGGTAAAAAAGACATCATCAAAATCGAGGGTGATGTCAGCAAGCTGAATTTTGATATTCTGGGCTATCTTGACCCCAAAATCACCATCACGGTCATTGAGAACGGGCATATTGTGGACAAGATCCGTCCCAAACAGCCCCAGCGCCTGATCAATGTGATCAAATGCACCAACCCCCGCTGTGTGACTTCTGTGGAGGAAGGCTGCGATCACATCTTTACCCTGACCCCCAGTGGACGGTACCGCTGTGTCTACTGCGAGCAGGAGTTCCGCGTAAAACCGTAAATTACTCCAGAGTGCTGGATTTGCCCGGCACTCTTTTTTCTTCGCCTCATTCGTCAATTTGCACAGTATTTACTAACAGCTTTTGATTTTGTTATTGATTTATCATTCTTTTCGCCGTATAATAGATTTCATACGAACCCATACAAACGGAGGACTAGCTATCTATGATACGACTTTCTATGGAAACGCCTGATCGTGCGCAGCAGGTCGTGCAGGACCTCTGCCGCGATATGGGCCATCGAATTGCCGCCAACCCGCCGGGCCTGTGCCCTGTGGATATGGCGCTGAATTTTTTACGCCTATGCCATGCGCAGACCTGCGGTAAGTGTGTTCCCTGCCGCATCGGACTTTCCCAGCTGGAAACCCTGCTGGAAAGCATTCTGGACCAGACTGCACCGGAAGGAACCATCGACCTGATTGAGCAGACGGCCTCCGCCATCGTGGATTCCGCAGACTGCGCCATCGGTTACGAGGCCGCCGCCATGGTGCTGCAGGGTGTGCGCGGGTTCCGGGAGGATTACGAGGAACACGCCCATTACGGCCGGTGCATCTGCTCCCTGAAACAGCCTGTTCCCTGCGTCACCGTCTGCCCCGCTCATGTGGATATTCCCGGTTACATTGCCCTGATTCGGGAAGGACAATACGACGATGCGCTGGCGCTGATCCGGAAGGACAATCCCTTCCCCCATTCCTGCGCCTATGTCTGTGAGCACCCCTGTGAACGGCAGTGCCGCCGCCGTCTGGTGGACGATGCCGTAAACATCTGCGGCCTGAAACGCTTTGCTGCCGACCATACCGGCAACCAGACGCCCCCTCCGCCTGCCGAAAGTACCGGCAAACGGGTGGCCGTGATCGGCGGCGGGCCCAGCGGCCTGACTGCGGCCTATTATCTGCGCCTGATGGGCCACACCATTACAGTATTTGAGCAGCGGGAAAAACTGGGCGGCATGCTGCGCTACGGCATTCCCGACTATCGTCTGCCGCCGGAAGTTCTGCAGCGGGATCTGGACTACATCCTGGCCACCGGCATCGAAGTCAAGACCGGTGTCTGCGTCGGGAAAGACATTCAACTGGCGGACCTGAAAGGCGAATACGATGCACTGTACATCGCCATCGGTGCGCATGCCGACAAGAAACTGGGCCTGGAAGGCGAGGACAGCAAAAACGTGCTTTCCGCCGTGGAATTTTTGCGCAACTGCGGCGAGGGCAACGCCCCCGACTTTACCGGAAAGCGCATCGTGGTCATTGGCGGCGGCAATGTGAGCATGGACGCCACCCGTACTTCCATCCGGCTGGGCGCCGAAAGCGTGACCTGCGTCTATCGCCGCCGGGTGGACGATATGACCGCCTTGCCGGAGGAAATCGAAGACGCACTGGCCGAAGGCTGCCAGATCCTGCCGCTGCAGGCACCCGACCACATTGAAGCCAACGAGAACGGCGAAGTCTGCGCTTTGTGGACCCGTCCCCAGATCATTGGCGGGTATGGCCGCGACGGCCGCCCCGCCCCCCATAACGCCCAACAGAAAAAGTTCCGGATTCCCTGTGATTACCTGATCATCGCCATCGGGCAGCGCATTGAATCCGACGAGTTTGAAAAAGTGGGTATCGGTACCAGCCACGGTGCACTGAAAGCCGATCTTTCCGGTTATGTGCCCGGTACCCCCAACGTATTTGCCGGCGGCGACGATGTCACCGGCCCGGCCACCGTAATCCGGGCGGTGGCAGCCGGCAAAGTCAGTGCCGCCAACATCGACAGTTTCCTGGGGTATTCCCACACCATCGGCACCGAAGTCAAGATTCCGCCGGCCAAACTTTCCAACGCACCGCCCTGCGGCCGTGTACAGCTGAAAAGCCGCAATCCGATGGAATCCCGCTGTGATTTTGCGCTGGCCAGCTGCGGCATGACCGAAGAGGAAGCCATGCAGGAAGCCGGGCGCTGCCTGCGCTGTGACCACTTTGGGTACGGCATCTTTAAGGGAGGGAGGACGACACAATGGTAAACGTTACTGTAAACGGCACCGCCGTGCAGGTACCCGAGGGCACCACCATTCTGAATGCCGCCAAAGCCGCCGGCGTGGATATCCCTCACCTGTGCTACCTGAAAGATTTGAACGAAATCGGCGCCTGCCGCGTTTGCTGCGTGGAGATTGAAGGCGAGCGGAATTTGGTTCCCAGCTGCAACAACCCGGTGTTTGAGGGGATGTCCATCCGTACCAACACCGACCGTGTGCGCCGTACCCGCCGCATCAATGTGGAACTGATCCTGAGTCAGCACGACTGCCACTGTGCCACCTGCCTGCGCAGCGGCAACTGCCATCTGCAAAGTGTAGCCAACGATCTTGGCATTTTGGAAAACCCATACCCTGCCGACCTGGTAACCGGCGCCCGTGCCCTGTGGCCCCGGGATTTTCCGCTCTACCGCGACACCAACAAGTGCATCAAGTGCATGCGCTGCATCCAGATTTGCGATAAAATCCAGGGCGTCCATGTATGGGATCTGTCCGGAACCGGCAGCCGGACCCGCGTGGATGTAAGCGGCACCCGCCGCATTAAAGAAAGCGATTGCACACTGTGCGGCCAGTGCATTACCCACTGCCCCACCGGCGCTTTGCGGGAACGCAACGATACCCAGAAAGCCTTTGATGCCATTGCCGACCCCGATAAAATCACCGTCGTACAGATCGCTCCCGCAGTCCGCACTGCCTGGGGCGAGAATCTGGGGCTTTCCCCCGAGCAGGCCAGTGTACATCGCATGGCTGCCGCTTTGCGCCGTCTTGGCTTTGACTATGTGTTTGACACCTCTTTCAGCGCAGATCTGACCATCATGGAAGAAGGCAGCGAGTTCCTGCGCCGGTTCCAGGCCGGCGACACCCGGGAATTGCCCATGTTTACCAGCTGCTGCCCCGGTTGGGTCCGATACCTGAAGAGCCATTACCCTCAGTGGACGGGCCGGCTTTCCACCGCCAAGAGCCCCCAGCAGATGTTTGGTGCGGTAGCCAAAAATTATTTTGCCCAGAAGCTGGGCGTATCCCCTGACAAACTCTATTGCGTATCCATCATGCCCTGCATTGCCAAAAAGCAGGAGTGCGCACTGCCTACCATGAAAACAGACGCCGGGCAGGATGTGGACCTGGTATTGACCACGCGGGAGCTGGTGCGCATGATTCGTGCCGAGAACCTGCACCCCGAAACGCTGGCCGAAGAAGCCTTTGACTCCCCCCTGGGTACTTATACCGGTGCCGGTGTGATTTTTGGGGCCACGGGCGGCGTTATGGAAGCCGCCCTGCGCAGCGCCTACTACCTGGTAAACGGCAAGAACCCCAAAGCGGAAGCCTTTACCGCCGTGCGGGGCAGTGCGTATGAACAGGGATGGACCGAGGCCGAATTCGATTTGGGCGGTGCTGTGGTCCGCACTGCTGTCGTCAGCGGATTGAGCAATACCCGTCGCCTGCTGGAAGCCATCGAGTCCGGCAAAGTCCACTACGATTTTGTGGAGGTCATGGCCTGCCCGGGCGGCTGTGCGGGCGGCGGCGGCCAGCCCCAGAATCGTGACGACGAAGAACGGGCTGCCGAGCGCGGCCAACGCTTGTATGCGCTGGACAAATGCAGCACGTTGCGTTTCAGCCACGAAAATCCCGAGGTACAGGCTTTGTACCGCGATGCGCTGGGTGCCCCCGGCAGCGAACTGGCCGAAGAATGGCTGCATACCGACCACGACGGTTGGGAAATGCCCCGCAGCCAGGTGTAATTCCTTTTCACAAACAAAAAAGCCGTCCGGCGTAGTTGCCGGGCGGCTTTTTGTATACCTTACACGCAGGCGGCCATGTCCTGTTCCTGCAGAACGATTTTCCCATCGGGTGCGGCATCCGCCGTGTATACGGTTCCCACCCGCGCCGTTCCCGCCGCAATCCGGTCCGCCAGTGCCTGTTCCACTGCCCGGCTTACCGTTCGCCGCAATTCCCGCGCGCCGTAAGGGGGAACCTTCTCCCCTGCCAGACTGCGTGCCGCGGCCGCCGTGTGATGCAGCGTATACCCCTGACGGGCAGCGCGTTCCTCCAGTTCACACAGCAGCCGATCCGCAATAGACGCCAGCTGCTGCGGTCCCAAAGGCTCAAACAACACTGTTTCATCCAGGCGCCCCATCAACTCCGGGCGGAAAAACTCTTTTGCTTCCTGGATCGCCTGCTTGCCGCGTCGGGCCAGTTCACCGTCTGCGGCGGCAAATCCCATGGGGGCTGTCTGCCCACTCAGGCACCGCGCCCCCAGGTTGGAGGTAAGCAGAATGATCGTATTGGAAAAATCCGCCTTTCGCCCTTGGGAATCGGTCAGGCTTCCGTCCTCCAGAATCTGCAAAAGTAGATTCTGGATATCCCCGTGCGCCTTTTCGATTTCATCAAACAGCACCACACTGTAAGGACGGCGACGCACTGCTTCGGTCAGTTGCCCGCCTTCATCATGACCCACATACCCCGGAGGTGCCCCCAGCAGTCTGGCGACGGTATGGCGCTCCATATACTCCGACATATCAAACCGAAGCAAGGCTTTTTCACTGCCAAACCAGCACTTGGCCAGAGTGCGGGCCAACTGGGTTTTGCCCACACCGGTGGGCCCCAAAAACAGCATGGCACCGATGGGGCGTCCGCTCTCCCGTAATCCGGTGCGGCTTCGGCGGATAGCGGCAGCCACGGCCGCCACTGCCCGGGGCTGGCCGATTACTTCGGCGGCCAGACGGCTTTCCAGATGAACCAGCCGTTCCCGTTCCGCTTCCCCCACCCGCTCTACCGGTACGCCGCTGGCTTTGCTGACCACTTTGGCAATATCCGCCGGGCGCAAAGTTTTTTGCTTTACAGTCCCCTCTGCGCAGGCAATCCGTACCGAAGCTGCCGCTTCGTCCAACAAATCAATGGCTTTGTCCGGCAGATACCGCCCGGGCAGATAGCGTACACTGAGCTCCACCGCCGCGTGAATTGCTTCCTGCGGTATGTTTACTCCATGATACCGCTCATACCGCGGCATCAATCCCTGCAGAATTTTTTCCGCGTCCGCCGGGCAGGGTTCCTCCACCATGACTTTGCCAAACCGCCGTTCCAGTGCAGAATCCTTCTGGATAGTCTTGCGGTATTCCTCCACCGTAGTGGCACCGATCAACTGGATTTCGCCCCGGGCCAGCATCGGCTTGAGAATGCTGGCGGCATCAATGGCACCTTCCGCTGCACCGGCTCCGGCAATCACATGGATTTCGTCAATAAACAGAATCGTGGAATTGTCACGGTAAAGTTCTTCCAGCAGGCTTTTGAACCGCTCCTCAAAGTCGCCGCGGTATTTGGTCCCCGCCACTATGGATGCCATATCCAGCGCCAACACCCGCTTATTGCGCAGCGAAGGGGTAATCTGCCCCGAGGCAATGCGCTGCGCCAGCGCTTCAGCCAGAGCACTCTTTCCCACCCCCGGTTCCCCCAACAGGCAGGGATTGTTTTTCTGGCGGCGGCAAAGAATCTCAATCATACGGTCCAGTTCGGCATCTCGGCACAGTACCGGGTCCAGTCGGCCTTCCTGGGCAAGCCGTGTCAGATCACGGCCATATTTCTCGCTGGGTTTGCTCCCGCGGGACACCGCCATGCGTGGCTGCGCCGGCAGTACCAACTGCCCCGAAAGCTGCCGGCATTCCCGTGCTGCCTGTGGCACCTCAATTCCCAGCGATGCCAGCCATACGCTGGCTGTACAGGCCGAATCTTCCAGCATAGCGCAGAGCAGATGTTCATTTTCCGCCTTGGCTACGCTGGCCGCATGGGCCCCCAACACCGCAAATTCCATGGCCTTGCGCGTTTCCGGCGCCAGATCATTTTTGCGCAGGCTGCGCGGTTGCCCCGAACAGCTGCGCGCCTGTACACAGCTGCGCAGGGCTGATTCAGTCACGTGTTTGCGACGCAAAAAATCCGCCGCCGGTCCCCTGGCAGTCTGCAGCATTGCCAACAGTAAATGCCCTGTATCGGCAGCCGTACAACCCTGCCGCCCCGCCAGCATAACCGCGGTACGCAGTGTATAAGCGGCTGTACGGGAAAAACCCTGATAAAAGTGAAACAGCATCCTTGTGCCTCCCCAAATGGTCTTATAGCAAGTATAGGCGGTCACCGCGCAAATAATCCTCGAATCCGGGCAAATCCTGCAATGACAAATGAATTCGTCTGTGTTATACTAAAAGTTATGACATAAAATGTTCATCAATGGGGTGGTTTGTCTATGCACAAATTGTTGCGCTATATCAAGGGCTACGAAAAACAAGCCCTGTTGGCGCCACTTTTCAAAATGCTGGAAGCATGTTTTGAGTTGTTTGTTCCGCTGGTGGTTGCCAGCATCATCGACACCGGCATTAAAAATGCCGACACGGTGTTTATCTGGCAGCGATGCGCGCTGCTGGTTTTGCTGGCTGTCATTGGCCTGACCTGCAGCCTGACCGCCCAGTATTTTTCCGCACAGGCGGCTTTGGGTTTTGGCACGGCGCTGCGCAAGGATCTGTTCCGCCATATCAACACCCTGAGTTACAGTGAGTTGGACGGCATCGGTACGCCCACACTGGTCACCCGCATGACCAGCGACATCAATCAGGTACAAAACGGCGTAAACCTGACTTTGCGCCTGCTGCTGCGCTCTCCCTTTATTGTGATCGGCGCGTTGATCATGGCATTTACCATCAGCGCCCGTCTGACTTTGCTGTTTCTTGCGGCCACGGCCATCATTTCGTTGATCATCTGGCTGATTATGCGGGCCACCGTTCCTATTTATCACCAGGCACAAAACGGACTGGACCGGGTCACTTTGCTTACCCGGGAAAATTATGTGGGTGCCCGTGTGGTTCGCGCTTTTGCCCGGCAGGCCGACGAAACCGCTGCTTTTATCGAAACCAATGATCACCTTAAATCCATCCAGGTACGCGCGGGACGAATCTCTGCTTTGATGAACCCGCTGACCTATCTGGTGGTAAACCTGACGGTCATTGCCTTGTTGCTTCTGGGTGGCCGGGAAGTGGATACCGGTACCCTCACCCAGGGCGAAGTCATTGCACTGATCAACTACATGAGCCAGATCCTGGTGAATCTGCTGCGTCTGGCCGACCTTGTCATCTCAGTGACCCGCGCTCTGGCCAGCGGTATGCGTGTGAACGAAATTCTGAATACCCAGACCTCCATGGCCGACCCGGCCACCCGGACGCTCCCCACCGACAGCGGTTCCGATGCCGTTTGCTTTCAAAATGTCACCTTCACTTACCGTGGCGCCGGCGGCCCCAGCCTGACGGATGTAAGCTTTACCGCACATCCCGGCCAAACCATCGGTGTCATTGGCGGTACCGGTAGCGGCAAAACCACATTGATTGATCTGGTGGCCCGGTTTTACGACGCGCAGGAAGGCACCGTACAACTGTTTGGCCACAACGTGAGGGAATACGGATTTGCCCAACTCCGTGAACTGGTAGGAATCGTGCCGCAGCAGGCTATGCTGTTCACCGGTACCATCCGGGATAACATGCGCTGGGCTGCGCCCCATGCCACCGATGAACAAATCTGGGAGGCATTGGAAATTGCCCAGGCGGCCGATTTTGTACGCAGCAAACCCGGCATGTTGGATGAGCCGGTAGAAACCGCCGGCCGCAACTTTTCCGGCGGGCAGCGTCAGCGTTTGACCATCGCCCGTGCTCTGGTTCCCAAGCCGAAGATTCTGATTCTGGACGACAGTGCCTCGGCACTAGACTTTGCCACCGATGCCGCCTTGCGCAAGGCTTTGAAAGACAAGACCAAAGGCATGACGGTATTCATTGTCTCTCAGCGCGCCGCCAGCGTCCAGCGTGCCGACCACATCCTGGTTCTTGATGACGGCCTTCTGGTGGGAGATGCCCCTCACGCCGAATTGCTGAAAAACTGCTCCGTCTATAAGGAAATCTGTCTGAGCCAGTTGAGCAAGGAGGAGGTGGAGAAAACATTATGAGCAAACCGCAATCCAAACTGAACCGTTCCACCATCCGGCGCGTGCTGGCTCTGATTCGCCCTTATACAGGTTCGGTTATTCTGACTCTTACTCTTGCGGCAATCACCGTTTTTACCACCTTGCTGGCCCCTGTGATCTCCGGCAAGGCCGTTGACCTGATTATCGGCCCCGGACAGGTGGATTTTGCCGGGCTGGCCAAACTGGCTGTGGCCATGGCTGCCACCATTCTATGCACGGCGGTGTCCCAATGGCTGATGAATGTTGTCAACAACCGTATCACCTTCCAGGTAGTCCGGGATATGCGCGTAAAAGCTTTTGAGCAGCTGGAGATTCTGCCCCTTAAATATATGGACGCGCACCGCCCCGGCGACGCAATCAGCCGCATTACCACCGATGTGGAACAATTCAGTGACGGCCTGCTGATGGGCTTTACCCAGCTGTTCACCGGAGTTCTTACCATTCTGGGCACGCTGGGCGTCATGCTCTACATCGACTGGCGCATCGCCCTGGTGGTTGTGGCATTGACGCCCCTCTCGATATTTGTAGCCCGCTTTATTGCCACCCACACCTACTCTATGTTCAAGGTACAGAGCGAGACCCGCGCCGAAATGACCAGTCTGGTGGAAGAACTGGTGGGCAACGAACATCTTGTGCGTGCCTTTGGCTACGAAAGCCGCGCCGAAGCCCGCTTTGAACGTGTCAACCTGGATCTGCAAAAATGCGGGGTACGCGCCGTTTTCTTTTCTTCCCTCACCAATCCCTGCACCCGCTTTGTGAATTCTCTGGTCTATGCCGCAGTAGGCGTTTTGGGAGCCTTTGCTGCGATTGCCGGCAGTTTGACGGTTGGCGAACTTTCGGTATTTCTGAACTACGCCAACCAGTACACCAAACCTTTCAATGACATATCGGATGTCATGACCGAATTGCAGAACGCCCTTGCCTGCGCCCAACGCGTTTTTGACTTGATTGATGAAACGCCCATTGTGCCCGACGCCCCGGACGCCACCGTGCTGCCCATGGGTGCCGGCAGCGTAGAATTTGAGCACGTCAAGTTCCGCTATGCCCCCGACATACCGCTGATTGAGGATATGAACCTTCGGGTCTGGCCGGGGCAGCGCATTGCGCTGGTAGGCCCCACCGGCTGCGGAAAGACCACCCTGGTCAATCTGCTGATGCGGTTTTATGAGATCAACGGCGGCTGCTTAAAAGTGGACGGCCACTCCATTGATCATGTCACCCGGGACAGCTTACGCGCCAACCTGGGGATGGTCCTGCAGGAAACCTGGCTGAAATCCGGCACCATTGCCGAGAACATCGCATACGGCAAACCGGACGCCACCCGGGAGGAAATTGTGGAGGCGGCCAAGCGGGCCCGCGCTCACAGCTTTATCTGCCGCCTGCCAAACGGTTACGATACCGTGGTAGCGGAGGACGGCGGCAACATCAGCCAGGGACAGCGTCAGCTTCTCTGCATTGCCCGTGTTATGCTGCGGCGTCCGCCTATCCTGATTCTGGACGAAGCCACTTCCAGCATTGATACCCGCACCGAAGTGCTGGTACAGGATGCTTTTGAAGAGCTTATGAAAGGCCGGACCAGCTTTATTGTGGCGCATCGCCTGTCCACCATCAAAAATGCCGACCAGATCCTTGTAATGAAAGCCGGCAACATCATTGAACGCGGCACCCACGACGAACTGCTTGCCAAGGGCGGATTCTATGCGCAGCTGTACGAAAGCCAGTTCGCCAAAGCCTGAGTTCTTCTGCTATAATGATTGCGATAAGGAGTGTGTATCTGTATGAGTAACGTTACCATCCCCAACAACTACAAAAGCCTGCTGGGTCTGTACGACACCCAGAAAGCCATTGGTCTGATCAAAACGATTTTTCAGGAAAAGCTCTGCCTTGCGCTGCACCTGAAGCGGGTAACCGCTCCGTTGTTCGTACTGCACGGCAGCGGCCTCAATGACGATCTGAACGGCGTGGAGCGCCCTGTCGCCTTCGACGTCCCCTGCCTGGATGAAAAAGCCGAGATCGTACACAGTCTGGCCAAATGGAAGCGCTATGCACTGTATAAGTACGGTTTCCGTCCCGGGCAGGGACTGGTCACCGACATGAATGCTGTACGCCGGGACGAAGAACTGGATAACCTGCACAGCATCTATGTGGACCAGTGGGACTGGGAGCGGGTAATCACCGCCCGCCAGCGTACCGCCGCTTTTTTGCAGGATACCGTGCGCGATATTGTGGATGCAGTCTGCGCCACATCCGACGAGCTGCGCTGGAAATTCCCTGCTCTGAAAAAAATCCACCTGACCCGGGATGTGACCTTTATTACCACCCAGGAGCTGGAAGACATGTATCCCGGTCTAACCCCTAAAGAGCGGGAAAACGCCTTTGCCAAAGAACACGGCACCGTCTGCATCATGCAGATTGGCGGCAAACTGAAAAACGGAAAACCTCATGACGGCCGCGCTCCCGACTATGATGACTGGACTTTGAACTGTGATATTTTGTTCTGGCACAAACCGTTGGGCTGTGCGCTGGAACTGTCCAGCATGGGTATCCGTGTTGACGCCGATGCTATGCGCCGCCAGCTGGCGGAAGCCGGCTGCCCGGAACGCGCGGAGCTCCCCTTCCACAAAATGCTGCTGGATGGCACGTTGCCCTTGACCATGGGTGGCGGTATCGGCCAGAGCCGCCTTTGCATGCTGCTGCTTGGCAAGGTACATGTAGGCGAGGTCCAGGTCAGCCTGTGGGATGAAGAGACTGTAAACAGCTGCCGTAACGCCGGTGTAGAACTGCTGTAAAGCCAGCACAACTACCAATGCATTGAATCATGACAAAAGGCCCGACATCCGTTACGTACGGAATCGGGCCTTTTTCGTTTATTCAGGTGTACAGACATGGGTACTATCCCACAGTCAGATAACCCAATACAAATTCCAGATACAATTATAGAACCAAGCGCCGCAGCGGTCATTAAGACTACGCTGCGGCGCTTATATTTTGGAGCTAGTAACAGGAATCGAACCTGCAACCTGCTGATTACAAATCAGCTGCACTGCCAATTGTGCTATACTAGCGGGACTAGATTAGTTTAGCACATTGGGGCAGGGTTGTCAATGCCATAGAGGGCACTTTGCAGTGCACAATATTGCTGCAGGGTCAACTGTTCCGGGCGGGAACGCTGGTCAAGGCCTGCCTTTTCCAAGGCCTCCAGCACCTGCGCTTTGGGCAGATGCAGGCCATTGGCGATGGCGTTGGCAGCTGTTTTACGGCGCTGAGAAAAAGCCGCGCGAATCAATGCAAAAAAAGCCGTTTCCTGCCCTGCCGCTAAGGTCACGGGAGGCTGTTGACGCACATCCAGGCGAATTACCGCGCTGGTCACATTGGGCGCCGGATAAAAACTGCCCGGCTGCACACTGAACAGCAATTTAGGCTGCGCATAATAAGCCACGGCATAGCTGATGGCCCCGGCTTCCCGCGTACCGGGCGCCGCGCATAAGCGCTGTGCAGCCTCCTTTTGTACCATGACGGTTATGTTCTGAATCGGCAGTTTTTCTTCCAGCAGACGCATCAAAATGGGGCTGGTGATGTAATACGGCAGATTGGCACAGACGGCCACCGGTTTGTCGCCGAATTCTTCTGCCAGAAGGCTCTTCAAATCCACCTTCAGCACATCATTCAGGACTAATTTGAAGTTATCATAGCCTGCCATGGTTTCTTCCAAAAGGGGCGGCAACCGTTTGTCCACCTCAATGGAAACCACTTTATCCGCCCGCTTGCAAAGCTGCTCTGTCAATACCCCGATGCCGGGGCCGATCTCCAGAACGCCCCAGCCCGGTCCGATTCCGGCAGCTTCCGCAATGCGGGGGCAAATGCCCGGATTGATGATAAAGTTTTGTCCGAATCCTTTGGAAAGTGCAAAGTCATACCGCGCACACAGGTCGCGGATCGTGGAAAGATCGGTCAGATTGGGCACAATATCCATCCTTTTTGTACTGATCAGTTCTGGCCCGACAAAGACATGGCCGCGTTGACAGCCTTGCTGATCTGGGGGTCTGTTTCGATCGTGAAGTCATAGTAAGCGCTCTGCTCATCCGCAGACAGAGATGCGTCCACATCCGGCGTCAGACCAACGTCATTCCAGGTCTGCCCCTCATTGTCCAGAAGAATGCCAACGGTAATGAATGCCGCGGAACCATCCGAGAAGCTCTGGGCTTCGCTCATCACAACGCCCTTACCCATGGTAGTAGTACCAACCAGTGTGGCACCGCCCATTTTGCGCAGCGCATTAGCAAACAGTTCTGCACCCGCTGCCGTGTTGCCGTTGACCAGGCAAACCACCGGCAGGGTAATTTCGGTTTCATCTGACATACGCAGATCGGTCACATTGCCGTCCTTGTCCTCCTGCTGGGCAATCAGGCCGGAGGGCAGGCAATAGTCCGCTGAAACAAGGGCCGCGTTCAGGTTTTCGCCGGTGTTATCACGCAGGTCGAACACAAGGCAGGTTGCCCCCTGCTCTTTCAGGCTGTCCACCGCCGTCTTGAACTCGTTGGCTGTGCTTGTGCCAAAGGCATCGATGCGGATATATCCACAGGTGCCGGCGGTCATTTGATAAGACACCGTCGGCGTGTTGTAGTTGGTGTGTACCAGATCCAGCGTCTGCTCCTGGCGATCCGGTGTCAGGTAGGTGATGGTAGTGGTGGTGCCTTCCTCCCCCAGCAGCGCAGAGGTAATGGTCGCTGTGTCGGTCATCGTCTTGGTAGAAACATTGTTGATGGCCGTGATAAATCCGCGCACTTCCAGTCCATTCTCACTTGCGGGAGAATTATCATACACACGAATGATACGGGCATATCCGGACGACGGATCATTCACAACCGCCACACCAATCCCCGTCAGTTTACCGGATTCCACCGCCTGCATTTCACTGTAGGCTTTGGCCGTGTAATACTTGGCGTATTTATCATTGATGCCCAGCATATAACCGGCAGCAATCGTGTCATTGAGGGTATCTTCATTGATGGTAAAGTACTCATTGGCGCGTACAAAGCGGTCAATTTCTGAAAGTTTGTTATACTGCCGTTCCTTATTCTTGACACTGGACACGGTAGAATTGAACATATTCATGGAAATGACCATGGTAAGCGAAAAGGTGACCGCCATTGCAATCAAGGCAATGGTTGCGGCAACGCCCAGACTGATTTTTTTACTCATGGATCAGACGGCTCCTTACTGTTTGTTGACCGCATCAGGCGGCGTAAGACAAAGAGAAAATAACGGTGCTGAACAGGCTGACAACCATCATGGCTGCAAAAACCAGGCAGAAAATGCGCACAGCCGTTTTATGCTTTTGGGGTTTCATGGTAGGTTCCTCCCCCGCAATCAATGCGGAATCCAGTTGGCGGCGTTGGTCAAGACGCCATTGATCTTCATTTCCAAATGCAGGTGGTTGCCGGTGGAATAGCCGGTAGATCCCACATAGCCGATCACCTGGCCCTTGGTGACCGTTTGACCGGCGCTGACGATGGGCGTGCTGATCATATGGGCATACAAGGTAGAGTAGGTGTTGCCTTCATCATCTTTGCCGTGATAGATCTGCACATAGTTACCCCAGCTGTAATGATAGGTGGCATCGGTAACAATGCCATCGGCCACAGCATAAATTTCCGTACCGCCGGGCGCGGCAAAGTCTGTGCCGCGGTGCCCACCGGTACCGAACACACAGGAAATATACTTATAGGAAGCCAGTGCCGGACCAAAGTTCAGCGAGCAAGTCAGTGCTGCATCGCTGTACTTATCAACCTGAGAATTGAGATAGGCATCCAATTCGGCTGCAGCAGCATCCAGGTTCTTACGGGCCTCTTCTTCCTCAGCGGCCAGCACTTCCTCGGCAGCTTCCGCCTCGGAAATTGTGGCGTCCTGCTGCTGAATACTGCTCTGCAGTTCTGCCTTTTTACCGTCCAGCTCTGCATTCTGGCCTTCCAGTTCGGCCTGCTTGGCCTCCAGTTCCGCTTTTGCGTTTTCCAGCTCGGTGCGCTGGGCTTCCAGTTCCTGCCGTTCCGCTTCGATCTCCTGGCAGATTTCCTCATCTTTGCTGGAGATCTGTTCCAGCGTTTCCGTATACGTCAAAAGTTGGTACAGGTTGGTGGCACTGGAGAGCAGCGCAATGGACCCGCCGTCGTTCAGCATCTGCATAGCGCCCAGGCGGTCCTTGAAGCCTTCCCAGCGTTCATTATATTCGGCCTGCTTCACATCCACCTCAGCCTGCTTCTGCTCAATTTCCAGCTCTTTGGTGTTGATTTCTTCCTCAACCTGGGCAATGGATTGCTGCAGAAGGCCGATCTGGGTAGTGATCAGCTGGGTCTGTTGTTCATATTGCTGTTTCAGTTCTTCGGCGTTTTCTTTGTTTTCCTGATTCTGCTTGATTTTTTCCTGCACAGCTTCCAGCTGCTGCTGGGCAGCTTCTTTTTGTGCCTGCAGTTCTGATTTTTTATCGTCTGCCAATGTCATGGTGTTGGTGGAAACCGTCAACGTTACGACCATTGCCACCGCCAACGTCATGGACACGGCTCTTTTCACGATGGGAGAAAGTTTCATGGTAGTTCCTGTCCTATTGTTTCACACATTCAGATGTTTGCGGATACTGGTGGCCGTGCCGATACCGCACAGCACAAAGCCCAACAGGGCAAAGCCGCCGACGATGTAATACCAGACATCCGTCAACGGTACCAGCTGACCGCCGAACATCTGAGAAAGGTTGCTGGGATTTTCTGCATACCAACGGCACAGTCCATAGTAGGAACCGCAGACCACCCCGGAGGCAATGGCTGCCGCGATCAATCCGGAGGTGACGCCCTCCACAAAGAACGGGAAACGGATGAAGCCATTGGTAGCACCCACCAGTTTCATAATACCGATCTCTTTACGGCGGTTGAACACCGTAATTTTGATGGTATTGTTGATTACCACAATGCTGACAATGGCCAGCACAGCCACCACGGCGTAGCAGGCATAGCTGATAGCCGTTTGCAGCGACACAAAGATATTAGACAGTTCCAAAGGAGCATTAACCTGGTATACACCGTCGATCTGCTCCAGCTGCTGTTTTACAGTGGGTATGTTATCAGGGCTGTCTACTACCACGCGATAGTTGGGATAAAACGGATTGTCATCTGCAAAGGCCTCTTCCAGATTGATGTAATCTGCCAAAGCCTCATTATAAATAGAAAGAACCTCCTGGGGCGAAACATAAGTCACCCCTACCACGTGTTCGGTGCTGCGAATGGTGGCATCGGCTGCGGCAATCTGTTCCTCGGTGGCATCCAGGTTCATATAAACAACGGTTTCGTTCTGGTCGCCGATGTATTCGATCATGGCGTCAATATTGACACCCAGCAGGTATGCGGCACCAATGAGCAGCATACAGACTGTCAGTACGCCCATGGAAGCAAAAGTCATCAGCCGGTTGGCGCGCAGGTTGTGCAACCCCTGACCGACCAGATATGTAAAGCTGGAAAAACGCATGATGTTCCCCTCTTTTGTCTATCAGTTATTCGTCATCGTATTCATCATACGCATCCCGTTCCCGGGCCGCCATCTTGGCTGCATAGCGGCGCGCGACTTCCGGATGGGCAGTGTCCGAAGCCACCATACCATCCGCCAGCGTAATCACTCGGTTGTTGTACTTGGCCGCCAGCTTTTGGACCAACTCATGTTCGTGGGTGACCACCACCACTGTAATGTTGACCTTGTTAATGGCCTCGAACAGCTGCATAATGTCCATCGACATTTCCGGGTCAATGTTACCCGTGGGCTCGTCTGCAATGATGATTTTGGGACCATGGGCCAGCGCACGGGCTACCGCCACACGCTGCTGCTCACCACCGGAGAGCTCATCCGGCAAACGGTCCATCTTGTCTTCCAAACCCACCAGAGAAAGCGCAAAGGGCACGCGGGCCTTGATTTTCTTAGTGGAAATATTGGTCACACGCATGGCAAATGCCACGTTTTCATAGACCGTCATGGTAGGAATCAGGCGGAAGTCCTGGAAAACAACGCCCATCTGACGGCGCAGATACGGTACCTTACGCCGCTTGAGCTTGGTGAGGTCCTGCCCATTGATGAAAACACGGCCTTCGGTCGGTTTTTCTTCCATCTGAATCAATTTGAGGAAGGTAGACTTGCCCGCGCCGGAATGGCCCAGAATAAAGACAAATTCCCCTTCTTCAATATGAATATTGATATCTTCGAGCGCCACATTTTCATCGTTATGCGTCTCATAGGTTTTGGAAACATGCTCAAATTCAATCATTTGATAAACTCCTGTTGACTTGCTACGTCCAGTAATGGTTACAGTCATACATTTATAAGAATACCATGCTGGGCACTTTCGGTCAAGGGGGACTGCCCCAGACAAAAACGTGAAAATTGTGCGAAGCTCCGCTCAGCCCCGCCCTATAAGAAAAAACAACCGCGACCGGAAAATTCTTACATAACCGGTCGCGATATTTTTGTTTTTTTGTTGTCAACCCAGGTTGCGCAGTCCCTTGGGATAGTGATTTTTGATGCGTCCACCACTGACCTTTCCTGCTCCCAGCGGGAATCCGTCCACGCAGACAGCACACCATCCGTTCTGTGCCGTACCCGCCTCAATTTCTTCCCCACGCAGCCAGGCAATGGTCCGCGGATCGTCCCGTGTCAGTTCCTCCCGGTTGGTACAGGCCGCGCCATAGGCCATAAACAGGGCGTGGGCAGGCTGGAAGCGCTTTTTCACCACGCTGCCCGCCAGCACACCGCCGCGCAGAAGCCGCAATTTTCCAACAGGAAGCTGTTCGCTGTCTACGGGCGGTAACAGGACCCACTCCCCTGCCAGTTTCACCGGCAGGTCCGCCAACTGCGGAAAGCAGGCTTTGACAAATGCCGTCCATTCCGCCGGTGCCTTAGCCGGACGCTGGGGTTTGCTGCGGGGCAGGCAAACTTTTTCCGCCTCCGCCGATTTTTGCAGTTTGGCCATAAAGTGGCCTTCTCCCCCATCTGCGGGCCAGATACGGCGGCAGAATTCCGCACCGAACGGTTGCGGGGCACGGTTTGCTTCGCCCGGACGGCCGAAGCCGCAGCCCGAAAGATCGCAAAGAGAAAACTCCGGATGACGTGCCAGAAAAGCCGCGATCTGCCCCTCGTCTTCCTCCGGTGCAAAGGTACAGGTAGAATAGACCAGTATGCCGCCGGGGGCCAGCAGTGCCGCGGCGTTTTCCAGAATTTGTGCTCCCAGTTCCGCGCAATGTGCTACCAGCGCAGCGTCATGCTGTGCCAGCGCAGCAGGTTCCTTGCGGAACATACCTTCCCCCGAGCAGGGCGCATCCACCAGTACCCGGTCGAAGCGTCCGGGCCAGGCTGCCGCCAGGCGGGCAGTATCCTCATTGGTAACCAGTGCATTGGTCACCCCCATGCGTTCCAGATTCTGGCGTAAAATCTCTGCACGGGCAGCCACAAACTCGTTGGCCACCAACAATCCCTGTCCCTGCAGGGCCGCCGCCAACTGGCTGGTCTTGCCGCCGGGCGCTGCGCACAGGTCCGCCACCCACATGCCGGGGCGGACATCCAACAAAGCCGCCGGTGCCGAGGCACTGGGTTCCTGTGCGTAAAAGACACCCGCATGGTGCCAGGGATGACGCCCGGGGCGCCAGTCCGGTGCGGTGGTGAAGGCTGCCGAACAAAACGGTGAGGATGCAACGGAAAAATCCGCCTGCTGTGCCAACTGCGCAGGTGCACAGCGCAGCGTATTGACCGTTATGCCCCGGGCCGGTTCCGGCGTGGCATAACGGTACAGTTCCTCGAACCGTGCCCCCAACAGAGCACGTTCCCGTGTGAGAAAATCAGCGGGGAATTCCATCTTGGTTTCCTTCCTTGCATAAACAGGCCATGACCGGGCAAACTACCAGTGCGGCAAGAAAACCGCAGATCGTTTTTTTACTTGCGAAAGGAGTAAACCCTCATGGCAAAGAATCAGACGAACAGCACGACCAACCGCACCACCAACACTACCAACCATACCACCAGCGGCACCCAGAAAAAGTCCACCAACAGCACCCAGCAGCGCAGTACCAACCGCACCACCAGTGCTACCGAGAGCAGCAGCAAAAACTGCAAGTAATCCGCGTCCGCAGTTTTTTCAGCAGCATAGAAAAGGCTCCGGCCCCTTTTGGGGGCCGGGGCTTTTTTCATTGGGGTTGATAGGCGCTCCAAAGCGCGTCGAACAGTTCCTGGATGCGGGCCGTATTTCCCTGCAGGTAAAGCCAGCCCAGCAGGCACTCGAAGCCGGTGGAAGCACGGTATTCCTGCACGGTGGCGTGTTTGGCCACACTGGCTTTGCTGGCATTTTTGCCGCGGCGCAGCACATTGGCCTCTGCCTCGGTCAGCAGCGGTTCCAGGATCTCCAGTTCTCTGCTTTGGGCGTGGGCACTGACATAATGGGTGGCAACTGTGTGCAGACGGTTGGGCTGCAAACGGGTGGTGCCTACCAGCCGGGCCCGCACCAGCAGTTCCAGCACTGCATCCCCCACAAAGGCCAGTGCCAGCGGGGACATTTCGTGAATGTCCACTTCCGATTTCGTTTCAAACAACATACTCAATACAGATAATCAAACTCGTATTCGCCGATTTTGATGGTGTCCTCTTCCTCGACGCCTTCCGCCACCAGCTTATCCAGAATACCGGAATCACCCAGCTGCGTCTGGAAATACTGCAGGCTTTCGTAGTCCTCCACATTGGTACCAGCCAGAATGCGCTCCAGCCAGGGGGCGTCCACGGTAAACTCGTGGTCGCCGGTGCGGGTGACCGTGAAGGGACGGGTGGGTTCCAGGCTTTTGTCGGGACGCTTGTATTCCGCCTCATACACCTTGATGGGCGGCAGATCCTTCAGCCGGTTGTATACCAGTGCCGGCAGACCGTCCACACCCTGGCGGGTTGCCGCCGAGATGGGCAGGAAGGTCAGGCCCTTGGACTCCACATAGTTTTTGAATTCTTCCACCTGTTCCGGGGTAGCGATATCACACTTATTGCCCAGAACAATCTGCGGACGCTCTGCCAACTCGGCGCTGAACCCTGCCAGCTCGTGGTTGATCTGCTCAAAATCCGCCTTGGGATCACGCCCTTCGCAGCCGGAAACATCCACCACATGCAGCAGCAGGCGGCAGCGTTCTACATGGCGCAGGAAGTCATGCCCCAGGCCCACACCTTCCGCAGCGCCTTCGATCAGGCCCGGAATATCGGCACAGACAAAACTCTGCTCCGGTCCCACGCGCACCACGCCCAGAACCGGCGTGAGGGTGGTAAAGTGATAGTTTGCGATCTTGGGCCGGGCTGCGGAAATGATGCTGATGAGGGTGGATTTGCCCACATTGGGGAAACCGATCAAACCCACATCGGCAATCACTTTCAGTTCCAGCTGTACGTGCAGATCCTCGCCGGGCAGGCCGGGTTTGGCAAACTTGGGGATCTGACGCGTGGGAGTGGCAAAGTGAGAGTTACCCCAACCGCCACGGCCGCCGCGGGCGACGACTACCGGTTCCGATCCCGACAGGTCCGCAATCACCAGACCGGTCTCGGCTTCTTTCAGGACGGTGCCGCGGGGCACCCGAATCACCAGATCATCGGCATCGGCGCCGCTCTGGCGCTTGGCGCGGCCATTCTCACCATTTTCTGCCGTGTACTTGCGCTTGTAGCGGAAGTCCATCAGCGTGGAAAGGTTGTCATCGGCCACAAAAATGATGTCACCGCCGCGACCGCCGTCGCCGCCGTCGGGACCGCCTGCCGCCACAAACTTTTCGCGGTGAAAAGTCACGGCACCGTCGCCGCCCTTGCCGGCGTGCAGCCAGATGGTCGCGGTATCAATAAAATTACTGGTTGCCATAGTATACCTCTTGCGGTGCCGGGCACCGTTTGTAACAAAAATCGGGCAGGCCATGCCGGCCCGCCCGTCTGGTTTTTTTACTGCTTGACCGTGCAGCGCTTGCGGTCGCGGCCCATGCGCTCGAAGTGAACGCGGCCATCAACCAGAGCAAACAGCGTGTCATCGCTGCCGATGCCGACGCCCTCACCCGGATGGATGTGGGTGCCGCGCTGGCGGACCAGAATGTTGCCGGCCAGAACGTACTGACCGTCGCCGCGCTTGACGCCGAGGCGCTTGGACTCGGAATCACGGCCGTTCTTGGTAGAACCTACGCCTTTTTTATGTGCCATTGTGATTTACCTCCTTAGCCGTTAATCGCGGTGATTTCCACCTTGGTGTAGGGCTGACGATGACCCTTGCGGACCATGCTGCCCTTCTTGGGACGATAGGTGAGAATGTTGAGCTTCTTGCCCTTGCCGTTCTTGACGACCTTGGCGGTGACGGAAGCGCCCTCAACAACGGGAGCGCCAACCTTAACAGCGCCCTCCTCGCCAACGGCCAGGACCTGATCGAAGGTGACTTCGCTGTCAGCCTCAGCGTTCAGCTTTTCGACGAAAACAACATCGCCGACCTTAACGCTGTACTGCTTGCCACCAGTTTTGATAACTGCGTACATTCGGATAACCTCTTTCAATAAGTCTCGCTGGACAGTAGGGCGTTGCGCCAAAAGCACACACTTTTCGGGCCCATACCAAGCGGCTCTAAAACTATAGCATAGATTTTTCGGCTTGTCAAGGAATTTTTACCATTGCAAAGCCGCTGCAGCGCATTTTTTATACCCCTGCCGCCCGGCGCGCGGCTTCCACCGTATTGAGCATGAGCATAGCCCGGGTCATGGGGCCCACACCGCCCGGAACCGGGGTGATCCAGGCCGCTTTTTCGGCCGCCGCGTCAAAGTCCACATCCCCGTGCAGCTTGCCGTCTGCGCCGCGATTGATACCCACATCGATGACCACTGCCCCCGGCTTGACCATCTCTCCGGTAACAAATCCCGCACGGCCCACCGCAGCCACCAGGATATCGGCAGAGGCACAGAGTTCTTTCAGATTCTGCGTTCTGGAGTGGCAGATGGTCACCGTGGCGTTTTTCGCCAGCAGCAGCATGGCCGCCGGTTTGCCCACAATATTGGAGCGGCCGATGACCACCGCGTGTTTGCCGGCGATCTCCATACCGGTGGATTCGATCATGCGGATGCATCCGGCCGGCGTGCAGGGCAGATAGCAAGGTTCGCCGATCTGCATACGGCCCACGTTGACGGGAGAGAACCCATCCACGTCCTTCCCCGGGGGGATAGCATCAATCACCGTCTTTTCATCGATCTGAGCCGGCAGCGGCAGCTGCACCAGAATCCCGTGAACCGATGCATCTTCTGCCAGCTGTTTTACCTGTGCCAGCAGTTCTGCCTGTGTGACATCTTCCGGCAGACGAATGCTGCGGCTTTCGATCCCGCACTGGGCGCAGTCATTGATCTTGCCGCGCACATATACCTGGCTGGCAGGGTCTTCCCCCACCAGAACAACAGCCAGGCAGGGCGTGATGCCTTTTTCCTTGAGTTGTGCCACCTGCTGGGCGGCTTCCTGTTTAACGGCGGCCGCAAGGGCTTTGCCGTCAATGATCTTTGCTTTCATAGGTGTTTTTCCTCTCTTACTGCGGCGCCTGCGTCTGAGAAGCCGATGCCTTTTGGTCCTCTTCTTCCGGCTGCGGCGCGGTTTCTTCCTGCGCAGCGGTCTCCTGCGGCAGGGAGGATTCTTCAGGCATCTGTTCCGGTTCCGGATCTTCCAGTTCCTCAATATCCAGATCCGGTGCATCCAGGTCCAGCGCGTCCAAGCGATCATTCATCGCATCGGTAGCTGCCAGGAACTCCGCATGGGAAGCACTTGCCGCGAGGACATCCGGCGAGAAACGTTCCCCTGCCGCCTCCTCTTTTTTAATATCCCGTACGGCCAGCGTAACCATCAGGGTTTTGCCTTTGGCTCTGCGCAGACCGGCCACCAGCAGGAAGAACGCCACCAGTGCCGAAGCATACGCCACCAGCTGGCTGGCCCGCAGCCCGGTATTGCCGATCAGCAGAGAGTCGGTACGCAGACCCTCGATCCAGCCGCGGCCCAATCCGTACCAAATGGCATAAAGCAGGAAAATCTGGCCGTGGAAACGACGATGTTTCACATACAGCGCCAAGGCCAAAAAGCCCACCAGGCACCAGATGCTCTCATACAAAAAAGTGGGATGCACCGGCATGCTGGGGTCCACCGTCACACCGGCAGGCAGCGTAACCTGCACGGACTGCAGATACGCCTTGGTGCCCTCGCTGTACATGCCCCAGGGCAGTGTGGTGTTGGTACCGAACGCTTCCTGGTTGACAAAATTGCCCCAACGGCCGATGCCCTGACCGATCAAAAAGCCGATTGCCACCAGATCGAACAACGGCAGCAAGGGAATTTTACGCCACTTGGCGGCCAGACCGCCAAAAACGAAGGCACCGATTACCGCCCCGTAGATGGCAATACCACCCAGGCGGATATCGATCATTTCCCAGACACTGTTATATTCGAAGGGCGCCATGGCCACATAATAAATACGCGCACAGACGATTGCCATGACCGTGCCGATTGCTACAACGTCCACAAGGCGGTCGGAGTCGATACCGAAATCCACCGCATGGCGGAAGGCGTACAGCAGCGCCAGCAACATACCCACGGCGATGATCACACCGTACCAGTAAATATTAAACCCGCCGATGGACAGCGCCACCCGATTGATGGTAAATTCCAGCCCCAATCCCGGGAATTGAACATGGTAGACCATAGATATACTTCCTCGATTTCTTCTGTATTGTCCCCTCTGGCAGGGCGGTCACTGGGGATCGATCTGCACACAGGCACGGTTTTCTTCCCGCAGGGCCGTTTTCATCAAGGCGTTGGCATCCTCGACCGTCAACTCTGCCAATGCGGCGATCTCGTCGGCCAGCGTCCGTCCCTTCAGGCAGGCGGCAGCCGCTTCCTCCGCGGCATCATCCACCGTTTCCACATCGCCCAGAAGTTCACCGTACATCTGATTTTTCACCAGCAGGAACACTTCCGGATCGATGCCCTCGGTGCGCAGACGTTCAATCTCTGCCTGCAGCAGATCCACGACCTTGCGGGGCGTTTCGCTCTCTCCGGTGAATGCCACCGCACAGGCTCCGCGCACAGCAATGAAATCACCGGAAAATTCCGGATTGACCAGCGCTTCGTCATACAGCTTCCGGTACAGATTGGTCAGACCGCCCACCACCAGGTCGCCCAGCATATCCAGCAGAAGTTCCCGCTTGAGGTCCCCCGGTACAAGGGGCGGTTCCCGGTAAGCCACGCCAAAGCAGGGTTTGTTCACCGGCATGGTGAAGCAGGCTTCCTTGCGGGGGATAGGCCCTGCTTCCACAGGGACATCCCATTCCACTTCATGGGCCGCACGGGCACGATACAAACCGTTGCGCTTGCAGGCTTCCACTGCCTGTTCCAGCGTGATCTTACCGGCCACCGACAGCACCATATTGGACGGCGCATAAAACGCTTTGGTGCAGCTGTACAGCAACTGCGGCGTCAGCGTGGCAATGCTGTCCACCGTACCGGCAATATCATCACGCAGCGGGTGTTCGGTATACAGGCAGCGGAACAGCGCGTTCAGCAAGCGCCAGTCCGGGCTGTCGTCGTACATCTTGATTTCCTGGCCGATGATTCCCTGTTCCTTGGCAATCGTAGCTTTGGTGAACCAGGGTTTGCCTACCAGTCCCAGCAGAATATCCAGGTTCTCGTCAATTTTCCGCGTTGCCGAGAAAAGATAACAAGTCCGGTCATAACTGGTAAAGGCGTTGGCCGATGCACCGGTCTTGGCATAGAAGCTGAAAGAATCCCCTTTAGGGGTTTCGCACATTTTGTGTTCCAGAAAATGTGCTGTGCCCGCAGGCAGCTGGACAGGCTTGCCATCCAGCACAAACTGCCGGTGAATGGACCCGAAGGCCGTGGCGTAGATAGCATGCACACTGCTGTATCCGGGCATGGTGCGGCAAAGCACTGTCAGTCCGCTGGGCAATACCGCCCGCTGGCAGCTTACCGCTGCCGCCGCACGGGCCTGTGCCGCGGCAAATTGCGTCTGCTGTTCGTTATTGGACATCCTCGGCGCCCCCTTTCCCCTGCGTGCCGGGCTTGGCTGTCACCGCATAGCACACAGAATAGCTGTAACTTTGCAGGGTCTGGCGCACCTCGTCCAGCGTCACGGCGCTGGTGAGCACTTTGCCGTACTCCGGCGGATACAGCGGTTCCCCGCGGGTAATCTGCCCGTAGTACCAGCTTTCCAACGCAGCGAGGCTGTCGCCCAGGGCATCCATACCGGAAAGCAGCCCACGGCGGCAGTCGTCCACTTCCTCCTGGGTGATGGGACCGTTTTTCAGGCCCTCCCATTCGGCCAGAATTGCAGCTTCCGCCTGCATTTCCTTACCCGGTTCCACACCGGAATCGATCATCATTACCCCTGTGGCACGCTGAGCCGCCGAGCCGCAATAATAGCACAGGGACTGTTTTTCCCGCACATTGCGGAACAGCCGGCTGGTGGCGGAACCGCCCAGTACACTCATGGCCACCCGCAAAATGCTTACACTGGGGAGATTGGTATTTTCCCCGGCGGTAAACAGCATGCACAGCTTAGCCTGCGTAAGGCCCGGAATCTCTTCTTTGAAATGACGCAGCGGCGTGGGAGCCATTCCCATGGGCGCTGCAAACGGCTGCGGCGTACGCTGCACATTCTGCAATTTTTGCAGCAGCAGATCCGCCACGCGGGCTTCGTCGGCCCCCTGGACCATCACATCAATGGTTGCACTGGCCAAAATACGGTCATACTCTGCTTTCAGGCTGGCAGGGGTAACATTTACCAGTTCGCCGGGGTAACCGCCCAGCTCAATTCCCGCCGGGGAATCCCCGAAGAATTTGCGGCGTGCCTGACGCACACAGTACAGCCGTTTGGAATTAAATTCTGCCTCCAGGCGGCGGGCCTGGGTTTCGGTTTCAATACGCACTGCCTCGGCATCAAAGACACCATCTACCAGATAGGGATCGAAGATGGTGCCGAACACAATATCGGCATAGGCGTCGGTCAGATTTTCTCCGTTCAGGGCATACCGATCCTTAATGCCGCAGATGTCTGCCGAAAGCACCCTGTCGGTACCTGCATTGGAGAGATCCACACCGAGGTCCGCACCGTACAATTCTGCCAACCGGCGGGAAAGCGCCGTCATATCCGGGCATGCCGCATAGCCGCGCTCCAGCACCAGGGCCAGCACGGCTGCATCCGTTGCCGATTCCCGCCGGGCAGGAAAGCGCAGATGGATCGTAATACGGCAGCGATTAAATTTTGAAGCGTCCAGGGTCGTGATAAAGACGCCGGGCGCAAGTTGTTTCCGTTCCAAATCGTTATTCCTTTCAACAAATAGATAAAGGTATTATACCGCTTGCACTGCCAAAAGTAAACCGAGCATTCAAAAAACTTGTCCGTGCGTTTTTCGCTGCAACGCAAAATATAAGAATCTTCTGTATTTTTTTGCAAAAAGGCATTGACGGTGCCCAGGGCGGCTGCGTTATTATATAGTATATGGAGGGAGAAAATCTGCCGCAGGTTTTGCCGGGCGCCAAATTTTCCGCGCCCCTTATTCCCGCAAAACCGAGGACACAACACATGGAAAAAAATCTTACCACGGGCAGTGTACTGCGCAATGTACTGTACTTTTCACTGCCCTATCTTTTGTCGTATTTTTTACAGACGCTCTACGGCATGGCCGACCTGTTCATTATCGGCCAGTTTGAAGGCGCCGCCAGCACCACAGCGGTTTCTGTAGGCAGCCAGGTCATGCACATGATCACCGTGATGATCGTCGGTCTTGCAATGGGCTCCACCGTCAGCATCGGCCGTCCCATCGGTGCCGGGGAACACAAACGGGCCACTGCCGTAATCGGCAACACCGTTACCCTGTTTATGGCACTTTCCGTGGTACTGATGGCCATCCTGCTGGTTTTTGTCCGGCCCATCGTTTCCATTATGGCCACTCCGGCAGAAGCCGTATCCGGCACAACCGCCTATCTGACGATCTGTTTCATCGGCATCCCCTGCATCACGGCATACAATATCATCAGTTCCATCTTCCGGGGACTGGGCGACTCCAAAAGCCCCATGTATTTTATTGCCGTGGCCTGCGTTGCCAATATTATCCTGGACTACCTGTTCATCGGCCTTATGGACATGGGGCCCGCCGGCGCTGCATTGGGCACCACCCTTTCGCAGGCGATCAGCGTGGTTGTCTCTTTGTTCGTGATCCTTCGCCAGCAAACGGGTATACAATTGCGGCGCTCTGACCTGAAACTGAAACGCCCCGTTATGCGTCAGATTCTGAAAATTGGTTTGCCGGTGGCACTTCAGGACGGTTTCGTTCAGATTGCCTTCATTGTTATCACCATCATCGCCAACCAGCGGGGCCTGAATGACGCAGCCGCCGTCGGCATTGTGGAAAAGGTCATCAGCTTCCTGTTCCTGGTTCCCTCTTCCATGCTGTCCACCGTATCGGCCCTGGGTGCCCAGAACATCGGCGCCGGCAAGCACGATCGCGCCACACTGACCCTGCGCTACGCCATCCTGATTACTGCAGGATTCGGGTTGTTCATCAGCATCGTCATGCAGGGCATCGCCGAACCGGTGGTGGGATTGTTTACCGCCGACACCGCCGTAATTCTGGCCGGCGGGCAGTACATCCGCGGTTATATCTGGGACTGCCTGTTTGCCGGCATTCATTTCAGCTTCAGCGGATATTTCTGTGCGTACGGCCGTTCGGAGATTTCTTTCCTGCACAACATCTGCTCCATTTTGCTGGTGCGTATTCCCGGCGTTTACCTCATGTCCACCATGTTCCCCAACACTCTGTTCCCCATGGGTCTGGCCACCGTAGGCGGCTCTTTGCTGTCTATCACGATCTGCGTGGTTGCTTTCGTTGTCCTGAAACGGCGCGGATGCTTCAGCAGTGCCATGGCGCAGATCTGAGTTTTTCTGCCATAGCAACAACAGAGCCCCCGCGCACCTCACGGTGCGCGGGGGCTTACCCTTTCCCCTCTATATGGACCGGAACCCTTTAGTTGATGAAGGCATCATGGATGGCAGCAACTGCCTTGTCGGCATCCTGCTCGTCGATGATGACGCTGATCTTGATCTCACTGGTGGAGATCATCTTGATGTTGATGTTCTGGTTGAACAACGCCTCGAACATGGTGGACGCCACACCGGAGTGGCTCTGCATACCGGCGCCCACAATGGAGACCTTGGCAGAATTCTTGTCAACGCTGATCTCGCCGCCGCCAAAACGGGAAGCCGCGCTGTTCAGCGCAGAAACCGCTGCCTCGGCATCGCCGAGAGGCACGGTGAAGCTCAGGTCCTTTTTACCTTCGCTGCCGGAGCTCTGCAGGATGATGTCCACGTTGATGTTCTTCTGGGCCAGCAGGCTGAACACCTTGAACGACATACCCGGCACGTCCGGAACATTCTTGATGGAAATAACGGCGACGTCGTTATCCTTCGCCACACCTTTGATCAGCATACCTTCCACGTTTGCTTCCTCCTTCACAACGGTGCCGGGCACCGGGTTGATGCTGGAGATGACTTCCAGCTCTACATTATACTTTTTGGCCAGTTCGACGCTGCGGTTATTGAGCACCTGCGCACCCAGGGACGCCAATTCCAGCATCTCGTCAAAAGTAATTTCCTTCAGCTTGGTTGCCTTGGGAATCTTGCGCGGGTCTGCGGTGTATACGCCTTCCACATCGGTATAGATCTGGCAGCGGTCCGCATGCAGCGCTGCCGCCAATGCAACAGCGGAAGTATCGCTGCCGCCGCGGCCCAGCGTCGTAATATCGTCAGAACGGTTCAAGCCCTGGAAACCAGCCACCACGACTACGCGGTTGCGGGCCAGTTCGCTTTCCACGCGTTCCGTATCCAGGCGCTTGATGCGCGCTTTGGAATAGGAGCGGTCGGTATTGAAACCGGCCTGCCAGCCTGTCAGGCTGATGGCGGAAACGCCCAGTTCCTGCAGCGCCATGGTCAGCAGCGCAATGGAGATCTGTTCGCCGGTAGCCAGCAGCATATCCATTTCGCGGTGGGACGGGTCCGAGGTAATCTCGGCCGCCTTGGCGATAAGGTCATCGGTGGTATCGCCCTGCGCGGACACGACCACGACAACATCGTTGCCGGCATTGCGCGTATTCATGACGATGCGCGCCACGTTGAAGATGCGGCTGCGGTCCTTTACAGACGAGCCGCCGAATTTTTGCACGATCAAAGCCATAGGTATCGTCTTCCTCCTCTATCTATGCACACGCACGTTACTCGACCACGGCGCCGACGTTATCTGCCAGCAAACGGTGTACGGTAAAGTGACGGAGCAAATCACTCTGCTGCAGCGCTGCCGCTGCCCGGTCAAAGAACGCGGTATCGTCCTTATGCACCACGGCCATAATGGTCGGGCCCGCACCGGAAATGTAAACCGCCAGCGCCCCCAGATCCAATGCCAGTTCAAACACGTCATCGCCGCCCTGAATCAGCGGCAGACGGTATTGCTGGTGCAACGAGTCTTTGGTCGCTACTCCCAGCAGGGCATAATCGCCATCGCAGAAAGCTGCGGTTGCAAGCGCTGCACGGGACAGGTTATAAATTGCATCTTTATGGCTGACCATCTGGGGAAGCGCCGCACGCGCCTTGGAGGTGAGCAGCCGGAAATCCGGCACAAAGGCCGCAAAAGCCAATTCCGGGTCAATATCCTTCTTGACACTGTAGACCTGGCCTTCGTCAATGACGCTGGTCACAAAACCGCCCAGCATGGCAGGCGCCACGTTATCCGGGTGGCCTTCGATCGCGGTAGCCAGGGTCAGCATCTGCCGTTTGGTGAGCTTATCTCCCAGCAGTGCATTGGCGCCCAGAATGCCCGCCACAATGCAGGCCGAACTGGAACCAAGACCGCGCGCCATCGGAATATCATTGCGCTGCGTAATGCGCAGTCCCCGCAGCGGAATGCCCAGCTGGTCGTAAACAACGCGCGCCGAACGATATACCAGATTGTTGGAACCGGCGGGAACATGTGTACCGTCCACCGACGAGATCTGGATACCTTCACATTCCTCGAAGGTAAACACATTGTGCATCGAAACGGCAAGACCCAGTGAGTCAAATCCGGCGCCCACATTGGCACTGGTAGCCGGAACCGTTACTTTTATCATATGAGAGACGCCCCTCTTTCGTGAAAGTCCGTTTATTCTGCCAGCTGTTTCAGGACCAGCGCAACCTCGCCGCCCAAAACCTGAATCTTATTGCGAACCTCTTCCATCTGTGCAACGGTCGCCGCGTCGATGCGGTAAGCGGCTTCTCCGTCCGCTTCGAACACCACATGGCCGGCACCCGCCACGCTGGACAGCAGCGCCGCCGCCACACCGCGCACCCGGATATACCAGGCATAGGTGCCGGGGTCCTGTACAAGCCCCTCCTGTTTGGGAGCGGGTTTCCAGAACAGGCTGTCGTGCACCTTGGAGCCTTCCTTCAGTGCATCGATCACATCGGCCACCACCGCACTGGCAGTGGGCAGCTTGCCGGCGCCCTTGCCGTAAAAGACAACGTCGCCAAGCATATTGCCCTGCATCAGCACGGCATTGAATACGTCGTCCACACCGGCCAGCTGATTGGCGTTGGGCACCAGCATGGGTTCCACGCCCACAGCCATCTGACCGTTCTCGCCTTCGTCGTACCAGGCAATCAGTTTGATGGCACTGTCCAGCTTTTCCGCCGCTTTCACATCGGCCACCGTGATATCCCGGATGCCTCGGGTGGGGATGTTGTCGGGATATACATGGTGCCCACAGGCCAGACTGGCCAGAATGGCGATTTTGCGGCAGGCATCCCGGCCGTCCACGTCATCCCCGGGGTCTTTTGTTTCGGCATAGCCCAACTGCTGGGCGATTTTGAGTGCTTCCTCAAAGCTCATGTTTTCCCGTTTCATTTTGGTCAACATGAAGTTGGTGGTGCCGTTGACGATGCCCTGGATGCGGCTGATATGGTTGGCCGCCAGGCACTGGTGCATGGGGGTAATAATGGGGGTGCCGCCGCCCACGCTGGCTTCAAACAAAAAGGCTGCGCCGTGTTCCCGTGCCAGCGCCAGCAACTCGGCACCGTAGGTGGCTACCATCTCTTTGTTGGAAGTGCATACGCTGCGGCCGCTTTCCAGGCACTGCCGCACATACGGATAGGCGAACTTGGTGCCGCCAATGGTTTCCACAACCACTTTGACTTCCGGGTCCGAAAGGATCGTATCGATAGAGTTGGTAAACAGCGCTGCATCCGGCGAGGATGAAAAATCCCGCACATCCAGAATGTACTTGACCTCCACCGGCTCCCCCGCACGACGTGCGATGGATGCCGCATTGCGGCGGCATACTTCCAGCACACCGCTGCCAACGGTACCAAACCCCATGATTGCGATTTTTGCCATTGCTCGTTCTCCCCCTTGCTTACTTCTTCGGCGCACTTGGCACCCTTAGGGCAGCGCCCCTGTGCATCGGCTGTTCGTCAGGCCCCGCGGTGGATTTCCACTACGCAGGGCTGATGAGAAAGCCGCGTCAGCATCTCTTCCACCGGCATCTGCATGGTGCCGGTGCGCACCGTAACCTCTACCTGTGCCGCGCCGTTTTCCGGACGAGACTGTGTAATGGTCACGATGGAAGCACCCGCAGAGGAAATGCCGGACAACAACGCCTGCAAAGCACCGGTCTTATCCAGCAGGGTGGCAACCACCGTAATGGATTCCCGGCCTGCCTCCGCGTCAAAAACCGTATCCTTATATTTATAAAATGCACTGCGGGAAATGCCCGCCTGCCGGGCGGCGGTAGAAATATTGGTTACCGCGCCGGAGGCCAGCAGCTCCTTGGCCTGCAGCACCTTCAAAAACACCTCCGGCAGGACGTCCGCATCTACCAGCAGAAAACGGCGATCCGGCATATTGTCCCCTCCTTGCGTACAGTTGTAGTTTCGACAAGCAACATCATACCACTGAAATTCGCCGGATGCAAGCATTCAGATCTGATTTTTCCGCTTTTTTGGCGTTTTGCACAGCCATGGCCACTTTTTAGAGTGTGTTTTTGTGCGGCGGTTAACTGTCCTCGGCAGAAAAACAAATGCCCGTTCCGGTATACACCGGAACGGGCATTTGTCAAATCTTTATTCGGTAGGCGTAGCCGCCGCCGGATCACTTGCCGCGGCATCCCCCGTTTGGGCGCCTTCTGCAGCCTGCTGTGCCAGAGCCGCATAGGGATCATTTTCTGCCGAAGTGTAACTGTCGTTGGGCAGGTTATCTTCGGTATAATAGCCCGTGGCACCGCCGCTGGAAACAATGGCACCGGTGGAGGTGTCAAACTGCTTGGTCACAACGCCGTCAGGCATCGGGAACTCTGCCGCTTCCTTATCTGCCTGCAGTTCCTCCATCAGGTTCTTCCAGACCTGCTGAATGGGTTTACCATTGCGGCCCGCAGAGCCCAACTCATACAGGCTTGTGGGCTTATCACAGCCCCACCACAGTGCAGAAACATAATAAGGCGTCATACCTGCGAAGGTGTAATCCTTATAGTCACTGGTGGTACCGGTCTTGGCCGCCGCCTCGATGTCGCCTTCCGGCGCCATGCCGCTGGCTGTACCGCCGCTCTTCAGAACGTTGGTCATCATCCGGTTCATGATATATGCGGTGGTCGGGTCGATGGCCTGGATGGTGTTGATATACTTGGTGTTATCCAACACCTCGTTACCCAGGTAGTCGGTAATCTCGGTGTAATAATGAGGCGTGGTGAAGGTACCGTCATAGAAGATACTGTAGGCGCCTGCCAGCTGGACTACCGTCATACCGTGACTCTGAGAACCCAGCACCAGGGGACCAAGGTCCATATCGGTCTCGGCGTCGATATAGGTGCATTCCAGCGTGTCGTGCACAAAGTTGTACAGGAAGTCCACGCCGACCATGTTGCCTACCCACACCGCCACGGTGTTGTAGGACTGACGCAGTGCGTCGTACACCAGCATGGGATTGCCGTTACCGCCTGCGCCGCCGTAGTTGGTGGGCCATGCACGCCAGACATCCGAACGGGACTGTGCCGCCTCGGAATACGGGTCCATATAGGAGTATTCGTCTTTCAGAACGCGCTTATCCTCTGCGGAATAGAAAGGCGAATCCAGAATCTGAGAAGAATAGTTGATCAGCTTGTAATCCAGGGCCAGACAATAGGCACCAATGGGTTTCATGGTAGAACCGGTCTGGTGCGGGATCGTGGCGCGGTTGGTGCCCAGGTCGTATTTCTTCTCGCCGACACCGCCGCCAATGCCCAGAATGTTGCCGTCATAATCCAGCGTAGCGATGGCCGCCTGGGTGCGCACTTTTTCGTACACACACAGATAAACCGTATCGTCGTTGGGGTAGTTATCATCCGTGGACGTACCCATCTTAAGGGTGGTCTGTTCATCGTCCGTATAAACGGGGATGTCATCCACACCGTAGACTGCCAGGCCATCCTTGGTCAGCGGCAAGCCGGTGTTCTCGTCAAACTGCACATCATCCCAACTGCTGGAATCCGCCGGATAGTCACGCAGGCAGACAGCCTCCTCATGTTCCAGAGCAGGAATCACGCCTTCCGCGTCGTACATGGCGTTTTCAATAGCCGTCTGTACTTCGGGATCAACGGTGGAGTACACACGCAGACCACCGTTGAAGATCATGGACTTGGCCTCGTCGGCGGTCATATTCAGTTTTTCCTGCAGGTCATTGAGCAGCTCATAGTAGAGCGCGTCAGTGAAGTAGGAGTTCTGAGAGGAACGGGTCACATTCTCTGTGGTGCTGCTGGTTTCTGCCAGCGTGATGGTTTCGGCACAGGCAGAGTTGTACTCGTCCTCGGTAATATAGTCCTGCGTCCACATCTGATACAAGACATGGTTACGGCGGTCAATCAGATTTTCGGGGTTGGTGAACGGATTGTATTTTGTGGGGTTGTTGGTGATGGAAGCCAGCACCGCACATTCAGACAGCGTCAGATCTTCTACGTGTTTGCCGAAGTACTCCTGGGCACCAGCCTCCATACCGCAGACGATACCGGTCAGCGGGATGGTGTTCAGGTAGGCTTCCAGAATGGTTTCCTTACTGTAACGGTTGGCAAGACCCAGGGCGCGGAAAATTTCGCGCACCTTACGCATCTTGTCCACGTCATCGTCACCGGTCAGGTTTTTGATCAGCTGCTGTTCCAGCGTGGATGCGCCCTGACGTTCGCCGTAAATCGCGTGATCGGTCAGTTCGTTCAGCGCTGCGCCGATGGTACGTTTCAGGTTGATACCGGGCTCATCGTAGAAATCCTTGTCCTCAATGGCGATGACCGCGTTCTGCAAATCTTCCGGCATGGCCGAAAGTTCACGCCAGATACGGTTTTCGCCCTGGGTCAGGGTCGCGTACTCGTTGCCGTACTTATCGTAGATGATGGTGGTCTGCTTGTTTTTCTGGTTGTCCAGGTCGAGGATTTCTCCGTCATCGGCCGTGACCTGCACGATATACATTGCAAGCAGAACACCGCCCACGCTGCACAACATTACGCAGACACAGAGCAGGCAGCCGATAAAACGGAAAATCGAACCGACCACACTGCGGCGTTTCTTCTTTTTCTTTTTGGGCCCCTGGGAAGACACTGCGTCAAACTGCCCTGTTGCCCCGTTTGTAGACTTTACGCCATCCGTTGAAATATGGCGCTCCTTTTTGGGTTCTATGGGAACCGCCTCCTTTGATCCTATCCGAAAAGCGTTGCCGGAAAAACCGTAACACAAAAGCGCAGAATGCTATAGATTGGATTATACCACAAAACCACCGCAAAAGTACAGTCCGGATTGTAAAATTCACAAGTTTTTGTTTTTTTGTCGCTGCAGCGTACCATACTACTCCAAAAGGAGGGCTTTTGATGGAAAAGAAACGGATCAGCGGTTCCTCCCTGTACCTGCTGGTACTGGGCGTAATCGCCTTACTGTGTCTGGCTGGCGGCGTATGGTGGCTTATGTACGGGCGCACACAAAACCCGACCCCTATGTATCTTTTGAAAGACAACGCCGGTCATGTGGCTTTATACAGCGGGGACGGCAGCGGGCCGCTGGCACAGTACGAGGAAATCTATACCCGGCTGCTGCCGGAAAACGATGTTTTGGCCTTGCAGCAGGGCGTACCGATCTACAGCGAAACCGAACTGGAAAAACGGCTGGAGGATTACGGTTTTTAAGGCGTAAAAAGCCTTCCGATCTTTTACAACTTTCCTTGCGCAGCGCCGCATTTTATGCTATAGTATGGGTATCTACCAATATTAAAGGAGTATCAAATATGACCGAACAGGATATTTTGACTGCTGTGCAGGATATTTTCCGTGATAACTTCGACGACGACACCCTCGTGATCACGCGGGAAACCTGCGCCGATGATATTGAGGACTGGGACAGCCTGGAACAGATCAACCTGCTGACCGCCATTGAAAAGAAGTTCAATATCAAGTTCAAGCTGGCTGATGTGCGCGGCCTGAAGAACGTAGGCGATCTGCTGGATCTGGTTGCACGGATGGTCTGATACCGAACACCGGATAAATGATTGTATGGGCGGCCCTGTGCCGCCTTTTTTTCAAACCAAAAGGAGTCTGGGATGAACCACTACACGCTGGCCGAAATGACCCCCGGCCTTACCGAGGAATTTACCGTTACCGTCACCGAAGAAATGATGGACGCTTTTTGCGCGATCACCGGCGATGTTTCCCCTATCCACATGGACGCCGAATATGCCAAAGGCCGCGGATACGCGGGCCGCGTTGTGTACGGCATGCTGGGCGCCAGCTTTTTCTCCACACTGGCCGGTGTGTATCTGCCCGGTGAGCATTGCCTGCTGCACGGTGTGGAATGCAAATTTGCCAAACCGATTTTCATCGGCGATACCCTGACCGTGCGCGGCACGGTGGTACATGTGAGCGAAATCGGCAGCGAAGCCGAGATCAAGGCGGTCATTACCAACCAGAACGGCCAGCGCGTGACACGCGGCATCATCAAAGCCGGACTTGCAAAATAAGGGAGGTTCCAACCATGTCCTATACGTATCTGATCACAGGGGCAACCAGCGATGTGGGCCGCACTCTGATTGAGCGTCTGCTGCGTAATGCACCGGATGCACTGGTACTGGCCCAGGGCTGCGGCGACCTGGACAAACTGGCACCCCTGTGCCAGCGGTTTCCCGGGCAGATTCGCCCCTTCGACGTTGATTTGTCTGACCGCGCCAAGGTAGACACTTTTATGCAGCTGCTGGATACTTCCGCTCCTGCCCCCACCCATTTTATCCACCTGCCCGCCCTGCCGGTGGTCAACACCAAATTCAAAGGGTTCGACCAGACCCGTTTTGACAAAGACCTGGAAATCGAGGTGCACAGCGCCATCCGTATCTGCCGCGGCATTCTGCCTGCCATGACCCGCGCCAAGTTCGGCCGTGTACTGTTCATACAGACCAGCTACACCATCGGATGCCCGCCGAAAAATACCGCCGCCTACGTCATGGCCAAGAGCGCTATCGGCGGGCTGGTCAAGAGCCTTGCTGTGGAATACGCAAAATTCGGCATCACCGTCAACTGTGTTGCCCCCAGCATGATGGAAACCAACTTTTTGAAAGACACGCCTGACCTGATCGTGCAGGCATCCGCCGCCGACAACCCTATGGGGCGCAACGCCACCCCGGAAGACGTGGTTCCTGCCATGGCGTTCCTGCTCTCTGACGAAGCGGGCTTTATCACCGGCGTAACGCTGCCGGTCACGGGAGGTTCGGCCATTGTCTGACGTGACATTTCGTCTGGCCCGTCTGGGCGAGGACCGGGCCATCATTGACTTCATCAATGAAAATTTTGATATGCGCCTGCCGCTGCTCAATCGCCCGGAGCTGTACCGGCATTATTATGCCGGGCGCGGCGGTGTACCCCAGTTTGCGGTAGCCGAGCAGGATGGACAGTATGTCAGCGCCGCCGGCTACATTCTTGCCAACACAGCCCGTCGGCCCGATGTGTGGGTCAGCGTATGGGTGGCTGCAAAAGGTCATAACGGCGTTGGTCTGGAACTGATGAACGCACTGCCGGGGCTGCTGCATGCCAATGTGGTTGCCTGCAACAACATCCGCCCCAACACCTGCACCTTCTACCAGTTCCTGGGCTGGCAGGCGGGACGTATCCCCCATTATTACCGCCTGGGCCGCAGAAGCGACTACCAGCTTGCCAAACCGCTCCATTATGTGCTGCCGCCCGTACAGCGTGACCTGGGATTGGAAAAGATCGAATCTGCGGCTGATCTGATCCCGCTGGGGATGCCCCCCACATCTCATACACCGCACAAGGATACCTGGTATCTGCGCCGGCGGTATTTCCATTACCCCTATTTCCATTATGATGTGTGGGCAGCCCGGGAGCATGGCAAATTGCTGGCTTATGTGGTCACCCGTACCGTAACGGCCAAAGAAACCGGCTGCGTACCGGTAGTTCGCCTGGTGGACTTCATCGGCGAAGATCAGGTTCTGCCCCGTCTGGGGGCTGCGCTGGACGCGATTCTTCGCCATACCGATGCCGAATACATGGACTGCTACAACGTGGGTATTCCCGCCGAAATCTGGCAGGCGGCCGGTTTTACCGAGCGCGTGGAAGGCGACGGCTGCATCATTCCCAACTATCTGACGCCCCCGCTGCGGGACAACACTGAGTACTACTACTTTACCAACAAGCCGGAAAATTTTGTCCTGTTCAAGGCAGACGGCGATCAGGACCGCCCCAATCTTACATAAGCGACCGAATGAAAAAAGCCCCGATGGTTTTAGCCATCGGGACTTTTGTTTTTGTGTTCCCCCTTTTTCTGCCGCAATGCAAAAGAAAAGGGCCGCTTGAAGCGGCCCGATAAGACGGGGTAAGAGGATTTACTGGGCGACTTTCTCTTTCAGGCGTCCGCTGGCCTTGAAGCCGGGGATCGCGGTGGGTTCCAGCTTGCTGGTCACCTTGGTCTTGGGATTGGTAAAGTTCTTGGTCTGGCGTTCCCGCATTTCAAACCGGCCAAACCCTGCAATCGTAACCTTGTCGCCGCCTTTCAGCACGTCACCGATGGTACCGAAAATGCAGTCCATGACCTTTTCCACTTCGCCGCTGGTCATGCCAGTGTCGTTTGCAACCTTGGTAATCAACTGAGATCTCGTCATAATTCCTTTATACTCCCTATTGCTTAGGCACAGTGCCTGTTATTATTACGCCCCATATTATAGAAAAAATACCGCGCAGAATCAAGCGTTTTTGACGAAATGCGGCGGAAATCGGCAAAAAGTCTAAAAATTTCCAAACCCAGTTACTCAAATTCCGTCATTCGGCGAATAATCGCAGGTTTTTGTGGAAAACTCCGTTCCCTCCCGCAACAAATGTACACAAAAAAACGGGTCTGCGCCGTTTGCGCAGACCCGTTTTGTATAAGATCAATCCTGTTTGGCGTCGCGGTGCAGGAGCGCAACATCCACCAGTTCCATCTGGCTGATGTCGTGATCGCCGCGCAGTGCATCCACCAGTACCCGGGCTGTATCCAGTGCCGTAATACACGGGATGGACAGTTCCGTCGCCTTGCGGCGGAATTTGACCGAGTCACGCTGGGGATCGCGGCCATGCGGGCTGGTGGAAATGATATAATCCACCAATCCGCTTTCCAGCAGGTCAATAACGTTGGGGCGGGCGCCGCTCATCTGGCGCACCACACTGCAGGGTACCATCTGGCTGTTGAGATAACGGGCCGTTTCGGCGGTGCCGTAGATCTTGTAGCCATAGTCATGCAGCTTCCAGGCCAGATCGGCAGCTTCTTTCTTGTCGCTGTCCTTGACCGTGATAATCACGCAGGAACCGGGGCCGGGAACCTTGAACTGGTAGCCTGCCGCCACCAAGCCCTTCATCATGGCCTCGTGGAAGGTGGGCGCAATGCCCAGCACCTCGCCGGTAGACTTCATCTCAGGGCCCAGCATGGTGTCCACGCCGTGCAGCTTCAGGAAGCTGTAAACGGGCACCTTGACCGCATAGTAGGGGCTCTTGCCGCCGCGCCACAGACCGGTGCCGTAGCCCATATCCTTGAGCTTCTCACCCAAAGTGCAGCGCACGGCCAGATCGACCATGGGCACGCCGGTGACCTTGCTGATATACGGCACGGTACGGCTGGAACGGGGGTTCACCTCAATGACATACACCTTGCCATCCTGCACGGCATACTGGACGTTGACCAGGCCCACAACCTTCAGTTCGCGGGCAAAGCGGCCGGTATAATCCACCAGTGTGTCAATGACCTTCTGGCTGAAGTTGTACGGCGGGTAGACGCAGATGGAGTCACCGGAATGCACACCGGTACGCTCGATCTGTTCCATGATGCCGGGCACCAGGAAATCCGTTCCGTCGCAGATGGCGTCTACCTCACATTCGGTACCGTAGATATACTTATCCATCAGCACCGGGTGGCTCATATCCACGTGGGCGGTAATGACGCCCATATACTCAATAACGTCCGCCGAGTTGTAGGCCACGATCATGTTCTGGCCGCCCAAAACGTAGGAAGGACGCATCAGAACAGGATAACCAACCTCCTGCGCTGCCTTCAGTGCCTCGTCCAGAGTGTAAACGGTACGGCCCTCGGGGCGGGGAATGCCGCAGCGTTCCAGCAACTGGTCGAAGCGTTCACGGTCCTCGGCCTCGTCAATGGCATCTGCCGGGGTGCCCAGGATGGGCAGACCGATCTCGTCCATGTGCTTGGCCAGCTTGATGGCAGTCTGACCGCCGAACTGAACCAGGCAGCCGTCCGGTTTTTCGGTGGCAATGATATTGTCCACGCTCTCGGGGTTCAGCGGGTCGAAGTACAGACGGTCACCGGTATCAAAGTCGGTGGAAACAGTCTCGGGGTTGTTGTTGACCAGAATGGCCTCGCAGCCGTGGTTTTTCAGCGTCCAGACGGCATGCACCGAGCAGTAGTCAAACTCGATGCCCTGACCGATACGGATGGGGCCGGAACCGAATACCAGCACTTTCTTCTTTTTGGGATCGCTGCGCTCGGCAATAAACTGCTCCGCCTCATTATCTTCATCATAGGTGGAGTAGAAGTACGGCGTTTTGGCTGCGAACTCGGCCGCGCAGGTATCTACCATCTTGAAAGCCGCTTTGGGGGCTTCGGGCAGCGTTTCCACGCCGGCCAGGCGCTTGATGGTCTTGTCCAGGAAGCCGAATTTCTTGGCTTCCAGATATTTTTCCCGGGTCAATTCGCCTTTCTGCAGGCCCATTTCGATGTCAGCCAGGTGCTGCATCTTATCCAGGAACCACCAATCGATCTTAGTGATCTTGTAAATAGTTTCGTGGGGAACGCCGCGCTTGAGTGCTTCATATACGCAGAAAGCACGCTCGGAATCCTGCACATGCAGATGCTCGATGATTTCCTCGGTGGAAAGCTGCTCGAAATCCGGCAGGGTCAGCGTATCCATGCCCAGCTCGATGGAGGAAACCGCCTTCATCATGGCATGCTCAAAGTTATTGCCAATGGCCATGACTTCGCCGGTGGCCATCATCTGGGTACCTAGAGATTTGTCCGCATAGACGAATTTGTCAAAGGGCCACTTGGGGTATTTGACCACAACATAGTCCAGCGCCGGTTCGAAGCAGGCGCAGGTCTCGCCGGTAACGTCGTTGGTGATCTCGTCCAGGGTGTAGCCCAGCGCGATCTTGGTGGCCACCTTGGCGATGGGGTAGCCGGTGGCCTTGGAGGCCAGCGCCGAAGAACGGGACACTCGGGGGTTGACCTCGATAACCGCGTACTCGAAGCTGTCGGGTTTCAGGGCAAACTGGCAGTTGCAGCCGCCCTCGATGCCCAGCTCGGTGATGATGTCCAACGCAGCGGTACGCAGCATCTGGTACTCTTTATCAGACAGGGTCTGGCTGGGCGCCACTACGATGGAGTCGCCGGTGTGGATGCCAACGGGGTCCAGGTTCTCCATGTTACAAACGGTGACCACGTTGCCCTTGGAGTCACGCATGACCTCGTATTCGATTTCTTTCCAGCCGGAGATGCACTTTTCCACCAGAATCTGATGGATGGGCGACAAACGCAAACCGTTGGTTGCAATTTCATGCAGCTTTTCGCGGTCCTCGCAGATACCGCCGCCGGTACCGCCCATGGTGAAGGCCGGGCGGACAATGACGGGATAACCGATCACTTCGGCAAAGTCCAGGGCATCGTCCAGGTCCTCAACCACCTTGGAGGGGATGATGGGCTGGTTCAGCTTCTCCATAGTATCTTTGAAGAGCTGACGATCCTCGGCACGGTCGATGGTCTCCGGTTTGCAGGCCAGCAGACGGACGCCGCTGCGGTCCAGGAAGCCGTTGCGGGCCAGTTCCATGGAAAGGTTCAGGCCCATCTGGCCGCCCAGGTTGGGCAGGATGGCATCCGGCTTTTCCTTTTCGATGATGCGCTCTACGACTTCCGCCGTCAGCGGTTCGATATACACATGATCGGCAATATCGGGGTCGGTCATGATGGTGGCGGGGTTGGAGTTGACGAGCACCGTCTCGACACCCTCGGATTTGAGGGCGCGGCAGGCCTGCGTGCCGGAATAGTCAAACTCTGCCGCCTGACCGATGATGATGGGGCCGGAACCAATGACCAGCACCTTTTTGATACTGGGGTCTTTAGGCATCGATGTTTACTCCTTTCGCTGCCAGCATACGGCTGACAAACTCGTCAAACAGGAACTCGGTATCCTTGGGGCCGCCGTTGGCCTCCGGGTGGAACTGCACCGTAAAGCAGTTCCAACGGAAATAGTCCACGCCCTCGCAGGTGCCGTCGTTGGCATTGCGATAGCTTACACGACCCACTTCCGCGGGCAGGGTCTCCCCTTCCACCGCATAACCGTGGTTCTGGCTGGTGATGAAGGTGCGCTTGCCGCTGTAATGGCTGACAGGCTGGTTGGCACCGCGGTGACCGTACTTCAGCTTGCAGGTCTTGGCTCCTGCCGCCAAAGCGGTCAGCTGATGGCCCAGGCAGATGCCGAAGGCTGCAATGCCGGAATCCAGCATTTCCCCGATGTTTTTGATGATCTCCACGTTTTCCGCCGGGTCGCCGGGGCCGTTGGAAAGCATCAGACCGTCGGGATTCAGCGCCGCCAGCTCTGCTGCGGTGGTGGTGCCGGGCAGCACCGTCACACGGCAGCCGCGCTTCTGCAGGCAGCGCACAATGTTATTCTTGCAGCCCAGGTCCAGCAGCGCCACATGCAGCGGCTCGCCTTCCCAGGCGCCTTGCGCCGTGGGCTCGTAGGTTTTGGCTTCCTGGCAGGTCACAGTCTTGACCGCTTCGGTCACAGCATAAGCTGCAATCCGGGGCAGCAGCTCTGCCACCTTCTCCGGCTCGGCCTCGGGGTCGAACTCGGTGGTGATGGCGCCGTTCATGACACCGCTCTCCCGGAGCGTACGGGTCAGGCTGCGGGTGTCGATGCCTTCGATGCCGATGATGCCGTACTTTTTCAGGAAGGCATCCAGGGTTTCTTCACTGCGGAAGTTGGAGGGCGTCTTGCATGCTTCGCGCACAATGTAGCCGCGAGCCCAGATTTTGCCGCTCTCCACATCCTCATGGTTCATGCCATAGTTGCCGATGAGCGGGTAGGTCTGGGTGATGATCTGCCCATAGTAACTGGGGTCGGTGAGGGTTTCCTCAAAGCCGACCATACCGGTGGCAAACACCACTTCGCCAATGGTCGTACCGGGGCAACCAATGCTTTGCCCCCGGAACACCCGGCCGTTTGCCAGTATCAGATATGCCTGCATATTCTAAACTCCCTGTTCCGTATTAAAGAGTCTGCTTGGCCGCTTCCTTCATTTTGCGGCTGCCCAGGTGAACCAGCGGCAGTTTGCCCTCTTTGCAGAGCGGGCACTCTTCCGGGGCGTAGTTGGGCAGGTCCAGCTTGAGGGCGCTGGCGACGATGGGAATCGGAGACGGAGCGTCGGCACGGGTGCGGTCCACCACGCAGGCGATGCCCAGGCAGATGCCGCCGGCCTCTTCAATCACGCGCTTGGTTTCCAGGCTGGAAACACCGGTGGTGACCACGTCCTCGGCAATGATGCAGCGCTGGCCCGGCTCAATGCGGAACCGCTTGAGGGTCATAACATTATCCACACGCTCGGTGAAGATGGCACGCTTGCCCAGCTGACGGCCCAGTTCGTAGGCGTACACGATGCCGCCCATGGCAGGGCCCACCACAACGTCCACGTTGAGTTCCTTCAGCTTTTCTGCCACCGGTGCCATAACCTCGGCGCAGCGGTCGGGGTACTGCTGCAGAAACGCCATCTGGCAGTAAGCGCTGGAATGACGGCCGGACGACAGCAGGAAATGACCCTCCAGGAAGGCTTCACATTCCTTCAAAACTTCGATTGCTTCTCTCGCCATGATACTTTCCTCCTGTATTATACTCATTTTATAGTAACACGAATTGCATATTATTGCAATATGTATGCATAAAAATTCAGATCACTGCCGGGCACAGCCGCGGATTTCATCCAGCGTCTTGACGCCATGGGCATCCATCCACTGGCCGATCTCCGCCGTGATGCGCACACAGGCCTGGGGGTCCAGGAAGTTGGCCGTACCCACCTGAACAGCGGCTGCACCGGCCATGATGAATTCCAGTGCATCGCGTCCCGTCAGGATGCCGCCAAGACCCACCACCGGGATATTAACGGCACCCACCGCCTGCCAGACCATGCGCAGGGCAATGGGGCGCACCGCCGGACCGGACAAACCGGCAAAAGTGTTGTTGAACACCGGGCGGCGTTTTTCCAGATCAATGGCGCAGGCCTGGAAGGTATTGCAAAGGCTGATGCCGTCGGCACCGGCTGCTTCCACCGCTTTACACATCTCGGGGATGTTTTCTGCCTGCGGGCTGAGTTTGACCACCAGCGGTACCGTGCAGACTTTGCGCACCGCGCTGACCACCTCACTGGCGTCCTGTGCGCGGATACCGAAAGCAAGACCACCCTGCTTGACGTTGGGGCAACTGATATTCAGTTCCAGAATATCAATGCCGGCGGCGCAGAGCTTCTCTACGCCTTCCACGTTTTCTTCAATGGTGTGGCCGCCCAGATTGGCCCAGACGGTGGTACCGCAGCGGCGCATGGCGGGCAGTTCATGATCGATGAAATGCTGTACGCCGGGGTTCTGCAGGCCGATGGAGTTCATCAGGCCGGAGGGGGTTTCATACAGGCGTTCGCCCTCGTTACCGGGCTGACCGTTCAGGGTCAGGCCTTTGCCGGAGATGCCGCCCAGCAGACGCAGGTCTTCGATGTCGGCATATTCGGGACCGAATCCGAAGGTACCGGAGGCTGCGATGACCGGGCCGGCCAACCGCTTACCGAGAAAATCCACATGCAGATCTGCCATCAGTCGAACACCTCCTCAGCTTTGAATACGGGGCCGTCCTTGCAGACGGTGCGCGGGCCCACCTTGGTGTGGCAGGTGCAGCCCAGGCAGGCGCCCAGACCGCAGGCCATCTTTTTCTCCAGGCTGGCCAGGCAGGGCGTACCGGCTGCCGCGCAAAGTTTGGCCACGCCGCGCATCATAACCATTGGGCCGCAGGTCAGCACCAGGTCATAATTGGCCGCATCCAGCAGGTCGGTGACCAGACCATGGTGGCCGTGGGCACCGGAATCGGTAGCCAGATGAATGGTGTGGCACCAGGGCACAAATGCTTCCATGCCGTAGGGTTCGTCCCGGAAGCCCACATACAGGTCCGGGCGAATGCCGGCGCGGCAGAGCTGCTTGCAGAGCAGCAGCAGCGGCGCCGTGCCGATACCGCCGCCCACCACGGCAATTTTGCCATACTGCTGTGCCAGGCCTGCAACATCAAAACCGTTGCCGCAGGGGCCGGTGACGGTCAGCGTCTGACCGGGCTGCAGGGCTGCCAGTTTCTGAGTGCCCTCCCCTTTGACCTGATACAGGAAAGTCAGGGCACCGGTCTGATTGTCGAAATCATGCACGCTGATGGGACGGGACAGAATGGGGGGCGCGTCCGGCGCCCAGGCGCGCAGCATATAAAACTGACCTGCATGGGGTTCGTGGCGGGGGTCCTGCCACTGCACCACCAAGCGGCGGATGTCCGGCGCCAGGCTTTCCTGGGCCAGAACCTGAAGCTTACAGCTTATCGCATTCACCCTGAATATCCTCCCGCATACGCACACATTCATTGTAGGCTGCTTCGTCATAGGCTACGCCGGGCTGCTTCTTCCAGGCCAGCAGAATGCCGCGGCTGGAGTTGACCACACCGCCGTTGCCCTTGGTAAGGTACTGGGCAATATCCGCCGCCTTGCCGCCCTGGGCACCATAGCCCGGGATCAGGAAGAAGGTGTTCTTATAAGTTGCGCGGATCGCGGTGGCTTCCTCGGTATGGGTACCGCCGATGACCAGACCAATGCTGGAGTAGCCGTGCTCACCCATATAGTCCTTGCCCAGCTCGGTCAGGCTGTCGCCCACCAGGTCGTAGACATGGCGGCCGTCGGCCAGTTTCTGGTACTCAAAGTCCTTGGCGCCGGGGTTGGAAGTGCGGCAAAGCACGAACACACCTTTGCCCTGCTCCTTGCAGTAAGGCAGATAGGGGCTGATGGAATCCAGGCCCATGTAGGGAGCCAGGGTAATGATGTCTGCTTCAAAGTCACCGGTAAAGTGTGCCTTGGCATACATCTCGGCCGTTTTGGCAATATCGCCGCGCTTGATGTCGGCGATCACCGGCAGGCCGGTGGCCCGGGCCAGTTTCAGGGTTTCCGCATAGGCGCGCATGCCGTCCATGCCCATGGATTCATAATAGGCGATCTGTACTTTGTAGCAGCCCGCCACGCCCTTGGTGGCATTGATCAATGCGCGGTTGAACTCAACAACGTTTTCCCCCGCCGTCTTGGCGGTGTCGGTAGTGGGCAGGTAGCTGATCTCGGTATCCAGGCCGACGCAGACCGGGCCGTTGGCAGCTACGCTCTCATACAGTTTGTCCATGTTGGTCATAATGGTTCCCCCGTTCTAAAATTGTATTTATTCCTCGATCTGAAAGGTCACCTTGCCGCCCTTGATGGTGGTAACCACTTTGCCAAACAGATAAGCACCATCATAGGGGCAGTTTTTGCTCTTGCTGTGCAGTTCCGATGCATCCACCTGGTACATATGGTCCAGATCCACCAGCACCACGTCGGCGTCGTAGCCGGGGGTCAGCAGGCCCTTGTGGTCGGCCACGCCCATAACGGCCGCCGGGCCGGCGCTCATCAGGAAGCTGAGCAGTTCCAGCGGCAGGCACTGTTCCCGGCAAAGTTTGGTGTAGCAAACACCGAAAGCGGTTTCCAGCCCAACCATACCGGCGGCACCTTTTTCCTTTTCCTCCGCCGTATGAGGGGCGTGGTCGGTTCCGATGCAGGTTACGGTGCCATCCTTGATGGCTTCGATCAGGGCGGTGACATCATCAGCCTTACGGATAGGCGGATTTACCTTGTACTGCAGGCGGCTGTCATCAAACCACAAATGATGGGGCGTCACTTCGCAGCTGACCCGCGCGCCGCGCATCCGGCTGATGCGAATGGCATCCACCGCTTCCTTGGTGGATACATGGCACATGTGCAGCCGGGTGCCGTAGTATTCGGCCAGGTGGCAGTTGCGCACCGTTTCGATGTTTTCTGCCAGGCGGTAATCCCACGGGCTGATGTCGCTGTCCTCCGCATGGGACATGACCGTAAGGCCGCGCTCGGTCGCCAGCGCAAAGACCCGCGCCATGACAGCGTTGTTCATAACGCCGTGGCCATCCTCCGTGATGAACTTGATGTCTTCCGGCAGGGTCGCCAGGTGGTCGATGGTTTTACCGTCGAAGTCTTTGGTGATGGATACCGTCTGGTTGGCATCGCACAGACCGATGCGCTGCGCCTCCTCCTGAACGGCATGGGCAATCTCGGCCGAAGAGCAGACCGGCTTGGTGTTGGGCATCAGGTTCACAAAGGTGTACCCGCCCGCGGCCGCTGCGGCGGAACCGGTGGCGATATCCTCTTTATACTCAAAGCCCGGCGTGCGCCAGTGGCAATGTGTATCGATAAAAGCAGGCAGAACCGTCCGGCCCTTGGCATCCAGAACTTCCTCCCCTTCCGGAACAAGAAGCCCCAAACCCACGGCGGCAATTTTGCCGTCGCGCAGCCAGAGTTCGACGGATTTTCCTTCACAGTCTTTTGCGTTGCGGATCAGCATGGCAAGACCTCCTGTTTTTTCTTGGCAGGGCCCCACACTTTGACGTGCGGGCAAAAAAAAAACTTTTCCCGAAAAAAGGGAAAAGTCAAAAAGCGATACCCTGTGCGGTGCCAGGAAAGAACACCCCACCGTACATTTTGAAGCTGACGGAACAGCTTTGCATAGTGGCGCACCTCTCCCTTACACAGATTTTACTTATTGTACCATGCCGCAGCAAATGTGTCAATGCAGGTCATTCTTTTACACCGTGAGGGATTTTATGGATTTTTGCGTCAACTTTTGGACAATTTGACAAAATGCCTGCCCGTTTTGCCGCCCGTTGCCTTTTGGCAAAAAATGTGCTACTATTTATAATAGTATTGTTTGGGATAGAGAGGACTGTATCATGGGGCTTTGGGAAGACGCAAAAAACATCCGGGATAAGGACCCTGCCGCACGCAATGTGCTGGAGGTCATCATTCTGTACCCCGGTTTTCATGTGCTGGTCACACATCGCATTGCACATTTTCTGTACCGCAAAAAGTGTTTCTTTCTGGCACGGCTGATCAGCCAGCTTTCCCGCCATTTGACCGGTATCGAAATTCATCCCGGTGCCAAAATCGGGCACAAGCTGTTTATCGACCATGGCATGGGCATTGTGTTCGGTGAAACCACCGAAATCGGCGACAACTGCACCATCTATCACGGCGTAACGCTGGGCGGCACCGGCAAGGATACCGGAAAGCGCCACCCCACCCTGGGCGACAACGTTCTGATCGGCGCCGGTGCCAAGGTACTGGGGCCGGTTTACATCGGCGATAACGTGCGTGTGGGCGCCGGCAGCGTCGTGCTGAAGAACCTGCCCGCCAATGCCACCGCCGTGGGCGTTCCCGCCGAAGTGGTGCGGGTAGGCAACATCAAATGCTGCCCGGCCGACGACCTGGACCAGCAGGCACTGCCCGATATTGTCAGCCAGCGCATTTCGGAACTGGAAGCCCGCCTGAGCCGCATGGAGGCCAAAATGCAGGGCGAATATCCGCCGGACAAACCCATCGGTCCGCAGTAAACAACACTGTGCACAGGGAGATTTCCCCTGTGCATTTTTTATTTTCCATTCTCTTGTCCCGTTTTCTTCCTGCCGAAACTGTGATAGAATGAAGGCAAATCTTGGGAAAGGTGCTGTGCGGAATGAACACCGACAAACAAACCCGCAAAATATGGGGCAGGCTTTTTGCGTTGCTGCCCCGCAAACAAAAGCTGGAATTTTTTATCGTGCTGGCCATTCTGGGAATATCCGCCGTTCTCAGCCAGATGACGCCGCTGGCGGTAGGGTATCTTACAGACCATGTATTAGCGGCCAAATCCGCCACTTTCCAGTCCGTTCTTCCGATTCTGCTGGTGATTCTTCTGGTCAACGTGGTCAACGAAGTCATCAAGGTCATCCGCCGCCTTATTGTAGAGGATGCGGCCACCCAGGCCGAAAAAACGCCCGGCAGCGCGCTGCGCTCTCCCTGCTGAAAGCTCCGCTGGCCTACTTTCGTGAACATATGACCGGCAACATTCACGGCCGTCTGAACCGCAGTCTGGAAGGCACCGTCAAGCTGATCAAACTGCTGTTCATGGACTTTGCCCCGGCCGTGACCACCGGCCTGGCCGCCATTGTGACCATCTTTATGCAGCTGCCCTTCCCTGTGGCATGTATGGTGATTCTGGTCATTCCCGTGGGCACTTTTATTGTATTCCGGCAGATCAGTACACAAAAGGGTATCCGCGTGGAACTGATGGATACCAAGGCCGATATGGACGGCACCATGGTAGAGTTACTGGGCGGTATTGAAACCATCCGCACGCTGGACAGCGCCCAGACCGAAAGCCTGCGCATTGAAGGACAGTCCGAACAGCTGCGCAAAAAGGAAATGCGCCACCATAAAGCCATGGCGCTGTACGACTGCCTGAAGTTTGTAAATGAAGCATTCTTCAGCGTACTGGTCATCGGGATTTCGGTTTTGCTGGCATCCCAGGGCGTCATCACCATCGGCACCGTACTGACCGCCTACCTGTGCTTTACCCAGCTGACCGGCCCGCTGCGGGAACTGCACCGGATTCTGGATGAATTCTCCGAATGTGTGGTACTGGCCAACGATTACTTCCAGCTGCTGGAACTTCCACTGGATTTTTCCTATGCCGACGTTCTCACCCCGGCAGCCGTTCCTTCCGGCAACGATGTGCAGCTGCATGGCGTCCGGTTTGCCTACCCCGAAAAGCCCGACCAGCCGATTCTGCAGAACATTGATCTGTCCATTGCTCCCGGGAAATTTATCGGCATTGCCGGTCCCAGCGGCTGCGGAAAATCCAAAATTCTGATTCTGGATGAAGCCACCTCCGCATTGGATAACACCTCGGAAAAACTGATTCAACGGGAAATCGAGCGCATGAAGGAAGAATGCGGCACCACCGTAATCTCCATTGCGCACCGACTGTCCACCCTGCAGAACTGTGATGAAATCCTGGTCATGGACCAGGGACGCATTGTACAGCGCGGCACATTCCGGGAACTGGAATCCACACCGGGCATCTTCCGTGATATGGCGCGCGGAATCCTGAAATAACAAACAGCGGGGCTCTTGTTGCAAGAGCCCCGCTGTTTGTTTATTGTCGTTCGTCGTTCTTTCCCAGTTCCAAACGTCGGAAGCCTTCGCCCTGTACCTCGTTGGACTGCAGCATGATAATGAAGCATTTGGGGTCCAGCTTCTGCATGGCATGCTCGATCTCGTACAGCTGTTTGTTGGAGCAGGCACACAGCACCACATCCTTGGGCTGCCCCGCATATCCGCCGCGTCCCTGCAGAATGGTGGAACCACGTTCCGCCACACGGTCGATCTCATCGCAGGCTGCTTTGCCGTTGTCGGTAACGATCAGCGCCAGCATGGAAGAAGAGAAACCGAACATCATCTTATTAATGACCGCTGCCACAATAAAGTTGAGCATCAGGCCGTAGATAATGGAGTCCACATCCCGGAACACCGCGCCGTTGAGGAGGATCACCGCCAATGCCGCACCAAAGGTGATATTGCCGAAAGGCAGGTAGGGGTGTTTTGCCTTGATGGCCATGGTGATAAAGTCAAGGCCGCCGGTGCTGGAGTTCTGCATATAGATCAGCGCATCGCCGATACCGGTGACCACGCCGCTGCAGATGGTGGCCAAAAGGCGGTTGCCGCTGTAAACCGGCAGAACCGGCAGCAGATAGTCCGTAAAAACTGCAAACAGAATCATACAGCGCAGGCTGCGCAGAAAGAAGGAGCGCCCCAGCAGCTTATAGCTGAAAACAATAATGGGGATATTGATGAGGACGTTGCTCAAGCCCATAGGTACGCCGAACAGCCGGTACAAAATCGCGCAGATACCGGCAATGCCGGTCACCGGAACTTCCGCCGCTACGGCAAAGCTATATACACCCGCTGCCGAGATAAAGCAGCCCAACATTTCCAGCAGGAAGTTAACAGTCTTGTTATTGGTCATAGGCCCCTCCTCACACAACAAAAAAGGCCGGGGCATACCATGATGCTCCCGGCCAAGTAATTCTTAGACGTTCTTTTTAATATTGGAGGCACTGTAAGTCTTCATGGCACCTTCATCCAGTGCGTGTTCCAGTGCCGCGCCGTCGGCATAGAACTGATCCTGCAGCTCCGTGCTCTTCATAGCGGTAAGCAGGTCGTACATACCGGTCAGATCATCCACCGTATAGGTCTTGAGCGGATCGATGCGGCGTGCCACCAGCAGCGTCGTGCCCAGATCCACCACGGTCCACTGGTTCATGCCTGCTTCGTCCAGAGGATCGGTGAGGTTATTGTACCCGTCGCCGCCGTAACTGGCCAGATCATCCGGCGTATACAGCTGGGCGCCTACGTAGTACATTGCCTGAGAGGCATCTTCCATGGTAGCACCAATCACTTCCATGGCCTGGGGCACATAGGTGGAAGCTGCCTCATACAGTTCGTTGCCGGACATCGTATCGCCCGCAGCGTTCTGGTTCAGCTCATCACGGCACTGCTCAGCCAGAGCCTTGATCTGTTCCTTCTGGGTGTCATCTGCCATGGTGTAGGTGGCATAGTCAACCAGAGGGATCTGCAGCGTCTCGATGTAGTAGCAGGAATCATTGATGTAGGCGCTGTACTCTTCCTCGGTCACGGGATTGCTTCCCTCGGGACCATAGATCACATTCATGATGGTGCTTGCCTTCTGGGCATTGAGCAGGAACTTTTCCAGGCTGCTCTTGCCGATGCCGTTGGCCTCGTACAGATCGCCGTTGGACTCCCACATGCTTTCCACGCTGTCGGCCACTTCCGAGGTAGCAGCGTCTTCCAGCGTGGCACCCAGTTCATCAAACTTCTTCTCAACCGCTGCGTAGTATTCAATGGAACGCATGGTGAGCTTTTCAATGTACTCTTCACCAGTGGCGGTGGCTTCCTCATCACCAATGGTGCCGGTGCACTGGGCCTTCAGAACCGCCTTCACATCGTTGGCCGTTTCACCGGTAGCCAGTTCCGCCAGGCCGGAAGCCGTATTGTAGGCATTGTACTGCGCCAGCAGATATACACCTGCCGGGATATCGACACCGCCAATGGTACCCACGCTGGAGGGCGTGGTCAGATTACAGCCTGCCAAAGACAGCAGCATTGCTGCCGCCATGCCCAGGCCGAACAGTTTTGTCTTGATCGAACGCATAGAGAATGTTCTCCCCTTTAATAAACTCTCCTGCGGTACAGCACCGCAACATAGACTGTATTATACCGCGTTTGGACGCGCATTGCAAGCCCTGCACACTTATGCTATACTGAGGAAAACCGTGCATAGAGAGGATGTTTCGCCATGCTTTTGCGGGAACAGCTTACCCGGCTTTCGAGCAGCGACTGGGCGCCTTTTCTGGAGGCAGAATCCCAAAAGCCCTATTTTGAGAAGCTGGACGCCTTTGTAACGCAGGCAGCCTCGGCTCATACCGTCTACCCTGAACCGCAGAACATTTTTGCCGCCTTCCGGTGCTGCCCGGCCCATCAGGTAAAGGTTGTGATTCTGGGGCAGGACCCCTACCATGAACCCGGTCAGGCCATGGGGCTTTCCTTTTCGGTCCCGGACAGCTGCAAAACACCTCCCAGCCTGCGGAACATCTTCAAAGAGCGGGAATCGGAATTCGGCCCCGTTGCCCAGCCCCACAACGACCTGACACCGTGGGCACAGCAAGGGGTTTTGCTGCTGAACACGGTGTTGACCGTAGAACAGGGCGCTGCCTTTTCCCACGCCGGCCAAGGTTGGGAAACCTTTACCCGGGCCGCGCTGGAATACACAGCCGCCTTGGACAACACCCCACTGGCCGCCATTCTGTGGGGAAAACCCGCGCAAAAATACGCGCCGCTGTTCCGGGCAGCAGCCGGACACCGGCCTGTTCTGGTTCTGGAATCGGCCCACCCCAGTCCCCTCTCGGCTTACCGTGGGTTCTTCGGGTCGGCGCCTTTCGGCAAGGTCAACGACTTTTTATTGGCGCACCACGCACAGCCCATTGATTGGCTGCAATAACTTGCCCATCCGGCTGCCGGTTCAGCCGATGGGCAGCCAGCCCCGCATCCGGAAATCCCGGGTTGGAAAAGCATTTCCAAACCACAAAAACTTACGCCCGTTAAGGAGTACCGTATGATTCGTGAAATCTGTAAAGATGTAATCTTTCTGGCACAAAAAGCCGAGCCTGCCACGCCGGACGATTTGCCGGTGGCGGCGGACCTGCTGGAAACGCTGGAGTACCACAAGGACGGCTGTGTAGGGATAGCCGCCAATATGATCGGTGTCAACAAACGCATCATCGCCTTTGACAACGACGGCGAATACATGGTGATGTTTAACCCGGAAATCCTGCGCAAATCCGGTCCCTACGAGACCGAAGAAGGCTGCCTTTCCTTGGCCGGTGTCCGGCCCGTCAAGCGCTGGAAAACCATCAAAGTACAGTGGCAGAACGAGAAGTTCCAGCAGCGGATCAAAAATTTTACCGGGTGGACCGCCGAGATCATCCAGCATGAGATCGACCATTGTGAGGGCATCATCATCTGAGGAGACTCCCCATGAAAAAGTGCAGAATCACCGTTATGCGCATCACCCGGTACGAGGACCTGATGGCCCGGTACGAGAACCCCATCGAGCACGCATGCCCCCTGCAGGAAGGGCAGGTATTTCTTGCCAACGGCTGGGAGAAGCCCGAAGGCTTTTGCCAGAGCGCCTGGGATACGCTTTCCCCCTTTGTATTGGCGTTGAGCCATGGCGCCGAGAACTTTTACGATGGTTGGATGAAAAATTCCCGATCCGCGATGCTTTCCTGCAATGACGGTTTCCGTCCCGTGAGTTTTCTGGTAGAAGCGCTGGACGAGGACGCAGACTGAGGAGGTACAACCATGTTTACCAACAAAGTAGCCGTCGTGACCGGCGGCGCCAAGGGCATTGGCAAGGCCATTGCCGAAGAATTCCGCAAAGCGGGTGCCCATGTATGCGTCATTGATCTGCTGCCCAACGATTATTATGTGGGGGATCTGGCCGATCAGACGGTTCTGGAAGATTTTGTCCGCAAGGTCATTGAGGACTATGGTCATGTGGATTACCTCATCAACAACGCCTTGCCTTTGATGAAGGGTCTGGATCAATGCAGCTACGAGGAATTCAACTACGCGCTGCGGGTTGGCGTAACAGCGCCCTTCTACCTGAGCAAACTGTTTGCTCCCTACTTCGCCCCCGGCGCTTCCATTGTGAACATTTCTTCTTCCCGCGACCGCATGAGCCAGCCCCAGACCGAAAGCTATACCGCAGCCAAAGGCGGCATTTCAGCCCTGACACACGCTCTGGCCGTAAGCCTAGCGGGCAAGGTACGTGTAAACGCCATCGCCCCCGGATGGATCGACACCGACTATACGGTGTATGAAGGCCCCGATGCCACGCAGCAGCCTGCAGGCCGGGTCGGCAATCCGATGGACATCGCCAATATGGTACTGTTCCTTTGTTCCGACAAAGCCGGGTTCATCACCGGCGAAAACATCTGCATCGATGGCGGCATGACCCGCCAGATGATCTACCACAACGACTTTGGCTGGACCCTGCAAGGAGGCAATTCCTGATGAAAACCGCGATTTGCTATTATTCCCGCCACCACGGGAACACTCTGAAAGTGCTGGAAGCCATGGCACCGGAAGGCGCCCTTGACCTGATCGATGTAACCACCCGCCAGACTGTTCGGCTGGATGACTATGATTGCATCGGCTTTGCTTCGGGCATTTATGGTTTTGAATTTCAGAAAGCCGTGGTGGCCTTTGCCCGGCAATACCTGCCCGAAGGCAAACCCGTCTTTTTTGTGTACACTTACGGTGGTGCTAAAGGCACCGGAGCCAAAGCCGTGGCGGATATTGCCCGGGAAAAGCATTGCCCGATTCTGGGCGAATTCAGCTGCAAGGGCTACGATACCTTTGGCCCCTTTAAAATGGTAGGCGGCATTGCCAAAGGACACCCGGACGCGCAGGACCTGGAAAACGCTCGCCGGTTCTACCGGGAGATTCAGGAGTCCTGTACCGGAGGTGCCGAAACATGAGACTTGCCATTTTGTCCGACACCCATGGACTGTTGCGTCCCCAGGTGCTGGAGCAAGTAAAAAACGCGGACGCCATCCTCCACGGGGGCGACATCAACAAACCGGACATTGTGAAAGAATTGCAGCAGTATGCACCGCTTTACATCGTCCGGGGCAACAATGACAAAGATTGGGCTGCGGCCCTTCCCCACGATCTTACCGTGACATTGGGCGGGGTGACCTTTTTTATGGTCCACAACAAAAAGGAAGTTTCCCCGGACCTTACCGGCGTAAACGTGGTTGTGTTCGGTCACTCCCACAAATACCTGCAGGAGGAAAAAGACGGCGTACTCTGGCTGAATCCCGGCTCCTGCGGTCCCCGGCGTTTTCACCAGGAAATCACCATGATGATGGCCGAAGTGGAAAACGGCAAAATCTCGGTAGAAAAAATCCTGATTCCCCATGAGGTGCCGTAATGGAACTGGGACTGACCTTTCCGCTGCAGCGCTTTTTAAAAATGAAACCGCCGGCCTACGGTGTGGAACCGGACCGGCGGTTTTGCTGGGATCTGCATTGCATCGATCTGCGCGGCCGAAAGTGCCTTCTGGCCGTTCATTGTCACAGCCGCTATACGTTTGTGCGCTACGATGTTGCCCCTTTTGCGTGGGCTGCTATCGCGGATTTATTTTGCGAAGGTCTGGCTGAAAGTCTGGATGCTGCCGGGTTTGCCCCCGAGCAGGTAGAAGGCTACCTGCGGCACACCCGCGATCTGGCACTGACCCGTACCCATGGCCGCCGGGAAGTGGCTTTTCTCAACCGGGCGTGGGATGATGTGGCCGCGCTGGACACCTGCCTGGACAGTTCCACCCAGGTCCAGCCGCTGCTGGATCACGCCGTCAACACCCTACCCAGCCGATGTGTTGGCTTTACCGGACTGGGAACGGCATGGGAACGGATGAAAACCACATTATATTCCGATTGAGTCCCGACGCCATGGAGCGCGTTCAGGATTTGCGACTGCGGAAATCCTGTTCAATGGCATCTTTCCAATGGGGGCTCAGCGTCGCATGACTGCGAACGGCACTGACCGCTGCGCTGACCGTGGCATAGTTCAGTTGCGTACCGGCGCTGTCGTTATGGTAATTCACCGCACGGTCCGGGGCGATACCAAGGCTTCCCGCTGTTTCCACCGCGTCGATATTGGCCCCCAGGAACAGAAACTCCCAACCATACTTTTCCTTTTGGCGCTGAATCATGGCTTTGATCTGCGGAACGGTGTAGCGGCGGCTGGCATTTTCCATCCCATCGGTGGTAATCACGAACAGCGTATGTTCCGGCACATCCTCGGGACGGGCATATTTATGGATATTCCCGATATGATGAATGGCCCCGCCGACGGCATCCAGCAGTGCGGTGCACCCGCGGACATAATACTCCTTTTCCGTCATGGGCCGGACATTTTTCAGCCGGGCCCGGTCATGAAGGACCTCCGCTTTGTCGTCAAACAAAACCGTGGATACATAAGCCTCTCCCGGTTCACTCTGCTGCTTTTTCAGCATGGAATTAAAGCCACCGATGGTGTCTGCCTCCAAACCGTGCATGGAACCGCTGCGATCCAGAATGAATACCAATTCCGTCAGATTCTTTTTCATAAGTAAATCCCCCTGTGCTGTGTTGTTTGGTTTACAAACACAGTATAGGGGGATTTTGTGTTTCCATGGTCGCTTGGCAGGCGACAAAATTCTACCGGGTTACAAAGACACGGGCCGGATGATTTGGCACTGTTCAGCCGCCCAGCAAGCTTTGGTCGAAGGCAAACAAGGCTTCGTTGATCTCGAAAATGTTATAATTTTTATGCGCGATGAAATACTCCATAATGATATCAAACTTGCTGGCATGGGAGAAGGCAAAGCCTGCTTTTTCCAGCATTTCTCTGGCTTCCTCCAGCGGCAGTTCCAGTGCCACCGCAAACGCCATAGCGGTAGGTTTGGACGGTTTATAGTGAACGTCGGAACGAATCTTGGAAAACAGCTTGCGGTCAATATTGGCTTTTTTGTAGCACTGAGCGTCCGTCATGCCCCGCTCGTCAATTTTTCGCAGCAGCATTTGGGAGAAGCTTTCGTCCAGTTTATTCAATGCTTTATCCAGCTCTCCCAAAGACACCGTGCCAACCGTGGGTCCCCACAGTTCTGACGGGGCAGAAGCGGCCTGCGGTGCCGCGGAAAACTGGATGCTGCGGCGGTAACGCTCTTCTTCACTGTCGGTATGTTCTTCCACATACCGGTCATCAATGTAGGCGGCGATGTCCGCAAAAAGTTTGCCGCCGATGGTGTAGGCCGCCCGGTCGAAGATGACCAGATACACCATCAGATCATGTTCCTGCAAAAATGCACCGATGGTATCTACCGCCACCTGCAGCGCCTGATCTTTGGGATAACCATATACGCCGGAAGAAATCAACGGAAAAGCCACCGTCCGGCAGTCATGGGCTACCGCCAGTTCCAGGGAACTGCGGTAGGCGGAAACCAGCAATTCTTTTTCTCCGCAGTTTCCGCCGCGCCAGACCGGTCCCACCGTATGGATCACATAGCGGGCGGGCAGGCGGTATCCCGGCGTGATTTTTGCCTCTCCTGTCCGGCAGCCGCCCAACGTAATGCATTTGGCCAACAGCTGCGGCCCCGCCGCACGGTGAATGGCACCGTCCACACCTCCGCCGCCCAGCAGGCTTTTATTGGCGGCATTGACAATCGCATCCACCTTCATGGCAGTTATATCGTTTCGTACAATCTGAAAAGGCATACCAACACCTCCCCTGTTTGGTAGTTCCATCATACCACGAAGGGCGGCTGCTGACAATTTGCAAATGGATAGGTTCCCACCAAATTCATTGTTGACCCGGCCGGTTCTATGGTATAATACTTTCAATCTCATCGACAGGAGGCTTTACCAATGGGCAACGAAACTGTTTTTGCCATGAAATTTGCCAAAGTCTTTCCGCTATTGATTGCCAGAGCAGAACGAAAAGGCCGTACCAGAGCGGAAGTATACGAAGTTACCACCTGGCTTACCGGGTATTCCGCTGCCGACCTGGACCATTTTCTGGAAAGTGACCTTGCCTACGGCGACTTTTTCAAGAATGCCCCCTGCCTGAACGAGAACCGCCGCCTGATCAAAGGCAGTATCTGCGGCGTCAAAGTGGAAACCATTGAGGACCCGCTGATGCAGGAAATCCGGTATCTGGACAAACTGGTGGACGAACTGGCCAAGGGCAAAACCATGGAAAAGATTTTGCGGAAGTAACCGCTGCACAAAGGCCTCTATGTTGGGACCCGCATGTTTTTAGCAAAAGCAAGGTGATCGTTACGATGCTCAGCATAACCATTCAGGGGAAAAACGTGTCGGTTTTCCCCTGTGAAAAGCCGGATGCGCCCGCCATTTATCTGAACACTGTTTCCGGAGAAGGGTTACAGATTTATTCGGAATTGCAAAAACATCCGCTTCCTGATTTTTCTCTGATCGCCATCAGTGGCCTGGAGTGGAACCATGACTTAGCCCCCTGGGATCATCCCCCTGTATTCAAAAATACACCTGCCTTCACCGGCGGCGCAGACAATTACCTGCACCTGCTTACCGATGACATTCTCCCTGCCGTCGAAAGCAACCTGCCCGGTACGCCCTGTTGGCGCGGTCTGGCAGGTTACTCTCTGGCCGGATTGTTTGCCCTGTACGCCCTATACGGTACAGATGCATTTTCCCGTATCGCCAGTGTGTCCGGTTCCCTGTGGTTTCCCGGAATACATGAGTATATCGCTTCGCACCCGACCAAATGTTTGCCGGATTGTGTGTATTTTTCCCTGGGAGACAAAGAAAGCAAGGCCCGAAATCCCGTTTTGAAAACCGTACGGGAAAATACCGAATCCATTCACGCCTATTATCAAGGCCAAGGGATTCACACTATATTTCAGCTGAATACGGGTAACCACTATGACCATGCGGCCCAACGCACTGCAAAAGGAATCGCATGGTTGTCGACCCAATAACGCCGGTTACCGGGCTGCGGCTTTTTTGCATACAATTGACACATGCTGCCATAAAGCAGCAACCTGGTAACGGGGAGATAGAAAAGATGAATTTCAATAAAATGATACCGGAACTTTCCGTATTTGACATTGACCAAACTATCGAGTTTTATAAAAGCCTCGGTTTTGAACTTATCTATGAAAGACCAGAAGACCGATTTGCCTTTCTGTCTTTTGAAGACCTGCTAAAAAAAGTCAAGTAAAATTTTCGAGAGAATGAGCAAAAA